>ERZ791865.5-NODE-5-length-497680-cov-53.913073_pt1 | contig 497680 bp, 425 predicted proteins | sample MGYA00509942_ERZ791865 | MGnify/ENA primary metagenome ERZ791865 (study PRJEB30046, sample SAMN00792098) | human gut metagenome | study: EMG produced TPA metagenomics assembly of the A metagenome-wide association study of gut microbiota in type 2...
GTTTCTTCCTCTTCTCCTTTCTCTCTTTCCTTTGTTCAGTTTTTAGGGTGTAATTCAATATGCACCATTAGCTCAGTTGGTAGAGCACCTGACTCTTAATCAGGGTGTCCGGAGTTCGAGTCTCCGATGGTGTACCACCTGATTTAAACATGGCCCGTTGGTCAAGTGGCCTAAGACTCCGGCCTCTCACGCCGGCAACAGCGGTTCGAATCCGCTACGGGTCACCAGAGTGTATAACGGGGCAACCTGTTTATATAAATCCCACTTTTGTGGGCTAAATAGTTAGAAATCAGTTTTTGCTGATTTAGTCGGTGTTTATTACGATGAGGGTCCACCCGTTCCCATTCCGAACACGGTAGTTAAGCTCATTCGTGCCGAAAATACTTGGCTGGAAGCGGCCCGGGAAAATAGGTCGATGCCGACATAAATAACCGATTAAGCTTTGCTTAGTCGGTTTCAATATTCCTCCATAGCTCAGTCGGTAGAGCACGCGGCTGTTAACCGCGGTGTCGTTGGTTCGAGTCCAACTGGGGGAGCCAAAAATCCCGTCCACTAAAGTGAACGGGATTTTACTTTTTACTTCTTACCTCTTCACTCTTACTTCAAATAAAGTTTTATACGGGATTTTTGGGAAGTAATAAGTAAGAAGTAATAGGTAATAAGTTAGGTGTGCCTACGGCACTAATTATAAACGCAAGGTTGATACCTTGCTCTTTTTATTTTATAGTGTTATAATCGTAATAGAAAAGGCGGTAATATTATGGCAGATAGTCCTTTGATTATAAAATCCAAAGAATTTGCTTTAAGGACAAAACATTGCTCAATAAATGCACGGAAGTCAAAAGAATTTTGATTTCTTCTATCAATACGGCAAAGGAAACAAATGATAATCAAGGCTATTACCGCATCTAATGAAATGTGGAACAAAGTGAAAAATTATGCAGATAGTTGTTCGTGGAAGGCAGGAAAATCATTAGCGAGTGCTATGATGAACAATGGTTTTAAAGATTGGGAAAGAGTTATTGTCGCCCTTAATGATGATGAGATCTGTGGATATTGCACTGTTGCAATAACAGATTGTATTCCTGATGTACATTATACGCCTTATATTGGGTATTTGTTCGTTGACGAAAAGTGGCGTGGGAACAGGTTGAGTCAAAGGCTTATAATATATTCAATGTCATATTTAAAATCGGTTGGTTTTGATAAAGTATATCTAGTGAGTGATCACGAAAATTTATATGAGAAATATGGATTTGACATTATTGATAGGAAAATGTCTCCTTGGGGTTCGGAAGAAAAGATTTATTATCAAAAAATACAGTAGTACTTCATATATATTGGAATTGTAATTGTGCTATTCCGTCGCGTAATCACAAGAAAAAAGCACTTGCGAATGCAGGTGCTTTTTTCAGTTATATTTGCCTATGGCGAGCGGTATTGCTACGCAGTGGTATTATGCTGCGCATAGTGATATTGCCTGCGGCAGCTTTATGCGAATAAAATACCACTATGCCAACGGCGAATATCACTTTTGCGTTAGCAAAAATGTCACGCCGAGGGAGACTCGGCATATCACTCGTTTTTTCTCCTTGAATTTGAAAAATTTTTCCAAGATGAGTTTATAGATGCCAAACAGCAAATAATCCATTTCTGTTGGATTTGAACTCTCAAACAATTTAATATCAATAAAATCAGGCAGATAGAAATCGAAAAATCTATCTGCCTTTTTCATTCTTAAATCGGAGGGATGTAAGTACGCCCATTTTTTCAGTTTTACATCACCGAATGTTATCTTTGCAGTCTTTAAATAGAGTAGCTATATTTAAAGACTACACTTTATTAGTCCGATTCCTTTTTCTTACGAATAAGAGTGAAAATACATACTGCAAAAGGAATAAGGCTCGCTGCGCTGATACAGACGAGTTTATCGCCTGCAGTTTTCGGAATCTCCGGGCTCTGTGTATCTGCGGGAACGGACGAATTTTCAGCAACTGTAGGTTCAGTCGGTTTTACCGGGTCGCACGGCTCTGTCGGATTAGTTACAGGCGGTGCAACAGGTTTTAATTCTAAACCGTTTATTGCATCTGTAATTGCCTCTGTTTGTGCATCTATCTCTGCTTGCTCGGTGATGTTCTTACCGCTTACATCAACAGCAAGTGCTTCGTCAACTTTTGAAAAATCTACATAATGATCACGATTAAGTGATTTAGCTTGTTCAACAGCTTGGTTGTACTCGGTGTAATCAGCTGATTTATACACAAGTGAATTTATTGCGTTGATGATTGCCGCTGTTTGAGCATCAACAAGTGCTTGGTCTTTTACAGGCAAATTGCTGACATCTACGCTTAAAGCCTCATTTACTTTTGAGAAATCCACATAATTATCACGATTGAGGGCATTTGCCTGTTCGACCGCTTTGTTGTACTCGGTGTAATCGGCTGACTGATATGTGGTGTTCTCCGTTACATTTGTACGGATTTCAATGGGGTTGTAGCCAACATCTGTACTTGTTACAACACAATAATAGTATGGGTATGCAGGATAGTCGGCAGGGTTAAATTCTTTGCCTGTTGCGTTTGGTATTGGAGTACCTGTGGTGTTATCATTCGTATCATTTGCGTACCACTGATAAGTACGGTTAAAGCCGATTACATCTGCGGTTAAAACTCCGTCCGCATCGGTATATTTTTCGGGCAGTTGAGTAAGCACGGCAGTGTCCTGCGAGACTTCAATAAATGTGTGTCCGTTTTCATTTGCCCACTGCTCCGCATATGTTCCTTTAGTACCGTAAACCGTATAATTCCTGCCCTTTGTATCTTCCGTACACTCCTTGAATGTTGAGGGCATAGAAATTATACATTCTTCTGTTCGTGGCAGACTCTGTGCGGTTTCAAGGTGTGAAAGCTCTATGCGAGCAGTCAGATATTTTCCAAAAGCATCCTTTTCAATTTGAGTTACACTGTCAAAACGGAAAAAACGAGGTTTGGCAATTGGATTTACTCCGTATGAACCAAAAGCCTGTTTGGGAACAGTAAGAAGTGCCGGCATATTTACATACTTCAATTCAAAACAATTATAAAATGCTTTTTCTTCTATTGTTTTTATATAAGGAAAATCAGCTTTTAATATTGCTGTATCATTAAGTGCATAAGCGGTTAAATTTGTAATAAGCGGCATTTCTACACTTACTAATCGAGAACAGGAGTCGAATACACCATTATTTCCCCAAATTTCATTGATTATTGTGCATTGCGGGAAATATACCTTTTCCAATCTTGAACATTGTCCGAAAGCACTATCATCAATTTCTTGTACCTCTGGACCGTAGAAGGATATGATTCGTGAATACGAAAAGGCGTCCCCTTCAATGATTTTAACATTTGGGAAATAGCCTACGCAAAACTTTGCAGCAAGATTAAAAGCCTGATCTTGAATACATTCGGCGACAGGAAATTCGACATACATAATATTGGACTGTGAAAAAGCACCTGATTTGACAGTAACTATACCTTCACCACGAACAAATTCTATTGTTGAGTTTTTTGCGAAAGCACTTACAGGGATTTCTGTTACACTTTCAGGAAGCGTTAGTCCAATCACAGTGTTAAACGCACCTTTAGAAAATCCTGTAACTTCAATTCCGTTTATTGTTTCAGGGACATATAAATCGGAGATATTCCCATTATATTTTGTAACGATACCGTCATTAGTGATTTCAAAATTATCATCGCTGTCTGTATATTGAATGCGTGGCGTTGTCTCGACTTCATCGCTATAATATCCACCATCTGCATAATATGCAACTGCACGGATGCGTGTGCACTGTGTGATTTGAAACGGTTCTGTATATACATTGGCATTCTCTAAAGCAGGGTACATGCCGTCTGTTGTATACAAAATGATTGCATCTTCATCCGGGCAAGTGATTGTGCAGGTCTGCTCACCGACATAGACTTTATCCTTTAAATTAATCTCATTAGGTGCGGCGAGTTTTTCCAGACCGAGAGCATTACAAAACTGAATCATCCCAACACCGTCCCACAGAGAATGGTAATTATTCATAAATCTACCCTGTGAAGATTGGCTTTCGTTATACCGTTTAACATCAAAGGAGGTTCCTTTTAATCGGGTATCTATCTCGTCAACTGTTATTTCCGGGTTAGTTGATTTTAAAATCGCACCCAAAGCAGCGGCGCACGGAGCCGAATAAGATGTACCCGAAAATCTGGCGTAACGATTTCTGGGAATTGCTACTGCTATATGTTCTCCGGGAGCAGAAATATCAGAATTTAAAGTCAAGGTATTCATAAATGTAGTTGCATTATTAAAATCAGTAGCAGATACGGCGATGCATTCAGGTATATTCGCAGGTGCAGCATGCGTTTCAATGCGTCCTGAATTTCCCACGCACGCAAAGACAGGAATGTTTTTGGAATAAGCTTTCAAAACACATTTTCTGATTAGTGATACATCACTCAAAGATGTAAGACTTGTGTTGATAATATCACATTTTTCAATTGCCGCTAAAAGTCCGGCACTAATTGCAGTAACGGTCAAATTTTCGCCATCACCAACTTTATATACAGCTACCTTCACGTTTTTTGGCGAATTATTTACAATAATACTGCTGACAGTTGTTCCGTGATAAAATGCCTCGGAATCCATTTCATCGTCTGCGTTACCGGAAGAAGACACATTAAAATATGTTCGCTCTACCCGACCTTCAAAAATTTCATGGTTGTAGTCTATGCCTGTGTCCACAACACCGACAATAACTTCTTTCATAGGAATGTTTGACTTTGCAAGATATTCCTGCAATCTTTTTGACTGTGTTCTGTCACGGCTCCAATCGTTTAAAAATTCATCTTTTGGGATAATATCCGGGTCGTCAGGAGAACTTTCATATCCGCAATAGGTACAAACCAAATCAAGGTCAACTTCTAATATGTTTTTTTCTTTCTGCAACTGTCCATATGCATCCATAGCCACTTCGGGACTTTCATATTGTAAAATATGAAAGTCCTCAAAGCCACTAACGTCCTCTAATGCGCCGCATTTGTCAAAGTTACCATCAGCACGGACAATCAATCTTGCGGTCTGGAAATCCTGTAAAGTATATTCAGGTTTAGTGCTGTCTGTGACTTCTTCTGAATTTCGAGCAGAAAAAGCTTGAATTTGTGCCGTTTCATCCTCTTCGGGGGCAACAAACTCTTTCCCCTTATCATACTCATGTGTCAGTTCAACAATACCGTCAATGAAATTGTTTATTCCTTTTGACTCTTTTTCTTCCTCCGCATAAACGGCAAAGCCTGTAAGTGCAGATGACATTGCAATAACAAATGCAATTAAAATACTTATTGCCCTTTTCACAAATTCCAACCCGCCTTTCAACCTACTTTACATTTTGCTTGCAAGGTAATCATAACATAAATCCTATTTAATTTTCAACAATTCATTATTTGCAACTTGAAAATTTAATTTTATCTACTAATATGATTATTATCGTTAGTTCAAGTCCTCGTTACAATTTGCAAAAGGTATCTCTTTTATATCATCTTTACAAAAATCCTCATTCGAAAGAATGGGGATTTTTACTTTTTTGTTTTATGTTTTTGTGTTACAATAAATAAAACAAAGTTTGACATCGGAGTGTAGTAATGAACAGTACGGTAAAAAAAGTAATGACGCTGTTTATGGCGATAGGTGCACTGTTTTTTATTATCGGCTGCATTATAGGTTTCAGGTCGCTTAACCACAAGAATATGACGGCTGCCGAGGCGGAAATTGTTAGGATAACGACCGAGAGAGGCGCCGATGATGAGACAAACCATCGAGTCTATATCGCATTTGATGTTGACGGTGAAGAGCATATTACCGAAATAGGCACTTATACGAGCTCATATCGTGTCGGAAAGATAATTAAGATTTACTATGACAACGATAACCCCGACAGAGTTGCTGTCGGCGACGATTACGGAATATCAATATTTATATGTGCTTTCGGTTTTATATTTATTGCGGTAGGCGGCTTAAGCCTTATAAAAGAACACCGTGCTTATAAGCGGTATCTTAAAAATTCAAGGACGGTTTACGCGACGTACACCGAAGTCAGCGTAAATGAAAATTATTCTGTCAACGGTCACAATCCGTACGTCGTACTCTGTGAATGGACCGATCCCGTAGACGGAAAGGGTTATGTTTTTGTAAGCCCTAATCTCTGGTTTGACCCTACGGATTTAATTGCCCGCAGAAATATTACATCATTTCCCGTGCAGATAGATTCGGAGGACCCGTCCTATTATTATGTCGATATAAGCTGTCTGCAAAATCGCACCGACGAATAATGCGGCAGACGCAATAAATTCAATTTCAGTATAGAAAGAAGTATAGCCGATGGATATTATGGAATTATTAAAGACCAGGCGTACATACCGCAGATTCAAGCAGGACCCCGTGCCCGACAGCGTGGTAGAGAATATTTTGACTGCTGCGCGCTACGCTTCAAGTGCGGCGAATAAACAGCCTCTGAGTTTCGTCGTAGTGAAATCTCCCGAAATGGTTAAAAAGACCTTTTCGTATACAAGATGGGCCGGCTATTTGCCGCCTGAGGTGGGACAGCCAAAAGAAGGAGAAGAGCCGACGCTGTTTATAGGAGTGGTTGAAAACCTCGATATAAATAAAAACTGCGATACGGACGCGGGACTTGCCATTTCCAATATGACGCTTGCGGCGTGGGATAAGGGCGTAGGAAGTTGTGTTATAGGCGCCTGTAACAAGGTAAAGCTGTCTGAGCTTTTCGGACTCACGGAAAATCAAACGCTCCATACTGTGGTCGCATTCGGTTATCCTACACATAAAAGCAAAATAAAAGACATAAATGACGAAGACGTGAAGTATTTCATCGACGGTGACGGCGATTACGTTGTCCCGAAACGAAAAACCGAAGATGTAACAAAATATTTGTGATTTAGGTCGCATATACGGCTTGATACGCAGTATATACAAAACGGGAGGTGAAAATTTTTCACCTCCCGTTTTTTGCTTTCAGCAATTGCCCTTGTTTTTTATACCGCGCATAATATGCGTAAATATCGGCGAGACTGCACTCTCATAAGTCTTTCCGCCGAGAAGAAGCTCCGTAACTTTGATTTTTCCGAGTCTTTCCTTGGGGATAGTATAGGGATTTTCTGAGAGAATTGCCATATCGGCGATTTTTCCCGTTTCCAGAGAACCGCGGTCCTTTTCGTCAAATGTGGCGAGGTACCCGTTGTAGGTGCACATTCGCAGGGCGTCTTTTACGGACAACGCTTCTTCGGCGCAGGAGTGATTGCAGGCCTTGTACATCCAGTTAATGGGATTGGGCGTTGTGCAGGGCGCGTCCGAGCCCGCCGAAAGCCTTATACCGTTTTCGGAGAAAGTCTTAATCGGATTTAGTCTTTTTGAGCGCGCGCCGAGTATCTCTTTGAGATATTCATCCGGCTCTTGTCGCCAGTCGATGAATGCGGTTTGCACCGATAATGAGATGTTGTATTTTTTGCATATTTCAATGCCCTCTTCGGTGGGCAAACACGCGTGAATTATTGTGTGACGGTGATCTTCTCTCGGATAATCGTCAAGGGCTGCTTTCAAGGCTCTTGTCGCCTGATTAAAAGCTCTGTCACCTATTGCGTGCATCTCTATCTGTAAGCCCGCGCGGTTTGCTTTTTTACAAAATTCCGTCACCTTTTCGTAGGAATAATATAAAACTCCGCAGTCGTTACTGTTTTCATACGGCGTGAGAAGAGATGCGTCTTTTGAGCCGAAGCAACCGTCGAGAGCTGTTTCAAAGCATCCGCCGATTCTCGTAAGACCGCGTTTGATTACCTTTTCGGTATCCATGGTTTGGAAAAATACACGATATTGCATACCGTTTTTCAATCCCGCACCGAAATAGCGTTCCATATCGACGTCCAAATCGTGAGAAAATCCGACGCCGCTGACGCTGTGTATCATTCCTATGCCGACAGAGGCCATATAGTCGGCTGCCTTTTGCATATTCTTTATAAGGTGCAATGGTGAAACAGAATTGGTAACATAATCCGAAACGGCAAAAAACGCTTCTTGATTCATTTCGCCTGTATCCTCGTGAAAGCCGCGAAGACCTTTTATTTTATCACGGATTTTATTTAAAAGAGCGGTGTTTATAACGCAGGCGTGACCGTCGTATTTAACTATAAACACAGGCTTGTCGGGGCAGACGCGGTCAAGCTCGGTGCGCCTGACAAGATGACCGTCGGACACCGAATACGGAGAGGCTCCGAAGCCTATAATTATTTTTTCCTTACTTTTTCGGACGTGAGACTGCAGCATTTCAAGTATTTCCGAGTTGCTTTTTGCCTCCATAACGTTAAGACCGGCATAAAAAGTGGCAAAGCTCGCAAAATGTATATGAGTATCGGCAAATGACGGTACCAACGCCTTTTCACGAAGCTCTATCGTCTTTGCGTCTTTAAAAGCCTCCGGCAGACTGTCACCGACATAAACTATCCTGCCGCAATTTTCAACAAGATATTCGGCGACGGTATCGTTTTTATCTACCGTAAGTATGTTTCCGTGATAAACTTTCATATTTTTCGCTCCTAAATAAAAAAGAAGCGAGCTGTACAACTCGCTTCTTTGCTTTAAATCATTATATTATCGCAAACCGTATTTGTCAACAATTATTCTGTTTTGCACACAATACCGCTTTGGTGTTTATCACTTTTCGGGGAATTGTTTATTGCCGATTTCGTGTTTGTGTGATATTATTAACTTGATGATGTATCCGATTTGTCGCTGAGAAAACCGGGTGCAATTTATAAGTGTATTATGGGAGTTGGAACAAATGTTAAAGCAAAAAGAAATGCCGGCTGTCGGCGAAAAAATAGCAGTTATCAAGACCGACAAGGGCGATATTAAGGTGAGACTTTTCCCGGAGGAAGCACCCAAAGCGGTTGAAAACTTTGTTACGCACGCTGAAAACGGGTACTATGACGGACTTATATTCCACAGAGTAATAAAGGATTTTATGATTCAGGGCGGTGACCCCAAGGGTACCGGAACGGGCGGCGAGAGCATTTGGGGCAAGCCGTTTGCCGATGAATTTTCAAGCGAGCTGCACAATTTCAGAGGCGCGCTTTCTATGGCTAATGCAGGCCCCAATACAAACGGCAGTCAGTTCTTTATAGTTCAGGCGGATTCCGTTTCCGACGATCTTGTTGATCAGCTTGAAACCGCTTCGGAAAAGCTTTTCCCTCTCGAGGCTGTGCGCGAATACGAGAATAACGGCGGCACTCCGTGGCTCGATTATCATCACACGGTATTCGGCCAGGTCTTTGAGGGAATGGATGTCGTTGACGATATAGCAAATGTCAAGGTGGATTTCTTCCAAAACAAGCCGTTAGAGGATGTAAAAATACAGACAATAGAAATAGTCGAAAATTAAGGGCGCAAAACGCCCTTTTTTCGTAATATGCAAAGAGGAGCTTTTATGTTATTTAAAAATATCGGTATTGTTGATGAAAACTTTGATTATGTAAAATCAATGTTCGTGGAGACAAAGGACGACAGAATTGTTTATGTTAGCAGCGTCCGCCCCGAAAATTATGAAGGCGAAGAATACGACGGTACCGGCAAGGTGCTGATGCCCGGCTTTGTAAACGCACATTCGCATTCGCCGATGACGCTTTTACGCGGCTATGCCGAAAACCTGCCGCTTCAGCGTTGGCTGAACGAAAAGGTTTTTCCGTTTGAGGACAGAATAAAGGGCGAGGACGCATATTATTCGTCAATGCTTGCGATAGCCGAAATGCTCCGATACGGAACCGTATCTTTTTCCGATATGTATTTCTTTTCCGAAAATGTCGCGAAAGCCGTAACGGACAGCGGCATTAAATGTAATTTCAGCCGCGCAATAACGAGTTTTGAGGATACCGATATTGAAAATCTGCAAAGCTTCCGCGAAAGTGAAGATATAGTAAAGCGGTTTCACAATGCCGCAGACGGCAGACTTAAAATAGATATGAGCCTGCACGCCGAGTATACAAACAGAAGAACAATAATTGAGCAGTTCGCCGAAAAGGTCCGCGAGAGAGGGCTTAGGGCGCACATACACCTGTCGGAAACAAAGAAGGAACACGAAGAATGTAAGGCTAAATATTCATTAACTCCGACGCAGCTCTTTTGCCAATGCGGAGTTTTTGACGTGCCGACAACTGCGGCTCATTGTGTTTGGGTTGAGGACGGAGATATTGAGCTTTTACGTGAAAAGGGCGTGACGGCAGCCACGTGCCCGGCGAGTAACCTGAAGCTAGGCAGCGGTATATGCGATGTCTACAAGCTCTTAAAAAGCGGCGTCAATGTGGCATTAGGTACAGACAGCGTCGCCTCAAACAACAATCTTAATATGATAAAGGAAATGTTCCTTTGCGCGCTTTTGCCGAAAGGTCTTCATAACGACGCCTCGGTGGTTTCTGAACGCGATATTTTAAAAATGGCTACCGTAAACGGTTACAAGGCACAGGGCAGAGAGGACAGCGGTGCAATAAAAGCGGGGTACAAAGCTGACCTTTGCGTTTTAAACATCGAAAGCGAGCATATGTATCCGCAAACCGATATGATAAATAACCTTGTGTATGCCGCAGACGGTGCCGATGTTGTGCTGACTATGGCGGACGGAAGAGTGCTTTATAAGGACGGAGAATTCACAACGATTGATATCGAAAAGGTCAAAAGCACCGTAAATGCCGCAGCGAGCAGAATTATAAGCGAGGTAAAGAAAAATGGCTGACATCATAGAGCGAAACGCAGATTATATAAGGTCGAAAATAACCGAAATACCGAAAACAGCCATAGTTTTGGGCTCGGGGCTCGGCGATATGGGCGAAAAAATCGAAAACCCCGTGTATATAGATTACGGCGAGCTTGAAGGCTTTGCCGTATCTACCGCTCCAGGTCACAAGGGCAGATTTATCATAGGCAGGCTTTCGGGGAAAACCGTTATTTGTATGCAGGGCAGGCTCCACTGCTATGAGGGTTGGGAGCTTGATAAAGTCGTATTGCCGATAAGAGTTATGCGTGCCCTCGGAGCGGAAAATCTGATACTTACCAATGCCGCCGGCGGAGTTAATCTCGACTTTAAACCCGGGGATATTATGCTTATAACCGACCATATCAATTTTATGGGCAGAAATCCGCTTGTGGGGAAAAATGATGACAGCGTAGGCACACGTTTCCCGGATATGTCGTTTGCATATAATCCGTCACTTCGTGAAATTGCCGAATCGTGCGCCGCAAAAACGGGTACCGACCTTAAAAAGGGCGTATATCTCGGCTGCCTCGGGCCGTCGTATGAAACACCGGCGGAAATTCGTGCATTTCGTATACTCGGAGCGGACGCAGTCGGTATGTCCACCGTTCCGGAGGTAATAGCCGCCAATCATTGCGGATTTAAAGTACTCGCTTTTTCTCTTATTACAAATATGGCGGCAGGAGTTTTAAAACAGCCGTTAAGCGAGGAAGAGGTGCTGACTACGGGTAAACTCAAGGCTCGAGAAATGCAAAAGCTCATTTCGGAGATACTTCTGAATTTGTGATTTTACGGTGCAAATCTTCTTCCGAAAGCTCGTTATAAAGCAAAAAAACATTGACACAAAGCGAAAACTGTGATATTATAGTTTTCGCCTAATACGGAGAGATACCGAAGTGGTTATAACGGAACGGTCTTGAAAACCGTCGTACGGCAACGTACCGTGGGTTCGAATCCCACTCTCTCCGCCACTTAGAAGAGAAAGCGGATTTTCCGCTCTCTCTTTTAACAATCGAATAGTGTCATAGACGCTACCAATGCAGAAGTACTCAAGTTGGTGACGAGGCGCCCCTGCTAAGGGCGTAGGTCGGGTAACCGGCGCGAGAGTTCGAGTCTCTCCTTCTGCGCCATAATGTGGAGACAAAAAAGATGTCTCTTGCGAAAAGCCCGATTATATCGGGCTTTTTTGCTACCCAGACGGCGATTTTTCTCTGTACCAAAACGCAGATGTAAAATCGCCGTTTTCCCTTTGTGGATAGACTTGAACTCCCGAAAAGTAAATATCAGATACGCAAGGCAGATAGAAATCAAAAATCTATCTGCCTTTTCTATTACCCTAAAAAGGAGAAATCAAATATGCTACAGAAAGAATTAGCCAAACGGCTCAAGGCTCGGTACGATATCAAAATGGACGGGAACGGATGGCTGGAAGTGTCCTCGGACGGCATCCCCCTCTGCCGGATAAAATACAACGGTCAATTTCTAAGCAACGCCGACCAAAACCTATCCGATGAATACCGCAGTAAAATTGCAGATATTCAGGATGAGATCTCTACGGTGCGAGAATATGTCGGACTCTACGAACACGCACCGCAGATGAAAGCTGCCGATGTCTCCGATTACAGACAACTTGCCGCCTTCGGAGATACGGTGTTGGCGGCAACCTACAGTGAAAAGAACGGCTTTATGTTCTGCACCTGGAAACAGAATGCAGACGGCGATTCGGTGTTCTGGGGAGATTACTCGCCGAACTATGAATATGTCAAGGAAGCCTTTGCCGTGCGCTCCGGTCTCGTCAGCAAAGACCGCCTGTTCAGTGAGAATGAATCGGCATACCTTTGTCGCTGTGTGGACTTCACCAAAGGCAACTGCGAAACGCTGACCTATGAACAGGAACGGCAGCTCGATAAGCTCCAAGAAAAGCTCACGGACGGATATCCCTCCCTCGAAGCCGAGCCGCCGACCTTTGAACAGGTGTCACCCCCACAACAGAGTATGTAATACTATCAATCGCCCTTCGGTTACACAAAAACCGGAGGGCTTTTTCTATTTCACAAGGAGAACAGAAATGACCATATTTTCAGATAACCCATATGACAGACGCATGGAACAGCTGATGATGACCGTTCCGAATTTTGCACCGAGAGGTGTGGGCTTCCGTTTTGCCGAAGCACAAATATTCATCACGGCAACCGCCGCCACTCCCACGGAGATACTGACGGCCACCATGCAACAGATACGCTGTCCGCCCTTCCGCAAGAGATTCAACGAATATATAGAAAGCGAGGAAAACCCCATGACATATATAAATGAAAAGCACCGGACAAGATTTACACTTGCCGCAAAGAATGTACACCGAGAGAATTACGCACTGCTTTCAGCTCTGTATCTGCTCACCGCCGACCAAAGGCTGTGGAGTTGCTGCAAGCACCATATAAATAACGGCTGTGTGTTTTTTGAGAACATTAAGCTCCATAATTGCACCGAACGAGCCTACACTTTCTACTGTGCGGCAAAGGATTTGACTCTCGGTACAAAGCACATTACCGTGTCGGATCTGTCGGACGCCGACCTTGTGCCGCCTATGCTGTTTCGGACTATCTGCAACGCTATGGCGATTCGCCGCTTCGGACTCGCAGCCATAATGGAGAACTGCCATGATTAAACTGAAAATCAAATACGGCAACAGTCAGACCGACCTCCGCTTCCCCTGCACCGAAAAGGAAATGAATGCGGCACTCGAAAGAATCCATGCCGAGGATGTCACACCCCTTGAATTCTATGTAAGCGAGGTCATATTTCCCGAGGAACTCGGCTGCCTCCAAGACCGATTCGTCAACCTCGATGAAGTCAACTTCCTCGGGAAACGGATGGACAGCTTTTTCGGCGATGAGGAATATCAGTTCTATAAGGCGATGAAGTTTGAGGGTTTCGACACTCTGCCCGACCTCATCAATCTGAGCTTCAACCTCAATCGCTATCCGCTGATTCAGGACATCGGCGATATGGGCAAGATCGGCAGAGAGTATCTGCTCACGGTCAAGGGCTGTGTACCGGCACACGACGAGGATGACCCGAAATATGCGCGACTCGGACGGGAGCTGATCCAGTCCGGCAACGGCATATTTACCGAACACGGAATGCTGTTCGTGGACGAAAACACGCCGTTCCAAAGACCGTATGACGGACAGACCTTCCCACCGTATTTGTATGATCCGGGGGTGCTTTGCGTTGCCAAGACCGAGTATGGCGGCAAAACCGAATATCTGTATTTTCCCTGTGAGGAGGAAGCCATCGACAAGGCGTTTGCAAGGCTCGGCACAACATTGGATGAGGTGAAAATCACGCTGGAGGATTTCAATACCGACAGCTCCGAATGGTTCGGGCGATTCCGTGAGATCGCCGCCGAGGAAGGCGTATACGAGTTGAATAAGCTGACCGCCGCCGTTAATACGGCGGATATGGATCTGAAAAAGCTGTGGTCGTTGGCGGAATATGCCGAAGCCGAGGACGCCGAGCAGCTTACAAGGCTGGCAAGGAATATCGGGTGCTTCACCTTCATTGAGGGAGCAACAGGCTATGCCGAGGTGGGAAGATTTTTCACCGAAACCGAGGACAGATACATTCTTGATCTTGAAATGGAAGATTATTTCGACTATGAGGGATTCGGAGAATATATCTCGGATAAATTTTACGGCAAATTTGTTTGCAACGGCTTCATCTACAACGACACCGACACAAGTCTGCTGGACATCTTGTATCAGGACGAGCCTATGACGATGGGAGGAATGTAAATATGATTACCGCAATTATCCGCAATAAAGAGAACACCCTCGTTCTCGATCTGCCCCACAGCATTTACGACATTTATGAAAAGCTACAGTCTATCGGCATTATGCAGCCACCAAAGCGAATCCCGCTGACCGACAACGAGGATGAGGATATCGGCGTAAAGCTGTTCAGCGAGAGCGACTTCGGTCAGCATCTGATTCTCACACTGAACGAGAAAAACTCCATCGCCGACGCCAATATGCTGACGCTTGTTATTGGGGCGGCAAGCGAGGACATCAAAGAGGAACTGGAACAGAATGTCCTCTACGACCAATATGGCTCGATGAACGAGGTGGTCGCTACTGTCCGCCAAATGACGCAGGACGCAGGTCCCGTAAAGGCGGTGTTCTTCTGTCCGCTGGTGGGAAATATCGACGAGGGCGACGGAGATATGTTCACGGTCGGCGATTCCTACCTTGCAGACAGCGAGGATGAAATCAACGACGCATTAAAAGAATACACCGCCAACGACGAAAATGATATGGCAGCCTACTACAACGAGGATGACGGCATAAAGGAAAAGCTGACCTCGGCTGTGTGGTCGGTGGAGCTGCACGGCAGCAGGCTGTTCGGACGCATCGATTGCAGCCTCAAAGAACCTCTTACTACAGAAGAAACGGAGCGTTTGCGGGAATGGATCACCGGGCAATGTGCTGACGGGCTCGGCGAGGGCTTTGAGCAGCAGCCCATTGATACGATGGACGGCGAACTGTTCGTTTCGTTCTGGAACAGCGGCGATGACTACGCCATGATGACCGAGGACGAATTTGAGGATCTTCTGCAAAACACCGAAATGACGATTGGAGGGATGTAATATATGGCCTTGCTGTTTTCTGCGGTAACCGTAACCGCAGGCAATGAAGAAATTGAATTTACGGTCGGTGGAATACCGAGAGAGTACGACGACCTCGTCGCCTGGACAGCCTTTGATGACTTTATGGAGAATGTCGATGCGGAAACAGAGGTCAGCGTACACGCCGAAGCCTATTTGTACGGCGGCGAGGAAACCGTAACGGCAACACCCGAAGAAGTCGCCTATCTGATGATGCGCATGGAACGGGATGAAAACTTCCTGTCAGGGCATTGCGACAATATCGAGGATGTCGACTTCTCCTTTTTACTCTTGCCGGACGAATATTACGAAATGAAATTATAACGAAAACACGGAGGTAAATGAAATGAACGAATATGACCGCCTGTACAGACAGGCACAGCGATATAAAGAGCTCTATCCCAAAGGGACTCGTATCCTGCTTTTGCACATGGGTGACGATCCCCGCCCCGTTGAGGACGATATGCGCGGCACGGTAAAGTATGTGGACGATATGTGCACCCTGCACTGTGCCTTTGATAACGGCAGGCAGCTCGGCATCATCCCCGGCGAGGACTCCTTCCGCAAGCTCACCGATGAGGAGCTTGCCGAGGAACAGGCCGACGGCGAGGACATGGACGAGGACAACGGCCCCGTCATGGGAATGTAGGAGGAAACCTATTGGAACACGATATTCTTATACCGCAGCCTCAGGCAGATATGCTGCTTCGGGAAGCTGCCGAGCGTGAAGTGTCGGCAGAGGAACTGCTTGCGGAAATCATCAGAAAATATATAGAAAGGAACGAGCGCAATGGCGGATGAAAAGAAAGGCATCACCGTAAAAATCGATGCCGATCTCCATGCCGAAATCAGAGAATATCTCGAACGGCATGAAGGAATGACAATGGCTGAGTTTATCACCCTTGCGGTGGACGATGAGCTCCACCCGAAAATACAACAGAAAGAAGGAAATAACATGGGCAATATGAGAACGATGGCATTTCAGGTGCCGGAGGAACTGTTTCAGAGAATCAAGGACTACCTGCACCGCAACAATATGAGTCAGAAGGAATTCGTCCTCGGACTTATTGAAACCGAGCTCGACCGAGAGCAGGCCGAGCGTGAGAGCCAAATTGACGCCGAAAGCCCCACAGAGGATACCTGCGAGGAAACGGACGAGGAAGCCGCAGAAAACGGCTTTGCGGGCGAATGTGAGGGCGACAACGGCAACGATGAGGAAACCGAGGATGAGGACGAGGCCGAGGGCTTCGGTATGACGATGTAAGGAAAGCGAGGCGGAACAGAAAAAACAACGGTATCGGTCGGATGATCTATGCCGATCAAATATTTGGATATGTTCGCAGGCATCGGCGGCTTTCGGTCGGGTCTTGACCTGCTCGGCGGCTTCGAATGCGTCGGCTCCTGCGAGATAGATCAATACGCAAAGCAGGCGTATGACGCCATATACCCTACGGAAGGAGAAATATATTTTGCAGACGCAAGAACCATTGACCCATACAAATTGCCGGATATCGACCTTATTTGCGGCGGCTTTCCCTGCCAGTCCTTCAGTATCGCAGGGCTCCGCAGAGGATTCCAAGATGACACAAGAGGCACTCTCTTTTTTGAGATCGCCCGCATTGCCGCCGTTAAAAGACCTGCATTTCTCTGTCTTGAAAATGTTCCCGGTCTCCTGTCGCATGACAAAGGCCGGACTTTTGCGACCATCCTCTCTGCGCTGGATGAATTGGGGTACGATGTCGCATGGCAGGTGCTTAACAGCAAGGATTTCGGAGTCCCCCAATCCCGAAAGCGCGTGTATATTATCGGATATCTTAGAGAGCGATGTGCCGGAGAAATACTTTCTTTCACAGACGCAAATGCAGCGTCTCTTATCCAACTCCTTGGAGGCACAGAGGGCAATCGGGTCTACTCGGACGAGGGAGTCGGCATTACTCTCACAAGCAATGCCGGAGGCTTCGGAGGAAAAACCGGACTCTACGATGTAGCACTGCCTATCAAGGTAGATACGAAATCCGGCTTTCAGCTCGCACATCCCGGCGACAGTATCGACCTTGCCTACCCGACAATGAATACACGGCGAGGTCGGGTCGGAGAAAAGATCGCCCATACCGTAACGCCCGGCAATACGCAGGGCTATTTCTTTATCGACATGAACGCCGATCCGCAGCTTACCGAAACGGCTCGGTGCATTACTGCCCGACAGGACAGCGGCATCAGCAAGCACAAGGGCGAACACTCCGCCGTGTTTATTGAGGACGAGCCGAGAGCCGTTGTGACGCCCGATAAGAAAACCATCCGTCAGCAGGGCCGTTGGATCAAAGAGCCTAACGAGCCGATGTTCACCCTAACGGTGCAGGACCGGCACGGTATCCTCCGCTACGGCAGGGTGCGAAAGCTCACGCCGAGAGAATGCTGGCGACTGCAGGGCTTTACCGACGAACAGTTCGACAAAGCCAAGGCCACGGGACTCTCAGACGGACGGCTCTACAAAATGGCAGGCAATGCCGTAAGCGTACCTGTCGTTTCTGCTGTCGGTGCTGTTATCAAGCGAATCTACCAAGAGCAAATTCAGAAAGGATAAACGAGAATGACCTATAACAGAAAAATCATGAGGCTTGAGCTGTCCGCCGAAAATCCCGTTCACGGCGGATATTATTATGCCGAATTACTGCTGCCTGCGGCGGACTATGAAATCAAGGACGCTATGCAAAGAACCCGTGCCGTCGGCAGAGAAAACACGGTTGAAGTCAGCATCCTCGAATGCGATATCCTGCCGGAGCTGCAGGACATCCGCTTGGACACCTTCAGCTTGGACGAGCTGAACTTCTTTGCCAAGCGGCTTGCCTCTCTTCCCAATGAGGAACTGCCCGTGTTTTATGCCGTGACCGAGCAGATATTCAACGACGCAGACGAAAACCCCGTCAGCATCAAAGACCTCATCAACTGCACCTACGGCTTGGACACCGTTCCCGTTGCTCATAATGTGAGCAATCTTTCCGAGCTCGGTCGGTTTGCTTTCGAAAACGGTCTGCTTTCCGATCTCGATGACATTCCCGAAAGCGCGATTCCGTTTTTAAACGCAGAGCAGATCGGCAGAGTGCAGCAGAAAAACGATAGCGGCGTGTTTGAGGGCAGGCTGTATATCCCCACCGTCCATTATGACCGACCGGAGATATATGACGGCGTGACCTTGCCGGACGAGGAATCCGAATCCTCCGACTTTGCCATTCGTCTGCTTGTATCGGGTACGCCGGAGCATATCAAGGGCGATCCCGTAGATAGGGCTATATGGCTGAGCCTCCCAATGGCAAGCGACATACTCGCAAATTATGCCGCGGCATTTAATGAGGCAGACATCAGCGATTGTGTATATTATGATTTTGAATCGGTAATTCCGCAGATCACCCCGGAGATGTTTGGCAGCATGAGCGATGTCCAAACGCTCAATAAGCTTGCTACGGAAATCAGCATCATGAGCGAAACCGAACAGGTTAAATTCAAAGCTGTTTTGGAATCCGAAAACACGGCAAGTATTCAGGACGCGCTAAATGTAGCCCATAACCTGTGGCGTTATAAATTTACCGCTATGCCCGATACCGCCGACACCTTTTTCAAAAATTATGTTGCCGAGAATGTGGATACGCGCTTTGACAACCGATGGCTTGGCGGCTTGTTTGCGCGAAATGAGGGTGAACGCTTGCTCGGTCGCCTCGGTGCGACGCTGACCGATTACGGCGTTATTTCCGCCCGAAACGGCCATCTGTTCAAGCCCGTTCCGTATGACGAGCCGGAGGCAAAGGAACTGAAAACGCAGGCGATGACCGAGGAAAAGCTGGATGTCATTGAGGTGCTTGACCGCAGAGCGCTGTTCAGCAACGGGCGGCTCATGCCCGAACAGATTCCCGAAGGCTTATATGCCTATGACCTCCGCCACAGCGACGACGGCGACCGCTTCTGTGCCATTGAACCGAATGTCGGAGTCAACCATGGCGGCACTGTTCTGATGCGGGATATTCTCGATTTCGGTGAAAGCGGATATATTCCGCTGGATGAGGACACCGAGCCGAACTTCCTGGGCGATGAAATGACGCCGTCCGAATTTGCCGAGGAAGAAGCCCAGGACGAAGCCATGCAGATGGGAGGTATGTAATATGAGCATCAGCACCGTAACCACCGATGACCTTCGCCGAATGAACGGCAAGGAAGGACTTGTTTTGCAGGGCTGCGGCGGCGATCCGCAGGAGTGGCTCGACGGCATCAACGGTCTGCTCACCGATGAGGGTATTCTAAAGAACGGCAGCAAATTCGAGAATATCTCCGTATTCCAAAACGGCAGCCTTACAAATATCCTCTTTCCCTTTGAGGACGGTGTGGAGATCAACATGGGCAAGCTCGCTATGTGGAGGTTGCATTCCCATGAACAGTTCGGCGGTACCTGGCTTTCGGACTATGTCCCGAATCGGCTCGGCGGTTTTATTTCCGAGCATGAGCCGGATAAGACAAAGCCCGATTGCAGGCTCATCGGTGAGGACGGAAACATCTTCAACCTTATTGGGCTTGCCGCCCGTACACTCCGCCATAACGGACTTGCGGAACAGGCAACGGAAATGACCGGCCGCATTCATGAGTGCGGCAGCTATGACGAAGCTCTCTGCATTATCGGCGAATATGTCAATATAACGGGAGGCGATGAATCCGAGGATGAGGACGAAAGTATAACGATGGGAGGAATGTAAAATGGAGATCGCCATGCTCATAATCGGCCTGCTTCTCGGCGGGTGCATCAGCTTCTGCATCCTCGGATGTATGCAGATCAACCGCATCAACGACTATGAGGACGAGATACGCAGGCTCCGTGCCAAAGAGAGAACCAAAACAGAATAACCATATAACACACAGCGGTATCAATCGTTTTGAAAACGAAAGATACCGCTTTTTTGTTTTCGGAACGGTTGACCGCCTCAAAGTGAGGTGATCAAAATAAAATCCCCCGTAACCTGGATAGGCAACAAAACCTCTATCCTCCACATCCTGTATGCCTTGTTTCCCATAGGCTGTGACCGCTACGTTGAGCCGTTCGGCGGCTCCGGTGCGGTACTGCTGGGGAAACCCGTACCGGACAAATTCGAGGTATTCAACGATTACAATCACAACCTCGTCAATCTGTTCCGCTGTATGCGTGACCGTCCGATGGAGTTCATCCGTGAACTCGGCTTTTTGAGCCTTAATTCCCGTGACGATTTTGCGGTCTTAAAAAAATTCTTCGAAAAAGAGGAATTCACCGAGGACTACCTAAAAGCACAGCTTGATCTTACGGAAATAATGCTGCCCGAAGTGACCGCCAAGGAAGTGCGGACGCTGTATTCGGCGGCAAGAAACGACCATGACCTGCGCAGGGCTGCCATGTTCCTAAAGCTCATCCGCTACAGCTATTCCAGCGGATGCAAGTCCTTTGCCTGTCAGCCGTTTTCCCTCAGATCGCTGTTTGCACTCGTGCAGGACTTTGCCAAGCGCTGCGAGAATGTGGTCATCGAAAACCAGGACTTTGAAACCCTTATAAAGCACTATGACCGACCGACGACCTTCACCTACTGCGATCCGCCGTACTTCACAAGCGAATATATGTACGACTGCGGCTTCACATGGGAGGATCATCTGCGGCTGTATCACGCCCTTGCGGGTATGAAAGGTAAATTTCTGCTGTCGTATAACGATTGCCCCGAAATCAGGGAGTTATATAAGGAATATGACTTTTTCGACTTCAAACGGGTGCATAGCATGGCGCAGAAATACGAGGCCGGCAAAGAATTTCCCGAACTGCTCATAGCCAATTATGACCTCTTTGAGCGTGAACGGCAGCAGCCGCACCAGCTCACCCTGTTCGATTCCATCGACAAGCCACTCGACTACGAAAAAATATTAAAGGAGAACATCGTATGCAGAATAAAAAGATAAAAACCGAAATCATTATGCTTCCCGTACCTGCCGAATTATTCCTCGAAGCCGGAATGTTCGAGGGTGATCCCATGCAGATGTACGCAGACGGACATAAGATCGTCATTGAAAACATCGACGATCCGAAGGACATCGTCTGTGACGGCGATTGCGAAAACTGCCCCATTGCCGACATTGACTGTGACGGCGACTGCGAGGACTGTCCTTGCAGCGATAATTGCAATGAAAGCGAGGCGAACTGATATGACAAAGCTATACCGTGTCCTTGGCAAAAGAGGGCGAATCACTATTCCGTTTGAGATAAGACAGCGTGTGGGCTTCACCTATAACGATGTGCTGTCCTTCACCGAATCACCGGACGGCAGAACTGTCACCGTCAAGCGTGAAAAGATCTGCGATAACTGCTCCGGCACCAAGACAGCCGACAAGGAAACCGAGATGACGCTTGAGGATTTCCTCGACAGCCTCTCTGCCGAACAGCAGCGTGTAGCCCTTGTTCATTTGTCCGTCAAATGGGCTGAACAGAAAGCAGGTGGACAGAATGCCGGAGCATAAGCCGTTGTATCTCTATTCCCTCAAGGAAGCTGCGGAATGGGGTGAAAAGGACGAATGGCGTGAGAGCTATCTCGAAAACTGCGACTGCGCCCGTGCCATCGAGAGAGCCATTGACGAACACTATGACGGTCAGTGCCTTGATCCCTGCGCCCAGGAGATCATCGACCGATACGGCTTTGACCGTGTCAACTTCGTCCTCGCCGCCACCGTGCGCCAAGGAATCCATGACGGCAGATACTCCGAGGACAACAAAAAATGGGCGCGGCGCTTTTCCGTTATGGACAAGGAAAACACATGGCAATACTGTGTGCGCAGTCATCCAGGGCTCGTCAACTTGTTTGTTGCCGATGCAAGGCGGCTGTGGGATAAGCTCGGATTATATGACGGCAGTCAGTGCGACAGTGAGCGCAGCGGACAGCTCGACTATACCAATCGCATACTTGTACTGAATCCGTCCGTTCTCAAGGACGAGTGCAAAACGCCGCAGGATCAGTTGTTCTACGCCACCCACGGCAACGGCTGCCGCCCCGATTCCCTCGGCACGAAGGTGTTCGGATTCCATATGGCGGACGGAGAAAAAGGTTATTACCGCCGCACCGACTTTATAGGCGCACTTAAAGAGGAATTTGTCCCCGAATGGACAAAGGGAAATACACAAAAATATCTCGAACCCGATGAGCCTGCCGACGAACCTGTGGATGACGGCGGCATGACAATGAATATGTAATCAGGAGGAATTAACTATGGCAACCAAGAAAACCAATAACGCAACGAAATCCAAAATCCCTGTCAGCGCCAAAATCGACCGCATGATTGAGCGTGAAAATGCCACGGTTAAGGCGTATGCCAGCGCGAATATCGGCGGCGCGTTCGTTATTAAGGACATCGCCGTGGTGGACGGTCAGAAAGGAATGTTCGCCCGGATGCCCTTTCGTTCCTACAAAACCAGCAGCGGCGAAACAAAATATTCCGACATTGCCTTCGCCCTCACCGATGAGGCAAGACAGAGTGTTAATGACGCCGTTCTCGGCGCTTACCGTGAAGCTTTGGAGGAATCCGAGGAGGAATTGCCCGATGAGGACGAAAGCCCCGCACAAAAGATGTGACTTTTTTCTGAAAAGTGCAGATTTCGCTGGACTTTCCGAATTTTTTCGGTATCCTGTAGGTAGAGGTGGTAAATATGAGAAATACGAAAATGCTCGCAGCCCTCCTCGCAGGACTGATCACGCTGAGCCTTGCAGGGTGCGGTGCGAATAAGACAGAAAGTACAAACAGTGAGTCTGCAAATGCTGAAAGCGGTATCACAGCAACGGCAACGGACAACGCTTCCGAGCCGACCGCCGAGAGCAGTCTGCCTGCAGAAAACGAAACAAAGGCAGACGAACCCACGGCAGAAAAAGAAAAGGCCGAAAGCACTGCCCCTGCCGACAGCGGCAGTAAAGCAGACACCAAAAAGCCTGCCGAATCAAATCAGCAGACCAAGACACCGTCCAAGCACACGGAAGCTCCGAAGCCTGCCGAGGAAAAACCGCAGACTCCTGCACCCGCAGAAAAGCCCGAAGCTCCTGCCGAAACACCTACCGCCAATGAGGTGGCAAGGAAAACGGCAGAAAAGATAAATGCACTAAGGCAATCCCAAGGCTCACCGGCTGCAACCATCCTCCCCGGACTCGGCAAGGTCGCAACCTATCGTTCAGAGCAGCTCATAACAAACTTCTCGCATGAATCAAGTCCCGACGCCTGCACCGTATTGAAATACGGAGAATATGTAGATATGTCGGACTGCGGAATGCCGGAAGCCAGCTACTACCGAGGATACAATGCCGAGGCCGCCGCCAAGGGAAATTGGACGGGTACGGCAGACGAGATAGCCGATAAAATAGCCAACGGCTTCAAGAACAGTGCAGGCCATTGGCGCTATGTGGGAAGTGCCGAATACACCTACATGGCGGTCGGCATCACCTACAAAGGCGGCACATGGTACTGCTGCGTATGCGTAAGCAGCCAAAACTACGGCGGATAACCGCCCGATATACTCCCATCACGAACGCTTGATAAAATCAGGCGTTCTTTTTTTATACAATCAAACTTGAAAGGATGAGTCAATATGAACAGAAAGAAATTGTTATCCTTGCTCCTTGCATTGGTAATGGTACTCAGCGCTTTCCCGATCTCGGCGTTTGCGGCACCTGCCTCGGACATTCCCGATAAAATGCTCGACAACCCCATTGTCAGAGCGCTTGCCTATACGGGCTACAATGTACAGAAGCAGAAGGATAACGGCACGATCTATCAGACCGGACACTACGGCGGCGCACTGAAACGAAATGCACCGAGTATCCTCTCGGATATTCATTACAGCACTTCGCTTACGGGTAAGGAAACGGTTTCCGATTCCTCGACCGTAACGGGCAAAGCACCGAACATTGCAAGGTTCGAACAGTACGGTCTCTGCTGTGCAAGCTTCGTGACCTACTATATTTGCAACTATCTGCCTAACATTGAGGGCGTGGATACGCAGTTTATTACCGACGCCATCAACGCTACGGGAACGAACTCGCAGGCCGTTGTGACTTGGCAGAACGCACTCAATAAGCTTGCCTCGCAGGGCAAGATCGAAAAGGTCGGCACGAGTCCGAGCAATGTGGACTATTCAAAGCTCACTCCCGGCGATATCATCATCTTCGGCAACAGCTCAAGCAGCCATGTCCATGCGGCTATTTTTGCAGGCGTGTATGACGGCAAGCACTTCATTATCCATGTAGGTAATGAAAGAGGCCCCGAAATCAACACCACCGAAGGTATGGCACACTCCTCCAACGGAGATAAGGCGTCCACTCCGAACGGATATTACCATCTGCCGGACGAACTCTTTATCGAAAACGGTTTTATGGAGGTTAAAAAGACCGATGAAAACGGCAAGGCGCTTGCCGGAGCCGTATTCGTTGCCACAAATCAAAAGACGGGCAAAGCATATAAGATCGGCCCGACCAATGCCTCCGGCTATGCCAAGGCTGCCGATCCGATTCCGTTCGGCACTTATACCGTCAAGGAAACCGTGTTCCCTAAGGACTACCGTGCTTACGGAAAATCCGAATGGACGGTCACACTCAACAAGAACACCCCGAACGCCACGATTACCATTAAGGCTGTCAACGAGCTGATCCCCGGCAGTGCAAAAATCGTCAAGGTCAGCGAGGACGGCAAGGTGGACGGTATTACCTTCCGCATTCAGGGCAACGGCATCGACAAGACCGTAAAGACCGCAAACGGCGGCGCCATTCAGGTGGACAACCTTCGCCCCGGCGTGTACACCGTAACAGAAGCCGAATATGACAAATATATTCCGCAGGAAGTTCGCCGTGTAACCGTTGTCAGCGGTCAGGTGTCAACCGTCAATTTCAGCAACAAGCTCCGCCGCGGCGACCTTACAGTCAAAAAGACAGCCGAGGACGGACTGACCGAGGGCATGAAGTTCCGCCTCTACGGAACATCGCTCTCCGGCATTGAGGTCAACGAGTATGCTGTGACCGATAAAAACGGCATTGCAAAATTCAAGAATGTGCTTATCGGCACGGAATATACCCTCGAAGAAGTCGACACTCCGACTCGCTATGTCGTTCCCGACAAGCAGACCGCCACAATCGAGTGGAACAAGGTAACGAACAAGTCCTTTGACAATGTCCTCAAGAAGTTCAATGTTACCGTAACCAAGAGCGACAGCGAAAAGGGCTTGCCCCAGGGCGATGCCTCCCTCGCAGGTGCCAAGTACGGAATTTACAAGGGCAATCAACTTATCGACACCTACACCACCGACACAAACGGCAGTTTCACCACCAAGTATTATATCTGCGGCGATGATTGGTCGCTGAAAGAAATCAGCCCGTCCGAAGGATACCTTCTTAACACAGAGAGTCAGCACATCGGTGCGGAGGCCAAGCTCTATACCGTTGAATACAACCTCGCAAAGCCCCTCGACTCTCTTGAAGATGTGATCAAGGGGAAAATCGCCGTAATCAAGCACTGCGATGACGGCACTACCAAAATCGAAACACCCGAAAAAGGTGCGGAGTTTGAGGTGTATCTGAAAGCGGCGGGCAGCTATGAAAATGCCGAGGAAACCGAAAGAGATATCCTTGTATGCGATGAGAACGGTTTTGCTAAAACCAAGGATCTGCCTTACGGCGAATATACCGTAAAGCAGGCCAAGGGCTGGGAGGGCAAGGAATTGCTTGCACCCTTCAATGTCTTTGTTAAGGAAAACGGCGAAACCTATCGCTTTCTCATCAACAACGCAACCTTTGAGGCGCTCATTGAGATTGTCAAAAAGGACGCGGAAACGGGTAAAATTATCCCTGCGGCGGGTATTGGCTTTAAGGTGCGTAACACCGACACCGGCGAATATATCGTGCAGCATATCAACTACCCGACGCCTGTTGACATCGTCATCTATTACACTGATGTGTCTGGCAAGCTCATGATGCCCGAAAAGATGCCCTACGGTAACTATGAGATCATCGAGCAATGTACGGCTTACGGATATGTCCTCGACTCCGCTCCCATCGCATTCAAGGTGGACGGCAGCAAGACGATTGTAACCGTAGAAAAACACAATATGCCGCAGAAAGGTATCATTCGCCTTACCAAAAACGGCGAGATTTTCTCCTCTGTAATTGAAGCAGACGGACTGTATCAGCCTGTATTTGCAGACGGCGGTCTTGCCGGTGCGGTGTATGAGATTACCGCCGCCGAGGATATTATCACGCCGGACGGCACGCTCCGCTACGCTAAGGGTACGGTTGTCGACACCGTAACTACCGATGAAAACGGCAGCGCCGCAAGCAAACCATTGTACCTCGGCAAATATACGGTCAGAGAAACAAAAGCACCTTACGGCATGGTACTGAACGATGAGGCAAAGTCGGTTGAACTGACCTATGCAGGCGAAACCGTAAAGCTTACCGAAAACTCCGCCGAGTTCTATAACGAACGCCAAAAGGCAGAGGTGTCGCTCTCCAAAATTCTCGGTAAGGACGAAACCTTCGGCATCGGGAATAACGGAGAAATCCTCTCGGTGCAGTTCGGACTCTATGCGGCCGAGGATCTGACCGCCGCAGACGGCTCGGTCATTTCGAAGGACGGCCTACTCGAAATTGCAAACTGCAATGAAAACGGCAATATCACCTTCAAGACGGATATTCCCGTAGGCGCAAAGCTGTATGTAAAGGAAATTGCGACCGACAGCCACTATATCCTCTCGGATGAAAAGTACCCCGTGACCTTCGACTACGCCGGACAGGATGCCGCCCTTGTGGAGATCAAAGCAAACGGCGGCGAAGCCATCAAGAACGATATCCTCTACGGCTCGGTTAAGGGCTTGAAAATCGACCGTGAAACCGAGGCTGTGATTGCAGGCGCAAAGTTCGGACTCTTCCGCAGCGGCGAAACCGAGTTCACTGCTGAAAGTGCTATCCTTACCGCTGAATCCGGCGAGGACGGTATTTTCCTTTTTGAAAATATCCCCTACGGCGATTGGCTCATTAAGGAATTGCAGCCTGCCGACGGATACCTTGCCAATGAGGAAATCTATCCTGTCAGCATTGCGAAAAACGAGCAGACGGTAGAAATTACCGTGGTCAATGACCGCATCCCCGAAATCAAGACCACCGCTGCGATTGACGGCGAAAAGGAAGTCTGTGCAACCGAGGTGTTCACGCTGACCGATACCGTATCCTACAGCCATCTCATCCCAGGCAAGGAGTATGTACTCAAAGGGACGCTTATGGATAAGAACACGGGCAAGGTCTTTACCGAAAACGATAAAGCTGTAACAGCCGAAACCGTCTTCACGCCCGAAGTTCCGAACGGAACGGTTACGGTATCCTTTACCTTCGATTCAAGGCTCATCAAGGAAAACACAAGCCTTGTGGTATTTGAAACTCTGTATAAGGACGGCAAAGAGCTTGCCGTACACGCAGACATTGAGGACGAGGACCAGACCGTCAAGGTTACAGTTCCCGAAATCGGAACAAAGGCAACCGTGAACGGAGAAAAATTCGCTACTGCCAAGGGCGACATTACCATTGAGGACACCGTTTCCTACAAGAACCTTACGGTCGGTAAGGAATACACCGTTAAAGGCATCCTTATGGACAAGGCAACGGGCAAGCCATTCCTCGTAAACGGCAAGGAAGTGACCTCCGAGGTCACCTTTACGGCAGAGAAAAAAGACGGAGAGATTACCGTCCGCTTCACCTTTGACGGCAGCAAAGTCACCAAGCAGACAGACATCGTAGTGTTTGAAACGCTCTACCGTGACGGCGTGGAAATCGCAGCTCATGCAGACATCAAGGATGGCGGTCAGACCGTAACGCTCACACCTCCTGCTCCTCCCGTTCCGCAGACGGGCGACAACTCCAACCTCGGCTTCTGGATCGGACTCGGTGCTGTGGCACTCGGCGGTATTGTCGCCGTGGTCATTATCCGTGTGAAATCCCGAAAGGACGAGGATGACGAGTAATGAAAAAGGTGTATGTCTGCGCTCCCCTCGGAGGGAATATTGAGGAAAATCTCAAAAAGGTTAAGACATATACCGAATATGCACTGAGGTGCGGCACGGCTCCGGTCGTGCCGCATTTCTATGCTCTGTGCCTCGACGATAATGCCCCCAAAGATCGGGAAATCGGCTTGGCAGCGGGAATGTCGCTTCTGTGGCTCTGCGATGAGGTGTGGGTATTCGGAGATACCGTCACGGAAGGCATGAGAGCCGAACTGAAATTCTGCAAAAACCTCAATATCCGAGTCCGAAAGATAACCGAAAAAGAAATCCAAAAAGCGATTGGAGGTAATCCCTTATGAATCCTATGAAAAAGAAAACCGTCAGAATCCTTTTCTGTGTTCTGCTCGTGGCCGTCCTTGTGTCGGCTTTCTCTATGACCGCCTTTGCCGCAGGCGATGTGGCGGGTGCGATCGAAAACACATGGAACGCTGCAAAAAGCCAAATTCAGACAGTCGTCAACAATGTTGTTTTTCCCGTGTGCGATATGATCCTCGCCATTCTTTTCTTTGTGAAGGTCGGCACGGCGTACTTCGACTACAGAAAGCACGGACAGTTTGAATTCGCCGCTCCGTGCATTCTTTTTGCCTGCCTTATTTTCACGCTGACAGCACCGTTGTATATCTGGTCTATTATCTGATACAACCGGTTACGAAACGGAGGTGATGACTTATCTTTGACTGGTTAGGCGATATCTTTTCGGGGATCGGCAGCGCCATCGGCGACGCTATGGACTTCCTCGGAACACAAATATCCAATGCCATTTGGGATGCAATGCTCAAATGGTTTTATGAAATCATCTACGGCGCTATCGCCGACTTCTTCGAGATGATGGGCAATATGGGTGCGGATGTGTTTGACCTTGAATGGGTAAAGGCGACCGTAAAGCTGTTTACGCTGTTCGGCTGGGGCTTGTTCGTGGCCGGAACGGTTGTGGCGATATTCGATGTTGCCATCGAGTACCAATGCGGCAGAGCCAATGTGAAAACAACGGCACTCAACATCATAAAAGGCTTCTTTGCCTGTTCTCTCATCGGAGTCGTACCGATAGAATTATACAAGTTTTGCATCAGCCTGCAAAATACTTTTTCGCATGATTTATCCCGAATTTTTGCAGGAACACAGTCGCTGGATCTTGCAGGACAAAGCACCTCGGTGCTACAGGGCTCGTTTATGGTGGCGGCCACTGCGGAATACAAGCTCTTTAATCTGCTTGCGATGATAGCCTTTGCCTACTGCATTATTAAAATATTCTTTCAGAATATTAAAAGAGGCGGAATCCTCCTCGTGCAGATGTCTGTCGGTGCGTTATATATGTTCAGTGTACCAAGGGGCTATGCCGACGGCTTCAACCAATGGTGCAAGCAAGTCATCGCAATCTGCCTTACGGCATTTATGCAGACAACATTGCTTTTCTTGGGGCTTCTGACCTTTCCGCAGAATATGCTGCTCGGCCTCGGCATTATGCTGGCGGCCAATGAGGTGCCGAGAATTGCGCAGCAGTTCGGTTTGGATTCAAGCGTCAGAGTAAACATGATGAGCGTAGTCCACGCCACCACAACGGCAGTCAACCTGACCCGCAGTGTGGCAAAGGCCGCAGGCAAATAACGGAGGTGTCTATGGAATATTACAAGGAAGCAAACAGATTTTTGCAGAAGTACGGCTCGGACGCATTCAAAATCATTGCCGCATATGAGGTTGCAGCGGACATTTCGCAGACGGAACGGTATGCCGATTGGTATGGAGATTACGGTATTTTTGAGCCGTCATTAAACGAGGAAATGACCTATGACAAGCTCCTCTCCCGTTATAAGGCAGGGCTGAAATACCTCGGTATTATCCATGAGCAAGCAAAAGCAGTGTGCAGTCGATTTCTCTCGGAGCAGCTTGCAGAGCATATCCGTGAGCAGTTCGGACGGCACAATGCCGATGCCGAATACCGTCCGGCATCCGTTATAACTAAAATGGATACGCCGGAGTTGACAAGGGATATGCTTGCAGTCGACCGAGATATGGAAGTCGACTGCGACATCGGACATCAGATCACCTGTTATCTCGAAACATGGTTCGATGTGGACAAGAAATTCGGAACGGACACGGCTGCGGACGATGACAAGTGGCTGAATCTGTACGCCAAATACGATCCGTTCGCCGACACGCTCCGGCTCGAATTTACCGTTACAACCGCTGACTCCTGCGAGGAAGGCGAATATGTGCCGACCGATGCGGAAGCGCAGCTTATCAAGGATATGATCTCTGAGAAGCTCCGTGAGGAATACGGACAGACGCCCAAGGAATTCTGTGAGGACATTGGCGGCATAGAAATCGGAGGAATGACGCAATGACACAATATATCTATCCGCAGAACTTAAAAGCCACAGCCAATCTGTGGCTTTGGAGCTTGCGGGACTTTGTAATTTTAGCGGTAGCCGCACTGTTGTCGGTTCTCGCCCTTGTGCAGCTGCACATCTTTCTGCCAGCCGTAGCTGTGTTGTGCTACGGCTTTTTAACGATCCGCATGGACGATACCACCGTACTCGACTTCATGCGTTACGCCGTGCGGTATTTAATATCCACACAGCAATACTTTGAATGGAGATGATGATCATGAAACAGCAGAAAAAGAAAAAAGGCCGTTCGGTGCAGGAGCTGCTCGGTATCAAAACCTTTACGAAATACGGTCTTTCAACCAACAAGGGCGAGCTGCTCTTTTACCTCGTGTCGCCCACCAATATATCGGTGCTCTCCCACACCAATATCGAAATCAAGATCCGCCATCTGATGATGGTGCTGTCGGCGCTGCCCGACATTGAGATCGTCTGCACCGACTCGTCCGAATGCTTTGACGATAACAAAGCCTATCTTACCGAACGCCTTGAAGTTGAGGAAAATGCAAAGGTCAGGAAACTCATCAAAAAGGACATCGAATTTCTTGACACCATTCAGGTGGAAATGGCAACGGCGCGGCAGTTTTTCTTTGTGGCACGCCTGAAAAGCCAAAAGGAAAAGCAGGTTTTTGAAACTGCCAACCGCATCGAAAGTAAGATCGCCGGCGAGGGCTTTGAGGTACACAGGCTGAAAAAACCGGAGATCAAGCGCATCCTTGCTCTCTATTTCGATGCGAGTATGCAGGGCGAAGCAATGCCCGACATTGACGGTGAACAGTTCTATGAGGTAACAGACGATGAGGACGAGGAATAAACTCGTCCTCATATTTTTCTGTCTTCTGCTGTCGGCGGCAGCTGTGCTTGCAGGCGTAAATATCTATTCTGAGTTAAAAGAACGGCAGAAAGAAAAAGAGGACTTTGCCGCCGTCTCACAAATCGCCGAGCCTACGATCACGGCGGCACAGACAGAAACAGAGCCGACCGAGCAGCCTGCGGCAGAACGCAATATACAAGCTCTCATCGCGGAAAACTCCGATTGCATCGGGTGGCTCTCTATTGACGGCACAAACATCAGTTATCCCGTAATGCACACACCGTCCGATCCGCAGAAATATCTCCGCCGAAACTTCTACGGCAAGTACAGCCAAAGCGGTGTGCCGTTCCTTGACGGACGGTGCGACCTCCAAAACTCCAACCTCATTATTTACGGTCATAACATGAAAAACGGCACGATGTTCTCCGATTTGAAGAAATATCTGAATACGGATTTTCTGAACTCACACCGCGCGGTAAGGCTGGAAACCGCCGACGGTGTGTTTCTGTTTACCGTGACCGAGGTGCGGAGAACAAACATCTCGGACGCTTGGTATGACCGCATCGCCGTCGAGGACGGCAGGCACCTTATCCTCTCCACCTGCCACGGTTCGGGCAAGGACGGAAGGCTGCTTATTATCGCCGCAGAAACCTAAACGGCAGAAAGGAAGAAAATCATGTATAAAAGAAAACCGAAAGTATTGACGCCGGAGCAGGTCGAGGAAATCCGCACCAAGGACTTCTTCGACTTGATCCTACCCGGCACCATTCGCTTTTTATCCGACCATTATATCGTCGGCGACAGCTACCGCTGCGTATGGGCGATTCGGGAATATCCACCGTCCACTGAGGAACAGGCCATTCTCTCGCAACTCGCCGACCGCAACGGCGTGACGCTTCGCATTTACCACCGCTTGGTGGAATCAATGGAACAGCGAAAGATAATTCAAAATGCCACTCGCCGCAACAGGCTCAAAAGCGGCGGCAACGATGTGAACGAAACCATCGAGGCCGAGGGCAATTTGCAGGATGTAATTGAACTACTCGCAAACCTCCGCAAAAACAAAGAGCCGCTCCTCCACTGCTCGGTGTTTATCGAACTGAAAGCCAGGAGCATAGAAAAGCTCAAGGAATTGCAGAGCGACATCGCTATGGAACTCACTCGCTCCAAGATTTCCGTCGATAGGCTGACCCTCCGGCAAAAGGAAGGCTTTTTGTCAGTCATCCCGACAGGCTGCAATCAGTTCGGCGCACAGTATGAACGAGTCCTGCCTGCATCCTCGGTCGCCAATATGTACCCGTTTAATTTCAGCGGAAAGACAGATCCACACGGCTCATATATCGGCAGAGATAAGTACGGCACGAATATCCTTGTAGACTTCGACCGCAGAGCCGAGGACAAAACCACAAGCAATATTCTCATTCTCGGAAACAGCGGACAAGGCAAGAGTTATCTTCTGAAACTTATCCTCACCAACATCCGTGAGTCGGGCAAGCGCATCATCTGCCTCGATCCCGAATCGGAGTACGAGGATTTGTGCGATGCGCTTGGCGGCTGCTATATTGATTTTATGTCAGGTGAGTACACCATCAATCCTCTTGAACCCAAGGCGTGGACAGACAGCGTTGAGGATATCGACGCTACTACACCCGAAGCGTTCAAGAAAGTCACAAGGCTCAGCCAGCACATCGCATTTCTAAAAGACTTTTTCCGCAGCTACAAGGATTTTACCGACGCACAGATCGACACCATTGAAATCCTGCTCTCCAAGCTGTATGCCCGATTCGGCATTACCGACAGTACGGACTACAGTGTAAAGAAGCCCTCGGACTTTCCCGTTATGCAGGATTTTTACAATCTCTGCGAAGAAGAATTTATGGCTTATGACAAGCAACGCAAATACCTCTATACAGAGGAAACGCTCCAAGAGATCTGTCTCGGAATCCATTCCATGTGTGTCGGCTCGGAAAGCAAATACTTCAACGGCCACACCAACATCACAGACTCCAACTTTCTTGTGTTCGGCGTGAAAGGCTTAATGGATACCAACCGCCGACTCAAGGACTGTATGCTGTTCAATATCCTGTCATTCATGAGCAATGAACTGCTCGGCAAAGGCAACACAGCGGCATCGGTGGATGAGCTGTACCTCTTCCTCTCGAATATGACGACAATCGAATATCTGCGTAACTGCATGAAGCGTGTGCGCAAAAAGGACTCCTCGGTCATTCTGGCAAGTCAGAATATCGAGGACTTTTTGATTCCGTCCATTCGGGAATTTACAAAGCCGCTGTTTTCCATTCCGACACACCAGTTCCTGTTCAACGCCGGACAGATCAACCCGAAGGAGTATATGGACGCCCTGCAGGTCGAGCCGAGCGAATTCGAGCTCATCAAATATCCGGAGCGCGGCACCTGCCTCTATCGCTGCGGTAACGAAAGATATCTCTTGCAGGTTATCGCACCCGAATACAAGGCGGCTATCTTCGGAAAGGCAGGCGGTCGGTGAGCCACTGCAGACAAACGCACAATTCAGTTACAGCAAAGCGTAGGTATCATGCCTGCGCTTATATTTTCTGCGAAAAGGAAGTGACAGCTTATGAGTGCAACGGTAGCGGCGGCTCTTAAAAAGATAGCCGTTGCCATACTCACCGACAAGAAATTACGCAAGGCGGTGCTTGGCATTGTACTCGGCATTATCATCATCGTCATAATGCCTGTGGTTGCCGTTATCGCTCTTTTTAACGGCGATATCAATATCGACACCGACAGGCTTCAGCAAATCGTGGTCGAGGAAATGTCCGATGAGGAAAAAGCAAAGCTGCAAACGGTGGAGGATACCATGTACGCCATAGAAACGGCTATGACCGAAAAAGGCTTTACGGCAGAAAGAATAAAAGAAGCACAGGTGCTGTACACCCTCGCTTTATATGACCATTCCAAAGCGGACGGCTTCGTGGATAAGCTCGTCGGGTGCTTTGCGGAGGATCAGACGGACGAGCAACTCATCGCTGCCGTCAACGCCGCATTCGGCACGGAACTAAAAGCTGAGGACTACAGCAAGATAATGAATTCCATCCGTGCCAACAGCATAAACACCTCCGGCTTCACCGATCCGCATAGCAAGAACAACCTCGACCTTGTAGAATGGGCAAAGCAAGCGCAGTCTCACGGCTGGGGCTATGTATGGGGCAGTTACGGCGAAGTGCTTACGCAGAAAACGCTGAACTCAAAATCCAAGCAATACCCCGATGAGGTCGGCAGCAAGGCAGACTTTATTAAGACACATTGGCTCGGCAGACGGACTGCGGACTGCATCGGGCTGATTAAGGGCTACGGCTGGCTGAACACCCAAACAGGTGCTATCGAATACGGCACAAACGGTATGCCCGACATCGGTGCGGACACGATGTTCAATAACGCCACCGAAAAAGGTACGATTGACACGCTCCCCGAAACGCCGGGGCTTGCTCTTTGGCACAGCGGTCACATCGGAATCTATATCGGAGACGGCAAAGTGATACACGCCGCCAACACCCATGCAGGCGTTATTATCTCCGATGTCTCAGGCAGCGGCTTCACACACTGGCTCAAGATACCGTATATCGACTATGAGGAACAAACAGAATGAAAGGAAAGGTCAATATGGATAAAAACAAAATCCGGCAGCTTGCCGATTACGCTATCAACGAGTGCTGCGACCATTCGGAGGATTGCTATTGGACGATCTCCTATGACGAGCTGTATTATCACTTCGGCGCGGAGGTCACCGACGCCAATGAAAACGGCAGACTGCTCGAAGAAGAATTACGGCAGAGAGAAGAAATCAACGAACTCATCATGACCGAGGACTGTATCGAGATGACCTGCCACCTGCAATATTGCCACAACTGCCAGACCGATCCGGTGAGTCTGCTTTCCGTCCTCGGTTGTAATTTCTATGACGAACACGAAACCGAACACCACCATGAGCCTGCGAACGAATCCTCCGATGAGGACGAAACGCAGGCTCTATCTATGTAAAGGAGAAAACGACATGAAAAAGACAACCTTCAACATCTCATTTGACGAGGACAAGGCATCCGCCCTTGTCCTTTATCTTTCGCAGAAAGGCACGACCGCCGAAGCGGAACTCGAAAAAGCGCTGGACGCTCTTTACACCAAAACCGTGCCTGCAGGTGTGCGTGATTTTATCGACATGAAATCCGGCACCGTTTCTTCCTCTGCCGTGCCGAAGGCAAGAAAGCCGAAGCTCCCCAAAACCGAGCATACGGAGGTCAGTGAGGTAAGTGCCAATGAGCGACATTGATATTACCCTGTACCTTAACGAATACCGTGTGCGGGCATTGGCAGACGCCCTCGGCAGTCAGACCGCCGAAACAGTCGAGGATAAATTAACTGAAGCGTTCGATATGCTTTATCAGGATTATGTTCCGGACGAACTGCGTGCAACCATCGAAGCAAAAATCGAACGGGAGGATGCCGCCGAGCAAGCAAGACTTGAAGCGGATCGCCGCTTTGCGGTATATCACATCCGTGAAAACGGAGAGGATCAACATTTCACAAGCGACTACTTCCGCACACCGCTGCAGGCGGCATACCGATACCGTCTGTATGAGCGCGGCGAGTTATCCGCTGCCCCCGAAACCTTCGCCGACGCTTTTATTGAAACGAATCCTGTCAGCCTTGAATACTTCGGCAAGGTCTGTGCGGATATCCATGCAGACGACCGAGTCACTGCACTGCTCGAATTTGATTTGGACGAAGGGCGGGTCAGTGTTTGCAACGGCACGGATAACGAGTGGCAGACCTACTCTCTGCATGATTTTTCCGTTGCGGCTTATAAAGCGTTCCGCTCCGATTACCGTAGTGAGGAATGCCGCCGTGAGATTTTCAACAGCAGCCTCGCCGGAAAGGAAATGGAGCTGTCGGAAACCGATGATGAAGCCGAAGCTCCGGCGATGCAGATGTGACCCCCGTGTGCGCCCCTGTTTCGCCCCGTGTGGCGAGATGCAACCCCACATCGGGTAAACACAAGCCCTGCAAAGGCAAAGAGCCGTTTGGGGGCGGTTTTCGCACCCTTTTGCGGAAATCGGCAGACGGTACGAAAATAAGCAGGAGAAAGCCGAGGGGTTGCACAGCTTCCCCTCGGCGGCTCACAGCGGACGGCAACGCCGACCGCATAAGGCTTTGCGGGACTTTTGAAAGCCAAACCGAAAACCGCCTTTTAGGGGTTGCTGCCTTAAAAAACTCGCTTGTTTAGGGGGTGCGGATTTCAAGCAAAAAATACAGCAAAAAGGAGGAATCTTAAATGCCCATACCGAAGGATAAACGCAAATTTGCCCTGTGGCTCTATCCCGATACGCTTGAAAAGATCAAGCAACACTACACCGAGGATGATTGCCGCAGTAAATCCGAATTCATAGAAAAGGCGGTGCTGTTTTATATTGACCACCTCGCCGCCGCGGATGGCCGCTCCATACTGCCAAATGCCATGCTGTCCTCTATGAAAAGTATTGTTGCCGAGAGCGACAACCGCATCTGCCGATTGCTTTTCAAGATGGCTGTGGAGCTTGCCGTTACCATGAATGTAGTGGCAGCAAACAGCGACATCGACGATATTACTCTCGAACGGCTCAAGGGCGAATGCGTGAAAGAAGTAAAAAGGCTGAACGGCAATTTTACTTTCAAGGACGCAAACGATTGGCAGCGAGGTTAGTAAATGGCGCGGCTGATTACAAAATTCAAATATTTGAAGCCGGAGGACAGAAAAAATGTCGGTGGCTATGCGGAATACATTGCTACCCGTGAGGGCGTTGAAAAGATAGATGAGTCAAAAAGAAATGCTCCTGCAACAAATAAGCAAAAGCAACTGATAAAGAAAATCCTCTCGGACTTCCCCGACAGCAAATCCTCGTTGGAGTATGAGGACTACCTCAAAGAGAAAACGGTCGGCACGGCTTCGGAATTTATTATCCGTGCGCTTGAGGAAAACGCCGATGAGATGCTGAACACCAAAACCTATGCCGACTACATCGCTACCCGTCCCCGTGCGGAACGATTCGGCTCTCACGGACTCTTTACCGACGACGGCGTGGCGGTGGATCTGAAAAAGGTGTCGGACAAACTCAACGCTCACACGGGAAATGTATGGACGGCAATCGTCTCACTGCGCCGTGAGGACGCCGAGCGACTCGGCTTTGAAAACGGCAGCCGATGGCGGGATATGCTCCGGTCGCAAACGCAGACACTGTCGGAAAATCTGAAAATACCGATGAGCAACCTCCGTTGGTTTGCCGCTTTTCATAATGAAAGCTACCATCCCCATGTCCACATGATCGTCTACTCGACAGACCCGACCGAGGGCTATCTCTCGGAAAAAGGCGTGATGGCTTTGCGTTCGGCCTTCGCCAAGGATATATTCGCACAGGATTTGCTCTGCGAATATAAAAAGCAGACTGAACACCGTGACGCACTCAAGGTGCAGAGCCGTGAGGTACTCGCAGAGCTCATCGCCAAGATAAACGGCGGCACCTATGACAATCCACAAGCGGAGGATCTGTTGCAGGCACTCGCCAAGAGGTTGGCTGTGACCAACGGTAAAAAGCAATACGGCTATCTGCGCAAGGACATCAAGGAAATCATCAACAGCATCGTTGACGAACTCGGCAAGGATGAACGCATCGCAGCTCTCTATGACTTATGGTACGAGTCAAAGGAAACGGCGCTGAAGGTCTACACCGAGAGCCGACCGGAACGGCTGCCGCTGTCGCAAAACAAGGAATTCAAATCCGTAAAAAATATGGTGATAGCCGAGGCGATGAAACTCAATCTGCCGACAGATGAGGTTGAGGAAACAGACGAGCCTGTCGAGCCGGACCGTGAACCGACCATCGCGGAAGCCGAAAGCCCCGATCCTCCGCCTCCGCCTATGGACGAATATGAAAGAACGGTTGCAGACGCTGACAAAGGCAACAAATGGTCGCAGTACCGTGCGGCAAAATTTATGCTCGACCGTGACGGCGAACACTACGATCCGAAAAAGGCTGTCGAATATCTCACCAAATCCGCTAAGCAGGGCTACACCGTAGCGAAATATATGCTCGGAAAATTGTATTTGCGTGGCGAGGATGTGCCGAAACAAATGATCCACGCTTTGCATTGGTTGGAAAGTGCCGTCAAAGACGATAACCAATACGCCGAATACCTGCTCGGCAAAACCTTCCTCAAGGGCGAGGACATAGAAAGAGATACCGAACGAGCCGAGAGCCTGCTGCGCCGTTCCGCAGAGCAAGGCAACAAATATGCGGCGTACACCCTCGGCAAGGCATATCTTGACGGAGATGTCCTTGCTCAAAGCATTGACGAAGCTGTGCGCCTGCTGAATCTGTCGGCATCAAAAGGCTTTGCTCCGGCACAGTTTATCCTCGGCAGGCTGTTATACAAAGGCGAGGTCGTGCCGAAGGATATAAAGAAATCCGTTGAATGGCTTGACCGTGCCGCCGCGCAGAAAAATCCCTATGCGGCGTACCTTGCAGGCAAGATATATCTGACCGAGGATGAGGTCAAGAACATTCAAAAGGCCATCCGCAGTTTTAAGATAGCCGCCGAGAACGGAAACGACTTCGCCGAATACCAGCTCGGAAAAATCTATCTCTACGGAAAAGGCATACCGAGAGATACAGATAAGGCGATGTACTATCTTCATCTTGCCGCCGAGCATGGCAATCAATACGCAGCACAGCTCATCCACAGCATTCGTGTCAACGGAAACTGGTCGGCAGCACTTGCCTCTCTCCGCCTGCTCGGACACATGGCTCGTGTCATCCAAAACCGCTTGGAGGATGAGCGTAGAGGCAGAGAAAACAGCATCGACCGTAAGCTGCGGAGAAAAATCGAGGAGAAAAAACAGGCTCACGGACTCAAACAATAGCACGGGGAGGTTGCGCATAAAATGTATGCGCAACCTCCTTTTCGAAAGGAGAAACTCATGTCAACCGAATACATTCACTTTACAGCCGAACAAAAGGAAGCTGCTCGGCAGACAGACTTGGTCGCACTCCTGCAAAGTCAGGGCGAACGCCTCAAACGCTCCGGCAGGGAGTATGTGTGGCGTGACGGCTCGGAAAAGGTTACGGTCAGAGGAAACCTGTGGTTTCATCAGTATGAACGCATCGGTGGCGATGCCGTGGATTTCGTCCGTAGATTTTATAACATGGACTTTCCGCAGGCCGTCAATTTTCTGCTCGGCAATAACGGCGGCGCACTTCCGCAAGCCGAGCCGGTCAAGCGAGAGCCGCCAAAGCCGTTCACCCTTCCGCCGAAAAATGATAATATGCGGCGGGTGTATGCCTATCTGCTTAACCGCCGAGGGATAGACCGGGAGGTGCTGTCCGCCTTCGTGCATAAAGGAATGATCTACGAATCCGCCGATTACCACAACGCCGTCTTCGTCGGCTACGATGAACATGGCATTGCCCGACACGCACACAAAAGAGGAACAGGCAGTGAGAGCACCTACAAAGGCAATGCGGAAAGCTGCGATCCCCGTTACAGCTTCCACTGGACCGGAACGGACAATATACTCTATCTCTTTGAGGCTCCTATAGATATGCTGTCCTTTATTTCTCTGCACAAGGAGAATTGGCGCAGTCACAGCTATGCCGCCGCCTGCTGCGTTGGGGATCAGGTGCTGTTTCAAATGCTGAAAGCCAATCCCACTATCGACACCGTCTGCCTCTGTATGGATAACGATGCCGCAGGTCAGGCGGCGAACAAGAGAATATCCGACAAGCTCTTTATCCGGGGTATCAAACACGAAATCCTCGTTCCCGAATTCAAAGATTGGAACGAGGACCGGCTGGCAGCCGGAGGCAATGCTCCGCACATCCGTGCGGAGTTTTCTTTACCCCAAGAAGAAAGCGAGGAGGAAGAAGTATGCCAAACATTGCAGCTTTAGTCACCGTTGCCGCAGTTATGTTTGCTATCTTCGGTGCAATAACGCTGATCGCTCATATCTATAACCTTAATAACATCAAGAGCAAAACCGTCGGCGACGGTCAGCACGGCACGGCTCGGTGGGCAAACAAAGCCGAAATCAGAAAGACCTACCGCCACATCCCGTTTACGCCGAAAAAGTGGCGCAAGCAGGCAAAGCAAAATCAAACGCCTACCATGACGGTGATAGCACCGAGAAAACTGATTAGGAAAAAGGCCGAGCCGACAGAGGAAGATCTCCCGCAGGGCATTGTGGTTGGGTGCAAGGGCGGTAAGCACAGCACCACCGCCATGATAGACACGGGAGATGTCCATGTTCTGATGATCGGTGCGGCTGGCGTCGGCAAGACCGCCTTTTGGCTGTACCCGTGCATCGAGTATGCCTGTGCTTCGGGGATGTCCTTTCTCTCCACCGATACCAAGGGTGATGTTATGAGAAACTACGGCAACATTGCAAAAGAATACGGCTACAGGGTTTCGGTCATTGACCTGCGAAATCCCACCCGATCAAACGGAAATAATATATTGTATCTCGTCAATAAGTACACCGACCTATACGCAAAGCACCCCGACCAAATCGTCTATAAAGCGAAAGCGGAAAAATATGCGAAAATCATATCCAAGACCATTATCCTTTCCGGCATGGACGCCGCCTCCTTCGGGCAGAACGCCTATTTCTACGACGCTGCCGAGGGCTTGCTGACTGCAACCATTCTGTTGGTAGCGGAGTTCTGTGCGCCGGAAAAGCGGCACATTGTATCGGTGTTCAAGGTCATTCAGGAACTACTCGCCCCGTCAAAGAAAAAGGGCAAGAATCAATTTCAGCAGCTTATGGAGTTACTGCCGAATGAGCATAAGGCGAAATGGTTTGCGGGTGCGGCACTCAACACCGCCGAACAGAGTATGGCATCGGTCATGTCGACAGCGCTCTCCCGACTCAATGCATTCCTCGATACCGAGTTGGAACAGCTCCTGTGCTTTGATACCGAGATAGATGCCGAAACCTTCTGCAATCAGAAGTCTGCTATCTTTGTGATTATGCCGGAGGAAAATCCCAATACCTTCTTTATGATTTCACTGATTATCCAACAGCTCTACCGTGAGACACTCGCCGTTGCCGATGAAAACGGCGGCAAGCTCAAGAACCGCTGTGTATTCTTCTGCGATGAGTTCGGCACGCTGCCCAAAATAGAAAGTGCGGAAATGATGTTCTCCGCCTCCCGTTCAAGGCGCTTGCAGATCGTTCCCATCATCCAATCCTTTGCCCAGCTCGAAAAGAACTACGGCAAGGAAGGCGCGGAAATCATCGTGGACAATACGCAGGACACCATCTTCGGCGGCTTTGCTCCCAACAGCAGCTCGGCCGAAACGCTTTCCAAGGCACTCGGCAGCCGCACGGTCATGAGCGGATCTGTCAGCCGGAGTAAAAACGATCCGTCACAATCCCTGCAAATGATAGAGCGCCCATTGCTCACGCCGGACGAACTCAAATCTCTTCCAAAGGGCGATTTTATCGTAATGAAAACCGGTGTGCATCCGATGCGGGTACACCTCAAGCTGTTCTTCAAATGGGGCATTGAATTCGACGATGAACACCCATACGCCGTACCCGACCAAGGCAACCGTGAGGTCAAGTATGCCGACAAAAAGGATATTCAGAACGGCATCCTCGAAAAATATCCGCCGGAGTGGAAAGAGGAAACGCCTGCACCGAGCGACGCTGACGGCGGCGGTCAGGCACAGCAGGACAGCCCCAAGAACGAACCGCAGAGAACTCCGCCAAAGGATAAAAACAGAGGCGGCAAGCCTATCCGTACCTCACCGCCGAAAAAAGAAACGGCTCCCGACATAACGGAAGCAGAAATCATAAAAGACTTAACCGAAACGGAGGTGCAAAGCAATGAGCCGTCTTGATTTCCTTTACCGCACCGAGCTGCCGCACAGGGCTGTTGCGGTGTATATCTATCTTGCCGACCGAACGAACGAGAACAACGAGTGCTGGCCTGCCATACCGACCATAGCCTCAGACCTCAAGCTCTCGGCATCCACCGTCCGCCGCGGAATACGAGATCTTAAAAAAGCAGGGTTTATTGAAACCGAGCAGCGGTACAGAAAAAAAGGCGGCAAGAGCAGTCTGCTGTTCCGGCTGAAAAAGGAATAAAAAAGACCGCTTGTCGGCGGTCAGCGTTTAATCACGGCTGTGACGATTCGTTCAAGGCCGTGCTTTTCTATATACCGAAGCACATCGAATAAGTCTCCGAACGAGAGTGCTTCGTTAAAATATTCCGTGTAGTCCTGCGGCGTTTTCAAAAGCGGATATCTGTCGCCTGCATTAACGGCTATGTAGTATTTTTCGTTTTCCATCTTCATCCCTCCGAAATCGCACAAGGTTTATTATATCGGCAGCAGGGTATTTTTTCAAGAGCCTTTTTCCGCCAAGGGACAACTGCGCCTATACGCTGACAGGTGCCACCTGTCATGATGGAAGGAGAAAGTGAACTACCCAACTGAAGATAGATTACAGCAGAAAGAAAAAGACACAGAGGCTTCAGGTTGAAAAAGCCAGAGATAACAAAGACATTTTTATCAGTACGATTTTGATCGTTGAGGTAAGCCGCTTTTTTCTTTCTGCTGTAAGGACTTTTTTATGAGATCATATTGCAATTTGATTTTCCTCGATTTTTCTCGGACAGTTCTTCTGTTCAGATGTTCTGATGCGGTTCGGGCGGCAGGGAGTAAAATCCTTGCCGCCTTTTTTCATACCAAAACCACGCTTCTAATGCATGGTTCAGTAAAAATTAAATAGTTGAGAAGAAAAAACTCCTTCCGGCAAGATAACAATTGAAAGTTCGCTTTTTTGCAAATCTTTTAAGGTTGTTTTCCGATCGGTTTTATGATATAATGTATTAAAATGCATGTGATTGCGGGTGAGAAAATGAACACATACCGAATAGCCGTTTGTGATGACGATCCGGTCATGAGAGAACAATTGCATTCTTTCTGCAGGGAGCTGCTGGACGGAGAAAGTATTCCGTATGCGATAACAGCTTTTCCCTCTGCCAAGGAACTTGAGAAAAGGATGAATTCTGATGTCGAGAAACCGTTCAATCTGCTTATCTTGGATATTCAGATGAACGGCATGACGGGACTGGAGCTGGCGCGTTCTCTGCGAAGCAAGGACGACCGTATTTCAATTATATTTGTGACCGCATGCGACAATTATCTTTCCGAGGGCTATGATGTACAGCCCATTCATTTTCTTCTTAAACCGATTTGCCGGGAAGCACTGGCAAATGCAATCCGTACGGATCTTAAATTGAATTACTTACCCAAAGCAGTCACGCTTAGCATCGGTAATAAGATACTGCATTTCTCCGTGTCGGAAATACGTTATGTAGAAAGTTATAACCACAACATAATCATTCATCAAAGTTCCGGAAACAGCAACACCTATTATCTTTCTCTTACCGAGTTTGAAAAACAGCTTCCAAAAGGCCATTTTTCACGTTGTCATAACAGCTTTCTGGTGAATCTGAGCAGAGTAAAGGAAATCGGACGGACGGACCTAACGCTTCGAAATGGTGATATGCTTCCTGTGGGGCGTACATACTATAAAGCCTTTCAAAGCGCATTTATACGATATATAAATCAATAAAATCAGCGGGTGTCATTTTCAAATGAATGACACCCGCTGATTTTATTATTTTTTCGGAATTCTTAAAGCGGTCTGAACAGTAAAAACATTTTCATCCGAAATAAAAATATCCAGCATACTGTGATATTTCTCTGCGACAGCGTTCATAAGTTTTAATCCAAAGCCATGACTTTCCTTTTCATCCTTTGTAGAAATATACTGCCCGTTCTTATCCTGTTTTGGCTCTTCAATAAACGAATTCTCACATTTTACGGCGAGAAAACCGTTTCGTTCCTCTGCCTTGAATCGGATAAAGCTTTTTTCCGTGCAGCGCGAGGCCGCCTCTATAGCATTATCCAACATATTCATAAGCAGCGCGCACAGTTCATTTTCGGAAATCGGAATCTCTGCGGACACCGAAGCAGTGGCATCAAATGATATTCCCGCCCGTGCCGCTCTGTAGGCAGCATCCTGCAAAATAGCATTGACAACGAAATTTTTGGAAAAGTGTGTTTGCGCCAGGTGCTCGCACTGTCCTCTCATATCCTGCAGCATTTTGCCCAGAGTTTCATAGTCTCCCTTTTTGTAAGCCGACTCCAAGGCAACAATTCTGTGTCTTTCCTCATGCCTGATTGCCTCACTTGCCCTCATTTTGCTTTCGATGGCACGATATCCGTCCAGAATCAGCTGATTGTGCAGGCGGAGCGCCTGTGTTTCCGTTCGCTGCGTGACAAAGGCGCACATCACTGCATATGTAGAAATTACAGCACAAACAACAGTCAGCCAAACGGTAATCCAATACAAAAGTTCCCCATAATGCCCAAGCTCAACTGTATCACGGAACATCTGCACGATATATCCTGCAAGATACCCATTTACGGCGGCAGATATTCCGAAAGCAATCAACAGTGTAGTAAAGCTGACCGCCGTAGTGATTCCAAAATACTTCCAAAATTTCCGCTGTCGGTTCATTGCAAGAAAGAGAATCAGTAACAGTATAAAGAAGAAGCCAACCTCCCGGCGGATAAGAAAATCGACCAACCGGTTATTCAGGAAGAAATAGCCCATTCCCTTTGTAATCCACTGTGCCGTAAGACCGGCAGCCGCAAGAAGCAGCGGAATCAGACTCCAGTCGGGCTTTTTGTGTGCAACTCCCAAAAGAAATATACCCGCCACAAGAAGTGAAATCGCTGCGGTTACGCCGGCGGGAATTCCGTAAAAATTAGCATATGCATAGCTCTCGGTCGCATCGTATTCTACCGGTACAAAGCGAGCAGCCGGAGGAAACACCAAGCTGGTTGTACTTTTAACTACACCTGTCATTGTGACATGGCATTCTTCATTTCTCGGCATAGGAATTACTGCCTGTGTCTGTCCCGCTGCCCCTGCAGGGACAGCGGACGAGGAGTGCCATACCTCAACTCCGTTGATACAAACCGTAAGCTCCAACCCTGCCGTTTCAAACACCAGATTCCCGTTTTCCTCTGTCGGCGGAAAAACAGTTTCAAGCCGAAAACTCTCCCCTGTTTGAGGCATAACAGTATAATCCAACGAACTTTCGGAGCCGTCTGTCTCAATTTTGACAGAAGACTGCCAATCAATATAGCGAATCGACATATCCGTCTTAATAAAAAACTGCAGAAAACACATTGTCCCCAAACAAAGCAGTATAAAAACGGCAGTACAAACAACCTGCAGGCAGCGTTTCATATTCGAAATTTCATTCCTTTCCATTCAACTTCATAACTCGGAGCGCCGAACTTTTCATCATTATTTTACTGGCTTTTTTCTCGTTTTGCAAGAGATATTTCACGTTTCACCCCGTCTACAGCGTAAACAACCGATATACAGCGTAAACGACACGACAAAGGCCGACATAATTTGATATAATGTAAGGGAGGAAGTATAACAGAATACTTTATGATTTGCTGCGGCAAATCCCCGCCCGAAAACAATCTTTCCCCCGTGAAAAGAAAAGGAGGACTCTCTATGTACAAAAAACTCATTCTGAAGCGCTCGCTATGCGCGCTGCTGTCGGTCATAATAATCGCAGCATGTCTGCCCCTGTCGGTCTTTGCCGCCGACCCGAGTGAGCCGCAGTTTTCATCGGATGCCGCTAATACTCTGATGAAAAACACAAAACCCACCGGCTTTGACAATACAACCAACCCTTACGGGTATGCTGTCGGCCGTCCCTTTGCAATGGTTGAAAAAAACGAACTGCTTTATTTTGAGACATACGGCACGTCCGCAACAGGCAAAATTGCGGATGTAGGAACCCCGGAGTCTCTCAAGAACTTTATTTCCAAAAAAGGAACCGCTTCCGATGCCTCTCTGCCCAATATGGACATCCGTGCGCTTTGGAAGTACTATGCGTTTGTCCAGTCCGTTTCCTTTGACCCGTTCGGCTCAGGCAGGAGAGACCATGTTGCCTATGTAGGTCTTGATAAGTCGGATAAGCAGGTCTATCTTCATATATATGATACAAGAACGGGAGAATATAAAGGCAAACAGTGGGTCGGCGAAATGAACTGGATGTTTGACAAAAGCGGCCTTATTCGTGCTCGAAACTATGAAACCAATGCCTATCTGAGCATTACCGCAGGCGACTTTGACGGAGACGGCAAGGACACGCTGATCATCTATGTTCCGCACACAAAACGCTCTACAACCTTGACGCAGACTTTTGATTACGAACCTTTTGTCGGCTGCTTTCTGTATGAATATTCCTTTATCGGCAACAACGGCTTTGTATTATTAAATAACTCAAGCATTATGGGAGAAGGAAAAAAACTCGGCTTCGGCTATGATATGCTTCATGACTCCTACAAAGAATTATATAACAACCCGAATGCCACTACTGTAAATCCCTCGCCCGGAGCAGCGAATGACAGCATGGGCGGAAGCGCTGCCGCGACATTTGCGAACCGCTTTAATAAGCTGGGCGTAGACATGGTGGTGGGCGATTTTAACGGCGACCGAATCGATGACATCGCCGTGCTGTCCTATTTCTTTGTAAACGGAGGAAGGGGCGGCCATACGAATAAGAATGCATATCGCCCTCAGGTAAAAATTAAATACGGAAAAGCCGGCGGTGGTTCTACCGGCGGAGGCTCCTCTTTTGTGGACGGCGACGCCGATGATAAATTCTATGTTTGTCCGGTGGGAGAAACACGGCCTGCCGGCGTGGCTAATGATAACAGCATGAACGCCTGCAGCATCACAGCAGGAGACTTCAACAATGACGGGTATGAAGATATCCTTGTTGCGGGTGCAAAAGCAAGAATTCTTTCGGGGAAAGGAACTACATATAAGGACACTGTTGCTTATACAACGCTCCTTAATAACGGAAACAGAGGTTTTGTACAATCCGAATACAGGACGATATCTGCCAACGGCTGGACAAGAAACAGCACCGCCACCACAGAGATTTTTCCGCCTTTAGCGGTAGAGGCTGTTGCTTTTAACGGTGCGAGCGCCGCAGATTTCGTCTTTATCAACGGCACACTGTACAACTATAATGCCCAGACCGGAGAACTTTACAAGCTCACTTCAAACGAATATTCTTTCCGCACAAACTCAAACGGCAAAACAAACAACTTCTGGTTTGAGAGCGAGATCGGCGGCACGGACGAATTCTTCCGCTCGGTTGCCGTCGGAAACTTTGACGGCAACAATGCAGGACGTGAGCAGATTGTGTTTGTAACCTCTGCCAGAGCCGGTAACGAGGATAAATATTCCTTCAGCAAGGGTATGATTTCCGCAACCTATCCGGATACAAGTGACAGCTATGAGGCGGCAAACGGCTTTGACCTGACGCTGTCATACTGGAGTCCGAACGAAGCGTACGGTGATTACTACGGCTGTACGGCTCAGGTACTTCTCACCGCCTGCGACAGAAACCAGGACGGTGTTATAGCCAAATATAAGGGCGTAAGCTATGCCTACAGCGACCCGGAGGTCAAGGCAGTCATACAGGCTGCGCCGTATTTCTCCGCGCTGAGTGACTCCGGCGAAAACGAAACCGCATATACAATCACAGAGAGTTTCGAGTTGGAGCAGTCCTCATCGAAGAATGTTTCCTTCAGCGTCGGAATGTCTTACTCTTACGGAGGGCTTCTCGCCCCCGTTGAGGTGAACATCTCGGCAGGCTACTCGCTTGAATGGAGCAAAACCTATTCCACGGCTCTGCAGAAGGAATATTCCCTGACGGTTAAGGCACGGGCGTACAACACGGTGCTTGTGTCCAGAACGCCTGTATTTATCTACGCCTATGAGATACTGGACGAAAACGGCAAATGGTCGGGAGATACCGCCATAACGCTTTCCATTCCGCAGCAGCCGGTATATCAACAGCTGAGCGTTGACGACTACAACGGCTTTGTTGATGAGTATAACGGTTATATGAATAACAAGAACTATCATGCCGTCATAAGGGAATCGGATAAAACAGACAAAGATAAAAAATACTATTATCCCTTGGTAAAAATAGATAAAGCGGCAAACTGGCTTGACGGAAACGAGGGCAACCCGTTTATGTACAATCAGCTCGGCTGGGGCGTTTACAGCAATTTGGGTGCAGAGCAGCTCAGTAAGCTCGCCATTCGACTCGGACATAACGGCGGTCTTAACGAGGTTTCGTGGGAAAAAAGCAATATAAAATCCGTTTCCGAAGAAATGTCGCACGGTTTTTATTTCAACTTCTCCATCAGCTACGGTGTATTCGGCGATGGTATACTATTCTCGCATGATGTTGGTTTTGAAACCAGTCTGAGCTACAGCAACGGTTCGGGCGTATCCACCACAACGACATCGTCCGAAGGCTGTACCGGCGTGGTCAATGATATCGACGGTCCGGATCTTGCCTCAAACGGAATCCCTGCAAACGTATACACGCAATATACCTTTGACTGGACGCTCGGCCAGTGGTTCCGACACCTTTACGGCGATGAAAACAACAAGACCATCTTTATAGGCTATAACTTGACAAATCTCAGTGCTCCTTCACCGGCAGTGGTCGACCTTGAGGCAGAACTGCTTGACGAAGACGAGATACGCCTTACTTGGTCGCAGCCCGATAAAACTCCCGGCTGGCCGGATGCGGAGGGCTACTATCTTTATCAAGTTGAAAACGGTGAATATAAAAGGATTTCAGATCTTATTCCTGTCGGCACGACCTCTTATGACATTTCCGGACTTAAAACCAATACAGAGTACGAATATGTGCTTACAACCGTTTGCAAGGTAGACGGAAAGGATAAGGAAAGTGCCTGGTCAAACTCTGCAACCATAACAACAGCAAAGAGAGACTATAAGGTCAACTATAAAATCGACAACGAGAAAGCCGCCGATATCAGTGTGCGGCACCTCGGCAATGTTAATATTAAATCGGGCGATGAGATCAATGAAAGCGATATTATTAAAATCAGAGTTTCGCCAAAGAACCGGCACTTTGAACTTGTGTCGCTGACTCTTGATAACGGCGGAGAAGAGACTGTATTCAGACCCGACAGCAACGGCAACATAGAGTGCGCGTTTGCACTGGGCGGCGAAGCTAACATATTCGTATCCACACGAAAAACATTCGATTCGGCTGAGGTCATCTTTGTCGGCGAATATAAGAACGGCGAAGACCTTCTCGGAACAGTTACCGCAAAGGTCGGTGAAACAGATCTGCCTGCTCCGGGCGGCACGGTGACCGGCGATGTAACATTTACCGCCGTTCCGCAAAACGGCTATACACTGAAGTCGTGGAGAATAACAGATGCCGAAAACAATACGGATATTGTTAACGCGGCAGGCTCAAATACCTACACGCTTACCCTTGGCTCAACAAGATACACCGTCGAAGCGGAATTTGAAAGAGTTTCCGAAACCGACAGACCCGTGAAGCTGACCTATTCCGTTGCAAGCGGCAACGAAACCGGTATGGCGGCAACAAAGCAGACCTATCAGTCCGATACCGCTGTTCCCGTGGGAACAAAAATCAACTTCATCGCTCAGGCGGCAGAAGGCTATAGGGTGCAAAAGCTCGTTATCACCAAAAACGGAATTCCCGACACGGTAATAACAGATAACAGGCTTTACGATATGTACGAGTATGAGCTCACCGTTGATACCCAAACCGATATCAAGGTATACTTTACGGAGATCGAAAAATATACGGTCACAGTTGATATGCCGAATAAGAACGCCGAAATTACCGTTAAAAACGGGACATCGGATTTTGAAAGCGGTCAAAAGGTCAATTTCGGCGATGAAATCACCGTAACCGTCAAGCCGAAGGATGGATACCGTCTTGCCGACACAGAGAGCTGGTCCGATAACGGCGACGGGAGCTATACCTACAAGACCGGCAGAATCAAGATGGAAACGCATATCCGTGTGGCGGTAGAGGAAATTCCGGAATACACCGTCACCTTCCCGACAATGATCGAGGGCTGTGTGCTGACAGTGCGCAACAAAAATGAAAAAATCACAAGCGGCAGTAAAATTCGTGAAGGCACAATTCTTGTTGCGAGTATCGTGCTTGAGCCGTCATATATCCTCAAAGGCTGGTACATCGGCGGCGAATTCAGTCCCGAAACCAACAAGACCGAAGTTTCCTTTACGGTGGACGGAGACACCCTTCTTTCCGTAATCGTTGAAAATGTAAAAGGCGACAAGGGTGATACCGGCATCGGAATCAAATCAGCAATTATTGACGAAAGCGGAAACCTCATTATTACTCTTACCGACGACACGGTGTTAAACCTCGGAAAGGTCACCGGAGATAACGGAAGTCAGGGCGAACAAGGTGTTCCCGGTGCCGCAGGAGTAGGAGTTAAATCCGTCACAATTGATGAAAACGGAAATCTGGTCATAACACTTACAGACAACAGCGTGCATAACCTCGGGAAAGTGATCGGAGATAAGGGTGCCCCAGGCGAAACAGGTGCTCCCGGTGCCGCAGGAGTAGGAGTTAAATCCGTCGCAATTGATGAAAACGGAAATCTGGTCATAACTCTCACAGACAATACCGTGCATAATCTCGGAAAGGTAGTCGGAGATAAAGGCGAACAGGGCGTGAATGGCGTTGGTGTTAAATCCGTTATGATTGATGAAAGCGGCAATTTGATTATCACTCTTACCGATGAGACCGTACACAATGCCGGACGGGTGACCGGAGATAAAGGTGACAAGGGCGATACGGGCAATGTCGGAGTCGGTGTAAAAACCACCGAAATCGATGAAAACGGCAATCTAATCATCACCCTTACCGACGACACTGTGCATAACCTCGGGAAAGTAGTCGGTGCAAAGGGCGAAGCCGGTACTGCAGGAACCAACGGCATTAACGGTACCGGAATCAAGTCCGCTCATATCGACGCAGATGGTAATCTTATCCTCACCTTTACCGACGGAGCTATAACCAATCTCGGAAAAATCGTCGGAACGGACGGGAAAGATGGTGTCAATGGTAAAGATGGCAAGGACGGAAAAGACGGTCTCGGTATTAAAGGATGCCGCATTGACGACGGTGGAGACCTGATAATAACCCTGACCGACAACACAACGCTGAACGCCGGCAACATTTCCGCGATCAGCGATAAAGTCAGTGTTTCCAAGCCTCTTGCAACCGCAGCAGTTTCTCTTTCCGGAGTGTCTCTTCTTTGGAATATTGTTTCGCTTGTTGCGGCGATTGTAAGGAAGAAAAAACTAATTTAATTCGGATGATTGTTCGAATTTAAAAGGATGCAAGACCTCCGGCTATCAGCGGCGGTGTTCTGACAGGTGTAACGGTATTTGATAAGAGGAAAAGGCATTCCGTCAAATAATCAAAGATAAGTAGCAATTAACGATCCATCACGGAAACATCACAATTACGGCACAGAGGGCATAAAAACCGCTGTGCCGTATTTCTTTCCTTGGCGACTGTTTTGGAGAAATAAGCAATTTCTCGGTCATAACCCAACAATTTTTTGCCGGATTCCATGTATACTGCGTATATCACACTTATGCACTCTTCACTTTTGCCCCGGCAGCGCGGATACACGGATATCAACAGATACCAAATACAGCGAGGTAATTATGAAAACAAGGAGAAGCCCCTAACAATCATGTACATAAGCGAAACGCAACATTCAAGACCGTCTTAACAAAACGGTTTTTTTATGCACGCCCTCATGCGGCTGTACTATGCCTTAAAGCATAGCGCAGTCGCTTTTTTGTTTTCCCGAATACCGTAACAGGAGGTGACCGCGATGTTTAGCCTTGCAGAATCAATCGACGAAACTCAACACAACGCAGTGCCATAAAAAGCGGTGCCCTGCCGTTTTCAAGCGACAAGGTGAAAGAATGAAAAAGAATACAGGAAAGAAACAGGTGTTGAAATAGCAAAGGCTGTCTTTGCGCAGACACACAGACACCTATATTTTTTTGACCTCTGCGGTCAACAGAATTCCATACGATATCTGCAAAAGACCAACGATAAATCTGTTATTTCGGAATTTCAAAGTGGCTTGGCTTTCTGCGTTTGTATAAACGGCAGCGTACTGTCAAATTTTGCGGTAGGCTGTCGAAGCCCTCCGTATCAATCGTTTTTGACCTAACAAAAAACGATTGAACGGAGGTACATAAACTTGAAAAAACAACCCAAAACGGTTTATATCATAGAAAACGGCGGGTACACGGAACTGACCTATGAGGAATTCCGTCGCCGTGAGCAAATCTGCCCGTTATATGCGGACAAGCTGTTCCTGCCTCTCTACGGCAGGCTTATGGAGGTATCCAAAGAGGATTACGCGGAATTCTACCGAGCAAAGCGCCGACAGAAATATCTGGATGAACGCTCTGCGGACAACGGCGACTTCTCCTACGATATGCTGACCACCGATGAATTCAGCGGCGAGGACATCCTCATCGCCGATCAGCCGGATGTATGCGACACCGTAGTGGAAAGCATTATGACGGACAAGCTCAGGAAAGCCATCCTCAAGCTGACGGATGAGGAACAGCTCCTCATCTACCGCCACTATTACGCCGGCATTTCAGGCACAGACCTTGCCGAGATTTACGGCGTATCACAACAGGCAATCAGCAAGCGGATCGCCAAAATCAGAGCAAAGCTCAAAAATCTTTTAGAAAATTAAAAAACTTGGTTGTAGCCCCCTCAACTTTTCGGCATGGAAAGTGAGGGGGCTTTCTCAATAGCCTCCACCCGTTCTTTGAAAATCGAATAGTACAGCGCATCCTTTACCTTCCTTCTGCCGTCGGCGAGAGCCGATAAGCCACACGACCTTTTGAGTCGGACGGTGCGGCGCATCCGCATCGAAGGCCATGAAAAGCAGAAGCAATAATGATACTTGCGTCCAGTTACAGGCCGAGCGTTGAAGCGGCAGAAATGCCGTGAGCCGTCGCAGCCAATGAGGGCGCCTCGCAGAGATCCTGGGAGTGGTGGGATTCCAATGAGGTCAAATGCATGACCGGAGGATGTGTTCCCTTGTTCGGGGCGTCGTGGACAAATACGGACAGAACCAAGAACGATTGATACAAAACACAAGGCGGTTGTTTGCCCAAAAGCGCACGGCCGCCTTTTACTTAAAACGGAGGCTAACTATGAAAGAGATTAAACGAGGCGAAATCTATTCCGCCGACTTCGGCGCAGGCTTCGGCAGTGAGCAAGGCGGCGTTCGTCCGGTTTTGATTTTGCAGAATAATACGGGCAACAAGTACAGCCCCACCACAATCGTGGCAGCAATCACAAGCAGAAAGACAAAAACAGCTTTACCCACTCATGTAAAAATAAATGCCGATGGACTAAAAACCGAATCCACCGTCCTGCTCGAACAGATCAGGACGATAGACAAAGCACGGCTCGGCGAGTATATCGGCAGGCTCGACAGCAAGACCCTCGCCGCAGTTGACCGTGCCATTGTAGTGAGTCTCGGCATCAAATACTTGGAGGGACTGCTCAATGGATAAAAGAACCGACATCAACAATGCATCATTTGCCTACGGCATAAGCCTTTTACGAATGCTGCTTGATATGAATCTGATAACCCAGGACGAGTACGAAAGGATCACCCGAATCAGTGCGGAATACTACGACACCGAGGTAGTTTGTGTCTGAAATCTTAATTCGCAGATTTACGAAAAATATTGCTGGATGTATTCGAACTCCTGTGGTATTGTTTGTGTTGCCAAAAGGCAGAACAGCAAGGAAACCCCTTGCGGAAAGGAGAAAGAGCAAATGAAAACGATAACCGAAATCACACGGCAAAAACCAACGCCGCCACAAATACGGCTGGCGGCTTACTGCCGAGTATCGAGCGACTCAAGCGACCAGCTTCACTCCTTCGCCGCACAAATCAAATACTACTCCGAATACTGTAAACGGCATCCCGAATACAAATTCGTAGACATTTATGCGGACGAAGGTATAACAGGCACAAGCATGGAAAAGCGTGATGACTTCCGCCGAATGCTGCGGGACTGCAAAAAAGGTCTGATAGACCGCATCATCGTAAAATCCATGTCACGCTTCGCCCGAAACACCGAGGAAATGCTGACGGCACTCCGAGCGCTTGAACAAATGGAAGTCAGCGTATATTTCGAGGAACAGGGGCTTGATACCAAGTCGATGAACAGCGAGATGTTCGCTACCTTCCCCGGCATGGTTGCCCAACAGGAAAGCGTGTCCATATCGCAGAATATGCGGTGGAGTTATAAAAAGAGAATGGAATCCGGCGAATTCAACTGCTGCGCTCCGGCTTACGGCTTCGACCTTATCAACGGCAAGCTTGTAATCAACGAAACGGAAGCGGCTGTCATTCGCCGGATTTTTGATCTCTACCTGCAAGGCGTCGGTATGCAGACCATTGCTAACATTCTCAATGACGAGGGTGTACGCAGACAGTACGGCCGTAAAAAATGGCATCACACCACCGTGAACTATGTCCTCAACAACGAAAGGTATAAGGGCGATGCCTTACTTCAAAAGCAGATCACCACACAAACCCTGCCGTTCAAAAAGCAGCTCAACCACGGTGAACAGCCTATGTACTATGTAGAAAACAGCAATCCCGCCATCGTGAGCCGAGAAACCTATGAGGCGGTGCAGGCTCTTATCAAAAGCCGGCAACCGAGCTGCAAGCGGAAAGCCAAAACCTATCCGCTTACAAGAACGCTTCTCTGTCCCGATTGCGGTCACACCTTCCGCCGTCAGGTTGTAAACGGCACAGCATATTGGCTATGTGCAGCAAAAGCAACCAACAAGACAGATTGTGCTTGGCGCAGAGTAAAAGAGGACGAGGTGTACGCCACTTTTAGCCTTATGATAAGAAAGGTGCAAGCTAATCGAGAATACCTGCTCGGAACACTTATACGGCAGCTTGAAGAACTGCAATACCGCACCACGGGCAGTCAACAGCGGGTAAAGGAAATCGACCGTGAGATTGCAGACCTTACGGCACAGAACCTCGTCCTCTCCCGTCTGCATGGCAAAGGAGTGCTGAATGCCGCAGACTACACGGCACAATCCGATGTGCTTGAAAACAAGATAACCGAGCTGCGGATCGAGCGTCGAACAAAAATTACCGACAGCGATGAGAATGAGATGTTGGAAGAACTGAAAATGCTGAATGACATTCTCAAGGGAGTCGAAATCGGCATAGGCTTCGATGCCGAACTCTTCGAGCAAACGGTTGACAGCATCACGGTGGAAAGCAGTGAATTGCTGACCTTCCACCTTGCAGGCGGTATCAGCCTGCCTGAAAAAATCAGAGAGAAAGGACGGTGCTACCAAGCATGAATCATCGAAACATACCACTTGGCTATGCCATAAGTGGCGGCAACATAATCATCAACGAAGCTGAAGCCGATACCGTCAGAGAGATTGCCGAGCAATATCTCAGCGGCAAGTCGCTGAAAGCTATCGCCGAAATGCTGGCTGCAAAACACATTGAGTATATGTCGGGCAAGACCGATTGGAACAGGTCGCGCATAAAGCGAATTGTTGAGGATAAACGCTATATAGGCGATGGCGGCTATCTGCCGATACTGACCGAGCAGGAGTATGCAGCCATGCAGAGCATCAAAGCAGCGAAAAACACCCAAAAGGATGTAAATCATACCGAGGGTATCTTTACGCTGAACGCTCCAGCTGTCTGCCCCAACTGCGGCGGCAGAATGCATAGGCGCTTTGACAGACGCCGCAAGGCAACTACATGGTGGCAATGCTCCGAATGCAAAGCCTCGGTCAATATAAGCGATGAAGATATGCTTGACGGCATTACAGAACTGCTCAACGAAGTCATTGCCGATCCCGAAAGCATTCAGATACCGAAGTCCTACCATGAGGAAAGTCAAGAGATAGAGCGGCTAAACGCAGAGATATCCAAGACACTCAACACTGTCGGCTTCGATAAAGAAGCTCTAAAGCAAAAAATGCTCACTTGTGTGATCGAGAAATATATAAGCCTCGGCACTGAAGAAATTACAGCACAGAGCCTAAAGGACATATTCAAGAGTACGCCAACGCTGACAGCCTATGATAGCGACTTAACAGACCAGGCAGTCAGCGAGATCCAACTGAAAAGAAACGGCACGATAAGCCTTATACTTATAAACGGTCAGAGGATCGGAAAGGAGAAATCAGCATGATGCAAGCGACAAGTGTACAGCCCCCAAAAACCGTCCGCATTATCCCTGCAACGATAGACACCAAAGCGGCTATCACGCAGAGCTACCGACAGCTTCGAGTTGCCGCCTACTGCCGAGTATCCACCAAACAGGATGAGCAGCTAAACAGCTACGAAGTACAGCGTACCCATTACGAGGAGCGCATACGCACTGAGCCGAAATGGTCACTTGTGGGTATATTCGCTGACAAGGGTATTACGGGAACAAGCATGAAAAAGCGTGACGAATTCAACAAAATGCTCCGTCTCTGCTACAAGGGCAAGATTGACATGATTATCGTAAAATCAATCAGCCGATTCGCCCGAAACACCCTCGATGTTATCAAGATAACAAGAAAGCTCCGAGAGATCAATGTGGATGTCTTCTTCGAGGAACAAGGCATTCACAGCATCGATCCTGCATCGGAATTTTACATCACCATCTACGGCTCAATAGCCCAAAGCGAATCGGAGAACATCAGCGCCAATGTCAAATGGGGCAAAGCACAAAGTGCCAAGCAAGGCAATGTGCCATTCCAATGCAAACACTTCCTCGGCTACACCAAAAACGCAGACGGCGAAATTGAGATCGTCCCCGAAGAAGCCGAGATTATCCGAGAAATATATGAGCAATACCTATCCGGCGAGAGCCTGTACGGAATCAAATGCTATCTCGAAGCAAAAGAGATCCCGACGCCTGCCGGATGCAGTGTATGGCGGCAGGAAACCATTCGCTCTATCCTCACAAACGAGAAATACAAAGGCGACGCCATCATAAACAAAACCTATGTGTCCGACTGCATCAGCAAGAGAGTCAAGGCAAACAACGGCGAGAGGAACAAATACTATATTGAGAACAACCACCCTGCAATCATCGACGCAGGCACCTTTGCAAGAGTACAAGAAGAAATCGCAAGGCGCTCCGGCAAGCCCAAGGTCAAGCAAAAAGGCACGAAAACCGAACTGAGCCGATATTCAAGCAAGTACGCTCTGAGCGAACTGCTGATATGCGGCGAATGCCGAACACCTTACCGCCGATGCACATGGACTGCCAAGGGCAAGAGAAAAATTGTATGGCGATGCATTAACCGACTTGACTACGGCAAAAAATACTGCCACCACTCACCGAGCATTGAGGAAAGCCTGCTGCAAGACGCCGTTATGAGAGCCATCATGCAAACGGCAAAGCAAAATATTGAGGTGCTGAAAACACTGAAAATCCATATCGGCATGGGGCTTACAGACGAAGTCACCGAGGACAAAACCCTCGACATTCAAATCCGAATTGCCGAAATCGACGCTGAGTTTCAAAAAATGCTCAAAGCGGTATCTGCCGACAATGCAGACGGTATAGATGAGGAACGCATCACCGAGCTGATGAATGAAAAGCAAAGACTGACCGTACAGCTCGAACAGTATGCATCCGTGCGGCAAAAGAGAGAAAGCGCAAAATCCCGACTCGATGAGATTTATGCCATACTTGACGGACTGCAAAACCACCCGATGGAATATGACGATAAACTCGTCCGTCAGATCATCGAATGCATAGTGGTGGAATCGAAAGAGAAAATAAAGGTGGTTTTTATCGGCGGCACGGAAATTGAAATGGTACTGTAAGCAGCCTTGAAAACAGAAACGGAGTGATGTAGAATGATTGTGACGAGTGTTCAAATCAAGACAGCGAAAACGCAAAAACATCTCTATTGTCCTGTCTTCACAAAAAAGACATTGCTTTTTGCAGTGTCTTTTTTCTTTTATATGTGCAATTTTAAAAAGTGGATTCGAACGCACTGATGGGAGCGAACGCCAAGCAAAGAAAAAGATTTTGATATTGTTGTTTTATCAAAACTCAAAGTTAAATTCATATTTTTTTAATAAAAATATCTGCGGATGAATAATGATTGTGCGACTTAATAAATTTAAAATCAGGCAATTGAAGTGGAAAATATATACAACAGACTTGTCAGGGACAATATCCCCGATATATGTATTTCAAACAATCAAAAGTCTAAGTTTAGGGAACTTGACGACTTAAAATATGTATCTGCTTTAAATGAAGAATTAAAAGAAGAAACAAAAGAATATTTAGCGGATAACAGTATAGATGAACTTGCATATATTATTGGAGTTATTGAAGCACTTGCAATCACTAAAGGAAGCAATCTTGATGAAGTTTGAGAATAAAAGAATAAAAAGCCGAAAATGACGGCAAATTTTTGAAAAAATATTTTTTTAGAAAGCGTTTGGGATTGAACTAAATGCAGTATCTATATATGAAATAATGCAAATTATTGTACTATATAACTAAATAATTTTTTGTCGTACAGACATACAATAAAAACCTCTTGATGTTTATTCATCAAGAGGTTTTTTATGTGTAGTTAAAAATCTCGGCAGATAATTCCGAAGTGATTGTAAAGATTTGTCAAAAATTGTCTGTCAACGGCAGAAAGCGGTTCGCCAACGCGTTTGCACCAAACAAGCTCGTTGTTATACGGGTTTGAATTGTTGTCAACTATGGGGATAACATGAATTTGAGAGTTGTCAAAACATCCCGCAGTCCATTTGTTGATATACAAAACCATGTCGGTGTTGAGCAAAAAGTGCTTGCAGGCGTCTATTGAATTGAAAAAGAAAACTTTTTGTTGCTTTTTGCGTTTTAATCCGCTGTCAACATAGGTGTTTTGTTTGTACGCGTTTTTCATGTCAAGAGCAAAAGACGAGTACTTTTTTGCATCTTCAATCGTTACTTCTTTTTTGTCATATAGAGGAGAATCAGGACCTACGCAAATGAAAATTTGGTCCGTTGCAATGTGATGAATATCAATCAGGTTTGCCTGAGTTTTCCACAAAAAACTTTTTCCGTCAGAGTTTGTACGAATGAAAAGTCCCAAATCGGCGGCGTTTTGAATTACCATAGAAACAACATTGTCCCTGTCGGTCTCAGTCAAACTGCCGCTTATGTTTTTGCCTTCGTTTTGTTTATAGGTTTTAAAAAAAATATCATGGGTAAAGTCAAAACATTGAGATGCAACATAAAGACGAGCAGAGGGTTTTGCATTTCCACCGAAAAAGTTGTTGTTCAGCGATTCTGCTGCCGCCACTACTTCGCGCGCGTAATATACAAAGTCTTTTCCTTGCTCGGTTAACTCTACACCCGACGCTACACGCTGAAAAATCTTTATATTATATTCGTTTTCTAAACTTTGTATGTTTTTAGTCAGCGTCGGCTGACTGATAAACATCTGTTCTGCGGCTTTTGTGATAGAACCGCATTCAACAGTTTTCAGTAAATATTCGAGTTCTTTTAACTGCATCTTAAAACACCTTTTTTCTTTGTGAAAAATATATAAAAAATTGCGTATTAAATTGGAATTTTTGACAAATATTCATTTTATGAATATCCTCAGTATCAAGTATTGATATTTGATTAAATCAATTTTGCATTATATAATAAGAATGAAAACGAAAGAAAAATTAAAACAATTTTATCTATTATGCTCAATATTTACAATTTAGAATTTATTATGAACTTAATTTAATGTTAATAATAAAAAACCAATTAAATAAAAACAGAAATTGATTTTCGCTTTTATTTATTCTAACAGATAATTCACGAATTGTACATAGCATATAAAAAATGAGAGGAAATTGCAATGAGCAATGAAAATAAACCTATTGCAAATTCAATAAAAGAACAGACTTATTACAAAGGAAAAACCGCGGAAGTCAGAAAATGGGCGTTTGCGTCGGGCGAACTTGTTTACAACCTGCCTTGGATGCTCATAAGTTCGTTTTTGGCGTTTTTTATGACAGACATTGCACTGATTCCTGCTCAGACGGTAGCGATTTTGTTTTTGGTTTGTCGAATTTGGGACGCAGTAAACGACCCTATGATTGGTTCAATGGCGGACCGAACAAAAAGCAAGATGGGACGATACCGTCCGTGGATGCTCGGCGGAGCTGTTTGTTTGATGCCGATAGTGGTACTGCTTTTTACGGCGCACCCGTCTTGGAGTGTAGGAGCGCGCACGACATACGCTTGTGTGCTTTACGCTTTGGCAGTCATTGCGGCGACTGCGTGGAATATTCCTTTCTCGGCACTCAACGGAGTCATTTCTCCGTATCCGAATGAAAGAGCTTCGTTTTCAAGCCACCGCATTTTTGTTTCTTCAATAGCCTGTGCAGCAACAAATGCAATGTTTCTTCCGCTTGTAAATCGTTTTTCAGAACAGGGAGGCAAAACACAGGGCTATTCAATGGCGGCTCTCACAATTTGTCTTTTAACAGTGCCGTTCATATTTACAAGTATTTTGGGGACGAAAGAGGTTGTGAAAGCGCCACCGTCTCAAAAGATGGGCACAAAACAAGTTTTGGGCAATTTCTTTAAAAATCCGCCGTTGCTGATAGTTTGCACAGCATTTTTAGTTTATGGATTCTTAAACTACGGCAGAATGACGGCGGGTATGTACTACTTCACATATTTTTGGGGCGATACAGGACTGTTTTCAATATATGCTCCGATTAACGGCATCATTTGTGCAGTTTCGGCTTTCTTCAGCGGATACATTATTAAACTTTGCAGAGGCAAAAGAGGTGCGTTGCTGTTTTGCTACGGCACAAGTTTTGTCCTGAACAGTATTTTATTTTTCTTAAATCCGTCAAACTCATCTCCTTCGGTTGTCATTGCTTTGCTTTTCTGTGCAGGTGTCATGAATGGATTTTGTACATCAATTCTGTACGGAATGATAGGCGATACGGTAGAGTATGGTCAGTGGAAAACAGGTGCAAGAGCGGACGGACTGAGTTCTTCGGGTACAAGTTTTATGATGAAACTCGGCGGAGCTATTGCCCCGACAATGTTGCTTTCGCTGTTGGAAGTGAATGGCTATGCAGCAGGCGCTCAGACTCAGACAGACGGAGCGTTGAACGCTATCAATATCACAATGAATTTAATTCCTGCAGGTCTTGCTCTTTTGAGTTTTGTGATTTTCTTTTTCTATAAATTGGACGACAAACTTCACGCTAAAATCATAGATGATTTAAAAGAACGCGGAGAGTATATTGTCGATTAAATTAAATAAATTTTCGGTAATTATAGTCAATAAATTAAAAGACTTTTAATTATATAAATTTCAATAAATACAGGAGGTTTTTATTATGAAAGAATTAAGTCCTGAGCTTGTAAAAGAACTCAGACTCAAAGCAAATCAAATACGCAGAGATATTTGTATCACAACATCCAAACTGCCTTACGCACATTTAGGCGGAGGTATGTCAATGACAGATATGGTTACGGCGTTGTATTACGATGTGTTGAACTTTGACCCGAAAGACCCTCGTAACCCCGACCGAGACAGATTTGTTCTTTCAAAAGGACACTGCGCTCATGTGCTTTACAATGTTTTGGTAGATTTGGGGCTCTATACGAAAGAAGAATTGTGGTCGGAGTACAACCAAATTCACGGTCGTTTCGGTATGCACCCGAACTATCTGTATTTGCCGGGTATCGACGCTTCAACAGGTTCTCTCGGTCAGGGTATGGCTCTTGCAGTAGGTATGGCTCTTGCAGGCAGAATTGACAAAAAAGATTATAGAGTTTTCTGTATGACAGGCGACGGCGAATTGCAGGAAGGTTCAAACTGGGAAGCAATTATGGCGGCAGGTCATTATCAACTCGGCAATATCGTTATGATTACTGACAAGAACCAAATTGAAGCAACAGGCTGGACAAAAGATATTATGAATATTGACCCGTTGGACAAGAAGTTAGAAGCATTCGGTTGGGATGTCATCAGCATTGACGGACACAATATGGAAGAAATATTGAAGACATTGCACTCGTTACCGGCGTCAGACTCTCAAATTCGCCGTAAACCGATTGCTATCATTTCAAATACAAGAAAAGCGGAAACTATTCCGGACCTTGAAAACACACCTAACTGTCATCTTCGTCCCATGCCGCCTCAACTTCTCGAGAAGTGCCTTGCCCGTTTGGACGAAATTGAACAGGAAATTGAAAGGAGCTGAATAATATGAACAAGACAGTTAAAACATTTGAAGGCGAACTTGAACTCGGACATTTAGATATGTTGGTTGCAGCTTCTGCCCGTGATATGTGGGTAGAAGAATTGCAGGAATTGGCAGAAACAGATGAGCGTATAGTGTTCGTTACGGCGGACGGCGGATATGCAGGCAAAGAAAATGAGTTTCGTTTAAAACACCCCGACCGTATGCTGCCCGTAGGTATTGCAGAGATGGACCAGGTAGGTATTGCTTCGGGACTTGCTCTTTGCGGAAAAATTCCGTACATTAACGGTTTTGGACCTTTCCTTGCTTTGCGTACACTTGACCAGGTACATACAAATGTGTGCTATCCGAACTTGCCTGTTCGTATTGTAAATACTCACTCAGGTTTGACTTCGGCAAGCGGCCCTACCCACTATAATATTATGGACATCGCTATAATGCGTACTTTACCGAATATGACCTATGTTATTCCCGCAGACGCAAATCAGTGCGTGAAGTTGATCAGTAAAAGTGTTGACTACCCGGGTCCGATGTGTATAAGAATTGCACGTGGTGCAGAACCGCTTGTTTATACAGAAGACTATGACTATGAAATAGGCAAAGCGATAATTGCACACGAAGGCAATGATGTTACAGTTGTAGCGTGTGGTTGTACTGTTGCTTTTGCAGTATCTGCGGCAAACGCTCTTGAAAAAGAGGGTATAGGTGTTCGTGTTTTAGATATGCACACAGTTCGTCCTCTTGACAAGCAGGCAATTCGCGACGCAATCAAAGATACGGGAAAAATCATTACGGCAGAAGACGCTTTTGTAATCAATGGTCTCGGAAGTGCAGTTTCAGACCTTATGGCAGACGAGGGGTTACAGGCTAAATTTAAGCGTTTGGGTATTCCGAACGACGAGTTCCCTCCGCTTGGCGACAGCTATGAATTGTACGCTCATTTGGGCTATGACCCTGAGGGTATTAAAAAAGCAATTCGTGAAATTTTGGAATAATTGACCGAATATTTTACTTTTATCTGTTTTATAAATACTATTATTTTGATTATCAATTTTAATTATCATTGCAAAAGGGCAGTTGAAAAAACTGCCCGTGCAAAATCTAAATAGAAAGCAGGCGAATTTTTTGGACAAATCTCCTACTATGAAAAAGGAAAATCCTTTAGCTAAAAAAGCGTTCACTTTAGCGGTAGTTTTTATGATATTTCAGGTCATAATTTCTTTCTTCCGTTCACAAATTTCCTTTATGGTACCGCCCCTTATGCAGCCAATCACAAGCGATTTGGGCATAGACTTGGGTCTCGGCGGAACATTGCAGACATCTGCAACTCTTATGATGGGCGTAGGCAGTCTTTTAGTTAGTTTGTTTATTGACCGTATCGGTACAAGTAAGTCAATGACAATAGGTATGGTAGGTTACTTCATTGCAGGTATCCTGGGATACACAGCACAGTCTTTCACACCTATGCTCATTGCGCGTTTAATTACAGGCCTTTGCAACGGTTTTGTAATAGTTTGTATTACCACTCTTGTTTCGGAGCGTTTTACAAGCAACAATGCAAGAGGTATGTGTTCAAGTTTGGTACAGGCAACAAACTCATTGACGACTACGGCGGCGTTCAGTATCACTATTCCTATGTACACTTCTTTAGGTCAAAGTTGGAACAAGATGTTTATGATATGGGGCGCTTCCTGTTTAGCTATCGGCATTGTTTGGGCAATTGCCGATTACAAACCAAACAAATTCTTTATTGAATATAATTCTCAAAATGCACAAAATAATGTCGGTGCTCAAGCTGAAGAAAAATCCGGTAACAGTATTCTTAAAGCGTTGAAATTTCGTTCTGTTTGGAGCGCAATGATTTGCTTTGCAGGTGCAACATGGCTCTACATGATGTTCCAAACATATCTTCCTACAATTTTGCAGAAAGTTCACCAAATGGAACCTCAGGAATCAAGCCAAATTACAGGTCTCATCAGTTTGGCAGGTTTGATTTCGTGTGTTGTTTCAGGACTTTTCATCGGAAAAATCAAAAACTACAAAATTGTTTATATTGCACTTATGGTAATTTTACCTCTTGCTTGCTTCGGAGCAATCAATGTTAAATCTGAACTCTTGCTCAAAATAATGGTAATTTTGGTAGGCGTATCATTTTCGGTATTTGTTCCTGTTGTAAATATCAGCATTATGACAGCTGCAGGTATGACTTCAAAAGTTTTCGCAGCGGCAAACGGTTGCTGGACTCTTCTCGGCAATGCGCTTTCTCTTGCAATGCCGTTTGTATTCAATGCTTTGCAGAAAAATATGGGCATGCAAAACGCTACAAGTATGATGTGTCTTGCAGGTGTGTTGACAGTTGTCGGCGCATTGATTTACCCGAGCAACAAAAAAATTAAGGCACAGGCAGAGGCAAAAGCATAAATTTTAGAATCATAGTTTGTTTCAGTATAATGACATTGCTTTGCAATGTATTATAAATTGCTATGGCATAACACATATACCCCTTGTAATTATTTTATTTGTTATGCCATACAAAAGCAGAATTGAAAGTCAGCGACGGTTCTCTTTTTGTTCAGGACAGATTTGAGTACGGACTTGCAGATAAACAAAATGCTATTGAAAAGTCGCTTGAAGATGCCGAAACAGTTGCAAATAAAAATGATGTTTTCATCAATTTCGCAAGTACGAAAGGCTCGCTTCCCGTCGGACACTCGTACTTTTTTGCAAAGAAAATGAATGAAAGATTTTTGCAGTCGGAACTTGAAGACAAGTATTTCGGCCGGCTGATTTTTGACTATGCGACAAGCGCTGTTGCAAGCAAAGTGATTGAAACGAATTTTTGATGTTGATACATTTTGAATTGATATAACTATAAAAAATAAATTACAAAAAATAAAACAACAGACCTTTGTTTAAACAAAGGTCTGTTGTTTTTTAAAAGAAGGCTTACAATGAAAAAATCAAGCAAGAAAATATTTTTTTTGACGATTTTATTCTTCTTTTGAGTCTTCAATAATTTTTTGAGCAATGTGTTCAGGCACTTTTTCGTAGCGTGCAAATTCAATTTCAAAACTGCCTCTGCCTTGAGTAATCTGACGCATGGAAGTCGGGAACGACGCCATTTCTCCGATAGGAACTTCAGCCAAAATTTCCTGCATTCCGTTGCCTTGAGGAGTCATACCGAGAACTCTGCCTCGTCTTTTGTTGATGTCGCCGATAATATCGCCCATTGCTTCGTCATTGCAAAGTGCTTTAAGTGTGCCGACAGGCTCAAGTAAAACAGGATTTGCCTGAGGAATACCGTTTTTATAAGCAAGACTTGCCGCAATTTTAAAACTCATTTCCGATGAGTCAACAGGGTGATATGAGCCGTCGTAAAGAGTTGCTTTTATTCCAACCATAGGATAGCCTGCAACTACACCTTTTTGTATAGACTCTCTCAAGCCTTTTTCAACGGCAGGGAAGAAGTTTTTGGGAACGGAGCCGCCGACAACTCTTTCTGCAAACTCAAGTTCTTCGCTTTGGCAAGGTTCAAATTCAATAAATACATCGCCGAACTGACCGTGTCCGCCGCTCTGCTTTTTATGTCTGCCCTGTGCACATAATGATAATATCCGATTCTGCTGCAGATTTTAATGCTGTTTCCTTGTCATGTTTTGTGCTTTGATTATAAAGATGTATGCCTCTTATAAATTCAGTATCAATGTTATATTGTGAAATAGCTTCTGTAACCATAACAAAATGCGACGGATCTCCAAAATAATTTCCGAGGTAAGCCAACTTGTTATCAGCATTAAATCCTGTGATCAAGATTTTCTGTGCGTTTTCTTTAAGGGGAAGTATACCGTCATTTTCTAAAAGCACAATTCCTTTTTCTGCCATTCTAACTGCTTCGCTTTCGTGCTCGGGTGTTGCATTATCGCTAATGCTTATTTCGTTATAAGGGCAATCCTTATCAAACATTCCGAGAGCACTGCGAATTGCCATCAGCCTCGATACAGACTTTTTTAAGGCTTCTTTATTTGTATATCCCAACTTAACGGATACAGGCAATAATGAATATACTACTCCGCATTCAAGGTCGCAACCTGCATTTACTGCCATCGCGGCGCCTTTTGCTGGATTTAATGTTTTCTTGTGTTTATATATAACATCTAATATTGCAGAGCAATCCGAAACATAGTAACCGTCAAAGCCCCATTCTTTTCTTAATAGCTTATCAATAAGCTTGTCAGAGGCACAACAGCTTTCACCGTTCACCATGTTATATGCTCCCATAACACCGCTGACCTTTGCTTTTTTAACGGCGGCTTCAAACGCAGGAATATAAGTTTCATAAAAATCCTTTTTGGACACTTCGGCATTAAAAGTGTGCCTTAATCCCTCGGGACCGCTGTGCACGCAAAAGTGCTTTGCACATGCAGAGGCTTTCATATATTTTTCGTCATCACCCTGTATTCCCTCAATAAAGGCACAGCCGAGAATGGAGGTTAAATACGGGTCTTCGCCATAGGTTTCGTGACCTCTGCCCCAGCGTGGATCCCTAAAAATATTTATATTAGGCGACCAAAGCGTAAGCCCTTTATAGATACTGAAATCCTCGTTCTTTTGACTCTCGTTGAATTTTGCCCTTGCCTCTGTTGCAATGATATTCGCACATCGCTTAACTGCTGTTGCATCGAAAGAAGCCGCCATACAAATTGCCTGCGGAAATACAGTTGCAACACCGGCTCTTGCAACACCGTGCAGTCCCTCGTTCCACCAGTTGTACTGTTTAATATTCAGTCGCTCTATTGCTTTTGATGAATTGCGCATCTGTGACGCTAATTCTGTCAGAGTCATCTGCCCTGCAATATGCTTTCCTTTTTCTTTATGATGTATGTAATTTCCTTCTGTCATAGAAATACCTCTTGACTTTCTTAACTTAATGAATTACAATCATTATAGCCGTGCACGAGCACGAGCATAACAATATTTACTATATAATATTTGAAATAAAATGTCAAGCGGAGGAATTTATGGCAATAACCTCAAAAGAAATTGCAGAGCTTGCAGGGGTCAGCAGAGGTACGGTTGACCGTGCTTTGAAGGGGAGAGAAGGCGTAAATCCCAAAACCAAGGAAAGAATACTAAAAATCGCAGAGGAGAACAACTATAAGCCGAATCTTATCGGAAAGGCATTGGTATATTCCAACCGCTCTGTGCCTGTTGCGGTTATTATGAACAGTATCGGCAATTCCTTTTTTGACGATGTAAAAAAGGGAATGCTTGCCGCCGAGCGTGAATATTCGGATTACGGTATAAAACTGAATATAAAGGAAATAAAAGGATATAACGCTTGTGATATTATTAAGGCTGTTTCCGATTTGCCCGAGGACACAAAAAATGTAATTCTGACCCCTGTTGAGGACAAAGGGCTTTGCAGAAAAATTGATGAAATGACCGACAGCGGTATAAATGTAATTACGCTTTCAAGCGATATATCCGATTCAAAGCGTCTTACATATGTGGGCTGTGATTATCTGAAAAGCGGTGAAACGGCAGGTCGTCTTGTCGGTCTGCTCTCGGGCGGAAAAGCAAATCTTTGTATTGTTACGGGTAGCCTGGCGCACAAAGGACACAAGCAGAGAGTTGAGGGCGTTTCCAACGTTATTAAAGAATACGAAAACATACAAATTGCCGATGTGATAGAGAATAATGACGATAACGAAAAAGCCTACACGGCAATGAAAACCGTGCTGCAAAAAAACAGAAACATTGATTTTGTATGCATAACCGCAGGCGGTGTTACAGGAACGCTGAAAGCGATTAAAGAAAGCGGACGGAATATAAAGGTCTGCTCATTTGACGATACCGAAACAACAAGAAAAGCTATGATAAATGGTGATATACTGGCAACTGTTTATCAGCAGCCCTTTGAGCAGGGATATAACGCCGTAAAAAGCGTGTTTGAAACGGTTGTTGCAAAAACAGCCGTGCCCGAGTATCAGTATTCACAGCTGTATATAAAGGTTGATAAATCACTTTAATAAAATGCAACGCCATTGCATTTTATTTTTACACATTATCGTGCACGAGAACGGAGAACATTATGGACGAAAATTTACGAACATTTTTACAGCATCACAGTAATATAAAATATTCGCTTTTTTTGAAAAAATTAAAGCAGAGCATTTACACACCTATTGCACAGTTAAATGCGTTTGTGCATAAATCAACCGAACCGATATGCTTTGACGATATGAAAAACGAGCGTTTCGATAATATAAAAATCGGCGACAGTTGGGGCGGTTTTTTTGACTGCGCATGGTTCAAATTCACAGCGGATATAGAGAATATGCAGAAAAATCTTGTTGCTGTAATTGATGTCGGCGGCGAGGGTTGTATCTATAATAAGGACGGTGAAGTTATCCAAGGCATAACAAATGTGCTTGGAATGGTGGATAATTTTCAGACTGTCAAAGGCAAAGCGGTAATTCCTTTAGACCGAATAGATACATTTAAGGACGGTAAAGTATTATTTTATGCCGACTGTGGCAATAACGGCAGAGGTGGAAAAAGCAGCGGTCAAGCACGCTTTAAAAGAGCTGATATTTGTGTCTTTAGACAGGATGTATTAGATTTCTATTACGATATTTTAGCATGCTATCAGCTCCTCAGCGCTGTAAATGATAATGCACATAAAAGAGAAATTAAGACTCATATAAACAAGGCAATATCACTTGCACACAATACAGAATCGGAAAATATCTTGAAGGCGAGAAATGCTTTATCAAAAATGTTTGATGGTAAATACAAACAGGATTTTACCGTTTATGCTGTTGGACACGGTCACCTTGACCTTGCTTGGCTGTGGCCTGTTCGTGAAACAAAAAGAAAAGCAATAAGAACATTCTCAAATGCAATTTATGAAAGCGAACAGTGCCCAAGATATGTTTTTAACGGCAGTCAGCCACAGCAATATGAGTTTATAAAAGAGCAGTCGCCTGCATTTTTTGAAAAAATAAAACAGGCTGTAAAAAACGGCAATATTGAGCCGCAGGGCGGTATGTGGGTTGAGCCCGATACAAATCTGCCTTGCGGAGAAAGCCTTATCCGTCAGTGCTTTTACGGTAAGACTTATTTCAGAAAGGAATTCGGAAAGGACGTTAAAACACTTTGGCTTCCTGATGTTTTCGGCTATACCGCCGCTTTGCCGCAGATTATCAAAAAGTGCGGTATGGATAATTTTCTCACAATAAAGCTGAGCTGGAACACGGTAAATCAATTTCCGTATCACACCTTTTTATGGCAGGGGCTGGGCGGCAGCGAGGTGCTTGTGCATATGCCGCCCGAGGGGGATTACAATTCCAACGCAACGCCATATGCCTTTGACAAAATCAGCAAAAAATATAAAGAAAAGGCAGTAAGCAAGATTGCATTTATGCCTTTCGGCATCGGTGACGGCGGCGGAGGACCGGGCGAATATCACGTGGAAATGGCAAAAAGATGCGAAAAACTTCCATATTTGCCGAAGGTTAAGTTATCCTCTTCCGAAAGCTTTTTTGATAAACTCAAAAAAGATGTATCAAATTATCCCGAATACAAGGGTGAGCTGTATCTTGAAAAGCATCAGGGCACATACACAACACAGGGGAAGGTAAAAAAGAATAACAGAGAATGCGAGCGTTTGCTCCATTTTGCTGAATGGGTTTGTACCTTAGCCTACCTTAAAGGAAAAGCATATCCGCATAAAGAGCTTGAGAAAATCTGGAAAGAGGTTTTACTCTATCAGTTTCACGATATTCTGCCCGGGTCGTCCATTCACAGAGTTTATGAGGAATGTAACGCAAGATATGAAATCTTAAAGGCAAAACTGAACTGTATTATTGATGAAACCGTTTCTTATTTAAGGAGTGACGAAAATTCATATTTTGCGGTAAATTCTATTGATTTTGAGCGTTCGGGCTACGCAAAACATAATGGTGAGTGGTACAAATACTCTCTTGCTCCTTATTCCGCTTGTAAATTGGAAAAAGCAAATTTGCCTGTCTCATTGCATTTTTCAAAGAATGTTATTGAAAATGAACACTTTAAGGTTGAGTTTGATAACAAGGGACAGATAGAAAAAATACTTGATAAGCACAATGATTATAACTGTGTTTCATCAAGCTTTAATGCAGTTATAATTTATAAGGACAGATTTGTTCATCCATACAATGCGTGGGATATAGATATAAATTATACAAAGCATAAACCAAGGAATATGAAGCTTAAAACTAGCCGTGAATATATCGACGGAAACAGTGTTATAAGAGAAAATGAATTTTCATATAACAAGTCCTCATTAAAACAAAAAATTATTTTGACTCAAAACAGTCCGTACATAAAGGTTGAAAATGAGGTGAGCTGGCACGAAACACATAAAATGCTTCGTATTGACGCTTATCCGAAAAATTTCAGCGACAAGGTTTTGTGCGACATTCAGTTCGGTAACATTGAACGCAGTACAAAAACCGACAACAAAATTGACTATGCACAGTTTGAAATTCCTGCTCATAAATGGGTCGATGTTTACGATGGCAAGTACGGCGTTGCAATACTCAACGACTGCAAATACGGACACAGGGTAAAGGACGGTTTAATCAGTCTTAACTGTTTGAGAAGTCCGGTTTATCCCGACAAAACTGCCGACAGAGGAGAGCACTTCTTTACCTACGCAATTTATCCTCACAGCAAAAAGCCTATGGAAAGCGAACTTGTAAAAATCGGCTACGAGCTGAATAATCCGTTAAGAATTTACAAGGGCAGTTTGGATATTAAGCCTATATTTAACTGCGATAATTCAAACATAATTATTGAAACGGTATTTGTGAACGATAAAGGAAATATTGCGGTAAGAATGTATGAAACAGCCGGTATAAAAACGGTTGCAAGGGTCAAAGCAAATATTAACTTTAACAGCGTAAAGCAAACGGATATGCTTTTTGAAAATCCGAATGATGTTGATTTAGATGCAATGACATTCAAGCCGTTTGAAATTAAAACATTGGAGGTAAAACGATAATGAAAAAATTTACAATTACTGTAATAAGCCTGTTTATGGTGCTGCTGATCTCGCTTTCGGCGGTCGGCGAGGCTATGGGCACAAGCTCAAAATATGCGTCCAATCAGGACTACATACAAAGTGAAAACCTTGCACTCAGAGATAAAAGCAATAAAATGACTGACGGAAAAGACAGCTCTGTTTGCCGCTTTAAGACAAGAAACGGTGGCGAATCGATTATTGACCTTGGCGAAAGCTGTGATTTTAACTCTGTTATTCTAAAAGAAAAAGGACTTAATGTGCAGAAATTCTCTATATCGGTATCGGACGATAACGAAAACTTTACGCAAATTTATGCTAACGATAAAATTGAGTTTCACCGCCTTTGCACCTTTGATACGGTCAAGGCTCGTTATGTAAAGCTGACGGTGGAGAAAAGCGACAACCTGCCAAAAATCCGTGAAATGGAAATATATAATGCCGTTCCCGAAAAGAAGAATGATTTTCGTGTTTCAACATACAGTACCTTGGGTGGTTCCGTATTCGGAATCATTGATGACACAACGCTGTCCGATGCTGAAAAAGACGCAAAAATCAAGGAGCTTATAGATGCAGATTATTACGATACCGTAACCGATTATATTGACATCGGCAATGTTCGTTGGGATGAGGAAGGAATAATTCATACAGACGGTTGGGACGGTATAGAGCGTGACGAGGACAAATACTATGCCGTAATGATGAGAAATCTCCACGAGGTACTCGACGAAAAGGGTGTAAATCTTGTTATTACTATTCTTAATCCATCGGGCGAAAACGGTAATCAGAGGGTTATGAAATCCATTACGGAAAACAGGGATACCCTAATTACTAATATGATTGCTTTTGCCAACAAATATGAATTTGACGGCATTGACCTTGACTGGGAATTCCCATTGTCGCAGGACGAATTTGACGCATACAACAGCTTTTTGCAGGAACTGAAAGCAAGAATGAAAACTGAAATGTGGAATAAAGAGGACGCAACGCTTTCATTAGCCCTTGCCACATGGGCATTAAAATACACGCCGGAAACAATCGAATGTATTGATTATGTGAATGTTATGGGCTATGACATTCTTGATCAGGACGGACAGCATTCTTCATTTTTCAGCAGCTGTGTTCAGGCGGCGGATTACATTGAAATTCAAGGCTTTTCAAAAGAGCAGATAAACATCGGTTTCCCGTTCTACGGAACATGGGAGGGCGGTAGAATGGAGCAATATGCGTATAACGCAATAAGTGAAGAAATATCTCCGTTCAATAATTTTTATACAATGAAGAAAAGCGACACAAAGGAAGACAGATACACATATTTCAATTCGCAGGCAATTATCCGTGACAAAACAGCCTACGCTTACTTAAAAGGCTACGGCGGCGTTATGATATTCAGTCAGTACTGCGATTTGCCGTCAGACGATGAACGCTCGCTGACAAAGGCAATATCTGATTACTTACAGGAGGTAACAAAATGAAAAAGCTTACAAAGTTTTTAACATCTGCAAGCATAGGCATTTCCTTGTCTTCGGTCATTTTTTTGATTAAGGATTATGTGTATGATTCTGCAATGAAGGAACACGAAATATTTACGATTTTGATAGCCTTATTTGCACCTCTTTTTGCAGTCGGTACTTTGCTTTCTGTTTTACTGCCGAAAAAATTTGACAGGCAAAAGCTTCTTACATTAGGACTTTTGTTTTCGGGCATTTTTATAATACTGCTTACATACTTAAATATTTATCATCTGCAAATGCTTATGCCCTTAATGAAAACTAATTCAATAACCTTAGCCGTTATGTGGATAGCAAGAATTATGGGCGGTTTAACGGGACTGTTTATCGGTCTGTCGTTTGGTGCAACAGTAAAAAACGGTGTGATTCATTATATATTGCTTGTACTTTTTGCTGTGGGAATTTTTGCTTTTGGCAGATTTATGCCCGCACTTATCAGCTATGAGCCCATACTGTATACTGCAGGCGGTTTGTTGCTTGCTTGTGCATTATTGAATTCATATATAGAAACGGAGAAAAACAAAAATGAGTAAAACAATTAAAGGTCTGATTATAGGTATAAGCGTATTTTTAGTTATCGTTTTAATAACTGTATCAATATTGATGTTCCCTTTGAAAGGAAAAACATACGATTATGACTATTGGTACAGAGATAAACCTTATGATATAAATGATACCGTTGTACTTGAAAAAGAAGAAAATAAGGATTTCAAAATTCTTGTTATTACCGATTTGCAATTTAACGATGCTTTAGATTTGTGCGGAAAAGCCGATAATGTATATGAAACGGTTGATACGCTTGTTACAAAGCAAAAGCCCGATTTAATAGTTATCACAGGAGATTTGGTTTGGGCAAAATTCACTAAATTTTCTGTGATTAAAGCAATTAATAAAATAGACAGCTACGGTATTCCGTGGGCACCGATTAACGGAAACCACGATGGCGAGGGAAATGTTGATTTGGCATGGATAGCAAATAAATATGAAGAAGCTGAAAATTGTTTGTTTAAGCAAGGTCCCGATAATATCGGTGGAATCGGAAATTACATAATAAATATCAGAGAAAACGATAAAATCGTGCAGAGCCTTATTCTTATGGATACGCATGCAAGCCGTTACTACGATAAGGACGATGAGAACAGACATTATGACTTTATCTATGACAGCCAGATTGAATGGTATAAATGGGCGATAAACGGAGTTAATGAATATAACAAAACAAAAACAGACTCTATGTTATTTATACATATTCCACTTCCCGAATTCAAAACCGCTTATGATTTATGGCAGCAAGAAGGTGGTGCAGAAGGTGAAAACTTCGGCATTAAAGGTGAAGAGGAATGCCCGTCATATATAAATACAGGTATGTTCAATGCAATCAAGGAGTTTGACAGTACAAAATATGTATTTGCCGGTCATGACCATTTGAATAATTATAGTGTGATGTATGAGGGAGTAAGACTGACTTATGCAATGAAAACCGGCGACAGATGCAATCAGACACCCGGTCAGAATGGCGGTACACTTATAACAATGGGTGATAAAATAACAGTGGAGCATATATATGTTGAAAATTAAGAAAAAATAATGAAAATTGTTTTAGAAACAATTTCAGTAATACTAAATATTAAAAAGGATATAGAAAAACAATGAAGAAAACACATTTAATTATATTGTCTTTATTTTTGACATCGGCAATAATAATTACGGCAACAGTAATTACTTATAAGGCTCTCACCGTTCCTAAAAGTAAGAAATATGTTGTTGAAACCATAGAAGCAAATTCAAAAGGCTATATAAAAGTCGGCATTATTTCAGACGCACAGCTTCCACAGGAAGAAAAAAATCTTTACGGTTGGGATTATGCTACTGTTATGAATGGTGCAGATCATCTTATAAAAGCATTAAAATACTATAAAAGTCAAAATGTCGATATGATAGTATTTAACGGAGATATGGTCAACGCTACCGGCGATTATGCTGCATACAGCGCATATAACAAAATTTTAGACTATGTTTACGGTGAGGACAGAGCAGAAGCACCGCACATTATTTATCCTATGGGTAATCATGAATTTTACGGCGGCAACCAGGAACACAATTTTTACAAGTCAACCGGTCTTCCTCTCAACACAAGAACGATTGTTAACGGCTATAGCTTTATCTCCATTTCTAATTCAAAACTTGAAAAAGGAGATGAAGAACTTGCCGAAAGCAACGATACACTTGCAGATGGAACATATAATGAGAAAAGAATAGAATTTTTAAAAGAACAACTTGCTGCCGCAAATACAGAAGATCCAAACAAGCCTATTTTTGTTTTTATCCATATGCCCATCAGCAATATTGTGAATGGCGGACATTGGGCAACACCGCAATATGAAGAAATATATAGTATTTTAAAAGAATATCCGCAGGCGGTTGTATTTACAGGACATTCTCATTATTGCATGAGCGATGAAAGAGCAATTATGCAAAAAGATTTTACCGTTATCAATACGGGAACAACAAGCTATTTCGATTTTGACTGGCTTGATAATGAAGATGAAAATGAAGCAAACGACTTTCCGGCGGATATTTCACAAAAAAATCTTGTCTTTCAAAGTCAGGGACTACTTGATAAAAAGGATTATATGGTAAATCCTCAGCTTATCGGTATTTACAAACTCGAAGATGTACCTGACAGAAATAATGTGAATAACGGATATTTGATGTATGTAGATACGCAAAGCAATTCGTTCACATTGAAAAAAGTAAACTTAAATACCGGAATTGAATTCGGCGAAGAATTTATAATGCGTTCTTTTGAGAAAAGTTCATTTACAAGAACTGCCGAAAAATTAGGGAGTGGCGTTACTCCGACCTTTGGTGACGCTGAAATTTCTGCTGAAAGCACATCAGACGGTGCTGTAGTAAGCTTTGATTGTGCTTGTCAAAATGTCCCGATAAAGTATTATATTTATGAAATTGGAAATGAAATCGGTCAAAAAACTTATGTGCGTTTTTTCGGAAAGAATTATATTCTTGGAAATGATATAATGTATACCGAACAGAATAAAATAAGAGGCTTGGAGAAAGGTAAATACTTTTTGCATGTGTATGCAGTAAATTCGTTTAATAAGGTCAGCGATGAATATTTAACGACAGAATTTACGGTGAAGTAAATATCTTTATTACAGTTAAAACAGAGGAAGTTCTATGAAAAAGAAAATCATAGTTTCAGCAGTGTCCGTCGGTTTGGCTCTTGCAGTAATCGGAGCATCGGTGGGTGTATATATGTCTTATATAAATAAATACGAACCGATAGCTTCCCCAACAGCACTTGCTTACACAAAATCAGACAGTCAGAAAGCACTTGTTAAAAATGCTGATTTCTATGTATCCGTAAACGGTGATGACAACGGCGACGGAACAATTAATAAGCCGTTTAAGACAATTCAAAGGGCACAGCAGGCTGTCCGTGAAGCTATTGCATCCAATGAAAGCAAAGCATCAATTACCGTTGCAATAATGGCGGGCACATATTATGAAACGGGTATTGCGTTTGATGAAAGAGATTCTTCAAAAAGCACATCTGTTACCTACACTTCCTACGGTGACGGTGAGGTTATCCTCTGCGGTGGCAAAATTTTGACGATTGCCGAGTTTGCATCTGTTGACGGTGAAACCGCAAAAAGACTCAGCAGTAATGCGAAGGATAAGGTGAAGATGATTGACCTGAAAAAATATGGTCTTACAAAATCGGATTACGGCAAAATCAAGGCAACAGGAGGATTTAATACGGAAGAGTATTATGACAATGCAGCAGCTGAAAATCCCTGTGAATTGTTCTTTAACGATAAAAGAATGACTGTTGCACGATATCCCAATGATTCGTATATAACCGTAGGCAAGGTGAGCGATATCGGCGACTGCTATGAGCCGAATGCTCCCGGTCCTACCGACGAATCGTGGCTTGAAAGGCGAAACCAAAGAGGCGGTACATTTGCTATTGATGAGGATGCCTACAACAGAGTGAAAAGCTGGCAAAATACCAATGATTTGTGGGCGTTCGGTTACTTTTACTGGGATTGGGCAGATATGTCCACACCGATAAAAAGTATAAATGACGATAAAACAATAACTACCGAGTATTGCAGTAAATACGGCTTTAAGGAGGGCGGATATTATTATTTTTTCAATGTTCTTGAGGAACTTGATGCACCGGGCGAATATTACATAGACCGTGATAGCGGTATATTGTATTTTTACCCTCCTGATGAAAATGAGAACAGCAAAATTATGCTTTCAACAAGCAATGAAAATATAATCAGTATCACAGAAAAAGCGTCCAATATTACCGTTGATGGTCTTACCTTGCAGGGCACAAGAGCCGATGCCCTTAACGTTGCAGGCGAAAACTGCAAAATCGTGAACTGCACGGTTAAAAATGCGGCGGATTGCGGAATCAATGTCAGCGGCAAAAATAATCTTGTGGAAAACTGCGAGGTCGCTTTTATCGGAAAAGATGCGGTTGTGCTTTCGGGCGGCAGTGCAGAGGGCTTTGTCTATGGCAGTAACACCGTCACCAACAACAGCCTGCACGATTACGGCGAAATTCAGAAAACATATATAGCAGGTGTTAATTTAAGCGGTATCGGCAACGTTGTTTCTCACAACGAAATCTATAATGCACCGCATATGGGTGTTTACTATACAGGCAATGAAAATGTAGTGGAATACAATTACATTCACGATGTAGTTTTACAATCCTCAGATGCAGGTGCGATTTATACGGGATACAGCTACAGCACCTACGGCAATGTTGTCCGCTATAACTGTATCAGCAATATCGGCTCGGGCACTTTTACACCAAGCGGCATTTACTTTGACGATAATTCTTCAGGGCAGACGGCATACGGAAATGTGCTTATCAATATCCCGGGTTACGCTTTCCTTGTCGGCGGCGGCAGAGATAATATGATTGAAAACAATTTAGTAATCAATGCAGGAAAGCAGATACTCTATGATGACCGAGCATATGACGGTTATCACAATGACGGCTGGTATGCAAAAAATTGTAAAACGCCTGACAGCCGTTTATGGCAGCTTATGAATGAGGCAAAGGAGTTTAACGCTTCAATCGGCAATAAGTATGACGGCATTGAGCGTATGCATCAGGATTATGAAAGAGAAGAGGACGAGGGCTTTGCAGTTAATCCGTCAGGCTCATCTGTTCAAAATAACATCATTATTTCAAAGCAAAACAAGGTCGGTGAAATCGCAAAGACAGTCAAAAAATATTCTGTCGTTGAAAACAATCAGACATTCACATTGCACAGTGTGAAAAGCTCCTTTGTCGATTACGAAAACGGCGATTACAGAATCAAGGCAGATAGTAAAATTTCAAAAAAATGCCCCGGTTTCAAGGAGATTCCTTTTGATGAAATCGGCAGAAAATAAACAGAGGTAAGAAAAAATGTATTTCAATAATATCGAAAAAATCAAATTTGAGGGCGTAAATTCAAAAAATCCTCTTGCTTTCAAGTACTACGATGCAGATAGAATTATAGCAGGTAAAAAAATGAGCGAGCATTTAAAATTTGCTATGAGCTACTGGCACACAATGTGTGCCGACGGAACAGATATGTTCGGCAGAGGAACAATCAACAAATCCTTCGGCGGAAAAACGGCTATAGAGATTTATGAGCACAAGGTTTATGCCGCATTTGAGCTTATGGAAAAGTTGGGTATGCAATACTTTTGTTTTCACGATCGTGATATTGCTCCCGAGGGTGCAACCTTAAAAGAAACAAACGAGAATCTTGAGAGAATCGTTCCGATTATCAAGTCGGAAATGAAAAGAACAGGCATAAAGCTTCTTTGGGGAACGGCAAACTGTTTTAACCATCCGAGATATATGTGTGGCGCAGGCACTGCTCCGAGTGCCGATGTGTTTGCTTATGCGGCGGCGCAAATTAAAAAAGCCATTGAAATCACCGTAGAACTTGGTGGTCAGGGCTATGTGTTCTGGGGTGGCAGAGAGGGCTATGATACGATCCTGAATACCGATATGGCAAAAGAGCAGGATAATATGGCATATCTTATGCGTATGGCTGTGGATTACGGCAGGAGCATCGGATTTACGGGTGATTTTTATATAGAACCAAAGCCGAAGGAGCCAACAAAGCATCAATATGATTTTGATGTGTCAACCGTTCTTGCATTTTTGAGAAAATACGATTTAGATAAAGATTTTAAAATGAATATTGAAGCCAATCACGCAACGCTTGCAGGACACACTTTCCAACACGAATTGAGAGTTGCAAGAGATAACGGCGTTTTCGGTTCAATAGACGCCAATCAAGGCGATATGCTTTTAGGTTGGGACACCGACCAGTTCCCCACGGATTTATATAGCACAACCATGTGTATGTACGAAGTGCTTAAGCAGGGCGGCTTTACAAACGGAGGACTTAATTTTGATGCAAAAGCAAGACGTGCAAGCAATACATATGAGGATGTTTTCCTTTCCTATATTGCAGGTATGGACGCTTTCGCTTACGGTCTTATCGTTGCCGACAAAATCATTTCAGACGGCGTTATGGATAAGTTCGTTGAAAACAGATACAGCTCATATACCGAGGGCATCGGCAAAAAAATTGCTGATAAGCAAACCTCCCTTGCAGAGCTTGAGCAGTACACACTTACAAACGGAGAGCCGACAGCAGAAAGCGGAAAACAGGAATATTTAGAAGCACTTGTCAATCAATATATCATTTCGGCAGGCAGAGAATTATGAGTTATTATATCGGTATAGATATCGGCACTTCGTCTGTTAAGGCGATGCTGATAAATGAAAATGAAATCCAAAATACAATATCTAAGGATTATCCGATTTACCTTTCAAACGGCAATTATGCAGAGCAGAATCCCGAGGATTGGTACAGGCAGAGCATGCTTGCAATGAAAGAACTTTTGCGTGATGTTGACAAGAGCGAGGTAAAAGCCATTGGCTTTTGCGGTCAGATGCACGGTCTTGTTCTGCTGGACGAAAAGGACGAGGTTATTCGCCCTGCCATACTTTGGAACGACGGCAGAAGTGAAAAAGAGGTCGATTACCTGAACAACAAAATCGGCAAAGATTTTCTGCTCGACAACACAGGGAATATCGCCTTTGCAGGCTTTACCGCTCCGAAGCTCCTTTGGGTTTATAATCACGAGCCTGACAATTTCAAACGCATTTCAAAAATACTGCTTCCGAAGGATTATGTTGCTTTTATGCTTTCAGGCGTGTTTGCAACCGATGTTTCCGACGCCGCAGGCACATTGTATTTTGATACTGAGCATCGCTGCTGGTCAAAGCCAATGCTTCAATTACTGCATATTGACGAAAGTTTTTTGCCTGCTGTTTATGAAAGCAGTCAATCAGTTGGCTGTATAAAAGAAAAGCTTGCAGATGAGCTTGAGCTTTGTCCAGATACTAAAATTATCATCGGTGCAGGGGACAATGCCGCATCTGCAATCGGAACAGGAACGGTGAATGACGGCGACTGCAACATTTCTCTCGGCACATCGGGAACAATTTTTGCCTGCACGGAAAAATATAACTGTGACAGAAAAAATGCAATTCACTCCTTTTGCTCTGCAAACGGAAAATACCATTACCTTGCCTGTACCTTAACGGCGGCAAGCAGTCAGAAATGGTGGATAGAGGATATTCTGAAAAGCTCCTATGATTACGAAAAAGATGCGGAAAAATATATGGGCAAAAGCGATGTGCTTTTTCTGCCCTACCTTATGGGCGAACGCTCGCCTGTGAATGACACAAACGCAAGAGGAATGTTTACCGGTCTTTCAATGCACACAAAGAGAGAGGAAATGAGCCTTGCAGTGCTTGAGGGAGTTGCCTTTTCTCTGAAAGAAAATATTGAAATTATTAAATCACAGGGCGTAAATATTTCAAAAGCAAAAATCTGCGGCGGCGGTACAAAAAACAGACTGTGGCTGAAACTGATTGCAACTATTCTTAATGTTCAGCTTGAAATACCGTCTTTTGAAGATGCAGGTGCACTGGGCGCCTGCCTGCTCGCCGCAAAGGGCAACGGAAATAATGTATCGGATAATTTTTACAGTATAAAAGAAACTATAATCCCGGATAAAACATTTACACAGTTTTATGAAAATAAGTATAATGAGTATTTAAAACTTTACAGAATGACAAACAGTATATCTCAAACAAGGAGATGAATCTCACATAACCAATGAAAACGGAATCAATAAAAAGCACCGACAGGTATTATCCTGTCGGTGCGGGGCGCTTTTGCTGTGCAGAAAATCAACCGCTGTTTCATACGAATAGCAACAGTTTTTTAATTATGTATATTGTGGATGGTGCGTTTACATTTGTAAAAAACGGTATGCAAATTTCCGCACACGTAGGTGATATGCTGTATTGTGACAATCCGTCAGCTCTTCAATCGGACATGAACAGCCGCGGGGAACTTATTTGGATGCAAATCGGCGGAGTAGATTATTTTGAACTGATTCAAAAAAACAAAGGTATTACAAAGTGCAAGAATACCGCTTCCGAAAAAAAGCTGTTTTTGCATATATATGACAGTATTTGCAATAGCACAAAGCCTTTTTCTAAACTAAGTATAAGCACAGATATAGAAAAATTATTGCAAAAATTATTCTGTTTCAGCAACAGTAAAAACGACCGTGAAAACAACTATAATGACAGTGTTCAAAAGATTATAAATTATATTGCCGATAATCTGAATGAGAATCTTAGCGTTAGAAAGCTTGCCGACAAAATGCCAATGAGCGTTTCTCATTTTAATAGGGTTTTCCAAAAATATACGGGCGATTCACCGTACGCTTATGTTATGGCAATGCGGATAAAAAAAGCAAAATACCTGCTCAGAAGTACGGAATTAACCATAACTGCCGTGGCCTATGAAACAGGTTTCAATAGCGAGGCTAATTTTATTTATGTTTTTACGAAAAATGTAGGCGTTTCTCCCGGTAAATTCAGAAAATTAAAAAATGAAAATACAGTATAAAAAGAAAAAACTTTATTCATTGAGATAATATATTATTATGTAAATATAGACTATTAAAAATGTAAAAATTCAAAATTTAAATACCAACTATAAAGCCAAATTTACCCTTTGCATAACGAGGGGCAAATTTGGCCTTTTTTATTGTGCCTATAGCTGTATCAATTATTATAGCGTAGGTTGCCGCAGTCCTCCAAACCAATCTAAACCTAAAAATTTAGATTGATAGGAGGAAATAACGGTGAAAAATACACCGAAAAAAGTATTTATTTTAGAAAACGGTAATTACAAAGAATTAAGTTATGAGGATTTTTGCTCGTTTAAAGAAAACGATATTTCTTATGCGGACAAGTTATTTATCCCTCTGCACGGAATGCTTATGGAAGTAACAGAAGAAACTTATAGAAATTTCTATAAATCCAAACGCCGTCAAAAATACATAGATGAACGTTCAGCAGAAAACAACGATTTCTCTTATGATATGCTCACAACCGATGATTTCAATGGTGAGGATATTCTTGCGGATGAGAGCGAACCTCTTGACGAACAAGTTATTCGAAAAATAATGACGGACAAGCTAAAATCTGCTTTGCCTCTACTTGCAGAAGATGAGCAAAAACTTATTCGTGAAATATTTTATGAAGAATTATCCGAACGCACGCTTGCAGAAAAATACGGAATTTCGCAGGTTGCAATACATAAGAGAAAAGTCAAAATTCTTGAAAAACTTAAAAAAATGATGAAAATTTAAAATTTTTGGTTATCAACCCCCTTACTTTTCGGCATGGAAAGTGAGGGGCATTTCTTTTGCCTCTGTTGTTCCTTGAAAAGTAAATATCACAGCGCATTTTTTACATTCCCTCTGCTGTCGGCTAAAACCGGCGAGCCACATGAGCGAACGCATTGATTTTCAGTGCCTTCAGGACTCAGACGATACAGGCAATCTGCACGAAGGCGATGACAGGCAGAGGCAATAATGATACTTCCGTTCAGTCCTAAAGTCGAGCGTGATAAGACCGTCGCAACAAAGGAGAGCGGCTCGGAGAGATCCTCGGAGTGGTGAAATTCCAATGAGGCCAAATGCATGGTCGGAAAGTGCGTTCCCGTGTATTCGAGGGGTGGCGTGGTTCAAATATCGGATAACAAAACGATTGATACAAAATTACAGGCGGTCGTTTACCAATTTTGATAAGCGATCGCCTTTTACTTATTAACGGAGGCAAGGAAAATGGAACAAATAAAACGAGGAGAAATATATTACGCCAATTTATGCCCGGTTATGGGTTCTGAGCAAGGCGGTATCCGCCCTGTGGTTATCCTGCAGAACGATAAAGGAAATCTTCATAGCACAACTACAATTGTAGCACCGATCACAGGGGAACTGGATAAGCCGTACCTTCCGACACATGTTATTTTTAAATCAGACTGCATGAAAAAAGAATCCATGGTTCTACTTGAACAGATAAGAACAATCGACAAATCCCGTCTCGGCAGATTTGTCGGTGAAATGGATGATAGGCAGATGAAACGGATTGATAAAGCAATCTTAATCAGTTTAGGTCTTGACTATTTAGAGAGGTTACAAAATGAAAAATAAAGAAGATATAAATAATTCGGCATTTTATTACAGTGTAAATATGTTAAGGCATTTGCTGAAAATGAATCTGATTACAGAAGATGAATATAACAGAATCGTGCGTATAAGTTCGGAATACTACAGCACAAAAATTTATTGTGTCTAAATTTTTAAATCTGCTCAATTTCGCTGGAAGTATGTGAACTCTTGTGGTATTGTTGGTGTTGCACCGAAGATAAGGTGACAACAGCAGATAGAATCTGCGGAAAGGAAAATGCTTATGAATGTAACAGAAATAACGGCTAAGAGTAAGGAAGAAAATAAAATCATTCGTTTGGCAGCCTATTGCCGTGTGTCAAGCGATTCTGCGGATCAGTTGCACTCCTTCGCCGCACAAATCAGATACTACAAGGATTATGAGCAAAAGCATCCCGAATACAAATTGGTGGATATATATGCAGATGAAGGTCTGACAGGCACTTCAATGGAAAAGCGCGATGAACTGAATCGGTTAATTCGTGATTGCAAAAAAGGCAAAATCGATCGTATCGTTGTAAAATCAGTATCCCGATTTGCAAGAAATACGCAGGAGCTATTGGTATGTATCAGACTGCTGAAGGAACTCGGTATCAGCGTGTATTTTGAGGAACAAGGCATTGATACTGATAAACTGAATATGGAAATGATCGTTACATTCCCCGGTATGGCGGCTCAGCAAGAGAGCGAGTCCATATCGGGGAATATGCGTTGGAGCTATAAAAAGCGGATGGAATCAGGTGAATTCAATTGTTGCAATCCTGCATACGGATATATTTTAAAAGACGGACAATTGATGATTAACGAACCGCAAGCTGCCATCATCCGACGCATATTCGATTTATATCTCAGTGGAGTCGGAAAGCAAAGTATTGCGAATATTCTCAATGACGAAGGCGTGAGCAGAAGATATGGTAAAGACAAATGGTATGAGTCCACAGTACACTATATCTTAAATAACGAACGGTATATGGGTGATGCTCTGCTCCAAAAGAGCTATACAACTGAAACTTTACCGTTCAAAAGAAAGATGAATCATGGCGAACTGCCGAAATACTATGTGGAAAACAGCAATCCGCCGATTGTAAGCCGCGAAATATACCAAGCGGTTCAGACATTGCAAAATTCAAGAAAAAATGTTTACAGTAACAGCAAAGGCAAATACTTGCTGTCAAAAGTTATGCGATGTCCCGACTGCGGAATGACCTTCAGACGGCAGATTGTAAAAGGTACAGCATATTGGTTATGCAGCAATAAAGCTGCAAGCATGACGGACTGCAGACCACTCAGGCTGAAAGAAACTGCCGTATATGAAACCTTTACAATGCTGGTTCAAAAGTTAACGGATAATCGAAAAACCTTACTCGGTGATTTAATCAGGCAAGTTGAAGCAATGCAAAACAGAACATCAGACAATATAGATGTAATACGCAGAATTGACAAAAAAATTGCCGACCTTGCCGCACAAAATCTTGTAATCGCAAGGCTTCATACCAACGGAGTGATAAATTCTGCGGAATTCTCTGCACAGTCATCTGAGATAAATAATAAAATCAGCACGCTCAGAACAAAAAGACGGAAAAAGTTATCGGATGATGAAAATGATGCGTGGTTTGATACGCTGAACAGTCTTAATGAGATCCTCGAAGCTTATGATCCGAGCAACAATTTTGATGAAGAGCTGTTCGAAAAAATTGTAGTCGGCATTACTGTGAACAGCAACGCAGATCTTACATTTAAACTCATCGGTGATATTGAACTTACAGAAGAAATTCCACTGAAAGGACGGTGTCGCAGGCGTGAAAATTCGTAATATTCCATACGGCTATCAATACAAGAATGGCAGTATAGCAATCCAAGAAAAAGAAACTGAAACCGTCAAACGTATTTTTACGGAATACCTCAACGGATTATCACTGCTGAAAATTGCAGAACATCTGAACAATGAACAGATTGAATATATGCTCGGCGTATGTGGTTGGAATAAATCAAGAATTAAAAGAATCATTGAGGATGAGCGTTATCTCGGTACGAGTAGCTATCCTCCGATTATAGACGAAGATATGCATAAAACCTTAATGCTGATAAAATCGGAAAAGAATACGCAGAAGCACATCGACAGAAAATCAGATATATTTAATCTCGGTGTGCCGATACTATGTCCAAAATGCTGCAGTAAGATGTGCAGGCGGCATGACAGCAATCGAAAATGTCAGGATTGGTGGCTGTGTCAAAATGATAACTGTAAAAATATTATCAGCATATCAGACAACGATTTGATATATGGTATTACCCAATGTTTAAATACAGTTATCAGCAATTCTGATGCAATTGAAATGATTACAGATATTGATAAAGACCCAAGTTTGGATGTTCGCAGATTTGAAAATGAAATCAGCAGGGTGCTTGACAGTCACAGCTTTGATAAAAATATCCTGCGGAAAAAGATACTCGAATGTGTATCTTTAAAATATAAGGATATAGATTCGCAAAAATATACATCAAAAATATTAAAAGCGGACTTTGCAAATGCGAGTCCGCTTTCAGCATTTTCTATGGATTTATTCAACCGTACCGTTAAAGCAATTAAATTCAGCACCGGCGGTGCGGTAAGCATAATTTTATTAAATGATCAGCAGATCGGAAAGGAGCAGAGCGATGACACAAACAGCAGTAATACCACAGAAATCAGTACATGTGATTCCTGCACAGGTTAATATTCAGGATGAAATCAAATCTGCATACAGACAGCTTCGGGTGGCTGCTTACTGCCGTGTATCTACCAAAGAGGAAGAACAGCTGAATAGTTACGAAGTGCAGACAAAATACTACATCGAAAAAATTAACAGTGAGCCAAAATGGTCTTTGGTAGAAATATTCGCTGATAAAGGAATCTCCGGCACCAGTCTTAAGAAACGTGATGAGTTTAAACGCATGATTAAAATGTGTAAACGTGGCAAGATTGATATGATTATTACGAAATCCATATCACGCTTTGCCCGAAATACTGTCGACTGCCTTGAAAGCACAAGATTGCTAAAAGAATTAGGCGTAGATGTATTTTTCGAGGAACAGGGCATCCACAGTACCGATCCCGGTGCAGAGTTTTATATCACCATCTACGGCAGTATCGCACAGAGCGAATCGGAAAATATCAGCGCCAATGTTAAATGGGGTAAGGCACAAAGCGCCAAAGAAGGCAATGTACCGTTCCAATACAAACGGTTTTTAGGCTATAGAAAAGGTGCAGACGGCAAACCTGAAATTGATCCCGAACAGGCTGAAACCGTTAAACGAATATATGAAAGATTTCTCGCAGGCGACAGCCTTGCAAAAATCGCAGAGGATTTAAATACGGACGGTGTGCCGACACCGTCCGACAAAGGCTCATGGCTTCGAGGTACAATACAATCTATCCTCACCAATGAAAAATATAAAGGCGATGCCGTGCTTAACAAAACATATATATCGGACTGTCTTACTAAAAAAGTAAAAATCAATAACGGTGAGCGACCGAAATATTATGTAGAAAACAATCATCCTGCGATTATAGACTCCGCTACTTTCGGCAGAGTTCAGGAAGAAATGGCACGGCGTTCTGGCAAGCGTAAAGTCAAACAAGTTGGTACTAAAACCGAGCAAGGCAAATATTCAGGTAAATACGCTTTAACCGAACTGCTTGTCTGCGGAGAATGCGGAACACCGTATCGCAGATGTACATGGACTGCTAAAGGCAAAAAGAAAATCGTATGGCGATGCATCAACCGTCTTGATTACGGAAAAAAGTACTGCCACCATTCGCCGAGTATTGAAGAAAGCATACTGCAAAATGCGATTATGTCAGCCGTTATAGATACAGCAAAACTCAATGCCGATATTCTTAAAACGCTGAAACTTCACATCGGTATGGGACTAGACCAAAACGATACAGAGGATAAAAGCCTTGATATACAGATTCGCATAGCAGAAATAGACGCGGAATTTCATAAAATGCTCAAAGCCATATCCGCCGATACGGTAGAAAGCTTTGACGAAACCAAGGCAACGGAACTGATGAATGAAAAAAGCCGATTGGAACAGCAGCTTGCTCAGTATGCGGAGGTACAGCAGAAAAGAGAAAACGCAAAATCCCGTCTTGATGAAATATACACAATACTTGACGGACTCAAAAATCATCCGCTAACCTATGACGATCAAATCATTCGCCAAATTCTCGAATGCGTAGTGGTGGAATCCAAAGAAAAAATAAAGGTAGTATTTGTAGGCGGGTTGAAAGTTGAGCAGATGCTGAACTAATTGAAAAAAATAGAATTTTGTGATATTATATCAACATATATTTTATATAAAAAATAAAATTCAGTTGTTTTATGCATTTTACAAAAAAGTAAATGAACATATAAAGGAAAGAAAACAATGACTATAAAAGAGTTGATTGAAAATGGATATCGTGTGATTTTAGATACCAATGTACTTTTAAATATTTATAGGTATTCTCCTGAATTCTCTGAGTTTGCACTTGAATGCTTAAAAGCTGTAAAAATTATATAATTCTACCTGCAACCGTGAGATTGGAGTATGAAAAACACAAACGCGGAGAGTTTTCCAAAATGGAAAAACGCATTGAAGAGGCGAGCAAAGAAACGGCCAAGCAAATAGAAACCGCAAAATCGAAGATAATTAATTCGTGCCATAGCCTTGAAAGATTACAGTATCAAGATGTTGACGACTTGAAGATTAACCTATCAGAAAAAATAGATGCAGTTAAATCTGTACTTGATAATTATTTCGAAGACCATGCAGCTCTTGGACTTATTCAACATTCGTGGGCTGGAAATGATTTTCTTGAAAAGTTCATTGAAGCAATAGATACTAACGGACAAGTTATGATTGCACCATCACAAGAGGATATATATCGTTGGTGTGAAGAAGGTCAAAAAAGATATAAAAACGAAATTCCGCCTGGCTTCAAAGATGCTAAGAATAAAGATGGCGTTCGAATGTATAGCGATTTGATACTTTGGCAGGAAACTTTAAGGTATGCAAAAAAAGAATCAACCAATTTGATTTTTATTACTGATGATGTCAAGGCGGATTGGTGGGAGGTTATAGATGGAAACAGACAATTCCATACAAAACTTATCGAGGAATTTGAAAAAACCGGTCAACAGATTGTTCCTATGACATCGAAAGACTTTTTTTCAGATGTTTCTGAGGCTTATGATATTGAAAAAAATGATGCAGTTGAAATTGCTCTTCGAATGACAGATAATGATTATTGCGTAAAGATTGCAAATAGTGTTTTTGAATCAGTTGAAGAAGAACTAATATATAACGCTACTGAGTATATTGATGAAGAATCAGCAAATATCGGTTCCGAAGGAATTGACGAGTTTGAAATTACTGAGAGTGAGTTTGTTAGAGCAGAAAGAATTGCTCGTGATGATAGTACGGCCATCTATGAGTTTGTCTATAAAGTAACTGTAGAAGGAACATCTTATGAATACTGGGGAAGAGATGAAGACACAAGAGAAATTATTCGTTCTGATGGAAGAGACCATGTGTTTGAAGGACAGATTATTGTGCAAGTAGAGCGAGGAGCAGAAGTTTTTTATGATTTCGAAGATGATAATAGTTATGAAACCGCAGTTATAAGTGAAGGAAAGTTAGAGCAAACCTATTTTAATGATAGACCAGAACCGCCTGGGGAGCTAGGTTACTGCCCAGCGTGTGGAACTCCACTTGATATTGAAAATGATGGCGGTAATGGATTTTGTATAAAATGTGCTTTAGATCATAACTGAAAATATCATTTGTAAATGCAAGTCGCTCGAGAGTTCAACTCTCTCCTGTAAAAACGGAAAAACATCTTTTTCGTACCCAACAGACAGGAAAGGTATCGGGATTTTCCCCGGTACCTTTTTTCTGTATATTGCAAAAGGGGCAGAGAGACTCGAACTCTTCGTCCGTCTTTTTGCGGAGCAAAAAGGGACATAAAATAAACTGTTCGCAAAGCGAACACGACGGGTTGAAAACCCGTCGAGTCTCTCCTTCTGCGCCAGAAAAAGCACAAGGATTTTTCCTTTGTGCTTTTTCTTTTTGTATATATGAATTTGTTTGGAGAGACTCGAACTCTTCGTCCATCTTTTTGCGGAGCAAAAAGGGACATAAAATAAACTGTTCGCAAAGCGAACACGACGGGTTGAAAACCCGTCGAGTCTCTCCTTCTGCGCCAGAAAAAGCACAAGGATTTTTCCTTTGTGCTTTTTCTTTTTGTATATATGAATTTGTTTGGAGAGACTCGAACTCTTCGTCCGTCTTTTTGCAAAAACAGCCTCCCTTGTAAAGGGAGGTGGGTTGCCGTTACGGCAACCCGGAGGGATTTTCTCAAAAAATAGATTTCAAAAAGAAAGTGCTTCGCTTTTTAATCCCTCAGTCATCTTCGATGACAGCTCCCTTTACAAGGGAGCCTAATTTAATCCCTCTGTCTGCTCACTTTGTTCACAGCAAGTCCATAACGGGAGAGCCCTTTTCACGATTGTTGATGTTTTCTGTACACAAACGGATATTATGTATAAAAAAGCCCGCTTTGCTTGTCTGTTTTGTTATTTGTCTTGAATATAATGTGAAATAGTGATATAATTCAAAGCAGTCTACTTTTAATTTTTCTACAAAATAACAAGAAAGAGGTGCTTGTGGTGCCAGCTAAGGCAAAAAAGGTTATTAAGGTTATTTTAATTATTTTACTTGCGGCGGTTCTGATAGTGGGGGGATATGTCGCCTATGTTATGATTGATTATCACAGAATTGAAGATAATCAAGCCTTACAAATTAACGATGCAACGAGTGATGTTGCCCTTGTAGATACGGAATATAAGGTCATATCCTACAATATCGGCTTCGCGGCATATACTCCCGAATTCGGTTTCTTTATGGACGGCGGTACACAAAGCCGTGCCGAATCGGAGGAGTCGGTTAAAAATGTGATAAGCGGCGTCGGTGATTTTCTTAAATCAGAAGCTCCCGATTTCATCCTTATTGAAGAGGTCGATAAAAATGCGACTCGCAGCTATCACTATGACGAAGAGGCTGCTCTCAGAAATATGCTTGAGGGTTATGACTCTACATTTACCGTGAATTTTGACAGCCCGTATCTATTCTATCCGCTCAGCAAGCCGCATGGAAAATCGTATGCCGGTATGCTTACATTCTCAAGATTCAACATTGAAAGCGGACTCAGACGCAGCCTGCCTATTGAAGACGGATTTATGAAATTTGTTGACCTTGACCGTTGCTATTCGGTATCAAGAGTTTCCGTCAGCAACGATAAGGAGCTTGTGCTATATACGCTTCATCTTTCCGCATACACTTCCGACGGCACAATCGCCACCGAGCAGCTAAATATGCTGATAAATGATATGCAGGCGGAGTATGAAAAGGGCAATTATTGTATCGCAGGCGGCGACTTTAATAAGGATTTGCTCGACGACTCCGGAAAAATATTCGGAATCGACGGTGCCGACTATACTTGGGCACAGCCGGTAGATCCGACGCTGTTTGACGGTACCAATCTCAGTATGGTAGCTCCGTTTAACGAGGAAAAACCCGTTCCGTCATGCAGAAATGCGGACGGTCCGTATAACGACAATCAATTTGTCCTTACTGTTGACGGCTTTATAGTTTCAGACAATGTTACCGTTTCCGGCAGCGATGTCTACGATCTCGGATTTAAGTATTCCGATCACAATCCGGTGTATATGACGTTTAAGCTAAATGGGTGAATTTGAGATTTTCGGTCGCAGAATAAAGAGAGGGGCATTCCTTATGTCTGAAAAACACAGTTCGGCGTCAAAGAGTAAATTACTCGGCACGGTACTTTTGATTTTGGCTCTCTTTGGGTTCTTTGTGTTTATCTATCGACTTTGTTACTATCACTACGAGTACGACCCGCAATACAGCCCGGTGGATTACGGCAAATACAATATCCTGTCTTACTTTACCGTGCAGTCAAATTTCTTTGCGTATGTGTATTTCCTGTGCGCGGCACTTTCGATATTCGGAGTTAAAAAGGCGGAGAGAATAGGCTTTAATCCTTATATTGGTGCTCTTGTTACCGTATATGTTCTCGTGGCCGGAATTACATATTGCGCCGGTATCCCAATGGGGCTTACTCCGCCCTTCAAGTGGGATACGCCGGCTCATTCGATGTCGAGCTTTATACAGGTGTATTACCATATGATAATGCCGCCGGCGGCGCTTATAGTATGGTTTTTCCCGTTTACCGACCGTGCAATAGGCAAAAAATGCTTTTGGCTGTCGGGAATTTATCCGCTTGTTTATTCGATTTTTTCAATGGTGCGCGGAAGATTTTCCGACCCTACATATTATCCGTATCCGTTTTACAATCCTGAATTTATATGGGAAACCGTTGCAAAAAACATGCCGTTCAATATCGGACTTTCATATTTAATTATAGCGGCTTTGCTTATTTTCGGCATATTGATTTTTGCGCTGTTGACTCTTCTTATCGCCGCCATACATAATAAACTAATCAAAAGGACAAAATGAGTTTTATAGTAAGTAGTGTCAAAAGTTACTTTGAACTCAAAAAATTGACAAAAAATTGACAAATTTTACACTGAAATAAAACAGATTTCACAAAAAATGTAATTGCTTTACATTTTATACTATGTTATACTGTATTTTACATCAGTATAAACGGGGGAGAAAAATGGAGAAAAAAGAATCCAAGGCAGTTGAAACGGCTGCTCCGCATCCGAACAAAATAGGCATCAAGGAGGGCATAGGCTATATGCTCGGCGATGCCGGAAACCTTTTTATTTTAACTTATGTTTCGTCATTTTTAAAGGTGTTTTACACCGATGTACTTAAAATAGCGACAGATAAAGTAGCCACTTTGTTTTTGGTTTCGCGTCTCTGGGATGCGATAAACGACCCTATGTGGGGAACGATTGTTGCAAAAAGGCGCCCAAATAAGGAAGGTAAATACCGTTCGTATCTCAAATGGCTTGCAATTCCGCTTGCTCTCTCGCAGCTTGTGTGCTTTATTGATGTTAGGGCGATAACAAATAAGCAGTGGGCACTGCTTTTGTTCGCGTATGTTACATATATAGCGTTTGGTATGCTCTATACCGGAATGAATGTTCCGTTTGGCTCTCTTGCGTCTGTTATAACCGACGATCCCGACGGCAGAACCCTTCTTTCGACCTTCCGCTCAATAGGCGGCGGAATCGGCGGAGCGGCTCCGCTTCTTTTGGCTCCGTTTATTATTTATACAAAGGTCAAAAATTCCGACGGATCTACATATAACGTTGCAAATCCCAACGGTATGTTTTGGTTTGGCGCGGCTATGGCGGCGTGTGCGGTTATATTCTATTATGCCTGCTATGCTAACACCAAAGAGCGTGTTCCCTCCGAGGCAGAGCCTAAGGTGGATATGAAAAAGCTGTATGCCGGAATGTTTAAGAGCCGACCGTTTATAGTTTTAGCTCTTACGGGAATACTGATAAGCGGTCAGCTTCAATTTGCTTCGCTCAACCAGTATCTCTATAAGAACTATTTCTGTAATACAAGCCTTTCCGTTATAGGCACAATAGCACAGTATTTACCTATGGCTATTATGATACCGTTTGTGCCGAAACTCGTTAAAAAGTTCGGCAAAAAGGAGCTCAGCGGATTCGGAGCGTTTTTCTCGGCTCTTGCCGCAATAGCGTGCTATATTATAAAGCCGAGACCCGATCAGGCAGGCATTTTTATTTTCCTGCTGTTCATTATAGGCTTCGGATATTCCTTCGTTTCCATAACAAACTGGGCGGTTGTCGCCGACGTTATCGACTATCAGGAATATAAGACCGGAATTAAAAACGAGAGTGCGGTATACGCCGTTTATACCTTCTGCCGTAAACTCGGTCAGACAGCGGCTGACTACGGCGGACTTATGCTTCTCGGCAAGGTAGGCTATGATGTGCAGCTTATGTCAAACGCCGGCTATGTCGACGGCGTAAGCGAGGGAATACTCAAAATCTGCACACTGATTCCCGCAATAACTTATACTCTTATATTCCTGCTTTATCAGTTCGCATATCCGCTTTCGAAGAGCAAGCTCGAACCGGTTTACGATTATGTTCGCAATATGAACTGTGCGGCGCAAAGCAGAGAAACTTATTGAATAACAATAAAAAAATAAAAGCACAAGCCGGAGCCGTTAATGGCTTCCCTTGTAAAGGGTGGTTCCCCACGGTGTGGGAAACGTCGCGAAGCGACAAAAAAGGCTCCCTTGTAAAGGGAGCTGGCTGTGAGCAATGCGAACAGACTGAGGGATTAAAAAACCAAAGTATTTCTTATTTAAAATCTATTTTTTAAGGAAATCCCTCCGAGTTGCCTTACGGCAACCCACCTCCCTTTACAAGGGCGGCAAATCCCTCCGGCTTGCCTTAACGAGGCCCACCTCCATTTTAAGGGAGGCACGTCGGCGAGAAAAGTGAATGGTAAAAAGTAAAATCAAAAGCCTACCGCCTTTGAAATTGCATATCTTGTTATCGAAGCAATCGTTGCAATCGCTACTTTGATAACGGCAATCAAATGGTGGTAGGCTACATAGAGGGGCTTTTGCCCCTCCCCCTTGCGGGAGTATATATAATATAACACGCAGAAAGGAGTTTTACAAGTGTTCAATAAAAACTTTTGGCTGATTACTCTTTGCGCATTGCTTATAATTTCGATATATACCGGGCTTAATATATTTTCGAGAATTGCACTCGGTGCAAACGGCTTGATTATATTAGCCGATGTAATTATAAGTGTTCGCAGATTGGCAAAAGAGAAAAAGTGCAAAGAGAGCGATTAAAAACTCTCAGCACATCGCAAGTTTTGACTTGCATTTGACTTGCATTTTTTCTTTTGAATAGCCGCAAATAGCACAAAATAGCGCAAAAACGGGTGACATTTTGATGATTAAAAAACGCCGAAAACCCTTGATACACAAGGCTTTTCAGCGTTTTTTGTTGCCGCTTTCAAAAACGGCGTCGTGGCTGGGGTGGCAGGATTTGAACCTACGAATGCAGCAGTCAAAGTGCTGTGTCTTACCGCTTGACGACACCCCAATATTTACTTTTTTAAAATTATACCTTAATAAACGTAAATCTGCAAGAGAAATATCTTGCAGATTTAGAAAGTGGGGTGGATAGTCGGATTCGAACCGACGGTCTCCAGTGCCACAAACTGGCGCTTTAACCAACTAAGCTATACCCACCATATTAACTGGCGCGCTTGGAGGGACTCGAACCCCCGACCCTCTGCTTAGAAGGCAGATGCTCTATCCAGCTGAGCTACAAGCGCATAACAGGTACACTTTTAAGTGCTTGAATATTATATATGCAACAGGCGTTTTTGTCAAGTACATTCTTGTGATTTGTCGTCGAAAATATAGCATAATGGCGGCGAAGCCGAAACGACGGTTTATCGCCCTATTTATAAAAATATTATGTTAAATCACCAAATGAGGTTTTTGCTCTTCAGATACCGTTGAATTATCGGGTATCTTTTTTTCTTCTTCTTTTCCTTCTTCTCCTTTTTCGGGCTTTTTGAATTCCTCCTCCGGGAAATCGACTGTATTTTTGCAAATCTCATCAACCGGGAGTCCTTCGAACAAGTTCTTTTCGGAAAAATCTATTTCGTCGTCGCCGTTTTGGTTAAGCGGATCAAACATTTTTACACCCTCTTACTTATCAATCAAATGTACATTGAGATGATTATACGTCATTTCAATGCCTGCGTTATCAAATTCGGCCTTTATCCTCTCCATAAGGGCAAAGTGAGCGTCCCAATACTTCGGTGTTTCAACCCATGCCCTTACAACATATTTTATGCTGCTGTCATCGTAAGAGAGCACCGCCGCAAAAGGTTTTTCGGGGTCGTCCAAAAACATATTCGTATTTTCAACTGCGTCAAGCAGAGCCTTGCGGACTTTTTCAATGGGCGCGTCATATGACGCCGAAATTTCTATATCAACACGCCGCTTTTCCTGCGAAGTGTAATTTACTATTTTTGCCGCTATTATTTTGCTGTTGGGAACATATATTACCTTGTTGTCTATCGCCTTTATTCTTGTGTGAATAAGTCCCGTCATCATAACAGTTCCCGTAACCCCGTCAGCCTCGACATAATCGCCTATTTTAAACGGCTTTGCAACAAGTATCATAATGCCGCTTGCAAGGTTTGAAAGCGAATCCTGAACGGCGAGAGATGCGGCAAGGCCGACCACTGAGAACGCCGCCACAAGCGAAGTCGCGGAGACGCCGAGCGTATCTATAACTATTATTGCGGTTATGAAACAGAGAATAAATTTTATTACCGCCGTTATTATTTTACTGAGTGTCGCATCAAGGCTTGTTTTGCCGAGCACTCTCTTAAGCACCTTCATAATAATGCGTATCAGAAAGTAGCATATAACAAATACTATGACAGCCTCAAATATTTTCCCCACAGTAAATGAGCCGACGGAGTAATTCAGTATGCTTTGCAGCTTTTCCATTTTTTATACCTCGTTTAAAACGAATTATCATTTACACTATATAATGTTAGCAGAAAAATCGCAGCTTATCAAGTGCACCGCATAATTTATTGAAGATACAGTCGATTTGTGATATTATTTCAGGGAAAAGTAAAAGGAGAGTCGTCTTTATGCTTATAACTAAACCGGATTTTTATGACAGCTTTAAATGCAGGGCGGGTGAATGTACGGATTCGTGCTGTATAGGCTGGGAAATAGACATTGATGATGAAACAATGCGAAAATATGAGAATGAAAACGACTCTCTATCTGTAAAGCTAAACAGGTTTACAGATAGAGAGAAGCAATGCTTTATCCTGACAGAAGACGATCGCTGCCCGTTTCTCAAAAGCGACGGTTTGTGTGAGCTGATACTGACAAAGGGCGAGGATATGCTGTGTGAAATATGCCGTGAACATCCGCGATTTTACGCGCGATACGGCGATTTTTACGATATGGGTGAGGGGCTTTGCTGCGAGGAAGCTGCAAGCTTACTTTTTCTCAATACATCTCCGCTGAAGCTGATTACCGAGGCAGAATCACGCGATGATGCCGCATATTTTGATGACGGCCTGATTGATTCCGAAACGCTGTATATGTTAAGGCAAAGCACTTTACATATGCTCTGCGACAGAACACAGACTCTTCATGACAGAATTCACTCAATATTTGAAAACTTACTTTTAAAGCAGTACGGAAAAATCAACTTTGCTTTTCCGAGCGAGGATGAATTTTACGACATTTTAATTAAAGCGTCGAAAAAAACAGAGGCGTATGACGCTGATTTTACTCATCTGTTAAAGTACCTGTGCGAAAACAAAGCCGAGGCTTTGTTTTCCCGAAAGACTTTTATATCTTATCTCGGCGAAAGAACGGCTGACTACGAAAAGCTCTTATCGTATCTTGTGTTCCGCCATTTCCCTAAAGCCGTGTATGACGGCGATGCTTTAGGCAAATTCTGCTTTTGCGTCGGCGTTACGGCGATTACATTTTATGCCGACGTATTGCTTTTTGCGGAGCGCGGAAAATTTGATCTTGCCGACAGGATAAACAGCGTGAAATATCTCTCAAAGCAGTTTGAATACAGCGATGAGAACCCGGAAATTCTGTCTGAAGAGCTTAAAAAGAGAATATTACGGATATGAGTTTTACAGTGAAACACACAATAAATCCCATCAGAGTCGGGAAAATAAAGGAAACGGCGGTCCAAAAATGGCTGTGCGTTTCTTTTTTTATTGTCAAAAGAGTTGTTGAGCACGGCCAATGCATCAGGGAAAACAGAATGAAGCAAACAGCGGTCGTATAAGTCCAACCGTTACAGATGAGAATGTCTTTTAGCCCTAAAAGCGAGTCAAAATCCGTAAGCGTACCGGTTGCTGTGTATGCCATTATCATTATCGGTACAACTGTTTCGTTAGCGGGAAAACCGAGTATAAAGGCTGTCAATATGACTCCGTCGAGCCCTATGAGCTTTGCAAATGGGTCCAGCGCACCCGAAAAAGCAGATAACAGGCTTTCACCGCGAACAGTTACATTTGCCGCAAGCCAGATTATAATGCCTGCCGGAGCGGCAACTGCGGCGGCTCTTCCGAGAACAAAAAGGGTTCTGTCAAAAATCGAACGCACTATGACCTTTAAGACCTGCGGCTTTCTGTACGGAGGCATCTCAAGAGTGAATGACGACGGTACTCCGCGAAGAAGTGTTTTTGACAGTATACGCGACGAAACAAAGGTTAAAAGTACGCTGAATACAATAACAAGCGTCAAAAGTGCGGCGGTAAATACCGAACGGCATATGCCGAAGCTGCCGGCGGCAAAAAATATGGTTATAATGCTTATGAGCGACGGAAAACGCCCGTTGCAGGGGACAAGGCAGTTTGTTATAACGGCTATAAGCTTTTCGCGAGGACTGTCTATTATGCGGCAGCCGGTGACCCCTACCGCGTTGCACCCGAAGCCCATACACATCGTGAGAGCCTGTTTGCCGCAGGTACCGCATTTCCTGAAGCAGTGGTCAAGATTAAACGCAACTCTCGGCAGGTATCCGAAGTCCTCAAGCAGGGTGAACAGGGGGAAAAATATTGCCATGGGAGGCAGCATTACCGATATGACCCAGCATAAGACCTTAAACATTCCGTTTACAAGCATTTCGCGCAGCCACACAGAAACGCCGGCATTTGTCAAAAGGAGCATAAGCTTTTGTGTGAGAAAACCGCTTGCACGCTGTAAAAGCTCGCTTGGGTAATTGGCACCCACCGCGGTAATCCAAAATATGAGCAGTAAAAGCAGCAACATTATCGGTATTCCCGTAAGCTTGCTTGTGAAAAGCTTATCTAATTTGCGGTCAAAGTCATGCTTCTTGTTTTGATTTGTTTTTACAACGCCGTCAACTGCATTTTCGGCTGTTTTAACTATGCTTTCGGGAATATCGTCTTCTATGTTTTTTCTTCCGCCGCACACACGGTACACTCTTTCCAGCGCGTCCGAAATGTCGCGGTCTTTTAATTTGTCGTCGCCGAATATCTCCTTAAATTCCTCCGTGTTTTTTTTCGGCTCTGTTAAAAGACGCAGAGCCATGTATCTTTCATTCAGCGGAAGATTTGTATTTTTTCTTAATGCGTCGCAGAGAATTTCTATTGCCTTTTCGGTGCTTTCACTGTATTTTACGGGGAAAATCGGTGCTTTTTTATCTGCCGACATTTTTTGAACCGCGGCCAAAAGCTCCGGAAACCCCTGCTTTGTACGTGCACAAATGCCGACTGTCGGAACACCGAGTCGTTTTTCGAGCTTTTCCGTGTCAATTTCTATGCCCTTTTTCTTCGCCTCATCTAACAGGTTTATACAAACAATTATATTGCCTGTTATTTCCATGGCTTGCAGGACGAGATTTAAATTGCGCTCAAGGCAGACCGCGTCGCATACAACGATTACGGCGTCATACCGTTGAGATTGCAAAAATTTACCTGCATTTTCCTCTTCTTCGGAGTGTGAGCAAAGAGAATATGTACCCGGCAGATCGACCAAAACATATTCTCTTTCTTTATAAAGAAGCCTGCCCTCTGCGGAGTCTACCGTCTTGCCCGTCCAATTACCGGTGTGCTGGTGCATACCTGTGAGCGCGTTAAATACCGTGCTTTTTCCGACGTTCGGATTGCCGGCAAGTGCTATTACTTTTTTATTGGGAATTTTTTGTTTTTTCAAAATATCACCCTATTTAAGAAGTATCTGCTCTGCGTCGGACTTTCGTATCGCAATGTATGCGCCACGTATCATGTAGACTTTTATGTCGCCGGATATGCTGTCGAGAACACAACCGATTTCGGTGTCCCTTATAACTCCGAGATCCTGAAGCCGTCTTTTCATATTTCCTTCGTTTTCAACCGATAACACCCTTGCTTTTTCACCGACGGGCAAAAAGGCAAGGCTTTTTTTATGCTCCAAGGCTGTTCTCTCCTTTGCTCTGATATATACAATATCATTATATTTTGAAAAAACGGTATTCGTTACCATATTGCGACAGCTTTTTTAATGCTTGTCCGTTAAAATGGAAGAAAACTCGGAAGGGATGAAAAAATATGTCCGTTGAAATTAAGACAGACGAAGATGTTGTTACGTCATTTTTATCAGGTGAAATCGACCATCATGTCGCTTTGCCCATACGCGAAAAAACAGACGCGGCAATTATTTCGGCACACCCTAAAAGGGTCGTGCTTGATTTTTCGGGAGTCACATTTATGGACAGCTCCGGAATAGGACTTGTGATGGGCAGATACAAGATATGCGAGAGTATGGGAGCCTCACTCGAAATTCACGGCCTGTCACGCCATGCATATAAGGTAATGTGCCTCGCGGGGCTTCAAAATCTCGCGGTGCTGAAAAAGAAAAAGGAGGCGGAGAAAAGTGAAACCGCTTAATGAACTCAAAATGCAACTGGAGAGCCGTTCCGTAAACGAAGGATATGCACGTACGGCGGTGTCGGCGTTTATTTCACAGCTTGACCCCACAATAGAGGAGCTGAACGATATAAGGACCTCCGTCAGCGAGGCGGTGACAAACTGTATAGTCCACGCCTACAAAAATTCGTGCGGAAAAATATACATAGACGTCAAAATTTACGGCGACGGAAAAACTGTGACGAAAATACGCGACAGAGGTCGCGGGATAGAAGACATAAAAAAAGCCCGTCAGCCGCTGTTTACAACGCTCGGCGGCGACAGGTCGGGTCTCGGGTTTTCCGTGATGGAGAGCTTTTCCGATAAGGTGAGAGTGACGTCAACGCTTGGGAAAGGCACAACTGTAACCTTATATAAAACGATAAAGGGTAAAGAGCAATGGACCGAAAAGAGCTGATTGAGCAAAATCTCGGCTTGGTACACGCCTGTGCAAACAGGTTTCGCGGCAGAGGAATAGAATATGAGGAGCTTTATTCCGCAGGGTGTCTCGGACTTGTCAAGGCGGCGGACGGCTTTCGCGAGGAGCTCGGCTTTGCTTTTTCAACGTATGCCGTACCTGCGGTTTTGGGTGAAATCAGAAGACTTTTCAGAGACGGCGGAGCGGTAAAGGTCAGCCGCTCCTTAAAGGAACGCTCGCGCGAAGCCGTTAAGCTCAGCGAAAAGTTGACAAAAGAAAACGGCAGAGAGCCTACCGTAACAGAATTATCAAAAATTCTGGGGATAGACTGCTTTGCCGTATCGGAACTTTTAAATATTTCCTTGCCGCCCGTGTCGCTCACTGCGTCGGACGATGACAATGAACGTCAAACCGATGTTCCCGTGCCCTCGAGCGAAGATGCCATTCAGGATAAATTGGCTCTCGAAGAGGTTTTAAAAGCTTTGCCCCAAAAAGACCAAACCCTTATAAGGCTCAGATATTTCAAGGGGCTTACGCAAAGTGTGACAGCCGAAAAACTCGGAATGTCACAGGTGCAGGTTTCAAGAAAGGAGAGAGCCGTGCTTGCGATTATGCGAAAAAAGCTGACGGACGATTATTCTCAGTCGGCAACATAGGCTCTGACTCTAAGCGGGATACCGAGACTGTCGGCAAGCTCTCTGCATTTTTCAATATCCTCTTGTGGGATAACATCGACCACCGAAAAACGCAGATCCTGACCGTACTGTTTACACTCTTTTGCAAATTTGATGATGGCGTCAAACGATTTTTCACCGAATGCCGGAGCACACAGCTCACAGTATTTTTCGCTGCTGTATTCGTTAAGGCTTATCGAGATTTTATCGGTATTTTCACATAATTCCTTGGCTGTCGGCTTTTTGTTGAGCAGGTCGGAAAGGCCGTTCGTATTAAGACGAACCTTTAAGCCGAGCTTTTCGTGAATGTATTTGCACGTCTTTATGAGATTGTCATATGCAAAAGTCGGTTCACCGTAGCCGCAGAATATAACCTCGCCGTTGTAGCCGGTAAAATCGTATTCGTCAATAGCTTTTTTAATTTCATCAAACGAGGGGTTGTGACCCGAGAACCAAAGTGTGTCCGCGTCACCTACCGAATCCGAATTATTGCGGATGCAGAATTTGCATTTGCACGGACAGGAATTTGTGATGTTAAGGTATACGCTGCCCTCAAATGTGTAAACTATGTCAGCCATTAAAAAGTCTCCCTTTAGGATAATTTTGTCTTGAATTTAACTTTATCAAGCGCCGGAGCGGCAATATAGTAGATTATTGCACTGCCGACTGCCTGAATAATCGAGAACGGAACGGAGGTTAATGCCGTGGGGAACGAATATAAAAGTCCCTCCGCAAGAAGGTAACCGAAGATTGTTATAAGACCGGAAACAAGAGGCATAAACGCGGTGGTCTTATTAAGAATTTTGTTGGGGCTCTTCGTTGCGTGGCAGGTATAAACAAGTGCAAACGGCAGAACGTTAAGAGCTTTAATTATTGCCGTAAACGGAGCCCAAGCGGCAGCACCGGCTAATATATCGGCACAAAAACCGCCTATTGCCGCAGCCGCCATTGCGTACGGAAGCGGAAGAATACATGCGGCAAGGTAAATCATACTGTCGCCGAAGTGGAGATAACCGTCGTTTATACCGGTGTTAAATTTGATGTATGCCGTCATTACGGCAATAAGAGCGGCAAAAACCGCAGCTTTAACAAGGTTTAAAAGCGCTGTCATTGATTTTGATTTTGATTTTGTGTTCATAGTGGTCACCATATTCTTTCGTAGTGAAATATCCGAGGAGCTCGCGGTGCCGGACTGCAGGGCGCAATACGGCTCTTTGTGAGATGCTTTACATAAGCTTCCCCAAATATTTTTCAAAATTTACCCCGAAATTACGATCCGTGTTTTCTTCGTAAGAATCCCTTATGGCGCCTTCAAGGAATTCTACGGCTTTTTCGGTGGCACATAGCGGAGCTTCGCCTTTTACGGTAAGTCCCGCAACAGCCGCGGCAAACAGATCACCCGTACCGGAAAAGCTTCCGCCGTATTTTTTGGATGAAACAGTTTTAAAACCGCTTTTATCGGCGACAACGTTTAAAACGGTGTCGTCTTTTTTTATGCCGGTAACAATGACCGTGCTCAGAGTATCGTTTAAAAGGGACGATGCGGCTTTTGCTATATCGTCCGGTTCCGATGAAGAGAGAGCTTCGTAGCTTTCCCCCGTCAGAACACACAGCTCCGTGAGATTCGGAGAGATAATGTCGGCCCTTTTTGCGAGACGCGTTACGGCGTCGCACATAGCCTTGTCGTATATATCGTAAATTTTTCCGTCATCCGCCATAACGGGATCACAGAAAAAAACGGTGTCGTCATTTTGAAATTCGTCAAGAAAACGAAATATTTTTTCCGCCTGACGGTGCGACGCTATAAAGCCTGTAAGAATGCCGTCAAAGCGAACGCCGAGCTTTTTCCACTCGCTTGTGAAAAAATCCATTTTATCGGTAAAATCATCGCAGTAAAAGCTCTCAAAGCCTGTTTGATTTGACAGTACCGCCGTCGGCATCGGGCAACATTCAAGCCCAAGAGCCGATATAACCGGTATAGCCGCCGTGAGAGAGCATTTGCCGAAGCCGGAAAGGTCGTTTATAACGGCTATTTTTTTCATGGTTTTTAACACCCTCCCGTTTTTTCGAGATGATTTTTCGCCGAAATACGAGTCGGTATTTAATACTTGCCCAACTCCTGATTTTAATATATAATATACCCGATGTGTCATTATTGAAATACACAAAAATTAAAATTTTTTAGGGGACAGTTATGGAGAATACTGTGGATTCCGGACTGAATAAGGAAAACATACCGCTGTATATGCGAGTTTACGAATATTATAAGGATTTAATTACCGAGGGCAAGCTGTCGCCGGGCGCAAGGCTTCCGTCGATACGGCGATGCGAAAGGGAACTGTCGGTAAGCCGCACTACGGCTGAGGCGGCGTATTTTCAGCTTGCGGCGGACGGATATGTTGTATCAAAGCCGCAGAGCGGGTACTTTGTGACGGATGTTGCGCGGCGTGAAAAAAAAGACGGCACGGTAAGAGGAAAAAAAGAGCTTGAGCCGAAAACCGACTATGATTTCACTTCTCTCTCGGCAGACAGGGAGAGCTTTGATTTCACGCTGTGGCGAAGATACATCAAAAGTGCTTTGAGGCAGGACGAAAGACTGCTGTCCTACGGCGAGGCGCAGGGGGAACGCGAGCTTAGGGAGGCTCTTTGCAAATACATCACGGAGCACAGAAATGCGGTCTGCTCACCGGATAACATAGTCATAGGCGCGGGCGTGCAAAGCCTTTTACATATAATATGCGCCGTGCTGCCGCGTTCGCAAAAGGTCTTTTTCGGAGAGTCGGAATTTGAACAGGGCGCAGCGGTGTTTTCCGACCACGGCTTTAAATCATGCCGTACAAAAGAAGAGGCCGATATAATTTATGTGAGTCCGTCGCATATAAACCGCCTCGGCGACGTTATGCCGACAAGTGAAAGACTACGCCTTATCCGTCTTGCGGACAGAGAAAACAAGCTTATAATCGAGGATGATTACGACAGTGAGTTTGGATATTTCAATCGCCCCACACCATCTCTTCAGGGACTTGACTGCGGCAGAAATGTAATTTATATCGGTACGTTTTCAAAGCTGCTTTTACCGTCTATCAGACTCAGCTTTATGATACTTCCGGACGCGCTGCTCGGCGAATACGAAAAAAAGGCGGAGCTGTATAACCAAACCGCCTCAAAGACCGAACAGATAGCATTGTGCAGCTTTATCCGCGACGGAAATCTGTCAATAAGAATAAGAAAAATCAAAAGACTGTATACCCAAAAAATGAAGCTGCTGACATCAGCCCTGAAAGAGATTTTCGGCGATAAAGCCAATATCTACATCGGCGAAACGGGCTTTGTTTTAAGACTCGAAATAAAATGCGCCATGTCGGAAAAAGAAATCGCGGAGCGAGCCCTTATAAGCGGCGTGGCGGTAAAGGAGAGCGGCACGGGGAAAAAATATCCGCAGATTTTGCTCTTGTGCTCGTCCGTGGCGTCCGAAGATTTTTTGCCGGCTGCAAAAAGACTTTACGGCAGTATATTCGGAGCATAAAAAACGTTCGTAAAACGCTGTTTATATGTTGTATTACGTGTTTTACTGTGATAAAATATCAGCAATAAAAAGCAATATCGGGAGGCAAATATGCAGACAGACTTTTATGAGGACAGGCTCAGGGTGTTCCTTGAGGAGTTCAAAAAAAATACCGTGGCATACAGTGAAAAAATCGAAGGCTTTTTATATAAGCCGTGCGAATATAAAGTCGGCAACGAATTGCCTGTTGTTGATGAGAGCTTTAAGAGCTTTGAAAAAAATGACCGCTGGGGCGGAAAATATGATGCACACGCATGGTTTTATAAAAAACTGATTGTTCCGAAAGAACTGACAGGCAAAAATCTCGAGCTTACCGTCTCCACTCAGCTTGACGGCTGGGACGCGGTAAATCCTCAGTTTATAGCGTATGTTGACGGCAAATTGCAGCAAGGGCTTGATGTGAATCACCGCGAAATATTCCTTGATAATGCAAAGGGCGAATATGATATATTCCTTTACGCCTATTCCGGCAGAAACGACTGCTTGCTTGATTTTAACGTGACTCTCAACGCGTATTACGAAAACGCACGCCGCCTCTATTATAAAATCGCCGTGCCGTATGAGGTTACGCTTTATCACGAGCCGTATGAAAAGGTCTATGTCGATATTGAAAACTACGTTGTCGGCGCAATAAATCTCATTGATATGCGCGTGCCGGGTTCAAAAGAATTTCTTGACTCCGTCGATACTGCAGAAGCATATCTCGACAGGGAATTCTATGGCAAATACTGCAAAAAAGAAGACGTAAACGCCGTCTGCATAGGCCATACGCATATAGACGTAGCTTGGCTCTGGACTCTTGCACAGACGAGGGAAAAGGTGTTGCGCTCTTTTTCGACCGTACTTGAGCTTATGAAAAAATATCCCGAATACAAGTTTATGTCGAGTCAGGCGCAGCTCTATAAATTCCTGAAAGAGGAAAGCCCCGAGCTTTACGCCGAGGTAAAAGAAATGGTACGCCTCGGCAGATGGGAGGTCGAGGGCGCCATGTGGGTCGAGGCGGACTGCAATCTGTCGTCGGGTGAGAGCCTTGTAAGACAGATACTATACGGCAAGAGCTTCTTCAAAAACGAATTCGGCGTTGATTCAAAGGTGCTTTGGCTCCCCGATGTATTCGGTTATTCCGCGGCACTGCCGCAAATCCTCCGCAAGAGCGGCGTTGATAAATTCGTAACCTCCAAAATCGGCTGGAGCGAGACCGATAAGATGCCGTATGATACCTTCTTCTGGAAGGGGATAGACGGTACCGATATATTCACGTATTTTATGACCGCGCAGGATAAGGTCAGAGGTAAAAAGCCGGCGACAAACGTCACTTACAACGCAAAACTCAATCCTTGCCAGCTCATAGGCGGATATGACCGCTATCAGCAAAAGGATATAAACAATGAAGTGATGATAACCTTCGGTTACGGCGACGGCGGCGGCGGACCTATAAGAAAAGATCTTGAATATTACGATGTGCTGAAAAAGGGCGTTTCGGGAGTACCGTGCGCTAAAATGGAATTTGCCGGCTCATTCCTTGAGCGAATTAAAAAGAGAGCCGAAAAAAATCCGAAAACTCCTTGTTGGCAAGGCGAACTGTATCTTGAATATCACCGCGGAACCTATACCTCCATGGCGCAGAATAAAAAGCTGAACCGCCGAAGCGAATTCCTTTATGAAAATGCCGAAATGCTGTCCGTGACGGCGCAAAAGCTGCTCGGCAGAGAATATCCGAGGACGGCTCTTCATAACGGCTGGGAGACAATACTTTTAAATCAGTTCCACGATATAATACCCGGCTCATCAATAAAGGAAGTATATGAGGTATCGCATCGGCAGTATGAGAAAATCGGCGAAGCGGGCAAAAGAATCAAAAACGACGCCGAAACCGCCGTCGCGGAAAATATAAACACACGCGGCGGAGTGCTCGTTTTTAATCCGAACTCCTTTGAGGCGAGCGGCGAAACAAAACTTGACGGCAAAACCGTGTACGTTAAAAATATACCTCCGAAGGGATATAAGGTTGTAACGGACGTCTGCAATACAAATTCCGTAAAGGTTACCGATAAATTCCTTGAAAACAGGTTCTTTAAAATAAAGCTTGATAAGACCGGAGCGTTTTCTTCTCTGTTCGATAAGAAAAATAAACGCGAGGTGCTCAAAAAGGGCGAGCGCGGAAATGTGCTTACTGCATACGAAGATATTCCGCGTGACTACGACAACTGGGAGATAAGCAATTACTATACCGACAAGTCTTGGGAAGTTGATTCCGTAGTTTCAATAAAACCGCTGTCGGACGGTGTCAGAGCCGGCATTGAGATAACAAGAAGATTTCTCTCAAGCACCATAGTACAGCGCATATGGCTCTATGAAAACACGCCGAAAATCGACTTCGAAAACGATATTGACTGGAAAGAAAGCCATATACTTCTCAAAACCGCCTTCCCCACGGAAATAAATGCCGACAAGGCGACATACGACATACAATTCGGTACGGTTGAAAGACCGACTCACAAAAACACAAGCTGGGACGCGGCAAAATTTGAGGTGTGCGCGCATAAATTCGCCGACCTTTCCGAATACGGCTACGGCGTAAGCCTTTTAAACGACTGCAAGTACGGCTATGATATTCACGACTCGGTTATTCGCCTTACGCTGATTAAGTGCGGAAACTATCCCAATCCCGACGCCGATAAATGCAGGCACGAGTTTACATATTCGCTGTTCCCGCACAGCGGTGATTTCAGGGAGGCAGGTACGGTAAAGCTCGCTTATCTGCTCAATTCTCCGCTTGAGGCGAAAAAAATCGAAAGTCAAAACGGTACTCTTCCCGAAGAATATTCCCTTTTGTCGATTGATTCGGAAAATGTCATATGCGAGACAGTGAAAAATGCAGAGGACGGCGACGGCGTTATCGTGAGATTGTACGAGTGCTGTAATTCACGCGCAAATGTAAATCTCACGCTCGGCTTTGATTTCGACGATGTGTTCTTGACCGACCTTCTCGAAAATGAAGAGAGAAAGCTTCAAAAACACGGCAGAACGGTAAATCTTACGTTGAAACCGTTTGAAATAGTAACTTTAAAGCTGAAATAAAACAGATTGCTTTTTGCCCGAAAGGATAGGTGCTTAAAATGAAAAAATTTATGGACGACGACTTTTTGCTGTCAACCGATACCGCAAAGGAGCTCTTCAGGGCGGCAAAAGAAATGCCTATATTCGATTGGCATTGCCACCTGTCGCCGAAGGAGATATACGATAACAAAAACCCCGACGATATAGCTGAGCTGTGGCTTTCTTATGACCACTACAAGTGGCGCGCCATGCGTTCATTCGGCATTGACGAAAAATATATCACGGGCGACGCCGACGGCTATGATAAGTTTAAGGCGTGGGCTAAAACAATGCCCTATCTTATAGGTAATCCGCTTTATCATTGGACTCATCTGGAGCTTCAAAGATATTTCGGAATTTATAAAACGCTCTCTCCCGAAACGTGCGATGAGATATGGGAAAAATGTAACGCAAAAATCAAAAAAGGCGGCTTTTCTCCGCGCGAGCTTATAGAAAAATCGGGTGTTGTGTGCGTTTGCACAACAGACGACCCGGCCGATACACTTGAATACCATAAGCTTTTGGCTAAGGATAAGAGCTTTTCATGCCGCGTGCTTCCGGCGTTCAGACCGGAAAAGGCTCTCGGTATAGAATTGCCGTCGTTTCCGGAGTGGCTCTCCCGTATGGAAAAAACGGCGGGCGTGAAAATAGATTCTTATAAGACGTTAAAAGAAGTCCTTAAAGAAAGAATACGCTATTTCGATTCCGTAGGCTGCCTTGCCTGTGATCATTCTTTTTCATATATACCATATGAAAAATGCGGCGAGGATGAGCTCGAAGAGATATTCAGAAAGGGTGCGGCAGGCGAAAAACCGACTGAATTTGAGTGCGACTGCTACAAAACCGACCTTTTAACCGAGCTTGCAAAAGAATACGCGGCACACGATTGGGTCATGGAGCTGCACGTAGGCGCTCTTCGCAACAACAACACAAGAATGTTTAAGAAAATCGGTGCCGATTCGGGCTTTGATTCAATAGACGATTGCAACACGGCTTCTGGACTTTCAAAATTCCTCGACTCGCTTGACAGCCAAAACGCTCTCCCCAAAACGGTCATTTTTAATCTTAACCCGCGTGACAATTTTGTCTACGGTTCTATGATAGGTAATTTCCAGAGCAGCGGCAATTATTCAAAAATGCAGTACGGAGCGGCGTGGTGGTTCAACGACAATTACGACGGAATGAGAAAGCAGCTTGCGACGCTCGCAAATCTCGGATGTCTCGGCAAATTTATCGGTATGGTGACGGATTCGAGAAGCTTTTTGTCATATCCGCGCCACGAGTATTTCAGACGTATTCTCTGCGAATATATAGGCGACCTCGTCGAGGAGGGAAAATATCCGCGCGATATGGAATTTCTTAAAAATATCGCGGAGGATATATCGTACAACAATGCCGCGGCTTACTTTGGCATTTGACAAGCCGAGGTTAATATAATAAAATACATAGAGTGAGCAGCCCGAGCAGTTGCGGAGCGCTTTGCGCGATGAGGAAAGTCCGAGCATCACACAGCAGGGTAACGGCTAACGGCCGCCGAGGGTGACCTCCGGGACAGTGCATAGAAATATACCGCCGCTTTTGCGGTAAGGGTGGAATGGCGAGGTAAGAGCTCACCGGAATGTCGGTAACGGCATTGCCAGGCAAACCCTACCCGATGCAACATCGACAGAAGTTGTCAGCTGGGCAAATACTTCGAAGGATGGCTTGAGCGTGCCGGCAACGGTACGCCTAGACAGATAACTGCTTTAAACGACAGAACTCGGCTTACAAGGCTGCTCACTCTTTTATTTCCGCCTCATATGATGATATGGGGTGGTTTTAATGTTAGAGGGCTTTTTCGGCGCGGTTTTTGTGGGACTTATAATATTGGGCGTCTTTGCCGTAGTATATGCTGTGCTGTTAAAACTGCTGCTGAAAGCAAAATACGAATACTATGTACTTATCCCGTCTAAGCATTGCGGGAAAAATGTGTCTGCGGCAGTATACGCCGCGAGAATGAAAATGAATCTTATAGGCGATGAGGATTACGGTAAGGTTATAGTGCTTGACACGGGAATGACCGAAAAAGAAAAGCTCGGCTGCCAAAATATTTGCCGTGAAACAAACGGCATATATCTTTTTACCGCCGAGGATTTAGAGGAATATTTGAAATGAGCGAAACTCGCGAAAAAGAAATAATAGAGGGTACGGTAGAGGACATAAGGTTCAGAAATGAGCAAAACGGATATACCGTGCTTTCCGTCGGCTGTGATGATGACCTTATCACGGCCGTCGGCGTATTTTCCGATATTTCCGTCGGCGAAACCGTAAAGCTTCAGGGTGAATGGACTTATCACACAACCTTCGGCAGGCAATTTAAGGTGGAGGCGTTTGAACGCAATATGCCGGCAACAACCGAACAGCTTTATAATTATCTTGCCGCAGGTGCAATAAAAGGTATAGGCAGGGCTACGGCAGAGCGTATTGTGGATATGTTCGGCGAAAAAGCATTCGATTATCTCGAAAGCAATCCCGAGATGCTCTCGAAGGTCAAGGGCATTTCGCCGGAAAAGGCAGAAAAAATCTGCGCGTCATATCGCAGCCAGTTTGCGATACGCAGCATTACCATGACGCTCGAATCGTACGGTATAGGTCCGCGCGAGTGCCTTGCCGCATATAAAGCGTTCGGCGGTGATGTGGTGGGCAAGGTCACGGAAAACCCGTACGTTCTCTGTTTGCCCGAGGTCGGCGTACCGTTTGACCGAGTTGAGACAATAGCTGACAATCTTCCGCACAGACCGAATGATTCATACAGGATAAAGGCGGGTATAGAGCATATTTTAAGACATAATTTATATGTTGACGGACACACCTGCATACCGCGTGATAAGCTTTTGCGCGTGGCTGCCGAATTTCTTAATACAAATGCAGATACCGTAGATATAATGACGGACGAGCTTTGTCATGAAAACCGACTTGTCTCAAAGGTGTTTACCGACAAGGAGTACGTCTTTTTAATTCAGGCATTTCGCGATGAAAAGAGTATAAGCGACCGCATAAAGGTGCTTTTGAACTTTCCGCCGGCAGGCCATTCGGCACTTGACAGCGAAATAGAGAAAATCGAAAAAGCCGATAATATATCGTATGCCGAGAAGCAAAAGCTTGCCATAAAGACAGCGGTGAACAAGGGCATACTGATTTTGACCGGCGGTCCCGGAACAGGTAAAACCACCACGCTCAAGGGCATACTTCGTCTCTTCCAAAGCGAGGGGCTGGACATAAGCCTTGCGGCGCCCACGGGAAGAGCGGCAAAAAGAATGACCGAGCTTACCGGCAAGGAGGCTAAGACCATTCACCGGCTTTTGGAGGTTGAGTGGGACGAGCATGACAGACCTACATTTAAACGAAATATCCGCAATCCGCTTGAGTGTGAAGCTCTTATACTTGACGAGCTCTCCATGGTGGATATAAGCCTTTTTGCGAGTCTTTTAAACGCATTGTCTCTCGGTTGTCGCCTTATTATGCTCGGTGACTCCGATCAGCTGCCGCCGGTCGGTGCAGGCAATGTGCTTCACGATTTAATTGAATCGCGCCTTTTGCCTGTGGTTGAGTTGAAGGAGGTTTTTCGTCAGTCCATGGGTAGCCTCATAGTCACCAACGCACACCGTATAGTGAACGGTGAAAAAATCGTGACATACCGAAAGGACGGCGACTTCTTTTTGATGGAACGGCAGACCCCGGCTCTTGCTGCGAAAACGATAGCGGAGCTTTATGCCGAGAGACTGCCGCGCGCATATTCGTATTCTCCGCTCAGAGATATACAGGTGCTTTGCCCGTCGAAAAAGGGTGAGGCCGGCACGGTAAATCTCAACAAAATACTCCAGTCTCTTGTGAATCCGCCGTCGGATAATAAAAACGAGCTGAATTCGGGCTTCCGTCTTTTTCGCGAGGGCGACAAGGTAATGCAGATAAAAAACAATTACGATATCTATTGGGACAGCGATAAGGAGTCCGGCGAGGGGATTTTTAACGGAGACATCGGAATAATCGAAAAAATAGACTTAAAGAGCGAGACTGCGTTTATAAGCTTTGACGACAGAACCGCACAGTACGCAAAGGAGCAGATGACCGAGCTTGAGCTTGCATATGCCGTTACCGTGCATAAAAGTCAGGGCAGCGAATTTAAAGCCGTTATAATGCCCGTCGTAAATGTAATACCGCAGCTCTGTTACAGAAATCTGCTTTATACCGCCGTAACAAGGGCGAAGGAGCTTATGATAATTGTCGGCACGGAAGACGAGGTTATGAAAATGGCGGCGAACGATAAAAAAACACGTCGCTATTCGGCACTGAAAAAGCTGCTGCTTAATGATGCCGCTCCCGCTATTCTCGGTACAACGGGTATTTAAAAGAGCTGAACCGATTTTTAAGAGCAAACAAAAGACACTCCTTGGGCACTTTAAGTGCTCAAGGGGTGCTCTTTTATCTTAGATTATATCAGGCTTCTTCTCTTTTCTTTTTGATTATCACGCCTGCCGCGGCAGCTGCCGTAATAACGGCAAATGACGATAACGCAATACCGCGTTTTGCGCTTCCGGTTTTGGGAATTTTGGATGAGACCTTATTTTCGCCGCCTGAAAGTCTTACTTCGGCGCGCTCTTCGATATTCTCCGAAGTGTTTTCCGTTGTATCCGCCGGAGCTGTTTCGGTTACGGGTGCAGGCCCGTTTTCGCCGATTATAAGCTTTGCGGCGTCATTTATGAACGGATAATCCTTAATTTCATCGTCGCTTAAGTGCGTAAAGGTAAATGTTTTTTCCTTTATGAGCCTTTGCGGACTGTTGAGACGGTATCTGACCTTTATGCTGATGGGCTGAGTGCTTTTGGCAAAGCAGTGGTCGGTCATTGAAATTACCTCGGTACTGCCGGCGCCTATTCCGGAATATGAATTGTACTCCGGGAAAAGGTTAAAGCCCTTAGCCGAAATGTCGAGAATATCTATTGTGTATTGCTCCGAGAGATTTGTAAATACAAGTGCCGTGTCCTCCGACGTGTGAAAGCCGGAGTTTGTATTGTCAAATCTCATGTAGAGACCGTCCGCCGGATTCTGGGCAAGCTCAAATTGCGGATATTTAGGATTTGAGTATATATCCTTTATACTGTCGCCGAACATAAATTCGAGTATAAACTCTCGAGAGTATGAGTCCCAGTTGCTTTGACCGTGGAACTGTCCCTTTATAAACCATGTGTTTTCCGGAAGATAAGAGCAGGTGGCGTCTATATCTCTGTCTGGAGAGATGTGCCAATGCTTTTTGTTGCCGCACTGCGTTCCGACGGGAGTGTAATCCTCCGGAAACTGCTCTCCGAACGGAGCGCAGGCAGAGCCCGATGAAGTGTGCACATCTATTATATAGTCGGAGTTTTTGTATGTACCGGTAACGCCGTTTATGCCCGTATTGGACATTATGGCTATCTGAGTGCCGGCTTTTTGTGCTCTTTTAAGACCCTCTCTCATATTTGTGAGCGCGTTGTAGTGAAATTCGTCCGAGGCTGCTATCAGCGGAGCGGCCGCGACGGGGTCTACGTATCCGTCTCTTATAAGACGGGCTTTCACTTCATCGTATACGTTAAGTGGGATAAAGTCCCATATACTGCCGAATTTGTCAATGTAATCCACAATGTATTTCTGCGCGACGAGATTGACTATTTTGTTGAGGTTTTGGTAACCGCCTGTAAGAGATGACAGGAACTGGAGTATCCATTCCCACTCGTTTTCGGAGCGGAAACCGATTTCGACAAACTGCAATATCGTCGGGAAGTCAAGCGTTATATCGTTGCCGAGCAACGGGTCGCCTACCATATTGGTTCCGCCTATTGCCGGAACGTTGAGACAGGCCTTGTGAACCTTTGCTTTTTCACCGTAATAATAGAGATAAGAGGCACCGCATTGACCGCCGAAGCTGAGGCCGTATATATCTACCTTGTCGGAACATGTCAAGGCTCTTACTTCATCGATATATGCGTCAATGTCCTTTGCGTATTGCGCCTGACCCTTACGCCAATCGTTGGTGTAAATGAATATGTAGTCGGCAGCATTTTCAACGCCCTGCTGTGTGAGTTTTTCCACAAATCCCGTCATTATGGGCTTTTCGCCGATATACTCCTCCTGACCGTTTGCAATAAGCGTGGACATTCGCGTGGCCTCGGCACCCTTCGGGAAGGTATCGAGGTTGTATTTCGATGTACCGTCCGCATTGCAGGCTATCGGGTCCATCACGTCGAGAAGAATCGTGCCGAGTGTGTCCACAAGCGGATCGGGGTTGCCTTTTGCATATTCCTTCGCGCCGTTTGCAAGCTCTTTGCCGTAGTCGTTTAAAACGTGCTCCTTGACCTTGTCAAAGTCAAGACCCCAGGCTTTTTCACCGGTGTCCTGATTAAAGAGCTGTGGACCGCTGTATCCCTGCAAGAGAATGACCGGATAAACTTTTTCTTTTTTGCCGTCTGCCGCAAAGGCCGCCACAAAGAGCGAGCCTGCTGCCAGTATCAGCGACAAAAGTACCGCTAAAAACCTTTTCATTTTTTACTCCTCCAAGCTTTGTGCATTTTATACACAAATTATTATTGATTATAACATTTTTAATTAAAATTGTAAATAAAATATTTTTCGTTTCGTATAACCCCTGTTTGTGTTAAGCAAAATTCGGCTTTTCGCTCTTTTTTATTGACTTTAATACGCTTTGGTGTTAACATAACAAGGATATGCCAACTCGCAGGAGGGTAATTTATGAATATTTCAAGCTCACTTGCATCGCTTATAAGCGTGCCGTCGGATAATATTATATATGCCGTTATCTTGTTTGTTATAGGTCTTGTGCTTATAGTTAAGGGCGGCGATGTTTTTGTTGACGCCGCTACATGGATAGCCGAAGCTACGGGAATTCCGAAATTCATAATCGGTGCTACGGTAGTCAGCTTTGCCACGACGCTTCCGGAACTTCTTGTTTCGTCAATAGCGGCGGCAAAGGGGCAAAACGATATGGCAATAGGCAATGCCGTAGGCTCGGTAACCGCCAATATCGGACTTATAATGAGCATTTCCGTTTTGTGTATGCCGGCCGTCATTAAACGCAGCTCCGTTGCATTAAAGGGCTCGCTTATGATTCTCGCGGTTGCCGCGCTTTTTGCATTTTCTTATGACCTTGATTTAAATCTTTGGCAGAGCATTATAATGATAGCGATATTTGCCGTCTTTATGATAGAAAACATCATTTCCGGCAAAAAATCTCTCTCCGCCGATTCCGGCGAGGTTGAGAAAACGGAACACACCGGAAAGCAGATGGCACTTAATATAGTTAAGTTCTTGATAGGGGCCGCGGCCGTTGTTGTGGGAGCTGATTTGCTCGTTGATGACGGTACCGTGATAGCTCGCCATTTAGGCGTGTCCGAGGCGATAATCGGCGTTACCATAATAGCGATAGGCACATCCTTGCCCGAGCTTGTAACAACTCTTACCGCCGTTGCCAAAAAGCAGTCGGAGCTTTCCATAGGCAACATTATAGGCGCAAATATCATTGATTTGACTCTCATTCTTCCGATATGCGCGTTTTTATCGGGCGGAACTCTTACGGTCGGCAAGCAGTCGGCGTTTCTTGATATGCCGGTTTGCCTGCTCGTCATAGCGATAGCCATAATACCTACGTTGATTTTCAAAAAGCTCAGCCGTTGGCAGGGCGCTTTGATGCTTTGTATTTATATCGGCTATGTGGCGGTGCTTGTCACGAATTCGTCCATGCATTATCTTCCGTTTTAAATGATAGGGGCTGTATTTTTTACAGCTCCTTTTTTTCGGAATTTTTAAAGGTCGTTTTTATTTTTATGTTTAATATTTGTATTGAAATAGAACCCGAAATATGATAAAATTTTCAATTAAGTAGAAGCATTTGTTTGAAAGGTCGGTGTATTGTTTGAAAGCGTATTTGATGCTTGAAGACGGTTCCGTATATGAGGGAACCGCAAGGGGCGATTTTAAAGAAACTGCCTGCGAAATAGTGTTTAACACTTCCATGACCGGATATGTTGAAATCCTTACTGACCCGTCGTATGCGGGGCAGGGAGTTGTTATGACCTATCCCATGATAGGCAATTACGGTATAAGCCGAGAGGATTTTGAGAGCGAAAGGCTTCAGCCGAGTGCCTTTATAGTCCATGAGCTCAGCTCCGACCCGTCAAATTTCAGATGCACCGATACAATAGAGAATCTTTTAAAGGAATACAATATCCCGTGCATATCGGGCGTTGATACGCGCGCCGTCGTAAAGAAACTGCGCGAGAGCGGAACCATGCGCGGCGTACTCACTTCGGATATTGGCGACAGGGAAAGGCTTATGGATGTCATTAAATCCTTCCGTCAAATTGACCTTGTCGGCAGCGTTACCGCAAAGCAGACAAAGGTATACGGCGAAAAAAACACCGGTGCTGAAATAGCACTTATGGATTTCGGAACAAAGCGGAATATAATAAATAATCTCGTGAAGAGAAACTGCATTGTAACGGTTTATCCGTCATTTACGTCGGCAGACGAAATAATAAAGACATCGCCCGACGGCATTATGCTTTCAAACGGCCCCGGCGATCCGTCGGAATGCGTCGATATAATCAAAGAGATAAAGAAGCTTTACGATTACGGTATACCGACCTTTGCAATCTGCCTCGGCCATCAGCTTATGGCACTTGCCAACGGCGGCGAGACCGAAAGAATGAAGTACGGTCACAGGGGCGCAAATCACCCGGTCAAATTCCTTAATGAAGACAGGACCTACCTCTCGTCGCAGAACCACGGCTATATGGTAAACGGCAAGGGGCTGCCGGATAACGCCGAAATTAACTGCATAAACGTAAACGATAAGACCGTTGAGGGAATAGTTTATCACGGAAAGCCCGTGTTCACCGTGCAGTTCCACCCGGAGGCCAACGCAGGTCCGCGCGATACGGCGTTTTTGTTTGACAGATTTTTGAAGATGGCAGCGGAGGGCAGATACGATGATTGATAAGACGATAAAAAAGGTACTTGTTATCGGCTCCGGTCCTATTATCATAGGTCAGGCTGCCGAATTTGACTACGCCGGAACTCAGGCGTGCCGCTCTCTGAAGGAAGAGGGGATAGAGGTTGTACTTGTAAACTCAAACCCCGCTACAATAATGACAGACGGCGATATAGCGGATAAGGTGTATATCGAGCCGCTGAATGTTCCTACGCTCACCAAGATAATAGAAAAAGAAAAACCCGATTCGATTCTCCCCACACTCGGCGGTCAGACAGGACTCAACCTTGCTATGGAGCTCGATGAAAAAGGCGTTTTAAAGGCCAACGGCGTGCGCCTTATCGGTATCAAGGCGTCCTCTATCAAAAAGGCTGAGGACAGGCAGGAATTTAAGGATACCATGGAAAAAATCGGCGAGCCGTGTATTGAGTCGCTCGTTGTACACGACGTTGAGGCTGCGGTTGAATTTTCCGATAAGATAGGCTATCCCGTAATAGTCCGCCCGGCATATACGCTCGGCGGTACTGGCGGCGGAATTGCCGACGATGAGGAGGAGCTTCGCGAGATATGTTCAAACGGACTTCGCCTGTCACGCGTAAACGAGGTCCTTATCGAGAAATGTATTGCCGGCTGGAAAGAGATAGAGTATGAGGTAATGCGTGACGGCAAGGGCAACTGCATTACCGTATGTAATATGGAAAACCTTGACCCCGTAGGAGTTCATACCGGAGACTCGATAGTTGTCGCACCGTCTCAGACCCTTATGGATAAGGAATATCAGATGCTGCGCTCCGCGGCTCTTAACATCATAACGGAGCTTGGTATAGAGGGCGGCTGCAATGTTCAGTTTGCACTTCATCCCGATTCATTCCGCTATGCCGTAATCGAGGTTAACCCGCGTGTTTCACGTTCCTCGGCACTTGCTTCAAAGGCAACCGGCTACCCAATAGCGCGTATTGCCGCAAAAATAGCTCTCGGACTCGGGCTTGACGAGATACCGAACGCGATTACCAAAAAAACATATGCTTCGTTTGAGCCGGCTCTCGACTACTGCGTCGTTAAAATCCCGAAGTGGCCGTTTGACAAGTTCGTAAACGCAAAACGTACACTCGGCACTCAGATGAAGGCGACCGGCGAGGTTATGGCGATTTCACGTTCATTTGAATGTGCGCTGCAAAAGGCTCTTCATTCGCTTGAAGAAAACAAGACAAGCCTTTTGATGTCCGAGTATACCGAAAAAAGCTGCGACGAGCTGCTAAAGCTTCTTAAAAATATCGATAACACGCGTCTTTATGTTGTGGCGGCGTCGATTTATAACGGCATTTCTCTCGGCAAAATACATGACATCACAAAGATTGATATGTGGTTCCTGACGAGAATAGAAAATATCGTCAATATGGAAAAAACGCTTATGACCGGCGCGTGTGACCGCGACACTCTGCTTGAGGCAAAGCGTCTCGGCTTTACGGACGACGTTATAGCAAATGATGTCGGCGTTTCCGAGGCGTCAATCAAAAATCTCCGCAGAATGTGGCATATCACTCCGTCATTCTCGATAGTTGATACCTGCGCCGCGGAGTTCAAGGCTGAAACGCCGTATTATTATTCGGATTACTGCGTTGAAAACGAGGTCGATACAACTCCGAAGAAAAAGAAGATTATCGTTCTCGGCTCGGGACCTATAAGAATAGGACAGGGCGTAGAATTTGACTATTGCTCGGTGCACTCTATTTGGGCGCTTAAAAAAGCCGGCTGCGAAGCCATAATCGTAAATAACAACCCCGAAACCGTATCAACCGATTTCGACGTTTCCGATAAGCTTTATTTTGAGCCGTTGACTCCCGAATACGTTACCAATATAGTCGAGGCGGAAAAACCCGACGGCGCAATAGTTCAGTTCGGCGGCCAGACCGCTATAAAGCTCACAAAAACGCTTAACGACCTCGGAGTCACGATTCTCGGTACCGACGCCGACCACGTTGACGCCGCAGAGGACAGAGAGCGTTTTGACGAGATACTCGAATACTGCGACATTCAAAGACCTAAGGGACATACCGTGTTTACCGTAAACGAGGCTCTCTCGGCGGCACATTCGCTCGGTTATCCCGTATTGGTAAGACCGAGCTACGTTCTCGGCGGTCAGGGTATGCAAATTGCCGCAAGCGACGATGACATAAGAGAGTTTATGGGTATCATAACCCGTACCATTCCCGATTTGTCCGAGCACCCCGTGCTTGTAGATAAATATCTTATGGGTCAGGAGGTTGAGGTTGACGCTATATGCGACGGCAAAAACATACTGATTCCCGGTATTATGGAGCACATTGACCGTGCCGGTATCCATTCGGGCGACTCGATTTCCGTCTATCCCGCAGTCACACTCTCCGAAAAGGTTCAAAAGACCATAGTTGATTATACAAAGCGTCTCGCTTCCGCGCTTCACGTTATCGGTATGATGAATATACAGTTCATCGTGCTCAAGGAAGAAGTTTACATCATCGAGGTAAATCCGCGTTCTTCAAGAACCGTACCGTATATAAGCAAGGTAACCGGCATTCCGGCTATTGCACTCGCTACAAGAGCTATGCTCGGCGAAAAGCTCTCGGATATGGGTTACGGCACAGGCCTTTTCAGAAACAGCGGATATTATGCAATCAAGCTTCCCGTATTCTCATTTGAAAAGATAATCGGTGCCGATACATCTCTCGGACCCGAAATGAAATCTACGGGCGAGGTGCTCGGTATTTCGCAGGATTACAACGAGGCACTTTTAAAGGCATTCGACGGCGGCGGAGTTTCGCTTCCTAAGGACGGCAAGATTATTGTTACCGTCCGCGATAAGGACAAGGCTGAGGTCTGTGAGATGCTTAAGGCATTTAAGGATTCGCAGTTTAAGTTCTATGCTACGCCGGGAACGCGTAAGGCTTTGCTTGAGGCAGGCATAGATGCGAAGCCCGTAAATAAGCTCACCGGAGAGAGCCCCAATATTATGGATATGCTCCATTCCGGCGACGTTTCGCTTATCATAAATACGCCTACTCACGGCAGACGCCCCGACAGAGACGGCTTTAAGCTTCGCCGAATTGCGGTTGAGAGCGGCACTTCCTGCCTTACCTCGCTTGATGCGGCAAAGGCTCTTATGGAGAGTACGTTTATAGTTCCGAGCGATAAAATGTCGCTTACCGATATTGCGACGCTCAAAATAACTCCGAACGTAAACTGACAATTCGGTTGTCGCTTAAAAAGACACCGAGACTTTACTTGACTTTTCTTTGAAAGGCTCTTGTGGTTCACAGGAGCCTTTTAATTGTAATTATGAATAAATTGTGAAGTTTTGTATTGCATATTTATACATTGTTTGTTATACTAAAAGGGCTATTTAAAAATCGTGGGAGTGTTTTATCGCTTCCGAAATCTCATTAAGAGGAGTAAAACTATGGCAGATAAGAAAAAAATAAGCCTCGGCGGTATAGACAATGCTGCAGAGGAAAAGGGCTCTTTTATGAAGGCTCTTTGGCAGTTCATTAAGTTCCTTGTAGTAAGCGGACTTGTCACCATCATTCAGCTGGTGCTTGCGAACGTTCTTCCGCTTATCTTCGACAGCGTGACAGCCACTCTTCCCGCTTTCCTTCAGGGAATCTTCGCACCGAACACAATTTTTGACGCAGCTACCGCAAAGGGCGTTGAGCAGATAGGTAAATATGTTGTCGGCGGTGTTATAGAAAACGGAACCGTCATAGGCGGCGTAGTTACTTGGGGATATCTTCTTCCGTTCTTCCTTTCAAACCTTGTAGCCAATATCTACGGCTTCTATCAGAATAAAAAGACGACATTTAAATCTGATGCTCCCTGGTATAACTTCGCAATTTACATATTCCTTATGATTGCACTTATACTCTTCTCAACCTGGTTCCAGGGCTGGCTCGTCGGCGTTATCGGCAGATCCTCATGGGGCTGGTTACAGGCTCTCGCAAGAACCATTGCAGGTCTTGCGGCAGGCTTTGTTCAGATGGTAGTTCTCTTCCCGATGGAGAAATTCGTTCTTCTTAAAGAAAAGAAGAAAGACGGCGAAGATGACGCGGACGCTGACAAAAAAGAGGAAGCTAAGGCATAATTCAACCGATGAAAAAGGTTCGCGTAAGCGGACCTTTTTTTGTTGCGCATAAAATAAAAAGCGGCCGTAAGAACCGAAGCTCTTACAGTCGTCTTTTTGTTATAAATACGGATTTCGATTGGTGGGGTGGGTTATCAGAAAAGACCCGACACATTCCCGTCGTCGTCAACGTCTATTTTATACGCCGCAGGCTGCTTCGGGAGTCCCGGCATTGTCATTATATCTCCTGTGAGAGCCACTATAAATCCGGCGCCTGCCGACAGGCGGACATCGCGTACCGTGAGTGTGAAGCCCTTCGGACTGCCGAGCTTTTGCGGATCGTCCGACAGAGAATACTGCGTTTTCGCAACACAAATCGGGAGCTTGTCTTTGCCGAGCTTTTCAATTTCGGAAATTGCTTTTTCCGCGTTCGAGGTGAATACAACATCTCCGGCGCGGTAAATCTCCTTTGCAAGAACATTCAGCTTTTCCTTTATCGAAAGCTTTTCATCATATATGGGCTTAAAGTGAGCTTCTTTTGTCTCAATCGTTTTAACGACCTTTTCGGCAAGCTCCTTTCCGCCTTCTCCGCCGCGGGCAAATACCTCCGTAAGCGAAACCGGGACGTCTTTTTCCTTGCAAAAAGCTTCTATCGTTTCGATTTCCGCTTCGGTATCCGTCGCAAAACGGTTTATCGCAACCACAACGGGTAAGCCGTATTTTCTCATGTTTTCAATATGAGTTTCAAGGTTTACGATACCATTTTTCAGAGCGGCGGTATTTTCCTTTGACAGCTCGGTTTTCGGTACGCCGCCGTTGTATTTCAGCGCGCGGATTGTGGCTACTATTACAACGCAGGAGGGCTTGAGGCCTGCACAGCGGCACTTGATATCGAGAAACTTTTCGGCACCGAGGTCTGCCCCGAAGCCGGCCTCGGTTATGCAGTAGTCGCCGAGCTTCAGCGCGAGACGTGTGGCGGTTACCGAGTTACAGCCGTGTGCTATGTTGGCAAACGGTCCGCCGTGCATTAAAGCGGGAGTGTTTTCGAGTGTTTGTACAAGATTCGGCTTTATTGCGTCTTTTAAGAGAGCCGCCATTGAACCGACTGCATTCAAATCCCTTGCGTATACGGGAGTACCGTCGTATGTGTATGCGGTGAGTATTGAGCCGAGGCGATCTTTTAAATCTTTGATTCCGGAAGAGAGGCAGAGTATAGCCATAATCTCGCTTGCCACCGTTATCATAAAGCCGTCCTCACGCGGTACGCCGTTTACCTTGCCTCCGAGACCTATCACAACGTTTCTCAGCGCTCTGTCATTCATATCAAGGCAGCGCTTGAAGAGAATCCTTCTCGGGTCGATGCGAAGCTCGTTCCCTTGCTGAATGTGATTGTCGATTATCGCGCACAAAAGATTGTTTGCGGCTGTTATAGCGTGCATATCGCCCGTGAAATGAAGATTTATGTCCTCCATCGGTATTACCTGAGCGTAACCGCCGCCGGCAGCACCGCCCTTTATTCCGAAAACAGGACCCATAGACGGCTCACGCAAGGCTATTACAGCTTTTTTGCCTATGCGGTTCATCGCTTCGCCGAGACCTACCGTGACGGTGGTTTTCCCTTCGCCTGCAGGCGTCGGATTTATGGCTGTTACAAGTATGAGCTTGCCGTCCTCTTTGTTTTCATATTTTTTGAGCAGCGACAGCGGAAGCTTCGCTTTGTATTTGCCGTAAAATTCAAGCTCGTCGGCACTGATGCCGAGCTTTTCGGCAATGTCGGATATAGGCTTAATGTCGGCCTGTTTTGCTATTTCGATATCAGTTAACAATTAAAACCCTCCAAATGATAATATTCGATAGCACGTATATTAAATTATAAATGAAAACACACAGTAAAACAAGCCTTATTTTTTAACCGGCACAGCCGCGTCAAGGTTGACAAGAACGGCTATTGAATGTATAATTTTTTATTATGTTGATAAGTGTGCCGTAAGGCTTAAGCCGTTTCGCTTAAACGGATAAGACCCGCGACACGTTAAGGAGATTTTTACAGTATGGAATGGACAGGTCTTAACGAATTAAGAGAAAAATACCTCAGCTTTTTCGAAAGCAAGGGCCATTTGAGACTGCCGAGCTTTTCGCTCGTACCGCAGCACGATAAGAGCCTTTTGCTTATAAACTCCGGTATGGCTCCCATGAAAAAGTGGTTTACGGGCGAGGAAACGCCTCCGCGTAAGCGCGTAACAACTTGCCAAAAGTGTATAAGAACGCCCGATATAGAAAATGTCGGCAAAACCGCGCGTCACGGAACGTATTTTGAGATGCTCGGCAACTTCTCGTTCGGCGATTACTTTAAGCACGAGGTAATTCCGTGGGCATGGGAATTTTGCACCAAGGTATTGGAGATGGATCCCGAAAAGCTCTATATCAGCGTTTATGAGGAAGATGACGAGGCTTACGATATATGGACTAAGGATATAGGCGTTGACCCGTCGCACATGGTTCGTTTCGGCAAGGAGGATAACTTCTGGGAGCACGGAGCGGGTCCGTGCGGGCCGTGCTCGGAAATATATTATGACCGCGGCGAAAAGTACGGCTGCGGCAAGCCCGACTGCAAGGTAGGCTGTGAGTGCGACCGTTATATCGAATTTTGGAACCTTGTATTCACTCAGTTCGAAAATGACGGTAACAACAATTACTCGCGTCTTGCGCATCCCAATATAGATACCGGTATGGGCCTTGAAAGACTCGCTTGCATATCGCAGGACGTTGACAACCTCTTTGAGGTTGATACGGTTCAGAATATAATGAAGCACATTATGAAAATTGCCGGCGTGAAATATCACGATGATGAGAAAAAGGATATATCTCTTCGTGTTATAACAGATCACGTAAGAAGCACCACAATGATGATATCCGATGGTGTTATGCCGTCAAACGAGGGCAGAGGCTACGTTTTAAGACGTCTTTTGCGCCGCGCAGCACGCCACGGCAGATTGCTCGGTATTGACAGACCCTTCCTTTATGAGGTTGCCGAGACGGTTATTAAAGAGAACGATACAGCTTACCCAAGTCTTCTTGAAAAGCACGACTTTATCATAAATGTTATTAAAGCGGAGGAGGAAAACTTCGCAAAGACCATTGATACGGGCCTTAATATGCTCGAGGAAATGGTTAAAAACACCGACGGTAAGGTTATGAGCGGTGCCGATGCGTTTAAGCTCTCCGATACTTACGGTTTCCCGCTTGACCTTACAAAGGACATTCTTGACGAAAAGGGTATGACCGTTGACGAGCAGGAGTATACGGCTCTTATGACCGAGGCTCGCAAAAAAGCTCGTGAGGCTCACAAGGACGCAGGCGCAGAGGCTTGGAAGAGCTCGGGCAATGCCACCAAGGGAATGGATAAAACCCCGTTCGTCGGCTATGAAACACTTTCGGGCGACAGCGAGATACTCGCTGTTGTAGTTGACGGCGAAAAGAAACAGGCTGCAACGGAAGATGACAATATAACACTTGTGCTTTCCGAAACTCCGTTCTATGCGGAAAGCGGCGGTCAGGTCGGTGACGTCGGCGTTATCAAGGGCAACGGATTTGAATTTACCGTTGAAAACACCACTAAAACACATGAGGGCGTAGTTCTTCACCACGGCTACATCTCGGACGGCGAGACTGTATCGTGCGGCGACAAGGTTCACGCTGAGGTCAATCGTTCTGTACGTGAAGCCACCATGCGTAACCATACCGCGGCGCATCTTTTACAGGCGGCTCTGCGTAAAATACTCGGCACTCATGTTGAGCAGGCAGGCCAGCTTGTAAACAGCGAGGCTGTCAGATTTGACTTTACTCATTTCTCGGCTCTCTCGGCGGATGAGCTCAGAAAGGTTGAAAATACCGTAAACGAAGTAATAATGTCGGCCGTGCCGGTTGTTACAAGCGAAATGCCGATTGACGAGGCGAAAAAGCTCGGCGCAATGGCATTATTCGGCGAAAAATACGGCGATATCGTAAGAGTTGTAAAGGCAGATGATTTTTCTGTCGAGTTCTGCGGCGGTACGCACGTTAAAAATACGGGATCAATAGGGCTCTTCAAAATAGTATCCGAGTCATCGGTAGCGTCGGGCGTCCGCAGAATAGAGGCTGTTACGGGCAATAATGTTATGAAATACATTGATAAGAGCAATGAGCTTATTGCCGAAACCGCCAAAAACCTTAAGCTTACAAATTATCATGAATTGGCGTCCCGTGCCGCGGCTCTCTCTGCGGAGCTTAAAGAAAAGGAACGCGAAATATCGTCTTTGGAGGCAGAGATTGCAGCATCGAAAACTGCCGACCTTATGAAAGATGCAAAGCAGATAGGCGGTGCGCGCCTTGTCACAGCCGATATAGGCGAAGCCGGAGCCGATGCTCTTCGCTCGCTTTGCGACAAAGCACTTGAAAGCGGAGATGATATTATCGCCGTGTTCGCAGGCAAAAATGCCGAAAAAGGCACAGCGTCGTTCGCTTGCCGCGTCGGTAAAAAAGCCATAGAGTGCGGAGCTCATGCAGGTAATATAGTTCGCGAGGTGGCACGCGTTGCAGGTGGTGCAGGCGGCGGAAAACCCGACAGTGCCATGGCAGGTGCCAAAGACGTTTCAAAAATACCCGAAGCCCTTAAAAAGGCTTCCGAAATAGTCGGCGCTATGCTTGCCTAAACGGAGGGTTTAAAATGGAAGATTGCCTTTTCTGCAAAATAATAGCCGGAGAAATTCCGTCAAAAAAAATATATGAAGACGATTTGTGCTATGCGTTTTATGATATAAATCCGCAGTCGGATACGCATTTTCTCGTCGTCCCGAAGCAGCATATCAGCGGAGCGGATAAGATAACAGGCGAAAATTCCGCTGTTGTTGCGCACATTTTTGAGGTGATTTCCTCTCTTACAAAGCAACTCGGCCTCTCATCCTATCGCATTATAAACAACTGCGGCGAGGGTGCCGGTCAAACGGTGATGCATCTTCATTTCCACGTTCTCAGCGGAGGTAATCTCGGCGAAAGACTCGTTTAATTATGAAACGGCCGCTTGCAGTTACGGGATTTACAATGCTCTTTACACTTCTTGTATTGAGCGGTTCAAATGATAAAGCGATAAGCGCAGTGCTTTTGGCTGCGCTTATCGCTTTTGTTGTTTTTATGTGTATTAAAAAGGTGAGGCGAGATAAAACCTTGCCTTTTGCGGCTCTCAGCGCGGCGGTTGCCGTTTTGCTCCTGATGTCAAATAATGCATACTATTTAGGCAAAGCAAAGCCGCTAAACGGCAAAGAAGTAATCATTAGCGGCACCCTCTCGGATTTGCCGTACGAAAAGGACGGAAGCTTTTATTATGTGCTGAAAGCGGATACGGTGAACGGCGAAAAAAGCTCTCTGTCATTTCGCGTGGTATCAAAAACGCCGCTCTGTATAGACGTGACGGACGAGGTCAGCCTTTCGGCAAAAGCATTCCTCTTAGGAGGCGACAGCGACGAAATACTCAAATACTATAAGTCAAAATCTTTGTTTCTCGGCGCGCATTCACCGGAAAATATAATCATAAAAAGAGGAGAAAAGAAAAGCATCGGCACTATGTTGCTTTTGCTTCGTCAAAAATTGACAAGCGAGACGCTGCGCCTTCTGCCGAACACATACGGCGGACTTGTGGCAGGGCTTTGCTACGGTGACAAGTCGAATATTCCCCGAAATGTCACTACGTCGTTCTCGGCAGCCGGAGTTTCGCATTTACTTGCCGTTTCGGGGCTTCACCTGAGTGTGTGGTCCTCGCTTTTGTATATGATTATGCGAAAGCTGCGTGTGTCGCACCGTGTCTCTTCTGCGTCATCAATCGTGTTTATTATTTTCTTCGCAATACTCACGGGAATGAACCCTCCCGTTGTAAGAGCAGGCACAATGATAGGTCTTGTATTTGCTGCCGATTTGTTCAAGCGAGAAGCTGATTCTCTGAATTCAATAGGACTTTCGCTTATTTTATTGCTCGCATTTAATCCGTATATGAGTACCTCTTTAAGCCTGTGGCTGTCGCTTGCCGCTACGCTCGGTATGATGTACTTCTTAAAGCCGCTGACACGGGCACTCGACAGACCGATAGCTAATGTAAAGCAAAATGTCTTTACAACTGTGTATAAATCCGTATCGTCTCTCGTAGCTGTGAGCTTAGCGGTAACGGCATCATCATTGCCTGTCTTTGCCGTCAGTCTGCCGACCGTCTCAACAGTATCCGTGCTTTCAAATCTGCTTATGGTTACCGTTGGCTCCGTTTGTATGACAAGCGGCGGACTCGGGGCACTTTTTATGCTCATAAAGCTTGATATTATAGGAAAACCGCTTGTTTTGCTATCGGGAATTACGGCGAAATATCTTACGGAAACAGCTGTTAAAATATCGGAATTTCACCACGCTTTGCTACCGATAGACTCGATTTTCACAAGAATCAGTATCGCCGCAGCGCTTATTGTTTTTGCAGTCGTTTTGCTGCTCGGATACAAAAACAAAACAGTTGTAAAGCGAATTGCCATTACACTTTTCTGTATGATATTTTTATCCGCAGCCGTAGCTTCAACGGTACAAAACAATAAACTGCGCATTGCTGCCGTGTCGGTGGGCGACGGATCTGCCGTTGTTATGAAGTACAAATATAAAACTTATGTCGTAGGCTGCGGCGGTAACTACTTTTCAGGCTCGGCGGTTTGTGATATAATAAATACATTGGGAAGCTCGAATATAGATTATATCATTTTACCGGAGGACAGCGAGAAAAGCCTTTCCGGTGTGAGACGCGTAAAGGAGACATACCGAATATCGTCGGCGGTTACGGCAACCGACCGCATAAAAGACGGCTTTTCCTTTGATTCCGTTGTTTCTTTGAACGGAAATTCTGCGGAAATTACCGACGGTAAGCTTAAAATCACCGTACAGGACAGCCGAGTTTATGTTTCCTTCGGTGACTCTCTCTCGGAGATATCATTCGGCGACGTCAAAGACGGCTCGGATGCAGGGCTTTTAATTTGCCGCGGGCTTACGGGATACGAAAAATCCGATATAATACTTGTTTCAACCGATAAAACCGATATAGGGGATTTACCGTCACAAAAGGTTATATTGACTTCACAAAACGGGACGGTGCTTTTTACCTTGTCCCATAACGGAAAAATGACATACCGGAGGATGGCATAATGCCGAGTCTTGACACAAAACAGCTCAAAGCGCAGCTGAAAGAAGAAAAATTTGAGCGTTCATATTTAATATACGGAGAAGAGGATTATTTAAAGCATTATTATTCGGAGCTTATAGCCTCAAAATGCGTTACGTCGGGTATGGAGGGCTTTAACCTAAAGCGATTCGATTATTCGCAGGGCAGTACCTTTGAAGAAGTGCGCGCCGCATCGGAAACTCTTCCGGCTTTCGGCGGATATGCCTGCGTTGTAGCTAAGGATTACCCCTTGGATTCAATATATTCATCGGATAAAAGCGCATTTGAATCGTTTCTCAAGGAGCTTCCGGACAGCACCGTGGTAATATTTTTACAAGACACGGTGAGCGTAGATGCAAAGCGTAGCGCAAAATATAAAAGCATCATTGCGCAGTTTCAAAAATACGGAGCGGAGATATGCTTTGACAGGCTCGATGTTACGTCACTTACAAAAATTATAATGTCGGGTGCCGCAAAGCGCGGCTGCAATATAGACCGTGAGACGGCGGCATATCTTATAGAGACAAGCGGAAACGACCTTACGATTCTGCAAAACGAGACCGATAAGCTGTGCAATTTCAAAAACGGGGATCAGATAACAAAAACGGACATTGACGAGGTTTGCGTAAAATCACTTGAAGCAAGCGTGTTTGACCTGTCAAGGGCTGTAACGAAAAACGACGGCAAAAAGGCGTTTTCGGTTCTTCATAAGCTGTTTGCGGAAAAGGAAAAGCCGGAGCTGATTTTAGGCACTATGATAATGGCGTTCGTCGATATGTACCGTGCCAAGGTTGCCGTGTCATCGGGAGAAAAAGCAAATTTTGCCGCAAGCTGTTACAATTACCGCGGCAGGGAATTCAGGCTTCGCAACGCCTCTTACGACAGCCGCAATATAAGCATAAATACTCTGCGTAAAAATCTCGATTCGTTAAATGAAGCGGACAGAAAACTCAAAATCAGAGTAACCGACGAAAAAATAATTCTCGAAAAGCTGCTTGTTGAGTTGCTTCGGAGTGAACAGTAAATGATACAAATAAAGCAAGCCGTCATAGTCGAGGGCAAATATGACAAAATAAAGGTATCAAATATACTTGATACCCTGATAATCGAAACAGACGGATTCGGAATATTTAAGGATAAAAACAAGCAAAAGCTTATACGCCGCTTAGCAGAAACAAGGGGTATACTTATTTTGACGGACAGCGATTCGGCAGGCTTTACGATACGTTCTTTTTTAAACGGAATCGTTCCGAAAGAGCAACTCATAAACGTGTATATTCCCGACATATTCGGAAAGGAAAAACGCAAGAGCGAACCGTCAAAAGAGGGGAAATTGGGCGTCGAGGGCGTAAAGAGCGACGTTATAATAGATGCTCTCAAAAAAGCTGGCATTAAGTTTGACGTCGATGCCGAATCCCCAAAAAAAACACAGCCTGTTACTAAGACCGACCTTTTTCTTGACGGTCTTTCCGGCGGCAAAGACAGTGCCGAAAAAAGAGCAAGGCTTTTAAAGCAGCTTGATTTGCCGGAGCATCTCTCCGCTAATTCTATGCTGAAGCTCATAAATTCATTTATGGATTTTGATGATTACAAAAGAGAAATACAGAAGCTAAACGAAGGTGTAAAAATATGAAAATACTTGTGTTGTCAACAGGCGGAACAATAGGCTCTGCGACAAAGGACGGGGTTATGTCACCCGACAAAAACGCAACGGCACTGCTTGTACTGCTCTATGAGTCCTCGTTTCAGGACGTGGCGGAATTTGACTGTGAGAGCGTTTCGGATATTCTTTCCGAAAATGTCACCGAGCCTTTTTACGAAAAGCTTATAAACAGGTTGCTTGCGGTTGATACCGAAAAATATGACGGCGTAATCGTTCTGCACGGAACCGATACGCTCGCATATACGTCGTCGCTTGCGGCAATGGTGTGCCGCAGTCTCCCTATTCCCGTGGGATTTGTCGGAGCGAATTATCCTCTTAAGCACCCCAAGAGCAACGCGTTTGTAAATTTCCGCGCCGCCGTGGAATATCTTAAAGCCGGCGGTAGGGGGTTCTTTGTCCCATACGAAAACAGCGACGGCAAAACATATATTCACCTTGCTACGAGGCTCACCGAAGCCGACTTCCTTCACGACGATTTCCATTCGCTCGGCGATGCCGTTTTGGCAGAATTCAAGGACAGTAAAATTATATTCTCAAATGATTCGCGTCTGCCGTCTCAGGAGGAGCTTTCAAAGCCTCTTTCCCGCATAACGGACGGAGAGTTCGAGCTGTCCGGAAGAGTGGTGCTCTTAAAATCATATCCGGGGCTTGACTATTCCGAGCTTCGCATAAAGCACGATAATGTCTGTGCGGTTGTTAATGCTACATATCATACGGGCTCGGCACCCTGCGCGGGCGGCTCATTCGGGCTTCCCGAATTTTGCGACGAGTGCCACAAAAACGGTATAGACGTCTATCTTGCCGGGCTCAGAAAGACAGATGACATATACGAGACGTCAAAGCAAATTTACGAGCACGGCGCAGAGCCTATCTATTCTGTCAGCGTGCCGGCTGCCGTTTCAAAGCTTCGCGCGGCATATAATTCGTCTCTCGAAAATATTGATACGCTGATTTCAAATGATATTTATTACGAATCATTGCCGCAGGAAGAAAAATGAGACGCTACCGTTCGTTAAACGATTATCTTAAGGATACCTTCGGCGAAAAGGTGTATAAATTAGCCCTTGACGGCGGTATGACCTGTCCGAACCGCGACGGGACAAAAGGAACAGGCGGCTGTATATTTTGCAGCGAGGGCGGCAGCGGAGACTTCGCGGAAAGATATACCGGCAATATAGAGACACAAATCACCGATGCTATATCCCGTATAAGCGGCAAGACTAAAGCGGAGAAATTTATAGCCTATTTTCAAAGCTACACAAACACCTATGCGCCGCGTCCGTATCTCGAAAAGCTGTTTTGTACGGCTGTCGAGGACGAACGCATAGCGGCTCTGTCTATAGGCACCAGACCCGATTGCCTGCCGCCGGATATAATCGGTCTTTTGGACGAACTGAACAAAATAAAGCCTGTCTTCGTCGAGCTTGGGCTTCAGACCTCGAATGAGGCAACGGGAAAACTTATACGAAGGGGCTATCCGCTGTGCGTTTATGACGAAGCCGTATATAAGCTTAAAGGTATCGGCGTAAATGTTGTGACGCATATGATAATAGGCTTGCCGCATGAAACGACCGAGGATATGAAAAATACTGCACGCCATATAGCTGAGGTTCATTCCGACGGTATAAAATTATAGCTTTTGCACGTGCTCCGGGGAACCGCACTTGAAAAAATGTATCTCGAAAAAGAATTTAAAACGCTGACCTTAGACGAATACGTCGATATTTTGTGCGAAATTTTGCCGATTTTGCCGCCGCAAACGGTAATTCACCGCCTCACCGGAGACGCGCCGAAGAGCCTTTTGGTGTCGCCCTTGTGGTCGGCGGACAAAAAGAATGTATTAAACACTATAAACCGCGCCTTTGCGGAGCGGAATGTTTTTGAGGGCAGCGCATACGAAAATACCGCGGCTAAACCGTAGGCAAGTTCGGATGTTTATCGCTTGCCTAAATACTTTGTCTTGCTTTTCGGAAGAAATTTCGATTGCAAATATATTATTTTTAATAGAAAGAGGTAAAAGCTATGGCAGAACTTAAAGGTTCAAAAACCGAAAAAAATCTTATGGCGGCATTCGCAGGTGAATCACAGGCGAGAAATAAGTACACTTATTATGCGTCTAAGGCTAAAAAGGACGGCTTTGTTCAGATAGCAAATATTTTTGAAGAAACCGCAAACAACGAAAAGGAGCACGCCAAAATTTGGTTTAAACTCCTGCACGGCGGCTCGATACCTGATACCGCGGAAAACCTCGAGGACGCGGCTAACGGCGAAAACTACGAGTGGACCGATATGTATGCCGGTTTTGCCAAAGAGGCAAAAGAAGAGGGCTTCGATGAGATAGCCGACCTCTTTTTGATGGTTGCGGCTATTGAAAAGGAGCACGAGGAGCGTTACAGAACGCTTCTTCTAAATGTTAAAAATGAAATGGTATTTTCAAAAGACGGCGACGCTATATGGCAGTGCTCAAACTGCGGCCATATCGTAATCGGACAAAAAGCTCCCGATGTTTGCCCCGTATGCAAGCACCCGCAGGCATATTTCCAGATGAAAGCCGAAAACTATTAAGCGAAATTCCAAATAATGCAGCAAAAGAGCGGTAAAGGTTTATGCCTTTACCGCTCTTTTGCGCTATGCTGTGTATTTAAACTCTATGTATATGCCGTAAGCACTCGATTCGACAGACATAATATTGTGCGTGGCTTTGTCTCTTGTCACTCGAAAATCGGTGCCGCCGAAGGTGCCCTCGTTGATTATCCTGCCGCCGAAAGCATAACCGTCGCATTCGCCGTTTTTCAGAGCGTCAAAAACCTTTTCCGTAAAGCACAGTGCCGATGAGTCTGGCAAAGACACGATAACAGGCTTCATTTCGGGGCAGGTAACCGTTGCTGTGTCGTCTTTAAGCGACACGGTGATGCCCGCTATATCCGACGGCTCGGAATAGCTGAGCGTAAGACCGCTTTCCGATGAAAATGTGAGCAATCCTGAAAATGTAAAGTCGCCTTGCTTTGCCGTTATTTCGGCAGAAAAGGCGTCTGATATCGGAAACACATATTTTTGACCTCTGCCTTTTTTACCATCCTTTCCGGAACATCCGCACAGCAGTAAAATGAGTGCAAAAAGAAGCGAAAGGATTTTTTTCATTAAATATACTCCTTCAATCAGCGCTCAAGAGACCTGAGTATCTTCGGCAGCTCCTCTGTCATCCTTGTGGGCGTGGTGCCCATCATGGAGTATTTGCTTTTTACAATATCTCCCGCCATTCCGTGTACGAATACGCCGCACACCGCCGCGGAAAAAGGCTTTATTTTCTGACAGATAAACGACAGTATAATACCCGACAGCATATCCCCCGAGCCTGCGGTTGCCATACCGGGATTACCGGTGAGATTTACGTAGAAGTCTATTCCGTTAGCGGTCACAATTGTGCGCGAGCCTTTGAGTACAACCACCGCGCCTGTCTTTTCGAATATGGCCTTGCAGGCGGCTTTTCTGTCTTTCTCGATTTCGCCGACCGTGCAGCCGAGAATTCTTGCGGCTTCGCCCGGGTGAGGGGTTATGACTACCGGAGACAAACAGCTCTTTATAACATTTATATTGTCTTTAAGGGCATTTATGCCGTCTGCGTCTATTATTACGGGCACGGCGGAGCTTTTCAGCACGGCTTCCGCTATGGCGGCGGTGTCGTGGTCGCAGCCCATTCCGCAGCCGATTAAAACGGCGTCACATTTGCCGAGCTCGTCCTCTATCTTTTTAATGTTTTGCGATGAAATTCTGCCGTTATTGTTTGTCATAAGCGGCAACAGTATTTTTTCCGGACATGATGAGGTTACCGCGGGATACGCTTTGTCCGGAAAGGCGAGCTTTATAAGCCCCGCTCCGCTGTTTACGGCTGCCGCAGACGCTATGACCGCGGCTCCCGGCATATCGTAGCTTCCGGCAATAATAAGGCCTTTGCCGAAGTCGCCCTTGTTTGCGTTTTCTTTTCTGTGCGGAAATTTAGAGCGTATTTCATCGGGACTCAGGGTATAAGCTCCCGTGTATTCGCTGAATATTTCCTCCGGGATACCTATCGGTACCACTATAACATTACCTGCGAATTCCGCGGCCGGGAATGTCACGAGTGAATTTTTCAGCGCCATAACCGCTATTGTCATTTGAGCCTTAACGGCAGTACCTTTTACATATCCCGAATCGGCCTCTATGCCACTCGGTATGTCAATGCTTACGGTGTATCCGAGGCTTTTTGATATAGCCTTGAAAATGCGCGCGTTCTTTTCGTCGGCGGCTCCCTTGAAGCCGGTTCCGAAAACAGCGTCAACAGTAATGTCGGCTCCGACTATGAGCTCTTCACAAAGCTCGGTGTCATCGTCGTAAAGATAGATGCCTATATCCGTGCCGCGAATTCGCGACAGCATCTCGCCTGCGTCTCCGACGGACGGCTCGCGTGATGTGAGCACAACGTTGACATTATATTCGTTTTCGGCGAGCTTTCGCGCTATTACAAAGCCGTCGCCGCCGTTTTTGCCCTTGCCGCACACAATGGTTACGTTTCGTCTTGTCGTCTTGTCGAATTTCTTGCGTATCGCCTTGGCGCAGGCGCTGCCGGCGTTTTCCATAAGTCTTAAATACGATATACCGCTTTGGTTTGCCTTCGCCTCTATCTCTCTGATTTCATTTGACGGCAATATTTTCATCATAATATGTTTTCACCTTTCGTAACGCAGATTACAAATGCCGTGGCATAGTCGCCGTCGTGCGAGAGCGACAGCGAGAATTCGGCGTGTATTTTATCCGATACGGCTTTTGCTTTTCCGGACAGAAAAAGGTACGGCGCGCCGTTTTCCTTATGCAGAACTTCCGCTTCGCACAGGGAAAAGCCGCGTATTCCGGTTCCCAGGGCTTTGCCGAATGCTTCCTTTGCCGCAAAGGCGGCGGCGAGACTTTCAAGCCTTGCGCCGCGTTTTTCAAATTCCGCACGCTCGTTTTCACCGAAAACCTTTTCATAGAATCCGGGCGTTTCCAACGCCTTTTCAAGCCTTGATATTTTTACAATATCGGTGCCGCAGTTTATCATGGTTTTCCTCCGTATTCGCTTTTGATTAATTGTATCATATTTTGTGCGACAGGTAAATAAATGTTGAAAAAAGTCTTTATTATGCTATAATAATAGGCGTTTATGAGTTTAAAGCATACGGAGTGAAAAACATGGAAATCAAAATTTATGACAATGCCGAAGAAATAGGAAAAGAGGTCGGCTCGGAATTTGTAAAAGCCGTCAATGCAAAGCCGGATATCGTACTCGGACTTGCCACGGGAGCGTCTCCGATACCGACTTACAAATATATTTGCGAGCAGTATAAAAACGGACTTGTAAGTCTTGAAAATGTCAAAACTTTTAACCTTGATGAATATGTGGCTTTGCCAAAAAACGACAAAAACAGCTATTACACATTTATGCATGTTCAGTTTTTTAATAATACTGATATAAAAGAAGAAAATGTGCATTTCCTGAACGGCAACGCCGATGATGTCGATGAGGAGTGCCGCGCCTATGATAAGCTTATAAAGAATGCCGGAGGTATTGATATTCAGCTTCTCGGCGTCGGCAGAAACGGTCATATAGGTTTTAATGAGCCGTCAAATCATTTTACAAAGGGCTCGTTTAAGGTAAAGCTTACAGAGAGCACCATTGAGGCAAACTCAAAATATTTTGACGAAAACCCCATGCCGCACTATGCGCTTACCATGGGCGTCGGTTCTATTATGAGCGCGAAAAAAATTATACTTATAGCTACCGGCAAAGCTAAGGCAGACGCCGTAAAGGCTCTCGTTGACGGTGAGGTTTCGCCCGCTTGCCCGGCGTCGATTCTTCAGTTCCATCGCGATACCGTGATTTATCTCGATAAGGACGCCGCAAGCCTTCTTTAATTAAAATACAACTATAAGCTCCGAAGCACACAAGGCTTCGGAGCTTTTTTGCTGCCTTGCACAATGCGACAAATTACGGAGAGGTTTTATCGTATAATTACAAAAAGAACAGTATTGATTTTTTGCCTTGCGGAGTGATTAAAACGAAAATATATGTAGATGTGCTTGTTGTAATAAATATCTTTATAAACTATTTTTTGTTGTCGGCGGCCTCGCTGATTGTAAGGCTAAAGCCGAAAAGAATACGGCTTGCGGCAGGCGCGTTTACGGGCGGGGCATACTCTCTTGTGATTTTTTTTCCCAATATTCCGAATGTACTGTCTGTTTTTATGAATTTCTGTATGTCGGTGCTTTTGGTTCTTATTGCCTTTGCGCCGAAAAAAATTACGGTGTTCATAAAAGAATTTGCCGCTTTTTTTGCCGTGAATTTCATTTCCGCCGGACTTATGCTTGCCGTCTGGCTCGTTTTTAAGCCGAGCGGTATGGTGTATAACAACGCCGCGGTCTATTTTGATATAGATGTGAAGCTTCTCGTTTTGTCTACGGTTGTTTGCTATGTGGTTTTGACGCTTTTTTCAAAGCTTTTAAAACGAAATTCGCCCGACGACAAGCTTTTTGACGTAAAACTATGTAATAAAGGAGCGGCTGTTTTTACAAAGGCGCTTTTTGATACGGGAAATCTTCTCTCCGACGGCTTCTCGGATACGCCCGTAATTATAGCCGAACGCTCTGTTGTGAAAAAGCTTGTGCCGGAGGGAATCTTTTCGTTTATTGACGGAGAAGCCGCTCTGCCGATAAATGCCGATGACGGAAGCATCAGACTGATTCCGGCGGGAACGGTAGGCGGTGAGAGTATACTGCGAGCCGTGCTTATAGATTCGGTTACGGTAATCGGAAAAAAAGAAGCAAGAGAAGTAAAAAATGTCATTTTGGCGGAGAGTAAGACGCCGTTTTCTTCAGGTGATTATTCGGTGCTTTTAGGACCGAAAATTTTTGAGATAAGAGAGGGAACCCAAAAAAATGAACGCGCTAAAAAAACTGCTGGCAAAGATTAAAAAGCTTTTCCTTTTAAATGACGTACACTACATAAACGGACCGGAGACGCTGCCTCCGCCGCTTTCAAAAAAGGAGGAGGAAAAGCTGCTGTCCGATATACTCGTCGGCAACGGAACCGATGTCGAAAAGGCCAGGCAAGCCCTTATAACTCACAACCTGAGACTTGTGGTTTATATTGCAAAAAAATTTGAAAATTCCGGTGTGCCGGTAGAGGACTTGATTTCGATTGGCACAATAGGTCTTATTAAATCCGTAAACACCTTCAGACCCGAAAAAAACATCAAGCTTGCTACTTACTCCTCGCGCTGCATCGAAAACGAAATACTTATGCATCTTCGCAAAACAAATTCGCATAAGGGCGATGTTTCCATAGATGAGCCGTTGAATGTCGATTGGGACGGCAACGAGTTGCTTTTGTCGGATGTGCTCGGCAGCGAGCCGGACGAAGTAAATCGAAATATCGAATACGATGACGAGAAGAAGCTCCTTTTAAAAACGGTTGACGCCTTGCCGGACCGTGAAAAGCTGATTATGAATATGCGCTTCGGTCTCGGCAGATATAATGAACACACTCAAAAGGAAGTGGCGGATATCTTGGGCATTTCCCAAAGCTATATTTCAAGATTGGAAAAACGAATAATAGCGAGATTGAAGACGGAAATAGAAAAAGTTTCGTGAAAAATACGTCTTTGGAGCTGAAATACGGTGCGTTGATAATATTTATCAAAAAAGGCTGTTAATTTTGAGAATTTTGTGATACAATACTAAAGCTAATATATGTTTGTGGTGATATCTTTTGGTCTTTTCAAGTCTGACTTTTTTATACCTGTTTTTACCGCTGTGCTTTATTTGCTATTACATAGTGCAAAAAACATCCTCGCGCAACGTGATTTTACTCGTCTTTTCTCTTGTGTTTTATGCATGGGGCGAGCCTAAATATATATTTCTGATGATTGCCACCGCGTTTGTGGATTACGTTTTCGGGCTTCTTATCGAACGCTTTCGCGACAGATGGCAGTCAAAGCTTTTTCTCACTCTTGCGGCGGTTATAACTTTGTCTTCGCTCGCGCTTTTTAAATATTCTTCGTTTTTCAGCGAAAATGTTAATTCTCTTTTTTCGCTGAATTTGCCGAACCTCAAGCTTGCGCTGCCGATAGGAATTTCATTTTATACCTTTCAGGCACTTACCTATGTTATCGACGTATACCGCGGCAGCGTCAAGGTGCAGCCGTCGTTTTACAAATTACTCTTGTATGTGTCTATGTTCCCGCAGCTGATAGCAGGACCCATAGTTCGATACAGCGATGTGGAGGAGCAAATAGAAGAGCGTACAGTCACGCTGAAAAATGTTTCCGCCGGTGTTATGCGTTTTTCGGCCGGACTTTTGAAGAAGGCAATTATAGCAAATTTTGCGGGTCAGCTCACGGAAAAGCTCATAGGCGGAGATTTGACCGGGCTTTCAAGCGCGGGAGCGTGGATAGGTATAATCTCATACACCCTGCAAATCTACTTCGATTTTTCGGGCTATTCAGATATGGCAATAGGCCTCGGGCATATGTTCGGCTTTTCGTTCCCCGAGAATTTCAATTACCCGTATTACGCCGTGTCTGTTTCTGATTTTTGGCGCCGCTGGCATATAACGCTGTCGTCGTTTTTCAGAGATTACCTTTACATACCGCTTGGCGGTAATCGTAAAAACTGGGCGCTGAATATGCTTATAGTTTGGCTTCTCACCGGTCTTTGGCACGGTGCAAGCTGGAACTTTGTCCTTTGGGGACTTTATTATTTTGTGTTCCTGATGCTTGAAAAAATGTATATCGGAAAGTTTCTCGAGAAATTGCCGCGAGCAGTCGGGCATATTTATTCGTTGATTGTTGTAATTATCGGATGGGTGTTCTTCTATTTCGACGACTTATCCAAGATTAAATACTTTTTCAAAGCGGCGTTCGGTGCCGCAAACGGATTTGTTACGCTTACGGAAAAGACCGTAATTGTAAATTATGCGGTGCTGCTTATAATAGGTGCCGTGTGTGCTATGCCGCTTTTGCCGCGCATCAAAAATTTTGCCGGCTCTCTTTCAAAGACGCGAAGCGGAAAAGTTACCGTGGACGTATTATCGGTTTTGTTTGTGATTTTTTCGCTTGCAATTTCAACGGCGTCGCTTGTCGGGAACAGCTATAATCCGTTCCTTTATTTCAGATTTTAACGAAGGGAAGACCTTTTTTGCATATAAAAAGCTACTGTGCCGCGCACAGACACGGCTTATTCAGTCCGCAGTCAAACACGGGCAGGGCGGGTTTAAGCCTTGCTTTTGCGCTTGTTTTGACCGTTGTAGGACTTATATCGATATTCGATACCGATAAAACCGTATCCGAAGAGGAAAACAGAAAGCTTGCGGCAAAGCCCAAGTTTTCGTTCACGGCACTTTTTGATAAGAGCTATACTTCGGATTTTGATACATATTACGCCGATACATTTCCTTTCAGAGATGAATTTCTCGGACTCAACAGGAAAATATCGGAAATACTCACGGGGACCAAAGGCTCGGGAGACATTGTTCTTGTCAGCAAGCAGGATAAGGACGATTTTGCCGGCCAGGATATAGATTAGTGAAGTCTCACTAAGCTGAATAAAAACAAGGGGTGGATTTTTTATGAAGTACGATGTTGCCGTTATAGGCGGCGGCGTTGTCGGCGCTCTTATTTCGAGAGAACTCTCGAAATATGACGTAAAGGCAGCAGTGCTTGAAAGGTGTAACGACATTGCAATGGGAACTACCAAGGCAAACAGCGCAATCGTCCACGGCGGCTTTGATGCTGTGTCGGGTACCGTGAAAGCAAAGCTGAATGTTGAGGGTACGGCTATTATGCCTAAGCTTTGTAAAGAGCTGAATGTTCCGTACAGAAATAACGGCTCTTTGGTAGTCGCTTTTTCCGAAAAGGAAATGGAGCATGTGCATCTTCTGTATGACCGCGGAATTAAAAACGGCGTTCCCGAGCTTGAAATAATTGATTCAAAGAGGCTTCATGAGCTTGAGCCGAATATCAGCGACGAGGCAGTCGGCGCACTTTACTCAAAATCCGCGGGTATAGTATGCCCGTATGAGTTAACAATAGCGGCGGCTGAGAATGCTTGCGAAAACGGCGTTGAATTTATAAGAAATTGTCTTGTAAAGGCAATAAGCTTTAACGGCTCGGAATTTGTTCTCGATACCACGAAGGGCGATATAACCGCGTCATATGTAATAAATGCCGCAGGTACTCACAGCGACGAGGTTGCCCGTATGATAGGCGACGATTCCATAAAGATAGTAGCCCGTAAAGGCGAGTATTATCTTCTCGATAAATCCTTCGGCCATCTTGTTGACCGCACCGTATTCCAGTGCCCCAACGAAATGGGCAAGGGCGTATTGGTAACTCCTACGGTTGACGGCAACCTTCTTGTCGGCCCGTCGGCGACGGATGAGGATAATAAGGACGATGTGGATACAACTCCCGAGGGCCTTGAGTTTATTCTCTCTAAGGCTTTGAAATCCGTTCCGAACGTAAATGTCAGAGGTGCAATAACATCGTTTGCAGGGGTCAGAGCGCATCCTGTTACGGATGACTTTATCATAGGCTATTCCGATAAAAACGACCGCTTTATCAATGTTGCGGGTATAGAATCGCCGGGTCTTTCCGCTGCGCCCGCCATTGCAAAATATGTCGCGGAGCTTTTCGCCGAAAAGGCCGCTCCCCAAAAGAAAGCAGACTTTAACGGCAGTCGTCCGGCACCCGTTCGTTTTCGCAATATGACAAAGGAAGAGCGTGAAAAGCTTATTGCAAAGGATAAGCGTTACGGCAGGATTATCTGCCGCTGCGAGACCATTACCGAGGGCGAAATTCTCGACGCCATACACGCTCCCGTAGGCGCAAGAGACGTTGACGGGGTTAAGCGTCGCACAAGAGCAGGTATGGGCAGGTGCCAAGGCGGCTTCTGCGGCTCAAAGGTAGTCGAGATACTTTCGAAGGAACTCGGCGTTCCGATGAACGAGATAACAAAATTCGGCGGCGAGTCAAAGATTATCTTTGACAGGACGAAATGAGGTGGAATAATGGAAACGTGTTATGATTTAGTAGTTGTAGGCGGCGGCCCTGCCGGAATGGCAGCTGCGCTTGAGGCCTATGACAAGGGAGTTAAAAAAATCCTTATTTTGGAACGTGCCGATACTCTCGGCGGTATACTTGAGCAGTGCATACACACCGGCTTCGGTCTGCATTACTTCGGTGAGGAGCTCTCCGGCCCAGAATACGCCGGCAGATTTATAAAGCAGGTTAAGGAAACCGACATTGACGTTAAAGTCGATACAATGGTTCTTGATATTTCAGACGACAATGTTGTAACTGCCGTTAACAATAAGGACGGGCTTCTCACAATAAAGGCAAAGGCTGTTGTGCTTGCAATGGGCTGCCGTGAAAGACCGAGAGGTGCGCTTTCCATAGCAGGCTGCCGTGCGTCGGGTATTATGACCGCCGGAACCGCTCAGAAATACGTTAATATTGACGGATATATGCCGGGTAAAACTGTTGTAATCTTAGGCTCGGGAGATATAGGTCTTATTATGGCAAGACGTATGACCTTAGAGGGCGCGAAGGTTAAGGCTGTTTGCGAGCTTATGCCGTATTCGGGCGGACTTACGAGAAATATCGTTCAGTGCCTTGAGGACTTCGGTATTCCGCTTCGCCTTTCCTGCACGGTTGTCAGCACTCACGGCAAGGACCGTCTTGAGGGTGTTACCGTTGCCAATGTAGACGAGCATCTGAAGCCAATTCCCGGCACGGAGGAGTATATACCCTGTGACACGCTTATGCTGTCGGTAGGTCTCATTCCCGAAAATGAGCTTTCAAAGAATGCCGGTATCGAGCTTGACCGTATAACAAACGGCCCGATAGTTGACGAATACCGTGAGACAAAGCACAAGGGCGTGTTTGCGTGCGGAAACGTTTTGCAGGTTCACGATCTTGTTGACTATGTAACAGAGGAGAGCCAGCTTGCAGGCGCAGGTGCCGCAAAATATATCCGCGGTGAAAAGAACTGCGACGAATTTGTAAATACAAAGGGCGAAAACGGCGTAAGATACATAGTTCCGCAGAGAATTTCCCACGATACCGATAAGGACGTTAAGCTTTATTTCCGCGTTGGCAGAGTCCTTAAAAACGTAACTCTCACCATTACCTGCAACGGCGAGGTTATCTATACCAAGAAGAAAAAGAAAATGTGCCCCGGCGAAATGGAATATGTTCCGATTAAGGCTGATATTATCCATTCTCTGCCCGTAGACAGCACCATGGTAGTTTCCGTAAAGGAGGATGCGTAATATGGCTAAAAAAGAACTTGTATGTGTTTCATGTCCTATCGGCTGTTCCATAACGGTTGAGCTGTCAGACAGCGGAGAAGTTCTTTCCGTTACGGGAAACACGTGTAAACGCGGTGACGCTTACGCGAGAGCCGAGTGCACACACCCCGAAAGAATGGTAACCTCCACCGTTAAGGTTGAGGGAGGCAGACTTCCCGTAGTGCCGGTAAAGACAAGCTCGCCTATACCCAAGGAGAAGATTTTCGAATGTATGACCGAAATAAATAAGGTCACACTTAAAGCTCCCGTCTCAATCGGAGATGTTGTAATCGAGGATGTTCTCGGCACAGGGGTAAATATAGTCGCCACAAACAACGACTGAATAAGATAAATAAAACCGCTTTTCGTTTCGGCGAGAAGCGGTTTTTGTTATTTGTATGATTGATTATTATTCCTGCGGATAGTCGTACAGCGACTTAAATGTGTATCCCTGCTCTCTTGCCGAGTCAATAATTCTGCCGAGAGCCGCCGCATTGTCGGGAGATACCGCATGCAAAAGTATTACGGCTCCGGGGTGCAGCCTTGACATAACGGTGCTAAATGCAAATTCTTCGCCTTTTTGCTTTTTTAAATCCCAATCGGAATACGCCACAGACCAAAATACGCTTGTGTATCCGAGCGAACCTACCGCGTCGAGTGCGCTGTCGGAGTATTCTCCCATCGGGAAACGGAAAAACGGCGCGCTGTATCCGAAATAGGTTCTTAAATAATCGTCCATGCCCTTGATTTCGTTTGCCATTTGGAGTCTTGTTAAGGTCGGGAATGAGGGGTGGGTTACGGAGTGATTTCCGACAATATGGCCTTCGTTTATCATTCGCGCTATGATTTCGGGATTTTCCTTTACCTGCGGAAGTGTGCAGAAAAATGCGGCGGTAACCTGCTTTTCCTTTAATGTGTCAAGAATTTTTGCCGTGTAACCGTTTTCGTAGCCGCAGTCAAATGTAAGGTATAATACCTTGTCAGTTGATTTGGTGTCGAGGCAAAACGCTTTGTAGCCGTTTGTCTCAAAGTATTTTTGATTGTTTACGGATATATCGTTCGGCTTGCCGTCTTTCGCTATGCCGTAGCCGTAGCCGTGCTTTTCGGTCGAAAGACCGCGTGTGTTTTCGGGATCGGAAACGTTAAAATCGACAAGCGGCAGCGGAGCCCTGCCCGTGTAGGTTTCGCCGTCTTTTAAAGCGGCGTCGCCTGATAAAACCGGCTTCGGGTCGGGAGCGGTCGTGCTTTCTGTCGTGGGGGCGGCGGTTTCGCTCTGCTCGGCAGCGGCTTTATCATTCTTTTTTCCGCATCCGAAAAAAGCTGCTCCGAGCACTATCAGCAATGCGGAAAAAATACAGAGAATTTTTTTCATTTTTTCTTCCTCCTATGTAACAAAGCGGCGAAAACCGCTTTGCTCAGAGAATGCTTTGATACGACTATTTTATCATATCCTGCATATTATCGACAATGGTATTTATGGTGTTTGCCGCCTTTTTTGCCGCCTTTTTCATCTTGCGTTTTCTCGAAGACGATTTAGCGGCGGTTGACATTACCGCGGCCGCCGTTCCCACGGCAAGACTCACGCCTACTGTTTTCATTGCCGAATTCATATTGTTATTCATTATTTTTTCCTCCGTTTTATAAGATTGTATTAGTATCTTGTGCAAAACGGACGGTAAAAATACTGTTTAGTTCTTTATATTTTTGAAAAATATGGTAAAATTGTTTTTGAAATTTTTTGAAAACGGTGATAAAAATGATATTGAATGTGGTTATGGTCGAACCGGAAATTCCGCAGAATACCGGAAACGTGGCACGTACGTGCGCTCTGACAGGCGCAAAACTTCACCTTGTAGGCCCCATGGGTTTTAAAATCGACGACAGGAAATTAAAACGTGCCGGTCTCGATTATTGGCACCTTTTGGATATAACATATTATGAGAACCTCGAAGAGTTCTTTCGCAAAAATCCGGATAACGGAAACTTTTATTATTTCACGACAAAAGCGACTCATCGTCATACCGATGTAAAATATCCCGACAATGTATATCTTTTCTTCGGAAAGGAAACAAAAGGTCTGCCGGAAAATCTTTTGCACGATAATCCGCAGACCTCTGTGAGAATACCTATGCTTAATAATCCCGACGCGCGCAGCCTAAATCTCTCTAATTCCGTGGCGATAGGTGTGTACGAGGTTTTACGCCAATGGAATTACCCAAAGCTTCTGTGCGAGGGTAAGCTTCGCGACTATGAGTGGGATGTGTGACGCTTAATATGTAGGGTGCTCCTGATGCTTGCGGTAAGCGTCCATAATGTCTTTAAAGACCTCTCCGTTTGTCGGCGGCGTCCATGTTACGGCGTTTGCGCCGGCGGCGATTGTGGCTTTGATGGTTTCGTCTGTGGGACCGCCCGTTGCCATTATCGGTATGTCGGGATATTTTTTGCGGATTTTTTCGATAAGCTCCGGAGTTTTAGCCGCCGCGGATACGTTGAATATCTCTGCACCCGCCTCAATTCTTCCGGCAATATCGTCCTCCTCTGAAACCACGGTGACAATAACCGGTATGTCAAGAGCCTCCTTAAGCTCCTTAACGGTTGAATTAGGCGTCGGTGCATTTACAACAACGCCGAACGCGCCTTGATATTCGGCGTGTCTGCCGAGACCGAGAACTCTCTCGCCTTTTGTAAGTCCGCCGCCTATTCCGACAAATACCGGCGTGTCCGCTGCCATCATTACTGCCTGTGTAATGACAGGCTGCGGCGTAAACGGGTACACGGCAATAACCGCGTCGGCGTTGGAATTTCTTATTATGCTGACATCGGTTGAAAACAGAACCGATTTTATTCGTCTGCCGCATATTTTAATCCCGTTGCAGGTATAAATAGCTTCGGGGACGCTGAGTCTGAAATCTCTTAAAAAACCTTTTACTTCTGTCATTGATTTTTTCCTCGTTTCGTAATATATTATAAAAAGAAATGTTTTAACGGAGTTGATAAATATGTTTAAAGAAATAAACGTGCGCGAGCTGAACCGTTCGCCGATACAAATGATAAGCGATGATTGGGCACTTCTGACCGCAGGCAAAGAGGGCGATTGGAATACTATGACCGTTTCGTGGGGCGGCGTAGGAGAGCTTTGGGGCAAGGATGTAGTGTTTGTTTTTGTCCGTCCTCAGAGATATACCCTCGAATTTATGGAAAAATACGATGAGTTCACGCTCTCGTTCTTCGACGGCGAATATAAAAAGGAGCTCGGCATATGCGGTGCAAAATCGGGCAGGGATATTGATAAGGCTGCCGAGACGGGTCTTGTCCCGGAATATATAGATAATGCCGTCACATTCAAGCAGGCTAAGAAAGTGCTTGTCTGCAAAAAGGTAGCGTTTAAGGATATGACTCCCGACGGATTTTTGGACAGCTCAATAGAAAAGTGGTATCCAAATAAAGATTACCACAGAATTTACGTCGGCACAATCGAAAAAACGCTTATTTCGGAATAATTTTAAAAATATTAAAAAAATTTAAACTTTTTTGCAAAAAACACTTGCAATTTGAGAAACCTTGTGATATACTTACTCTCGCACTTGAGAGATGAGTTCAAAAACAAAGTTTCTCAAAAGTCGGTGTTTATTACGATGAGGGTCCACCCGTTCCCATTCCGAACACGGTAGTTAAGCTCATTCGTGCCGAAAATACTTGGCTGGAAGCGGCCCGGGAAAATAGGTCGATGCCGACATTTTATGAAAGTAGTTCTCCAATAGGGGAGCTATTTTTTTGCGTTTTTTTACTCCGTGAATTTTTCACGGAGCTTTTTTAATGCCCTTTTTTCTATTCGGGAAACATAGGAGCGCGAAATTCCCATTTCTTCGGCGATTTCACGCTGCGTCATCGGCTTTGACATAAAAAGCCCGTATCGCTTTAAAATTATTTCTCTGTCGCGAGAGTCTTCCATTTCGTCGATATATTCGCGCAGCTTTTCTATTTTGATTTTTTTATCCAAATCATCTGCGATGGTATCGTCTGTATAGACAATATCCGAGAGTGTCAGTGGATTTCCCTCGGAATCCGTATCGATAGGTTCGCTCATGGAAATATCCTGAGCCGACTTTTTTTGACTGCGAAAGTGCATGAGTATTTCGTTTTCGATACAGCGTGAGGCGTATGTTGCAAGGCGTGTACCCTTGGTGTAATCAAAGCTGTTTATGCCTTTTATAAGCCCTATTGTGCCGATTGAAATAAGATCCTCTTGGTCGGAGTAATTTGAATAATATTTTTTAATTATGTGCGCCACGAGCCGCAGATTGTGCTCTATCAGGCGATTTTTGGCTTCTGTGTCACCGGAAGCCATTTGTTCAAGAGCCTTTTTTTCTTCTTTTGCGGACAGCGGCTTCGGAAATGACCCGGCATTTTCAATATGCAGAATCAAATAAAGCATTTTTGTGGTTATGGCGGATAAAAGCTCCAAAAGCATTAAAATCGACCTCTCTTTCATATTAAGAATATGATTGTGAAAAGCCGTATTTGCAAGTCCCGAAAAAATGCTGTGATAATTGGAGAAAACGCCGTACTGTGCAGCGGTAAATTCCTTTTTGACTTTCACCGAAACTTTTTATATAATTTGAGTAGACAGAAGGTTCCTCAAAATGGAGCCTTAATTGGGTGCCTCAATATTCCGGTTGCTGCCGGTGCTATGTTAACAATCGGTATTGGTACTGCGCTATCTATTGGAGAAGACCATTGGAAAAAAGCATGGATTGGCTATTAAAAGGAGGATTATATATTGTTTCATATAATAAAATCTATGAATATGCCGACATACGTAGGCTTGATGTTGACACTTATTGTTATAGGTATCTATTATATAATAAAATACAGAAGGGTTAAAGTACCTTGGAAAATACTTATGTATTTCTTGGTTGTTAACTCTATTGTTTTAATGATTAACAGAATTATAGAGGAATATCAATCAAATACTCATTTGGAAAAAATCAGCTCTAATGTAGCTTTAATATCCAGTGGTATATTTATAGCTTCTATATTTGTTGTAGGAATTATTACAAAGGTGAAGGAAAAGCGTTAAAACGATATTATTCGCCTACACTTATTACTTGTAGGCGCATTTTAGGCGTTTGTTAGCTATATTTGTACTGATATGCAACATCTTTATTAACCATAGCGCAAAAAAGCCCCTGCTTTCAAAACGAAAGTAGGGGTGTTCTTGTATGTTTACGGGTGTCGCTTATATCATACTTATGCAGTAGCAAAACATTTTAGAATTACAGCGTCGTCGTTGTAGTCAATATTGACAAATTATCAAAACAATAATATAATATCTTGTACATAAACAACGAATTGCGGAAGTAACACATATTGTGTTCTTTATAAAAAACAAGTGGGGGAAAATATGAAAAACAAGAAGATTTTAATAATACCGCTTTGTGCTGTTCTGATTGCTCTCGTAGCGGCAGCTTCGGTTATGCTCAAAAGGAACAGCATATCAAAGCACAGTTTGATTTATGCCGATGTAAATGATAATAAGTTGATTTCCTATAAAATATCCGAGAAAGCGGAAACCCGGATTTCTTTTGACGGATATTCGGAATATTTGCTTGTCGGCAAGTATATCGGCGGGGATTATTGCTGTGTTTCCAAGGGCGAAAATTCATTTTTTGATGTGCTGCTGATAAAGAATGGAAATATTGAAAAAACATATCAATTAAGCTTTTGCCCCGATGAAATTGCGGCAACCGACGGCGGCATTTATTGCTTGACAAACGGTAAAATTTACCGTTTAAGTACAGCGGATAATACCGAAAACCTATATAAAGACAATGTTTATACCCATAAATACCGTTTAAATATGCTTATTACCGATAAAGGGGATTTGGTATATTTAAGGCAGGAAAACGACGGAAGCGTCTCTCTTGTGCTCGACTGTGACGGACAGGAAACCGACGTTTTTACATTTAATCCTGATGATACTATTGCCGTGGGACTTAATACAGATAACCGATTTTTATATAAAGACAAAAGCGGCAATTATAAGACGATGGCTGTGTCGGTTTACGGCGGTAAGCAGCAGAAATACGGCAAATCCGCTACATTTGTTCAAGCTTCGTCGGACGGCAAGCTTGCCGTCAAATGTAAAAGACAGGTTTTGGGCGAGTGCTCCGATGTCTATATAGTTGACGGTAAAACGGGTATTGCCGTGTCAACACATTTGGTCGATTTGGATATACCGTATTCGGTTGTTGTAGTGTAGATTTTATAATCTGCTCAAATGCGCGTAATGGGCTTTTAAAATGTTACACTAAAAGGAGACGGTTATAATTATGATAAAAAAGGCAAACAAAAAAGTTGCGATTTTAAATTTTGTTGTTTTATTTATTCTGATTCTTGTTGGTCTATTTGTTTTGAGCGTTCCCCAATTTGACCTTTCGTCATTGAGTGTCGCTTCATTTTACCTGTATTTTCCGAGTGTCGCATTATTGTTGGTATACTGTATTCTTTATCTTTCCTTTGCCATTACCAAAAAGGAGCATTCCGCGTTGGAAAAGATATTAAATGTTTATACGGCGCTTATGATTGCGACGATTGTTATTGCCGTGTGTGCTTCTCTGATTGTGACATTTTGCGGCAAAAACGGGAAAGCCGAAAAAGAAAGATTTTTAAATACTTTCGGTACTCAAGCCTTATTTGGACTTGACAGTGCCGACGCCGATTTATCCGTTCCAAGCTCAAAAGGGAATGAACATAACACGCGTAATTTTGTATTCGGTAATACATATATTACCGACCAGAACCGTTCGTTTGTTTTCCGCGGCGAACAAAACAATGACGGCGGAGATTTTACACTTATAAATATTGCCGGAAGCGGTATACTTAATGTGCCAAAACCTATATGTGAATTATTATATTCATTTCATTTGCTTAACACTTTTGACTTGACGGATACCAAAGTCGAACAAATCAATGATGATGTACAGGGGTGTGCCCGTATCATCGACTCTTCCTACGGATTCAAGTATGGTTCTTTTCTGTTTTTCAACGGTAAGTCGATTGTTTACTTAAACATTCAATATTCGGACAGCCTATCGCTTGATAAAGACTATGTTACAGAGCAGTGCGTTCGGTATCTTGAAAATACCCAATGATATACACAAACTGCCGAGCATTAACCGCTGTGCATCTAATGTGAGACAAAGCTGAATATCCGGCGAAAAGCAGGTGTTCCGTTTTTACCGAAAAAATACCCCTCCTGATGTGTACTCTGCATCAAGAGGGGATTTTTTACTTTGTGCCCGATAAAATGTTACGTATCAGCACAAATGTAGTTAATATATATCTAAAATGAGCCGATGCGTAACATATATTTCCGGACACTTATGTTTTAAGTTCGACTGTTTTCTCACTATTTTACCGTCAAACAGTTCTAAACTGTCAAGTCTAATATTTCAGACGTTTGCGTTTGTTTTTCCCCTGATAAATATGTCAGTAATAAAGATGCTCCGTCTTTTGAAAATTCTGCTTCAATAACAGGGGTATCAATATTTGAAAAATCTAATTTGAACTCTTCGTAAAACAGGCTTTTGTCGAAAATGTTTTGCACAACAACCTTTCTGTTTTCCAAAGGATTCTCCTTGGAAACTTCAATATATGCAATTAACTTATCTGAATTAGTCAATACATTTGTGAATTCCTCCGAAAAAGTATTTTCGTTTGCATTATAGTACTTATGTATTGTAATTCCCGTCCCCATACCGATTCCAATGTCAATTATGTCGCCACCGATCGTGTTAATTTCAATAGGACGGTCGGTTTTTTCCGACAACGCAATTTTGCCCTCAGGATTATAAATTTCGTAACGGACTTGATTGTCGTTCTCTTTATAAATGCGATAATATTTTCCGGAATCAATAATTTGCGTTTGTTTAAGGTTGCTGTACGGTGAGCATGCGGTTAAAAAGCAGAAAAGAACGGGAAGTAATATGTATAAATATTTTTTCATGAAAGTTTCTCCGAAACAAATCTTTTATGCCGTTTTCTATTTTATCGGTGTTTGAAAATGTAACACCGTCTAATCCGATATTTATTTTATTGCATAGATTTCTAAATATCTAAAAAATAAATTAAAAATAATATTGCAGAAAGAACAAATAAGGCGATTCCTAAAAAAAGGATAAGATGAAATAATGAATTATCTTCTTTAGTATGCCCCCATTTTTTGTGAACATAAATACTTGTGGCCCAAGGCACAATAAAAAATACGAAGAAATATACAAGAATTATTGTATCTGCTATGTCAGAGTATTTATAGGTCTTTGAAAAATCATGAAGACATCTTGCAATAGTAAAGACAGGAACACCTAACATTGTGACATACATCATCGAACACCAAGGCCTTTTTTGAGGTTCATCCTGCTTTAGTTTCTTTAAATTTATTACACTGGCGACTAGCATCACTATCATTAACAGTACAAAAGGTATGAAAGGTATGTCATACAATAAATTACCCATAATATGTCGTTTCTCCTAATATTCTCATGCGTGCATAATTCTCTGCCGAAGATATAACCGGTAAACCTGCCGAAAAGTAACAAAAAATAAAAAACGGACAATATCATAGATATTATCCGTGCGTAAATTTAAAGTTTTTTAATTTGCCGCACTTGAAAGCTTTTATTATTAACCCTTAAAATTCGCCGTATGGGGTTGCCCTCTTTTTGTCCGCATCGGCAGTGCCGCCCGTACAGGGCACACATTGTTTAATATTAACAAAGTAGGTTTACACAACAATATTAACTGAAATTATCATGTTTGTCAATTTGTTTTTTGGTAGCTTTGTCGAATAAAACGGCATTTGACGATTTTGCGGCGAAAAACAAAAAATATGTTACGTATCAGCACAAACATAGTTAATATATGTCTAAAGTGTGCTGATACGTAACAAAACTGCCAAACACTACCTCTCAAAATTTGCCTTCTGAATGCTTATTCTAAATAATAGCCTGCCTGTGCATTCCAGAGCTCTGCGTATTTACCGTTAGCCGACACAAGCTCGTTATGCGTTCCTGTCTCAACCAGTTCGGCGTTATCAAATACAGCGATTTCATCACAGAAGGCACAGCTTGAAAGCCGATGTGAAATATATATTGCTGTTTTGTTTTCAACAAATGAATTAAAATGATTGTATATTTCATTTTCAGCTATCGGGTCAAGCGCAGCCGTCGGCTCATCAAGGATTACTATCGGCGAATCCTTATATAATGCTCTGGCAAGTGCCAGCTTTTGTGCCTCACCACCGGAGATTTCCACACCTGACTTATCTAAATCCTTATATAGATAAGTCCTTTCTTTTTGCGGCATTTCCTCAATTCTATTCTTAATATCGGCTTTTTCAAGAGCAGAATAAAGTGAGCTTTCATCACATTTACTACTTGCCGAAATGTTATCTGCAACTGTCAATGATAAGAGCTTATAATCCTGAAACACAACTGAAAAAAGGCTGCTCAGACTTTCTCTTGTGTATTCTTTGATATTGATTCCGTTAATCAAAATTTCGCCATCGTCAATATCATACAAACGGCAAAGCAGCTTAATGAAAGTCGTTTTGCCACTGCCGTTTCTGCCGACTACGGCAAGCTTTTTGCCGTCACCGATTTTCAGGTTAATGTGCTTAAGGGCATAATTATCGCTCTTTGGATATTTAAACGAAACATTATTGAATTCAATCTCAAATCCGTCAGATGTATCAAGCTCGCGGTTGCCGTAAACCATTGTACTCTCGGCTTCGAGTATTTTGAAATAATCCGCGGCGAACGGCAAAATTTCTTTCAGCTTACCGAGTGTGTTGGCAAGCATCATGATACCGCTGATGATTTGCATAAATGAGCCGCAGTACAATACAAGCGAGCTGATACCGAACAAACCGAATAGGCCTTTGACGCCGATAAACAAATATACGCCGAACCCGACCGTTGCGCCGAGTATGGCAATAAACGAGCTCGATTTTGCTGTTTTCATTGAAATCCTTCGAAGCGTTAATTCACCGTCTGTCAGTATCTTTTGCGTTGCAATTCTGTCAACCAAACCCTGTTCCTTATACAGCCGAATCTCCTTGCCCGTTTTGTAATCGCCTAAAATGTCGATAAAGAAATAGAAAATGCGGTCGAGCTCGGCGTACTTTTCGTTTGCTTCAAGATAAGATTTATTGATATTTGACGCAACAATCAATATTACCACCGCCATAATTGCAATTGATGCAACTATAGTAATGATAAACAGCGGCCTTTCAAAGAAAGTATCGCCCGTTTTGACAAATCCGACCTTCAGAAGAGGAATGATGATAATAAACGAGATAATCGTGGTCAGCACGCCTCGTGTAAATTGAAGCGTTGTCCACATATAGTACGGAAGTCTCGCCCAACGGCTCTTTCCCGCTTCCTCGTGACGATGCAAAAGCTCTTTAAATTCACTGTCATTCAGCAGCGCATAGTCCGCATTATACAGCTTTTCTTCAACCTTTTTGTTTTCAAGGTCAAGAAGCATCATCCTGTGAGTTTCATTGTAATTATTAAGGAAGGATGCCAAGAAAAAGATAATTACATTTAATCCGAGAACTAAAACTATATTTGACACAATCGTTTTAACATCCGCTTTTTGGGTCAGCAGGGTTATTAATCTTGCTGAAAAGTAGATGTTGATAAACGGCTTAATACTGTCAATTACCGCCTGAAAGACAGTAGCGGGAAGAAGGAGGGGATCAAGGGAATTAACCTCACGATACATTCTTTTTATCAGCCTTGCTTTACTCATTCACAGCCACCCCCATTTCCCTGTAATACATACTCTGGGTTTGGTACATTCTGTAATAAGCCCCCTTCTTTGCCATTAACTCCTCGTGCGTGCCGCTTTCCGCAACAGCTCCGTCTTTGATAAACAGAATTCTGTCGCAGAAACGGGTTGAGGAAAGACGGTGAGAAATAAAGAAGGAAATTTTATCCTCGGTCAATTCATTGTATTTGAGATATAGCTCATTTTCGCTTATTGGGTCAAGTGCTGCCGTCGGCTCATCAAGAATCAGAACCGGCGCATTTTTATAAACCGCCTTTGCCAAAAGCAGCTTTTGCTTTTCACCGCCGGAGAAATCGGCGGCATTTTTATACACATCTTTCACCATCAAGGTGTTCTCTTTTTCGGAAAGGGAATTGATTTTGTCGGTGATGCCTGCCTTATCAAATGCGGCAAGCAGGCGTTCTTTATCGTATGACTGTTCTGCGGTAATGTTTTCTGCTATCGTCATTGGCATAAAGCAATAATCCTGAAACACAGCGGAAAACAGATCGAAGTAGCTGTCAGAGGAAAATTCTCTGCTGCTTCTGCCGTTAATCAGAATGTCTCCCTCACTCGGATAATACAGTCCGCAAAGGAGCTTAATCGCCGTCGTCTTTCCTGCACCGTTTTCACCAACGATAGCTATATTTTCACCCTTGTTTACCTTGAAGGACATATTTCGTATCGTTTCGGTATCGCTTGCCGGATAAGTGAAGAAAACATTGCTGAATTCAATTGAACGAACTTCGCCGAAGTCAACCGCCGGCTTACCCTCGCTTACGCTTTCTTCGACAAATTCACGGTACAACGCACAGTCCGTACAGCAACGAGAAATTTCCATGAAGCTAAAAACAAGATTCATTATCCAGTTAGAAAAACCCGTAATAATGCCAAAGCAGAAAATGAAGTCTGAAACGGAAAGACGGTTTTTAAGCACCAGGTATGTGAGATATGCATAAGCGACCAGCTCACGAACAAGATTCAGCAAGGCTCTCACGCCGCTGATTGCAGCACTCTGCTTGGTGTATTTTGCATTAATGTGTTCAATCTGATAAATAAAATCCGCTGCAGTCTTTACCAAATAATCCGAAAAGCCGTACAGCTTAATATCCTTTGAAGCTTCGGCGTTCTTGGAAAGCTTGTAGAAATACTCGAATTTACCCGACAGCTTTGAGTAATTATCGGTTGTTTCGCTCTGCTTCGTCTTAAGGATTTTAAGGAGAAAGAACTCACATACACAGGTAAGGAGTATCAACAAAATCATAAAGTAATTGACTTTGTAAAGGAGAACGGAGGAGGCAATAACGCCGATAACGCAAACGAGAAAATGAGCGCACTGCTCCACAAAATCCGCACCGGAGGAAAAGCGCGCATTATAAAATGCTTCGGCCCGCTTTTGCTTTTCTCTGCCTTCAAAGCTTTCAATATTGACATAATCGGTTGTAAGTGTTTTACGGAACGCTGCAACGGCATAGCGCATACGAACTATTCTTGCGCCGCCTCTGACAAGCTCCTTCATAAACGGGTCAAGCCATATTGTCAGTGTTAAAAGGAGGCTCAAAAGTGCAACGATGACTGTCATATCACCAACGGTAACGCCATTATCAATAGCGTCAATCATTGCTTTCGGTATATACGCCGTAACTAACGGCTGCAGCACTAATGCCGGTACCCAAAGGAAAAAGAATTTGAGGCTTTTTTTATCCCATTTCAGCCAATTGGAAAGCATATATTTGAAATTATCCTTCATTGCTTCTCTTCTTTCATTAAGTATTATAGATATTACTCTGCTATGTGCTCTGAATCGGTAATGACCGATATTTCACCTGAAAATCGATTAGTTGCCGACACTGTAAACTGCTTTGCCGGTTAAGAAATTTCGCCGAACAGCCCTAACAACGACTTCGCTGCTAAGCTCAAAGCATATAAGGCTGTCGTCTTCGGTAATATAAGTCGTAATATTAAAGCTTCGGATAACGCACCGTCGCCCGTTCAATCTAACACGGCTGTGCCTATTAGTGTCACGCACCGCGAAATGCTGCGTATCGGTACAAGCGAAGTTAATATATGTCAAAAAAGTACTGATACGCAGCAAAAGCCTGCCATACCGTTATCCTATCCTTTTAGCTATGGCGGCGGTTACGGCGCAAACCTCTTTTGCGCCTGCTATTTTCAGCATTTTAGCACACTCCGAAAGCGTGGAACCAGTGGTCTTTATGTCGTCTGCAAGAAGTATTGTTTTGCCGTCAAGATATGAAAACTCTTCCGCTGTCGCGAATATGCCGAATACATTGCCGCGCCGTTTGTTTCCCGGGAGAGTGTGCTGGCGCGGAACGTCATAGAGCTTTACGAGCATCTCCCGACACGGCAAACAAAGCTCCTCGCCGAGCCGTTTTGCCAAAAGCTCGCTCTGGTTAAATTCCCTGTCGTGTTTTTCGGCTTTTGAAAACGGCACAAAGGTTATTATGTCAAATTTCTTTTCGCCGTATTGCTCTTTTACGGTTTTTGCCATATCCTGCGCAAGAGTACGTGCAACAAAATCCTTTCCCTCAAATTTCAGGCGGTGTATTGCGGTTTTGGCGGCACCCTCATAGTAAAACGGAGCGGCGACGGCGGAATATTCGCTTTTTGCCTGCTTACATGAGCAGTCCTCTTTGCTGTGACCGCAAAAACGGCAACACGGAGGCAAAATACGCGGCAGGGAGCTTTCGCAGCTTTCACAGACGTCTTTTTCCGGGACTATCAATTCTCCGCAGTATTTGCACCTTTTTGGGAAAAAGACGGAAAGAAGCCTATCCGCAAATTTAAGCAAAATATTCACCTCCGCAAGCTCAGGCTTTTTTTATGTCAAACCAAAATACAACTCCGTCGTCCGTGTTTTCGGCACCGTATTTTTCGCCGTGCAGCTTTTGTATTGCACCGACTATCGAAAGACCGAGTCCGAAACGCCCCTCTGCGCGCGAATGTGACTTGTCGGCGCGGTAAAAGCTTATCCATATTTTATCCATATCATCGCTGTCTATATGACTTCCGCTGTTGTATACGCAAATCCGTATGCTGCCTTCATTAGGGCTTTGCCCTTTATAGACTCTTATAATGTTGTCGCCGGAAACATGTGAGCAGGCGTTCGATATGTAGTTGTTAAATACCATTCGTATTTTAACGCTGTCGCCGAGTCCGAAGCAGTCGCTCGGAATATCATTTATAAATTTGATTCCCTTGCTCTCAAATTTTAATCGGTTTTCTTCGCCGTATTCTTCAGCGGCTGCGCGAATGTCTATCTTATCCATACTGAGCTTGACGTTACCTGATTCATACATTGAAAGCTCGAGAAGCTGTAAAACGAGCATATTCATCTTGTGAGTTTCGCCGGTTATTATTTCACAATATTCCGAAGCACCTTTTGTGTCGCCGCTGTCGAGCATCAGCTTGGCGCCCTCCGAATAGCCCTGTATTATTGAAATCGGAGTTTTCAACTCGTGCGAAACATTAGAGATAAAATCCTTGCGGATTTTGTCGAGCTGCTGTTCTTTCTCTATATCCTCCTGCAACCTGCGGTTTTTCTCGTTTAAATCGACAAGCGTGCTGTTGAGCGAATCGGACAGCTCGTTTATACTGCTTGCCAAAGTGCCTATTTCATCGTTTCCGCCGTATTCGCATTTCTTTGAGAAGTCCATATCTGCCATGCCGCCGGTGACGCTGCTCATTTCAATAAGCGGCTTTGTAAATTTCTTTGAGTAAAAATATATTGCAACAAGCGTGGCACAAAGAGCGAGTATGCTGGTTATAAGCATTACGTTTATGGCTGTATCGGCATATGAGTCTATCGTCGTTTTTTTGCTGTACATCTCAAGGTCTCCGCCGAATTTAAGACTTTTTCCGTAGACTATGAATTGCGTGTCGCTCATAGCGTTTTCCTGAATTTCAAAGAAAGAGCCGTCGGGGTTGTCGTGTCGGTCCTTTATCACTATTTTACCTCCGGTTATACCGGTAGGCACGGCACCGTAGTAAAGGGGAGTGCCGTCCGACATATATACGTCTATGGTAACTCCGTTGTCTTTTTCGAGCAATGCGATTTTAGAGCTGTAATCGGCGGCGGAAACGTCGTAGGTGTCGATTTCCTCCGCAAGATACTGCATGGTACGCTTTTGATTGAGTATGTATATTGACGAGAGATACCATTTGTTGAGGGCGAGTATCAGCGTTACGGCAATAAGAACTATGGCTCCGACCTGTAAAAACAGCCGCAGCCTTATACTTATGAAGCGCTTACTCTTAGTCTCTTTGCTCATATTCACTCCTCTATCTTATAGCCTACGCCGTATACGGTATGTAAATGCTTTGTTCCCCAGTCGCCGAGCTTTGTACGAAGCCTTGCAACGTGAGAATCTACGGTTCTTATATCGCCGTCGTAGTCAAAGCCCCAAACATCGTCAAGCAGCTGTTCGCGTGAGTAAACTCTGCCCACAAAGCCGAGCAGCTTTATTAGAATACTGTACTCCTTGAGCGTCAGCGAAACGGTTTCGCCGTAGACCTTGACCTCGTGCGCGTCTTTGTTTACCGACAGCCCCCAAAGCTCGTCGGTGTCGGAGACAAATCCGCTCCCGGAGCGGCGCAAAAGAGCCTCCACTCGTTTCATAAGCACGGCAGGGGAAAACGGTTTTGTTACATAGTCGTCTGCACCGCTTTCAAATCCGGTTAATTGATCAAAGTCCTGACTTCTTGCCGAAAGCAGCATAATGGGCACGGCAGAGTGCCGTCTTATTTCCCTTGTCGCTTCCCAGCCGTCGAGCTCGGGCATCATAATATCCATTATTATGAGGGCGGTGTCCGGATTCTGGTTGAAAAGCTCTACGGCCATTTTGCCGTCCGCGGCCTCAAGCGGCGTGTGACCCTCTTTAATCAGGAAATCGCACACAAGTCGCCGTATGAGCATTTCATCGTCTGCCACTATTATTTTTGCCATTATGACATCGTCTCCCGTTTCCTGCCGACATATCGGCGCAAAAAAATAATCTCAAAAACAGCAGATGCCGTTACTGAGATTATTTTATCACAAACCGATAGCTTGTTTCAATATATAAGAGTTATTTAAGGTATTTACGAAGTCCCGTTTTGTTTATTGCTGCGCAAAGCGGCATTCCGGCGGCGTAGCATACCACAAGCTCACCGAGACCTACAAATGCTGCCTGTATAAGAAAGCCCTTGAACGTAAAGCCCTCGGGCAAAAATACGGCTATTTCCGCCCCGACTATAACGGCGTTGAACACTACCGAAAAAACCGGTGCGAGAAGCGGCAGCCCCTTTACCTTGACCTTTCTCGTGAGATACGTAAATACGGCGGCCAAAAGCGTTGCTGCCGAGCCGCATATTATGTCCGTAATACCGTACGGACTTCCGAGGTTTGCCAAGAGACAGCCTATTGTAAGCCCGGGTATTGCGGCCGGTGTGTATGCCGCAAGAACCGTCAGAGCCTCGGAAAATCTGAACTGTACCGCTCCGTAGGCGAGATTTACGGCGGATGCGGCATAGGTCAGCGCGGCATAGAGTGCGGCAATTACCGCACCGCAGACGAGAGAGTTAACATCTTTTTTCTTATTCATTTTTCAAACTCCTTAGTTTTGATTTGGGCATTTGCCCTGTCAGGCGGATCTCGAACTGACAACTTTGATTATGAGATTTTCAAAGCATTAAAATTGTATAATAAAAGAGCCTGCTCGTCAAGGAAAAACAAAAAGATTTTCCGTGAAACGGCTCAAATATTGACTTTTTTGCTTCCGTTTGCTATTGTTTTTATAAATAAAACGGTAAGGAGCGTTTGTCTTGAAAAATTACGTTCTCAAATATAACAAGCCTGCGGAGTATTCCGAAAACGGATGGCAAAACGAGGTTTTGCCCATAGGCAACGGCATGCTCGGTATGTGCGTATTCGGAGGTGTTTCCGAGGAGCATTTGCAGTTTAATGAAAAAACTCTTTGGACTGGCGGACCGTCAAAGAGCAGAAAGGACTATATCGGCGGAAATGTCGAAAACAGCTATGAATACCTTGAAAAAATCAGAGAAGCACTGCGCCGCGGTGATAAAAAGGCCGTCCTTAAATTTAAGGATAAGCTTGTAGGCGTAAAGGACGGCTACGGGGCATATCAGAATTTCGGGGAGATAGTGCTCAAATTTCCTCACGGTGTTTTTTCGGATTACGAAAGACAGCTCGATATAACAAATTCCGTTTGCACGGTGAAATATAAGAGCGGCGAAGCTTCCTTTATACGCGAGTGTTTTGCGTCGCACAATCCGTCGGTTATCGCCGAAAAAATCACCGCCGATAAAAATGGTGCGTTGAACACCGAAATTTCATTTTCGGCGTCTCACGAGACCGACAGCATAAGAGTGCAGGATAATTCTCTGATTTTGTGCGGCAGGCTCTCGGATAATGACCTCGCATACTATGCGCGCCTTTGTGTTACAACGGACGGTGAAATGGTAAAAGGCGACGGTAAGCTTGTCATTAAAGACGCTTCGTATCTTGTTTTTGCCCTCTCTGCCGGAACAAACTATAAAAACGAATATCCGAATTACAGAGGCGAATTGCCCGAAGACAAAGTAAATTCCGCAATAGAAGAATTTTTGAAAAATGGCTATGACGAGGTTAAAAAAGAGGCGATTGCCGAATACAAATCGCTGTTTGACCGTTTTTCATTTGAGGTTACAAGCTTCACAAGCGCCGAATACACGGATAAACTCCTTTCTTCATACCGTGAAAACCCCGATTCAAAGGACGGGCGGTACTTGGAAGAGCTTTTGTGCCAATACGGCAGATACCTGCTTATTTCAAGCTCTGCCGAAAACGATGAGCTGCCCGCCAATCTTCAGGGCGTATGGAATAATTCCAATTCGCCTGCGTGGAGCTGTGATTATCATCTGAACGTAAATCTTCAAATGTGTTATTGGCATGCGTATGTCACGGGACTTTTCGGCGCGGCAAAACCGATGATACGCTATATGGAGTCGCTTCGTGAGCCGGGCAGAGTTACCGCGCGGTGTTACCACAATATCGTTTCCGATGAAAAAAATCCCGAGAACGGCTGGGTGTGCCATACTCAAAATACACCCTTCGGTTGGACTTGTCCCGGTTGGGATTTCTATTGGGGCTGGTCTCCGGCGGCATCCTCGTGGATGATGCAGAATTGCTTTGATTATTATGCGTTTACCGAGGACACGGACTATCTTCGCTCCGACATATATCCCATGATGAAAGAAAATGCTGTTTTTTGGCTTCAAAATCTTGTTTACAGTAAAGAGCAGGACAGATATGTTTCGTCTCCGTCTTATTCTCCGGAGCACGGGCCCATAAGTATAGGCAATACATACGAGCAGACGCTTATATGGCAGTTGTTTACCGATACGGAAAAGGCGGCAAGGGTTCTCGGAGACGACGACTTTGCAGCTGAGCTTGAAAAGGTACGTGTAAAGTTAAAACCCATTACAAAAGGTCGATGGGGTCAGATAAAGGAATGGTATGAGGAGGACGAATGGTACAAGTCCTTGAAACTCAGAAAGCTTAAATATAAGCTACATTCCTGCCAAAACCGCCACAGACACGCATCTCATTTGCTCGGACTTTATCCCGGAAACGCGATAACCGATAAAACTCCCGAACTTATCGAGGCTTGTAAAGTTTCTCTGCTTGACAGAGGCTTCGGCCAAAAGAGCGGCGCAAACGGCTCGGGCTGGGGCAAGGCGAATAAGGTAAACCTTTGGGCAAGGGCGAAGGACGGCAAAAGAGCATATTCAATGCTGCGCGAACTTATAAACAAAAACATCGCGCCGAACCTTTGGGATTTCCATCCGCCGTATCAGATGGACGGAAACTGCGGATACACAAGCGGTGTCTGCGAAATGCTGTGTTACAGCTCCGATGATATTATAGAGCTTTTGCCGGCACTCCCCGAGGAGTGGAAAAACGGCAGCGTAAAAGGACTTTGTGCCCGCGGAGGATATTCTCTTGATTTCACGTGGGAAAACGGCGAAATAAAGAGTCTGTCGGTATATTCGTCCTGCGGCAAAAAGACGGCACGCATTAAAATGGGCGATGAAATCAAAACGGTGAAAACGGTCGGTTAAAAGCACCGAAAATTTACTCGTTGTATTTTTGAAAGGATTTGAAAACAGTGAAATATCTTGTTATAGGTGTCGGCGGAACGGGAGGCGCAATAGCCGCATACCTTACAAAGGCCGGAATAGATACAACTCTGATTGCGAGAGGCAAAAATCTGTCGGCTCTCAGGGAAAACGGTATTACTCTGAGCCTTGATAACAACGAATACACAAATGCCGTAAAAGCCTTTGATATGAACGGTTTTGAGAATGCTGTGAAATCCGGCGCAGCCCTTTCTCCCGATGTTATTTTTGTGTGCGTAAAGGGATATAGCATTACAGATACAATACCGTTTATAAAAAGCGTATCCAAGCCAGAAACCGTGGTAATACCGATACTCAATATTTACGGCACGGGCAGACATATGCAAAAAGAGCTTCCCTCTCTTACGGTGACGGACGGGTGTATATATGTTTCCTCAAGTCTTGTCTCTCCGGGGAAAATACATATGTACGGTTCGATTTTTCGTATAGTTTACGGGTTGCCCTCGCACAAAAAGGATGATTCGCGGCTTATAAAAATCGAAAGCGACTTAAAACTGGCAAACATAACGCCGGTTTTTTCCGATAATGTCGAAAAGGACACTCTCCAAAAATTTTCATATGTTTCGCCAATGGCGGGATGCGGTCTGTATTTCGGAGCAAATGCCGCCGAGATGCAAAAACCGGGAGCGGAGCGCGAGCTTTTTTCTGAGCTTATCTCCGAAATTGAAACGCTTGCGGCGGCAATGGGAATAAAATATGAAAAGAGCCTTGTAAAAATAAATCTCGATATTCTCGACGCCCTGTCGCCGGACGCCTCCACCTCTATGCAGCGCGACATTGCTGCCGGTAAGCAGTCTGAAATAGACGGTCTTATATATGAGGTTGTGCGCCTTGCCGATAAGTACGGACTCTCTCTTCCGGCTTACCGTAAAATATCCGAGAAATTTCGGGTTGACGGTTTTAAATAATGAAAAGCCGCCGAAGCTTTTCACGGTTGACGAAACAGAGGGTTTGTAGTATAATTTTTCCTAATATATTATTTTGAAAGGAGTCCACAAATCATTATGGACGACGCAGGACCTGCGAGTATTATTCTTAAACTTTTTTTACTATTTATTCTTATTTTGATCAACGCTTTCTTTGCAATGTCGGAGATAGCTATCATTTCGCTGAATGACGCCAAGATGGAAAAAATGGCGGAGGACGGCGACAAAAAGGCAAAACAGGTATTAAAGCTTACCAAAAACTCCAGCAACTTCCTCTCGACCATTCAGATAGGCGTAACCCTTGCCGGCTTCCTTACTTCGGCTGTCGCGGCTCAGAACTTTGCGGTAATGCTGACCGACGCTCTTGCGAAAACATCTGTTGTTAAGGTAATTCCGGTCGGTGCGATAAGCGTAATTTCGACTATACTTATAACGCTTATTATGTCTTATTTTTCACTCGTTCTCGGCGAGCTTGCACCCAAAAAGTTCGCTATGCAGAAGTCTGAAAAAATCTCATTTGCAGTCACTCCGATACTTCTCGGCTTCAGTAAGTTAACAAAGCCGTTTGTAAAGCTTCTTTCTGCTTCCACAAACCTTATAGTCCGTATGTTCGGTCTTGACCCCAACGCTGATGAGGAAACCGTCACAGAAGAGGAAATCCGTATGATGGTTGACGTCGGTCAGGAAAAGGGCGTAATTGAGGACAGCCAAAAAGAAATGATAAACAACGTCTTTGAATTTGATGATATTGACGTTGCCGATATAATGACTCACCGCACCGATATGGAGTGCGTTGACGTCGAGGATTCTCTCCAGGATGTGGTCAAAACCTCAATGGAGCACGGCTATTCGAGAATCCCCGTATATGAGGAAGACCCTGACAATGTTGTCGGTATTATATACATTAAAGACCTTTTAAAATATGTCGGGTCCAATCTGCCGAAAACAAAAACGCCTAAGGACATAATGCGAGAGGTATATTGCGTTCCCGAAACAAAGCGCTGCGGCGAATTATTTTCGGAAATGACCGCTAAGCATATTCAGATGGCAATAGTGGTTGACGAGTACGGCGGAACTGCCGGCCTTGTAACCCTTGAGGATATCGTTGAGGCTATCGTCGGTAATATTCAGGACGAATATGACAACGAGGACGAAGAAATATCCAAGATAAACGATACAACCTTTACGATAGACGGTATTACCGATATCGAAGAGGTTGAGGAAAAACTCGGCATAAAGCTGCCCGAGGGAGACTACGATACTCTCGGCGGATTTATAATCAGCCTTTTGGGCTTTTTGCCGGTTGACGGCGATATGAACACCGTTCAGTATAAAAACATCAGGTTTACCGTGTTGAACGTAGAGGAGCGCCGCATAGGTAAGGTCAAGGTTGAATTTTTGCCGGAGAAACAGCTCGGCGACGAAAAAACGACTGATGAAAAGCCCGAGGAAAAGGATAAGCGTAAAAGCGGTGACAAAGACGATGAATAATGTGCTTCTTCACTGCTGCTGTGCGCCGTGCTCGCTTTCCTGCATAGACCCTCTGCGAAACGAGGGAATAGAGCCGGTCGCATTTTGGTATAATCCAAACATCCACCCTTGGAAAGAATACGAGGCAAGGCGTAATTGCCTTATCGACTATGCTTCGAAAATAAATATGAGGGTTTTGGTCGAAGAGGATTACGGACTTCGCGAATTCGTGAAAAATGTTGTCGGCGATATAGATAACAGGTGTACCTATTGCTATGAGACGAGGCTTCGCAAAACAGCCGAATTTGCGGCGGAACACGGTTTTAAGCAGTTTACAACCACGCTTCTCGCGAGCGTTTACCAAAAGCACGAGCTTATAGCCGCGGCAGGCGAGCGTTTCGGAAAAGAGTTCGGTGTGGAATTTCTCTACCGCGATTTCAGACCGAATTTCAGAGATGGCAATCAAAGGGCAAGAGAGCTCGGCTTTTATATGCAAAAATACTGCGGATGCGTTTTTTCTGAGGAGGACAGATACAAAAAAGCAATCCTCCGCGAAAAAGAAAGGTTCCGCAAAGAACTTGATTCTTTTACATTATAAAATAAAGATAAAACGGCTTATGGGGAGCTTGATCCCTATAAGCCGTTTTTTTATACGTGATTTAAAATCCGACTACCTGATGAGTTCTCGGCACCGACGGCGGATCGCCTATTCTGCCGTAGACCCTGAGCGACGCTATTCTTTCCATATCTTCGTCGGAAATTTCAAAGCCGAATACATCGGCGTTGTTCCGAATTCTGTCGGGATTTGCCGACTTAGGAATGGGAACGGCACCCTTTTGCACTATAAAGCGTATGCAAAGCTGGGCTACCGAAACCTTGTATTTTTCGGCAAGCTCAAGCAGGAGTTCGCGCTTAAATGCCTGACCTTGTATGAGCGGACTCCAGGCTTCGGGCAAAACAGAGTTTTCTTTGCAGTATGCTATCATTTCGTCCTGCGGATTTTGCGGATGCATCTGAACCTGATTTATCAGCGGATAATCGCCGAGATTTTTCTTTAAAATCTCAATATGCTCCGTCATAAAGTTACTTGTGCCGATGGCTCTTACCTTGCCGTCGTCGCGCAGTCTCATCATTGCGCGCCAGGTATCGCAAAGGTCGTCTTCGAGGCGGTCCCAGTTTGTGACAAGCACCGGCCAATGTATTAAATAGCCGTCGAGGTAATCCGTACCGAGCTTTAAAAGCGAGCTCTCGCACGCAGCTATGGCTTTTTCATAGCCGTGGTCGTCGTTTGGCAGCTTGCTTACCAAAAATATTTCGTCCCTTTTAACGCCGCTCTTTTTTATTCCGTCGCCGACGCCTTTTTCGTTTCTGTAAGCGCCTGCGGTGTCGATATGACGGTAGCCTGTATCTATTGCGGCTTTTACGGCATTTTCTGCGACTTCATCCGGCATTTTCCATGTGCCGAAGCCTATGCACGGTACTTCTACGCCGTTTCTGAGTATATATTTGTCCTGTAAGCTTTTCAATTTCTCACCTTCATTTCAAAGATGAGTATATTGTATCACAATATGCGGCGATTTTACACCTTAAATTTATCGCCGCTGTCGTTATATCTTATCATATTTCGGTTATGCCGCCTTTAAGAATCCCCACGTTGTCGCTGTATATTTTGTCAAACTGTGTAAGGGGCAGGGGGCTTTGACCTAAGCCTACCTCTATTGTGTATCCGGGTCTGTCATAATACTGTATAAACCAGTCCTTGTACCCTGCAAAGCCCGAATTATACGGTGTTTCCTCTACCGCATAGCCGCTGATTTGCCCGAAATATTCTGCGATTTCACGTGATTTTTGCGGCTCAAAGTCAAGGTACTTCCAGTATATGATTTCCCCTTGGCTGTGGTATGACAGGGTAAGCGCAAAATTATGCTTCATTGTAAAATTAAACACAGCCTCGCTTTCGGGGGCGGAAAGGGGAGCCGTGCCGACAAAATCGCGCGGAGCGGGAGACGTAAAACCGAGCGAATACTTAATCTTTTTTGCTTCGTCCCAGCCTGCCGGATATTGAAGATTAAGGTCAACTCCCGCGATGTTCGCTTTCCACCCGTTCGGATACGGTATGTCGGGATAGCGTGCCGAAATTTTGAGCGTCTCATTTTTATATCTGTCGTTACGGAGTACACCGTTTACAAGGTCAACGCCGTCGGGGTTAACCATGGGAACAATATAAAGAGTTGCCTTTTTAAATAACTGTACCGCGAGAGTACCGTACAGCGAGCCTCCGTTTGCAAAGCTTTCCGAATATTCTTCAATGAATTTTAAAAGTAGGGGAGTTGTTATCCATTCGTTTGCGTGGTGCGACGCGTTGTAAAATACCTCGTCTTTGCCCTGACCTATGCTTAGATACGGTATGCTTTTTCCCATAACGCTTTTTCCTATAACTCCGCCCGAAAGGAACGGATACCGCATTAAAAGTCCTTCGCAGATGTATGTTAAAAGCATATATGAATACGGCACGTCGGTGGGAACTACCGAAAAAGCAAACGGAACGGTTAAATTTGTGCCTATCTGCAGATTCAGCGGATCAACCGTCGGATTTGCAAGCATAATTTTTCTTATGCTTGTATTGTGCACGGCGGCAATCGAATAGAGCGAATCTCCCTTTTTTACACGGTGAATCGTGTACCCTTTGAGATACGGTAAAAGTGCGGCGTATGTTTTCGGACCGACAATTCCGTCGGGCGACAGAGAAGCGGCCTTTTGAAAAGCAATTACGGCATTTCTTGTATCGCTTCCGAAAATGCCGTCGATTTCACCATCTAAAAACCCGGCCCTTTTAAGTGCCAGCTGTATTACGGATGTTTCTGTTTTGTTGTTTTGATAATTCATAAAATGTTCGTGCCTCCCAAAACGTTTATTATATTATACGAATTCGGCGGCACTTTGTTGCAAAACGGCATAGCTTGATTTTTGCGGATTTATGAATTATTATAAAATAAAGATAATATGACGGGAGACGATATTATGACGCCTTGTGAGCTTTTGATATGCGCCGAGGACGCTATGGTAAATTCATATTCGCCGTACTCGGGCTTTTCTGTCGGTGCGGCGCTTATTACCGCAGACGGAAGAGTTTATAAGGGGTGCAATATCGAAAATTCGGCTTTTTCACCCACGATATGTGCCGAGCGAACAGCTTTTTTTAAGGCAATCAGCGAGGGTGAAAACGATTTCGAAGCTATTGTGATAGTCGGTAAATACAAAAACGGCGAATACAAACGCCTTTGCTATCCGTGCGGCGTTTGCCGTCAGGTTATGGAGGAGTTTTGCGGCGGTGATTTCAAAATAATTCTCGGCGACGGCAAGGGCGAATATGAGGTGCATACGCTCTCGGAGCTTTTGCCCGGCGGATTTGATTTGCGAAAGGAATAATTATTGAAAATCGGCACAAAATAATTCCGAAAATCGGAAGGGGAAATGTTTTTTGCTGATTTTTCTTAAAGCGTTTTTTATCGGCGGACTCATATGCGTTATAGGACAAATACTGATAGACGTGACAAAGATGACGCCTGCAAGAATACTCGTTACCTTTGTTGTGCTCGGAGTTATCCTCGGTGCGACCGGAGTATATGATAAGCTTGTTGATTTTGCCGGAGCGGGGGCTACGGTACCGCTTACGGGCTTCGGTAATGTCCTTGTGAACGGAACCAAGGAGGCAATCCGCGAAAAAGGCTTGCTCGGTGTTCTTACGGGACCGTTGTGTGCGGGCTCCGCAGGAATTGCGGCGGCGGTGCTATCGGGACTTGTGGTTTCGTTTTTTGCAAAACCGAAAAGCAAATAAAAAACACCCGTTCAAAGGCTGAGTGTTCGTAAGAAAGCATTGGTTTCCTGCATAAAAAGCTCTTATGCTTTTGTCAAAAAGGCTCGCAAGGCGACAGGCTTGCTTAGTTTCCTGCCTTCGGTATAAAAAGATTTTTACGGCTGCGAAACTGCAAAGCACTTTAAAATATTATATTTTTGATACAAGAAAATGAAAACCCCTCAGATAAGCCGGAGCTCATCTGAGGGGTCAATTATTATTGCACAAAAAATATTGTTTTGACGCAAAGCTTCCTTATAAACACTCAGCCAATCGGGCGTTTATAATACGTTTTTATTTACGCAACGGTTTCGGAAACGAAGTTGTCGTCGCAGCAGGAGCATGAAACATAATTTTCAGCGTCATTGCCGATAACTACTTTTTTGCTGTCAACATATTTTTTCACTATTACATAAACGCCGAAGATAGCGCCTGCAACAGCGGCGATGATACCGATAACTTTAAGAACTTTTTTCATAGGTAAAATGCCTCCCTTAATTTTTGTAAAACTATGTGTTTATTATATACGTAAAAAAGGCAAAAGTCAATGAATAAAATGTAAATTTGACCGAAAAAGCAAAACACCCCGGTCTAAAGACCGAGGTGCATTAAAAACAACATTAAGCCTTGTTGAGTTTGCAAACGAGGGCTGACTTTTTGCGAGCGGCGTTATTCATATGAATAAGACCCTTTGCAGAAGCCTGGTCGATTTTCTTAACTGCAGCTTTAACAAGAACTTCTTTGTCGGCAGCGTTTGACTCAATAGCGGCATTAGCCTTTTTGATAGCTGTCTTGAGAGCGGTGTTTCTTGACTTGTTGCGGTCTGCTCTCTTGTTGTTAACGATTACACGTTTTTTAGCTGATTTAATATTCGGCATAGTTTAACCTCCTTTGCGTATCACATTAGCGGAATATATAATACCATTCTTTCCGAAAAAAAGCAAGTTTTTTTTCATAAACAGCCTATAAAATTTATGCCGGTGCAAATAATATATCGTAAAGCGCGCCCGAAATTCGCAAAATGCGGCAAAACGGGCTGCAGCACACAAACATTTATCGAAAGAAAGGCAGCAGTATTTATATGATTTTCGGAACCGATCTCGCAATTGAGCGCAGAGAGATAACAAACAGCGGCAAAAATGACGGCGTGACGGTAAAAAAGCGAAGAGTAAAAAGCGCATCGGTCACCGAAATAGAAATTACAACGGATGCCGGTGCCGAAAAGCTCGGCAAACCCGTCGGCACATATGTTACGGTGGAGCTGCCGCCGTTTTCATCGGAATTTGATGATGCAGACAGCAGAATGCTTGCCGTGAGAGATGAAATTAAAAAGCTGTTGCCGAAAAACGCCTCGGGAGTTCTTGTGGTGGGGCTCGGCAATTCTGACATTACACCCGACGCTCTCGGTCCCAAGACCGCAAAAGATATATTTTCAACGCGCCATATCACAAAATCGCTCGCGGAGGAGGTGGGTCTTCCGTCTCTTCGGCCCGTATCGTCCGCTTCTCCGGGAGTGCTCGGTCAGACCGGCATAGAAAGCGCCGAGATGATTCGCGGAATAATGAATGAGACTTCCCCCGACGCTGTAATAACCGTGGACGCGCTGTCGGCACGCAGCATAAAAAGGCTCGGCTGTACGGTTCAGATGACAAATACCGGTATAGTTCCGGGTTCGGGAGTCGGCAATCATCGCGCCGAGATAAGCCGAAAGACCCTCGGAGTGCCGGTAATAGCGATAGGGGTGCCGACGGTGGTAGATGCCGCCGCACTTGTCTATGATATAACGGGAAATGAAAATATACCGCAGCCGGAACGCGAAAGAGCCGAAAAAATGATGGTGACACCGCGCGAAATCGACGTTATGATAAGCCGTGCGTCACGCCTTTTGGCTCTTGCGATAAATTCCGCTCTGCAACCCGATATGGATATGAAAACTCTTCTTTCTCTCGTATAACATCGGAAAAACGCGCATATAATCTTACAAAGGTCATATGCGCAGCTGTGTGATATTGCCGTATCGTCCTAAGCCTTTTGTTATACGCCGTATACGGCTGCAACATACGGCGTATGACTTGCGAAAAAACAAATTGTGGCCGGAAAGGCTATGTAAATCAAATGAAAAAACGAAAAAGACATACGGGTAAAATTCCGAAAAAAAGAAATGAAGTGCTTGTCGCTCTGCCGATAATCATAATATTGGCATTTGTGTGCGGAAGCCGTTTCGGAAATGCCGTCGGCAGAACCGCCGTTATAGGCGCGGGGCTGATGCTGCCGGAGGGTGCCGTTCTGTCTGCAAAAAGCAGTGCGGTAAGGTCAATCGAAAAAAGCGTTTCCGCGCAAAGTTCACAGCAAAACGCCGTAATTTCATTGCCGAGCGAAAAAAACGAGCAGAGCGAAAGCGCCGTCGGAAGCACTCCGACTGTTCCTCGCGATATAGTTAAAATGATGGCTGACGCCGAAAAACAATACGCCTCGGCAAATCATGACGGCACAATAGTCGAAAAGAAATTCGATGCATCGTCCGCAACATCGACATATAAAAATATAACGGTACGAAACACAACGCCGTCGCACAGCATAAATATCGAAAGCTCGTTAAACGGCGAGTGTAATCTCAATATTGCCGATAAGAGCGCGCCAACGGTTCTTATTTTTCACACCCATACCACAGAGTGCTATCAGCTTATGGATAAGGGCTGGTATACGCGCGATTTTGAACTGAGGAGCGATGACCCGTCGCGAAATATGGTGCGCGTGGGCGACGCCGTTTCGGAGGAGCTTCAAAAGGCGGGAATAGGCGTAATACATGACACCGAGATACACGACAGAGCGTATACCGGTGCATATGACCGCTCGCGTGAGACAATACTTAAAATAATGGAAGAAAATCCGTCAGTAAAGATAGTTCTTGACGTTCACCGAGACGCGATTGAGCAAAGCGACGGTACGCGCATAAAGCCGACAACCACGGTAAACGGCAGAAAGGCGGCGCAGATAATGATAATTGCAGGCTGTGAGGACGGCAAGGTCACGTCGTTTCCGACATGGGAGCAAAATCTTACATTCGCGCTAAAGCTGCAGCAGACAGCCGAAACCATGTATCCGGGGCTTATGCGGCCGATATTGTTTTCCGCAAGAAAATACAATATGGACGTAACGCCGTGCTCGGTGCTGCTTGAGTTCGGCAGCGATTCAAATACAATAGCCGAGGCGGAATATTCCGGGCACCTTATGGGAAAAGCTCTTGTCGAATTTATAAATTCCAACGTCTGAAGCATTAAATAAACGAAAGGAGCATTGTGCCGTATACGGAGGTGACCCGTTGCGGCACAATGGCCGTATTAAGATGAAGAAAAAAGACAGGATAATAAAAAAATATCTCGCGGTACTGACCGTTGTTCTGTGTGCCTTTGCGCTGTTTGCGGGAGTGTCTGAGTCGGCAAACAGAACGTCTCAGCTCACTCGCGGAGTATCGGATTCCGTTTATACCGAAAAGCAGATACTGGAGAGCGTCGCGAAAGAGGCGAAAAACGGCAGAGAATTTCTAAATGCGATAGATGAAAAAATAACAGAGATGATTTTCGGCTGAATACAGAAAAAAGATACTTTTTTTGAGGGCTGTAAAGCTTTTTACAGCTCCTTTTTTATGGCGTTTTAGTAATAATATAATTCTCTTTTAATATTTTTTTGCCAAATAAATACTAAATGAAATTAGTGATATAGCTAATAAAGCGCATACAGTGCCACTCGTGATAAACGATTTAGACGGTTCAAGTATGCAAGTTGATTCTTGGGGTATATTAGGATTATATTTTATTTTTAAAGGCTCACCGATATTTATTCGTTGATTCTGTTCTTCGATTATTCCAGTATAAGTTTGATCATCAACTACATATTCATAATAAATGTCAAAATAAGTAGATGTATGTCCATAATTTGATCCTCTTGCTCCTTCAACTTTTGTTTCTACATGACTTATTGTTGCGTTTGTAACAATCCATTCTGTTTGCTTATTTTGTATTTGATAGTCGATGGATCCGTTCCAAAAAACTATCACAGAACTTATCAACAAGATAATTCCGACCGTTATAAGAAAAGCCGGTGAGCGTGTTTTTATTTTCCTTTTAGCATCATTCAAATTACTTATCGTCATTTATTCTCTCCTTTAATTATATCAATAGGAGAGAGCGATTTTTGGCTCTCTCCCACCAATGAAATACTTCATATTACAATAAACTGTTTGGAATAAGAAACACTAAAGTTCGATGCATCTGTTACATTGACTACAACTGTGTAACTGCCGGTTTCAGTCGGGAGCCATTCGCAAAAATTTATTGATGTGTTATTATTAGAGTAACATATTTGGTCTTCCTTGTAAATGCGGAATTCCCATTGGTATGGCTGATTACCACCTTCTGTTGAGGCAGTAAAAGTCAGAGTTTCGCCCAACTGAAGATTTCCAAATAATTCTATATCAGTAATCAAAAGATTATTGGGTATAAACTTAGCCTCTAGCGTTCGATTGGATAGAACGATAAAAGAATATTTCTCAGTAAGATTGTCAAGTAGTTTCCCATTTTCATACCACCCAGCATCTCCATTGAAATAATAAAATCTTTTGTTTTTTATTCAAGACAGTTTTTCTTCTTTGAAATTCATCTAATATTTTATATTATACCATGAGCTACTTCTTTTCCCACCCCAATATTATTAAAAGTTATAGGGCAATACTCCTTTATTTAGTATGTACTGCCCTACATAGAAAGAATTTATGTAATTGTTATTGAGTGGGAGTAAGCTACTTTTTGTCCTGTCGCATCAGTTTCATAAATCAAAATGTTATTTTAGGATTTATTTTTATGAAAATTTTTTTTGAAAATAAAAGGAAGTATCATCAATAATATTCCGCTTATCCCTAAAATCACTCCAAATATAATGAAGTTTACATTTGGTTTTAATACAGAAGTGGATTTTTCGGGAGATTGTGGATTGTATTTTATTTCAAATTCATCTCCGATTTTTTTATAATTTACAGACTCGATTAAACCGGTGTATACATTTTCTTCTGCACTGTATTCATATAAAATATCATATATAATATATTTATTTCCGTTTGTTGTCATACGCTCATATACATTAGTAACAGTTGCTTCCGTCTTTATCCAGTTTAATTGTGAAATCTCTTCTTTATATCCCGGAATTCCGATTATAATTGTAACCACGCAACTAAAAGACAGAACAATTCCCACAAAAAAAATAAATCCCGGCATAATATTTTTCACTTGTTTTTTGAATTCTCCAAAATCCGTATATGTCATATAAATTTGTATCGATCCTTTCTTGGCATTATTTATATTAACGCTTCTAATGTTAAAATACAGAATATTTATATTGTATTATTTGCTTGTATTTCACTAAATTTAGCGAAGAGCGATTTCACTAAAAAATGCAATCACTCTTCAGCATTTATATTTATGTTATAGTAAATTGTTTCGTATAAGATGTAACAGAATTTGATGCATCCGTTACATTGATCACAACTGAATAATCTCCAACTTCTATATTCTTCTCCTTAAAATTAATTTTTTTGTAATTTGGAATGTCAATTTTTATTTTATTCCCATCAGAATCAATTGTTATAGCGCCTTTTTGCTTGTAAGTATTGTATATATGATTTAATCCAGTATTATTATTAAAATCACTAACCAAAGATTTTTTTGACACTATTCGAAGATTAATTAATGGTAACATCGTTTAACGCACAATGCCTTCTCTGCGTAGAATAGAAACAGGGGAGGCAGATAAAGTAATGAAAAGGAAAAGCTGTGCAAAAAGGGTGTTCTTCTCTTTTTTCGTGTTCGTTATGAGCATTTCGGTGCTTGTTTTCACCTTTACCTGTCGTATGCGCCCCGTCATTACGAGGTACAGCGAGACAGTAGCCGAAAGAATACTTTTAAACTCGACAAACAAAGCGGTTGCCGAGGTCCTCGCCGAATCGGAAACAGCATATAACGATATAGTTAAAACAGAAAGAAATGCGGAGGGAAATGTAACTTCTCTCCACGTTGATACAGTTAAAATAAATTTACTTCAAAGCAATATTTCCCTTGCCGTATCCGAAATCGCCGCAGAAAACGAAACATTCAGCATATCTATACCAATCGGAACGTTTTTGGGAAGTGAATACACAAACGGCTACGGCCCGCGCGTGAAATTTAATGCTCAGCTGACCTCCGGTACGGTTGTGACATTTTCAAACGAATTCAGGGAGGCCGGGCTCAACCAGGTAATACACCGCATTGTTTTCAATATAGAGACAAGCGGCAGGCTTGTTATGCTCGGAAAGACTGACGGCTTGTCCGTAACAGCGTCCGCCGTTGTTGCGGAAACCGTTATAGTCGGCGTGCTGCCGGAGGCACTCACAAACGTGATAGGCTCGCCGAGCGAGCTTGCCGGAATTATAAACGACTACGGAGCGGCGTTCGATTAAGCGGGAATATCAAATATCCGCCACAAGCTCCACGGGACAGTGGTCTGAGCCTTGTATATCCGCGAGAATGTCGGCGGAAACAAGCTTGTCTTTGAGTTCTTCCGATACAAGAAAGTAGTCTATTCTCCATCCGGCGTTGTTTTTACGCGCGTTAAATCTGTAAGACCACCAAGAGTATCTGCCCGGCTCGTCAGGGTGAAAATACCTAAAGGTATCTATAAAGCCGCTGTCTAAAAGGGTCCCGAATTTTTCTCTTTCTTCGTTGGTAAACCCGGCATTACCCATATTCGTTTTCGGATTTTTCAAGTCTATCTCTTTGTGTGCCACGTTTAGGTCGCCGCAAAGAATAACCGGCTTTGTCTTTTCAAGCTTTTTAAGATATGTCAGGAATTTTTCTTCCCACGACATTCTGTATTCAAGCCTTTTGAGTTCGCTTTGAGAATTCGGTGTGTAGCAGGTTAGAAAGAAATAATTTTCGAATTCGAGCGTTATGACTCTGCCTTCATTGTCGTAAAACGGCTCGTTTATGCCGTAAAATACGTCTTTTGGTTCCTCTTTTGTGAATATCGCTGTGCCCGCATAGCCTTTTTTTTCGGCATAGTTCCAATAGCTTTTATAGCCGTCAAATTCCAGGTCGATTTGACCTTCCTGAAGCTTTGTTTCCTGTATGCAAAAGATATCCGCATCAAGAGAATCGAATACCTCCTTGAAATTTTTGCCGACTGCGGCGCGCAGTCCGTTTACGTTCCATGATATCATCTTTTTCATTGCGGTAATTGCCCTTTCGGGTGCTCCTTTTTATAATAATATTTGCTTTAGGCGCGGCGCTGCAAAACGCAAGATGTATTTTTGCAGCCTACTGCCTTTTTATGTAGCCCGTGCCGAAGCCGAGCTTGTTTCCGCCGAGCATATATTCCTTTGCACTCTTTTGTAAAGAGGTATCTTCGCAGTAGTCGTTTATATCGCTTTTTCTTTCTCCGAATATGCGCTCTATTGCCTGCGAATCGTTTTCCGTCGAATATGCCGGAGTGAACAAGTCCATAAATTTAACTATGTTGCTGTCTTTTGCCATAAAGCTTCGGTTGCCGGGAAACAAAAGCCAGCTCTCACAGAAGAAGTAATCATATTCGTAATTCGGAAAATGGCTTCTGAAAAATTCCTCGGCACGCCTTACGGAGTCCGTGCAGCTCTCCCTTGTCAGCTTTTCTCCCTGAGGAATGTGAATGTATAAGAGGTTGTCGCCTCTTTTAAACGGCAGCTTTGTGTAGTCTGGCCCCATGGGGGCTTTATATATTTGGAATTGCAGCCTGCCTATTTTAAATAGCTTGCCCGATGCGTGATTATGAAGCCAACGGTAGTTTTTAAGACCGTTGTTTTGATTGTTTTCGCACCAAACGGCTACATCCTTTATCGTATCGTAAAAAACATCGTCACTTATTATTTTGCTCTTGTAAAAATCGTGAGTTCGCTCAAAGCTCTTTAAAACAACCGCGAGTCTTACCATATCCGATTGTCCCTTAAGTATGTCGGGAAATGGGAAAAACAGCTTCGAGAGCGCATTGATTTTAGCTTTGCTGTTTGTGTATATATCATCCGCTTTTTCGCGCAGCGACTGCGGCAGTCCTACTTTTTTTATGTCGTAATTCAAATTTAAGAACCTCTTTTACAGCAGCTTCTGAAGCTCGTTCAGCTTTTCCTGCGGCATTTCCTTTCTGTCGCCGAACGGGAAGAAAATATTTAAGCTTTCATATTTTTCTTTGCAAAGCTTGCGGAACGGCAAAAGCTCTGTTTTTTCAACGCAATTAAAGGGCTTTAATATTTCGCGAAGCTTCAGAACATCGTCTTCGGTATCGTTAATGCCGGGAGTTATAACCTGTCGGATTATAACTCTTTTTTTTGCCTTTTCGCATTCCGCAAGAAACGCAAGCGGAGCGGAAAGGCTCACTCCTATGTATTTTTTATACAGGTCGTCACGTGAAAATTTTATGTCGAGCAAAACTATATCGGTTTTGCCGAGAAGCTTTTTTACGCTGTCGTTCATTATGACGCCGGAGGTGTCAAGAGCGGTGCCTATGCCTTCCTCCTTAAGCCTTGTAAACAGCTCGTATACAAATTCGACTTGCAAAAGCGGCTCGCCGCCCGATACGGTAACTCCGCCGTCCTTGCCGAAATATGAGCGGTATCTTAAAATCTTCTTTACCGCGTCATCAACAAAAATATCTTCTCCGGCATTTTTGTCCCAAGTGTCCGGATTGTGACAGTATGGGCAACGCAGGGGACAACCCTGCAAAAACAGAACTGTGCGTACTCCGGGGCCGTCTACTGTACCGAGACTTTGAAATGAATGGACTTTGCCTGTCATAAATTCACCTTGCATTTTGTCGTAATAATGTTACAATATATTGTATTTGTTTTTTAGGAGTGTCAGCTTTGTCAAATTCAGTTTTTGCCGAAACCAAATATTTTATTATAGATATGGACGGCACTTTTTACCTTGACGGTAATATTATACCCGGTTCTGTTGATTTTCTCAATACGGTTAAGCAAAAAGGAAAGGATTTTCTCTTTTACACCAACAATTCGTCAAACAATGTCGAGGTTTGCAGAACACGACTTCACAATATGGGCTACGATATTTCGCCGGACAAAATCGTAATTTCGTCTCACGTTACAATTGATTTCCTCAAAGCCAACAGGAACGGCAAAAGGGTGTACCTGCTCGGCAACGAACGGCTCACGGCTGATTTTGTGAATGCGGGAATTATTCTTGACGACAAAGACCCGGATATAGTGGTGCTCGGTTTTGATACCACTCTTACGTACGAAAAGCTGAGACGTGCCTGTCGCTTTTTGGCGGAGGGAAAGGAGTATATTGCGACGCATCCCGATTTCAATTGTCCCACAGCTGACGGGTTTATGCCCGATACGGGCTCTATGATGGCTCTTTTTGAGGCATCAACCGGCAGAAAACCCGATATGATAATGGGCAAGCCGCATAAATACACGGTCGATTATCTTACGCGGCTTTTGTCTTGTAAAAAAGAGGAGCTGTGCTTTATCGGCGACCGACTTGAAACCGACATACTGATAGGGCAGGCTAACGGTATACCGTCTGTGCTTGTGCTGTCGGGTGTTACGAGCCCCGAGCAATATAAAAAGAGCGATATTCGTGCGAGTGAGGTCGTCGGCTCGTTAAATGAGCTTGCGACTTTGCTGTAAAGGCAATTACAATTACATATTTTCTTGTGTGTAAATCATATCACATTACAAAAAACAACCGACAAGCAGCAAACAGCGCCTTGCCGGTTGTTTTTTTGTTACAGAATTATACAGATAAGCCCGTTGCAGCCCTCGTTTATAACTCGTTCGAGCGTCTCTTGAAGCTTCATTCTCGCGTCTGACGGCATATGATTGAGCTTGCCTCTGAGCCCTTCGTTTACAAGCTCGTGAAGCGATTTCCCGAATATATTTGACTCCCATATCTTTTGCGGGTCTTCCTCAAAGCCCTGAAGCAGATATTTTACGAGCTCCTCCGACTGGCTTTCGCTGCCGACAATCGGCGCAACCTCGGTCTTTATGTTGGCTTTGAGCATATGAATTGACGGTGCGCTGGCGGACAGCTTAACCCCGTATTTGCCGCCCTGCTTTACAAGCTCGGGCTCTTCAAGCGTCAGTTCGTCTATCGACGGCATCACTATTCCGTAGCCTGTCGCTTCCACCTCGTCAAGCGCGCACTTCAGCCTGTCGTATTCCTTCTTTACCGAAGCGAGCTCGCGCATTGTGGCCATAAGACTTTGCTCGTTTTCCACGGTAAGACCGGTTGATTCGGAAAGAACCTTATAAAAAAGCCCCGACCCTACGCGTACCGAAATAATTGCGCTGCCGCACCCCAGATCCATGCTGCTTACAGAACAGTCATCCGTATATTCGCATTCCTTTAGGCGCTCCGTCATTAAGGATACGTCGCGTACAAGCTCCATTTCGTTTGCCGCGGAAGCCACTGCGCCGAAAAGTGCTTTCCTCAGCCAATGGTCGTGCGGCAAAGCCGTCAGCCAGAACGGAAGCTTTACCGATACCTCGCGAATGGGAAATTCAAACAAAAGCTGCGTCATTATCTCTTTAATTTCTGTTTCGGTAAGCTCAAGGCAGTTTATCGGAAGCACGGGAACGCCGTATTTTTCGGAAAGCTTTACGGACAGCTCCTTCGCGGGAGCCGCGTGTGGGTACATACAGTTTAAGAGGACTATAAACGGTTTGTTTAATTCTTGAAGCTCGCTTATTACGCGACCTTCCGCCTCTTCGTATTCGTCACGCGGAATGTCGCTTATGCTGCCGTCTGTCGTTATGACAAGACCTATTGTCGAATGTTCCGCTATGACCTTTCGTGTACCGATTTCGGCGGCCTTGTCAAACGGCATTTCGTCCTCCGCCCACGGAGTGTGAACCATTCGCGGCCCGTCGCCCTCAATATAGCCGAGCGAGCTCGGAACAATATAACCGACACAGTCAATCATCCTAACCTTAAAGCTTGCGTTATCCGGAAGATTTATCTCTACCGCATTTTCGGGGATGAACTTCGGCTCGGTCGTCATTATTGTTCTGCCGGCGGAGGATTGCGGTAATTCGTCTACCGCTCGGTCGTGCTGACCGGCGTTATCTATATTCGGTATCACAAGGGTATCCATAAATCGCTTTATAAACGTTGATTTTCCCGTCCTCACGGGACCTACGACGCCAACGTAGATGTCGCCGTCGGTTCTTTTTGCAATATCGTTGTAAATACTTGTTTTTTTCATTTTCGGCTCCCCCTTATGCACGCGGAATGAGCAGCCTGCATTTTTCGGTGACGAGCATGCCCTCAAGATTGTTTTCACTTATAATTTTGTCGGCTGTCGTGTTGTAATGTCGCGCTATATCCCATACTTTTTCGCCCTTGTCGGCGAAATATACCGTAAGTGCGGCTTCGGACGGCTTTTTCGGCCTTTCACTGTCAACGGTAATATCCGTAATGACGTTTACCGTACTTACGGAAAAAACAGCTGCGTATATTGTAATTTCCACACGGGCGTCAAGAGTGTCACCGGAATTAAGTATGTAATCAGATCCCGTGACGGTTATAAACGGCGAAAACTCCGTTCTTTCACCTGAGAATTCCTCACGGCGTCGGTATTCAAAATCAAATTGCCGTTCAAAAAACGATATTTCGTTTTCTTTGCTTACGGTGAGCAGATTAACTTTTATTGCCCCCGAGATTAAAAGCTCGTCTTTTACGCGTGAGGTATTGTACTCTATGCCGGCGACTGACATATCTAAAACTCTCTCGGTATCGGTACCCGATAAATCGAGCCTGCCCCTGCAAAGATGAGTGTCGGTAAAGCTGTCGTCAAGCCGCCGTATCTCCGTCGGTGTCAGCTTTGATTCAATTTCGTAATTTACCGAATATGCGTCCGTCACCATGCTCATTTCTTCGCTTTTGTATGTTTCGGTGTATGCGCGTATTTCGGCTCCTGCGTCCAAAAGGCGAAGTGCTCCTGCGGCGTCTGTCTTGGCAGATACGGCTAAATCCGAAATCACAAGCTTTATTATATTGATGCTTTCGTCATCTGCTTTTTCGACTTCAACTATTTGATTTATCGGCATGGTGTGCTCGGTTGTTTGCAGCTCGTTGTCATTTGTCTCCGCAATATAGAGAGTTTTTACGGTAAGCTCGCCTTTAATAAGAATTTTTCCAGATACCGCCTTTGTATCCTCTATTACGGCACTTGCGTAGGAACGCACTATCTGCGATATCGCCGGCTTTGCATCTCCGATTTCGTATATTTCGCTGACGGTGAAGCCCTTTTCCGAACAGCCGAGCATATTGCACACTTCATTCTTTTCGCTTTTGGTTTCGACCCCGCCGCCGCTGCATGCGCAAATAAGTTTTTTACGCTCGCACGAATAGCATGAAAAGGTTATGCTTATACTGCCGTGAATATCAAGTCGCCTGCCGGAAACGGCACGGCAGTTGACATATTCCGTTTTTGCCCTGACGCAACATTCGCATTCCTCAACCGCTCTGTTTTCAAAAAAACGAGAAAAGGGAACGCCCTGCTCAAGGCATTGCAGCTTTCCGGTATCGCTCATGTATAGTACCGAGAGCCGACCCGTTCCGTCTGCCGTTACCCTGTCACCGGTTTTCTGAACGCTGCTTATATGTGCAGTCAGCGAACATTTTAATACTCTTTGAATATCGGGGAGGTATTCGGGCAGCGTTATATCACACTCGATAGGTTGCTCCAAAGCTTCCCGACAGGCTGTTTTTCTTTTTGAAACTTCATTCGTTTCCGCACAAAAATCCATTACTGTCTCTCCTCTTTGCTGAAATGTATTTTTCGTTTCTAAGAATATTTATTCAAATCCTGTCCGCAATATTACACCGCTGTGCAAATTGAATATGCCGTTGATTTTACAGCTTTGAAAAAATTTTAAAAAAATTTCAAAAAACACTTGCAAAAATAAAAATCTGTGTTATTATAATAATAACGATAATCGTTACTGATTATTGAGCGGTTACAAACCGCAACGTAAAACGCAGTTAAAGCCGATGAATAGACACGGCTTTTTACGGCGCACGTTATCCGATATATTAAGAACGGAGGCTGAATATTGCAGGAACAGCGTTACAGTCGGCAAAGGGAGGCAATCCTTGAAAATTTAAAAAACAGGTATGACCACCCGACTGCCATGGAGCTTTATCTCTCCGTAAGGGAGGATATTCCGAATTTAAGCCTCGGTACTCTCTACCGCAATCTTACTCTTCTTCGTGACAGCGGCAAAATCATAAGCCTTACCCTCGGCGGTGAGGAGCATTTTGACGCTAACACAAATCAGCATTATCATTTCAAATGCACATCCTGCGGCAGATATTTCGATTTACCCTCTGAGCCGCTTGATTCGTCCGTTACGGCACGTTGCTTGGGTGATTTCAAGGGCAGGGCAGAGGGTTACAGCCTAATCTTTTACGGCAAATGCGAAGAATGTTTAAAGTATTTGTCCGTGCCAAATAATAAAGATAATAATTAAATTCTTGGAGGAATTAAAAATGAAAAAATTTGTATGTCCCGTATGCGGTTATGTTTATGAAGGCGAAAATCCGCCTGAAAAGTGCCCTCAGTGCGGCGCTCCCGGTTCAACCTTCAAAGAGGTTAAAGAGGAGTCAAAATCTTGGGCTGCAGAGCACGTTGTAGGTATTGCGAAGGATGTTCCCGAGGATATCCTTGAGGGTCTTCGCGCTAACTTCACAGGCGAATGCTCCGAGGTCGGTATGTATCTTGCAATGGCAAGAGTAGCTCACAGAGAGGGCTATCCCGAAATCGGTCTTTACTGGGAAAAGGCTGCCTATGAAGAGGCAGAGCATGCCGCTAAATTTGCAGAGCTTCTCGGTGAGGTCATCACAGACAGCACTAAAAAGAACCTTGAGATGAGAGCCGAAGCAGAGAACGGTGCTACACTCGGTAAGTTTGAACTTGCTAAGAGAGCTAAGGAAGAGGGCCTTGACGCTATTCACGATACCGTTCATGAGATGGCTCGTGACGAAGCGAGACACGGCAGAGCCTTTGAGGGCCTTCTCAAGAGATATTTCGGTTGATTTTTTAAGCTTTGCCAAATAAATATATTGTTAGGAAGTGTTTGCTTTGAAAAAATATGTATGCCCCTGTGGCTATGTTTACGATCCCGCAGTGGGAGATCCCGATAACGGCGTAGCTCCCGGAACCGCGTGGGAGGAAGTTCCCGAGGACTGGGTTTGCCCCGTATGCGGTTTGGGTAAAGACTCCTTTACGGAAGAAGATTAATTTGGCAAAAGTCGGATTGCGTTTTTAGTGCAGTCCGACTTTTCTTTTTGTATGCAGTTTAGCTAATGTCGAAATTTGTTGATTATTACGTCTTGAACACGGTTTTGCGCTGTGATAAAATATCTTCAGAGATTTGTAAACGGAGGAGACATATGGAGAGACGCGATAAGATAAATTATTATCTTGATTTGGCTGAGGCGGTGGCTCAGCGAAGCACTTGCCTGAGACGTCATTTCGGTGCGGTCATAGTAAAGGATGATGAGGTTATATCAACCGGTTACAGCGGCGCACCGAGGGGCAGAGAAAACTGTACAGATTTAAATTACTGTGTCCGTACAAGGCTTAATGTTCCGCGCGGTGAGAGATATGAGCTTTGCCGCAGTGTACACGCCGAGATGAATGCCGTTATAAGCGCGGCGAGAAATCAAATGCTCGGCAGCACGATGTATCTCGTCGGAATAGAATGCGATACCGGCGAATACGTAAAAGAGGCGAGCAGCTGTGCACTTTGCAAACGAGTGATAATAAATTCCGGAATAGACCATGTTATTATCCGTGACACTCACGATGATTACCGCATAATCAATGTGAAAAAGTGGATTGACGATGACGAGACCTTAACGGGCAGCGTGGGATATTAATTACGTAATCAGTATATAAAAAAGACGTGAAGCGAGATTTTTCTCATTTCACGTCTTTTATTGTTGTGATTTTGCCGAAGCGTCAGTTGTCGGCGTTTATCGGAATTTCGCTGTTTGCTTCCGAGCTTTCGAGTGCTTTTTCCTCCTCGGTCATCTTGCGTACTCTTTCAAGGCGTCTCTCTTCAAGCTCTTTCATCATATCTTCCTTGAATTTGCCGTGAACGTTAAAGAATATAAGTATTATACCAAAGAGAAATCTTGCAATGGCAGGCATAAGGGCAAATACCGCAAAAAATCCCATGAGAACCTTCGGACTTGTGTCACGTATTACGTTACCAAGTGCGTCCTTGTGCGAGGTGTAGCCGACGAAGGTTATGACAAGACCCGAGAGAAGTCCGGTAACGGCATTGGCAAGCTTTGTAAAATAGTTTGATACCGTTGCTACAAGGCCCTCATTGCGTACACCGTATTTCCATTCGCTGTAATCGTAAACATCGCCCTGCAAAACCGCCTGGCAAACACGGATTATACAGTTCGGCAGACCGCATATTGTCAGCATTACGGTAAGGTAAACCATATTTGCGACTCCGCTGCCGCCGCTGTAATTCTTGTACCTTTCCGCACCGGAATAGCTTCCGAACGGAGCATAACCTATTATGAACATCAGCGTGTATGCTATGCCGCCGAAAATGCCGGCGCCGATTGCGGTGTTTCTGGCACCGAATTTATGTATAAGCTTCGGCGTAATCGGCGTTATTATGAAGTTGGGAATGCCCGTGAATACGCCGGCTATTGTGCCGTTTGCAAGGCTGCCCGTGTTGTGAAGCCAAAAGAAGCTTTCGGTAGAAGCTCCGACTGATTTGAATCCGTTGAAAAAGTTTGCGAGCATAAGTATAAACATAGGCTTGTTCTTGACCGCATTTTTAAACGAATCAAGAACGCTGATTTCCTGCATCTGCTCACGAGATGCGAGCGGGACTCTTTCTCTCATTGCAAAGAATCCGTATATTGCCGTGCCGCCGGCTATTACCATCATGGCTACGGCAAATCCGGAGTAGACGTCCTGCATACCGATGCTTTCCGAAATCTTCGGCATAAACGAAACAAATATCGGCACAAAAGACGGAATCCACGTTCCGAAAAGCTCAAAGAACTTTGAAGTCGCTATAAGGTTGTCTCTCTCGCGAAGGCTCGGGGTGATGTTGTAAAGAAGTATTTGCCAGGCATTGAAATATGACATACCTAAATTGTATGCGAATATTGCAATTACCGCCCAAACTATTTTTGATGTGTTACCCGAGAGGAACTGCGGCGTTGTGAAAAGCATCAGCGTGGCAAGACCCCAAATCGGTACGGTGATTATCATGTACGGGCGAAGTCTGCCCCAACGAGTTCTTGTTCTGTCAATAATAAGACCCGAAAGAGAATCGTCAACGGCGTCGTATATTGATTCAATAAAGACTATAAGACCGTAGGCACGTCCTGAAATTCCGAGAAAGCTTATCATAAAGAACTGCCTGTATGCGTTTACAAACTGGTCAAGGTTCTTTTGACCGAAGGTCGTAAGCAAAAACGCTACGAGCTCGCTCGGACGGATATAACGTCTGTTTTGCTCGGAGGCTTTTTTGACCTCTTTTTCAAGCTCTTGCTCGGACGGCTCAGCAACAGTTGTACTTGTGGCATTTTCCCCCAAAAAAATCACATCCCGGAAATTATTTGTTAAAAATAAAAATATTTTTATTATTTTAGCATAATGATTTTCTTAATTCAATAATTTTACGGTAATTTATTTTATATTTATCATACGGTGAACATTCATATGACGAATATTGCCGCAAAGCACGCGAACTTTTTTACAAAAACCGGCAGTAATTGACTTTTTATGCGTACAATGCTAAAATTATTTAAATTGATTTCCAAGGAGGCTGTGTCATGCTCGAAACGGATACGGAAAAGAATTCATCATACGGCAGCAAGCCTGCTTTGCCGCGTGCGGGCGAGCAAAAAAAACGTGCCTGCGAGGAATTTCAATATGATTTTTCGAACGGCACAAAGCGAAGCGAGGCAAGACCCGAGGAAACATATTTTTACGGCGAAAATCAGCCGATGATGTTTGAAGAAGCTGTCAAAGCAAAAAGCGGCGGCGGAAGCAAAAACGCAGAAAAGGGGCTTGCGGTGTTTTTGACCGTGGTGGCGGTGCTGCTTGCTTTGGTAAGTGCCTTTTCGATTTTAACAGGGTTCGGCATCATAAAAAATTATACAGGCCTTTTTGAGGAAACAACGACTGAAGCCGCGGCGGATACCGATAAAGGCTCAAATTACATATACAACTCCGGTATTTCCGCAGAGACTTCGGAAAGCGAGACTTCATCCGGAGAGAGCATCACGACCGGCCAATGATGTTGTTTCACAATGCTTTTTATGCGAGCCGATAAAAAACCGCTCGCGGCAATGAAAGCTGCAAGCGGCACAAAAGCTTTTACGGCAAACGCTCTTTATGTGTAAAAGCTTCTGCGTTAAATAATATGCTCCGAAATCGGCGATATATGCAATGAATTTTCCCTGCATATAAAAAAATTATAAAAAAGACTTGCTTTTTTACACCCAGTATGATAGAATGCTTTAGCATTCTGAAAACGAATTCAAATTTGAACGGAGGAAGAAAATGTCGGCTCTTGAAATAATTCTTGCTGTATTACTTATATTATCATCTGTTATACTGACCGTTGTTATCCTTATGCAGGAGAGTCGCCAGGCAGGCCTTTCCGGTGCAATCGCCGGCGGTGCCGATACCTTCTTCGGTAAGAATAAAGGCAGAACCATGGAGGCTAAGCTCAGCAGATTCACGAAATACTTCGGTATATTCTTTTTTGTGCTTGCACTCGGTGCCACACTTCTGCTTCTCTTTTTCTAAAATATAAAAGCGGTAAAACGCTTTTTATATGAGCCATTAGCTCAGTTGGCAGAGCACTTGACTTTTAATCAAGGTGTCCGGAGTTCGAATCTCCGATGGCTCACCATTCATAAAACCCTTAAAAAGCTTGATGTTATAAGCTTTTTAGGGGTTTTATGTTTTGCCTTTTTATGAAAATGCAAAGTGCCGAAATAGGGAAAAAAGTCCGTAAAAATGCTCAAAAAGTCCGTACATAATTAATAGGGGAGAGCAATCGAACTACCACTTAAATTATAGCTGTCTGCTCCTTTGCCACCGAAATGCTGTAACTCTATATTAAGCATTGTCAATTCTCCTTTTGGGCATAAAAATACCGCTGACTGTTGAGTCAACGGTAAACAATAAGTATATTTACAGCGATAGGCACCCGGATTTCCACCGGGACCTCAACACGATGGAAGGTACTCATTCTTATACTACTACCTATCGCCTTTTTTATTATGCCATATTTTTTTTACTTTAGCAACCATTTTCTTTTCTTCTGTTGTTAAGTTGGCGTATCCCTTTGCCGTGTCATTTTCATTATGCTCATATCCATGATGAGTGTGGGGCAAAACTCCATTGTGCGCTTTTTTTAAGTCAACAGTTTTATTTCGCTTGTTTTCATTATCATGATAAGAAATATAACGAGGTTCGCCATCACTACCGAGAGTAACATATACACGACCTTTTGTCATTGTTTCCAATGGTGCCGAAGCGGATTCGTCATTTTTCTTAACAAACTTTATGTTGCCGCTTTTCAAAACTGATGTATATTCTCTTCCGTAAGGAACACCTTTATCAGATATCCCGCTGCTTGCTCCTCTTCCACCCATTATATCTTATCCCTTTACACTTTTCAATCTCTCGGTAACCTTGTTTTCGTAGTAATACACAGGAATGTCCTTGTAATCGTACTCAACCTCTCCGCCATATACTAAAATTGCATACGGGTTTATGCGCTTTATCATTTCATCCATACCGCTTCGCTGTTTGATTAACGGGTTTTATCCCGTGATTTTATATTTAACAGCCGCAAAGCTGAAAAACAGCATTAAAAAAGCACCTTGCATTTCTGCAAAGTGCTTGACATATTAAATTATCTGTCAAATATCATATTTCATATTATTATCACGCTTCTATAAATCTTCAACTATCTCTATCCCATGATTTTTACAATACTCCTTGAAATCTCTGTCTACTCGTTCCTTTTCTTCTTTTGTCAACTCCTTGTAGCCTGTAACAACGGGAAACTGTTTGTTATTCCACCTTGGGTGTGAATATGGTTTGGATTTATCGTTATTTTTTATCATTTTGCTCCGATGTTTTTTCAACGTATTCGTCAAAGGTAATCGCTTCATCAAAGAAGTGACCGGGCGTTACGTCGATTATGCGGTCGGCAACCGTCTCCACAAACTGATGGTCATGCGATGTGAAAAGTATTGTTTCGGGATATTTGATAAGACCGTCGTTTAATGAGGCGATGGATTCAAGGTCGAGGTGGTTTGTCGGCTCGTCAAGCAAAAGTACATTTGCGCCAGAGAGCATCATTTTGCAGAGCATACATCTTACACGCTCTCCGCCGGAGAGCACGTTTGCCTTTTTGGTGGCTTCTTCTCCCGAGAACATCATTCTGCCGAGCCAGCTTCTTATATCGGCTTCAAAAACAAGATTAGAGTAGCTTCTTACCCAATCTATAAGAGAATCTTCACAGCCGTCGAAATAAGCGGAGTTGTCCGTCGGCAAATAACTGCGTGATGTGGTTACACCCCACTTGAATGTGCCTTCGTCCGGCTCGATTTCTTCCATGAGAATTTTGAATAGTGTTGTTTTTGCAAGAGGGTCACTGCCGACAAAAGCAACTTTTTGTCTCGGCAGTATGGTAAAGCTTACGTTGTCGAGAACTTTTCTGTCACCTATCGTCTTTGAGATTCCCGTTACGGTCAGCACCTCGTTGCCTACTTTGCGGTCGGGCTTGAAGTCAACATACGGAAAACGTCTTGACGATACGGGAATATCCTCAACCTTTATGCTGTCAAGAAGTTTTTTGCGGCTTGTGGCCTGTTTCGATTTTGATGCATTTGCGCTGAAACGGGATATGAAGTCCTGAAGCTCCTTGATTTTTGCCTCAGCCTTTTTGTTTTGCTCGCGCATCTGACGCTGAGCCATTTGTGTGTATTCATACCAGAAATCATAATTTCCCACATACATGGTGACTTTCTTATAGTCAATATCTACCGTGTGGGTGCAAACCTTGTTTAAAAAGTGACGGTCGTGCGATACAACTATGACGGTGGAATCAAGGCCGATAAGGAATTCCTCAAGCCAAGCTATGGCTTCGAGGTCGAGGTGGTTTGTCGGCTCGTCCATAAGAAGTATGTCGGGGTTGCCGAAAAGAGCCTGCGCAAGCAGAACCTTAACCTTTTGGTCGCCCGTAAGCTCGCTCATTTTGAGATAGTGGAGGTCGTTTGTTATGCCGAGGCCGTTGAGCAGTATTTCGGCGTCGCTCTCGGCACTCCAACCATCCATCTCGGCGAATTGCTCTTCGAGCTCGCACAGTCTCATACCGTCCTCGTCTGTCATCTCTGCCTTGTTATATAAGACCTCTTTTTCGTCCATTATTTCGCAGAGCTTGGGGTTGCCAAGCAAAACGGTGCGTATAACATCGTATTCGTCATAAGCGAAGTGATCCTGCCTGAGAACCGAAAGACGCTCGCCGGGTGTGCGGATAATCTCACCCTTTGTAGGCTCTATTTCGCCCGAAAGAATTTTTAAAAATGTGGATTTGCCGGCGCCGTTCGCACCGATAAGACCGTAGCAGTTGCCGCTTGTGAACTTCACGTCCGCGTGCTCAAAAAGCGTCCTGCCGCCGTATTGTAAACCTACGTTTACCGCTTCTAACATCTTTTGCTTCACCTCATATATTACTCACAAAAAACCGCCTTAGCGTCACACAAAACAGCGCAAGACGGTTTTTAATTTAAATTTTACTGTTTGCTTTCTTGCTCGCAGACATTTGATTCTGCGTTTTCGGGTTCGCCTATAAGCTCTGGAGACTCGTCCGCGGTGAAAAACTCGTAGCTGTCGCTGTGGTGGAATGCCTCTGTGCTGTCGTCGGCTTTAAAGAATACCGTAAGCGTCTGGAAGATAAGCTTAATATCCTGCCATATGCTGTATTTCTCGATGTACATAAGGTCGAGCACGAGCTTGTCCTTAGGCGAAGTGTTGTATTTGCCGGCGATCTGTGCAAGACCCGTAAGACCTGCCTTGACGCGCAAACGGTAGCTGAATTCCGGCAGCGCCTGTGTGTATTCGTCTACATTTTCTATCATTTCCGGACGTGGGCCGACAACGCTCATTTCACCCTTGAAAATGTTGATTATCTGCGGCAGCTCGTCTATGCGGAATTTGCGCAGAATTTTGCCGACCTTTGTAATTCTGTCGTCGTCCTCGGTTACGGATTTGTTTATTGAGTTCTTTTCTTTCATCGTGCGGAATTTGTAGACCTTGAAAATCTTTCCATCCTTTGTGGCACGTTTCTGCTTGAAGAATACCGAACCGCCGTCCTCAGCCTTTATGGCTATTGCGCAGGCGAGCATTATGGGGCTTGTAATAATTAAACCCACGGTAGATACAAAAAGGTCCATGGCACGTTTCATTATGCGCTGTTCAACCGTAAGCCCTTTAACGGTTGAAGCTATCATCGGCTTGTCGTCAAGCATTGCGTTTTTGCCGCGAAGCGAAACAACGTCGCACATCTCAAAATTATAGTAGATGTTTTTGTTGTTTGCGTAGCAGTATTCGACAATCGTTGTGCGTGAGGCTGCCGGTACGTCATATACAAATACCGTGTCACAGCGGTTTATGATGTCAAACAAATCCGGATTTGTGAAAAGTATTGCATCCGTTATTAAATACTGCTTTTTATACTTCTTGATTTTAGGGATGATGTTGTTTAACGAATACTTTGAAGTCGTTATAACACAGCATTTTTCGGGAGAGTTTATTGAAAAGTATACGAAATTTCCGAAGTATGCGAAAAATATAATAACGAGTATCTGAATGACCATAACAAGCAGTAAAAGCAGGGGGTGCTCATACTGGAATTTTTGGTTGTTTGCCGCATTTGTGTTCATTATGCAAAGCTGCAAATGAGTTACAATATCGGTAAATACGGTGGAGAGCGTCATAGAGTAGATTATAGGCTTGCTCTTTGTTATTCCCACGGAATATCCGCCGTATATTGACATAAGTGCCGAGCCGAGAACGACAAACGTAAGCATGGTTACCGCGGCGGTTCTCGAAAGGCGCAGCAGCCATTCGTTTTCAATACCGAAAAAAACAAAAAAAGTGGCAAACAAAATAAAGAATAGCAGTACCTTTAAGAGAAGCATAACCGTTCTTTGGGTTTTCTGTAAAAACTTCATTATATTTACTCCCTGTCGGAAACATATTTTTTTACACAGATATATGCGATATTTTACGCTTTTTATTGTCTTTTGTCAACTTGCAACATAGTTTTTCGGGCTTGACGCGCTTAAACTTCACTCTTTATTTTGTCGCCGGGGTGTTATATAATACAATTAACTCGGTAAGCTTAACGCGGATACGTTAAATATAACGATTTGGAGAAAAGAAAATGGTAAAAAAAACAGAGTACAAGATTTATACGGAACGCGAGTGCAAAGAGGAGCCGTACCGCAAAAAAGTCCAGCTTTTCGGATATGTTGTCGGAGAAAATGCGCCCGTGGTGCTCATATGCCCCGGCGGTGCGTATAAATTCATCTCGGATTTTAACGAGGGAGAGCCGTTTGCGCGCGAATTTAACAAAAGGGGAATAAACGCCTTTGTGCTTTTTTACAGCGTGGGCTACAACGCGAGGTATCCGCGCCCCGTTAAAGATGTGGCAAGAAGTATGCAGTTCATAAAGGCAAACGCCGAAAGGCTCTGTGTTGACGGAAGCAATATTTCTCTTATGGGCAGCTCTGCGGGCGGCCATCTTTGCGCTTTCTTCTCTTCACAATGCGAAAGATACGAAACCGAATACTGCGGCAAGGAATACTCTTTAACCCCCAAAACCCTTATGCTCTGCTATCCGCTCATAACCATGGGCGAAAAAACTCATAAGGTATCGCGCAGGAATTTTCTCGGATTGTTTCCCGGCAAGACCGAGATTAATGCTTCAAGCGTTGAAAAGCTTGCAAACGGGAGCTTTCCGCCGACGTTTGTCTGGGCGTGCGAGGATGACGGTACGGTCGATTACAATAACAGCGTAATGCTGTGCGACGCGCTTCGCAAAAACGGTGTACCGCATGAATTTAAACTCTTTAAAACCGGCGGACACGGCATAGGTCTTGCAAACGGCAAAGAACCGGAGGGATGGTTTGACAGCTGCTTTGAATTCTATAAAAAGCATATTTAATGTATATTTTTCACTAAATTGTATATTTAAATGGCGAAATAAATGTGGTAAAATAACTATAATGAGAATTTGAAAGGGGTTGTACTTATGAAACATTTACCCGCATATCCGCTTGTGACGGTAGATCCGTATATCAGTATTTGGAGCATGAAGCACAAAAAGCTGTATAAGGATAATACGAGAATGTGGGCAGGGTATCAGAAGTGCCTCCACGGCCTTATGATGATAGATGACAAGCCATATCGTTTTATGGGTGAAAACGGAGTGCATCATATGCACCAAAAGGTGCTTAAGGTCACTCCGCTTTGCACTACATATGTGTTTGAAAAGCACGACGTTCAGCTCAAGGTCGATTTTTGGACCCCGGCTTTTCCCGATGACCTTTTGCTTTTGTCTTTGCCGTGCGCCTTTATAGATTATGAGGTTACGATTCTTGACAAAAGGCCGCATTCCGTTTCGATATCGCTTCTTGTGGACGAGAACTTTTGCTATGACAGCGAAAAGGGAAAGGAAATTATCGGCGATGCGGTTAAGACAGACAGCTCATACTACGCATATATGAGGCAAAATGAGCAGAACGTTCTTGAGTATTCGGGTGATTTCAATGCCGTAAACTGGGGAACGGTTTATGTTACGGGCGGTTTTGTCTCATTTGGCAAACCCACAATTAAGCGCAATAAGCGTGACGGCTTTGTAAACTACATTCACAGCGAGCATAAGGCATATGAGCCTGTAAGCGACAAATTCTGTGCGCACGACACATTATTTTTTGACGATGGCTTCAGCATAGAATATATGGGCGAAAAGCTCAGAGGATATTGGACCGAGAAATTTCCCGACGCCGTTTCGGCACTCAAATACTGCGACGAAAAACACGACGAATTGAGGAAACAGGTTTCTTTGCGAAATACGCGGATTTTGCGCGACGGTCAGCGTTTCGGCGATGATTACTGTATGCTTTTGTCGGCCGCGTACAGAGAGGTCATAGCGTCTCATAAGCTTGTAAAAACCGATGACGGAAAGCTTTTGTATGTTTCCAAAAACTGCACCGCCGGCGGATTTGCCGCCGAGACCGATGTAACGTACGCATCGTCGCCGCTTTTCCTTTTGTATAATCCGAGTCTTGTGTTTGCCGAGCTTAACGGTATATGCGATTTTGCGCGTTCTGCCGCGTGGAAATTTGATTTTGCGCCGCACGATATAGGCACATATCCCATAGCTGACGGGCAGACATACGGTCTTAAAGCCGACTTCGACGGCGACAAGGCTAAGGTATATTCGACCTCGGACAACATATATGACGAAGAGGAGCAGATGCCCGTCGAAACAAGCGGCGATGTACTTATACTCGCTTATGCCGCGACGGTTCTTTCCGGCGACAGGAGCTTTATTGCCGAAAATAAAGCTTTGCTTTTAAAGTGGGGAGATTATCTTGCCGAAACGGGCAACGACATAGCTAATCAAAAGAATGCCGACGACTACGCAAAGGCAATATCAGGCAGCGTAAATCTTGCCGTTAAATCCTGCATAGCACTGCGCTGCTGCGGAGAAATATGCAAAATGCTTGATTCTGACGGAGAAAAATATCTTAAAGCCGCCTCTGAGAACGCTGCGGATATTCTCGAAAGAGACGAGGGCAGGGAGTGCCTTTCGTTTACTCTGTTAAAGAAGGAGAGCTGGAGTCTTAAATATAATCTTGTGTGGAATTATATATTCGGGTTCGATTTGTTCCCACTCAAAACGGCCAAAAATGAAATTGCGCGATATATCAAAATTAAAAACGAATACGGCCTGCCGCTCGGGCCGCGCAGAGACTATGCGCGTACCGATTGGACAATGTGGGCGTGCGCTCTTGACGATACCGGATTTATGACCCAAAAGCTGTCGGTGGATATAATGCGTATGCTTGACCATACCGAAGATAAATATCCGTTTACGGATTGGTATGATACAAAGAGCGCAAAGTCAAAGGGAAGATATCACCGACCTGTTCAGGGCGGACTTTGGATGCCTGTACTCGCGAAAAAGTGGAATGAAATTTTGCCGTGAGAAAAAATGCCCGTGCGTTACCGGCAGCGATATATAATAAGTAATAACAAATAAACGGCCGCCCTCGGTTTCTGCTTCCGAGGGCGGCTTTCTCTGTTTTGTTTGATTTTAGGATTCGTATGTGCTTTCATATTTTTCGTAAAGCCATTTTATGCAGTTTGTAAGACCGTCCGGCGTCAACGGGAAATCCTCTTTTTTATCGGTAACGGTGCATTTTTCGTAGCAGAGATCCTCGTGCCATACCTCACCGACTATGTTCTCGTCGGTGTGCGAAATTCTGTATCTGAATTTGCTGCCGCTGCTTCCGAAATAATCATTTCCGCTTGTAAAAAAGTTTATTGCGGGGACGTCAAATATTTCATCGGCTTTGCCCAAATCCCTTTTCATATGTTACATACCTCTCTTTTGGTGTGTTATTACTGTTTTGATTATAATATTAACGACGAAATTAAGCAAGAAATTTATCAAATTAGCACTCTGTGTGACAGAGTGCTAATAGTTTACAGTTTGTTCATATTTATATAACAAACGGATAACATTACAGGGTATAATGATAATTGTAAACAGAAAGAGAGAGCGAGAGGCCGAGAGGCCGACGGAATCTCTTTTTAGCTTGCGGCTCGCAAGTCACCTGACCGAGCGAGCAAAAAATAAATCGGGCAGCATAATTCAACTTATATCGGAGGAATTTATATGTTTGATTTAAGACCTTATAACCGTAAAAACAATGTTACATCCTATAATCCGTTCCGCGAAATGGACAGCTTCTTTGATGACCCGTTCAGATTCTTCGACGGTAAGGCGCTTGCCGAATTCAATACTGACATTATTGAGAGCGGCAACAATTATATCCTTGAAGCAGATCTTCCCGGATTTGAAAAGGGCGACATTAAGCTTGATGTCAAGGACGATATCCTCACCATCAAGGCAGAACGTCACACCGAAACCGAGAAAAAGGACAAGGACAGCAGGAGTATCTGTTGCGAGCGTTCCTACGGCTCATATTCAAGACAGTTTGACGTATCCGGTATTGATACCGATAAGATTTCGGCTAAATACGAAAACGGTGTCCTGAAGCTCACAATGCCTAAGAAGGAAGCTCCGAAAGAGACTTCAAAGCATCTTGAGATTGAATAATCAAAAGATAACGCGACCCGGAGAGCGACAGCTCCCCGGGCCTTTTTTTGCTCTTAATGCTTATAACGGGCAATCCATATCCATATGCGGAATGTGTATATCGAGATATTCATTCCCGTATGCCCTGAATCCGTATTTTTCGTAAAACGGAACGGCATATACCTGTGCGCTGACGTATATCTTTTTTGCGCCGAGAGCCTTAGACCTCTTTTTAAGCTCTTTTATAAGCTCTGCGCCGAGATGCTGACCGCGGTATTCCTTTAATACCGCAAGCCTGCCTATCTTTGCCGTCTGCTCGTCCGTCATAAAAACGCGCGCTGTTGCGGCAGGTGTGCCGTCAACCGTTAAAAGCAGATGATCGCATGTTTTGTCGTGGCCGTCGAATTCGACGGAAAGAGGGTATTTCTGCTCATTCGCAAATACCTTTTTTCTGATTTCATCGCCGTCGGGGCAGGGTGTGCCGCCTAAAAACCAAGTGCTTTTTATCATAGCTTAAAAATAACCTTAACCTTTCCGGCTTCCTCGGGAGCTTATCTTGTTATCGGCTTCATGGCAAAGCGGAATTCGATTGTGTCGTCTAATACAAATCTGTATTTCATAAGCGTGTCCTGACCGCAACTTGCCGTGCCTGTTCCGCGAACAAAACCGTCAATTGAAACAAACGTGGTGTCCTCGTGTATTACGTCCTCGCGGTGACGTGCCGCGCAAAGGATTTTTTGTGTGTAATCATGTGCCGAGAAGCTGAATTTCGGAGCGCCGAGGAACGCTAAGCCTTTTCCGTTACCGTCGGTAAATTCCGCAAATCTTACGGCTCCGTGGTTGCCGTTATCCTGAGGCTTGATATAGTCAACGTGCATTTCTTTAACGGTTGTTTTATATAAGCCTATCGGGGATTGACCGTTAAAATCACAGAGGTTTTCATAAGGCCCTCTGCCGAGGTATTTCACGTTTGAAAATTCCTTCGGGAGCTCCGCTGTAAGGCCGAATCTCGGCAACTCTTTCCAGCCGTATCTCTTCCTCGCGAGAGAGGAACGAACTTTAACCGTGCCGTCGGAAAATACGGTGTACTCTATAAAGCTCTTGTAGTAGAGCCTTTTACCGTCAGTCATATCGTAATAAGCGGTTATTTTTACCTCTTTTTCCTCGCTCTCGGCTCTCATTCCCTTGTAGACCGCTTTGACCTTAGCAAGCTTTTCGCGATTCCACTTCGGTATGGGATTTACCTCTTCGTTGTCTGACGGAGCACGGTAAATATTCGGTAAGAAGCCTGAGATGCCGCTCAACGGAGTTTTGCTGATAAGCTCTGTGCTGTCTGCCGTATATGAGAGAATTTCTCCGGTGGAACGTGAGAATTCGATTTTTCCGTTATCAAATTCTGCCGAGTAACCGGAGTCGCTCTCTGTGAGAAGAACTTTTTTATCGCCTGTTTCGATTGCGGCAGGAGCGTCACAGAGTACGTGCTGCTCTCTTGATATTTCGGCTCCGTTCTTGTCTTCGTAAAATATGTTGAGCGTTACAAGGCGGTCGCTCGGTATTCGGCCGAGCGGCAGCGTTACTTCCGCGGTAGCAGACGGGGCTATTACCTCGTCTATAATGCCGTCCTTTACCTTTTCGCAGTCGAAACAAAGCTCCCATTTTACGGTAAGAACATCTGTGCTTAAAAATCTGTATGTGTTTGTAAGAAGAAGTGTGTTGCCGCCCGATACCACTGACCTTACGGGTCTGTATGCGTGCTTCATTTCAAGCGCGCCGGTATGGAGCGTGCGGTCGGGGAATACAAGACCGTCTACGCAGAAGTTTTTGTCGTGCATTTCCTCGCCGTGGTCGCCGCCGTAGGTGTATTCGTACTTGTACTTTTTATCATCCTTGCCATGGTATACCGCATGGTCGCACCATTCCCATATACAGCCGCCCATAAGCTTGTCGCTTGAATAAAAGACATCCCAATATTCTTCGAGCGCGCCGGGGCCTACGCCCATGGCATGGCAGTATTCACAGAGGAAAAACGGCTTTTCAAAGTACTTCTTGCCCCTTGTGCCCTTTGCGGTTTTTATAACGTTTTCTATGTCGGTATACATTTCCGATATTACGTCATACCCGACTCTCTTTGTGCGGATAGCGCCCTCATAGTGTACGGGTATTTCCGGACATACAGATTTCAAAAATTCATAGCATTTGTCCTGGCATTTGTATCCGCCGGATTCATTGCCGAGAGACCACATCGTGATTGACGGGTGGTTTCTGTCTCTGAAATACATACGGCTCACTCTGTCAACGTATCTCGGTGCCCACGAGCGGTCGTTGCTTATGAAATTGGGCTTATAGAGGTTGTATTTGCCGAGACTTCCGCAGCCGTGTGTCTCGATGTCGGCCTCGTCTATTATGTAAAATCCCATAATGTCCGCAAGCGTAATGAGCATCGGGTCAGGCGGATAGTGCGACGTTCTTATCGAGTTTACGTTAAGCTCTTTCATAAGAACAAGGTCTTTTTTTATGTCCGCGGCACTCATCACGTAGCCGGTTTTTGCATTGCTGTCGTGATGGTTTACACCCTTGAATTTTATTTTTTCGCAGTTGAATTTAAATACGTCGCCGAGAATTTCTATATGCTTGAAGCCGGTATAATTTCTTACGGTACATAGTGTATCGTCACCGTCCTTAAGCGTTAAATAAAGCTCGTAAACATTCGGCGTTTCCGCAGTCCATTCCTTTACGTCGAGTGCCGAGAAGGAAAATTTGACGCAGACATCGGCATCCTTTTCGTCGGAGCATATCTTTTTTCTGCCTGAGAAAAGCTCTGCCGAAACTTTTTTCCCTGCGGCTTCGCCCTCAAGGAATACATCTATATCGAGGTCGTATTCTCTTCCGCCGTTTAAGCGTGTTTTAACCTCGTAATCGTTTATATATGCTTTGTCATATGTGTAAAGCAGAACGTCGCGGAAAATTCCGTTTTCTCTGAACATATCCTGACATTCGAGATATGTCCCCGTGGACCAACGGTAAACAACGCAGAGTAGTTCGTTTTCACCGGAAATCAGCATATTTGAAATGTCAAATTCCGCACTGTTGTGTGAGCCCTCGCCGTAGCCGCAAAACTCACCGTTTACATACAGCTCAAGGCACGCGCTGAAGCCTAAAAATGAAATGATATGAGTTTTGGTTTTGTCGTCAACGGTTATCTTTTTTCTGTATACGCCTACGGCAACCTCTTTCGGAAGCTCCGGCGGAAAAAGATGAAATTCGTATCTTGTATTTAAATATACAGGCTCTCTGTACCCGGTTCTCTGCCAGGTGGACGGAACCTGTATCTTATCAAAACGGATACGCTCCGTGTCCATTTCATACGGTAAAACATTCTGCGTTTCGTAATATTTAAAATCCCATTCTCCCGAGAGGACCGTAACCATATCGCTCTTATAGCGTTCGGTCAGACAATCGGTCTTTTTGAGACGCGAAAGCTCTCTGAAGGGAATCGAGTAAGCTCTTCCGGGCAGTCTGTTTATGTTCAGTGCCGAAAAATCTCTGTAATTATCTCTGTTTAGCTTGTATATCACAAAATTTTCCCCTTTCTGCAATCTGTAAACAGTTTAACACAGAATTAAATCATTTACAATTAAATTGCGATATATTATACTTTTTAAGGTAAAAGTATCAAGCGCTTTTTTATGCAGTTTGCGTAAAAATAAGCCGAAAGGACGCAGGTGGATTTTATGGAGCTTTCTAAGGTACAGTGGAACGGCAGGGCATATGCGGAATTCAGAGATTATCTATTGTCGTTTTCAGATGAGAAATACAGAGCTTTTCACAGCGGGCTCTGCAAGACATCGAGATATCCGATAATCGGAGTAAGGCTCCCGATAATGCAAAAGATTTCCTCCGAAATAGTAAAGGGCAAGCCGCTTTATTTTCTTATGGCGGCCTCTGTGCAGTCGTATGAGGAGATTATGATAAGAGGACTTGTCACGGCCAAGCTCAACATGCCGTTAGCCGAAAAATTCGTATATATAGAGGAGTTTTTGCCGTATATTGATAATTGGGCGGTATGTGATTCGTTTTGCACGGCGCTGAAGCCTAAGAAGAATGAGCTTTATATGCTTTTTGAATTCTGTAAGGAGCACGCTTTTTCACAGAATACGTATGAGACTCGTACAGCTGTTGTTTTGATGATGCGCTATCTTTTAACGGACGAATTCGGAGAGGATGTTATTTCGATTTTGGAAAATATCGATTGTACAGAATACTATGTCGGTATGGCGGTTGCATGGGCTCTTTCGGAGAGCTTTACAAAATTCCGAGAGAGAACGCTTGAAGTATTTTCATCGGGGAATGTAGACGCCGCAACTCAAAACAGGGCGATACAAAAAATCAGAGATTCATACCGTGTGTCCGACAGCGATAAAGCATTTGTAAACAGCTTGAAAAGGTAAAAAACAATATACGGGTTTCGGTAAAATTTGTATAAACTCTCAATTTTTCATTGCCGCTATTGAAGAAGAATACAAAAAAGATTATAATGTTTACGAAACGGAAGCATACCGTTACTGTAAAAAATAAAGGGATGGTAATTTATGAAGGCACGCAATCTTATAGACCTTGAGGACATCAGCCTTGAGGATATTGACGAGATAATTCACCTTGCCGGTATGATAAAGGCAAATCCGTCGATTTTTACCGACGCCTGCCACGGCAAAATAATGGCGACGCTTTTTTATGAGCCGTCAACAAGAACTCAGATGTCGTTTAAAACCGCCATGCTTCGTCTCGGCGGTGAGGTTATAGGGTTTGATAATCCGTCTAATGCGTCCGTGTCAAAGGGCGAGAGCTTGAAGGATACCGTAAGGGTGGTCAGCAATTATGCCGACGTTTTGGTTATGCGTAATCCCATAGAAGGCTCCGCTTATGCGGCATCGCTCTATTCCAAAAGTCCCGTTATAAACGCAGGTGACGGCGGCCATCTCCATCCCACTCAGACCTTGACCGACCTTGTGACCTTGTCGCACGAAAAGGGGAGGCTTTCCGACCTCACCATAGGCCTTTGCGGCGATATGAAAAACGGCAGAACCGTACATTCGCTCGTTAAAGCTCTGTCTAAATATAAAAACAATAAATTTGTTATGATTTCCACTCCCGAGCTCCAAATGCCGGAATATATAATTGATATTCTTAAAAAGAGCGGATGCGAATACAGCTTTTCTTCAAGTCTTGAAGAAGCAATTTCTTCGCTTGACGTTCTCTATATGACTCGTATTCAGCAGGAGCGCTTTAAATCCGAAGAGGAGTATGAGCGCCAAAAGGGCGTTTATGTGCTTGATGAGGAAAAAATGAAGCTTGCAAAAAAAGACCTTGTTGTGCTTCATCCGCTCCCGAGAGTCGATGAGATTACCGTAGGAGTTGATGATGACAGCCGCGCCAAGTATTTCGAGCAGACCGAATACGGGATGTATGCGAGAATGGCTCTTATTATACTTATGCTTGAAAACCGTGGGGGCAACGTCCCCGAAAAGACATACAGCACCCATGATAAGCAGTGCAAAAATCCGAGATGCGTCACAAACAGCGAGAGCTATGTACCGCACCTCTTCTACGAAAACGGAGGAAAGCTTGTCTGCAAATACTGCGACAGCGAGACGGAAGAATGAAAATACTCATCCTCTTCGGTTCGCCGAAGACAAACGGCAGTACCGCAAAGCTTACCGGTGCTTTTATGAAGGGCATAAGAAAAAGCGATGATGTTGAAATAGTCCATCTTTTTTCATTGCAACCGACACCGTGCAATGCTTGCGGATATTGTAAGGCGGCAAACGGTTGCTCTAAAAAAGACCTTGAAAAGTTTATGGCAAAGCTCGAAGACGCCGATGCGGTAATTGTTGCAACTCCGGTTTACAATCTGTCTTTTCCTGCACCTATGAAAGCCCTGTTTGACCGCTTTCAGCGTTATTACGAGGCGCATTTCAGAAGAAAAATTGCGCAACCTATAACAAAGCACAAAAAAGCATTACTTTTGGTAACCGCCGGAGATGACGAGGACGACGGATACAACATAATAGAAAAGCAGGTTAAGCTGTCATTTTCTGTTATGAATACCGAGCTTGTCGGCGGCGTACTTGCCAAAGATACCGATAACGGCGGTGTCAAAGAGGACGATTTGCGCCGTGCTTTTGAGCTTTCAAAAATAATATACGGTTAAAAAAGTGCCGCTTTTCGGCGCTTGTGAAAGGAAGATGAAATATGTCCGTGACAAAAATAACACTTCAGAACTATGCTGACGAGGTATCGCGCAGCGAAAAACCCGTTCTTATAGATTTCTATGCCGATTGGTGCGGTCCGTGCAAAATGACCGCTCCCGAGCTTGAGGCGTTTTCGCAGGAATACGACGACGTCAAAGTGTGTAAAATAAATGTGGACGAGTCCGCAGATCTTGCCGCGATGTACGGTATTATGTCTATACCGACGATGATTTTGGTGAAGAACGGCAAGGAGGCAGACCGCCATGTGGGTGGCTGTGAAAAGGCGGATATCAGAGCGTTTTGCGATAAAAATATGTAGGGTTGTAATTTTTACCGATATATGCTATGATAAAAACCAATAAATGCGGTTTCTGACGTCGAAATCTGTTTTGAGACGAAAGATACGGTGAATAAGTAAAACTGCTGTGTGTTTGCACGGCATACTTAGGCTGTATCTTTAAAGATACAGCCTTTTTATTTTGATTACAGGTGATAATAATATGGAATCAAGAGTAGCCCTTATAGGGATAATAGTAGAAAACGAGGACGCTGTGGAAAAACTCAACTGTGTTTTACACGAATACGGAAGATACATTGTCGGCAGAATGGGTATCCCTTACAGAGAGAAAAAAATAAATATTATAAGTATAGCGGTGGACGCTCCTCAGGATATAATAAGCGCAATGTCAGGTAAAATCGGAAAACTCGACGGCATAAGTGCCAAAACCGCGTACTCAAATGTGGTAACAGAGATATGACAGGAAGAAAAGAATGTAAAGGCTTGGAGCTTTCCGCGCTTTCGAAGGTCCTGCTTTTAATACTGCCGCTTGTTGTCGCTGTTTTGGCGCTTTGTATAGGCAGACTCGGTATTTCTCCCGTCGAGGTGATAAGATCGATATTCGGTAAAATAACGGGAAATGCTGATTTGGAATCTAAAAACGAGCTTGTTTTATGGAATATAAGAATGCCGCGAATAATCCTTGCAGCCCTTGTGGGAGCGGGACTTTCGGTTTCGGGCTGTACATTTCAAAGTCTTTTTTCCAATCCTCTTGCCACGCCCGATACAGTCGGAGTTTCAAGCGGGACCTGCTTCGGAGCGGCTGTTGCGATTTTTTTCGGGGCTGATTTTATTGTCACTCAGGCAGTTGCTTTTTTGTTTGGAATTATTGCCGTGTTGCTGACTTATCTCGCAGGCAGCGGTAAAGGCAAATCACTTAACAGCGTGGTTTTGGCAGGAATTATGATAGGCTCGCTTTTTTCGGCACTTGTCTCGTTTATAAAATCGGTGGCGGACGTAAATTCCGTGCTTCCGGTAATAACCTTTTGGCTTATGGGCAGCTTTGCGGGCGCAGGCTATCGCTCGCTTATGCTCGGTGCGCCGGTAATGCTTGTCGGAATGGCTGTTTTGTATGTTATAAGATGGCGACTTAATATTTTAACTCTTCCCGATGATGAGGCAAAGGCGACCGGCACGGATATTAAGGCTCTGCGTGCCGTTTCGGTAATATGTGCAACGGCAATTACCGCCTCATGCGTTTCAATGTGCGGTCAGGTGGGCTGGGTAGGGCTTCTGGTGCCGCATATGTGCCGTATGAAATTCGGAAACAATCATGTGTCGCTGCTGCCTGCCTGTATCAGCATGGGTATGACCTTTATGATAATTGTCGATACCGTTGCGCGCAGTGCCACAGCCGCCGAGATTCCGATATCGGTGCTGACCGCAGTTATAGGCGCGCCGTTCTTTATAATTCTTATGCGAAAAACAGGGGGGTGGCAGCTGTGACCCTTACTGTTGAAAACGGTTGTTTTTCATATGACGGCAGGCACACGGTGCTGTCCGATATAAGCTTTTGCGCGTCACCGGGAGAGATAGTGGCGATTCTCGGAAAAAACGGCTCGGGCAAAACAACGCTTCTCAAGTGCAGCGTGGGTTTGCTCAAATGGAGCGGTGGACATAGCTTCCTTGACGGCAGAGATGTTTTGCATATAAAAAGCAGGGAGCTTTGGAGCAAAATATCATACGTGCCGCAGGCAAAATCCTCATTCGGCGGCTATACCGTGCTTGACAGCGTTTTGCTCGGCTTCGGGAGCAGCATCGGGATTTTCGGAAAGCCGCAAAAAAGCGATGTGGAAAAAGCACTTTCCGTTTTAAGAAGGCTGAATATAGAAAATCTCGCCTATAAAAAATGCTCGGATTTATCCGGCGGCGAAAAGCAGATGGTCTTGATAGCGAGAGCAATAGCGTGCGACCCCGAAATTTTGATTTTGGACGAGCCGGAGTCGAACCTCGATTTTAAAAATCAGATAACGGTTCTTGATGTTTTGTCAAAGCTTCGCGACAGCGGGATTTGTTGTATATTCAATACTCATTTTCCCGATCACGCGATGAGAATAGCGGATAGGGCATTGCTTCTCGGAGATGACGGAAGATGTATATGCGGCAAAACAAACGATATAGTGACAGAGGAAAATATACAAAAGACATTCGGTGTGAATGTTAAAATAGCCGAGGTCACGTCGGGCGGAAGATCCGTTAAAACGATAGTGCCCGTAAGTGCGGCCGACGGTTCCTAAAAAAATCCGAAACAAATGCGAAGAGCATTTTTAATATAATTAAGAAAGAGGTAATGTAAATGAAAAAAGTAAAAAGAGTATTAGCTTTGCTTCTTTGTCTTGTGCTTATTTTGTCGGCGGTAGGCTGCTCCGCTAAAAAAGACGACGGCAAAAAGAGCAGTGACAGTGAGGTTGTCACCGTTGTTGACAATAACGGTAATACCGTAACCGTTAAAAAGGACATTCAGCGAATAGTGGTATGCGATATTTACCCTATACCGTCGGTGCTTGCCGTGTTCTTTGATTCGGCTTCAAAAATAGTCGGTATGGCACAGCCGAGTATGGCAGCTGCAAAAAACAGCCTTTTGTCGGAGCTTTATCCGGAAATACTCAATGCCGAGACCGGATTTATAGACGGAACAACCGTTAATATGGAGGCTCTCGCGGCTTTGAATCCCGACGTTGTATTTTACAGCTCGGGCAATAAAGAGCTCGGCAAGCAGCTTACCGATGCAGGCTATGCCGCAATAGCGATTTCAGCGAATAAATGGCAATATAATGCCATTGAAACCCTCAATAACTGGATAGACCTTCTCTCTCAGCTTTTCCCCGAAAACAATAAGTCGGAAAAAGTAAGAACTTACAGCGAGAGTGTCTATAATATGGTTCAGGAAAGAGTAAGCTCAATTCCGGACGCGGAAAAGGCAAAGGTATTTTTCCTCTTCCAATACAGCGCGTCAAACATCTCAACTTCGGGAAATTCGTTCTTCGGTCAGTGGTGGGCAACTGCCATAGGCGCAAAAAATGTCGGCGAGGAACTCGATTCCGATAAATCCACCAATGTAAATATGGAGCAGATTTATAAATGGAACCCCGATTTTATTTTCATCACAAATTTTAATACCTCAAAGCCCGACGATATTTATAACAATACCGTAGGCAGCTTTGATTGGAGCGGAATAAAAGCAGTTAAGGATAAGAATGTCTATAAAATGCCTCTCGGTATGTACCGTACCTACACCGCAGGAGTTGATACCCCGATAACTCTTCTTTGGCTCGCAAAGGCGACTTATCCGGAACGCTTTGAGGATATTGATATAACCGCAAAGACCAAGGAGTATTACGGCGATGTGTTCGGTATAACTCTTACCGATGAACAGTCCGCGCGCATTTTTGCACCGCTTACTCAAGCAGGTAAGCTATCGGTTAAATAAAGTCGGAACAAGACACAAAAGCTACGGTTAACCAAAATAAATAATGATAAAACGGACCGTTTTTCGCGGTCCGTTTTTTTTCTTTTACGCCTGAATGAAAAGATGTATTTGACGCGGGGGACAGGGAAAAATTCTCATAGCTCACAGAAAAAATGTTACGTATCAGCACAAACGCAGTTAATAAACATCTAAAGTGTGCTGATACGTAACATTTTAATAGCATTTACAACATCTTGCGTGTCTATTTTTGATATATCAAATGACATTCTTTACACCTCTTCTTTCTCTCATCATTCATTTACCTCCTCAACCGCGAATAATGCAGATTTCAGATTTATCCAAATCTTACACATACCTTTGTATTTTATAGGGCAAAAGTTTTCGCATGAACAAATACAACACGGATTGCTTTTTACAAAAAAACGTTTATTTTGCCCTTAAATGCAAAAAAGCACCCCTACTTTCAGAATGAAAGGAGAGGTGTTTTTGTGTTATGGATAATAAAGATGTTACATATCAGTACAAATATAGCTAACAAACGCCTAAAATGCGCCGACAAGTAATAAGTGTAGGCGAATAATATCGTTTTAACGCTTTTCCTTCACCTTTGTAATAATTCCTACAACAAATATAGAAGTCATTACTATACCACCAGTTATTAAAGCAACTGTAGAGCTGATATTATATAAATGAGTATTCGACCAATATTCTTTTATAATTCTGTTTGTAATAAAGACAATAAATTCGGGCGGAGCTAAATAAATCAAAACTTTCCAAGGCTCTTTTATTTTTCTATATTTTACTATAGAATAAATAGATAAAACAAACATTATTAGCAATATGCCTACGTATGTCGGCATATTCATAGAATTTATTATGGTCAATATATAATCCTCCTTTCGGTGCCCGAATTGTTTTGCTGCAATCAAAAACAATTCGCCGAAAAATAAAAAACGGACAATATCATAGATATTATCCGTGCGTAAATTTAAAGTTTTTTAATTTGCCGCACGTTTTTTATCAAGCCGTGAAATTTTACCGCATGGGGCTTGCACTCCCGTTCAGCTGCATTTTAAACGTTGTTTACCGTAACGGTATGTTTTCATATTAACATTAACAGAATGTATAAAAAAAGTCAACAAAAAAGCAGACGATATGTGTCGATTTTTGGTTACAGTACTTTTATTCGCTGCCGGAGACGATATTTAACCTTAAATAAATATCACCAAAAAATCGGCCGCGATTTTTCACGGTGCGTTTTGTATTAAGAGTGAGCTGCACGGCAATAATCCTAATGACAATAGTTATAGGAGAGAGCGCCATGCAGTACAGCAAGGTTGAGATTTGCGGTGTTGATACTTCTAAGCTCAGGGTCCTTAAGGAAAAGGAAAAGCTTGAGCTTCTCAAGAAAATCAGGGAAGGTGATAAGTCTGCGCGCGAAAAACTGATAAACGGCAATTTGCGCCTTGTGTTAAGTGTGATACAGCGTTTTACAAACCGCGGAGAAAACCTTGACGACCTTTTTCAAGTCGGAGTAATAGGTCTTATAAAGGCGATCGATAACTTCGACGTGTCGTTAAAAGTGCGTTTTTCCACTTATGCGGTGCCCATGATCATCGGTGAAATACGGCGATACCTCAGGGACAACAACACAGTGCGCGTCAGCCGCTCTGTAAGAGATACGGCATACCACGCCCTCGGGGCAAAAGAAAAATTACAGGCAAAGCTCGGCAGAGACCCGACGGTTGACGAAATAGCAAAAGAGCTTGGCACGAGCCGTTCTGACGTAGTATTAGCACTTGAGGCGATAGTGGAGCCGGTTTCGCTCTTTGAGCCTGTATACTCCGACGGCGGAGACACCATATATGTTATGGATCAGGTCGGAGGAAGTGAGACGGATACCGATTGGCTTGACGAAATATCCATTAAGGAGAGCATAAAGGAATTATCACCGCGCGAAAAAAAGATACTGGCACTTAGATTTATGCAGGGGAAAACGCAAATGGAGGTGGCGTCTGAAATCGGTATTTCACAGGCGCAGGTATCAAGGCTTGAGAAGGGGGCTATCAGGAAAATCAAAGAATAGTGTTATTTTTTCGACCTTTGCGTCATACGTATTTACGGCGGAGGTGTTTTTATGGTTTGCAGTGTGCAGGATTTGAGAGAACGTGAAATTATAAATTTAAAGGACGGCGCAAGGCTCGGCTCTGTCTGTGATGTTGAGATTGATACCCTGAGCGGCTCAATCGTTTCAATAGTCATATACGGCAAGGGCAGATTTCCGTTTAAGAGCGGCAAGCCGAAGGACATCAAAATAAAATGGGACGAAATTGAGGTCATAGGCGACGACACCATACTTGTAAATTTTGACTGTCCTGAAGAGCTTATGCCGCAAAAGCCGAAAAATCCCATAGATACGCTTTTCAGACTTTGAATTTGAGGGGATATTATAATATAACGCAAAAGGGACTGTAATTGCTTTATGCTTTACAGTCCCTTTTGTGTTTGAATATGGGTTATTATTTTGTTGTTGCACGGTGCTCTTTAAGTATTTCCGCAAGGCACAAAAGGCTCTCTGCAATAATGCCGGCCGCTATACCCGATGCGGCGGAGTACACTTTAAAGACAAACATAATGATTGCCGTCAAAAGTGATACCGCGCAAACGAGCCGACATATTCTGCGATAAGCCGTTATTCTGCTGTCCTCATATCCCGTTCCTGTCGGTGCAAGAATAAAAAGAACTACAGTACCGGCTGCCGCCGCAAGCAGCATGAAAAAAGAAGCTTTTTGTACGGCGGTCATTTTTACCGCAATTATGAACGCCGTTATTATTGCGAGAGACGTTATCTGGCATTTTAGTTCCGTATCCATGTGAAAGCCTCCGCCGAAAAGACGCAGCAAAAGAAAGGATATAAAAAATGCGAGCGCTCCCGGTAAAATCCTTAAGACCGTGCCGAGAATGACTGAAACAAGCAAAAACTCTATTATATTGAGCAGCCAAAAGATGCCGTATCCGCAGACATCGACATCCTCGGCCTCAATAATTTTTTTGCTTTTCAGCCATTTTGCGATCTGTTCCGATAAAGAACCGATCATTTACCGAGCTTTGAGAATTTCTCAAGACCTTCGGGCTTTTTCGGCTGATACATAAATGTGGTAGCCGCCGAATTGGCACTGCCCTTAACCGATGCCGTGATGAGAGCTTTGGCGAAGCTCTTCATGGTTTTTTCTGTCTTTTTCATTTGGTACTTCCTCCCTGTGTTTTTTAGGATTGAGGTGTTGACCCTCTTTCCAAACACGATTATATGTGCTATAATAACACAAGTCAATGCAAATTGCTAAAGTGTTAAATCGTTGAAACTAAAATGCTTAAAATTAAAGTGAAAGGGTAAATTACACTAAAAAGAGGGGCTAAACAATGAATATTGACTACAAAGCGGCGGGGAAAATGATGGGTTCTTATCGCAGAAAAGAGAAAATCAGCCAAAAAGAACTTGCTAAAGCTGTGGGGATAAGTAACAACTATTTATCTAATATCGAAAACGGGTATACCGTACCGAGCTTGGAAACCTTTACGGAGCTAAGCGTTACATTGGGCAAAACGCCCGACTTCTTCCTGCTCGGACACATCAGAGATGATATTGTCGGAAATATCGAAGATTCTCTAAAGCTTTGCTCAAAGGAAAGGCTAAACCTTATCTATAAGATTGTCGAACTTCTTAAAGATTGAAATTAATCGGATTTTGTAATATAATACAATATCGGTAAAGGCAAAGCGATATGCCTTATTTTTTATTCGGAGGGGGAGCTAAATGAATATTGCAATATGTGACGACGAGCAGCTTTATGCGGACGAGATAAAAAAGCACGTCGAATGTTATTTTACGCGCAGAGAGGTTCCGCACAAAATATATGTGTTCACCGACGGGCAAGAGGCTGCTCGGAGCGAAGTGAAATTCGACATTGCCTTTCTTGATATAGAGATAGGGCCTGTCAGCGGGCTCGATGTGGGAAAGGCGATGCGAAAAAACAATCCGAACATCGTTTTTATAGTTGTTACGGCGTTTTCAAAGTATCTCGACGACGCGTTGGATTTAAAGGTTCTGCGATTTCTCGAAAAGCCGATAAACAGCGAAAGGCTATATGCCGGTATAGACCGCGCCATAGACACTTTAAACGATACCACGGTAGGCTTTTACCTGCGTGACGGCGATATGGACTATAAAAAGATACTGCTTTGCGACATTATTATGATAGAAACGGACAGGCGCAGAACAAAGGTCTATACCGATGCGGAAGTTTTCCGCACAAAGAAAACGCTTTCCGAGTGGCAAAGAGAGCTGACCGAGCCGTTCTTTATGATGCCGCATAACAGCTTTATCATAAATATGAATAAAATAGTAAAATTCTCAAGAACGGAAATCGAACTTGAGGGCGGCAAAAAGCATTATATCGTGTCGGTGGCACCCAAGCGTCAGGCGGAGACAAAGCGTATACTTATGAGTTATTTTGAAAGCAGGCGATGAACTATGCTCGGCGAGGTCACAACCGTATATGTTTTTCTGATAGAGCTCGGTTCTCTTCTTTTGTATTGCTATCGAGTGTTCGGAGTAAGACGTAGGATACCATCGACGCTGCTTATGGGCATAGCCTGTTTTGCCGTTTATTATGCCGTAAATAAGCTTGCCGATAACAATGTGGCGGTAAATATTATCTTTGGCTTCTTGGTAAATTACGTGATATTGAAGCTCGGCTTCAAGGCGAATGTCAAGACGGCGGTTTTTCACAGCGTCTTGCTTGCAGGCGTACTTACGGCGACGGAATTTATAGGTATACTGTTGATTTCGGGCTTCTTCGGCATAAATATAGCCGATTACAGGTCAAACGATGTGCTGTATGCCATGGCGGCGGTAATCGCCAAAACATTGTACCTTATTTCCTGCCTTGTGATTTCCAATTTCACCTCGCGTGAAAAACAGCATATAGACCACGGCCATTCCTGGTATCTGTTGATTTCTCCTTTTTCAAGTGTGTATATCATAGTTCTTATAGCGAAATTGTCACTGCTCGTTGACATAAGCGGCACTCTTGCTTATGCCTGTATAGGCGGCAGTGTTTTGCTCTTCATATCTGATATAATGGTATTTGCGGTATACGAAAATATGCAGCGCAAATCCGAAGAAATAATGAAGGTCAATATGGAACGCCAGAGAGAGGATATAAACAGAGATTATTACGCCGTGCTTGACAAGCAAAATGAGAATATGCATATTATGGTTCACGATATAAAGAATCATCTCGGCGTAATAGAGAGCATAGCGGATAATGACAAGGTTACGGCTTATATAGGTGAGCTTTGCAGTAATATCGGTAAATACTACGCGGTATCGCAGCTTACCGGAAATAAGATGCTTGATATTATCATAGGCAAATATACGGCTCTTTGCAGTAAAAACGGCCTCTATTTTAATGCCAAGGCTTTAACCTCGAATCTGTCCTTTGTGCATGACAGCGATATTTCGGCAATGGTGGGCAATCTGCTTGACAACGCTTTTGAGGCGGCGAAGCAAGCAGAAAACGGTAAAATTGAGTTTTCTCTTTATACCATTGACGGTAAGAGCTGCGTGGTCAGCGTCATAAATACAGCCTTGACGGCACCAAAATGCGAAAACGAAACTCTTGTGAGCGCCAAGCCGGACGCAAAGTCTCACGGATACGGAATAAAAAGTATTAAAAAGACAGCTGAGAAATACGGCGGCAGCTATTCGTGGTTCTATGATGATAAAAACAGGGAATTTCACGCTATGGTTATGCTTCCGATATCGTCTGCAAGCTGTTAAAGTAATCAGCTTTACATATTATTTTAACTGAAATGACTGTAAAACTCCGATAGGCACTCGGGTGCCGGTCGGAGTTTTTTGCTTTAATGACGCAATACTTGACGCTGTTTATTTTGACATAAAACAACGCTATTGTTATTTATTTGCCTAAAAAGTACGCTTCTGTTCATATTCCGTTCACAAATAGACTGTATTATATTTATCAACAAATGTCTATAAAGGGGAATAACTTATGGAGAAAAAGAGACTCGACAAGAAAAAAATAAAAAACGCAAATCAAAATTTTAAAAAGAATTTTTTTGAAACAGATGACGATAATCATCTCAGCGGCTATGAGGTTTTCTATATCTTTATGATATGTAACGTTATAGGCTACTGTGTGGAGATGGTGTTTTGCTATCTGAAGCACGGATATTGGGAGAGTCGCCAATCTCTTATCTACGGGCCCTTCGGCCTTGCCTACGGTCTCGGAGGCGTGCTTTTGAGCTATCTTCTGTTTAAGGATACAAAAAAGGCTTGGTGGAAAGTATTTATCAAGTCATATATTTGGGGCACCGTTGCCGAATACATCTGCTCTCTCGGCGAAGAGCTGGTGTTCGGTCACGTATCTTGGGATTACAGCAAAATGCCGCTTAATATCAACGGCAGAGTTTGCGCTCTTTATTCGGTGTTTTGGGGGATTATGGGTCTTGTATGGGTTAAACTCATATATCCGCTGTTTATGAAGCTGATACATAAAATACCGCTTAAAATAGGTAAGGTGCTTTTCTGGATAATGTTTATTCTTATTCTTATAGATATTATTCTGTCCTGTGAAGCCGTATCTCGCAGAAATGCTCGTGACAAGGGAGTGGCGCCGCAAAATCGCTTTGAGCAGTTTATGGATAAGCACTATACGGATGAATTTCTTGACAAGGTTTACGCAAATGCCGTTGCAACGTCATGATGGTGCCGCGAAGCAAGCACGGTTGCCGATACCCCATTTGCTGCATAGTATATACTGTGCAGCCCGATATTAAGTCTTGAGCAAGCGGCGGCGAGATGCGCACTCCGGAGTCATCGCGCGGCATTGTGCTCCGGCTTTTCTAAGAGAGCAATTAAATATAGCTTACACAAACGCCGAAGTGACGGCTGAGCGTTCCTTTTGAACGTATACCGTCTCTTCGGCAATTTTCATATTCCGCAGCGGCAATATATGTAAAGCAATATACATTTACACGTCATTGTTCGTTATATTTAACAAATAAGGACATCTTGTTTTTTACGTGAATTTAACATTAAAATGTGGTACTATTTATATTTTTATGTTAAAATTAGATAAATTTATGATTGGGAGGAAGACAATGGAAAACAAGATGCTTGATGACCCTAACAGGAAATACGTTCCTAAAAAAGAATTTATAACATATTCCGTTTCTGCACTCGGGCAGGGCATGATATATGCGATAATGTCGTCGTATATATCCGATTTCTACTTGAATGTGCTTCGAGTAACCCCTATATTCGTATTGCTTTTAATGTTTTTGGCAAGAATATGGGACGCAATCAATGACCCTCTTATGGGTATGATAATGGACGCCCACGAGCCGAAGCACGGCAAAATGCTGACTTATATTATCGCAACGCCTATTCCGATAGCTTTGCTTACGCTCTCGCTGTTTTACGCTCCCGATATTTCAATGACCGCAAAGATGATATATGCGTCGGTTACGTATGTTTTATGGGGGATGATATACACAATGTCCGATGTTCCGTTCTGGAGTCTCCCGAATGCGATGACTCCGAATCCTTCGGAGCGCGGCAGTATATTGTCAATAGCGAGAACGACCAATGGTATAGGCTCGGCCGTACCCATGGCTATATTTATGATACTCGGCTTTGTACTTCCGTCTCTTACAGGGCTCTCGGGGCTTGCGCTTGAAAAGACAAAGTATATGTCGATTGCCTTGGTGGCGTCTATAATAGGTAATTTACTTTTTGTAATGACGTATTTCAAGGTTAAGGAGCGCGTCAAAATACCCAAGCCGCCGAAGCGTAAAAAGGGTGAGCCGTCCTCTTTAAAGCTCATATTTAAATGCAAACCGCTTATGCTTGTTGTTATAATGGGCATATTGGCGTCGGGCAGATATATGTATCAGGCGGCGGCAATACACGTTGCAAGATATTCGTTCTATATCGGAAAGGATATTACCGGCCTGTCGCCGGAGGAGACTGAGCAGGCTTTACAGTCGAGTATATCGCTTGTAAATACGGTGTTTGCCGTAGCAACGGCTGTCGGTATGTTCGGGGCAATGCTTATAGTTCCGAAGCTTATCAAAAGAGTGTCCTACAAAAAGCTTATAGTCGTTTCCTGCATACTCGGCTTTGTTTCGAGTTTTATCACATTCTTTATAGGCTACAATCATTTCTGGGCGTGTATACCGTTTGTTATTCTTTCTTGCGTTCCGTGCGGAGTTATAAACTGCGTATCTTCCGCAATGGTCGGCGATTGCCTTGACTATATGGAGCTGACCACGGGCCGCAGGCAGAATGGGCTCGGAAATGCCTGCCAGTCCTTTGTAAATAAGCTCGGGAATGCGGTTTCAACAAGCGTCATAGTGCTTATGTACATCCTGACCGAGCTTGACCTTAACAAAATCGGAACCTCTTATACGGTAAATCCGCTCACCATGTCGCACGGCATAAGAGTGGGTATGTTCTCGCTTATTTCGATAGTTCCGGGCATATCGCTTCTTCTTTGTATGATACCGATGTTCTTCTATGACCTCACCGGCGACAAAAAAGAGCGCGTGACAAAAGAACTCGCCGAGAAGCGAGTAAAAGAGGGTATGGTAATAAGCGAATAATGCCTACTTCCGCTGTAAGCCTTAAAAACGCAAGGAATATCAAACTTTAATTTATTTTTAATAATTTTAATCTTTACAATCCTTCCGAATGTGTTATCCTATAAGAAAAGATTTGACACAATTTTAAAATGTGTTGAAAAAGAATCGGAGGGGTAAATACGAAGGCTTATATAAATCGTATATTGCACGGTGAAAACAAGGCGAAAAAATGGGAAATAATATATTGGTGGGTTCTCAGAGCCGTTATGGTTGCGGCGTTCATTGATTCGGTTTTTGTGAGAAAGGACGTTCAGCAGAGCTTGCAAACGGCGGCCAATTTGCTGCTTATGTTCCTGTGGGAAATATTTATGATTTTTCCGGAAAAACGGTGGATGCATTATGTCCCGTCGTATATTCAGGACTTTTTGGCGGCAGGGCTGTTTATGGGGTCGTTCGGCGGCGCGTATATGGACCTTTATTACAGTTTCCCTGCGTATGACCTTGTAATGCACAGCGTAGGCGGAGTCCTTTGCACATTTGTAGGATACGAAATACTGGTATGTATGCAAAAGCGCGACAAGGTTAAGGTCGATTTGCCGATTGTGATTTTCGGAGCGTTCGGTATATCGTTTTTTGCCGGTACCGCATGGGAACTTTTCGAGTTTGTGTTCGATCAGGTGGCTCCGCAGATAGGCGACGCTCAGCATTGGTCGCTTGCTCTTGCCGAAAAGGCGGCGGAAGAGCACGGCATAGGCCTGCCGAATGTCATAGCCGCAAGAGATCCAATGCGCTATGCACTTATTGATACCATGGAGGATACTGTGTGTAATACGGTAGGTGCTGTTGTGGGCTGGATAATTTTAAAGATTCGCCCGTATCATCACACAGGTAAGCACAATGTAAACGACCTTTTTAATACATATGAGCCTGAAAGCAAAGAAAAAGTGAAAAGCTAAACCAAAAAGGCAAATAAAAAATCCGATACGGCGTATACCGTATCGGATTTTTGCATATCGGGGCTTTGTCGGCACAAAATACTGAATGCAATAAAAAGTGTCGGGGTGCTCATATGAAAAAGCTGTTTAAAATGTCGGCTGTGATTTTGTTTGTACTTATTGTTTTTTCGGCGTGCGGAAGAAACGAAAGCGTCAGCGGAAAAATCACATCATTTCCGCCGTACGGCGAGCGAGTCGTTACAGCGATAGGCGATTCGATAGCCGCAGGCTACGGACTGGATTCACAGGATGATAATTATTTGACGCTGTTTTCCGATAATATCGGAGCGGTATTGAATAATGACGCCGTCAGCGGTTATGACAGCGGCGAGGTGCTGAAAAGTCTGTCGGACGAAAAGACTGCGGCAGATATAAAAAATGCCGATGCGATTGTTGTATCCGTAGGCGGGAATGATTTTTTCCACCGCAAGGACATTATGATAGACGCACTTAAAAACGCCCTGCTGCACGGCGAGGGCTTCTTCCCGGAGGAAGTGACAAATATATACGATGAATACGAAAAAAATCTTTCGCGCATAATCGATGAAATAAAAAATATGAATCCCGATGCCTATATCATAGTGCAAACGGTTTATAACCCGTTCCTAAAGCAAACGCTCAATTTTTCATATATAAACGTCGGGAAAACGGCAAACAGGTATGTTACGAGACTTAATGACTCAATAAAAAATGTTTGCAAAACAAAAAACAGGGTTTTTGTATTTGATGTTGCTCCGGAGATGAATGAGGATGCCGAAAACTTTTACGGCACGGATGAAAAGCTTGATATTCACCCCACAAAGCACGGGCACGCTACGCTGGCAAGGGTGTTTACCGAAAAATTCAACGGGCTTTTAAAGGATTGAGCGGCAGCGTTTTCGGGAGCCGAAAATTTAATATCTGAAGCCCTCGCCGATTATTTCGTCAGCGCCCGTAATTACGGAAAAAGCCTTTGGGTCGGTCTCCTTGACTGCCGCCGTAATAAATGCTGCCTCCTGTATTTTTACGGCGGTTATTAAAACGCTCTTTTCTTTATCCGTGTATCCTCCGCGTGCGTTTAATACGCTGACGCCGCGGCGAAAATCCTTTGTTATTTTTTCTTTTATTTCCTCGCTATGCTCCGTAACTATAAATATCAGCTTGCCGTCGCCTGTACCGTAGAGCAGGTAGTCAATGGTTTTTGAACTTAAATATATTACGATTATTGAATAAAGCAGGTTTTCAACGCTTCTGTACACGAAGAATGACGAGCCGACGACCAAAATATCGAAAAATAAAATGATCCGTCCCATAGACAGGTGCGGATGCTTCAGCTTTATAAGCTTTGCCGCCGTATCAACTCCGCCCGTAGTTGCGTTGCGGGCAAAGACAAGCGCGAGCCCTGCGCCTCCGGTAACCGCGCCGAAAAGGGACGAGAGAAGTCGGTCACCCGAATATACCGGCAAAAAAGCGGAGGTGTAATCTATTATAAACGATACTGTAAATGTTGCGAAAACCGTTTTGACTATAAAGCCTTTGCCGAGCTTTTTGTATGCCAAAAAGAAAAGCGGTATGTTCATAATGAATACCGCTGTGCCGATAGGCAACGAAAAAAGCCTGTTGAGTATGGTGGCTATCCCCGTAAAGCCTCCGTTTATTATACCGTTTGGCGCAAGAAAGCTGTTTACGGATACGGCATACAAAATGCCTCCGCCCAAAAAATAAAATATGCTGACCGTAAATTCTCTTGCGATTTTATAAGTTATTTTCTCTGTCCGCGTTTTCTTCGCCGCCTTCGCATATCATACGGAACAGCTCTTCAAGACGATTTTCTTCGCCCTTTAAAAACAGCCATCCGAATAAGCTTTCAAGTCCGGTGGCATAGTGATAATCACCCTCGGATTGGTTTTTAGGTGTGTGGTTGGTGTGAGCGTTTCTGCCGCGCTTTAAAACCGACAGCTCGTCGTCGGTCAAATGCGGCATTATAAGCTTTGCCGCATTTGCCTGAGCAGCGGCGTTAACCGTCTTAACCGAAAGCTTATGTAATTTATCGGCGGGGCGATTCGCTTCAAGCACAAGGCGTTTTCTTGCAAGCAAGCCGTAAACCGCGTCGCCGAGAAACGCAAGAGTCAGGGGACTTAAATTATTTATATTATTTTCCATTATTTATTCCTTATTCAAAAAATTCGGCTTTGTATTCGTTGAATTTTTTAAGTAGCTCTTCCTCCGGTAGATACTCGGTGAGGCAGCCGACGCCCGTTACGCATTTACCACCCGTTAAATTTCCGAGCAGTATGCAGTCCCTGAACCGGTAATCGTTGAAAAGTCCGTACATAAATCCGGCAAGAAATGCGTCGCCTGCTCCTGTAGAGTCCACGCGCACATATTCGTCTATTACGGGAACGGTAAAGACCTTGCCGCCCTCCATACCCATACAGCCGTCTTTGTCAAGCTTGACCATGGGATTTTCAAAATATTTTGACAGCACCGAAATGGCGTCCTCGGGCGATGCTGTTTCGGTTATTTTCATAGCCTCCTTTTGATTTGGGACATAGTAGTCGCAAAGCTCTATGAGGTCACGGTAGAGCGAAAGGCTCATATCGTCGGTATATCCCGTATCCAGCACCAGAAGCGTGCCCTCGTCTTTTAATTTTCTGTATACGTCATAGTATCCGTTTTGAACCTCAACTATTTTGGCGCCCTTTGACATTCGGTAAATTTTTTCCGCGGTAACATCATTTTCTTCGGCGTCGGGGCCGTAGGTTACAAATGTACGGTCCTCCGGAGTTATCATTGCCGACGTTATGTTAAGCGGAAGTACACCGCCTTCATAAAGGTTTGTGATTTCCACGGAGTTGTCGCGGTACTCATTGGACGCAAAATCCGAAAACATATCAAGACCGAGCCACGTGGCGGTTCTAACCGGAATGTTCAGTCTGCCGAGATTCACCATTGTACCGGGGACTCCTCCGCCGAGACACAGCTTGAAACCGTCTGAATAAAGCTCTTCGCCCAACTGCGGCAGCCTTTTAAGACCCGCATAAAGAATATCGACGTTTGTTTTACCGGTACCGGCTATAAAAGACATTCGTTTTTCATCTCACTTGCTTTGAAAATATATTTTATTTTGTTATCATACAACATTTTGTCTCATAAGTCGAGGCATAAAATGCATAAATTGACAGTTCACAACATTGTATTGTACTACGTGAATATAAAAAATCGTTTCAAAGGTAATTTTTATTGACTTTGCACAGTTTCTATAATAAAATATTAGATATACTTTTGAGAAGGAGAGTTCATATGGATTTAAAACCGCTTATTGACAAAAAAGACGAAGCAGCAAAGTACATGATTGACGAAATCACGCATATCTGTAAGGATATGGATACCCGCAGCCCCGGCACTAAGGGAGAGGAAGAGGCTTGCGAGTATATGGCAAAAGTTCTTAAAGAGGATTGCGGCTGCGAACGTGCGGACGTTGAATCGTTTAAAGAAAACCCCGGTTCATTCTTCGGCTGGATATACTTTACGATTACCTTCGTTCTTTTGGCAATCGCGCTTTACTTTGTGGCACCGATTATTTCACTTATTCTCATTGTTGCAGGTCTTGCAATAGTATTTTTACAGTTCGGCCTTTACAAAAAATGCGTTGACCGTTTCTTCCCCGAGCTTACCGGTCACAATGTTACCGCAGTTAAAAAGTGCACCGGCGAAGTAAAACGCCGCATATTCTTTAACGGACATCCGGACGCTGCTTGGGAGTGGCCTGTAAACTATGCGCTCGGCGGCATAGGCTTTGAGGGTCATGCCATAATCTGCGGTCTCGGCGCAGTTTATTATATGGTAATATCCATTATTTATATGGCCCAAAACGGTATTTCCTTCGGCGTTATAGATACTTCCTCTTATCTTTTCAAAATGGCTCTTTGGGGACTTCTTTTTGTTCCGTTCCTTGTAGGCCTTTATTGGATGTGGAATAAAAACCGCATTGTTGACGGTGCCAACGATAACCTTTCGGGTTGCTATATGGGTATTGCAATTCTCAAGGCTCTCAAGGATAACGGCATCGAGCTTGAAAACACAGAGGTAGGCGTTATCCTTACCGGTTCAGAGGAAGCCGGCCTTCGCGGAGCAAAAGCTTGGTGCGAGGCTCACAAGGGAGAGTTTGACGACGTTCCCACATTTATTTTCTCATATGATACAATTCATGACCCGAAATATCTTATGACGAATTATCGCGACCTTAACGGTACTGTTAAAGCCGATAAGGACGTCTCCGACCTCTTTATGGAAGCAGCAAAAGAATTGAAAATTCCGTGCAAAAAGGGCTGGGTTCCTCCGCTCGGCGGTGCTACCGACTCTGCCGCATTTGCACAGGCGGGCTTCAGAGCAACAGGCGTTACGGGTCTTAATCATAAGCTTGAGGATTACTATCATACTCGCCGCGATACATATGACAATATGAACGCCGAGGGTCTTGCAGGCTGCTATGCCGTCAGTGTTAAGGCTCTTGAGATGTTTGATAAAGGGGCAAAACAGTAATCCGGTTGTAAAATACAACAAACAGGCAAACCGAAAACGCTTTAGTTAAGTGAAATGTTACGAAATATGACTTTGCGTCGCATTTAATCTTGACTAAACAATATTTTCGGTATAAAATCTAAACATAAACAGCGAAGGCGTTGTGATGTAGTTCACAGCGCCTTTTTTGTTTGTACGAGAGTTTTTAAAAGGATTTGTTTTAAATCCGTATTACATTAACTCTCGTGCTAATCGACAGGCGTTTGGTTTGTACCGATTGATAGAAACGCCGTCGGTTTCTGTCATACGAAAAGCTTCGGGCTTATATTCCGAACGGCTTTTCCGTACATTTTCCTCATCCCCTTGTAGCTGTCTCGGCGGCTCTGCCCTCTTTTTCCGCCGAGGCAAGGGGGGCAAACCTGCCCTTTTCATTTTAATTTATTGCATAGGAAACACCGCCTCGGTAAAACGGGGCGGTGTTTCCGTTATGTGCTAATGTCCGCAACACAAAAGAGGACTGCAAAAACATAAGCTTTTACAGTCCCAGAACGCAATATTAAATTTATTTTTTCATACCGACAAATTCATACCTGCGTATTATTTCTTCTACCTCTTCGAGTACGCCGCTCCAAAGCTCCGAGCCGAGGGAGGCGTATTCCTCGTTTTCCTTACCCTTACCGCATAGCATTGAGAAACATTTACCTATGTTTTGCGATATGTCGTCGTTTTTTCTGACGGCGAGGTAATAAAAGCTGTACTCGGCACCATCGGAGAACTCTTTGTAGAATTCCTCTGCCTTGTCGTGTATGTCATCGTACAGGGCATTTATTGCCGTGTTCCGGAGTATGTTATTTGGCAAAAGCGAGTTGAGCTGATACTCGGCGGCAAAGAACATAAGAATTTTTATCTGGAAACTCTCGGCCTTTGTGTACTCCTTATCGCCGATAATCGGACGAAGCTTTTGAAGCAGGACGTCCTTGTCAAGAAAAATCGAAGCAAGATAAGAGCCGAGCCGCTTTGATTTGTCGATGTTGCCGTTGCCTCTCTCCTCGTTCATTTTGGAGATAAGACCGATCTCGTCGAATTTGTCATCTCTTTTTTCTTTTTTGAAAATTTTTACATCGCTGTCGTCCATAGTAAACCCTGCCTTTTAAAGGCTGCCTTTCTTAGGTTAATTTGACTTTGCGGCTTCCTCAGCGGCTTTTTGAGCCTTTTTCTGCATTCTTCTGATTTTGGCCTTGTATCCGAGAAGCTTTGTAACGGCATCATCGGGAACATCAATGTCGCCTACGGAAACCGGATACCTGTTGTAAAGACCGCAGAAATCTGTTCCGCCTGTCATTAAAAGCTTGTTTTTGGTAGCGAGCTTTTTAAGCTCGGCGCGCTGTGCTTCGGTTGCCGACGGATGCCAAACCTCAATTCCGTCAATTCCGCATTCTATAAGACGAGGTATTGAGTCGATGTTATCGTATAGATACGGGTGAGCGAGAACCGCTATACCGCCCGCGTCGTGAATCGCACCGACAACCTCCTCAATATCGGGGTATTTCGGCGTTACCAAAATGTTGCCGTCGGACTCTTTGTTGAACAGCTTGTTATAAAGATCACCGAAAATGGTATTTGTATAGCCGCTCTCCATAAGAGCCTGCATTATATGCGGAATAAAAATATTTGTTGACCCGGTGGCGCATTTGATGATAAATTCGGCCGATACCGGATAACGCTTTGTAATCTGAAGCATCATAAAATGAGCTGCTTTTTTACGGGCAAGCGAGTTTTTGTGGCAAAGCCCCTGGAGCCTGTCCGGTGCGTCGCTGAGATAGCAAAGTATATCTACGTATTTTCCTGTTTTTTCGTCTCTTGATGACAGCTCTACCCCGGGAATGACATTCACCCCGTATCTGTCTCCGATTATTTTTCCTCTTACTGTACCTGCGAGACAGTCATGGTCTGTTATGGCTATTGTCTCGATTCCCTTCTTTTTTGCCAAAAGAACCAAGTCCTCTATTCCGAGTGAGCCGTCGGACAGCTTGGTGTGGCAGTGTAAATCTCCGCCCAAAATGTTCCTCCTTGAATTACCTTACATACATACTGTTTTTACACTGAATGAGTAATTTACACCAAAAAAATGATAAATAAAGCGCAAAATCCCTCAATATAATATGACAATATTATACTCTTTTCGCGAAGTTCTTGCAAGTTTAATATTCTTTTTACGGGTAATTTGTAGTATTTAGACATACAATATGTATAAGTGACGATATTATTGTTACATTTTTGTGAGTTCGCACAAGAAACAGACGACTTTTTGTATATGTGAAATTGAATTTGCGGTTGTTTTTGTAAAGTATCCGGATATGCGTAAGGTTAAAAAAGTATATTTTTTTGTTTTTATGTCGAGCTCGTGGAAAATAGACTTAAAACAGCCCTGTTTCACACTTCTTTGAAAATTATTGACGTAAAAGCCTCTCCTTATTCAAATTAAGTGTTGACAAAAGGGTAGTTCCTTGTGTATAATATTCAAGCATTCGCAAGTAGTGCGGTTTGCTGATATGGCTCAGGTGGTAGAGCACATCCTTGGTAAGGATGAGGTCGGCAGTTCGAGTCTGCCTATCAGCTCCAAAAAAGGACTAAGCAAGAGCTTAGTCCTTTTTTATTTTTAAAAAGCCTGTTTTTATAAGCTGTTTTTGTAATCGTCTATCACAAGGCGGTGAGTAGACGGGATGTTTTTCGGTATCTCTTCCGGACAGAACCACTCGAGAGCCTCAGATTCGCCGTCGTTTATCATAAGCGTCCCGCTGAAATCCTTTGTGGTGTAGGCGGTCACGACAACATACCATTCGTCGCCGTTTTCCGCTTTGCAAAGATGATCCTTACCGGAATACACACCGAGCAGCTTGAGATTTTCGACGGTGAGATTAGTTTCCTCCCGAACCTCTCTTACAGCTGTTTCAACGGTTGACTCGCCCAATTCCATAAGACCTCCGGGAAGCCCCCACTTGCCCTTCGGATATGTTCTTTTTTGCATCAAAACTTTTCCGTCTTTGTTTTCTATGATTACAAGGCTGCCGTTGAGAACAATTCTTTTGTGACCTATCAGCTTGCGTAAATCTTCGATATAGCCCATTTTAAAGCTCCTTATACATAGACGACGCGCTTTCCTTTGTTGCGTATTCGGTTACATTCAAGACCTGATATTTTGTGACCTTTTGCCCGAAGGTGATTTCAATAACATCGCCCTCTTTTACATCGTAAGATGCTCTTGCCGGCTTGCCGTTTACGTTGACATGCTTTGCGTCGCACACCTCGTTTGCCACAGTACGCCTTTTTATGATACGCGAAACCTTTAAATATTTGTCAAGTCGCATTTCTTCACTCCCTTTACAGCTTAATTTTAAAATAAGAGCCGCCTTAAGTCAAGAAATTAAATTGTTGAATTCCTACTGCTTTTGTATTATTATAAAAAATAATGTAATAACGATTTTTTTCGGCGCAGAGGATGTTTCACTTATGGATATAAACACAAAGGAAGTTCTTCGCTATCTCGGCTATAAAGGTCGTGAGGCGGACGAAAAAACCCTTGACCTTATCAATCACGTTAAAATTGAAATAATTACGTCGATTCAGCCGAGAAGTCTGTACAGAGAGTGCAAACTCGAATACCTGTCCGACAGTGCCGTAAAGCTTGACGGTATCGAATTTCACTCCGAAAAGCTTGTGAAGCATTTGAGAAATTCCGACAGAATATTGCTTTTTGCCGCAACGCTCGGTATGCAGAGCGATATTCTCGTAAGACGGTACGCGGGGGTTGACACCGCGCGAGCGGCGGTTATGCAAGCGGCAACGGCGGCGGCTGTCGAAAGCTTTTGCGATGACGTCTGCGAAAATATAGCAAAGGAAGAGGAGAAGCGAGGCTATTATTTAAGACCGCGCTTCAGCCCCGGTTATGCCGATTTGTCGCTTGAGAGCCAAAAGGAGTTTTTTAAGCTGCTTGACTGCACCAAGCGCATAGGGCTTACCCTGTCGGAGAATTGTATGATGATACCCACAAAGTCCGTTACGGCGTTTATAGGGCTTACCAAGGATAAGGACTGTAATTTTAACGCCTGCGCCGCATGCGGAAATAAAAACTGCGAATTCAGAAGAGGTTAAGCTATGAAATTTATCGACCTTTTAGGTAAAGAGAGATTGTTTTTTGACGGAGCCATGGGGACAATGCTCCAAAAAAACGGACTTTCTGCCGGCGAAATTCCCGAAACATGGAATATTACTCATCGGGATACCGTTTATGCCATTCACAAGGCGTATGCGGACGCCGGCTGCAATATAATAAAATCAAACACCTTCGGTGCAAACGCGCTGAAATTCAAGGGTACCGATTACACGGTGGAGGAAATTGTTACTTCCGCGATAGATATAGCTAAAACGGCCGTGTCCGGCAAGGATAAGACCTTTGTCGCTCTTGATTTGGGACCTACGGGAAAGCTCTTAAAGCCGTACGGCGAATTACCGTTTGAGACGGCATACGAGCTTTACAAGCAGCAGGTTATCGCGGGCAAAAAAGCGGGCGCAGACCTTGTGCTTATCGAGACGATGGGTGACACATACGAAATAAAAGCGGCGGTTCTTGCCGCCAAGGAAAATTGCGACTTGCCGATAGTTGTAACCATGATATTTGATGAGAGCGGCAAGCTGCTTACCGGCTCCGACATCAAGACGGCGGTATTTATGCTCGAGGGGCTCGGTGTTGACGCAATAGGCTTTAACTGCGGACTCGGACCTCGTCAGATGCTTTCTCTTTTACCGGAGCTTTTAAAATATTCAAGCACGCCTTTGGCGGTAAATCCCAATGCGGGGCTACCCGAATGTGTTAACGGAGTCACGTTTTTCAATGTCACACCGGAGGAATTTGCCAATGATTTAAAGGAACTTGCCGAAATGGGTGTCTCGCTGCTCGGCGGTTGCTGCGGAACTACGCCTGAGCACCTGAAAGAGGCTGTAAAGCTGTGCAAGGATATCCCTGTTTTACCTGTAAAGCAAAAAAACATTACAGCAGTCACATCATACTCAAAAACGGCTGTAATAGGCGAAAGACCTATAATAATCGGTGAAAGAATAAATCCGACGGGCAAGAAAAAGCTTAAAGCGGCACTCGTTTCGGGCGACAGCGGATATATCTTTTCCGAGGCTCTGTCTCAGGTCGAATGCGGAGCGGATGTACTTGACGTTAACGTCGGTTTGCCCGAAATCGATGAGCCGAAAGTGATGTGTGATACCGTTAGGGGCATACAGGGAATTACAAATCTTCCGCTTCAAATAGACACCTCCGATCCCGCGGCAATGGAGCAGGCACTTCGCATATATAACGGCAAGCCGCTTATAAATTCGGTAAACGGCAAAAAAGAGAGCATGGAAAAAATCTTTCCGCTCGCTAAAAAATACGGCGGAGTCGTGGTTTGCCTTACGCTTGATGAAAGCGGTATTCCCGAAAGTGCCGAGGGCAGAATCAAAATAGCCGAGAAAATAATAAATACCGCAAAGGAATACGGTATAGATAAAAAGGACCTCATAATAGATACGCTTGCTATGACCGTAAGCACCGGGGCGGAAAACGCAAAGAGAACGTTACAGGCTCTGTCATATGTTCGCAACACCCTCGGCGTAAATACGGTTTTGGGAGTTTCAAATATTTCCTTTGGTCTTCCGAAACGCGATAACATAAACGCGGCATTTTTCACTCTTGCCATGGGCAGCGGACTTTCGGCAGGCATTATAAATCCGAAATCCGACAGTATGATGAATGCTTTTTATTCCTATTGCGCGCTTAACGGGTACGATGAAAATTTTGAGACGTACATAAGCAAGACGTCGGATTCGGCACCGACGGCAAAAAATGATAAAACCGACCTTAAAACTGCGGTTATAAACGGGCTTTCCAAAGCGGCAGGGGAGAATGCAAGAGAGCTTTTAAAGACGGAACAGCCTCTTGACATTATAAATCTATATTTGATACCGGCACTTGATGTTGTCGGTAAAGGTTTTGAGGACGGAACAATCTTTTTGCCTCAGCTTTTGATGAGTGCTGATGCGGCAAAGGCGGCATTTGACGAAATCAAGGCAAGCATACCTGCCGAAGCGAACGGCAGCGAGAAAAAGAATAAGGTAGTTATAGCCACCGTCAAGGGCGATATTCACGACATAGGGAAAAACATTGTTAAGGTTTTGCTTGAAAACTACGGCTTTGACGTAATCGACCTCGGCAAAGATGTTGACCCGGAAATTATAGTTGATACAGCAATAAAAGAGAAGGTCAAGCTCGTGGGTCTGAGTGCGCTTATGACTACAACGGTTGTGAATATGGAGGAGACCATTCGCCTTTTAAGAAAACGCTGTCCCGAATGTAAGGTGATGGTCGGCGGAGCCGTTATGACTCAGGATTATGCCGACAGAATAGGCGCCGATTCTTACGCAAAGGACGCCATGGGCGCTGTGCGATACGCGGAAAGGCTGTTTTCCGATGAGCAATGAAATAAGCTTGATACGGCAAAGTGTAATTTATAACTAAATATATTTAAAAAGGGTTTTGCGGATTCTTGTGTCCGTAAAACCCCTTATTTATCAGGAATTATGGGGATTTTACTTTATACGTTTCCTGCTTGTGCAAATTGCGAAAAAATATCCTTGCAAACGGATTTTATATATGGTAAAATTACCGTTACAATGTAGTGAAAGAGGGATATATATGTTTTGGTTTTTGGGAGTCCTTGCGGGACTTCTTTTGAGCGTTGCGGATATTTTTCTGTTGACGCGCAAGAGAAACGCGCCTGCTTGCATTATTGCTGTGTTACGCGATACTCTAGTGAGTAACTTGGCGTCGCTCGGAATTATGTCGCTGATACTGAGAATACCGAATGTGCTTTTGACATCGGTGCACGGTAAATGGTATCCGCTTAAGTATTTTGTATTTGTTTTGGCTGTCGGGCTTGTATTTTTGTTCGGTCGCGGTGTTGTCGAGGGTGTAATATCCTTTTCACACACAAAGCCGAAGCACAAGGTCGGCGCATGGATACTTCGTATTTTGTCGATGCTTTTGTTTGCTCTCGGTATGGCGGCATTCACGGCTTCCATCTGGGCGGCAGATACATTTGCCGGACTTACACCCGACCAGATGATGATAAATTTGAATACCGACACCGGCGGCGCAAGCCCCGAGGTTATGAATACGCTGTTCCAAGGTCCTGTTTTGCTTACGGCTGTGGTAACAGTTCTGTTTTGCGTATTTGCTTTTTCAACGAGAAAAATCTTGTACAAGCTTCACGAAAAACAGCGCACCGTATTTTCGGGACTTGCAAGACGTCTCACGGCTCTTTTCTTGGCACTTCTTATGCTTTCCGGCGGCGTGGTGTTCGGTGTAAAAAAGCTTTCTCTTCAAAAGCTATATGCGGCTTATACTGATGATTCGCCGTACATAGAAGATAATTTTGCCGATCCCAAAAAGGTTAAAATGACCTTCCCGGAGAAAAAGCGCAACCTTATCCATATTTATCTCGAATCTATGGAGAACTCGTATTTCTCAAAAGAACTCGGCGGATATATGGACACAAACCTTCTTCCCGACCTTGGAAAGCTCTCAAAAGAGGGCTACAATTTCTCGGATCTTCCCGAGGGCTTCGGCGGTAATCCGTCCTCGACGGGCGCCAACTGGTCTGTGGCTTCAATGGTGAATATGAGTAGCGGCTTGCCCATGAAGGTGCCGGTCGGTGCCAATGCATACGGCTCTGCCGACAACTTCCTGCCGGGAGCTACCACAATAGGTGATATATTAAAAGAACAGGGCTATAATCAAACCGTTATGTTCGGTGCAGATGCATCCTTCGGCGGACTTGACTTCTTCTTTGAGGAGCACGGCGATTACAATATAATGGACTACAAGCGTGCGAAGGAAGATAACTTCATTCCTCAGGATTACAGCGTTTGGTGGGGCTATGAGGATGATAAGCTCTATGAATATGCAAAGATGGAGCTTACACGCTTGGCAGGCGAAGACAAACCGTTCTATTTCGTTATGGAAACGGCTGATACGCACTTCCCGGATGGCTACCTTTCTCCCAATGCCAAGACTCCGTTTGATAAGCAGTATGCAAACGTAATATTCTACAGCCAGGCAGAGACAGTTAAGTTTGTACGTTGGATACAGTCTCAGCCGTTCTATGAGAACACTACCATAGTAATTAACGGCGACCACCTTAGTATGGATCAGAATTTCTTTAAGGACTTTGACCCGAATTACAGACGTACATGCTTTAACCTTATACTTAATCCCACACCTAACTGCACCTCGGCTCCCGATACTCGCTTCCATAACCGCGAGTGGGCGACGTTTGATATGCTGCCGACAATGCTCGCAAGTATCGGCGTTGAGATAGAGGGCAATAAGCTCGGTATAGGAACAAACCTCTTCTCTGATACACCGACTCTCTTCGAGCGTGACGGAACCGATTTTGTAAACGAAGAGCTTGAAAAACGAAGCAATTTCTATAACGAGCATATTCTTGTCGATTGGTCAAGAGTAGGCGGCGATAAAAAAGACAAATAATAAATTCGGGATGTAAAACATAAGTTTTACATCCCGTTTTTTGCTTATGCGATTTTTGTATACTGAACCTTGTAATTACTAAATAACTATGCCGCCGTTTACGGAGATTATTTGCCCTGTAATATATGACGCTCTGTCATCGGCTAAGAATGAAACCGCATTTGCCACGTCTTCGGGAGTACCGAGCCGCATTACGGGGATTTCTTCACGCAGCATATCTACGGTATCTTTACCGAGCTTTGTCACCATTTCGGTGTTTATAACGCCGGGGGATACTGCATTTACAGTAATTCCGGACGGAGCAACTTCTTTTGCAAGTGCTTTGGTAAGACCTATAAGGCCTGCTTTTGCCGCGGAATAATGCACCTCGCACGAGCCTCCGGTCTCGCCCCACATAGAGGAGATGTTTATTATCCTACCCGATTTTCTGTGAATAAAATAGGGGAGTACGGCACGGCAAAAGTAAAAAGCACCGCTTAGATTTGTGCTTATCATATTTTCCCAATCCGAATCCGTAATATCGGTGAGGAGCTTTTGCTCGGATATTCCGGCATTATTTACAAGTACGCTTATTTCGCCGAAGTCACGCTCTATTGCTTCAATTGCCGAAGTTATTTCCGAGCTGTCACGCACATCGCATTTATACGTTTTTGCGCTGCCGCCCGAAAGAGTTATTTCGTCAGCCGTTTTCTGTGCTTTTTCGGCGTTTCTGTTATATATAAGTGCAACGGAAAAACCGTCCTGTGCCAGTCGTTTTGCAATTTCGGCACCGATACCTCCGGAGGCACCGGTAACTACGGCTATGCTCATTATATTACCCCTTTAAATAAAAAGTACAGCTTGTTTGCGAAGTAATCGAAAAATCCGATTACAGACAGCCTGCAAGCTTATAATATATTATCACATATACGACGATTTCACAATCCAAGATGATATGTTTGTCAAAAACTGAACTTTTTTGCTTTTTACTATTGCAAAAACAGCGCGGTTCATTTATAATATGTGAGCAGCTAAATCAAGGCTGTTTTTGTTTTGAATAACATTTGCTACTGTGGCTCAGTTGGTAGAGCAGCTGATTCGTAATCAGCAGGTCGCCGGTTCAAGTCCGGCCAGTAGCTCCAAGGGCAGAGATAATCTCTGCCTTTTATTTTTTCTTTTTCTGAAACGCATTTCAAAATTCAATTTGCAACAAAAAATCTCACTCTTTTTTACGGAGTGAGATTTTGTTTATTTATTCTTTTTTTCGCCCAAGACCATCTATTGACCATTTATGAATTTACCACATTTCCGCCGAGTAAATTTTCCATTGTGTTTGCAACATTTTCTTGCATGGAATCCGTTGCGATTCTATAGCCTCCTTTTCTGCTTTTGGCAACTCAAACATTACCACAAGCCTTTTTCAATAGCCGGATAATTATCTTTTAGATTTTTCATCAATCCATTCCTTGAGTTGTTCTTTTGGAATGGATTTTCTTTTGCCCAATTGAACAACAGGGAACGATTTATCTTTTTCAATCAGCTTATACAAACTGACATTTGATATGCCGAGTACCTCTGCCGCTTGATTGACAGACAGCATTACGGGCATTTCATCAAAATTTTTTACACCTTGTTTTCATTTAATTTCACCACAGCAAAAAATACCCCTCTATAATACGGAGAAAAATTCAAGTTTTGTTGATGTGTTTTCAGAAAAAATTTATAAATTATTTTCACGCAAAAAGAGGTTCGCCCCATTTGTAGGTCGAACCTCTTTTTATACTTGTAAATGAAGTCTTTTCAAGTTAATATACACAAAAAACAAAACCGTCATGTTGAAACTTTATGGTGTGTTTATTTGCAAAAGTGGATAATAATCAAATCGCTTTGATGATTTTCTTCAGCTTGTTAAGCGAGCGAATAACAAATGGAATCTTATGAACACTTTATTTTTTGCAAATTGTACTCAAACAGCGTATAGAAACAATCAAATGTTTTAGATATAATAATCAGGAAATGAATATTGATTATAGTTTTGTCTAATAATGTTGTTTTTCTAAAAATAAATCAATAATCAGTTAGTGAGTTATTTATGTGGATAGTAAGTGAGAGGCTGTGTGTTTTTTTGGGTGTTGAAGTATTAGATTTAAAGTGCCGTGGTTGTGGTGCACCTATAACTATTAACGATACAATTTGTAAATATTGTGGAGGACCGGTTGCAATTTCGACTTTTAATAGTGTTAATAGTATGCCTCTACCTATGGTAAATAAATATGCAAATTCATACAGAAAAGATTTACAAAATAATCCATTTGATGTTAATGCAAACAAAGCAACTGCATACTGTTATTTGAAATTGAAAATGTATGACAAAGCATTAGATTGCTTTGAAAAAGCAGTAGAAGATAATTTTGATGATTCGGAAGTATATTTTTATGCGGCAATTTGCTGTTTAAAAGGCAAAAAAGCATTTTTGGCGCAAAGAGCAGAGATCAATAAAGCGGAAGAGTTTTTAAATGCTGCGCTTATGATTGAACCGAAAGGCATTTATTATTATCTATGGGCCTATATAAAATATGATTATTTTAAAAGAAAGTTTTTAAATACAACTCCTAATTATTTGGATATGTTGAATTCTGCAGAACAATTTCAAACATCTGAAGTAGATAAACTCAATTTGTTTGAAATTTTAAATATTGAAAATCCCTTTGAAAAATAATGGTAAAACAAAATTTATACTGGAGGTTAGAATATGGTAGGAGAAATTACAGGACTCATTGCCGGTGCAGCAGCGAATGCCGCACGAGCAAGAAAAGCTCTTGCAGATGCAAAGAAAGGAAAGTCTAAGGAACAAAAAGATATTATAGATTTTTTTGCTTCTGAATATGGCGGCGCAGGTTGTGGATGTCTTAGAAAAGGTTTTAAGTCAATGTCGATGGACGAATATCAAAGAAAAATCGGAGCGCGTTGCAATTCTTTAAACTTAAAAACTAAAGCAATGGAAAAAATCGGACTCGATGAAAGTGAAATTTCGGAGATATCTCCTATTTGTTTGAGTTCATATGTATTTGATGATGATGCGTGGGTTAAGGTTGAAGGAAATATTGCTGTTTCTTCAAAATACTGTGTTTCATGGATATTCTTTAGTGCTACTCAAATGTATACATATTCATATACATTTGATATGACGAGTGATAATACTTGGGAAGTTACAAATGACTTCTTTTATCAGGATATTACTTGCTTTACAACTGAAAATAAATTGGTTGAAAGAATAATGACTGAAACAGGTAAAGGATGTTTTGGTAAGGGCGAATCTTCTTATAAACAAAATTATATAGTAGATACCTTGAAAATTACTGTTCCGGGTACATCATATATTGTTTCAATGAAAGATGCCGGTGCACAAGCTCAAAGTATTCAAGCTGCAAAAGCAATGCTGAGAGAAAGAAAGTTTGTTAAATAAAGACAAATGCAAACGGCAACGCAACTGCGTTGCCGTTTTGAGGTTAGTATGGAAGAATTTGAATTTGATGTTGGTGGTGCTCCGGTAGTTTTTTCTAATAAAAAATCGGCACCATATAATCCACTTAACCGTCCTAAAATCTGTTTTAAAAAATGTATTCTGTGTTTGATTGGCTTCGGAATGTTGATAACTGTGTCGATATTTATATCTAAATTTATATTTTGTAAATGGTGGCACAATTATATTTCTTTAGATGAAAAATATTTTGTTATTATTTTTACTCTTATAGATTCGTTGATTTATTGTTCGATATTTTTAAAGCGATCACTTATTTGGTTTGTTCATTTATATCAGCATTATGCGCCTGACAGAATAAGACTTAAGTGTGTATTTGAACCAAGTTGCTCTGAATATATGATTTTGTCTATTGAAAAATATGGAGCGATTAAGGGCTTGATTAAAGGTTGTATTAGGTTATTAAGGTGTCATCCGCCAAATGGTGGTAGAGATGAACCATAAAATAAAAAAAGTGTTTTAGTATATTTTATTTAGACGATAGAAATAAATTTGGACTACTTTCCTCTTTAGTATATTTTGTTGTTACATTTATATCTCAATTATTGATTTTATTAACAATATACGAGGTATGACTTATTCACTTGGATATAGTAGTGCACCAATTCTTTCTTTTTTAATAATCTCTGTTATTGCCTTATTAGTTGCAATTTCATTGGCGAAAGATTTTTTAAAAGATAAAAGTGTTATCACATTTTTCATAGGATTGTTTTTATTTATCGGTTTTTTACTTGCTTCCATTTTTAAGTATTTTAGACAATTTGGAATTTTCGAATTTTTTGCTCTTGTTGGAATTGTAAGTTGTATTTTACTCATGTCAATAAGACTTATAAAATCACAAAACATAGGAAAAAATTGTAGGCTTTATAGGAATATTGTTTATTATTGCATATTTGGTTGACTTTATTGGCGTATACTTCGGAAATGTTTATATTGATAGTTTGTGGCGTGCAACGCTGTCTGTAATACCATCCGGTATCTTTTTCTCATATTTTATGTTTTATGAAAATGTATAATTACGGTGAATAGTATGATAAAAACTACATTATTACAAAATGGTGAATATGCAGGAATTTGTACACTTGAAATAACTTCTATACCTCATATTTCTATTTTAGAATCAGAATACAGTAATAAAACAAAAGAAGAAATATTGTTTAAGTATAAAGTCGATATGCAAGCATTGATTTCCGAACTTTATCAAAACTACAAATTAAATGATAATAATGATATTTCATATGAACTGTTATGGGTTACTACTCCTGTAGAGAATCAAACATTTAAAGCGAAAATTAAATTGTTTATAAATGTAAGAGTTGTTAATAAAAGTAATGATGCATTAAAAGCTTCAATTCAATCATCAATTCAGTTGATAAAAAACAGCCTTACAAATAATAAGTATGATGTTGAATCTGTAGTTGATGATACCGAATATGATCTGTTAAGAAAGAAAAATAATATATATTCTCTTTCAAAAGAAACAAGAGTTATCAATTTGCAAAATCAAATGGTTCCTTATTGCTATACTGCAGATCGTTTATTGGAAACTCAGTTAAGTTTGGATAAGATAGTTAATACTATTGTAGATTATCCTTACAGCATTTTATCACTTCAACTAACACCGATTTTACTTTCAGATGAAGAAAAAACAACGGTAGAACAAATGGGGCAAGTGCTTAATTCGCTTTCTCAGGGAATTATGGAAATGGGTAATATTAGTATTTCTGCTGCACAAAAACCAGCAGAAAATTATAAATATTATGCCGAATTGAAGGATGGCCCTTTATTTAGATACTCAATTAATGTTTTTTCTGATGATGTTGGTACTTCAAATATTTCATCAAGAGTTTTTGGCCAATTGGTCAGTGTTACGGAAGAAAAGAACTACTTAACACAAAATAGAATTGACAATTTATCATTTGATAATGAACAAAGCTATTTTTTGCTTCCGTGGTTAATTAATCAGAAGTTAGATGAAATAAATTCGAAAAGTTCTATTTGGAGTATCGGGGTATTTTCTAAGATTCGCAGATTTCCTTATATTGTTACCGATGAGGAGGCATCTGAATTTTTTAGATTGCCGATAGGTGATGAAAATGTTTCTGCCGGCCTTAATGTAAATGAAGCCGTTAAAACCGCAAAAACTTATGCGGATAATATTATTAACGGTGGCGATATAGAAGTCGGTAAGCTTCGTTCGTCATCAAAAGGCGATACAATCGGCTTCAACCTTAAAGACCTTGCAAAACATATGCTGGTTGTAGGTACTCCGGGTTCGGGTAAAACCACGTTTTCCGTAGGCATGTTAGATAGGCTTTGGAAAGAACATCATATACCGTTTTTAGTAATTGAGCCTGCAAAAAATGAATACAGAGCTTTAGTTCAAAGCATTCCGGATTTACAGGTGTTTACACCGGGAAAGAATTTCATTTCCCCATTTGTATATAACCCGTTTGTGCCACCGAAAAATGTCAAGCTTGAAACATATAAATCTACATTAAAAACAGCATTCGCAGCAGGTGTTTCAATGACTACTCCGCTTGATAAAATTTTTGAGGAGGCAATAAATAATTGTTATTCCGATTTTAGATGGCTTGATACATATACCACGGATAACAAAGGAAAAATTTTTAATATAACTGACTTTATTAAATGCTTTCAGCAAACATTTGATGAAATAGGCTATACAGGCGATGCTAAAAACATAGGCAGGGCAGGCGTTGTTAGACTTAACAGCCTTGTGAATTTGTTTGACAATTATTATTCGATACCTATTGAAGATTTGTTGTCAAAGCCCACGATAATTGAATTGGCGGCAATAGAAAATGCTGAGCAAAAAGCGCTGATTATTTCATTGTTGTTACTCTCAGTTTTATCTTATGTTAATGCTAATTATGTTGGCGAAGGCGGATTGAAAAATATAATTCTCCTTGAAGAAGCACACGTGCTTTTGGATTCTAATATGAATTCGGGTCAAGGTGAAGCTAATCCGAGTTCAATTGCTCAGGGGTTAATAAAGAGAATGCTTGCAGAGATTCGTTCATATGGTGTCGGATTGGTTATTGCGGATCAATCGCCTAGAAAAGTGGGGACTGATGTAGTAGCTTTAACAGACATGAAGGTTATATTCAGGCTTGTAGAAGCGGCAGATAAACAAATTATTGCTGATAGTTCTAATATGTCTGATGCTATGATTCAGCGTATGTCAAAGCTAAAACCGGGTGAAGCATTCTTGTTTTTTAATAAGCTTGATGAGCCGGAGGAGGTTATTACTCCTGATTATCGCTTGGAAAATAATATCAGCATTTCTCTTTCGGATGAAGGAATAAAAAGCCTCTCGACATATTGGAAAAATAGGCCGGAAATGCTTAAGCCATATCCTGAATGTAATGTGATTCATTATTGTAAGCAAACTTGTGATTATTCGCAAAGAATTCTTGCCAGAGAAATAGCAAGAAGAATATATGTAAAAAATTTCAAACCTGACTCAACAGATTTTGAATTAGTTAAAAAAGTATTCTCAAGAATAAGTTTGCTTATTAAAAATGAGCTTAACGACGAACCGTATACACGGGAATTATTATCCTGTGTAAAGGTGCATTTATGGAGAAAAATTAAGTATTCAACAAAAATTAAAATTAACGAAAAACTCATTGAAAATTCATTGAGAAAATAGAGGTGATCATATGTGCGATGACTTAGGAACGGAATTTTCTTCAGATATCGATACAAGTAATACCGGAGATTTTTCCGATGGCCTTGACACTGCCTCGGATGCTTCTTTTTCAGATGAAATAGAAGACATACCTGAAGATGACTTTTCAGACGATATGGTTGATGTGTCCGACGATCTCCCAGAAAATGATTTTGAGGACGATATGCAAGACGTATCGGATGACATTCCTGAAGATGAAATCGTTGACGATATGCAAGACGTATCAGACGATATTCCCGAGGACGATTTCGAAGACGATATGGTTGATGTGTCCGACGATATTCCTGAAGATGAAATCGTTGATGATATGCAAGACATATTAGACGATATTCCCGAGGACGAAACAGCTGACGATATGCAAGATGTATCGGACGATATTCCCGAGGATGAAATCGTTGACGATATGAAAGATGTATCGGACGATATTCCCGAGGATGAAATCGTTGACGATATGAAAGATGTATCGGATGATATTCCCGAGAACGAAACAGCTGACGATATGGAAGATATATCAGACGATATTTCCGAGGACGAAACAGCTGACGCTATGGAAGATATATCAGACGATGTTCCCGATAATATTATGACAGATAATTCCAATAATATTTTAGGTAACAAATTTTCAAATGATACATCTTTAGCCTCTATGAGTGATCAAGAATTAGGCAACTTTACAGATTGGGAAAATGCTTATGCATCAGAAATTGATAATATTAGAAATGATCCAACTTTGTCTGATTTGGAAAAATCTGCTTTACTTGAATCATCATACAATGAATTCGTTGAATCAAACGGAATAAATAATTATAGTGATGCTGATATAGAAGATGGTGGACCGGTTAAGGTTTTAACTTACAAATCTAACCGATATTATAATGACGGTGAAAGTGTCGATTTAAGTAATGATTTCGCAACTGATACGGCACCACGAAGTTCATTGGATTCTCATGAATATACAGAAATTGTAGATGCATTAGACAATATGAATGTTGAATATCGACCGATAGCCGAAGCTGATACAAATCGAACAGAACAAGATATAATTGACAGAATAAGTGGTGGTGATGAAACTGAGGGGTCTTGTTCTTCTTTGGCACTTGCTTATGCCGGAAATAAGGGTGGATATGACGTTCTTGATTACAGAGACGGAAACAGTAGAGAATACTTCGCAACTCGCTCATCTATTGAAGATATTGCCCATATTCCAGGTGTTGAATCTTTTGTTTTAAATGGAACAAACGACTTTGAAAGTGTTAGCCAGCTTCTATCCGGTGTTAAAGATGGTGAAGAATATTATCTCGCATCAGGTCAACATGCGGCTATTATTCGACATAATAATAATCAGTTTGAATATTTAGAATTACAGCATCAATCCGATGGAAACGGTTGGCATAGTTTAAACAATGACATATTGAAATGCAGATTCGGATGCGAATCAGATCGTTTAATACCAAGTAAAAGCTATATGATGAATGTAAGTTCATTGTCTAAAAATAATGAATTTAAAAATATTCTTGGTTATATAAATACTGCAGAACAAGATCAAATGAAAGGAACAAAAGGTTATGTTAGATGATTTAATGGAATTCAGATGGATAGAAAATCCAGAAAAACTTGGTGAAAGGCTCTTTACTTTTGATGGAATAACAATTTTTAATTTGTTTAAGGATTATCCGTACAAACTAACACCTGAGCAAAAAGAAATATTTGATAAAAAGAATCCTTATTGGGCGGAATTCTTTAAAGATAGAATTTATGAGAAAAAATAACGGAGGATTAATTATGGGATTATTCAATAACAAAAATCCAAACGAAGCGGCTTATGTCGGCGAAAAAAAGCATTTTACCGATGTAATTAAAAATTCAGGACCAGGTGAACTTTTGCTTTGGAGACAGCCTGAGGAGGATTTTAATACAAATTCAACTCTTATTGTAATGCCAGGCGAAGAAGCAATCTTTATTAACGGAGGAAATATAGAGCAAGTTTTTACCAGTGGTACATATAAACTCAACACGAACAATTATCCTTTTATTAGTAGATTACGAAACGCTTTTTCAGGTGGAATTTCTACTTTTAATTGTGTTGTATATTTTGTCAGAAAAGCTGTTTCAATGGAAATCTATTGGGGAACAGATTCTCCGATTCAGGTTCGTGATCCTATTTTTCAAATTGCTTGTGATGTACAGGCTCGTGGCTCATATAAGGTTTCAATCGAAGACTCTGCAAAGTTTTTGACCTTAATGATTGGCAATAATGTTTTTTTGACAACGCAGGCTGAATTAACAAACTTTTTTAGAAGTCAATTCTTAATGCATATCAAATCAAATCTTGCCAAAGCAATAAAAAATAGCGGTGAAGAATTAATTGGAATCAATGCACAACAGGAAGTAATTGCAAATGAATTGTCAAAAATCATCTCAGGTATTTTTGCTGAATATGGAATATATCTGCAAGTTTTTACAATTGAGTCGATTGATGTTGTTGATAATGAAAATAGGCAAAAACTTGAAGATGCAATTTCATCAAAAGGAGTTATGGGAATTCTTGGGGATAATTGGGAAAGACAAAAACAATTTGAATTGATGAAAGATGTTGCCAATAATCCTACTAATCTTGCCGGAATGGGAGCCGGAATCGGAGCAGGAATCGGAATGGGAGGAGCATTCAGTTCAATGACAAACGGAATGTTTAATAATTCAAGCGGATTTAGCCAAGGATCAAATGTTGATAATCCTCTTGACAGAATTAATCAAAATAATACCCAACATACCAATACAACACAACAGCAATCAGATGAAACATCTCAGTCTGATCCGGTAGAGACATTAAAAAAACTTAAGCAAATGCTTGAATTAGATCTGATTACGCAGGAAATGTATAATGAAAAATTGACTGAAATAATGTCAAAAATGTAGGTGGTTGATTATGAAAAGCAATATATATAAAATTATTTCGGGTATATTGTTTCCAGTTGCTTTTGTATCCTTGTTTTTTGTGATAGGAGGAACTGAACACGGAACCACATGTTGGATTGGGTTTGCTTCTATAATACTTTCATATGTAATGTTGATAGCCGTCCCGTTATTCATACCAAATTCACAAAGTTCATATCTTTTTGGCACAACAAGCGGAACTGTTACAGGAATATTTTTTTCCGTGCAATTTGTAATCGGTTTGATTTTTGTGATTTGCGATTTTGATAAATGGAAAATTGCTTTGATTATTGAAATGGTTTTATTTGTGATAATGATATTTTTTACGCTTCAGCTATTTCAAACAGACGAAGCAACTGCAAAAAAAGAAGTAAAGCATTCACAAGAAGTTTATTCGGTGAAAAACTTGTCGCTTAAAGCAAAGATGATTTTTAACAGTACAACTGATATTGAATTTAAAAAGTATGTAAAAAGTGTGTGTAATGAATTAAATTCTTGCCCGACTTCAAGTAACTTTCAAGTAATGGCAATTGATGATTCAATAGGCTTTAGTTTGGATGCGCTTAGCCAATCGGTTATGTCTGGTGATATAAACAGTGTTAAGGCATCTGCTTCGTCGGTGATTGCATTAATAAGAAAACGGAAGTTATTGTCAAAATAAGGAGAAAATATTATGTATAAAATGTGTGGTAAATGTGGATTCTTTTATGATGACGTAGAGAATCCTCAATGTCCTCAATGTGGTGAAGCAAGTGATGTGAAAACTACAATCGGAAATCAGCCTAAAGATATCAATGAGGATTATAGTACAAAATGCCCAAATTGTGAAAATGTACAATCCAAAGATATTCATAGATGTTTAAAATGTTCTGAAATCATAGATGACGAAAAACAAGAAATTTCAGAGCCATTTAAAGGCAATAATGACAATACTGATATTGAGTTGCCTCCTTATAGCGAAGCGGATGATATTTCTTCTTCAAAAAAAGAGTTCACAGAGCATTCAAATAATAACGCTTCAACTGTTAATTCTAATAATGATAATCATAACAGAATTTTGAACGATTACAGAAAAGTTGCGGCAATTGTTTTAAGTGTTATTTTTGTATTGTTAATCGTTGTTATCGTTATTGTAGCAAAATCTAATGAGCCGATAAAAATAAATTTAAATGATTATATAAGTAATAATATTTGCACAGATCAAAATATTCAAACTGATATTGATTGCGATGATGAATATGATCAACGTAGTGAGGTGGTAATGTATTATTCAAATTATACGGAAGGTCCTGGATTGCGTATATATGGATACAATCAATATGCTTCATTAGAAACAAGTGATTTGAAAAATATTATAGATTGGGATTCTCTTAAAAGAGATATTGATGAACAATTAAGTCATAAGAGAAAGTATGAAAAAAGATATTTAGACTTTTATGATTTCTTTGATGTAGATTCATTTGACTTTTCAGTTGATAATAGTGACAATATAAGTAATGGCGACTCAGTATGTGTTACTGTTAATACTAAAGAAAGTTATATGTTTAATAATGTTACTATTGAACTTTCAGGCTGTTCGTATACATATGAAATTGATGGATTAAAAACAGTGAAGGCTTTTGATCCGTTTGATTATGTAACATTTATTCATGATAATGCAAATGGATATGCAAGTGCCGGATGCCGAGTAAATGAGGATCTAAATGAAAATATAGAAGAATTGGATGGCTTTAAAGTTACATACTATAGTGAAGATACAATCGCTATTGAAAAAGATGATTATATTATTGCAAAAATTAAGTTTTATTTTGACGATGATACAAATTCATATCATAATTATAAAAACGGCGAAACAGTAACTATGTATTGTTCATGCTCAAATTATAACTTGACGGATGAGTATGATATTTATATAGGGGTATCTCAAAAAGAATATACATTCAGCAATTTAGGCGAATATGCAACAAAGTCATCAACTATTTCTGAGGAAGAACTTAGTAAATTTGCTGATTATGCAAAGAGTTTGATTAATAAAAAATATGGCGATTATGACTATTATTCCGATTTCAAATTAAATTCTGCCTATATAACTGATCTAAAAGATAAAACAAAATATATTTCTTATCATAATAATCTTTGCTTGATATATTCATATACATACGAGACTTGGGATGACAAAAAAGAAACAAAATATTTATATGTTATGTTTAGTGATTTGATAATATCAAGTTCAGGTGAAATTGAATTTACTCCTGAGGATTATTATGATAGAATAAATAATGATTATGACAGCGTTGATGGGATATTATCATATTGCTTTGGAGATAGTTATAATGTAGTTAAAATATGAGATTAGTTACAAATATTTAGAGGATTAGTATTTTTTGCATTTTCCATACTCAACAATAAAAAAACTTAAACAAAAAAGCAATCCGGCAATTAATACCGGATTGCTTTTTTAATGGTTACGGTGGTGTGCCAATTCCACATTTCTTTTGACCCAAAGGGTGCGTAGCAGCACATTCTCTACTTCCAAACCACCTTTACTGTATCTTTATTATAGCAGAATTATTCCTTGCTTTAAAGTGTTTTGTATTTTTCTTCAAACGCTTCAAGGTCTTTGTACCTAATTGATAAGAAGTGATAATTGAATTCTTTTTATCATTGCCTTCGATTTCAAGCGATAACCTTATGACAATATTTAAGTGCGTTTCCTCAATATATTTTATGTAAAAAACCGTGTTTTGATTCTTTGAGTCCCTTAAAATAACATCAGGAATATTTACTACATCATAAACGCATTTATGAAATAAGTTGTAATCTTGGGCATGTTTTTCTTTGATATGCTCATCTCGTTCGTCAGTTAAAATCAGTTCATTTGTTGCAAGCTTACCAAATTCTATTTCAAGGGATTCTGTATTCAGTTTTCCGATAAATTGATATTTGCTAAACTCCATGTTTCTACATCTTTTTTCGTATTTATCATACATTAGATTCAATTACAATAAATTTCATATTACGCATTGTGTAAGGGATAAAGGTTAATTGCATTGAGAAATGTGTTATTATGTTTTTGACCATTTATTGACCACTTACGAACGGAAAGCGGGATAAAAACACAGCGCTAAATTAAAAAACAGTCATTTCAAGGTATAAAAGAAATGGCTGTTTTTCGTTGCTTTGGGAGTATTTTATATTTTTTCATCTGTTTCGTAATCAGCAGGTCGCCGGTTCAAGTCCGGCCAGTAGCTCCAAGGGCAGAGATGATCTCTGCCTTTTATTTTTTCTTTTTCAGAAATGCATTTCAAAATTCAATACGCAATAAAAAATCTCACTCTTTTTTACGGAGTGAGATTTTGTTTATTTATTCGATTTGAAATGTTTCAAAATAATATCTAAAATCTCCTGTATGTAGGGCTCTTTTACAACACATTCAAGCTCATCGGCATCTCCGCTTTTATTTAAAATCACATATCTTTCCATTACAAAATCAGATAAATTTTCAGCTGATATTTTATATGGATGATTTTTAACGCTTTCATAAACAAAATTGATAGATTCTTTTTTGGCAAAATGAATTTCAAGTGAAGAAAAATCAGCAAAATTATCTATAATGTAGGGCAAATTTTCAGAATTCAACGGAAATGAGAGCTCAGGCAATTTGTACGACAAAAAACCTGATGGCTTCATCTGTTTATAATCATAATCCGTCTTAAGATAGTTGGTTGCCTTTAAAATTGTTCCTTCATCAGCCCTTATAAAAACAATCCCGGAAAAACGATTATAAAGTAAAGAGAGAGCTTCGTTCAGAATTTCAGTTATACAAGACTCCGGTGCACATACGGCCGTTCCTATCATTTTTTGGGCGTGTAGCTCATCTATACACCCTTCGGACAAATAAAACGGAGCTATATCGTATAATAGTTTTTTCATATGAACACCTCTTTAAGCTGAAGCTGTTTTACCTGTAACGGTCAAAGTTGCATATTCAAACACATTATTACTTTAATATTTTTATATAGTAGATGATGAAAAGCAGCAAGCCTGTCAGCGAGAAAATCGTTGTACCTCACAAAACAGGAGACGGATTTTGATGTAAAACAAAATACTCAAATAAAAGATTCAGCGGCGGTCCGAGACAAACCAATATCATTAAAATCAATGTCGTTATATTATATTTTTTCATAAAGGCACCTCATTTAAATAATTATCGCTCGGTTAATACGCAACAGGGCAAAAGTGAGCTTGTGCTGCAAAAAATATTAAACATTGTACTTTGCTTTTGGTCAAGGAAACCTATTTATCCGATTCTTTAATGCGTCTGTTTCCTTTTCATACAAGGATTTGTCAAACAGAAATTTACGCTCTTTGTTGTCGCCGTCCGTGAAATAAAAATAATAAATACAGACAACGCCGCCTCTTCTCATTGACGTTTTCTGCTCTGTTTTTGCGTTTTTCACCTCAGAATATTTATATGTCTTTTCGTTAAACGGAGTTGTGCGAAGAGAAAAGTCGTTCTCGCCCACGCATATCTTAAAGAAAAAATATCTGTTAATCAGCGGAATTGAAACAAACAACGACAAAGCAAAGCCTACCGAAAACATAAGACCTACTGTAAAAATTTTACCGCTTCCGCCTCTTAATTGGTCAACAGCCAAAGCTAAAAATACTAAGCTGACTGCCGAAGAAAAAAGCATTGGGAAAACACCGTATAATTTACCGTCAATCACGTACTTTTGTTTATTGCTCATCTTCGCTACCGTCGGCCTCTTCCTTATTAAAATAATCCTTGTCAATTTTCTCAATAAGAAAAGAAATTTCATCATATTGACACGGCGAAAAATAAAATTTTTTTACTTCGCCGCTCGGGGTTCTGTAATTCAAATAGTTCTGGCTCGCACCGTTTACCGATTTACCTGTGCTTTCCCAAACTTCTGATATATCAGTGTACTTATATTCCTTTTTATCCCAAGGTGATTTGCAATGGCAAAACGAGTCTTCTCCTATCAAAAGTTTTATAAATATAAAACGATAAGCAGAACAAAGAGTCAATGCAGCCATTACTATTGTAAATACCAAGGTGATAATAAACCCATGCAATACTGCCGTAACAGCAGCGAATATGACCGTTACTATCAGAGACAAAAGCACACTTATTTTATCGTTTTCAACTTTGTATAACCACTTTTTTTCCATTATTATTTCCTTTCTCGGCTTATTCCAATATAAATAATGTTTTATAAAATCGATACTTATAAAACGAGATTTACTCGACTGTTTAATGATAATTCTTTTTATTTCGTTTGCGGATAAAGAAATTTCAAGGGCTATATATCCGCTGTTATATTCATATTCCGCATTGCTAACGCCTTAAATTTCTTCTTCTTTTTTAAATATATAATCGCAAGCGGTATGTCCGCAAGCAACCATGCGGCAGGGGCTGCGTAGCATACTGCATTGAAGCCGATAAGCGGAGTGAAAATAAGCGCTATTGATATTCTTCCTATCAGCTCGCCGGCACCCGCAACCGCATTTGCATACGTAAAGCCGAGACCCTGCAGAGTGTTCCTTAAAACGAACAGCACCGCGACAAGACTGAAGCACTCCGCTGTGGCGATAAGATATTTATGTGCGGCAAACAAGACGTCTTCATTAGGCTCTGTCATAAACAGCCTGACTATCGTCATACCTGCCGTCAGAAGAGCAACGCTTAAAGCGACGGAAAGAAGTATGTTGAGCGTAAATATTTTTTTAACCGATTTAATTATTCGATCGTACTTTCCGGCCCCGTAGTTTTGCCCGACAAAGGTTTGTGTGCCGACGCTGAGTCCGCTCAGCGGTATATTTGCAATATTCTCGACTCTTCCTGCGGCGGTAAAGCCTGCAATAGTCGCCGTGCCGAATGAATTTACCGCGCTTTGAAGACACATCGACCCGATAGAGGTAACGGTAAACTGAAGCGAAACGGGTATTCCCAATTTTAACTGTATGAATGCTGTTTTGAGGTCGAGTTTGAGCTCTTTTTTTGAAATATGTACGCTTGTATTGCGCCTTAAAATGTAATTTCCCGTAAGGACGGCTGCCGTAATGTGAGAAATAAGCGTAGCAAGCGCAGCTCCCTCAACGCTCCAGCGAAATACCTTTATGAACAGCATGTCAAGCGCGAAATTCACAAAAATGCTTGCCGTAAAATATATGAGCGGTTTTCTGCTCTCACCGACGGCTCTTGAAATTGCGGTAAAATTGTTTGAGAGCATCTGAAACGGTATTGCAAAGTAAAGAATGTTTACATACGCCGAGGAAAGACCGAGAATTTCGTCCGGCGTGCCGATAAGCTTCAAAAGAGGAGTGGAAATAATGTGCGCGACAACAACAAGTAACAGGCCGAGCAAGAACGACACCGTAATGCTGCTTCCGGAATACCTGTTGACCCTGTCTTGGTCCTTTGCGCCGTAAGCATGCGCCACCGGTATTGTAAATCCGCTTGTAAGGCCGAGTGCCGCACCGACAATAAACGAGTTTATCGAGGCGACTCCGCCGACTGCGGCAAGAGCGTCCGTGCTTACATATCGCCCGACAAGTATATTGTCGACCAATGTATAGTTATACTGTAAAAGCGATGAAGCCATAATCGGCAGCGAGAATTTAATTATACTTTTTATCGGCTTGCCGGTAAGCATAGAATTTTGTTTTGTCATTTGCCAACTCTTCCAAAGTATTTTTGAAAATTAAATTCAATTAGAATTTGCTTAAATTTTAGCACTTGTGCAGTATTATGTCTATAAAAATATTCTGCCGGGAGAGCTTTAACAACAGCAGGATAAAACCAATGGCGGAGCGGCACAACGGCAGAACTGCTTCGGGCTTATCGAAACCGTAGAAAAGGCGGCACAGATTTATATGCTCACCTGCAATATGCCGAGAGCGAACACAATAAAGGACAGTGAAATGCAACAACTCGCTGAATTCTTCGGAGTAGGTTACAGAAAAGACTTTTTGACTTTGTAAAAAACAAGGTGCAATTCATTCGGAATTGCACCTTTCTTTATTTTTTCGCTTTAATGAAGTGCCTTTGTGGGGCAGTTTTTTGTACACTCGTAGCAGAGAATACACTCTGTTCCGTTTTTTCGCTTGCGTGAATCCTTGTTAACCTCAACATTCATTGGGCATACTTTCAGGCACTTGCCGCAATGAACGCATTTGCTCTCGTCACAGTGGACGCGCAGAAGCGAAAAATAACTCATGGGCTTCAGAAATACTGTGATAGGGCAGAGATATTTGCAGAATGCGCGGTTATCCTTAAATATAAAGGCAAGCGCAATTCCGGATATATAGTAAAGCGCATTTCCGGCGAGAAACAGCCAAAACATAATTTTCTCAAGATTTGCGACCTTGAACAAAAACAGACCCGCCACAAGAGCCAATGATAACGCAAACATCACATAGCGCAGAATTCCGAGCTTTTCTTTTCGCGGCTTCCGTGGCTGCTTATAAGGAAGAAAGTCCAAAACCATAGCCGTCCAACAGGCATAGCCACACCATCCGCGTCCGAACAGCAGCGGTCCGAAGATTTTGGCCACGGCATAGTGAATGGTTGCTGCTTCAAAAACGCCGAGGAACAGATAGTACCAAAAGCCCTCAATCTGCATATTTTCTCGGGAGATTATGCCGAGATACAGCAGCATATAGCTTCCGACTGCCAGCTGTACAAAATGACGCGCATAGCGTTTCTCGGCGGTAAAAAGTGCCGTCCCCAATGCGAGACAGGTGCCTATGTAGCTGAAATTCAGCAAATAAAACAGATTATCCTTTGTTAGCCATAGTGTGATTGCCACCGCTTCGAACAACAAAAACAGTAATACCGACACAAGGTATCTCGATAAACCCTTGTTAATTCCTTTCTCTTTTTTCTTTTTCATTATTTTTTCCATCCTTTTTTGTGAATATGAAACGGCTGATTTTATTCGGATTTATACCGATTCTTATGCCGCTTTTAATGCCTGCGACAATATAACTATATACTGTAATTTTAAAGCTTATGAGCAAAATGTGCAACTGTAATTCTGTTAAAAAACGGTAAAAGCGCCGCAAATTGTGAAAATCGGCAATCGGTCTGAGAAAGCTCGGCCGTTTGGCATCGCCGAATATACCGCAAGCAATATAGATGTATTTATTATCGAATTGTTTAATAAAATAAAATAACGGACGATTTGGCAAAATACGGGACTATACGGCAAGGCAATATAATAATCTTACATACGGCTGCACATACAGAATTTACGGATATTTTTTCGCATTTAGTTGCGAAAACGTTTCCGCTGTGATAAAATTCTTTTGTATTTTACGGGCGCGGCGGCTTTGCGCTTTTGCCTGCTTTAACGGAGTTGAGATTGATGAAAACTGCAGTTGTTACGGGCGGTTCGAGCGGAATAGGACTTTCCTGCTGCCGTAAGTTTCTTGAAAACGGATACAGGGTGTATGAACTGAGCCGCCGCGAGCCGAAGATTCAAACGGTAGGCGTTAAGCATATCTCGTGCGACGTCACGGATGAGCACTCGGTTTCAGAGGCATTCAAAAAAATATATAATGACAGCGGAAGCATTGATATACTTGTGAATAATGCAGGCTTCGGCATCTCAGGGGCGGTTGAATTCACAGAGCTTGCAGAAGCTAAAAAACAGTTTGACGTCAATTTCTTCGGCTGCTTTATTTGCTCAAAAAACGTAATTAAATATATGAGGCTTCAAGGCGGCGGAAGAATTGTTAATCTCAGCTCTCTCGCAGCTCCGCTTGCCATACCGTTTCAGGCATTTTATTCGGCGTCAAAGGCGGCTGTAAATTCGCTGACTCTGGCTCTTGCAAACGAGGTGCGACCGTTTAATATAAAGGTCTGCGCCGTAATGCCTGGCGATGTTAAAACGGGTTTTACCGCGGCAAGAGAGAAAAATACCGCCGGTGACGAATTTTACGGCGAAACACTTAAAAGAGCGGTTGCCGGTATGGAGCGCGACGAGCAAAACGGTATGTCGCCGGACGATATAGCCGATGCTGTGTATGCTGCGGCAACCAAAGCTCGTCCGAAGCTTTTGTCTACAAAAGGCACTAAATATCATCTGTTTTTGGCACTTTCAAAGGCATTGCCGGTTTCGCTTGTGAACATCATAGTCGGAAAGCTTTATTCTTAATAATTCGGGGCGTAAAGCAATACTGCTAATTAGCTGCTTTTGCCCCGTTTTCTTGTTATTCAATAAAAACACATTCGGAGGTACTATGCAAAATTTTGTAGAGCTTATTCAAAATGTAAACAGTAAGGTAAACAGCGTCGTTTGGGGGCCTCCGATGCTCATATTGATGCTGCTTACCGGTCTTTATCTCACGTGCGGTACGCGATTTTTTCAAATACGCCGTTTTTGCTACACAATTAAAAATACGGTTGCCGCAATTTTTAAAGACCGCAAGGTAACAAAAACCAAGGATGAAAAAGCCATATCGCAGTTCCAGGCACTTGCAACGGCTCTTGCCGCAACGGTAGGCACGGGCAACATTGTAGGCGTAGCCACCGCGATTTCCTCCGGCGGAGCGGGTGCGGTATTTTGGATGTGGATTTCTGCTTTGCTCGGTATGATGACGAGCTTTTCCGAAAATGCGCTCGGCATATATTTCCGCAGAAAAAACGAAAAAGGCGAGTGGGTGGGCGGCCCTATGTATTATATCGAAAAGGGACTCGGCCAAAAGTGGCTTGCGGTTATATTTTCTGTTTTTTGTCTGTTCGCGTCGTTCGGAATAGGCTCGGTGGCTCAGGTCAACGGAATATCCACGGCACTTAAGGGTTCGTTTAATATACCGGGCGTTGTCACGGGGATAGTCGTTTGCGCCCTTATAGCCGTTATAATTTACGGCGGACTGAAAAGAATAGTCACGGTGACGGAAAAATTTGTGCCTTTTATGGCGGCGTTTTACATAATAGGCGCGCTTATAATAATAATCGTAAACTTCCGCCATATAGGCGACGCTTTCGGCGAGATATTTTCGGGGGCGTTCAGTATGCGCTCCGTCGGAGGAGGCGTTATGGGATACGGTATTTCAAGAGCCATGCGTTTCGGTGTGGCGCGCGGAGTATTTTCTAATGAGGCGGGCCTCGGCTCGTCGGTAATGGTCCATTCCTCCTCTGATGCCAAGGAACCCGTAACACAGGGTATGTGGGGCATATTTCAGGTGTTTTTTGACACCATTGTTATATGCACACTTACGGCACTCGTAATACTGACTACCGGGGCAAATCTGCAAAGCGGACTTGAGGGAGTCAATATAACAATATATGCCTTCGAGAGCGTGCTCGGCAAATGGGGCTCTTATATAGTATCCATAGGTATAGTTATGTTCGCTTTTTCAACCATACTCGGCTGGTCGGTGTACGGCTCGCGCGCCGCAGAATATATAGGCGGAAAAAAGCTGACTGCGGTGTATAAAATAATATTTCTCGCAATGACATTTATAGGTGCCGTGTCGAGCATTCAGCTTGTTTGGGATCTTTCCGATACGTTTAACGGTCTTATGGCTTTGCCGAACCTTATAGGTCTGTTGCTTTTGTCGGGGACAGTGTTTAAAATAACCAAAAACTACGAGCAGAGAGTGATAGGCGGCAAAAAGATAAAGCCGATGCTGTCTTTTTATGACCGTGAGAAATAATTTTCGGTATTCACATTTAACTCCGAATTTGATATAATATACGGGATTTAAAAAGATAAAAGAGGAAATTTATGTCAGGTAAAAAGGACTACATCAGAAATTTTTGCATAATTGCCCATATCGACCACGGCAAGAGTACGCTTGCCGACCGTTTGTTGGAGCTTACGGACTCCGTAGCGAAACGCGATATGGAGGCGCAGCTTCTTGACAATATGGATATTGAGCGTGAACGCGGTATAACCATTAAGGCACGTGCCGTAAAGCTTGATTACAAGGCTGCCGACGGCAAAAAATATGAACTGAACTTAATAGACACTCCCGGTCATGTTGACTTCAACTATGAGGTGTCGCGTTCCCTTGCGGCATGCGAGGGAGCTGTGCTGATAGTTGACGCGTCACAGGGGATAGAGGCTCAAACTCTTGCAAATACCTACCTTGCGCTTGACCACGACCTTGAAATTGTGCCGGTAATAAATAAAATCGACCTTCCCGCCGCAGAGCCGGAGCGCGTTGCTAAAGAAGTGGAGGACGTTATAGGCATACCGTGTATGGATTCGCCGCGAATTTCGGCAAAAACGGGCGAGAATGTCCCCGCTGTGCTTGAGGAAATCGTAAACCTTGTGCCGCCTCCGGATGATAACGATTCAAAGCCGCTCAGAGCGCTTGTATTTGACTCCGTATATGACAGCTATCGCGGTGTAATTGTCTATGTCAGAATAGTTGACGGTGTGGTAAGGCCGGGGCAGACCATGCGTCTTATGGCTACGGGTGCCGAATTTACCATAGTTGAAACGGGATATATGCGCGCCAAGAGCTTGGAGCCGACAAAGCAGCTGTCCTCGGGTGAGGTCGGTTATATCACCGCTTCGATTAAAACCGTAGGCGATGCGCGCGTAGGCGATACCGTGACTCTTGCCGAAAATCCGGCTTCGGAGCCGCTTGCAGGATATCGCAAGGTAAATCCGATGGTTTTCTGCGGAATTTATCCGGCGGACGGAGCGGATTATGAGGCTCTTAGGGATGCTCTTGCCAAATTACAGCTGAATGACGCCTCGCTCTCGTTTGAACCCGAGACGTCAAGTGCCCTCGGCTTCGGCTTCAGGTGCGGTTTTTTGGGGCTTTTGCACCTTGAAATCATACAGGAACGCCTTGAGAGAGAGTATGACCTTGACCTTGTAACAACAATACCTTCGGTTGTTTACAAAATACATCTTACCGACGGAAACGTAGTCGAAATAGACAATCCGTGCAACTACCCCGACCCCGCAACAATCGATTTTGCGGAGGAACCCATGGTGGAGGCGCACATCTTTTCTCCGAAGGATTATGTGGGAGCCATAATGGACCTTTGCCAGGACAGACGCGGCGAATATAAAGAAATGACGTATCTTGACGCCGACAGGGTGGACTTAAAATATATACTTCCGCTTAACGAAATAATCTATGACTTCTTTGACGTCTTAAAATCGCGTACGCGCGGCTATGCTTCGTTCGACTATGAGCTTTGCGGCTACCAAAGATCAAGCCTTGTAAAGCTCGACGTTCTTTTGAACGGCGATATGATAGACGCCCTCTCGTTTATTATTCACTCCGAAAAGGCATATCCGAGAGCGCGCAGAATAGCCGAGAAGCTTAAGGACAATATCCCGCGTCAGATGTTTGAAATTCCCATTCAGATAGCCGTAGGCGGCAAGGTAATAGCGCGCGAAACCGTAAAGGCAATGCGTAAGGACGTGCTCGCTAAATGCTACGGCGGCGATATAACGCGTAAAAAGAAGCTGCTTGAAAAGCAAAAAGAGGGTAAAAAGCGTATGCGCAAGTTCGGTACGGTAGAAGTTCCGCAAGAGGCGTTTATGGCTGTGCTTAAATTAGACGATGAATAATATAGGACTGTATATTCACATTCCGTTTTGCAATTCAAAGTGCCCGTATTGCGATTTTTACTCGTTTCGCGCCGATGACGATACAAAAAACAGATATGTTTCGGCTGTTTTGCGAGAGCTTCGGAACAATTCAAAACAGTTTAATTGTAAAGCCAATACGCTTTACATTGGCGGCGGAACTCCGTCGGTTTTGGCTCCGGATTATCTTTGTCAAATCATAAACGGCGCAAAATCAACGTTTTTGACCGATGATGCGGAAATAACGGTAGAGTGCAACCCGTTTTCGCTCGGCGACGAATTCTTTGAAAAAGTAAGCGAGTGTAAAGTAAATAGGCTTTCCATAGGTTTGCAGTCGGCAAATGACGGCGAACGTAGGATTTTAGGCAGACGAGCCGGCAAAAGTGAGGTTCAAAGTGTCGTTTCACGGGCAAAAAAAGCGGGAATAAATAATATTTCGCTTGATGTCATGCTCGGCGTGTCGGGTCAAACTAAAGAGAGCCTTAAAAGCACACTTGATTTCTGCATTTCTTCGGGTGTGCCGCATCTCAGCTGCTACATTCTCAAAATAGAGGAGAATACGCCGTTTTTTCGTATGAGAGACAAATTGCCGTTCCCCTCTGACGACGATACGGCCGATATGTACCTTTTTATGTGCGAATACCTCGAAGAACACGGTATTATGCAGTATGAAATATCAAATTTTGCGGTTCCCGGCTTTGAGAGCCGCCACAATCTGAAATATTGGCATGATGAAGAGTATATCGGCATAGGTGCTTCGGCACATTCGTTTTTAGGCGGAAAACGCACATATTATCCGCGTGATATTGAGTATTTCATAAGCGGCAATGAGCGTTTAACTGAGGGCGACGGCGGCGACGAAGAGGAATTTTGTATGCTCGCTTTAAGGCTTCGCGAGGGGCTTACTCAAGAGCGTTTTTACGCCCGTTTTCATCACGGCATACCGCAAAAAATGCTTGAAAGCGCAAAGCAATACGAAAAATACGGGCTTTGCAGCTGTGAGAGCGGCGGAATTTCTCTGACGCGGCGCGGATTTTTACTATCCAACTCCGTAATATCCGAAATTATCTTATAGATATAAACATTTTAGGGCTTGTAATTCGCTTTACAAGCCCGTTTTTTTGTGCTTTTCGGGTGTTTGTGAAATTAAAACGGCTTTTTGTTACAATGGCGTTTTTTTGTCGCACAGCACGTGATAAAATCAAGAGGCTAAACGGAAGAGTTCTCTGAAAGTGAATTGATTACAGAGAATTTCCGGTGTATAATTTGTACAAGATTACCTAAATCGGCTGCAACTATTGTCGAAATGTGTTTGTAATCTAAAATTTTACATATTTTCATTTTAAAATGACAAAAGATTGTCAAACTGCGTTCACAATCTGTTAATATTTGGTTTAAAGACTGTTTAAAATGAGTTTTTAAATTAGCTAAAAACTCTTTACACCAAGTCATTTTTGGTGTAAACTTAAGTATAAATATACGGTGTAATAGTGTACCCATTTGCGCCTTAAAATCGGTAAATAGACGCTTGCTCCGCAAAATGATGGAAAACAAACGTTAAAGTAAACCCGAAGCGGTGCGGATTTATCGTATACTATTATATATAGCGTTTTTAATCAATTTATCGGAGGTTTTTCATTTGGCAGATCTTATATTTCGGCATCTTGCCGGAGCCGATGGCGAGGGCGTTTACAAAAACGGCAAAACCGGCTTCTCGGTTTCTTATTTCAAAAAGAAAGAAATAGACTCGCGCTATCCCTCGGGCGGCTATACGGTTGTCGGTCAAATAGGGAAGGGCAAACGCGAAATCGGTGATTTGCAGTCTGACGACGGGCAAACCGAAAAGGTGTATGCCGCAACGAAAATGCCTCATACCGCGGTAGTCGGCTACATAGAGACAGAGGCTGACAAATTCATTGCGATAGTTAAAGACAGGCTCTTGCTTTGGCTTTTGTTTGCGCTTTTGATAGCGGCACTTATAATAGGTCTTATATTCCTTTTAAAGTCCGTTATACCGACAGGCGGCGATGGCACAACCACAACGCCCCCCGCAGGCGTAATCGACCAAAATGCCATATTGGGCGAGGGCGAGATTTCCGTACCCGATAAAACAAAAACAAGGGGCAGGCAGATAAAGGTCTACGGTATTCCCGAGCTTCCATTGGCGGCAAATACCAAGGAGCAAAGCTTTGTATTCTCAAACCCCGAGGAAAACCCGTGCTTCTTTGTTATAGAAATAGAGCTTTCAGATACAGGCGAGGTTATATATACCTCAAATCTCTTGCCGCCTGGCTATTCAATATCAAAGTTCACGCTGAACCGTGAGCTTGCGGCAGGAACCTATCCGGCAACAATCCATGTTAAGACATACAGCTTTGATAAAGAGCAGCGTAAACTTAACAATATGGATTTAAAAACGACCATCGTGGTTTCATAAGAAACTATATTCAAAATACAGATTTTGAGGAAAGGAGTTGCAGTTTATGCAAAAAAATTCAAAGATTAAAATCGGAAAAAGCATAACTGCTGTGCTGCTTTGCGTAGTGCTTTTGGTAACGTCGATTCCCATGGTTCTCGCGGCCGGCGAGGGCGAATATGACCCGATACCGACCTTTACCGAATCGGATAAAAGGGAAGCGGCTGCAACACTTAATGACGACGGCGGAATTACGGTCAGCTTCCCCGCGGCTAAGGTTAGCGAGCGCAAAACCGGCACAAAAACAATTGACGGGTATATGTTAGAGCTTGTTGATCTCGGAACATATACCGAGGTTCACACAAGCACGGTTTTGCTGCGCAAGATGGTTAGTCCCACCGGTACCGCACCGTACACGGCTGAGATTACGGCAGACGAAATCAAAACAAAGGTGCCTGCGGGTCTGTCTGACGACCACCGTTACAATATTACGATAACGGCGTACGACAGCGACGGCTGGTTCTCGGAGGCTGTTAACGCATACGTTTCGGATGTTCCGACTTATGTATACGATGCGGACGCTTATGCCCCCGTTACAAACAACGTTCTTGCCATGCGTGAAGTCCTTACCTTTGATAAAAAAGGTCAAGCAGATAGCCACGGTTCGTTTTCGGATGACGGAACCGACGAGAGAACCGCCGAAATCAACAATGTACGCAGTACGTCAGGCTCACTTGACTATATGCAGGAGGGTAATCACCTTACAGTCGGAGGCAGAACCGATGGTGTAGGCGTTAAAGACACGGGCAACAGCTACGGCTACGCAATGCGTATCGAGTCCGCCGCAACCACCGACAGCCCTCAGTCCTTTGATACAACATGGAGCCGCCAGACTTGGGACCCGACGGGTGCTTCCGAGATTTGGTACTATCTTGACTTCTCACAGGTCAGCGTAACGGGGCTTTCATTCCGCCTTCGTTCAAACGAAAAGTGGTTTGCTCAGGACTTTGATAATAGCTATACCGACAAGAATAACGCTTTCAACAGATACGGCGATATGATTTATTCTACTGTCGGTACCACAAAAGCAGGCTATATGGGTGAGGACCCATATTTATACCTGCAGCAAACGGACGGTAGCTGGAAAAAGGTTATGTTAAAAGACGGTACCGTTGACCTTGACCATTTCAAGGGTTATGTCCGCATACCGCTTCAGTTTATGTGCTCCGAAACCGACTCTGTTGTTACGGATTCCAACGAGGATTTCGGTGTAAACAAGCCTGTGTCCGATATGTATGTATGGAACAGCTCGGATAAAACTAAAGCAAATGCCAACAAGTATTATAACGAGAAAATTAAGCTTTCGCAGTCGGTAGTTGTTGACCCTGCCGGTACTTCGATATCCGATGCTCTGCTTATTAGACGCTATTCCTTCAGAATCAACAAGACGTCGACTTTGAGCGGTGAATACTATATCGACGGCGGCACGATGCTCGCTCCGTGCATGACTACGGCGGACGGTGGCAAGACAACAGCCGATTCGCCCAAAAGAGCTTATATCGATAAGACCAAAATCGGTACGGGTGAAGATCCGGTAGTTAATCGTACAAATGCTTTTAAAGCTATCGAGGATATTATGTCCGCCGGCTTTAAGTTTACGGGTTGCTCGTATGACCCGGCTTCTACGAGCCTTGAAACCAACAACGGCAGCGTAGGTAAAAAGATTTTCCTTGATAATGTATTGTTCTACCGTACAGACGGTCAGAAATACAGCGAAAATACCCTTAACGGAGCAACAAACACAGGCACGCCCGTTAAGACATATTATGACCAGGAAACAGAAATTCCGCGCGCTATTTTCAATGCCTGCCAAAAGTACATTGAAGATCCTAACTCCTACGATTACCGCGCCGTTAAGTATATCGAGGACTTGATAGCCGGTTATAAAAAATCAATTGAGGAATATAACAAATCCGAGGAAGCCGGAAAATCCGGTATAATCGATGCTTCATTCCTTGAGGAGTCTGCGCTCGATACCAAGGCGGCAGCACTCGGTATGACCGAGGCTTGGGAAAAATACAAGACCGCCAAGCAGGCTTGTATAGACGGTAAAACCTACGGCTCTGCTAACTCGGGTGCAGAGGATTTCATTCCGATGATTTCAACGAAGCTTGAGCAGCTTCCCGATTTCGACGAAAATACTCTCGCGGTAAGCGATGAGGATAAAGCCGTTGTTAAGAGCCTTTATGAGGTTTATATCCGCCTTAACTTAAGCCAGCTCGCTATGCTCGGCAGAGCGGAAGAGGAGAAGCTCTTAAAGTACTTCAGCTTCATAGAAGAAGAGCTTGCCGACAACTCTGTTGTAATAGGTCAAGCGCTTACAAACAATAAGGTTATACCGTTCGGCGACTTCAGCTCCTTGGAAAAAGGCACCAGAAGCTGGCAGTTTGAAAACTCAAAATATGCCGGCAAGGTAGGGCAGGATTACTACTATTCTAAGGGATATTTGACATATCAGGTTCCCTTTGCTTCACTTTCGGCGCATCGTGAAGATACTGCAACGCCTACACTTATACCAACCGGTGCTCTCGGTAGTGACCCGCAGAGAAACGGTATTACAGATTATCGTCAAAACGGTACCTCGGCAATCATTACGTCAAACGGCCTTGAGGGCAAAAACGCCGCAACGGTTACCATAAATAACCAGTATGCCGAAGACAGAAAAGGCTGGTATAACTGCATAAGCATTACAAAGGGACTTGCCAGCGAAGAACCGAGCAGCAGCGGCGATTACTCCGCGCTGAGAGCCAACAATATGTCGTCTGAGAGTCTCGGCGATTTTGCTAAGTCGTATTCCAAAAACGACATAGGCGAAACCGACCGTTTGGCACTTGTATTCTACGCAGACTTCTCTCAGCTTGACACATTCTCAATGGCGTTTAATATCAGCTCATACTATGAAGGAGCCGCCGAGGACTACACCCTCGACTTCGGCAGCGACAACGAGGCTTCTTACTTCTATCTCATTAACCCCAAGACGGGTGAATGGGCTAAATGTACTCCCAAGGATGAAAGCAAGAGAAGAATTTACGCTTACACCTCGGAGTACGGCATAGATACGGGAGACGGCGATTACCTGACCCTTTCTCACTACAAGGGCTATGTTATGATTCCGCTCTTCCAGTTCTCGAGAGGCGTTCAGGGCATTAATCCAGTCTCTAACTATCGTATAGATGAAAAAGCCGAGTCCCTTAACAACATTTTCCGTGTTACCATAGGTATAGCGCCCTTGTCAAATTACGACGATTCGTCCGTAAACGGGAAGAGCGCAACCGCAATGAACGGTAAGAGCTTTACAATAGGCTCTGTCGGCTTTACATACAGACAGGGTACCTCGGCATACGGTGCAGGCGTACAAAACAGAACCGGCGACGTCTCGTTCGACGATTATGCACAGGTTAAGTCTCTTACTTCAATGCAGTTTGAAAACGCGGTAGCGGATGTCGATATTTATAAAGCGAACACTCGTACCGAAAAGATAAACACGGCACTTGCTCTTTATGCGCAGCTTTCGGATTATCAAAAGACAATACCTTCCGTTGCAAGAGCATACAGCGTGCTTCAAAAGTACAAGAGCATCGACGACGGCATCACTTTGCTCGATCAGCCGCAAATTGCGGTTACCGATTTGAAACCTTTGATTGAGGCTATGCCGGCTGCAGCAACCGGCGGCTCCGTAACAGGCAGCAACGCCTTACCTTATCCCGGTTTTGTTATCGGCACCGATGCGAGCGGAACAGAGAAGCCGCTTATAGATTACGGCGCATATTCTCTCACCGCGGCTGACGTACAGAACATAATCAATTGGTATGAGCAGTCTTATGAGCGCTATACCGACGAGGCGATTGCGGCGCTCGGTACGGAGAACGTCACAAAAATGGAAAACCTTTATAAGGTTGCAAAACGCTTGAGACTTCTCGAAAATTACCGTGACGGCTACACGAGTGACTCCGGTACCGCTATAACCGGTATTAAAGACCTTAACGCTCTTGTTGCTTCAATGTACGGCGAGACCGGTAAAGCGACCGACCTTACGACCGACTGCAGGCTTATGCCTACCGGCCAGACCGCGGCGCTTGAAAACTACATCGAGAAGTATAACGACCTTGATTATTACGCTAAGTATATCTTAACTGATAAGGCCGACAAATTTGCAAGCGCTCCTCAGTATAAGAATTATGCTAAGTCGGCCGAGGCGGTTAACAAGGTGCTTGCCAACATCAAAACTTACACCGACGACATCACCGGTAAGACGGTTAAGGGCGGTGTTGTTCGACTTGAAGAAAAGTACACGGCTCTTTACAATACCGTTAAGGGTCAAATGGACAATAGCGGTATTCAGGACCTCACCGCAATAACGGAAGCGGTTGAAGAGTACAATTCGTTTAAGGGCTATATAAGGCAGGTTCAAGAGGTTAACGACGGTAACACCGTTAATTCCTCGGACGGCGAAGCTCTCCACGGTATTATAGATACCCTCCGTATTTTCCCGAACTTTGCTTCGGAGGTAGACAAAGACAGCGTCGCTCTCAATAAGGATGCAACAACGGGAACCGCAGTCTTTACTCTTTCAAATGCCGTTGACTATCCGGACGGAAATTACACACTTCGTGTAACCTCTAAAAACGGAGGCCTTAAGGACGCTACAGGCACCACCCACGATTACAACGTAGCAATGACGGGTGCGATTGAAAAGACTGTAACGGCAGACGCTCTTAAAACTTCTCCAGAAACCGCGGAGGTCGCAAATAACACCGCTTCGGCGGCAGCTCCCAAGGCAATAAACTTCACGTTTACCGCCACGGGCGTTACCGTAACGAGTGAAGATGTTATTACAATAGAGCTTATCGATAAAGCTACCGGCGAGGTTGCTGTTGACAAGACAACAAATGAGCCTGTCAGAAAAACTGTCAATATTCATTTTGCCGCAGACGACTTCTTTGAGGTTACAATTCCTGCGGAAATAGATGTTCCTTGGGGCGAGACGGAAGCTGTTGATGTTTCCTATAAGGTTACGTCTTCACTTGACACGGGCAGTAAGATCGGTGTTTCCGTAGCACGCAGTGCTTCTGTCGCAAATGACACTCTCACCAATGCAGCAACATCGACATACGCTCTTCCGTATACTTCACAGAACTTTACTTCCACAGAATTTACAGGTAAAAATGAGGGAGCGCTTCCCGCTCAAAAACCGTCATTGACGATTTCCGGTTGGACGGACGCTCCGATAGCCGAGTATTCGACTACTCTTACTTATACCGTAGATTACACTAAAGGTTAATTAACAAATTAAATGCTTTATCAAGACCATAAGGAGGTGGTTCTATGAAGAAAACATTATCAGTTTTGCTCGCAGTCCTTTTATTGTCGCTCGTGACTGTTCCGTCTTTCGCGGCTCCGGCTCCGGCTACGCTGAACAAAGAGAACCCCGTAGGCTCCGTAAAGATTTCTACCGGCGAGGGCAAACAGGATGAGTATGAGCTTTCAATTCCTGCCGATACCGAAATACCGTGGGAAGCTACTTCTTGCGCAATAGGTAAGGTTACGGCAACTAAAATGTGGCTGTCTCCCGGCAAGACCGTTAAGGTGGCTGTTTCGTCGCTCAACGGCTCAAAGCTCGTCAACACTTTGGACAGCTCAAAGACTATCGCCTACACGCTTACAGGCGCAGAGCAAATGGCGTTTTTACCGGGCGATTATATGAAGTCTTACGACCTCTCCGTGAACATCGCAGAGGCTGAATGGCAAAAAGCCGCTTCGGGTGAGCATACAGATGTTCTTACCTTTACGGCAGAATATACCAACGCGTAATAAATGTAAGGAGACAAAATTATGAAAAAGCTTATTTCTATCGCACTCGCAGCGGCTATGCTCGCAGCTGTTTCGGTTCCCGCTTTTGCAGCTAATCCCATAACCAAGGAAACAGAGCAGACCGGCACAACCATAATTAAGACATCCACAAAAACAGGTCCCGATTCGCCTGAGGATGATGCTGTCAGATACACCGTTTCTATTCCGGCAGATACAGAAATTTACTGGGGCACCGAGGAGACAAATCTTGTTTACTCTGTTGAGTCTCACCTCAAGAGAGGCCAGGCTCTCAAGGTTACCGTAGCAGGCACAGGCTCTATGAAGACCGATGCTGCAGCAGGCGAGGTTTACACTCTTCCCTATACTCTTTCGGGTGACAACGCTTTCACGGCAGACAGCCCCGTAGTTTACGGCAACAAGGAAACTCCGGCCGTTGACAAAAATCTCAAGGTTACAATAAGCAGCGAGGACTGGAACAGAGCTGTTGTTGATGTTTACAACGACACCCTTACCTTTACCGCTGAGGTTTAATTATTGAAAGGAGACTAATATAATGAAAAAGCTTATTTCAATCGCACTTGCAGCGGTTATGCTTGCAGCAGCTTCGGTTCCCGCTTTCGCAGCTAACCCCATAACCAAGGAAACTGACAATACCGGTACAGCTATTGTTAAGACCGCCACAAAAACAGGCCCCGATGCTCCCGAAGACGACGCTGTTAAATACACCGTTACAATTCCGGCCGATACCACAATTTACTGGGGCGCAGAGGAAACAGCTCTTGACGGATTTTCTGTTGAGTCTCACCTTAAATACGGCCAGAAGCTTAAAATCGGCGTTGAGGGCTCAAGACTTATGAAGCTTACCGAGGATGCAAACGAGACATTGGCTTACGATTTCTCGGCTGACTCTAACCTCGAATTTATAGCTGACAGCCCCGTTATCAATCCCGCAAAGGCACTTACCCTCAAGGTTAAGGTTGCCGCAGACGATTGGAACAACGCTATCGTCGGCGAGTACAGCGATACTCTTACCTTCACCGTAAGCCTTTGATTTTGAAAGGAGATAACCACAATGAAAAAATTACTTTCAATAGCTCTTGCGGCGGCAATGCTCGCAGCGGTTTCCGTTCCGTCATTTGCAGCTGACAAGACGCTTACAAGCGACCATACCTCCGATACGGCTAAGGTTATTACTTCTACAAAAACCGGTCCCGACGGTCCCGAGGCTACTTCTTACACGGTAACCTTCCCGGCAGAAACCACTATTTACTGGGGCAAAGAGAGCACAGACTTTACATACAACGTAAAGTGCCAGCTCAAATCAAACGACCGTCTTAATGTTATGGTTGCAAAGGAAGACGGTACAACCGACCTCAAGGCTATCGCATCAGGCAATACCGCTACTCTTCCTTTCAGCGTAGCAGGCACCACAGCTTATACTTCAGCTTCTGCAGTTGTTGCAGATGAAGCTGTTAACGCAGCAGTAAACATTGCCTCAGCTGATTGGGCAAAGGTTCCGGTAGATGAGTACGAGGGTAATCTTACACTTACGGTTTCGATAGCTCCCGCTACAATCTAAGAGTCGGAAACCCTTTCAAAATACAAGGAGAACCAATTATGAAAAGAATTCTTTCAATAGTCATTGCGGCTGTGATGCTCTTGGCTATATCGGTTCCCGCTTTTGCTGCAACTGCGACAATAGATCAGTCTACTTCCGGTGGCGTCGGTAACTCCTCGGTAGTTACCGACCGAAGCGGAATAAGCGGTACCTTTACCGTTTCTTATCCCGCCGAAACCACCATTTATTGGGGCACCGAAAGTACCGAAATCGGTTACACTGTATCGAGTACGCTTGTGAGCGGAAATAACCTTCGTGTTACTGTAGCTCAGGACAGTGCAAATCTCCATACAGGCGGCGGCAGACTTCTTCCTTACACTATAACCGGTGATACCAACATAACAACCGGTCATGAGACAGTTACCAACAGCGCATATTCGGTAAATGTCAATATTACTAAGGAAAACTGGGGATCCGTTTCCATTGATGAGTATGAAGATACTCTTACATTTACAGCTTCTGTTGAAGCGATAGCTTAATTTTTCAATCCGAAAAGGAGTTATATTATGAAAAAGTTACTTTCAATAGTTCTTGCAGCGGCTATGCTTGCGGCAGTTTCAGTTCCGTCCTTTGCAGCTACAGCTGAAATCAATCAGGATACAGCGGACGGCAAGGGTGTCGCAACCGTTAAGACCGATACAACAAACGTTCCCGCAGACGGTTATTTCACAGTAACATATCCTGCTGAAATGAGCGTTAAATGGGGCGCTGAAACCACAGCCTTTACCTACAATGTTAAGTCAACTCTCAAGACCGGCAAATGTCTTTCCGTTTCGGTTGCTTCGGAGGCTGGCAAAATGAAGCCCGCTACCGATAACGGCTATACCATTCCTTACGCCTTCAGCGGCGACACTTCCGTTAAGACTGCTGCCGAGGTAGTTAACAATACTTACAACATTAACGTTGACGTTGCAGCAGCAGCTTGGAACGCTACCATCACCGATTACAGCGATGCTACCGTTACCTTCACAGCAGCAGTTGTTGACCAATAATTTGTTTAACAGTTAAACATTATTTCATTAAGGAGTTACAATTATGAAAAAGATAGTATCAATTCTTCTTGCTGTTATGATGATAGCAGCTATTGCAGTTCCCTCATTCGCAGCTACAATAACCAAGGAATCAGACCCCAAGACCGCCGATGTTCAGGTTAAGACAAAGACAACCGATAAGGAGAACAACGATCCCGAAAACTACACCGTTACCATTCCTGCTGAGATCACAGTTGCTTGGAACGACACAACAGCTCAGGACGCTTCTTACACCGTTGATTCTCAGCTTAAGCTCGGCGCTAAGCTCAAGGTTTCGGCTGCTGCTAACGATGCAGGAAAAATGACAAACGCTGCTACCGATAAATTCCTCACCTTCACCGTAGCAGGCGGAGATGCTGCTGAATATCCCGAGCTTAACAACGCTGCTAAGTCTTCGACAACCGTTACAATCGCTGACTTCAACGCTCCCATAGCTGAGTATGTCGGCCACATGACTTACACCGTAGAGTACGTTGCTGCATAATTATTGCCGGATTTTGATTTTTAAAATTTTTAAGGAGGTGGTTTCATGAAAAAGGCTTGCAGTGTGCTGTTGTCTGTTTTGCTTATATTCACCATGCAGCTTTGCGTTTTCGCCGAGGCAGGTGAAATCGGCAAAACACAGCTTAAAACTGTAGTCCCGAATACCCATGAAATTACCGTAACGTATAACGACGGAGGTTATGTCCTTAAAGACGGCAACCTTATTGCAAGCGGTGCTAAGTTCGCCGTTGACCGTTTTGATTCGCTTTCTCTCGGAGCTGTTGCAAAGCTTGACAGCCACCTTGAGCGTGTTACGGTAAACGGTAAAGATTATACCGGTAAATTGCAGTACGGTATGTTGAGATTTGATTCGGTTGCCACCGATATGAACATTGTGTTCACATTTAAAAAATGCTTCGGACCCACCGAGCCGACTACAAATCCCACAGAACCTACCGAGCCTACAAGACCCACAGAGCCGACAGCTCCGACAGATCCCTCAGGCACAACAAATCCCGGCGGAGATCACGAAGATCCTTGTGTTCGTATGGGTATGAAGGGTAATGTGTATCGCGGTAAAAACCTTTTCCCGGGCGCTAAGCTCGACATTGACCTCGGCGAAATCAAGGCTGAGGCAGGAAAAGACGGTGCATACAGCGTAGACGTTATCAAAGACGGTTTCCATGTTGTAACAATCACCGACGAAAACGGTGAAGTAGCCGGCAAGACTACTTTCTCGGTAAGCGTAAGTGATACGGCAACAGAAACAACCGTTATTAAACTTGATGACGGTTCGCAGATTGCAGTTGTTCCGAAGGGCACCAATACCTTATGGCTCGACTTTGTCGTTAACGACGACGGTACTATTACTATTGTTCCCGGCACACCCGTAGAGGAGCCGACAAGCGAAGTTCCGGTAACCAAACCGAGCGACAGCGGCAACCCGATAATGAATAACCCGGTAATATCCAAAACCGGTGAACTTATCCGTGAAAATCCGCTCGCTGCAGCTGCTGTTTTCCTTTGTGGATTGTCACTTATATTCTTCATAATTCTTCGTAAAAAACGTAAGGATGACGAGGAAGAGGAAAACACAAAACCCGTTTGCTGATATAAACGGTAATAAATAAGTTTAAAATACCCCGACTGCGGTCGGGGTATTTTTATGTGTATCGGCATTGCAAACGGTGATGTGTTATGTTATAATACTTTGTCAGAACTTAAACGGGTAAAAGACCGAGGTTCGTCTTCTTGAAAGAGGTGGCTGTATGCCCATAAAAATAGATAATCAGCTTCCGGCGCATCATAGCCTGGAGCTTGAAAATATATTTGTTATGACGGAGGACAGAGCCGTCAAGCAGGACATTCGTCCGCTTAAAATTATAATACTGAATTTAATGCCTACAAAAATTGAGACCGAAACTCAGCTTTTAAGGCTTCTCAGTAATTCTCCGCTTCAGCTTGAAATAGACTTGCTGCAGGTAAAAAGCCATATTTCAAAAAATGTGTCAAGGGAGCATATGCTCAAATTCTACAAAACCTATGACGATGTCAAGGACGAAAAATTCGACGGTATGATAGTTACCGGAGCGCCCGTTGAGATGATGGACTTCGAAGAGGTCGATTATTGGGACGAGCTCTGCAAAATATTTGATTGGGCAAAAACAAATGTGTATTCCACATTTAATATATGCTGGGGAGCGCAGGCTGCGCTTTACTATAATTACGGTATTCCGAAGCATCTGCTTCCCGAGAAGGTTTTCGGCGTATTTCGCCATCAACCGCTTGATTTGTATCATCCGCTTTTGCGCGGATTTTCTGATGTTTTTTATGTTCCGCATTCACGTCACACGGAAAACCGAAAAGAGGATATAATAAGAGTAAAGGATCTTCAGATTTTGTCTTATTCCGAGGAAGCCGGAGTCCATCTCGTATCGGATATGGCGTGTCGCAATTTTTACTGTTCGGGTCATTGCGAATATGACAGCGACACCTTGGCTCGCGAGTATTTTCGCGATTTAAAAAAGGGTCTTGACATAAAGATGCCGCACAATTACTTCCCCGATAACGACATCAAAAAAACGCCCGTTGACACCTGGCGCGGTGCGGCAAGCCTGCTTTTCCAAAATTGGCTTAACTACTTTGTCTATCAAAAAACGCCTTATGACATAGCCGATATTAAATAGTCGGCGAGGCACTAAGCTTTGTAAATATATAAAAATTATAAGTAAAGGAATTATATTTATGCTTCAATACGAAGAATTGAGACTGCGACTTATAAATCACGAAAAGACTCTTGACGACCTCTCCGAGGCTCTGGGTCTTGATAAGATGAAAGAAGAGATAGCGCAGCTTGAAAAAGAGCAGACTGTTGACGGCTTTTGGGATGATATAGCCAATTCCCAGAAGGTCGTTCAGCGCACAAGCAACCTCAAGAGCAAAGTGGCGGCTTATGAAAAGCTCAGGCAGGATTATGACGATGCGCTTGTTATGATTGAACTTTCAAATGAAGAAGAGGACGAGGGTATGCTCGATGAGTGCACCGAGAGCGTAGAAAAGTTTGAAAGTGATCTTGACACCATGACCCTTACAACCCTTTTGAGCGGTGAATATGATGCCAAAAATGCAATTCTTACCTTCCACGCCGGCGCAGGCGGAACCGAGGCGCAGGATTGGGCGCAGATGCTTTTCAGAATGTATTGCCGATGGGGCGAGCGTCACGGCTTTAAGGTTACTACGCTTGATTTCCTTGACGGCGACGAGGCAGGGCTCAAATCGGCAAGTATCCTCATAGAGGGCGAAAATGCCTACGGCTTTATGAAAAGTGAGACGGGCATACACCGCCTTGTAAGAGTTTCCCCGTTTGATGCGGCAGGCAGACGCCATACCTCTTTTGCTTCGGTTGAGGTAATGCCCGAAATCGATGATACGGTCGAGGTTGAAATAGCTCCGGAGGACATTAAAATGGATGTTTACCGTTCAAGCGGTGCAGGCGGTCAAAAGGTAAACAAAACCTCATCTGCCGTAAGACTTACTCATATCCCGACGGGAATTGTTGTAGCATGCCAGGTTGAGAGAAGTCAGCATCAGAACCGAGAGGTTGCCATGAGAATGTTAAAATCCAAGCTTCTTGAAATCAAGGAGCGCGAGCATCTTGACAAAATTTCGGATATTAAGGGCGACCAAAAAGAGATAGGCTGGGGCAATCAGATACGTTCGTATGTATTTATGCCGTACACACTTGTCAAGGATAACCGCACCGGCTACGAAATGGGTAATATCAACGCGGTTATGGACGGCGATATTGACGGGTTCATAAATGCGTATCTCAAAATGCAGTCTCAGAAAAAGCTTGAGGAATAAACGCTTTATCGGGGCGGTAAGGCGGTATATCAATATGTTATTAAAGCGCGGAGTGTGTAATTCCGTGCTTTTTTGTTTGTTCGTATTGTATAATCACTAAAACACAGACCGGCTTATAATACTATTTGTAAAAATGTGTGCATTGAAAAAATATGTAGAATTTGTTATTATTTTCTTGTAAAGGTGGTTTTTCAGAGAAAGGAAGATCTGTATGCAAAAAACATCAACCAGGATTTTGAGCGTTTTGCTGTCTGTCCTTATGCTGTTGACTTTGGTTCCGTCTGCTCTTGTGAGCTACGCGGCAGGAGTCTCGCTTAACATTACGGACGAAAACGGTAATGACATTACCGAAATACAGCAGTTGACCGAGTATAAAACGCTTCAACTAAAGTATACCACGACAGGCGAATTGCCGGAGGGTACTACGGTAAAGTGGGAGAGTACCCTACCGCTTCTTGCCGATGTAGACGATAACGGCAAGGTTACGGCATATGATTCGTCAAAGACAGCTATAATTCAGCTTTGGCTTGATGAAAACGTGCGCGTGCTTCCTCTCGTAGGCGATAAAATGGCTGACGAGATTATGAAACAGCTTGAAAAGTCGGGTATTAATCTTGACAGTATGAACGATGACCTGATAGTTTCTATTGTCAGAGGCATTGCAGGTGATACTCTTGCGGACAGCCTTGCGTCTGCTCTTGCCAATATGAATGTCGAAATAACGGCTACTATATATGACGCAAGCGGAGCAAAGCTTGCAAGTGACAAAATTAAAATAAAGGTTCAAAAGAGCGTTATTGCGAACATCTTTCCTACCGGAACTCATATAACCAATAAAAAGAGCGTTCCTCTTACCGTTGCCGTGGGCAAAACGGTTCAGCTTTACGCGGCGGTAACACCGGTAAGGCTTAAGCACTCTGTAAAATGGGAGATGGGCGGCAACGTATTTGATACAAGCTCCGGCAAGCGTGCAACGATTTCCGATACGGGACTTGTCACATTTACTGCAGCAGGCTCGGTAACGGTTAGGGCATACGACGCGAGCAATGTAGCTTTTGTCGATACCATAACCTTTAATGTAGTTGAGCAGAAGGATCTCCCGGTTGAATCCTTTGATATTATAAGCGGCACAAAAACCGTAACAGATTCATCCGTATCCGTAAGCGAAGGCTCCACAACGCAGCTTGCAATTACAAATGTTGTTCCCGCAGGAGCATATACCGGCGACCTTACTTGGGAAATCGCCGATAAATCGATTGCCGTGGTTGATGCCTCCGGTACGGTAACCGGCCTTGACGGCGGCGACGGACTCGTTGAATACAGTAAATCCACAACCCTTACCGCAACGGCGGGCGGCGTTTCCAAAAATGTTACAATAAAGGTGTCAAGAGCCGGTGTGGTCGGCAGTATCTCCTCTGTTGAAATTGAGGGTAACAGTGCCGTTCCCAATGATACGCCGACTACCTTTAAGGCAAATGTGTTACCGTCAAGACTTAACACAAACTCGTCGGTAAAACGAGGGTGGGGTCTTACAAATCCCGATACAAAAGAAATAATATGGGCAACCGCCGAGGCACCCGCCGAGACAAAGCTTGCTACGCTTTCGTCCGACGGTGTATTCACCCCGAAATCGAGCGGTATTAGCGAAATACACGTAAGAGCAACTCTTAACGATAAAACCGTTGAGGACTCTCTTACCGTAACGGCGGGCAAGGCGATAACAGACTTCAGCATCAGCGGCAGCACAGCGGTTAATGAGAGTAAGACCACGCAGCTTGCAATCGCGAATATAGCACCGTCCGATTACGATCAAGCCCTTCTCGGAACTGTCGTATGGACTTCTTCCGACCCGTCAATAGCCACTGTTGATGCAAACGGTCTTGTAAAAGGTCTTGATTCCGGCGGAACGGCCATTTGGAACACCAAAAAGGTCACAATAACCGCAACCATCGGAAGCGTGTCTAAATCCGTAGAGGTAACGGTACGCGGTAACTCAATAAGACACCTCACGGGAGTTACCATAACGGGAAATGATTATGTAATCAAGGATTTTCCGGTTACCTACACCGCTAAATTCTCTCCCGAGAGAATTTCGGTCGATAAGCAGCGTTGGGGTCTCACTAAGGACGACGGCTCGGCTCCCTGGACCTCCGACTGGAATATCGGCGACGTAAATCAGAAGAATGCATATGCTTCGGTCGATTCAAACGGTGTTGTCACGGGTATTTCGGCAGGCGATACAACACTACATGCATTCGGCAGGAACGGCGTTACAAAGGTTGACGGCGCATACGTAGAAACTCAAAAGAATATAACGGTAGTTGAGGTTGAGCCGATAAGTATTGCGTTTACCGCGCCCACTAAGACCGATTATGTAGAGGGTAGCACAGAGCTCGATCTCACCGGTATGGAGGTTAAGCTTACATATAACCGTGCGGATATTGCCGAATATTACGGCGAAGAGGCGGCAAACGCCTATACCGACGATCAGCTTTCCGTTCCGGTAACGGATTATACGGTAAGCTCCGTCAACACTTCGATACTTGATTCGGTGCAGTATATTATAGTTAACGTAGTAAGAGCCGGCAAAACATATCACGCAATATTCCCGATAACCGTTCACTCTAAGGCGGTAACATCAATTGAGCTTGAAAATCCTAAAAAGGATTATCTCGAGGGCGATAAGACCCTTGATCTTTCGGGCCTTAAGGTTAAGGCTAATTACAGCAACGCCGAGTCCGAATACGTCACCGATTACACGGTCGACACATCGTCATTTGACCCGGAGCTTTACGATGTAGAGCAGAATATAACCGTTACATACACACATGCGGGGCGCAGCGCTTCGGCTACATTCCCCGTAATTGTATACGGTAAACCCGTTGTCAGCGTTGATAAAGGCGATTATAACGGCGGATGGACAAGCAAGGACGTAACCTTTACTCTTTCATCGTCTCACGAGCTAGACGGAGTTAAGTATTACTTTAAAACCGATTCCGCAGGCGTAGAAGCACCATTGGAAGGCAACACGCTTACCGTAAATGTGAACAGCAGCGATACATATTATTTTAAGGCTGTAAATTCCAAGGGTATTGAGAGCGATTACACCGAGGGCTACACCGTTATGCGTGATGATATAGAGCCTTCGTTCACTCTTACTCCCGCCGTAACCGAGCTTACAAATAAGAGCTATGATGTTGCGATAGGAGGCCTTACCGTAGGCGCTTCGGGAATAGCCTCCGTTACATTAAACGGTGAGGATATAACCGCTTCTCATGATTCGTTTACCGTTGCTGAGAACGGAACCTACAACGTAGTTGTAACTGCGGGGAACGGTCTTACGGCAGAAGAAAGCATCGTTATAAACAATATCGATAAAATTGCTCCCACCGTAAACAGCATAACCGTTTTACATAAGGACATAGGCGGTGTCGCAAGAGAGGTTTCCGGAAACTTCTTCAGCAAGGCGGACACTTTATGCAGATTCTTTAACAAGACTGTTGAAATTACCGTTGATGCGTCGGATGAGGGCGTATCGGGAATAGACAAAATTGAATATCGCTTTGTAGATGAAAACGGTCAGCCGACCGGCTCCGACTGGAGCGTCTACGACAGCGAAAACAAACCGGCTAAAGACCCCGATTTCAAGGGCTTTGTAGAGGCAAGAGCTACCGATAAGGCAGGCAATGTTTCCGCGATACTTCGTTCGGACGGCGTGGTTATAGACGGTACGGCTCCCACCGATGTTACCGTTTCCGCTGTATACGGCGGTGATAAGGAATATCAAGAGGGTGCTTGGAGCGCAACAGATGTAAATATAACTCTTTCCTCCGAGGCTTATTCGGGAATTTACAAATATTATTACCGTGTTGACGGCGGCGAATGGCAGGAGCTTTCGGGCAATACCTTTACCGCAACCGAAACAGGTGAGCATAAATACGAATTTAAGGCCGAGAGCTATGCGTCTCTTGAGAGCAACGTCACTGCGTTTACGGTTAAGATAGACCGTCAGGTGCCTGTTATCCGCGTCTCGTTCGAGGGTACCTTCGGCAGATGGACGGGTGAAGGCGTTACATTCAACTTCTCTACCGAGGAAGCTTCTCTTTCCGGTATTAACTATTATTATGACAACGGAAACGGCTGGACTCTTATCGACAGCGGCGCGAGCATTGAGATAACCGATACAACCAACGCCGTTTACAGATTTAAAGCCGTTAACAATGCCGGCACCGAGAGTTATCCCTCTGACAGCTATCACGTAATGATAGATGCAAAGGTTCCCGAAATAACTCTTACTCCCGAGGTTACCGATGTTACTCCGAATCCTTATAAGATAAACATAAGCACCGAGGTAGGCGAGTCGGGACTTCGTGAGGTTACCTGCAACGGTCAGGATATAACCAATGAAGACTCTTACACCGTGTCACAGAACGGTACATACGTATTTACCGTAGTAGGCAAAAACGGCAGAGTTGCAACAAAGATATTTACGGTTACAAATATCGACGGCGATAAACCCGTGCTTACCGTATCTTCTTACGGTAAAACAGGCGAGTGGACAAGCGGCGACGTTACAATAGTTCTCTCGGCTACAAGCAATACCGGCGTTACATATTACTATGACGACGGAACGGGCTTTAAGGAGATGAACGGCAGCGTTCTCAATATTGCCGAAAACTGCAATAAGACTTATACATTTAAGGCTGTTAATAAAGCGGGCGTTGAGAGCGATGTGTCGGACGGTGTTGTCGTTATGATTGATAAGAGCGTTCCGACGGACGTTACGGTAACGGCGGCTTGCGGTGAAGAAAATGTGGCTTCCGGTTCGCTTGTAAGGCAGGATGTGACATTTACTCTCAGCTCTTCGGCTTCGTCTGGCGTTAAATATCAGTATTCGCTTAACGGAGGCGAGTGGACAAATATTGAGGGCAACACTCTCACCACAAACGGTAGCGGAGCATATAATTACAAATTCCGCGCTGTCAGCGGCTCGGGTCTTGTCAGTGATAAGAGTGAATTTAACGTACAGGTTAAAATACGTTTGTTCGGCGATGTGAACGATGACGGCAAGGTTGACAGTACGGATTACAACCTTATCGTATATCATTCGCTCGGCATTGAAACTCTTACCGATGATCAGCTTGCTGCGGCGGACCTTAACGGAGACGGTGTTGTTGATCTCTCCGATGCTTCCGTGCTTGACCTCGTTATGGCAGGCAAATATAAAGCAGGCGAATAAAGTAAAGCAAGCCCAAAATAAAACGCTTATTCCGATTTTTCGGAATAAGCGTTTTTTGTTTAGTAAGTAGCCGGAGTTTTTATCAGAATTTGTTGTGAACCTTTTCGCAGAATGCATACATATCTTTAATATTAAGCTCCGTGCCGTCGTCGAGAACGACCTTGCCGCTCCAAAGTCCGTGAACCTGATGTGTTTTCATACCGAACAGGTTGAGCGGAAGCATGTTTGTATAGTGGTCGTAGTACGGCTTCATAGTCAAATCAAGTCTGCCGTCCTCCGAAATAAAATGCCATTCATTCATCCATCCGGCGCCATCTTCAGGGTCTTTCTCAAGATGTACTGCGCCTATTTTATGGCATTTACCGTCATAGAATATAGCTGTTTCGGTTGCATTTGACTCGTCGCCGAAGCCCCATGTAAGCTCGAAGCCGAAGAGCTTACCGTCAAGATAAGTGCTGCCGTTTCCCCAGTACCATGTATTCGTGTGCGGCCACACACCGCGCCCCCAGTCAAGAACCGTAAAGGTTTTATCCTTTGTAAATGTGTATTTCTCGTTCCCGGCTACAACGGTGCCTTCTGTCGCAAGGCAGTTGAGCTTTTGAGTAAGGAAGAAGCATCCCTGTTCCTTAAACGGGGTCGCTATTGTTATGCTTTCGTGCTCGGGAAGCTTATAGCAAGTAACGTCGAATTTAACCTTTTTGCCTGAAGCCGTGCCTTCAAAATAGAGGCGTCTCTCCGTTTCGCGAACGTCAAATATAAGCTTTGTTCCTCCGCGCTTATATTCGGTATAGTTCGGAACGTCGCCGTTTTTGCTGAGTCGGTTCTTGTGCGGCGTGAAAAGCTCAGTTGCCATACCGCTTATTTTTCTGCCGGTCTTTAGGTTAACAAGTCCGAAAGTGGCACAGGTGGCAAGCGATATATTAAAGAAATTGAGCTGTATCATTATATTTCCGTCGCTTATCTGGTAATAATCCCATTCCTTAAGGCGCATGGTATTTTCACGTTTTATCATTTCGGGATTATATCTGAAAAGGTTGTGCTTACAATAGCCGGGTCTTGCAAGGTTCCCGTCCGGCATAAGAAGGACGGTGCTTTCTTTTATTTCGGTCTGTTTGTTCATTTTATCCAAAATCTCCTCGCTTTATAAATTTTATATTATTATACTCCAATATAAATACAAATTCAATCTGCGTTTTTTTGTCTGAAATACACAAATACTGCTTGTGAGATTATAGACAACTGTTAAGCTGCTTGACATAATATGTAAAATGTGATTTTTTCGCAAAAAAAAGTTTATTTCTAAAATGATTTGTATTATACTATTTAAGTAAAGTTTTGTATGGAGGAATACTTATGGCAAAAAACAAAATGAAAAAAACCAACACCATACATTTCGGTATTCAGCGCAAGATTGTAGCCAATATGACGACCGAATCGTGGGCAAATGTTCCTCACGTTACATACAACTACGAGCCGGACGTCACCGAATTTATGATAGAGTATAAAAGGCTTAATGAAGATTGTCCGCCCGAGAAAAAGGTCACTTTAAATACTCTTATGCTCAAAATAATAGTTGAGGGGCTCAAAGCAGATCCGATTATGAATTCTCATATCGAATTTGACCGCAAGCTTGTCAGAGGAGAAATACATACCTTTGAAAATATTGATATTTCTATGCCGATGGTCTTGCCGAACGGCGAGATGATGACAATAAATCTTCACAACTTTGAAAACAAAAACCTTGATGAGATGGTTGCGTATATCGCGGACGTAAACCGCCGTGTCGCAAACACAAATCTTGACGAGGTTATGTTTGATGTCTCTCTTGATAACACGCTTACAGCTTTAAAGCAGGGCAAAATCAAACAAACCCTTTATCGTCTTATCGGCTCAAAGACCGGTAAGCACAAGGTTAAGACCCTCAGCGGAAAGGAAAAGAGCAATTATTATAAAATTCCCGAAAAGGACAGGCTTACAAAGCACGACATCGAGCAGGGTACAATAACCGTTTCAAATATCGGCTCGGTTTACCGTGCGCAACGCGGCGAAACCTGCTTGCTTGAAATTGTTCCGCCGCAGGTTTGTGCCATAGCGGTCGGTGCCGTTCAGGATAAGCCCGTAGTTGTTGTAAATGAAGCGGGCGAAAAGGAAATAGCCATTCGTCAGGTTATGCCGCTTTGTATTGCTTTTGACCACAGAGCGCTTGATTTCGGCGAGATTGTTCCGTTTATCAAACGTCTTGATGAGATATTCGCGGCTCCCGAAATAATCCATACTTGGCGCAGCACCGGTATCAGCGAGGAGCATATGGCTGAAATAAAGGTTGAGCGTGAACAGCGCGAAGCAAAGTACGAGCAGAGCAAGGAGCGTGAAAAAGCGCGCAAGGATGCAGAAAAGGCCGCCGAAAAAGCCCGCAGAGATGCCGAGAAGGCACGTAAGGATGCGGAAAAGGCCGAGCGTGAAGCGGCGGAAAAAGCCGAGAAAGCTCGCAAGGACGCAGAAAAAGCCGAGCGTGAAGCGGCGGAAAAAGCTAAAAAAGCCGATGAAAAGGTGAAAAAAGAGGCTGAAAAGGCGCGCAAGGATGCAGAAAAGGCCGAGCGAGATGCCGCAGAAAAAGCCGAAAAGGCACGCCGAGAGGCAGAAAAAGCAAAAATAGAAGCCGTTGCCAAGGCGGAAAAAGCAAAACGCGATGCCGAGGAAAAGGCACGCAAGGAATCCGAAAAAGCCCGTAAAGAAGCTGAAAAAGCAAAAGCCAAAGCGGCAGAGGCAAAGGCAAAAGCCGAAAAGGCTCGTAAGGCAGCGGAAGAAATTAAGACTGATAAAGCCGAAAAGGCGGCACAGGAAGCCGAAAAAGAGGCGAAGGAAGCCGAAAAAGAGGCTGAAAAGGACGAGGCAATAGCCGAGCAAACCGAAAAAGAGGCAAATAATAAATAAAACAAGCCAATGGGGCTAAAGGAGAAAAACAATGGGTAAGGACATAACTTTGGTTGTTATGGCTGCCGGTATGGGCAGTCGTTTCGGCGGATTAAAGCAGCTTGAGCCGATAGGAAAAAACGGAGAGGTAATTCTTGATTTTTCGGTTTACGATGCGGTAAAGGCAGGCTTTAATAAGGTTGTTTTTGTTATAAAACACGCAATCGAGGATGATTTTAAACGTATCGTCGGCTCGCGTATAGAAAAAAAGGTTAAGGTTGAGTACGTTTTTCAGGAGACAGATGCTCTTCCTGAGGGCTTTACCTGCCCTGCAGACCGTCAAAAGCCGTGGGGAACCGCTCATGCAATTCTCTGCTGTAAGAATGTTGTAAAAGAGCCGTTTGCGGTTGTAAATGCCGATGATTATTACGGCAGAAGCGCATTTAAGAAGATTTACGACGAGCTGTCATCGGCCTTAGAGGATTATTGTATGGTCGGCTTCAGACTCAAGAATACGCTTACGGAAAACGGTACCGTTTCAAGAGGCGTTTGTGTTACAGATAATAATGCCTTAGAGAGCGTCACCGAATATACAAAGATTCGCAGCGATTGCTCATTTACCGAGGATGACGGCAAGACTTGGAATGCGTTGTCGCCGGATACGGTCGTTTCTATGAACCTTTGGGGATTTCGTCCCGACGTATTCAAATACATAGAGGATGGGTTTGTTTCTTTTCTCAAAGAAAAGCTGAATGTGCCGAAATCCGAGTATTATCTCCCGTCCGTCGTATCTTCTCTTATCGAGAGCGGAACCAAAAAGGTTAATGTTCTCGTCGCCGAGGATAAGTGGTACGGCGTAACGTATAAGGAGGATAAGCCGGCAGTTGTAGCTTCGATAGGCGAGCTTATCGACAAAGGCTATTACGACGGAATATAAAAAAGAACAATAAAATTAACGGCTGTAAGATTTGCTCTTACAGCCGTTTTGTATTGCGTTTATTTATTCCTTCCAGAATTTTCGGTCGAGACTTCTGTATTGTACCGCCTCGGCTATATGCTTGGTGTCTATCACGTCGCTGCCGTCAAGGTCGGCTATTGTTCTTGCCACTCTCAGCACCTTGTCATAGGCTCTTGCCGAAAGACCCAATTTATCAAAGGAGAGCCGCAGTATGTTGGCCGCGGCCGTGGTCATAATACAGTATTTTCTTGTGAGTGCAGAATCCATTTTAGCGTTGCAGGTGACGCTTGTCCCCTTAAAACGGCGGCGCTGAATTTCTCTTGCCTTGTTGACTCTTGCCTTAATTTCGGAAGAGCATTCTTCGGAGCCTTCCTTTTGCGAGAGGGCGTCAAAATCAACCGGCGGAACCTCAATATGTATGTCAAGCCTGTCAAGCAGAGGACCCGATACCCTTGACAGATATTTTTGCGGCGCGCCCTTCGGACAGGTGCATTTTCTTGTCGGATGTCCGAAGTAACCGCACGGACACGGGTTCATGGCGCATACAAGCATAACGCTGCAAGGATATGAAAATGTTGCGGCAACGCGCGCTATTGTTATTTTACCGTCCTCTATCGGCTGACGTAAAACTTCCATTGACGTTCTCGAAAATTCGGGCAACTCGTCAAGAAACAGTACGCCGTTATGCGCTAAGGATATTTCACCCGGGCGCGGTACCGTGCCGCCTCCGGAAAGTCCGGCAGGGGAGACGGTGTGGTGCGGCGAGCGGAAAGGACGCGCTTTTATAAGGGATATCCCCTTGGGCAAAACTCCCGCTACCGAGTATATATTGGTTGTTTCAAGCGATTCTTCAAATGTCATATCGGGCAAGATTGACGGTATGCGTTTTGCGAGCATACTCTTACCCGAGCCCGGAGGCCCTATCATCATAACATTGTGTCCGCCTGCGGCGGCAACCTCTAAGGCTCTTTTAGATCCGTGCTGACCCTTGACGTCGGAGAAATCCGGCAGATTATCGGGCAGGCTGTAAGATTTGAAATCGGATTCGGAAACGGGTGTTATTTTTTCTCCGCCCGTGAGATGTGACAGCAACTGCCCGACGTTCCTTACGGGATATACGGTTATGCCGCGCACAACAGCGCCCTCGGCAGCGTTCGGAGCGGGAATATATATTTCCTTAACACCGCAACGCTGTGCTTTAATAACCATCGGCAAAACGCCGTTAATTCTGCGCACTTCGCCGTTTAACGACAGCTCTCCCAAAAAAGCCGAGCTGTCGGTATCGCAGGACAGCTGCCCCGTGGATTTAAGTATTGCTATAAGAATGGGCAGGTCGTAAATCGGCCCCTCTTTTTTTATGTCCGCCGGTGCGAGATTTATTGTAATGCGTGACGGCGGAAAGTCAAATCCGTTATTTTTAATGGCGGAGCGGACTCTTTCGCGGCTCTCGCTGACTGCCGTATCGGGAAGTCCTACAACGTCAAAGCGCGGCATACCGCCCGAAATATCCGCTTCGACGCCGGTCATATAGGCTTCCATGCCGAAAAGCCCGACGCTTATGATTTTAGCAAACATTTATATACCCCTTTTTGATACCGCGGTAATTACGGTATATAGTCGAATTCGAGATCGTAAATAGAAACAGTATCGCCCTCTTGAATTCCCTGCTTTACAAGCTCGTCGATTATTCCGCTCGACTTTAGAACCGTTTGAAAATATTGAAGCGATGCGTAGTCGTCAAGGTCGGTCTTTGAAAGTATTCTGTAAAGCCAGTCCGCCTCAACAGAATATACGCCGTCGTTCACGCTAACCTTAAAGCCGTTGTTCTTTTTGCTCTCGAGTACCGAAAGCGGTATTTCCTCCGCTTCGTATTTTTTTACGGGCGGTAGGGTAGAGAGCTTTTTCGCAACAGCATTTATAAGCTCCTTTGTGCCGTATTTTATCGGTGCGACTATCGGGAAGTAGGGAAGTCCCTTTTTCTCAATGAAGCTCTTGAAATCCTCAAGCTGCTCGTCGGTTGCAAGGTCTATTTTGTTGCCGGCCACTATCTGCGGACATTTTGCAAGCTCGGGATTGAACTTTACAAGCTCCTCGTTTATCTTTTCAAAATCCTCCTTCGGGTCTCTTCCCTCGCTGCCGGCGACGTCAACTACGTGAACCAGCATGCGACAACGTTCTATATGCTTTAAAAATTCGTGACCGAGACCCACACCGTCCGCAGCACCCTCTATAAGACCCGGAATATCCGCCATTACAAAGCTTTGCTCCGGACCCATGGTGACAACGCCGAGAACGGGTATTATAGTTGTGAAATGATAATCGCCTATAATGGGCTTCGCCTCACTCACCACAGACAAAAGTGAGGATTTACCTACATTCGGAAAGCCGATAAGACCAACGTCGGCAATGAGCTTCAGTTCAAGCGAAATATCCCACTCCTCGCCCGGAGCGCCGCTTTTCGCAAAGCGCGGAGTTTGGCGTGTCGAGGTGGCAAAATGAGAATTGCCCCATCCGCCCTTACCGCCCTTCGCCGCTATAAACGGCTCGTCGGTTGACATATCCGCCATAATCGTTCCGCTTGTTACTTCGCGTATTACCGTGCCGCGCGGAACACGTATTATAAGGTCCTGACCTTTTTTGCCGTTTTGCCTTGCGCCTCTGCCGTCCTCACCGCTCGGAGCCTTATATTTTCTTTTGTATCTGAAATCGGATAATGTGGCAAGACTGTCATCTGCCTGAAATACTATGTTGCCGCCTCTTCCGCCGTCGCCGCCGTCGGGACCGCCCGCAGCCACATATTTCTCCCTGTGAAAAGCAACCGCACCGTTGCCGCCGTTGCCTGCTTTAATATTTATTTTAGCTATATCTACGAACATTTCTTTTTACCGTTCCTTACTGAAATTACATATATTTGACCGTATTATTGTACCATAAATATTATCCATAATAAATACCGAACAAGCAATTATTTGGTCGTTTTATGTATAAATAGCATAAGTTGTGCCTAAAGTATTGACTAACACAATATGTTGTGGTATTATGCGTTTGGAATTAAAAAAGTATTAGCTCTGCAACACAAATGTCCTAATTTTAGGACTTATACACCGAAAAAATCCGAACATTTGTATTGACAAAATATAAATTGTTGGTATAATAAGGGTGTAATGAAACACAAACAAATGTTCTAAAGAACCGGAGGTCCTGTATATGTCAGCATTCACAGCCATTTCTTCTATGATAGAGCTCGCAGTTATTATCTTTCTTATATACGGATTTTATAAGGAGGATAAGTTCATCGCCTTTGAGCAAAAGGTCAAGATGATTATAGTTGTCAATTACCGCAGATACAAGAGAAAAAAGCGTATTGAGCAAATGCGTAAAAACCGTGAATTCAAGCTTGTTGACGGCGGCAGAAAAGGCACCGAAAGAGGTAGCTTTCACGTAGCTTAATCTTCCATTTCTATATAAAGTCTTAAAGCAAGAAGCCGTGGGTATTATCCGCGGCTCCTTGCTTTTTTCGTAGTCTTTAAACTTCGGAAACGCCGTATAGACTTTAGCACATAAAACGACAAAATCAACGGCTTTTCAAAAGTGTACAAAAGCAGAACGCTGTGTTTGTGCAACTTCGTCATATTTTCGCGACTAAATTTCGGCAATTTATTGACAAATTCTATTTTTGCGTGTAAGATAATTTCCATCATAAATGATTTATTGCAGGATTTGCTTTTGAATCTTGCAAAATTAGCTACAGGAGGTCATTTTATGAAAATGTCATTGAAAAAGGTTCTGGCAGCAGTTCTTTCTTTGACTTTCCTTGCAGCTTGCTTTACGGCTTGCGGCAGTAAGGGAACCGGCAGCAGCTCTTCAGACGGTAAAACACTTAAAATAGGTTCCAGCGGACCGCTTACAGGCGACGCGGCAGCTTACGGTATTGCCGTTAAAAACGGTATACAGCTTGCTGTTGACGAAATTAACGCTGCAGGCGGCGTAAACGGTATGAAGCTTGAGTTCCAGATGGAGGACGATGAAGCCGATGCCGAAAAAGCAGTAAACGCATACAATACTCTTAAGGATAACGGTATGAAGGTATTCATAGGCACCGTTACCACAGGTGCTTGCCTTTCTGTTATCAGCCAGACTAAGGCTGATAATATGTTCCAGATAACACCTTCTGCTTCGGCAGCTAAGATAATAGCAAATGACAACTGCTTCCAGGTTTGCTTTACAGACCCCAACCAGGGTACTGCTTCCGCAGACTATATCGCAAGCAAGGGTCTTGCTACAAAGGTAGCTGTTATCTATAACAGCTCCGACGCTTATTCTTCGGGCATTTACGACAACTTTAAGGCTGAGGCAGCTGCAAAAGGTCTTGACATTGTAGCTTCCGAGGCATTCACAGGCGACAGCAAGCAGGACTTCTCTTCTCAGCTTTCAAAGGTTAAGGCTTCCGGCGCAGAGCTTATATTCCTTCCGATTTATTATCAGGAAGCTTCTCTTATCCTTTCTCAGGCTAAGAACGCCGGTATTACCGCTAAGTTCTTCGGCTGTGACGGTCTTGACGGACTTCTTAACATCGAGAACTTTGATAAGTCTCTTGCAGAAAACGTAATGCTTCTTACCCCGTTTGCAGCTAATGCTACCGACGAGACAACCAAGAAGTTTGTTGCCGCTTACAATGCAAAGTATGACCCGTCTACTCTTAATCAGTTTGCGGCAGACGCTTATGACGCTGTTTATATTGTAAAGGCTGCTGCGGAAAAAGCAGGCGTTACAGGCGATATGAGTGTTTCCGATATTTGTAATGCTCTCAAGGGAGCCATGACCGAAATCACCGTTGACGGTGTAACAGGTTCAGGTATGACCTGGAAAGCAACAGGCGAAGTAAACAAAGAGCCGAAAGCGGTTAAGATTGAAAACGGCGAATATCAGCCGATGGACTGATTTCTTCGGTTAAAGGCTGAATACGGGTCGGCAGCTTACGGCTGCCGGCCCTTTTTGTTTCCCACATTATCGCTTTAATTGGGTGAAATATAATGAAAAGCGCGCCGCCCGATTATTCATTTTTGCATATTTTTCTCGTTGTAATGGCAAAGAGGATATGTTATACTATTTGTATTTTAAACAAGAAACATTTTTAGTTTGGGGTGCAGTAAATTGACTTTTATAACAAACCTTATAAACGGCGTCAGTCTCGGCAGTATATATGCCGTAATAGCGCTCGGCTACACCATGGTTTACGGTATCGCCAAAATGCTTAACTTTGCGCACGGCGATGTAATAATGGTCGGTGCATACATAGTATTTGCGTTGACCTCATACGCCGGGGCAAATCCTTATCTCGCACTCGTTATATCTATGGCGGCGTGTACCTTGCTCGGTATGGCAATAGAAAGATTTGCCTATAAGCCGTTAAGAGGCGCTTCTCCTCTTGCCGTTCTTATAACCGCAATAGGTGTCAGCTACTTTCTTCAGAATATGGCACTTTTGATTTTCGGCTCTCAGGCGAAGAGCTTTACCTCTATTGTAAAGCTACCGGCACTTACGCTTGCCGACGGTAAAATAACAATAAGCGCCGAAACTATAGTTACCATAATAGTTTCGCTCATAATAATGGTTTCGCTTACTCTCTTTGTAAATAAGACAAAGCCGGGCCGCGCAATGCTCGCAGTATCCGAGGATAAGGGAGCGGCTCAGCTTATGGGCGTAAATGTAAATGCGACTATTTCTCTCACATTTGCCATAGGCTCGGGGCTGGCGGCTGTTGCAGGTGTACTCCTTTGCTCGGCTTACCCCACACTTTCGTCGCAGACAGGCGCAATGCCCGGCATTAAGGCATTCGTAGCTGCCGTTCTCGGCGGTATCGGTTCTATTCCGGGTGCCGTAATCGGCGGTGTTCTTATAGGCGTTATAGAAATACTCAGCCGCTCTTATATTTCTTCGCAGATGGCTGACGCTATCGTGTTTGCCGTACTTATAATAGTGCTTCTTGTTAAGCCGACGGGCATTCTCGGCAAGAAGTATATTGAAAAGGTTTAAGGAGGGTACAAAGATGGCATCAACAAAGTCAAAACTGATTAAAAAAAGTACCCGAAGCGACCTCATAACCTATGCTATGGTTTTAGTTGTATTTGCCGTAGTCGAAATACTCAAGTCCACGGGAAATATATCGAGCCTTTTGAGGGGCCTTTTGGTTCCTCTGTGTATGTACTCCATACTTGCCGTTTCTCTTAACCTCGTAGTCGGTTATCTCGGTGAGCTTTCGCTCGGCCATGCGGGATTTATGTGCGTCGGTGCGTATGCAAGCTCGATTTTCTCGGTAGTTACGCAAAACACTCTTACAAATGTATGGATTCGTTTTCCGCTCGCCATACTTGTCGGCGGACTTTGCGCGGCAATATTCGGCGTGCTTATAGGCATACCCGTTTTAAGATTAAAGGGCGACTATCTTGCGATAGTAACGCTTGCGTTCGGCGAGATAATTAAGAACATACTCGGAACAATATACGTCGGATATGACAGTCACGGTATTCACGCTTCCTTTACGAGTCAGTCGTCGTTAAATCTTGAGGCTGACGGTACTGTTCTTATAAACGGGCCGCTCGGTATAACCGGAACACCCAACGATTCAACATTTATAATAGGTATAGTTCTTCTTCTTATCACGCTGTTTGTAATTCTGAACTTTATTCATTCGCGCGCCGGCAGAGCGGTAATGTCTCTGCGTGACAATCGTATAGCCGCCGAATCGGTGGGTATAAGCGTGACTAAATATAAGCTTATCGCCTTTTCGCTTTCCGCATTTTTTGCAGGCATAGCCGGCGTTTTGTATTCGCATAACCTCAGCGTGCTTGCCGCAACATCAAAGAATTTCGGCTACAATATGTCAATAATGATACTCGTATTTGTGGTTCTCGGCGGCATAGGCAATATACGCGGCTCTATAATCGCAGCGTGTGTGCTTACGGCTTTGCCGGAGGTTCTCCGCGGACTTCGCGATTACAGAATGCTCATATATGCGGTAGTGCTTATTGTTATGATGATAATGACCTCAAGCCCCAAGGCAATCGCTTTCTGGGAGACTCATTCAATAAAAAAGTTCTTCAAAAAGGGAAACGGTAAGACCAAAAAGGAGGCACGGTAATTATGGCATTGCTCGAAGCTAAAAATTTAAGCATAACCTTCGGCGGTCTTAAAGCCGTTGATGATTTTAACGTAGAAATAGAAAAAGGCGAGCTCTATGGTCTTATAGGACCGAACGGCGCAGGTAAAACGACCATATTCAACCTTCTTACGGGCGTATATAAGCCTACCGAGGGTCAGGCTACTCTCGACGGCACCGTTATAACGGGCAAAAAGACCATTGATATATGCAAGGCAGGCGTAGCAAGAACCTTCCAAAACATCCGTCTTTTCGGTCAGATGTCGGTTCTTGATAATGTTAAGGTAGGACTTCACAATCATTATAAGTACAATACGGTAGCAGGTATATTCAAGCTTCCGTCATATTTCAAAAAAGAGCGTGCAATGGACGAAAAGGCCATGGAGCTTTTAAAGGTTTTCGACCTTGATAAAGAAGCGTCTTATCTTTCTTCAAATCTTCCGTACGGAAAGCAGCGCAAGCTTGAAATAGCGAGAGCACTTGCGACTGAGCCGAAGCTTTTGCTCCTTGACGAGCCGGCGGCGGGAATGAATCCCAATGAGACAGAGGAGCTTATGGAGACAATACGCTTTGTCCGCGATGAGTTCGATATGACCATACTTCTTATAGAGCACGATATGAAGCTTGTTTCCGGCATATGCGAGGAGCTTACGGTTCTTAACTTCGGTCATGTCCTGTGTCAGGGCAAAACGTCCGATGTGCTCAATAATCCCGAAGTTATCACAGCATATCTCGGCGAATAAGGAGGAGCAGCTATGGCATTACTTGAAATTAAGGATCTTGAAGTTAATTACGGCGTTATAAAGGCTATTAAGGGCGTTTCCTTTGATGTAAACGAGGGCGAAATTATTGCCCTTATCGGAGCCAACGGCGCAGGTAAAACAACCATTCTTCACACGATCACCGGCCTTATTCAGGCTAAAAAAGGCTCTATTGTGTTTGACGGCAAAGAGCTTACTAAAACTCCGCCGCACAAAATAGTTTCCATGGGTATGGCACACGTTCCGGAGGGCAGACGTATTTTCCAGCAGCTTTCGGTACTCGAAAACCTAAAGCTCGGCGCATATACCCGCAAGGATAAATCCGAAATTGCCTCAACTCTTAAAATGGTTTACGAGCGTTTTCCGCGACTTGAGGAACGTAAAAATCAGGTTGCAGGCACGTTGTCGGGCGGTGAGCAGCAGATGCTTGCAATGGGCAGAGCACTTATGTCCAAGCCGAGAATTATTTTGATGGATGAACCGTCCATGGGACTTTCCCCGTTGCTTGTTTCGGAAATCTTTGATATAATAAAGGTGATCAATGAGAGCGGAACAACCGTTCTTTTGGTTGAGCAAAACGCCAAGAAGGCTCTTTCGATTGCCGATAGGGCATATGTACTCGAAACAGGTAACATAACTCTTTCGGGAGACGCAAAAGACCTTATAAACGACGAGTCGGTTAAAAAGGCTTATCTCGGCGAATAATATCATATCGTTTTGAGAGGTTCGGTGAGCTTATGAACGAAAAATTTGTAATTACCATCGCAAGAGGATACGGAAGCGGCGGCAGAACAATAGGCAAAATGCTGTCAAAAAACCTTTCGATTCCCTTTTATGACCGCGACCTTGTCTATATGGCGTCGGAGGAGAGCGGAATAAACGTAAAGCTGTTCGGCCAAAACGATGAGTCCGTGAAAAAAAGTATTTTTTCCCCGGCAAGCGACAGATATACTGGCGATTTGATTCCGCCGGAGAGCAGTGCTTTTGTTTCAAATAAAAATATCTTTAATTATCAGGCAAAAATAATTAAAGACCTTGCCGTAAAGGGCTCGTGCATAATAGTAGGCAGATGTGCCGACTATATACTTCGCGATATGCCGAATGTCGTGAAGGTATTTGTTTGGGCACCCATGAGCGATTGTATTAAGAACGTCAAGGTGCTTGAGCCGTCGCTCAGCGATAAGGAAGCAGCGCGTAAAATCAAAAAGATAGACGCTCACCGCAGCAATTATTACCGCTACTATACCTGCCGCGAGTGGGACAGCTTCAAAAACTACGACCTGTGTATAAACAGCTCGTCGGCGGGCTTTGACAAGACCGCAAAGTACATAGAGGAATTTGTAAAAATTAAACTCGGCAAGTAAACAAAAAAATAAGCTCCGCAGTTTTGGCTTGTGACCTTAACCGCGGAGCTTTTTTATTATTCTGTCGGGATTTAATATACGGCAAACTGGCTGTTATAGAGCTTTTTGTAAAATCCGTTTTGCTCTATAAGCTCATCGTGACGTCCGCGCTCGACTATTTTCCCGTCGCGCATTACAAGAATTGCATCGGCATTTTTTATGGTGGAGAGGCGGTGTGCAACGATAAACGTTGTTCTGCCCTCCATCAAAAGGGCAAACGCCTTTTGTATTCTGACCTCGGTTCTTGTATCAATGGAGCTTGTGGCCTCGTCTAAAATGAGCATAGGCGGCTTTGTCAGCATTACTCGTGCTATGCACAAAAGCTGCTTTTGACCTTCCGAGAGGTTATCTCCGCTCTCCGAGATAAAAGTGTCATAGCCGTTTTCGAGCCTTTTTATAAAGCTGTGAGCGTGAGCCGCCTTTGCCGCCTCAATTACCTCCTCGCGTGTGGCGTCCGGCTTTCCGTAAGCTATATTGTCAAATATTGTGCCGGAAAACAGCCAGGTGTCCTGAAGAACCATTCCGAATCCGGAACGCAGCGAGTCGCGCGTGACAGAGGCTATATTTACGTTGTCTATGTCAATTTCACCGCCGGTGACATCGTAGAATCTCATTAAAAGGTTTATGAGCGTTGTCTTGCCGCAGCCTGTGGGGCCTACTATGGCTATTGTTTTGCCGCTGTCAGCCCTTATATTGAGTCCCTCGATAAACGGCTTGTTTTTGCTGTATGAAAACGAAACATTGTTAAATTCAACCGTGCCGTTTTTGGCTTTAAGCTCCTTTGCTCCCTCGTCCGACGGTTCATCATTGCAGTCAAGAAGCTTGAATACACGTTCGGCGCTTGCAAGTGCATTCTGAAATTCGGCAACAACGCTTGATATTTCGTTGAACGGCTTTGTGTACTGCGTGCAGTATGTGAGGAAAGAAGAGAGCTTACCTACGGAAATACCGCCCTTTACCGTGAGTATTGAGCCGAGAACAGCAACAACGGCATATATCATAGCGTTAACAAATCTCGTGCAGGGATTGGTAAGTGCCGCATAGAAATGCGCGGTTGTACCGACTTTTTTGAGCTTTTCGTTTATTTCGTGAAAATGACGGTAAGCGTCCTCTTCGCCGTTGAATGCTGTTACTATATCGGCTCCCTCTATCATCTCGGCGGCAAATCCGGTTATTTCACCGCGGTATGTTGCCTGCTTTACGTAATTTTTGTGCGCGTGCTTTGCTATAAACGAAGCGACAAAAAACGAAAGGGGAGTCAGCACCACAACTGCGAGCGTGATATACCAGTTTATCGTGAACATAAATATCAGCGTACCGAGTATTGTCACAATGCCGGAGAATATCTGGGTAAAGCCCTGTAAAAGACCGGTGGAGACAATATCTATGTCGGTGACAACGGTGTTTATTATGTCACCGTGTGCCGTGGAGTCGATATATGAAAGCGGCACCTTTGTAAGCTTTTCAAAGACCTCGGTTCTCATTTTTTGAACGGTTTTAAATGAGAGCTTATTTGAATTATACGTCATTATCCATTGGAAAAGCGCCGAAACAACAATGCATATCGCGAGAACCGCGCCGACCTTAAAAAGCCTTGCGAAATCGACGTCGCCCTTAGCCGTTATGCAGTCTACGCCTTTACCGATGAGAATGGGTACCATAAGCGACAGCGCAATGCCGACAAATGCGGAAAAAATCGCCCCGAAGAGATTGGATTTAAACGGACTTATATATTTTATGAGACGTTTTGTGTTTTTCATACGGAGGCAACCTCCTTTTCCGAAAGCTGTGACAGACAAATGTCGCGGTATACTTCATTTGTTTTGTATAGCTCCTTGTGCGTACCGGTTGCCACAAGCTCACCGTCGTCGAGAACGAGTATTTTATCGGCATTCTTTACCGTGTTGACGCGCTGCGATACCAAAAATACGGTTGTGTCATTTAAGTTTTCTTTCAAAGCTTTTCTCAGAGCTGCGTCTGTGGCGAAGTCAAGCGCGCTTGACGAATCGTCAAAAATCAATATCCGAGGGTGCCCCATTATTGCCCTTGCTATGCAAAGACGCTGCTTTTGGCCTCCCGACAGATTTTTGCTCTTTTCCTCAATTAAGGTGTTTGTGCCATCCTTTAGCTTTGATACAAATTCCGCGCTTTGCGAAACCTTGAGCGCAAAATCAATGTCTCTGTCATCGGCGGAGCGGTCACCCATCAGCAGGTTGTCCTTTATTGTACCCGAAAAAAGATTGCTCTTTTGCGGTACAACATGTATGACGTGCCTTAAATACCCGAATTTACAGTCTCGCACATCGTGGCCGAATACCTTGACGCTGCCGTTTTTAACGTCGCTGAAGCGCGGTATCAGATTTACGAGTGTGCTTTTGCCTGCGCCCGTACCGCCTATAATTCCTATCGTTTCGCCCTTCTCGGCTGTAAAGCTGATGTTTGACAGGGCGTTTTCGTCGGATTTTGGGAACGCGTAGCTGACATCGGTGAATTCGACCGCCGGAGCGGCTTCGTCGCCGCTTTGATATGCTGCGTCGTCATCCTTTATGCTCGGCTCGGCGTCCAATACCTCTTTAACGCGCTGAACGCTTGCGAGTGCCTTTGTAAATACGACTATGACGTTTGCAAATACGATTATTGAGAGAAGTATCTGTGTCATATAGCTTATAAGTGCTATTATTTTTCCCTGCGACAGCTCGCCCGAATATACGTTTTTTCCGCCGAAATACAGCAAAATTACTATTGCGAGGTTCATCACGGCAAATGTCATTGGGTTCAGAAGTGCCGAAAGACTGCCCACACGGAAGTTTATTCTTGTCAGCTCGTCATTTTTATCGCCGAAGCGCTCTTTTTCGTGATTGCTTTTTGAAAATGCGCGTATAACTCTGACGCCGGAAAGATTTTCCTTGACAACAAGCGAGACCTTATCAAGTACCTTTTGTATCACCTTGTAAAGCGGCAGGCTCTTAGTCAGAACATAGTACATAATAAGACTGACCAAAAGACCTGCGGCAAAGAAGATTATTGACATTTTAAGATCAAGTTTCATTGCCATAATAAGCGAACCGGCTATTAAAAACGGCGAGCGAAACATAAGACGTATAAACATTGCAACGCCCGACTGTATCTGGTTTACGTCGTTCGTAATTCTCGTTATAAGCGATGACGAAGAAAAGGCGTCAATATCGCTTTGTGCAAAGGAATTTATCTTTTTAAACATATCGTTTCTGATTTCCGTGCCAACTCCCTGTTGGGCAACGGCGGCGCTGTATTGACATACTATGGCACACAAAAGGCCCAGTATACCGAGGCTTGCCATCAAAAGCCCCATTTTTATAATGTATGGCACATCGCCGTTTTTGATTCCCACGTCAATGATTTTAGCCATAACGAGCGGGACCAAAAGTTCAAGTATGGCCTCGGCGAGCTTAAACGCCGGCCCTAAGATAAATTGCTTTTTATAAAGAGCGTAATACTTTTTCATAGTTGCTCCTTTTGAACGAAATTTTGATTATAATAGTATATCACTTTTATTCTCTTTTTCAATCTCTTAAGTATATATTTGCTTTTTTTATCGAAAAAACAGCCGCCCGAGAACTGCTTTTGTCTCTCGGACGGCTGTTATGTTAAATCTCAAAATCGCTTTTTGAAAATTCGGGCGCTGTCGGGTGTAGTTTCGGTTCACGTTTAAAAATATCATACTTGTATTTTTTACAGCACCAATCTTTTGACACAACGCCCTTTTTGGGGCAGAGCACCGTATCGCCGTCATTTGTCGGCGTTGAAAATTCACAGTATTCACATTTCGGAGAAATGTTTCCGCCAAGCATCTTATCCTTCATCCGTTTCACCCCGATTACATTGTGTATTACTATGCTAACACATTTTTTTATCCGAATCAACCTCTAAGATGAGCAGCACGCTCATTATAAGCAGTGCCGCAAGAGCCGGTACGGAAACCGAATAGGCTGCCGGAGTTACGGAGCTGTCGGTTGCAAAGACAGATACCTCGCATGGGAAGACCTTTAAAAGCTCCATACATATTATCGCCGAAAAAGACGCGCATACCGCTCTTGCCGTGTAAAAATACCGCATTTTGAGCTTTGTGTATCTGAGATACGACATTATCTGGCAGTGTACCGACAGACCGCTGAAGGATATTATTGCGGCTAAGGCGGGTATCGGAGCTTTTCCGGCGGCGGCGCGGCAGCCGTTTGTGACCTCGAGGATGAATTCAAAGAAAAGAGCAGCTCCGGGCGGTATGGGCAAAACAGATAAAACGTCGCACACGGTTTTAAAAATAACTACCCAAGCGCATATTTTTATTACGTCGTTTGTGGCGTCACCCACGGAACGTACAAAAGCTCCGACAGGGTCGCAAAGTGTAAACGGAACTTCGCTTTTACCCTTTTCCTCCGCCGCTTTATCATACAGAGCCATTGAAAAGATACCGGTAAAAAATGATGCCGAAACAGTGGATATGTATAACAGCACGCCGGCTTTGACGCTTCCGAGCATCTCCGAGCCAACCGTCCCTATCACAAAGGCGGGGCCCGCGTTTATGCAAAAAAGACAAGCTCTTTGCGCCTCGTTTTCGGTTATCGCATTTTTCTTGAGCAATTCATATGTCATTTTTGCGCCTATGGGAAATCCGCCTATCTGCGACATAATAATAACCGGAGCCAAAACGCCCGGAAGCCTGAACAGCTTTTCGCACACCTTATCGAACGGTTTTCCCACGGCTTCTCCGAGCCCAGAGCGCAGAAGAAAGGAGGCCACCGTCATAAACGGAAACAGGGACGGCACGACCGTTTCCGCCGCCAAAAGTATTCCGCTTCTGACGCCCTCTGAGCATATATCCGGCTTTGTAAACAAAAACAGACACACCAAAACAGTCAATATAACCGGAACTATATATTTTCGGCATCGCTTTTTATCCATTCTTTTCACCCTTTTCCGTAATTTAAATATATGAGGCGGCATATTTATATATGAGCTTAAAATGACTTTTCGGAGGGATCGGTTTTGACCGCAAGAAGAAAGCAGAGAAAAAAAGCGTCCGAGCAAAAAATTGTCGGCGCTCTTGATATGCCTAAAATTTTGAGCCCATCCGTGCCGCATATTGAGACGGAGGGCAATAAGGAGGCGGTCATTGACGGCTGCTTCGGAATAACGGAATATGACAATGACAGGATTTCGCTTAATGCAGGCTCTCTGACCATTACCTTTTGCGGCAGCGACCTTACGCTGTGTTCTTATTCCGACGAACAGACGGTGATAAAGGGCAGTATAATTTCGATTGAATTTACGGGCTGAGGTGGATTTTATGTCGATAATACGTTTTTTGAGATTTATTTTCGGATATGTTGAATTTTGCGCGGAGGGTGGTTTTCCCGAACGCTTTATAAATCTGTGCTCCGTTTATCACATAAGATTGTGGGATGTAAAACGAGTAAAAGACAAGCTGTATGCAAAAACTATGCTTCGAGACTATAAAAATATTAGGGAGGCGGTAAGGCGTTCCGGGGTAAAAACAAGAATAATCAAAAAAACGGGTTTGCCTTTTTTTACATTTAAGCAGCGAAAGAGAGTTGGACTTGTAATAGGCGTTGCCGCGGCGATAATCACCGTTTCGTATTTATCGACTATGATATGGACTGTATCCGTCAGCGGAAACGAAAACATATCAGACGAGCAAATTCTCAATGTATTTTCTTCATTGGGAGTAAAACCCGGAGCAAAGCGCCGAGATATAAACGCAAAAGAGATTTCAGACGAGGCTTTAAAAATATTTGACGGTGATTTGTCGTTTGCGGTTGTCAATCTGAACGGCTCTAATGCGTCCGTGGAGGTGCGTGAAAGCGTGCCGGCACCGAAGATAGAGGACAACGAAACCCCATGTAATATAGTTGCGTCGGAGGACGGCGTGGTGACCAAGGTACAGTTGTATTCGGGTCAAGAGGAGATAAAGGCAGGCTCTGCCGTGCTGAAGGGCAATCTTCTCATATCCGGGGTAAAGACAAATCAAGACAAGACCGAATCTCTTGTACATGCGGCAGGCAACGTGTATGCGGAAGTCGAAAAAAACATTTCTTCCGATTTTGAAAATTCGAAATTTTGCGCGCCTTCGCGTGAAAAAATAAGGTATGCGCTGTATTTTTTCAATGTCAAAATTCCGCTCGGAGGTGTTCCCGATTACGGAGAAAAATATGCGGTGAGCTTTCTCGCGTCAACGGATAAAACCGTCTTGCCCATGGGTATAATAAGGGTACGCTCTACCGAATACAACAGAGATTTTTCAATAGAGGAAGAAAGCTGTCGGGAGCTTTTGTCGGCAAAAAAATACACAGACCTTTGCAGGAGCGAATTGAAAAATTGTAAGATTATTTCCTCTGATATACAAAAAAACGGTTCAAGACTCAGCGGAGCATACAAATGTGAAAAACAAATAGGCGTTGAGAGCGAGATTTTTGTTGAAAAAAATTAGTGACTAATCACAAAAATTGTGATACTATATATTAAATATCGACAGAAAATTATCTAAGGTGGTTTTTCAGTGTTTGAGCAGGTCCTCAGTATTGACCGTATGGAAAATGCCGTAAGCTTATTCGGCAGCTTTGACGAGAATATAAGACTTATAGAAAGTGAATTTTCGGTTACGGTTTTAAATCGCGGCTCCGACCTTAAAATAAGCGGCGAGGCGGAAAATGTGGCTAAGGCCACAACCGCCATAGAGCGCCTTTTAGCCCTCATAAATAAGGGCGAAGCTCTTTCCGATCAAAACGTGCGATATGTTATATCTCTTGTTAAGGACGGCGAAGAGGACAAGCTTATGTCCTTATCGGGCGATTGCGTCTGCATAACATCTAAGGGCAAACCCGTAAAGCCGAAAACGCTCGGCCAGAAAAAGTATGTCGAGGCAATACGAAAAAATACAATAGTTTTGGGTGCGGGTCCTGCCGGCACGGGTAAGACATATCTTGCCGTCGCCATGGCTGTCACTGCCTTTCGCGCAAAGGAGGTCAATCGCATTATCTTGACACGTCCGGCGGTTGAGGCAGGCGAAAAGCTCGGATTTTTGCCGGGCGATTTGCAGCAAAAGGTTGACCCTTATTTAAGACCGCTGTATGACGCGCTTTTCGATATGCTCGGGGCAGAGGCGTTTGCCCGTTATCAGGAACGCGGCTCTATTGAGGTGGCACCGCTCGCGTATATGCGCGGCAGAACTCTTGACGACAGCTTTATAATACTTGACGAGGCGCAAAACACCACTCGCGAGCAGATGAAAATGTTTTTGACCCGTCTCGGCTTCAACTCTAAAATGGTAGTAACCGGCGATGTTACCCAAATAGATTTACCGGACGGGAAAAGGTCAGGGCTTACCGACGCTATGAGAATACTCAGAAATGTTCCGGATATTTCAATAAATACGTTCACCGAAAAGGACGTAGTAAGGCATAAATTAGTACAGGATATAATCAAAGCATATGAGAAAAATGAGGAGAAAAGAAAATGACAGACAAAATTAAGGTAATCATCTCAAACAAACAGAAAACAGTAAAAATACCTACGGGTGTGCGTATGCTCGTCCGTCGCTGCTGCAACGCGGTGCTCGCAATGGAGCAATTTGAAGGCTCCGCCGAAATCAGCGTGTCCTTCGTAGACGACGCCGAGATAAGAGAGCTTAACAAAAAACACCGTAATATCGACGCGTCAACAGATGTTTTGTCTTTTCCGCTCGGTGAAAACGGCGTTTACGATATAAATCATGACACCGGTGCAAAAATGCTCGGCGACATAGTTATATCAATCGAGCATGCAGTAGCTCAAGCAGAGGAATACGGACACTCTCTTCAGAGGGAAATCGCGTTTTTGACCGTCCATTCTCTTTTGCATCTTCTTGGTTATGACCATGTGAACGGCGGTCTTGAAGCGGTACATATGCGCGAAAAAGAGGAGACTGTGTTAACACAGCTCGGTCTCAAACGCAACGGCAGCTATTATATAGACCAGAGTGAGGATAAAATCTGATGCGCGGGCTCATAAGGAGCTTCGGCTATGCTTTCCGCGGAATATTTTACACACTTAAACACGAGCGCAATATGAGAATACATTTTGTCTGTATGATATATATGTATTCTTTTTTGCTGATGGCGGACTTTTTTGAGATTACAAGAACTCAGTTTGCGATAATATTTCTTGCAAACGCACTTGTTGTGTCTCTTGAGCTTGTCAACACCGCAGTTGAAAGAACCGTCGATTTGGCAAGCGCCGAATGGACGGATAACGGCAGGGCGGCAAAGGATACCGCGGCAGGAGCCGTTTTGGTATCGGCAATATTTGCCGTTCTCACGGGAATTATGATAATGTGGCAGCCAAAGGCCTTTTCGGCACTTTATGTTTATTTTAAGGAGCACATATTATATTTTGTGCTGTTTCTTTTAAGTCTTGTTGTCGCTTTTATTTTTATATTTAAAGGTTTTCCGCAAATTAAGAAAAAATCTTCCGACAGAGCGGATAAGGAGAAAAAATGAACGAATCAAAATCAGCTTTTGCAGCCATAGTCGGCAAGGCAAATGTCGGCAAATCTTCGATACTCAACCGACTTATAGGCAGTAAAATAGCCATAGTATCCGGTAAACCTCAGACCACCCGTACAAAAATTATGGGCGTTTTGACTACCGATGATAATGTGCAGCTTGTTTTTACCGACACTCCGGGATTTTTTAAACCTAAGGACAAGCTCGGCGAATATATGGTTGAGGCGGTAAACGACAGCATATCCGGCGTTGAAGAGTGCCTGTTTGTCGTCGATGCGACGGATAAAGAGCTTAACGCCGCGGAAAAGGAGCTTATAAATAAATTTCGCTCGGCAAAAATGCCTGTTATAACAGCTCTTAACAAAATAGATATGATAAGCCGTAAGGAAGAGCTTATCTCTAAAATTGCTGCTCTTTCGGAGCAGTATGATTTTGAAGCGATTGTTCCCGTCAGCGCAAAAACGGGCGAGGGTATAGAGGCTTTGCTCTCGGAGCTTAAAAAGCACGCCGAAAACAGCCCGCACTTTTTCCCGGATGACACGTTGACCGATCAGCCCGAAAGAGTGCTTGCAGCTGAGATGATACGCGAAAAAATGCTCCGCCTGCTTGATAAGGAGATACCTCACGGTGTTGCGGTTTCCATCGAGCTTATGCGCGAGCGTGATACGAGCGATATTATGGACGTAGAAGCCAATATTTACTGTGAGCGCGAGTCCCACAAGGGAATAATTATAGGCAAGGGCGGAAGCATGTTGAAAAAAATATCGACCTTTGCCCGTGAAGATATGGAAAAATTCTTCGGCATAAAGGTCAATCTCAGATGCTGGGTCAAGGTTAAAGAGGACTGGCGTAACAGAGAGGGACTTATACACAATTTTGGTCTTGATTGACAGACATAATACCGCCGCACACGGAGAATTTAAATATATAAGTTTTCCGAGGGCGGTGTTTTTTATCTATAACGAGATTTATTGGAATTTGTTTGCGAAAAGCGGTAAAATCGAGGACTATCTTATATACCGCCAAGAGCAAAACAGCGTCGGTTGTTCAGCCGAAAAGGGCAAAAGCGATGGGTGTGAATGTAAAGGGGCTTATCTTAAAAGAACAGAATATAGGCGAGAACGATAAGCTTGTAACGGTGCTGACTGACAGCCTCGGAGTGTTACGCGCATTTGTCAGGGGTGCCAAAAAGTTAAGCAGCAAAAAGCAGTCGGCAACGGGGCTTTTGTGCTATTCCAAACTGTCGCTTTACAAAACTAAGGACAGCTACATAATAGAGGAGGCCGAGAGCATAGAGAGCTTTTTCGGCTTACGAAACGATATAGAAAAGCTGTCGCTCGCACAGTATTTTTGCGATATAGCCTTTGAGCTGTCGCCTAAGGAGGACGATGCGACGGATTTTTTGCGCGTGGTGCTCAATTCGCTGTATTTTTTGGCAAGCGGAAAAAGACCTCCGCTTTTGTTAAAGGCAATAACCGAATTAAGGCTTGTTTCTCTTGCCGGCTATATGCCGAACCTTATCGCCTGCGAAAGGTGCGGAGCATTTGAGACGCCGATAATGTATTTTGATATGGAAAGAGGCTTGCTTTACTGCGATAACTGTGCCGACGAGAATGCTCTTTTCCCTCTTGAGATAGGCGTTGTCAGCGCAATGCGCCATATAGTTTTTGCCAAAATAGATATATTATACAATTTTAAGCTGTCGCCGGAAGCGAGCGAGGACCTCAGCTACATCACCGAGAAATACCTTGCCTCAAAGACGGACAGACCGTTTAAAACACTTGATTTTTATTATTCTGTAAAGGACTAATTATGAATAAATACCACATTTCACTTGAGCTCCCGAAAATACTTTTAACTCTTTCGGAAATGACCTCCTGCGAGGAGGCAAGGCTTGCGGCGTTGTCGCTGCAGCCGAGCGGCGATTTTTTTGAGGTGCAAAAACGCCTTTCCGAAACGGAGGCTGCTCATATACTCATAGCAAAATTCGGCGCGCCCTCGTTCGGAGGCCTTATAAATGTTAACAATCAGCTGAGCCGTGCATCGTCCGGAGGCACGCTGTCTATGCGTGAGCTTTTGGATATTTCCTGCGATTTGCGCGTGATACGCGGTATAACCGAGTGGCGCTCAAAAAGCGCCGGTATGGATACCGCGATAGACGACCTTTTTAATTCGCTCTACACAAATAAATATCTTGAGGATAAAATAAACAATGCTGTTTTGTCCGATACCGAAATGTCGGACAATGCTTCACCTGCGCTTAAAGATATACGCAGGCATAAAAGACTCGAGGAGTCCAAAATACGTGACAAGCTTGACGGTATGATACGCTCTCCGAAATACAAATCAAGCTTGCAGGACGCTATAATCACACAGCGAAACGGCCGATTTGTCGTTCCCGTAAAGGCCGAGCACCGAAGCGAGGTCTCGGGTATGGTTCATGATACATCCGGAAGCGGTGCTACGGTATTTATTGAACCGGCGGCTGTAATAGAGGCAAATAACCGTATAAAGGTGCTTGAAAGCCGTGAACGCGATGAAATAGAAAGAATCCTTTCGGAACTGTCAGAGGAGGCAGGGAGCTTTGCCGATACAATAAAAATAAGCTGTGAATCGGCGGCGGAGCTTAACCTGATTTTCTCAAAGGCTCAGCTTGCCTATAAGATGAAGGCTACAATGCCGATTATAAATTCGCGCGGTGTTATCGAGCTTAAAAAAGCTCGCCATCCGTTACTTGACCCGAAAAAAGCCGTGCCTATAGACGTGTCGCTCGGTGACAAATATGATTCTCTTGTCATAACAGGCCCCAATACCGGCGGTAAAACCGTCTCTATAAAAACAATAGGCCTTTTAACTCTTATGGCGGAGTGCGGTCTTTTTATACCGGCAAACGAAAACAGCAGTATAGCCGTATTTAAAAACGTGTTTGCCGACATCGGCGAAGAGCAGAGTATTGAGCAGTCGCTCTCCACTTTTTCGGCACATATGACGACGATCGTAAATATAAGCAATAGCGTTGATGAAAGCTCTCTCGTTTTAATCGATGAGCTCGGAGCGGGAACCGATCCCGTAGAGGGCGCAGCTTTGGCTGTTGCGGTGCTTGAGGATCTCCGCCGTAAGGGTGCCAAAATAGCGGCGACAACCCATTATTCCGAACTTAAGGAATATGCGCTTCGCACGAACAGAGTCGAAAACGCATCCTGTGAGTTTTCTGTAGATACCTTGAAGCCTACATATAAGCTGATAACGGGTATACCCGGTCGTTCCAACGCATTTGCGATATCTCAAAAGCTCGGCTTGTCAAAAGAGGTCATAGATGAGGCGGCAAAGCTTATCTCGGAGGAAAATACCAGATTTGAGGATGTTGTTGATACGCTCCAAAAAACACGCCTTGAAATGGAAAAGGAAAAAGAAAAGACCGCCGAAATGCAAAACGAGATAGACGAGATAAAGAAAAAGGCGGAAAACGAGCTGTCACTTGCAAAGCAAAAGGGCGAAACGCAAATACTTATGGCTCAAAACGAGGCGAAACGCATACTTGAAAACGCAAAGCGTGCCGCAGCGTCTCTTATGATGGAGCTTGACCGCCTGAAGCGCGAGCAGTCGAATGAGAAAAACGCTTCAGAGATGGCACGCAAGGCAAAGGCGGCGTTAAAGCAGCATCTCAACACCATAGATGATATGACATACGAGAAAAACGACTTTGACGGCGATGACGACGATTACGTTTTGCCGAGACCGTTAAAGACGGGTGATAATGTATTTGTTAAAACACTCGGCACCGAGGCCGAGGTCGTATCGCTTGATAAAAACGGTAACGCCGAGGTAAAAGCAGGCGTTATGAAGATGAAGGTCAGGGCATCGGAGCTTCGCCTTTTAGCTCCGAAGAAAAAGCCGAAGAAGCAGAGCCTTTACCGTTCCGTAAAGGAAAAGTCCTTGCCGAGCGGTAAGTCAAGCGTGGATTTGCGCGGTGAATCGGTTGAGGAGGCAATAGCCGACCTTGATATGTTTATTGACGGAGTGCTTCGCTCCGGTCTTAATGAGCTTACAATAATTCACGGTAAGGGAACAGGCACGCTCAGAAGAGCCATACAGCAGCACTTAAAAGACCATCCGAACATAAAATCGTACAGAACGGGTGTATACGGCGAGGGTGAAGAGGGCGTTACAATAGCCGAATTAAAGTGATTTCGTCATATATTATTTGTAAGATTATTATGGCGTGTTGCATTGAAATGACGATTGTGCTAAAATAATTTCAGCAAAAGCCGCAAAGGAGAAAAATATGAATAAAAAAATTATTGCTGTCGCACTTTTGATACTTATGATTTCGGTGGTGTTTATTTCCTGCGGAAAAAAGAGAAGCTGGGAAAAGGACGATACTACAGCCGCTCCCTCCGAGACAACGACCATTGAATACACAACCGATGAATCGGGCGAAAAATTCGTAACAAACATAAACGGAGAGCTTATTCCCGTAACCACCGGCAAGGACGGTTCGGTTGAGTTCTACGAAGACCTTATAACCAAGACCTCCGAGCAGGCTGCCGAGACCGAGCCGAACGGCAAGGATGAGCCCCAAAAGCCGAATGATGCTCCCACTAAAGGCGAAAGCGGTACCGTAAAAATAGGAACAGGTGATCCTGCGGATGAGAGCCATGCGGCTGTTATTGATTGGAGTGCTCGATAATAAAAGGAACTAAAATGAAAAAACTATTCAGTATTTTGTCAGCGGCCGTAATTGTGCTGTCGGTTGCGGCGGTAATGGTTTTTGCTGTCGGCGACGGTAAAAACCGCGGAGACGTAAACGGCGACGGTAAAGTTGATTCGGCAGATGCCATGCTTGTTATGAAATGTGATGCCGGACTTTTGAGCCTCTCGAATGACGAAATCAAAAGAGCCGATTTAAACGGTGACGGTAAAATTGATTCGTGCGACGCCGTATATATTTTGCGTATAGCGGCAGGGCTCAAGGTTTCCGATGCCGAGACTACGGCAAAAGAGACTTCGTTCGTATCCGAGCCGACAACCGAAAAAACAACGAAGCCGACAACGGAAAATACAATGAAGCCGACAACGGAAAATACTACGAAGCCCACGGAGCCTGTAACCGAGCCCACCCGGCCGGCTACAAAACCCTCTGAGCCCGTAACCAAGCCCACCGAACCCGCCACAACGCCCACAACCGCCGACTCCAACTGGGACCCCTCAAAGAACGCCGTTATTGACTGGGGCGGCGGAACAACCAAGAAGAACTAAACTTTTTCTTGACAATTACAATATAATTTAGTATAATATGTCCTTGTAAAGTCGCTGGCTTTACAGGGACTTTTTCTTTAAGGAGTGGTAGTTTTGGCAAATAATGTTGAAATAACGATTTTGCTTGATTTCTACGGTGATATGCTTACTGCGAAACAGCGTGATTTTATCAATCTTTATTATAACGACGACCTTTCTCTTGCCGAAATTGCCGAGAACGAGGGCATAACCCGTCAGGGCGTGCGCGATGCGATAAAACGTGCCGAGGGGCAGCTCTACGAGATGGAGTCGAGACTCGGATTCGTAAAAAAATGGAATGGCATAAAAACCACTCTTGGCGATATTATAAACTGTGCCGAGGAAATCAGCGATTATAATTTAAATCACGGGCTTTCTCGAGAGATAAACGACACTACGGTAAAGATAAAATCTCTTGCTTTGTCTATCATAGAGTAATTACAGAGGTAAGTTTATGGCATTTGAAGGATTATCGGACAGACTTGAAGCCGCTTTTAAAAGGCTTCGCAGCAAAGGCAACCTTACCGAGAGCGACGTTAAAGAAGCTATGCGTGAGGTTCGCCTCGCTCTTCTTGAAGCGGACGTTAACTATAAGGTCGCAAAGGATTTTACAAATAAAGTTACCGAGCGCGCAATAGGCTCGCACGTTTTAGAGAGTCTTACACCGGCTCAAATGGTTATAAAAATAGTCAATGAGGAATTGACCGAGCTTATGGGCGGAACCGGCTCAAAGCTCGCATACGCTTCACACGGACCCACAATCATTATGATGTGCGGCCTTCAGGGCTCCGGTAAAACAACTCATTGTGCTAAAATAGCATTGAAGCTTAAAAACGAGGGTCACAGACCGCTGCTTGTTGCGTGCGACGTGTACCGCCCGGCTGCCATAAAGCAGCTGCAGGTAGTCGGCGAGCAGGCCGGAGTCACCGTGTTTGAAGAGGGTCAGGGCGACCCGGTTAAAATAGCGAAAGATGCAGTTTCCCTTGCCAAGGATAAGGGATATGACTACGTTTTCATAGATACGGCAGGTCGTCTTCATATAGATGAAACGCTGATGAACGAGCTTAAAAACATTAAGGCCGAGGTTCATCCCCACGAGATTCTTCTTGTTGTTGACGCTATGACCGGTCAGGACGCCGTCACGGTGGCAAGTGCATTTGACGATGCGCTCGGCATCGACGGTATGGTACTTACAAAACTTGACGGTGATACAAGAGGCGGCGCGGCGCTCTCCGCGAGAGCTGTTACCGGTAAGCCTATAAAGTTTGTCGGTATGGGAGAGAAGCTCACGGAGCTTGACTATTTTCACCCCGACCGTATGGCTTCGCGAATTCTCGGTATGGGCGATATGCTCTCCCTTATCGAAAAGGCGGAAATGGCTCTTGACGAAAAGAAGGCCGCCGAGCTTGAAAAGAAACTCAGAAAAAACAAGTTTGATTTAAACGACCTTCTGTCTCAGCTTCAGCAGATAAGAAAAATGGGCTCTATGAAGGATTTGCTCGGTATGCTCCCCGGCGTCGGCAGTAAGATAAAGGATATGGACGTAGACGAGAGTCAGTTTGACCGCGTTCAGGCAATCATCTTTTCGATGACATATAAGGAGCGCTCCAACCCCGATATTATAAATCCGTCACGTAAGCGCAGAATTGCCGCTGGCTGCGGTATGCAGGTTGAGGATGTCAACAAGCTTTTGAAGCAGTATCGCGATATGCAGAAGCTGTTTAAACAGTTTAATTCAAAATCCGCACGTCGTCGCTTCAGTAAAATGGGAAATTTCGGCAATTACGGAATGTAACTTTTGTTAATCGCACTTTATAAGTGTAGTTTATAAATTTAATAATTATATATTTGGAGGAAAAAACAATGGCAGTAAAAATCAGACTTCGTCGTGTAGGCGCTAAAAAAGCTCCTTTCTATCGTGTAGTTGTTGCAGATTCAAGAGCTCCGCGTGACGGCAGATTTATCGAAGAAATAGGTACTTTTGATCCTATGAAGTCTCCGGCTGAAATTAAGATTGACGCTGAAAAGGCAGAGCAGTGGCTCAAAAACGGCGCTCAGCCCACAGAGACCGCTAAATCTGTATTAAAGCAGAGCGGAATCATTAAATAATAGGAGGTCTTTTAGTTGAAAGAGCTTCTCGAACAGATCGCTAAAGGACTCGTTGATGAGCCGGACTCGGTTTCCGTTACGGTAGATGAGACTGATGACAGAGGCGTTACGGTGTATCACCTTCACGTTGCCGAAAATGATATGGGCAGAGTTATAGGCAAGCAGGGCAGAATAGCCAAGGCTATCAGAACCGTTGTTAAGGCTCGAGCCACAAAGGACGGCACAAGAGTTCAGGTTGAGATCGACTGACAGTAAACGAGTACAGGGGGGCTTCCTCTTGTACTCATTTTATTTAGTGCCGTTTTAAAGCGGCAATCGGTGAATTTATATGTTAAAACAATTTCTTGAGGCCGGTAAGGTAGTCGGTATGCACGGTGTCAGAGGCGAAATGCGCTTTGACGTATGGTGCGACGGCGCGGACTTTTTGAAAAAAATCAAAACATTGTATCTTGATGCCGACGGTAAGAGGGCAGTCGGCGTTGTCTCGGTGCGCCCTCATAAAAATGCAGCCCTGTTAAAGCTCGACGGCGTTCTTACAATCGAAGAAGCAGAGAAATACCGCGGCAGAGTGTTGTATTTTGACCGAAAGGATGTTCATCTTGACAGCGACAAAGCGTTCGTTGAGGATGTAATAGGCTGCGCTGTGTATGACGCGGATAATACCGATGTATTGTACGGAACAGTTACCGATGTTATGAAAGGCGTTGCAAATGACGCTTGGACTGTCAAAGATAAAAACGGAAAAGAGACGTTGGTTCCCGTAATTCCCTCAGTGGTAGTGAAACTTGATGTCGAAAACAAAAAAGTATATCTTCGTCCGCTCAAAGGCCTTTTCTCCGATGAGTGTGCAATAAGGGAGGACGGAGAATGAGAATAGACATAATGACGCTTTTTCCGGAAATGTGCGAGTCGGTGCTGTCCGAAAGTATTATAGGCAGAGCGCGAAAAAACGGCTACGTCGAGATAAACTGTGTAAATATAAGAGACTTTACACTTGATAAGCATAACCGTGTTGATGATGCGCCGTACGGCGGCGGAATGGGTATGCTGATGGGTCCGCAGCCCATATATGACTGCTATAAGAGCCTTTACGGTGACGGCGAAGAAAAACCGCACCTTATATATATGTCGCCGCAGGGCAAAACTTTGACGCAGCAGAGAGTAAAGGAGCTTGCCCTTACAGACCGGATTGTGCTGCTTTGCGGTCATTATGAGGGCGTGGACCAGAGAATTCTCGATGAGATAGTCGATGAAGAGATTTCAATAGGTGATTATGTCCTGACGGGCGGCGAGCTGCCTGCGCTTGTGCTTGCCGACAGTATTTCTCGTATGCTCGAAAATGTCCTGCCGAATGACGAAGCTAAGGAGCTTGAAAGTCACTATAACGGACTTTTGGAATATCCGCAATATACAAGACCGTACGAATGGCACGGGGAAAAGGTTCCCGATATACTCTTGTCGGGGCATCACGCGAATATTGACAAGTGGCGACACGAAAAGGCGCTTGAGACTACATTGAAAAAACGCCCTGAATTGCTTCTTGATGCGGAACTCTCGGACAGGGATAAAGAGTATTTGAAATCAATAAAAAAATGAGCTGCTCGAATTGTCGAAAAAAGCACGTTTTTATTGTTGATTATTGCTGTTGAATTAAAACCATCCCAATGTTAGAATAATTATACAAAATCATTAAGCCTTCGCTGATTTTATTGTTCAAAACAGCATATTATTTTATATGCTGTTTTGTCGCAATAGCTTTTGCGGCGGCATTATTTATTTTGCAGGAGAAATGTATTCGAGAGGATACGCGCATTGGGAGGATAAAATGAAAAAGGTATTAAACATTATTTTATCGGTAATTCTTTGTTTATCGGTGGTTTCACCGTGCTTTGCAATTCAGAGCTTTGCCGAAACAGGGGATGAAACTACGCTTAAATTTAAAAACGGTAAATTTCGTATACTTGTATTTGCGGATCCGCAGGATGATTTAAATCCGTGCGAAGAGACGCTTGATCTTATGTATGCTTCGATTGAAGCTGCAAAGCCCGACCTTGTTGTATTTACCGGCGATAATATACACGGCCCGTCGCCCGTGCTTTACAGAAGCAAAAAGCGTGTCGAAAAGGCAATCAGGCAGATTATGGAGCCCGTTACCTCACAGAACATACCGTTTGCAATAGTATACGGCAACCACGATGACGAGGGTAAGGTCTCCAAACAGTTCCAAATGGAGGTCTATAATTCTATGCCGGGCTGCCTCGCTTCCGAGGGAGAAGCTATGACCGGCTGCGGCAACTATAATCTTCCTATAAAAAGCTCGGACGGCGCAAAGAACGTCTTTAATCTTTGGTTTATAGATTCCGGTACATATGATAAAGAAAACGGCGGATATGCCCATGTTGCCGAGGATCAACTTGCTTGGTACAAAAAAACGAGCGATGCCCTGAAAGCGGAAAACGGCGGCGAGCCCATGCCGTCACTCCTTTTCCAGCATATACCCGTACCCGAAATATATGAACTTTTAAAGGAGGTTCCCAAGGGCACGGACGGTGCGGTAAAAAAAGACGGTAAGTATTACGTGCTTAATACGGATATTGCAAGCGGTCATCTTGACGAGGGGCCGTGTCCCGCAGAGGTGAACGGCGGCGAATTTGATGCTTGGAAGCAGCAGGGAGACATTAAGGCGGCGTTCTTCGGGCACGATCATAACAATGACTTTTGCGGCACGTATGATGGCATTGATATGGTGCATACGAGCGGAGTCGGTTTTTATATTTACGGTAACGGACCTCTCCACGGGGCGCGCGTTATAGATATAGACGAAAACACTCTCGATTACAGCACTTATATGATGTATTATAATGACCTTGTCGGTTACAAGAGCTCGAACAAGGCAAGATATTATGAGGGACAGTATGTACATAACATTAAGATAGCGGCTATTTCGGCAGGCACTGTGATAATTGCCCTGACGGCCGGGCTTATAACGCGCGGAGTCAAAAAGTCCAAAGCGAAAAAAGCTTTAAAAAATAACCAAAAATAACGGCTGAGCCGGGCGAAATTTCTCGCTCGGCTTTAGCTTTTGCATAAAAATTCATAAATCAGCTTAAATATTGCATAAAACAGAGTGCATAATGTATATTTATGTCGTTATATCGCACAAATATACACAAAACTTGAATATTTATGCAAAAAGCACTTGATTTTAAATGTGGTTGGTGTATAATCTCTTCGTAATCAAAAATTAAAGGCTTTTGCCGATGCTCGGAGGTAACATTTATGAAAAAGGACAAGAAAGACATCAAAAAAGTCGTACTCGCTTATTCCGGCGGACTTGATACGTCAATCATCATTCCGTGGCTTAAAGAAAATTACAATAACTGCGAAGTTATAGCGGTTTCCGGCGACGTAGGTCAGGGAACTGAGCTCGACGGACTTGAGGAGAAGGCTCTCAAGACCGGCGCTTCAAAGCTCTATGTTCTCGACCTTAAAAAGGATTATATCGAAAACTATATCTGGCCTTGCCTTAAAGCAGGTGCCGAGTATGAAGAGTATCTTCTCGGCACATCGCACGCTCGTCCCTGTATCGCAAAGGGTCTTGCCGATATAGCCAAAAAAGAGGGCGCAGACGCTATTTGCCACGGCTGCACCGGCAAGGGCAACGACCAGGTTCGTTTCGAGCTTGCTCTTAAAGCACTCGCTCCCGAGATGGAGATTATAGCTCCTTGGCGTGAGTGGGACATAAAATCGCGTGATGAAGAAATAGACTACGCCGAGGCTCATCAGATTCCGCTTAAAATCAATCGTGAAACAAACTACTCAAAAGATAAAAACGTATGGCATCTCTCTCACGAGGGACTTGACCTTGAAAATCCGGCAAATGAACCGCAGTACAATAAAGACGGCTTCCTTGAGCTCGGAGTTTCTCCCGAAAAAGCTCCCGATGAGCCTACATATGTTACAATCCATTTTGAAAAGGGCGTTCCCACAGCTGTTGACGGCGAAGAGCTTGACGCTGTTTCCCTTGTCGAAAAGCTCAATAAGCTCGGCGGAGAAAACGGTATAGGCCTTCTTGACATAGTTGAGAACCGTCTTGTAGGTATGAAATCACGCGGTGTTTATGAGACCCCCGGCGGAACAATCCTCTACAAGGCTCATGAGCTTCTTGAAATGATAACTCTCGACCGTGACACATCTCATTACAAAAAACTCGTTGCCGAGAAATACGGCGAGCTCGTATACAACGGCAAATGGTTCTCACCTCTTCGCGAAGCTCTTGCGGCTTTTGTCGACAACACTCAGCAGACCGTAACCGGCGACGTTAAGCTTAAGCTCTATAAGGGCAACGTTATAAACGCAGGCATCACCTCTTCGTATACTCTTTATGATGAAAATGTTGCTTCGTTCGGCGATGACGGCGGCGCATACGATCAGACCGACGCTACCGGATTTATCAATCTCTTCGGACTCCCCACAAAGGTAAAAGCTTTACTTGACGCAAAGAGAGATAACAAATAATCATTTTAAACCGCTTGAAAAAATAAACAACAGTGCTTAGCACTACCGCGTGCGACAAGAGATGTTTCTGTCTCTTGTCGCTGTGTGGTATTTGATAGGAGTAAAAAAATGCAGCTTTGGCAGGGCAGATTTCAAAAGGCTTTAGACCCCAAAACCAACGATTTTAATTCGTCAATAGCGTTTGACAGCAGAATGTATAAGGAAGATATAGACGGCAGTATTGCACACGCCACTATGCTTTGCGCGCAAAATATCATATCGGCGGACGATCTTTCAAAAATTGTTGACGGATTAAAAGCCATTAAGGCGGAAATCGAAAACGGTACGTTGGAGATAGACCCGAATGCAGAGGATATACATACCTTTGTTGAGGGTGAGCTCACAAAGCGCGTAGGCGCGGCCGGCAAAAGACTTCATACCGCGCGCAGCAGAAACGACCAGGTAGCTCTTGACGTGAGGCTGTATTTGCGCCGCGAGTGCAACAGCGTTTATTCGCTTGTCACGGAGCTTATAGGTGTTCTGTGCAAAAAGGCTGAAAAGTATGCAGACGCCGTTATGCCGGGTTACACTCATATGCAGCGCGCTCAGCCCATAACATTCGGCCATCATCTTTTGGCGTATGCCGAAATGCTTCTGCGTGATCGCGAACGTATTGCCGACGCACAGAGAAGAATGAATTACTGCCCGCTCGGCTCATGTGCACTTGCCGGTACAACATATAATACCGACCGCGAAATGACAGCCGAGGCACTCGGATTTACGGGACCTATGCTCAATTCGCTTGACGGCGTATCGGACAGGGACTTCTGTATGGAGCTTGCGTCCGCTTTGTCAATACTTATGGTTCATCTCTCGCGCTTTTCTGAGGAGATAATTCTCTGGTGCTCATGGGAATTTAAATTCGTTGAGCTTGACGATGCTTTTTCAACAGGCTCGTCAATAATGCCGCAAAAGAAAAACCCCGACATAACCGAGCTTATTCGCGGCAAAACCGGTCGAGTTTTCGGCGACCTTATGACACTTCTGACAATGATGAAGGGATTGCCTCTCGCTTATAATAAGGATATGCAGGAGGATAAGGAAGCTATATTTGACGCCTTTGACACGGTTAAAATCTGCCTTACCACATTTATCCCCATGCTTGACACTATGACGGCTCTTCCCGAAAATATGCGTAAAGCCGCGGCAGGCGGATTTATCAACGCTACCGACTGCGCCGATTATCTCGTCGGCAAGGGATTGCCGTTCCGTGACGCATATAAGGCCACAGGTGAAATAGTGGCTCTCTGCATTAAAAAAGGACTTACGCTTGAAACGTTACCTCTTGAAGAATACAAAAAGATATGCGATTTGTTTGACGACGGCGTTTATGACGCCATAAATCTCGACAAGTGCGTAAACGGCAGGACTTCGCTCGGCGGACCCGCACCGCAGAACGTGCTGAAAGAGGCAAAGAGAATAGAAAAAATATTGAAAGAACAAGACTAATAGTGTGAAAAGTTACACTTCTTAAATTATATTGCCATCAAAATTTGTCTGCGGCATAATTTTGAGACGGCGAAAATCACCGGTTGCGCCCCGTTAAGGCTTCAAAGAATATACGGTGATTTTTAATAAACTGTTTGGTGCCTGAAAGGCTATGGTGAATAATATGAAAAAAGTATTTATAGACGGCAGTCAGGGAACTACGGGACTTAAAATATTCGACCGTCTGAAAAAAAGAGATGATGTTGAGCTTTTAACTCTTCCCGATGAGCTTCGCAAGGACATAAAATCAAGAAAGGAAGCTCTCAACAGTGCCGATATAGCTTTTCTCTGCCTTCCGGACGCTGCGGCAATCGAGGCGGCAGAGCTTGTTACAAATGACGACACGGTTATTATAGATACATCAACCGCTCACCGTACAAGCGAGGGGTGGGCTTACGGTTTTCCCGAAATATTTAAAGACGGATTTAAAACCGTGGCTTCTTCAAAGCGTATAGCGTCGCCGGGCTGTTATGCAAGCGGATTTATAGCGCTTGTAAAGCCTCTTTTGGACGAGGGTATTGTTTCTCCGGACCACGGATTTATCTGTCACGCCGTTTCGGGTTACAGCGGAGCCGGCAAAAAAGGTATCGCTATGTATGAAAGCGACGAGAAAGCACCGGAGCTTTTTGCTCCCCGTGAATACGCTTTAAATCAGGAGCATAAGCACCTCAAAGAAATGCGACAAATTTCGGGCCTGTCAGTTACACCGATATTTTGTCCGTATGTCTGTGATTATTTCAGCGGTATGCTCGTCACGGTTCCGGTGTTTAAAACGGATCTCAAAGACGGAAAAACCGCAGAGGACATTAAAGCGGTTTACCGCTCAAAATACGCTTCGGACATAGTTAAATATAAAGAGGCTTTTGATAACGGCGGCTTTGTCGCGGCAAATTCTAAAGCTGAGCTTGACAGTATGGATGTCACCGTAGCCGGAAATGACGACAGACTTCTTCTTATGGCTCTTTACGACAATCTCGGCAAGGGTGCGTCGGGAGCGGCTTTGGAATGTATGAATATTGTTATGGGTTTACCTCCCGAATACGGACTTGACCTGTAAGATTATAAATGAAAGGTAAATTATAATGGAATTAAGTTTTATCGGCGGCGGTGTCGCCGCACCGAAAGGATTTACCGCAAACGGAATTCATTGCGGAATCCGTAAGAATAAGGAGAAAAAGGATCTCGCACTTATTTACTGTGAAAAGAACTGTGATGCGGCGGCTGTTTATACGCAAAATCTTGTGTGCGGAGCACCGATAACCGTCACACGTGAAAATATAAGCGACGGCAAGGCGCGCGCAATTGTCTGCAACAGCGGCATAGCCAATACCTGCAATGCCGACGGAGTTGAAAAAGCGGAGGAAATGTGCAAAATAACCGCGGACGCACTCGGCATTTCAAAAAGCGATATTGTGGTAGCCTCCACCGGAGTTATAGGTCAGCCAATAGACCTTGAGCCCGTCAAAAACGGTATGGCGAAGCTTGTTTCGGGTCTTAATAAGGACGGCTCTGATTCTGCAGCAAATGCGATAATGACAACGGACACCGTAAAAAAAGAATTTTCCTGTGAGTTTTCTCTCGGCGGCAAAAAATGCCGTATAGGTGCTATTTCCAAGGGCAGCGGTATGATTCACCCGAATATGGCAACGATGCTTGCTTTTATTACAACGGATGCCGACATTTCGGCGGAAATGCTTAAAAAATCACTTCTCGAGGTGGTTAAAGACAGCTTTAATATGCTCTCCGTAGACGGCGACACATCCACCAACGATACCGTGGCTGTTTTGGCGTCGGGCCTTTGCGGCAACGAGAAAATAACCTCCGAAAACGCAGATTATAAAGCCTTTACTTGTGCGCTTGCGGCAATTTGCGAAAAGCTTGTAAAGCTTATGGCGAAAGACGGCGAGGGTGCAACAAAGCTTGTCGAATGTATTGTTTCGGGTGCCGCAGACCAAAAGACGGCAAAAATATGTGCAAAGTCGGTTATATGCTCGTCGCTTGTTAAGGCGGCTATGTTCGGAGCGGATGCAAACTGGGGCAGAATTCTCTGCGCTCTCGGTTACAGCGGAGCAGATATTGACGTTCATAAGGTTGATGTGAAATTCAGCTCGGCAGGCGGCGAAATAGAAGTGTGCAAGGACGGCTCGGGAATTCCGTTTTCCGAAGAGCTTGCGAAAAAAGTCTTAGTCTGTGATGAGGTGTATATCCTTGTCGATTTAAAATCAGGCAGCTTCTCTGCCGCGGCTTACGGCTGTGATTTGACATACGATTACGTCAAGATAAACGGCGATTACCGCACCTGAGCGTAAAACGCATAAACGCAGCATTCACAGACATTTATCGGAGGAGAAATATGGAAATATCAAATATAACAAATTCGGACCGTTCCGAGGTTCTCGTTCAAGCCTTACCGTATATTCAGAAATATCAAAATAAAACGGTCGTCATAAAGTACGGCGGCAATGCCATGGTAAACGAAGAGCTTCAGGATGCCGTAATGACCGACATAGTTCTTCTTCGTTCCGTCGGAGTAAATATTGTGCTTGTTCACGGCGGCGGACCGGAAATATCCGATATGCTCAAACGTGTCGGCAAGCAGAGCCGATTTGTAGACGGACTGCGCTATACCGACGAAGAGACGATAGATATTGTTCAAATGGTTTTGGCCGGCAAGGTGAATAAGCATTTGGTACAGCTCATTTCAAAGCACGGCGGCAAGGCGATAGGCCTTTGCGGTATCGACGGCGAAATGATGAAGGCCGTTAAATACACAAAATCGGACGTCGGATTTGTAGGCGAGATAACCGAAATCGATACCGACGTTATAGATTACACTCTTGAAAATAAATATATCCCCGTTATTTCCTCCGTTGCAACGGGCGAGAACGGCGAGGTGTTCAATATAAACGCCGATACCGCCGCGGCGGCAATAGCCGCAAGTCTCCACGCGGAAAAGCTTTTGCTTATGACCGACATCAGCGGACTTTTAATGGATAAAGACGATGATTCCACTTTAATTCACGACGTTCAGGTTTCCGAAATACCGTCGCTCAAGTCTCAGGGCGTTATCTCCGGCGGTATGATACCGAAAATCGACTGCTGCGTAGAGGCCGTCCGCCGCGGAGTTCTTCAGACCAACATAATCGACGGACGTATACCGCATTCTATTCTTATGGAGTTATTCACGGATGAGGGCTTCGGCACAATGTTTCACGGGTGATTTCGTGTCTTTTTTCCGTTATACTTCGTTCTGTGCAGCTCGCAGTATATACATACAGCTTCGCCGCACACGCCTTGTCTAACGAAAAAAATTTCACGAAATCAAGATTTGTGCCTATTTCCGTAATACTTTGTTTTGTGCAGACAGCAAGTATATAACATACAGCATCTTAAACAACAGCTTGCGTTAAACGTCAATTGCATTTTTCGGACTTTGTATATATAATAAGATTAGTTTATTAAGGACTGATAAAATGGATTTTAACGAAATTAAAAATACTGCCGACAAATATTTAATGCCGACTTACGGTCATTTTCCGATAGCCTTGACGGGCGGCAAAAATGCGTCTCTGACGGCCTCTGACGGCAGAGTGGTAATTGATTTTACTTCGGGTATAGGCGTTAATATTTTCGGCGTAAACGATGATGGCTGGAAAAAGGCTGTTATCGGGCAGATAGATAAAATTCAGCATACATCAAATCTTTATTATAACGAGCCTGTTGCCAAGGCGGCAAAGCTTCTGTGCGAAAAAAGCGGATTTGATAAGGTGCTTTTTTGCAATTCCGGAGCGGAGGCAAATGAGTGCGCCATAAAGCTTGCGAGAAAATACAGCTTTGACCGCTACGGTGAAAACCGAAATACGATAATATCGCTTGTGAATTCTTTCCACGGCAGAACCATGGCTACAATAACCGCAACGGGGCAGGAGCACTACCACAAGTATTTTATGCCTTTTATGGGCGGCTTTAAATATGCCGAGGCGGGCGACAAAAAAGCGTTTTCCGAGCTTCTCGACGGAACGGTTTGCGCGGTAATACTTGAGGTTATACAGGGCGAGGGCGGAGTCGTAATAACTCCGCGCGATTATATAGAATACATAAGAGAGCTTTGCGATGAAAACGATATTGTTCTCATATTCGACGAAGTGCAGACGGGCGTCGGCAGAACAGGTAAGCTCTATGCTTGGGAAAATATCGGCGTAAAGCCGGACGTTTTGACATCCGCAAAGGGCCTCGGCGGCGGACTGCCGATAGGAGCGTGCCTTGCAAAAGAGCAGTTCGGCAGCGTTTTGACTCCCGGCACTCACGGTACCACCTTCGGCGGAAATCCCGTGGTTTTATCGGGCGCGGTTGAGATATTAAATCGACTTGACGAAGAATTTTTAAAGGACGTCCGCGAAAAGGGCGAATACATAAGAAACAAGGTTTCTTCGTTTAAGGATGTTTCCGAAGTGCGCGGTATGGGCCTTATGATAGGTATAGACCTTAAAAATCAAAAGGCGGCGGATGTGGCGGCGCGCTGTGTTGAAAACGGGCTTCTTATTTTAACCGCCAAGCAGTCGCTTCGTATGCTTCCTCCGCTCACCATAACATATGACGAAATAGACAGGGGACTTGAGATTCTCGAAAAGACCCTTTCTGAATAAACTCCTATGCAGTTTTCACGCCTTGCACGGCTACGGCAGGGGCAACGTGACTATATTTGTAGCCGGAAAGGCTCTGTGAATTAAAATGAAGCATTTGTTAAGTCTTTTATCGACAACTCCCGGTGAAATATCTGACCTTTTAAATCTTGCCGATCAGCTTAAATATGAAAACAAGCACGGCATAGCGCATCAAAGGCTCAAGGGTCAGACCCTCGGTATGATTTTCCAAAAATCCTCAACAAGAACAAGGGTTTCTTTTGAAACCGGTATGTATCAGCTCGGCGGTCAGGCACTCTTTCTTTCAAACCGCGATCTTCAGATAGGACGCGGCGAGCCTATACAGGATACCGCAAGAGTTCTCTCGCGCTATATCGACGGCATTATGATAAGAACCTTTGAGCAGTCCGAGGTTGAGGCACTCGCGAAGTACGGTTCTATCCCGATAATTAACGGTCTTACCGATTTTTGCCATCCGTGCCAGGTGCTTGCCGACCTTATGACGGTACGTGAGCACAAGGGGCACCTTGACGGCCTTAAAATGTGCTACATAGGCGACGGCAACAATATGGCAAATTCTCTTATAGTCGGCGGACTTAAAACAGGTATGCAGGTATCGGTGGCTTGCCCCGAGGGGTACAGACCCGACAGCCGCGTGCTTGACTTTGCAAATAATTATGCGGGATTTTCGATGTTTACAGAGCCTATGGAGGCTGCAAGCGGTGCCGACGTCATCTTTACCGACGTTTGGGCGTCAATGGGGCAGGAGGGTGAAGCCGAAGAACGCAAAAAAATATTCGGCGGCAAATATCAGGTCAATAAGGAACTGCTTGCGGTTGCAAACAGCGGCTGTATGGTTCAGCATTGCTTGCCTGCTCACCGCGGTGAAGAGATAACCGCAGATGTGTTCGAGTCTCACGCGGATGAGATATTTGATGAGGCCGAAAACCGTCTCCACGCTCAAAAGGCGGTAATGGTAACGCTCATGGAGAAGTAATAGTTTGACTTTTTTGTTGCAATGCGGCTTTTGAAAAAACGGTATGCCGCATTGCAATGTAATTTTCATTTTATCATAAATAAACTATTGACAAGCAGTACACTTTATATTATAATATCAAAGCCGCTGAAAAAGCGGCATATATGGCGGCATAGCTTAGTTGGCTAGAGCGTCCGGTTCATACCCGGAAGGTCGTAGGTTCAAGTCCCACTGCCGCTACCATAACGGCCCGGTGGTCAAGCGGTCAAGACACCGCCCTTTCACGGCGGTAACACGAGTTCAAATCTCGTCCGGGTCACCAAAAAGGACTTAGCGTAGGCTGAGTCCTTTTTTGCATCACCGTTTGGCGTTCCTTTGTGTATACACATTTTATTTGAAATATTTGTTTTTAAGATATATAATATTCTTAACAGTATGATACCGTATGTTTATGAGGTGAAAAATAATGGCTGATAATAAGTGCGACTGTAATGCCGTTATGCAAGAGGTTGTTGACGATATAAAAAACAATATGTTTTCTGAGAAGGAGATAAACGGTGTTTCAAACCTGTTTAAAGTCCTCGGTGATCCCACGAGAGCCAAAATAGTTATGGCACTTGATAAGCGCGAGGTGTGCGTTTGCGACCTTGCCGCAGCACTCGGTATGACTAAGTCAGCCGTGTCTCATCAGCTTGCGCTCTTAAAGGCGAACAACATAGTTAAGGCTCGCCGAGACGGCAAGCATGTGTTTTACAGCTTTGACGATGAGCACATTACAACCGTTATCGAAATAGCGGACGAGCATATCCGCCATCAGCACTTGGGCGATTAAGGCTTCTTAAATATACATGATATAAAACCGACGATTATATTGTCGATATAATATTCTGTCACAATTGAATAATTTACAGGGTTCCGAATATGCGAAAACATTATTCGGGGCTTTTTTTACTTTCTATGTGAAATCGTACAGACAGAAAGACTTTTATCCGTGCGAATTTTCGCTTTAGAAATGATGCTTCACCAAAATAAAAAAATTTAAAATTTTAAAAAAACATATTGACAATTGAGCATATGTTCAACTATAATATAGACAACAAATGAATGATTGCTCAACTGTTCCGAAAGAGAGCAGCCGAAGAAAGGGTTGTTATTATGAAAAAAACATACAATATAGAAGTCGATTGTGCAAACTGTGCCGCAAAAATGGAGGAAGCCGCTCAAAAGACCGACGGCGTTCGTGAAGCCGTTGTATCTTTTATGACACAAAAAATGAAAGTAGAATTTGACGACGGCGCCGATGAGGCAGCCGTTATGAAAAAAGTCCTCAAAAATTGCAAAAGAGTAGAGGATGACTGCGAAATATATATCTGATGTTATGAGATGCCGCTTACGGCAAATAAATAAGTGAGGGAGATATTTATGAGTAAAAAACAGAAAAACGTTCTGTGGCGGATAATTGCTTCGGCTGTGCTGATAGTATGTCTTTCCGTCCTCGGCAAATTTATAACTCTCAATAAATACATTTGGCTTGTTTTAAACCTGATACCGTATTTTATAATCGGCTACGACATTCTCAAAAAGGCCGTTAAAGGCATTTTTAAGGGTCAGGTCTTTGATGAGAATTTCCTTATGGCGGTTGCTACCGTCGGTGCCATAGCACTCGGCGATTATAAAGAGGGCGTTGCCGTTATGCTCTTTTATCAGATAGGTGAGCTTTTCCAAAGCATAGCTGTCGGCAAGAGCAGACGCAATATTTCCGCCTTAATGGATATAAGACCCGACTATGCAAATGTCGAGGTTGACGGAAAACTCGAAAAGGTCGATCCCGACGAAGTGGCGGTCGGTACCGAAATAACCGTAAATCCCGGCGAGAAAATTCCGATAGACGGCATTGTTACAAGCGGTGACACATCGCTCAATACAAGTGCTTTAACCGGTGAGAGCCTGCCGCGAAATGTCAAAACGGGCGATGAGGTTATAAGCGGCTGCATCAATATGACCGGCGTCATCAAGGTAAAAACCACTAAGGAGTTCGGCGATTCAACCGTATCAAAAATACTTGAACTTGTTGAAAATTCAAGTATGAAAAAGTCGCGCTCCGAGAATTTCATAACAAAATTTGCAAGATATTATACTCCGGCGGTTTGCTTTTCGGCACTTGCACTCGCAATTTTACCTCCGGTTATAAGGCTTATTGCCGGTCACACGGCCATGTGGAGCGATTGGATATTCAGAGCGCTTACCTTCCTTGTGATCAGCTGTCCGTGCGCTCTTGTAATATCGGTTCCGCTCTCGTTTTTTGCGGGTATAGGCTGTGCTTCGGCGAACGGTATACTTGTAAAAGGCTCCAATTATCTTGAGGGGCTTTCAGATACGAAATATGTTGTGTTTGATAAAACCGGAACTCTTACAAAGGGAGTCTTTGAGGTAACCGGAGTATATCCCGAAAACGGATACACAAAGGATTCCATTGTACGCTTGGCGGCGTATTCCGAGAGCGCTTCGAGTCACCCGATAAGCCTTAGTCTTAAAAAATATTACGGCAAGGATATTGACGAAAACGGCGTTACAGATATAAAAGAGATTGCAGGCCACGGTGTTTCGGCTGCAGTTGACGGTAAAAGAGTGTTAGTCGGCAATTTAAAGCTGATGAAAGAAGAGCATATCGCTGTCTCAACCGAGCATAACGAGGGTACGGTTGTGTATGTTTCCGAGGACGGAAAATATGCCGGCTGTATTGTAATATCGGATGTTGTAAAGCCCAATACAAAGCTTGCTCTCAGCGAACTCAAAAAGCACGGTGTCAAAAAGACGGTAATGCTCACGGGCGACTCCAAGGCCGCTGCCGACAGGGTAGCCGCGGAAATAGGCATAGACGAGGTTCACTCTGAACTTCTCCCTGCCGATAAGGTCTCGGAGGTTGAAAAGCTCCTTGACAAAAAAGAGCCCAAAGAAAAGCTGGCGTTTGTCGGCGACGGAATAAACGACGCTCCCGTGCTCTCAAGAGCCGACATAGGCATAGCGATGGGCGCGCTCGGCTCGGACGCGGCAATAGAGGCGGCCGATATAGTGCTTATGGACGATGATCCGGCAAAAATATCTCTTGCGAAAAAAATCTCGGTTCACACGCTGAAAATAGTAAGAGAAAACATTGCGTTTGCCCTTCTTGTGAAAGCCGTTTGCCTTGTGCTCAGCGCAGTAGGCATTGCAAATATGGGAGTCGCCATATTCGCCGATGTCGGAGTTATGGTTGTAGCGGTTATCAACGCCACAAGAGCACTTCGTTTAAAGAATAAAACCGAATAATATTGACATAAATCGACTTTGTGATTATAATGTTCAATGCTGTTAAAAGCACACCGTTCGGGGCTTCACCGAGGTGTGCTTTTTATATCGCAGGGAAGAAAACGCAGGAAGAAAAATGACGGAATTTCAAAACAGTTTTAAAAAAGGCCTGAAGGACGGTTTGCCGATAGCGCTCGGCTATCTTTCGGTTTCGTTTACATTCGGTATGATGGCTGTCGAGGGCGGCTTGCCCGTTTTTACGGCGGTGCTTATCTCTATGACAAATTTGACCTCGGCAGGTCAGTTTGCAGGGCTTGATTTAATTTTCGCCGGCGGTGCTTATCTTGAAATGGCACTAACACAGCTTGTTATAAACATACGCTATGCGCTGATGTCGGTTTCTCTGTCGCAAAAGCTTCACAAGAGCGTAAATTTGCTTGACCGATTTTTAATAGCGTTCAGCAATACCGATGAAATATTTGCCGTAGCCTCGGGTCAAAAAGGAGAGGTCGGCAAAAAATATATGTACGGGCTTGCTCTTTTGCCAATAGTCGGGTGGACTCTCGGCACTCTTATAGGTGCTGCGGCGAGCACCGTGCTTCCGCTGTCCGTGCGCTCCGCTCTCGGCATTGCGATTTACGGTATGTTTATAGCTATATTTATACCGCCCGCAAAGCATAATAAGACTGTGGCTGTTGTGGTATTATTGTCGGCGGCGTTGAGTATATGTTTCAAATACGTGCCTGGTCTTTGTAAAGTCTCTTCGGGATTTGTAATAATCATTTGCGCCGTTCTTTCCGCAACTGTCGGCGCCCTCTTAAAACCCGTAAAGGAGGACGAAGCAAATGAAAACGGCTGAGAACATATTTATATATATAGCGGTTATGGCGCTTGTCACATATCTTATAAGAATGCTGCCGCTTGTGATTTTTCGCAAAAAAATCGAAAACAGATTTATAAGATCGTTTCTTTATTACATTCCGTATGCAGTCTTGGCGGCGATGACATTTCCCGCGGTTTTTTCATCTACGGGGAGCGTGTGGTCGGCTGTGGCAGGGCTCATAGTGGCGCTGCTGCTTGCGTTTTTTGAGAAGGGCTTGCTCACGGTTGCGCTGTCCTCCTGCGTCGCTGTTTTTGTAATAGAATTTTTAATTAAAATCATCTCTTGACATATCGGAAAAATGAGTATAATATAGAGCCAAAGTAAAAAGGTTAAACCGTTGACGGAGAATGACGGCAAGTCGTTTGCACATAAGAGAGCTCTTTCGTTGGCTGAAAGAAGAGCGTGCAAAGCTGCCCGATACCGCTCCCGAGCGCGCGTCGAAAACAGATGATTAAGGCGTGACGTAAGCTTGCGTTAAAAGCAGTTGAGCGGGCGATTTTTATCGTCAATTCGGGTGGAACCGTGGAATGCATAGCACTTCATCCCAGTAATCTGGGATGAAGTGCTTTTTAATTATAATGGAGGTAGTTTTTATGGTAAAAGTTACATTGAAGGATGATGTTGTAAAGGAGTTCCAAAGCGGCACGACCGTAATGGATATAGCAAAGTCTATCGGCATGGGGCTTTACAAAGCCGCCTGCCTTGCAAAGATTGACGGCGAGACTTGCGACCTTCGCACTCCGGTAACAAAGGATTGTCATGTAGAAATACTTACCTTTGACGATGAGGACGGCAAAAAGGCATTTTGGCATACAACTTCGCATATACTCGCGCAGGCTGTTAAACGTCTTTATCCGAGTGCCAAGCTTGCAATAGGACCGTCAATAGCAAACGGATTTTACTATGACTTCGACGTGGATTTTTCTTTCACTCCCGAAATTCTCGAAAAAATCGAGACTGAAATGAAGAAAATCGTAAAGGAAAATATTCCGCTTGAGCAGTTCGACCTCTCCGCAGACGAGGCTTTAAAGCTTATGGAGGAAAAGGACGAGCCGTATAAGGTTGAGCTTATTAAAGAGCATGCCGGCAAAGGCGAGAAGATTTCATTTTATAAGCAGGCGGAATTCACCGAGCTTTGCGCGGGGCCGCATATTCCCGACACAGGCCGAGTAAAGGCGTTTAAGCTTACGTCCATAGCAGGCGCTTATTGGCGCGGCGATGAAAAAAATAAAATGCTTCAGCGTATATACGGTATATCTTTCACAAAGCAGTCCGAGCTTACGGAATATCTTGAAAGAATTGAAGAGGCTAAAAAGCGCGACCACAGAAAACTCGGTAAGGAGCTTGGGCTTTTTGCACTTCGCGACGAGGCTCCCGGAATGCCGTTCTTCCTTCCCAACGGTATGATTCTTCGCAACACCCTCATTGATTATTGGCACGAGGTTCACGAGAGGTGGGGTTATCTTGAGATATCCACTCCTCAGATAATGAAGCGTTCGCTTTGGGAGACTTCTGGTCACTGGGATCACTACAAGGATAATATGTATACAACCGTTATCGACGGTGAGGATTTCGCCATAAAGCCGATGAACTGCCCCGGTAGCATACTTGTTTATGAGCTTGAGCCTCATTCATACAAGGAATTGCCTCTTCGCTACGGTGAACTCGGCAGAGTACATCGCCACGAGCTTTCTGGCGCGCTTCACGGACTTTTCCGCGTACGTTGCTTCACTCAGGACGATGCTCATATACTCCTCGCTCCCGACCAGATACGCGACGAGGTTGTAAGAATATCACAGCTCTTTGACGAGGTTTATAATCTCTTTAAGCTGCCATATACCATAGAGCTTTCTACAATGCCCGAGGACCATATGGGCACAAAAGAGGAATGGGACAAAGCCACAAAATCGCTTTCCGACGCAATCGAAAGCATTGGTAAGGAATATACCGTAAATGAGGGCGACGGTGCGTTCTACGGTCCGAAGCTTGACTTCCACATTGAAGATTCGCTCGGCAGAACCTGGCAGTGCGGTACTATTCAGCTTGACTTCCAGCTTCCCGAGAGATTTAATCTTGAATACACGGGTGCCGACGGCGAAAAGCATTGTCCCGTTATGATTCACCGCGTTGTTTTCGGCTCGGTAGAGAGATTTATCGGCGTTCTTATAGAGCATTTTGCAGGCGCATTCCCGCTTTGGCTGTCACCCGTACAGGCCGTCGTTCTTCCGATTGCCGACCGCCATGCAGACAGAGCGCATGAAATCGAGGCAGAGCTTAAAAAATACGGTATCCGCGTAAAGGTTGACGATCGCTCCGAAAAAATCGGATATAAAATACGTGAGGCGCAGCTTCAAAAGACGCCGTATATGCTCGTTGTCGGCGACAAAGAAGTTGAAAACGGTACTGTTTCCGTTCGCCATCGCGGCGAGGGCGATATAGGCTCCATGGAGCTTTCGTCTCTTTGCGACCGCCTTGCAGACGAAGTTAAGACAAAAGCGATAAAGTAAAAAAGGGGGTCAGTAAATTTGGCGAAAACACCTCTTACCGTGACCGTGATAACGGACACGCATTACTATTCAAAAAAGACCGGCACAGAGGGTAAGGCTTACGATGCGGCAAACGCCAAAAGCCAAAAGCTTTTAAAATACAGCGAGGAGCTTTTAAGAGCTGCCTTTAAGCAGATAAAAGAAGATAAACGAACCGATATCGTTTTGCTTTCGGGCGATACCACCAACAACGGTGAAATTGAGGCACACGAGGAATTTATCGAAATGCTCCGCGATTTAAAAAAGAGCGGAAAGCGCGTTTATGTTCTTACGGCAACCCACGACTATCAGGATGACGGCTTGACAGACAGCTTTGTAGGCAATGAAAAGGTGAAAATCCCTGCCGCAAAGCGTGAGCAGCTCTATGATATGTATAAAGAGTTCGGCCCCGATGAAGCGATTGCTGTTCATCGAGACAGTATGTCGTATGTAGTGCAGCTTGCCGACGGTTACAGGCTTTTTGCACTTAATGACGACAGCAATCTCTCGGGAAAAAGCGGCTTTTCGGATGAGTGCTTTGAGTGGATAAAGGCTCAGGCGGAGGATGCACGCAAAAACGATCAGTTTATTTTGGCCATGACTCACCATCCGCTTATAGCCCCGTCGCCGATTTATGAGCTGATAGGCAAAAACGATATGCTCGGCGACTACGAGACGCGCAGAAACGAGCTTGCCGACTTAGGCATACAGTTTATTCTTACGGGTCATACTCACGTACACGATATAGACGTGATAACGAGCGACCGCGGAAATACGCTTTACGATATAGCAACCGCCGCAACCGTAGGTTATCCCGCACCGATACGCACCATTGTTTTGGACCCGGATGTAAAAATGGTTTCAACCACCACCGACCTCATAACCGAAACGGTGGACTTCGATTTGGAGGGCAAAACCCTTCAGGAGTATCTCAAATATCAGCTTATCGGTATGGTAAAGGATATGATAAAAGCCGCCGGAACGGATATTCCGACGCTTGCCGATATGGCGACGGCAATGAGCATAAAGAAAAAACTCATTTATAAAATCGGCTGGCTTATAAAACCGTTTGCCAAAAAGCTTAATGCTCTTACAATAGGCAAAGTCGCAAAGCTGACCCGTGCCGAAACAGGGCTGAAGCCCGAGGATTATGCCGATATTGCCGATAAAAGCGTTGTTGACTTTATCTGTGACCTTGTTGTTAATTTGTACGGCGGAGAAGACCTTTACAGTGTTGACGATAACGAATATAAAATAACCATAGGGCTTCTTCACATTGTAGATTCGGTTTTTGCCGCTCTGCATATAAAGCCGCGCAAGCTTATAAAGGTTGCTGATTCGTTTACCGATTTTGCGGAACCGCTTTTACATAATTCGGGCATACCGTCATATGACGCCATACTTCCTATAAGACCGTTCTATAAAGAGGGCGAGCAGGGGAAGAAGCCTCAAAAAGAGAAAAAGCCCGAGTGCAACGTCAAAAAGAGCAAAAAAGGCGTCCCGATTGTCGTTTGCGGTATATTGGCTCTTATTATACTGTTGATTCCGCTTCTGCTGATTCTCGGTGTAGGCTTTGTAGTTAACAGAATTAAATACGGCAAATACATTAAAGAGAATTCTTGATACAAAAAATGAGCTGTAAATTTTTACAGCTCATTTTTTCTTTATTCATTTTGCTTTTTAATCCAAAATGTTTCCGTCGGTCGATATCGTCACCACGTGCCACGGTATAAATTTTCCGCTTCGCTTTACAGCCTGTTTTGCGGCGTTTTCAATACCTCCGCAGCAGGGAACCTCCATTCTCACAACGGTAACGCTTTTGATGTTGTTGAGTGCTATGATTTCCGTCAGCTTTTCCGAATAATCCGTGTCGTCAAGCTTCGGGCAGCCTATAAGAGTTATACAATTCTTTATGAAATCTGCGTGGAAATTTCCGTATGCGTAAGCAGCACAGTCGGCTGATATGAGTAAATCCGCATTCTCAAAGTACGGAGCGGTTACCGGAACAAGCTTTATCTGAACGGGCCATTGCCTCAAACGGCTTTCCGAAACCGTGTTCGTGCTTTTTGGGTCTTCGTTTTTGCGCTCAATTGCCCTTGAACGTGAACCGGGGCATCCGCCGTGAAACATAGCCGCCGCTTTGTGCATTTTTGCCTTTTTAACGGCTTCTTCGTTGTATTCGGGAGCTTCTCTTTCTTCAAATGTTATAGCTCCGGTGGGGCAGGCTGGCAGGCAGTCGCCGAGGCCGTCGCAGTAATCCTCGCGCATGAGCCTGGCTTTGCCGTTTACCATATCTATTGCACCCTCGTGGCAGGCGGCGGCACATGCGCCGCAGCCGTTGCACTTTTCTTCATCTATTTTAATGATTTTTCTTATCATGGTATATCCTCCGAAATTTATTTTTCTTGACTTGTGAGGACATTATAATATAATAAAACCGAATTGTATGTTGAATTTTCAACAAATGGAGGCAAAATGGAAAATTATTTTGAAATACTCAAAAAGTGTCGTATGTTTACGGGACTTGACATAGAAGACATAAAGTGCCTGACCGAGATTTTGAACTCTAAGGTTGTTAAATACTCTAAAGGCGACGTTATTTTCTCCGAGGGCGAAAAACCTGAGCATATAGGCGTTGTACTTCACGGTAACGCGCAAATAGAGCGGACGGATTACTACGGCAATCGCAGTATAGTCGCTGTGTTGGAGCCTTCGGAGGTGTTCGGTGAAGCGTTTGTATGTGCCGGAATAAAAAGTATTCCGGTAGATGTCGTTGCCCTTGGCGAAACCGTTGTCATGCTCCTCAGTCTGCCGGATATTCCTCTCAAAAATACGGATATATATAACTGTTTTATTCTAAATTTGCTGCGAACGTCATCGGTGAAAAATCTTGTCCTTATGAAAAGGCTTGAGGTGACGAGTAAACGCTCTACGGAGGAAAAGCTGATGACATATTTAATGCAGACGGCTAAGGAGCAGGGGAAAAGCAGCTTTCACATTACCTATGACCGTCAGCAGCTTGCGGATTATCTCGAGGTTGACCGTTCGGGACTGTCCGCTGTTATAGGTAAGCTTAAAAAAAGCGGAAAAATCAAATGCCGCAAAGACCTGTTTGAACTTTTGTGAAGATATGCGGAACAAAGGCTTTCCGGCAAAATCACAGCATAAACCCCCGATAGGAGTAAAAGACCTCTATCGGGGGTTTGTACAATTCAGTTTCTTCAATTTGCTTAATGCTTATTTCACGGTTTGTAAAACCGTAAAATAACTAATCCTTCGGCTGCTGCTTTCTCGAAGACAGCAGCGATTTCAGCTTTTCAAGTGCAAGCGTAAGGCTTTCCGTAAGGAACTTTTCCTTTAAAATCAGAAGCAGAACAAAATAAATTCCAAAGAACGAAACCGCACCGATGACAAGCCGTAAAAATGAGTTTGAAACACCCATATAGTGCTGTATCACGATTCCGGCACCCGTGGATACGGCAGCACTTAAAATAATGGGCAATGCCTTTACTCCGCGTATGACTTTGCCGAGATGGTCCTTTAAAAAGAATGTCTGTACCACCAAAACCAAAAATTCCGTAAGAAGTGTCGAGAGTGCCGCACCGGCAGCTCCCATTTTCGGAATTACGAAGAAGTTTAAAACAAAATCAAAAACAGCACCTATGCTTACCGACAGCATTACAGCCTTTTCTCTACCGAGCGGTACCAGCATCTGATTGCCGGTCATTCCGCTGAGGGCGCAGAAAAATACCGTGGGCATCAAAAGTCTCATTGAAAGAGAGGCGTCTAAGAAGGCTTCGCCGGAAAGCAATATAATGGAGTCTTTAACGTAGAGCGTAAAGAATAACGTCAAAGGTATAGTTATCAAAAGCAGAAAGTTCAGAACTCTTGACAGCGCCTCTCTGAATTTACTGTAATCATTATCGTGTATGTATACCGACAGCCTCGGTAAAAGAACGTTTCCGAGTGAAGAGACCACGGCGAGCAAAACGGTTTTAACCTTAACGGAGGCACTGTATAAGCCTACCTGTGTGTCGTCGGTCATAAAGCCGAGCATAACCGTGTCAAGGTTTGTGTAAATGCTTATCGCAATCGATGTCGCAAAGAAAATGAATATCGGCTGCAAATGCTGCTTAAAATCATAATGCCCTACGGGTCGCAGAGAAATATATTTTTTCAGATTGATAAAGTTCAAAAGGTTCGAGCCGCCCGATGCCAAGACCGCAATTACACCGTAAATCACATAATCCGATGTGTTGTGGACAAATATGAACATCAATATTACGGAGACAAGTTTGCAGGCAATGTTCCTTACCGTAATATACGAATATTGCTCAAGAGCCGAATAAAGCCATGTAACGCCCAAGGTGTTGAGTATAATCGAAACGCTGGTTACGGTGAGCAGCGTCTTATCCTGATAAAACCTGTCAACGGTAAAGAGCAGTATAAAAAATACAGCGTATGTTATTGCCGAGGTGATAAGGTTTATTATTATAAGTTCCTGTGCGGTTTTTGTGAGTTTTTCGCGGTCGTCGCGAACTCTTGCACACGCGCGGATACCGTATGTCGGTATACCGAGCGAAGCGAACATGGTAAAGTATGAAATTACCGACGTTGCGAAATTCACCTTTCCGATACCGTCTACCAAAAGAGTACGCGAAATATACGGGAACGTTATCAGCGGAAAAATAAATGAAGAAACGGTCAGTATGGCGTTCATTATGAAGTTGAACTGAACCGAATGCATCTTAATATTTTTTTGTGCTTTGTCCTTCATATAAAAACTCCTATAAGATAAGGCTTGTATCATTACTGCTCAATACAACACGCCTTACCGGAAACAGCTGCATTTGCAGCGAGTAATTAATGTGTCATTTGTCGTTATTTTTGGAATAAATTATACAGTATTGCGCGGTAAAAAGCAAGAGTATGTATTGTGTCGGCAGGCAGTCATATTTGCAAGGGGTTTTAAACCCGTTTTCGCCGAGTGCTCTTAATTCCCGATTCACCGAGAAACGGGTTTTACAAAGTTTTTTAAAAAATTTTAAAATTTGTGTTGACGAAACCGACCTTTTATGATAATATATTCAAGCGTTCGAAACGCTGGTGTAGCTCAGTTGGTAGAGCAGCTGATTTGTAATCAGCAGGTCGGGGGTTCAAGTCCGTCCACCAGCTCCATTTTACGCATCATAATTTAATATGGGAGAGTTCCCGAGCGGCCAAAGGGAACAGACTGTAAATCTGTCGTCACTGACTTCAGTGGTTCGAATCCACTCTCTCCCACCAAAATCGGTGAGTATCTTTTGATACTTGCCGATTTTTATTTTTCGATGGGCTTTGTAAATGTTATAAATGCTGTGTCTCCGACGGTTGCAAACAGAAAAGAATGATGGTACAATATTTCATATTTTTTCTTCGGGGAGAAGCATTATATGATAGCAATAATAGATTACGGCGCCGGGAATTTACAAAGCGTAAAAAAAGCTCTTGATTTCATCGGAGCCGAGAGCCTTGTTACGAGCAGAGCGTCCGAAATTGAAAATGCAAGTGCTTGCATTTTGCCGGGTGTCGGCTCATTCGGCGATGCCATGAATTGTATGACCGAAAGCGGACTTTGTGAGGCCGTTAAAAAGGCGGCGCTCGGAAGCAAGCCGTTTTTGGGAATTTGTCTCGGGCTGCAGCTTCTTTTTGACTCCTCCGAGGAAAGCCCCGGCGTTTCCGGACTCGGCATATTAAAAGGAAGGGTGAAGCGTTTTCCGTCGGATATGGGGCTTAAAATTCCGCACATCGGGTGGAATTCCGCAGACATCAAAAAGCCTTGCCCCATATATGACGGCATTGCAGACGGCTCGTTCGTCTATTTTGTTCATTCCTATTATCTCGACGCCGAAAATTGCTCGGACGTCGCTACGAAAACGGAATACGGAATTTCGTTCGATTCTTCCGTGGCGGTTCCTGAAATAAACCTCTATGCTACGCAGTTTCACCCCGAAAAGAGCGGCAGAGTAGGACTTAAAATACTTGAAAATTTTGCGAAGCTCGGAGGTGGCGCACTTGTACGCTAAAAGAATTATCCCGTGTCTTGACGTTAAAAACGGCAGGGTTGTCAAGGGTGTCAGCTTTGTAAATTTACGCGACGCCGGCGATCCCGTGCAATGCGCCGTGGAATATGATAAAAAAGGCGCAGACGAGCTTGTGCTTCTCGATATAACCGCTACCAATGACGGCAGAGGCACAATGCTCGATATAGTCTCGCGAGTAGCAAATTCTATATTCATTCCGTTTACGGTGGGCGGCGGAATCCGCTCTACCGACGACTTTAAGGAGCTGCTAAGAGCCGGTGCCGATAAAATTTCGGTGAATTCAGCGGCTGTCAGAAATCCCGACCTTATAAATGACGCGGCATACAAATTCGGAAGTCAATGCGTTGTCTGCGCCATTGATGCAAAGCGTACCGACAACGGAAAATGGGAGGTCTATTTAAACGGCGGACGAATCCCCACGGGAATTGACGCGGTACTTTGGGCGACTGAGGCGGAAAAGCGCGGCGCAGGCGAAATACTTTTGACGAGTATGGACTGCGACGGTCAAAAAAAGGGCTACGACCTTGAGCTTACAAGAGCTGTCTCCGAAAGCGTCGGTATTCCCGTTATCGCATCGGGCGGAGCGGGTGAGCTGAAACATTTTTACGATGCTTTTACGGTAGGCAAGGCGGACGCTGTTTTGGCGGCGTCGCTTTTCCACTTTAATGAAATCCCGATAGAATCGCTGAAAAAATATCTCAAGGAGAAAAATATTCCGGTAAGACCTGTTTAAAAACGGCCTTTTTAAGGTCAAAATACGATAATTTACGATACGGTATTCGGCTATTATGCTGAATACCGTTCTTTTATGCCTAAAAATCATGTCGAAAATTCATTTAAATTTAACAAAGTTTTTTTTGCTTTAGTTATTGCAAAATGGGTGAGTATGCTTTATAATTACAGTCAATAGGTGAGAAATGTTTAAAAAACCCATATTTGGGGAGTAAAAACCCACACTTTGGAGCAGAAAGGAGGAATGAATAAAGTGGCTGACGAAAATGTTAAAGAAAAAACTACCGAAACCTCGGCGGCGCAAAAGCGTACCGAAAGCTTCGGCAGCTATAAAGAACACACCATAGACGCCAAAAACCGCCTTTTCATTCCTGCCAAGATGCGTAATAAGCTCGGTTCTACCTTCAGAGTGTTCTGCCCGATAGACGGCAGCGATTGCCTTTACATCTATTCCGACGAAGAGTGGAGCAAGATAGCCGAGTCTGTTATCAATACTCAGAATTTTGATATGCAGCGTCTTTTTTTCGGCGGTATGGTTGAGGTTGAGCCGGACAAGCAGGGCAGGATTACCATTCCTACCGAATTTTGCGACTTTGCCGGGCTTAAAAAGAATGTTGTCGTTGCCGGCGTAGGTAAGCGCCTTGAGATATGGGATGCAGATAAATACTACAAGACCATGGAACGTGCGAGAAACATTCGTCAGACCTTCGACTATTCGCAGATTCAGTTCTGATAGGTATTTAAAATGGATTTTGAACACATTCCCGTATTATTTAACGAAACTGTCAATTCACTCGAAATAAAGCCCGACGGCCTTTACGTCGATTGTACCGCGGGCGGTGGGGGGCATTCCCACGCTGTGGCTCAAAGGCTTTCCGATAAGGGCAGGCTCATAGCCATTGACCGCGACCCTGAGGCTATAGAGGTATTGAAGGCGCGCTTTGCGTCTTTTCCGAATGTTGAGATAGTTCACAATACATTTGATAATATATCCGCAATATTAAACGGCAGAAAAGCCGACGGAATTATGGCGGATCTCGGCGTCAGCTCTCACCAGATAGATACTGCCGAGCGCGGCTTTTCGTTTCATATGGACGCGCCGCTTGATATGCGTATGAGCAAAGAGGGCAAAAGTGCCGCGGATGTTGTTAACACTTATTCCGAAAATGAGCTTTATCGTATAATCAGAGACTACGGTGAAGAACGGTATGCAAAGAGCATAGCTAAAAATATAGTAAAAGAACGCGAAAATAAAAGAATTTCAACAACATTTGAGCTTTGCGATATTATTAAAATGTCAATGCCTCAGCGTGCAATGCGAGACTCGCATCCGGCACGCAGAACTTTTCAGGCGATCCGTATAGAGGTAAACGGTGAGCTTACAAAGCTTGATTCGGCACTTGATGATATGTTTTCGTCGCTTAAGGTTGGTGGAATCCTTTCGGTAATAACATTCCATTCTCTTGAGGACCGTATGGTGAAAAAACGCTTTGCACACTTTTGTGAGGGCTGCACTTGCCCAAAGGATTTTCCGGTTTGTGTTTGCGGAAAAACGCCGCGCGGTGAGATTACCGTAAAGGGCGTTGCGGCAAGCGACGAAGAGTTGTCACGTAATCCTCGTTCGCGTTCGGCGCGGCTTCGTTCAATAAAAAAGATTAAAGATGATTAGATTTTAAGATAAATTTCCCGGAGGAGAAAAAATGGCAGGTAATTACGATAAGTACGGTAATTATGATTTTTCCATGTTTGAGCCGAAACCCGTCTCATTCGATCATAATGCCGCGAGAAAAATAGCTACCCTGCCCGGCGTCGGAGAGCGTGCGGCCGACTCCGGTATGCGGCTTGTAACACGAAAAAAGAAAACAACAGTCGAGGCAAAAAACGAAATGCGAGCCACGGCTTTGCGTGCGGCAAAGGTGCTTACGGTTGCCGCTGTTTTGCTCTCGCTTTTTGCGGCTCTGCTTTACAGCAAGCTGCGTGTGGACGAGCTTGACCGTCAAATCGCCAAGACTGAGTCAAATCTTACGGCGGCGCAGGCCGAGACCGTCAGACTTAATATGCAGCTCGATTCGACAATATCTCTTGAAAAGGTCGATGATTATGCACAAAATGTTCTCGGAATGGTAAAGGCGGAAAATTATCAGATAGAATATATAGACCTTTCCGGCGATGATAAGGTAACTGTTTCCGGAGGCAAAGCATCGTCCTCAGACTCAAAAGAGTCAAAGTCGCTTATAACCAAACTTTTGGAATATATACACGTAAAATGAAATAAAATAAAACGAGGGTTAAGGTAGCTATACTTAACTCTCGTTATGCTATTTATTTTGTCTGAATCGCGCGCCTTTTGCACCTTTTTCGCTCCTCGTGTATCGAAAATACAAGTCGTCGCAAAAATGCACAAAATGCACACGATTCAGAATAAGAGGCAGAGAAAGCGCGCCTTTGCACCTTTTTCGCTTTTCAATTCGACAAACGGAAAACAAAATCAGACTTAAATTTAATGAAAGGAGAAAAATATGCAGACCGGACCTTCAAAGAGAATGGGTAAAAGAGCTGTTACGGTGCTGTGCTTCATCGCCGCAGCTTTTCTTGTATGTGTCGGCTCGCTCGCATATATTTCTCTTATACACGGCAACGAATATAAGCTTAAAGCCGAGCAGAATCAGCTTTCGGACACCACGGTTTCGGCTCAGCGCGGAACGATTTACGATTCAAATATGAAAGCTCTTGCCAAAAGTGCTTCGGCGTGGCTTGTCTATATAAATCCGTCAAAGATAACAAGCGACGAGCAGCGCGACCTTGTGGTTACAAATCTCAGTACCATGCTCGGTGTGGACGAAGAGACGGTTCGCAAAAAGGCGGAGCGCACAAGCAGCGGCTACGAAAAAATAGCCGGCGAGGTTGAGACGGATGTTAAGGATCGTCTTAAAACGTTTATTTCCGAAAACAAGCTTTCCTCAATAATCGGTGTTGATCCCGATACAAAGAGATATTATCCTTACTCGTCATTTGCTTCCACAATAATAGGCTTTACGGATTCCGATGATTCGGGCAGGCTCGGGCTTGAGCTGAAATACAATGACGAGCTTACCGGCACCGCCGGCAGAATAATAACGGCTAAAAATGCCAGACAGGGCTCTATGTCCACGGATTATCAAACCACATATGACGCTAAGGCAGGCTACAGCCTTGTGCTTACAATAGACGAGGTAATACAGTATTACCTCGAGCAGTCGCTCGACCAGGCACTTACGGACACGGGCGCGAAATATGCTTACGGCATAATAATGGACGTCAAAACCGGCGCTATACTCGGTATGACGTCAAAGCCCGACTTTGATTTAAATTCTCCTAATAAGATTTCTAACAAGGTGCTTGCCGAGAGCATATCCGCAATATCCTCTCCCGACGAGCAAAAAAAGGCTACGACGAACGCTCTTTATGCTCAGTGGCGGAATCGCGATATAAGCGATACATATGAGCCGGGTTCGGTATTTAAGACGATAGTCGTTTCGGCGGCTCTTGAAGAGGGTGTTGTGGACCTCAATACAACATATACCTGCACCGGCGGTATTCAGGTTGCGAATAATTATCAGAAGTGCTGGAAGCCGGGCGGCCACGGTACGGAAAATTTGACGCAGGGACTTATGAATTCCTGTAACCCGTTCTTTGTGACAATAGGGCAAAAGCTCGGTAAAGATACTTTTTATAAATATTTTGAAGCGTTCGGTTTTACCGAAAAAACAGGTATCGACCTGCCTGCGGAGGCGACTCCCGTAGCCGACGTGACATATCACTCTCTCAATAAAATGGGTATTTCGGAGCTGTCTTCAAGCTCGTTCGGTCAAACCTTCCAGGTGACGCCCATTCAGATAATAACGGCGGTTTCGGCGATAGCAAACGGCGGTAAGCTTATGCAGCCGTATGTTGTATCATCTATGCTTGACGGTGACGGCAATGTCATGAAAAAGACGGAGCCTATAGTAAAAAGACAGGTCATATCCGAAAAAACCGCTTCGATAGTATCTAATATGATGGAGCAGGTCGTATCCGTGGGAACAGGTAAAAACGCATATGTTGCGGGTTACCACGTGGCAGGCAAAACTGGTACCTCCGAAAAAATCGGACACGAGGGAGCGTATATTGCCTCCTTTGCCGGCTTTGCCCCCGCCGATGATCCGCAAATAGCAATACTTGTAGCGATAGATGAGCCGACAGGTGCTCACGGTGGCGGTGCGGTAGCAGCTCCCATAGCAGGCGATATACTTGAAAAGGTGCTGACCTACTTGAATGTTGAGCCGAGATATGACGATAAGGAAATGGCAAACGTATCGTCCGTAGCTCCGAGTCTTGTCGGATTGCCTCCTCAGGATGCAAAGACAAAAGCCTCGGGCTATACCGTAAAGGTTGTCGGAGACGGTACTAAGGTAGTTTCACAGACGCCTGCGGCAGGCCAGCAAATGAGGTCGGGCGGAGTAATAGTGGTATATACCGATTCTTCGTCGCAAAAGGCAGTTGCCACTGTTCCGAATCTTTGCAATATGTCAATCAGCGCAGCCAATAAGGCCGCTGTTAACGCAGGCTTTAACATAAAGGTAGCCGGCAATTCTTCTTCAAATGACTTTGTGTCTTATAAGCAGAGCATTGCGGAGGGCACCGAGGCAGAGCAGGGCTCTGTAATTACAGTTTACTTCAAGTCGTCCGTAAACGTACAGGACGGTCCCGCATAATATTAAAGTAAAAAACAGGAGGAAAAAACCGATGCTGTTATCGGAGCTTTTAAAGGGCATTGATACAAAAAGCAATTTTAATGACACGGAAATTACTGATATTACCGATAATACCGCAAAGCTTTGCGAGGGCTGCGTTTTTGTGTGCATCAAGGGCGCACATTTTGACGGCCACTCTGCCGCCGAGGAGGCTGTGAATAAAGGAGCTCGTGCGGTAGTGGCGGAGTATGATACCGGTGTTGAAAATCAGATTTTGGTTAAGAACACAAGAGATGCATATTCTTTATTGTGCGCCAATTTTTACGGTAATCCGTCTGAGAAGCTTCATCTTATAGGCATTACCGGAACAAACGGAAAGACTACAACAACCTTTATTTTAAAAGGGATTTTCGATAATCTCGGAATAAAATCCGGACTTATAGGCACGGTTAAAAACGTAACGGGCGACAAAGAGTACCCGTCGTCGCTTACCACTCCCGACAGCAAAGAGCTTCAGAGACTCTTCAGGGAAATGGTTGACAGCGGCTGTAAATACTGCGTTATGGAGGTCTCTTCCCAAGCACTCGCGCAGGGGAGGGTAGACGGATGTCATTTCGACATAGCATTGTTTACCAATCTCACGCAGGATCACCTTGACTATCACAAAACCTTTGAAAACTATCGAAACGCCAAGCGCAAGCTGTTTGAAATATCGGACACGGCTGTTATAAATATCGATGACGAATCGGCACATTATATGGTAGACGGACTCCCGATAAAGGTCGTGACATTTTCGGTTAAAAACAATGAGGCGCAGTTTGTGGCAAAAAATGTTGTCTGCACCTCCTCCTCTGTGCAGTACGAACTCCTTTGGAACGATAAAATCGGCAGAGCAAACGTAGGCATACCCGGTCACTTCACCGTTTATAACACGATGGGTGCCGCAATTTGCGCCATACTCACGGGACTTGATTTTTCCGATGTCCTTTCTTCGCTCAAAAGGAGCAAGGGCGTGCCCGGCAGAGTTGAGGTAGTTCCGACGGATACGGATTATACCGTTCTTATAGATTATGCACATTCTCCCGACGGCCTTGAAAATGTAATATCATCGGTTCGTGAAACCACAAACGGCAGAATTATAGCCGTATTCGGCTGCGGCGGCGACAGAGACAAGACCAAACGCCCTAAAATGGGCAAGATAGTAGGCGACCTTGCAGATGTTGCTGTTGTAACCTCTGATAATCCGCGAAGCGAAGACCCGCAGCTTATAGTTGACGATGTTTTGGAGGGTATGCATAACTGCAAGGCGAAAATCAAGGTTCATGTTGACCGTACCGAGGCCATAAGATATGCACTCGGCGAAGCGAAGAAGGGCGATGTCGTTCTCCTTGCCGGCAAAGGGCACGAGACGTATCAAATATTAAATACCGGCAAAATACACTATGATGAACGTGAAGTTGTGGCAGGTATATTAGCAGAAGGAAAAGATAAGTAATGGAATTAACTCTTTCGCGTATTGCAAAAGCCGTAGGCGGCAGGCTCTCGGGCTATGATTGTATTGTGACATCGGTTTCGACCGATAGCCGCGACATACCAAAGGGGTGCCTTTTCATATGTCTTGAGGGAGAAAAATTTGACGGGCACGACTTCGTGTCGCAGGCGGCTCAAAACGGAGCTGCGGCGGTGCTTGTCCGTAAAAAGGTTGACAGCCGCATACCCGTAATCACAGTTAAGGATACCGGCAAGGCTCTGCTTGATCTTGCGGGATATTACCGCGGTACGCTTGATAATTTGACGGTAGTAGGCCTTACCGGCTCAGTCGGCAAAACTACGACAAAAGAAATGACCTACGCCGTGCTTGCCGAGCAGTTTAAAACGATAAAGACCGAGGGCAATCTCAATAATGAAATCGGAATGCCCAAAACTCTGCTTCGCCTTAAAGATGATACCGAGGCGGCGGTTATTGAAATGGGTATGAATCATTTCGGCGAAATCGAGCGAATGACAAAAAGCTCTCGTCCCGACATCGGTATAATAACCAATATCGGCGTTTCGCATATAGAGTATCTCGGCTCACGCGACGGAATCCTAAAAGCGAAGCTTGAAATTCTCGAGGGTATGAAAAAGGGTGCGCCGCTTATATTAAACGGCGATAACGATAAGCTCGTTACCGTAAGGGAGCCCGACTATAAGCTTGTTTTCTTCGGAATCGAAAATCCGAATGTTGATTTCAGGGCAAAGGATATTGAAGAAAAAAACGGTTTTACATCCTTTACGGTCGAATTTTACGGCGCATCACAGCGCGTCACCGTGCCTACCGTCGGAATTCACAACGTATATGACGCTCTTGCGGCGTTTGCCGTGGGATATGAAATGAGAATGGAGCCGCGGAAAATAGCGGCAGGGCTCAAAAGCTTTGTCCCGTCCGGAATGCGTCAGCGTATTAAAAAAGTCGGCGGAATAACGGTTATAGAGGATTGCTACAACGCAAGTCCGGATTCGCAAAAAGCGGCTCTGGATGTGTTGTCCTCGTTTAAATCAAACCGCAGGATAGCAGTTCTCGGCGATATGCTTGAGCTTGGAAAATACAGCGATGTTTCTCATGAAAATGTCGGAAAATATACCGAAAACAAAAATATCGATATTCTTTTTACATACGGCGCAAAAGCAAAACACATTGCCGAGGGAGCAAAAGGATTTGTCGATGAAATAAAATCATTTGACGATAAAACCGAGCTTACAAAAGCGCTTCTCGAAACGCTTAATGACGGCGACGCAGTTCTTTTCAAGGCGAGTCGCGGAATGAAGCTCGAGGATGTTATAAACAGCTTATACAGAGAGTGGGAAGAGTAAATGAAAATTTGGGTTGCGTTAATATTCGGCGTTCTGCTTAGCTTTTTAATAGCTTTTTTGCTCGGATTTGTTATAATTCCGTGGCTTAGAAAGCTTCACTTCGGGCAGACTATTCTTGACATAGGTCCTGCATGGCATAAATCAAAGCAGGGTACTCCCGTAATGGGCGGTCTTATGTTTATAATAAGCATAATCGTATCGTTTGCAGTCGTACTTATAACCGATAAGCTGCTCGGCGGTCATATTCTGACTTCGGGAAGCGTTGTCATAGGCGACGATATGAAGGTCAAAATATTTGCGGGACTTTTAATGGCTGTCGCTTTCGGACTTATCGGCTTTGCGGACGATTATATTAAGGTTGCTAAAAAGCGTAATCTCGGCCTTACCATAGCGCAGAAAACCGGCGCGCAGATTCTTGTGATGCTGGCGTATCTTGCGGCGCTCTATATGTCGGGAAACACGTATATGTTCATTCCGTTCGTCGGAAATGTCGACCTTAAATTTTTCTTTTGGATATTCGGAATTGCCGTTATTTATCTCACGGTAAATGCCGTAAACTTCACGGACGGCGTAGACGGCTTGTGTGCAAGCGTTACCTCCGTGGCGGCAATTTCATTTATAGCGGCGGCACTTATCAGAGGTTTCTTCGGTGTAAGCCTTCTTGCGGGCTGCCTTCTCGGCGGATGTCTCGGATACCTTATTTGGAACTGGTATCCCGGAAAGGTTATGATGGGCGATACCGGCTCAATGTTCCTCGGCGGTATGGTTGTAGCCCTCGCTTATGCCATAGACTGTCCGCTTATAATCTTGCTTTACGGAATAATCTATGCAGTCGAAATGTTCTCGGATGTGCTTCAGATATGCTACTTCAAGGCAACGCACGGCAAACGAATTTTCAAGATGGCACCCATACACCACCACTTTGAAATGTGCGGCTGGAAAGAGCGCAAGATATGCGTCGTGTTTACACTCGTTCAGCTTTTCGGCGGAATTATAGGAACCGCTCTTTTGTATTACGGTATGAAATAATTGCATTTGCCGATTTCGGCAGATGTCCGTTTTAATTTTCAGGAAAAGGAGGAAGAATTATGGCAGGGAACGCCCAAAATGCAAAACCGCGTCCTCAAAAGACAAAAAAACGCTCGCGAAGACCCGATTTTCTCGCACTCGGCGGAATTGACGTATTCTTCCTTCTTCTTGTAATCGCAATACTTACAATAGGACTTGTAATGCTGTTTTCGGCAAGCTACACCTACGCCTTTTACAACAAAAAGGGGGACAGCACATACTTTTTTAAGCGTCAGCTGATTTTTGCCGTTGTCGGCGTTATTTGTATGCTCCTTATCTCAAAGCTCAGGTATGATTATCTTAAAATACTTGCTGTTCCCGGTCTTATTGTCTCATGGGGCCTGCTTGTTATAGTTCTTATACTGCCGGCGTCGTTCGGTGAATTCCACCGATGGATAAATCTCGGCTTTTTTACCTTCCAGCCGTCGGAAATAGCAAAGCTTGCCATAATTTTGTTTTGCGCATACGAAATGGACAGAAATCATAAAAAAATAGTCGGAAAGTCAATAAACCGTTCCAAATTTGCAGACGGAGTAAAGGAACTGTCGGGCGGACATATCGTCGTGTATAATTCGTTTTTGCAGCTCCTTTTCTATGCCTTGGTTATAACTGTTACGGCGGGTCTTGTCTATCTTGAAAATCACCTTTCCGGCACCATTCTTATTCTCGCCATAGGAGTAATTATGATGTATCTCGGCGAGATAAAGAGACATTGGTTTGTGCTTATAGCGGTAATTGCCGCCGTGGCAATTATCATATTCGTGCTCAATCCGCAGCTTCTTGAAAAATACGCGGGCGCGCGAATTACGGCGTGGCTCGATAAAAGCTACGACCCCAAGGGAGCAAGATGGCAAACCAACAACTCGCTCTATGCCATAGGTTCCGGCGGACTTTTCGGAACCGGTCTCGGTAACTCAAAACAAAAGCATCTGTATGTTTCCGAACCGCAAAATGACTTTATTTTTGCGATTGTCTGCGAGGAGCTCGGCTTCATCAGAGCGGTAGGAATAATTTTGCTGTACGTTTTGCTTGTTTGGCGTGGGGTTGTTATAGGTCTAAAGGCAAAGGACCGCTTCGGTGCCATGCTTGCAATGGGCATCGTCTTTCAGGTGGGACTTCAGACGGCGCTTAACATCGGCGTTGTTACTGATACGTTGCCGAATACGGGCATAAGCTTACCCTTCTTCAGCTACGGCGGCACCTCGCTTATGATGCTGCTTGTTGAAATGGGAATAGTGCTGTCGGTATCAAGGTATTCGCGAATAGAAAAATAAAAAGCCTAAGAATAAGGAGTAAACATATGAAAGTCATATTCGCTGCCGGCGGTACCGGCGGACATATAAATCCGGCACTTGCGTCCGCAGGCGAGCTCAGACGCCGCCATCCGGATGCCGACATACTTTTTATAGGTACAAAGGAGCATATGGAGTCAAAGCTCGTACCTGCGGCGGGTTTCGCCTTTAAAACCATTGAAATTACCGGCTTCCAGAGAAAGTTTTCCGCTAAAAATATAGCTAAAAATATTAAAACTCTCTTTCTTATGATAAGCTCATCGAGAGAGGTCAAAAAAATAATCAAAGAATTTAAACCGGACGTTGTAGTAGGCTTCGGCGGATATGTCAGCGGTCCCGTTGTCAGAACGGCCTGTAAGCTTGGCGTAAAGACAGCCATTCATGAGCAAAACGCCTATCCCGGCGTTACAAACAAGGCTCTCGCCAAAACGGTGGACAAGGTTATGCTCACGGTTAAAAAGGCAGAGGAACACCTTGAATGTAAAAATGAGCCTGTAGTTACGGGGCTTCCGGTAAGAAGCGAAATCATAGAAGCGGACAGGGAATTTTCACGTGCAAAGCTCGGTGTCTCGCCCGACAGCATAATGGTGCTCTCGATGGGCGGCAGTCTGGGTGCAAAGGCGATAAATGAAAATATGACTGCCTTGATAGCCGAGCGTTGGCAAAATAAAAATCTGTTCTTTATGCATTCTACCGGAAAATACGGTAAATGGGTTCCCGAAAAGCTAAAAGAGCTCGGCGTGGACGAGAACAAAGCAAGCAACGTGGTAATACGCGAATATATAGATGATATGGATGTCTGTCTTGCGGCAAGCGACCTTGTTATCGGCAGAGCCGGTGCGTCGTCACTTTCCGAGATCGAAGCAGTCGGCAGAGCGTCAATACTTATTCCCTCACCGAATGTTGCCGAAAACCATCAATACCATAACGCCATGGCTCTTGTGGAAAACGATGCCGCGCGCGTTATTGAGGAAAAGGATTTAACCTCCGAAAAACTCATATCCGAGTTTGACTCACTTGTTGCAGACCGCGAGACTCTTGTAAGACTCGGCAGAAATGCAAAAAAAATGGCGGTTGAAAACTCTTCTGCGATGATTTGTGATATAATAGAAAAGTTAGCGGAGAAAAAATAACAGCTGTCGTTTCCAAAACATACAGCCCTGCATAATATGAAAAAGGGTTACCTTTTTCTTTAAGGGGTGTGTATGTATTGGATAAGATAATAATAGAGGGCGGACGAAGGCTCTGCGGAGAAATTGAAGTTCACGGCTCGAAAAACAGCGCGCTGCCGATTTTAGCGGCTACGGTATTGACCGGCGACAAATGCAAAATACATAATTGCCCGGCTCTCTCTGATGTAGACGCCGCTATTCAAATACTTCGGCATCTCGGCTGCAAGGTGATACGCGACGGTCACACGGTAGAGGTGGATTCGTCCGTTATTACCGTAAGCGAAATTCCCGATGACTTAATGCGTGAGATGCGCTCATCGATAGTCTTTTTGGGTGCTGTGCTCGCGCGTACGGGCAAAGCGGAAATATCTTCGCCGGGAGGCTGTGAAATAGGCCTCAGACCTATTGACCTGCATTTATCGTCGATGCGAAAGCTCGGTGCCGAAATTACCGAAGAACACGGCAGACTGTATTGTTCGCTCGGCAAATGTCTTCACGGTGCCGATATTACGCTTTCTTTTCCGAGTGTCGGAGCCACAGAAAACATAATGATAGCCGCCGCCGCGGCGGACGGAACCACTGTTATTACAAATGCGGCGCGAGAACCGGAAATCAGCGACCTTGCCGATTTTTTAAACGGCTGCGGCGCTAAAATTTCCGGCGCCGGCGACAGCACGGTAGTAATAGAGGGCACTAAAAAGCTTCACGGCACATGCCATACCGTTATACCCGACCGCATAGAGGCGTCATCTTATCTTATAGCCGCATCGGCAACCGGCGGCAGAATTTGCATAAAGGACGTAATTCCGGCACATATCGGCGCGTTGATTCCGGTGCTTTCCGAAGCGGGCTGTGATATAACGACGAGCGGCAGATGGATATGTCTGTCTGCACCGCCGAGACTTAAAAGAGTAAAAATGATACGCACCATGCCGTATCCGGGCTTTCCGACCGATGCTCAGGCAATAGTCGGAGCTATGCTGTCTGTAGCGGACGGCACGAGCGTAATAATTGAAAATATATTTGAGAGCAGATTTAAACACGTAACTGAGCTTATGCGGCTCGGCGCAAAAATAAGCGTCGAGGGCAGAATGGCGGTTATAGAGGGTTCAAAGTATCTGACGGGCGCAAATGTCGTAGCTCCGGATCTTCGCGGAGGCTTTGCGCTTATAACGGCCGGTCTCGCCGCAAACGGCAAGACGGTTATTACAGGTACGCAGCATTTGGACAGAGGATATGAAGCTCCTGAAAAGGTACTGAAACTGCTCGGAGCAGACGTGAGAAGGATAAATGAAAATGACGGGACCGAAAAACAAGAGACAAGGCAGCTCGCCGAAAACGTCGGGAAACCCGCGGGGGAGTCGGCAGAAGACTACACCGACCGGCACTCGCAGGAGGCAGACGACCGATGTAACATACGGCAGGGCAAATGAGCGCACGCAGGGCGGCAGGCAGCAGCTCTCGCGCGATGAAATGCGCCGTCGCAGCAGGCTCATTAAAATGAAAAAACGCAGGATAAAAAAGCTGATTGCTCTTATCCTGGGTATTATAATTATAATTGCCGTCGCAGTAACTCTTTCGCTTACGGTCTTTTTCCGTATAGACAATGTTGCGGTTATCGGTGACGAGATATACAGCAATGAGGATGTTATAGCTGCGTCGCAGATAAATATAGGCGACAATATGTTTATGACAAGCAAGAAAAAAACAGCCTCCGGAATCGAATGCACCCTTCCTTATGTTGAGTCGGCCGAAATAAAACGCAATCTTTCGGGAACAATAACGATAAAAATCACGGCTGCAACCGCCAAGCTTGCAATAGACAACGGCGACAGCTTTACGTTGGTTTCCGACAAGGGCAAAGTGCTTGAGGACGGACTTATGACTATCGGCGACGGTATTATCATAATTGATTCCTCACCGGTGATTTCGGCGGTACCGGGGGAAACCGTGGAATTTCAGGATAACGACGACCTCGGCATTATAAAAAATGTGCTGACATTGCTTGAATCAAATGAACTCAGCGGAATAACAAGTATAGATGTGAGCAACCATTCCAATATTAAAATGGTATATAAGGAGCGCGTTACCGTGCTTTTGGGACTTTCGTCCTCCGTGAACGATAAAATGGACTTTGTAAAAGCTGCCCTGACAAGGCTTGACAGCGATAATCCCGATTTTACGGGCAGTATAGATTTCACAATCGATAAAAAGGCATATCTCAGTCCTCAGCGTGAGGATAACACAACGGTTCCGTTTATATCTCCGTAATTATATACAATATAAATGCAAAAAAACGTTGAAAATAACGGGATAATATGATATACTAACCTAAATAGGTATGAGTTTAACTTTATTTAGGTGTGAAATAAAAGACTTTACATAATGGAGGATGTTCTCAAATGGATTTTGAAATGGACAACGAATTTAATGACGTTACTAATATTAAAGTTATAGGCGTTGGCGGAGGCGGTGGAAATGCTGTCAACAGTATGGCAAACAATGATTTCGGCAGAGTTCAGCTTATAGCTATAAATACCGATAAGCAGACGCTTGCTTTTTCAAAAGCCGGTCAGAAAATTCAGATAGGCGAAAAGATTACGCAGGGCAGAGGCGCCGGGGCAAAGCCCGAAATCGGTCAGAAAGCTGCCGAGGAGAGCCGCGACGCAATTATCGAAGCGCTCAATGATACACAGATGGTATTTATCACCGCAGGTATGGGCGGCGGAACAGGCACAGGCGCAGCTCCAGTTATTGCCGAGATTGCTAAGGAAAAGGGAATACTCACCGTAGGTATAGTTACAAAGCCGTTCGATTTTGAGGGTAAGGTACGTATGCAGCAGGCAGAGGCAGGTATTGCAGAGCTTGCAGGCCATGTAGACAGCCTTGTTGTTATTCCCAACGAAAGATTAAAGCAGGTATCCGAGCAGAAGATTACTCTTCTCAATGCGTTTGATATAGCAGATGATGTTCTTCGCCAGGGCGTTAAGAGTATTTCCGACCTTATTATTAAGCCGGCTCTTATAAACCTTGACTTTGCCGATGTAACCGCAGTTATGAAAGATGCGGGCCATGCTCATATGGGCGTGGGTACCGCCAAAGGCAAGGATAAGGCTGAGCAGGCGGCTCAGAGAGCTATTTCAAGCCCTCTTCTTGAATCCACAATCGACGGCGCTAAGGGCGTTATAATAAGCATTTCCGCATCCGAGGATATCGGCCTTGACGATATCGACACCGCGGCAGGTATAGTTCGTGCAGCGGCTGATGAGGATGCTAACATCATCTTCGGCGTAGATCTCGATAAAGAAAAAGAAGACGAGATGACAATTACCGTTATCGCAACAGGCTTCGGTACTGATGAGAACGGTATGCCTAAAAAGCCCAATAAGACCGATGATTTTTCGTTCGGCGGCAAGGATGACGGCTTTGAGGATGTAAGCAGCACTACCGACAACGGCAAGGGCTTCGGAAGCGACGACGGATATATGGACGTTCTTGACATTTTCAACGGTAAGAAGTAATTTTTTACACAGTATTTTTTCTTATTAAATCCCTTAAAAAACGGGCTGTAAAAATTTTACGGTCCGTTTTTTGTCGAAAAAATATCCGCACTCGATATTTCACGAATGCGGATATTTTAGTTGTGCCATTCTTCTCTTTGTGTGGCTTTACGATATTATTACGGGCTCAGTCTGTTTGCCGTTTAAAGCGTCCAAAACGGTTATGGGTATTTTTTCAAAATCCGCAACTATGGAATTCGGCTTGTTAATGCAGTCATCCTGCCTCATCGGTACGAAGTAAATATATTTGCAGTTCATTAAAAGACCTATGTTTTTAGCGGTGGCACCGAGCGCGTCATTTGTGGAAACGGCTATTACCACCGGACGTCTGTTGCGAAGGTGCGCTTTAGCTGCAAGCGTTACGGTCGTATCAGTTATGCCGTTCGCCATTTTCCCGAGAGTGTTTCCCGTAGTCGGCGCGATAATAAGTAAGTCGAGCAGCTTTTTTGGGCCGATCGGCTCAGCCTTCGGCAGAGTACTTATAATATTATTTCCCGTTATTTCGGTTATTTCGTCGGTGAAGTCTTTAGCCGAGCCGAAACGTGTATCGGTTGTAAATGCCGTTTCAGACATTATGGGCACTACGTTAAACCCGTCGCTTTTAAGCTTAGCCATAATCGGGATCACCTTTTTAAACGTACAGAACGAACCGCACATTGCAAATCCTAAGTTCAGCACATTTTTCCCTCCTTACAGAAGCGGTTGAGCTTTCTTAAATATCAGCCTGCCGGCTTCTTCGGGGGCGTATTTTCCGGGGAGCCCCAATGCTCTGACAGCGTTTATCCCGTAAGAGCCGGCAAGCCCGATATCCACTCCGAACGGGGGAGAAGCTATATCTATAAGCAGAACGTCTTTTCTCAATCGACTCAAAATATTTTTATCTATTATTTCAGCGGGAACGGTGTTTATTAAAATATCCGCGTCGTGTGCTATGCAGTCATAATCTCTCAGCAGGCATATGCTGTATCCCTTTTTGACCGCGTCTGCGAGTGCGTGAGGGTCTCTTGCCGTTATCAGTACCTTTGCGCCGTTTTCCTTCATGAATTCGGCAATAGCCTTCGCGGTTCTGCCGTATCCGGTAATCGCCGTCTTTTTGCCGCTGAAATCATATATTCCGTTTTCATTTAACACAAATTTAAGACATTGCGCGGTCAAACGGGCATTGTCCGTAATAAATTCCTCATCATAGTAATCATATACTTTTGTGCCGTTTGCCGACAAAACAGTTAGACTGTCGCCGATGATTCCTCCTGCTACCGTGTCACTTTTTCCGAGACATTCGCCGATTTCCGATAGCCTGACGTCTTCGAACGCTTTGCCGGTGTTCAGGTGAATTTTATCGCGGCTTACGGGGAGCGGCAGTATCAGCAGTATATTATTGTTTTCGCGCAGATAACAAAGAAACTCGTCTTTGTTAAGACCGCCGTTTACTGCATATGACGCGAAAGAATACCCGCTGTTAAAAAGCAGCTCGGCGAGACAGCTCATCCTTTTGTCTCCGCCGGCAATAACGATTTTTTTCATTTATTTCCCTCCTTTTTCGGATGGATATCTATACACTATAATATGAATGCCGAAAATATATTGTGAAAGATAATTTTAGGGTTTAAATTTTTGCCGAAATGCAATATAATATATTTTAGTCGGAAATACTGACACAATAAACCGAAAGGTATGACTTATATGAAAGACATAGATACACTTTTAAAAGAAGTAAAGAGAGTACACTTTATCGGGATAGGCGGCAGCGGTATGTGCCCGCTTGCCGAGATACTTCACAGCTGGGGCTATGAACTCTCCGGTTCGGACAATAACGAGAGCGATACGCTTGACAGAATACGTAAGCTCGGTATCCCCGTTACCATGGGTCAAAAGGCGGAAAATATAAAAGGCGCCGAGATGATAGTTTATACCGCGGCTTTGCTTAAAGATAATCCGGAGCTTGTAGCCGCTAAGGCAAGCGGAATACCGACCTTTGAGCGTTCGAAGCTTTTCGGCGCAATTTCGAGAATGTATAAAAACTGCATAGGCATTTGCGGAACTCACGGAAAGACCACAACTACATCTATGACTACGCAGATAATGATAACAGCAAAGCTTGACCCGTCTGCCGTAATCGGCGGAAAGCTTCCGATGATGGGCTCAAGCGGCAGAGTGGGCAAGAGTGAAAATTTTGTCTGTGAAGCGTGCGAATTTGTCGATACATTCCTTGACTTGTCACCGGATGTTGCCGTTATACTCAATATAGACGAGGATCATCTCGACTATTTCAAAACACTTGATAATCTGATTAAAAGCTTCCATAAGTTCGCTTCTATGGCGACAAAGGCGGTAATTTACAACGGCGATGATGCCAACACATTAAAGGCTATGGAGGGCATTTCCGGCAAGGATCTTATTACCTTCGGCATGGCTGAAGAAAATGATTATTATCCCGAAAATATCGCTCCCGTACACGGCGCTTATTATGAATTTGACGCTATGCACAAGGGTGAATTTCTCTGCCACATAAAGCTCAGAGTTCCCGGGCTCCACAATGTCCTTAATGCACTTGCAGCCTTGGCGGCTTCAATGTATTCCGGCGCGGACGCCGAGTCTTGCCGTGACGGACTTGATGCATTCAGCGGTGCTCACAGACGTTTTGAGCTGCTCGGCAAATATAAGGGCGTTACTTTTGTAGATGACTACGCTCACCACCCGGCTGAGCTCAAGGTTACCATTGACGCCGCTATGGAGATGGGATACCACAGCGTTTGGGCGGTGTTTCAGCCGTTTACCTATTCGCGCACATATATGCTGATGGATGACTTCGCAAAGGTACTCAGCATACCCGACCATTGCGTTATGACCGAAATAATGGGTTCGCGTGAAGTTAATACCTATAATGTATACACTTCTCAGCTTGCCGCTAAAATTCCGGGTTCCGTGTGGTTTAATACATTTGAGGAGGTTGCCGATTATGTTGTTAAAAATGCCGAGGACGGCGACCTTGTTCTGACTCTCGGCTGCGGTGATATATACAAGGCGGCTCATATTATGATAGATAAGCTTAAATAAGTTAAGATAAAATACAATATAAAACGGGGTTGTAAAAACGAGAAGTTTTTACAGCCCCATTTTTATAGCTTTTATCAGTGCCTTTGCGACATATCGTCGTAGATTTCGCAAAACCGCGCGGCAAATGCGGGCTCTTCGTTCCCTGCGTACAGATGAGAAACATCTCCGAATGAGCTGCAGCGCCATACCGCTATGCCTTTTTCTCGCTCCTCGGTGTACAGTGTAGTGACCGAGGTCGGAGCAGCGCAAAAGCCCTGCCACAGGCATACGGGCGAAATGTTAAGAAGATGTGAAAGCATTACACATTCCACACCGAAATGACAAAAGAACACTATTGTGTCTTTGGTTGCATTTACGGCCTTGTAGTATTTATCTTTTCTCTCGTATCCGTGCGCTTTAAGTACCTTGTCAAGACCCTGAGAAACTTTTCTGTACTCCTGCTTTACTCTGCCTTGCTTCATAAACTCTGTGTCCGCCCACTTTTTCACATCGTAAAGGTCATCCTCTTTAGTGAAAAATGAAGGCATAAGATCCCACGGACCGCAGAGCTTTTTTGTCTTTTTGTCATATATCGGCGCGTGAAATTCCCTGAGCCAATGATAAGTTTTTGCGCTTCTTCCGAGCCTTTTAAGTGTAACGCTTGCAGTGTCCTGCGCTCTGCCGAGCGGTGAGACATAAAAAGCCGTAACGTTGGTCTTTTCCATTTTGTCCGCAAGAAGCTCGGCCTCGTGCCACCCCTTTTGAGTCAACGAATCCTTTTCGTAGTCGGGGTCACCGTGTCTTATAATGAGAATCCTCATTTTTCGTCACCGTCAGCAGCTCTTTTTTCGGTAATATAGCTATGAATTTTTTCGGCAAGCTCGCCGTGAATTTTAAACTTGCTGCGGAAAACTATCATTGAAATTATTATAAGTATCGGCGGTATTCCGAAGGCTATTGTGCCTATCGCATTTTTGGTGGCGTTGTTTATAACGCCCTCTTTAATTTGCTCGTTGTAGCCGAATATACCGAGACCGCCGAAAAGAATAACAGTCTGAATGGTGTATGCCATTTTTTGTAAAAAGCCCTTCATAGAGAAGGTTATACTCTCGCTTCGCGATCCGTTTTTGTACTCGCCGTAATCGACTATGTCCGCAAGGAATACAGTTTGCGAAACAAACATCGAACTTATGCCCACCGAGGCCAAAATATAGCAAATATCAAGTGCTATTGCGATTTTAAGCACCGGGCCGAAGAGGAACATCAGGGCGTATCCCAAAATAGTCATCGAGAGCGATATGGTGTATATTGAGCGCATGGTAAATTTTTCCGAGAGCATGGGTATGACCAAAAGGCCGACTACCGAGCCGACTGCGCCGATTGTTTGGAAAAGCGATTGACCCTTAGGCTGGCCCAAAACATCGGTGAAATAGTAAACAGCCGTGGAGCTTGTCAGGTACCAGCCTGCGTTTGAAAGCATGGCGAATATCATAAATACGACGAGCTGATCGTTGTGAGCCACGGTTTTGAATATCTGCTTGAAGCTGAATTTTTGCTTTTCGTTGTAGACGACGTTTGTCTCTTTGGTATTGAATACGCATGTAGCCGAAAAAAGTATAAGTGCTATTCCGCATATCATAGCCCAACGCGAAAATCCGGTTGCGCTGTAACCCTTTTCTGTGGTCATGCCTGTTGAGAGCAGAGGAAGAATTATGGGAGTCAATATTGTTATGATTCCCTGGCCGAGACCCGAGAAGGTTCTCGCAATTGTTGCTACTAAGCTTCTCTCTTTAGCTTCGCTCGTAAATGAGGGTATCATCGACCAATAGGGAATATCCGCCATGGTGTTGGTCATTCCCCAAAGAATATACATGACGGCTATATATATGTAGAGCTTTGTTCCGCTCATACCGAAGGATGTAAAGAGGAGTGTAAGAACCACCGCGTTCGAGAATGCACCTATGAGTATCCACGGGCGGTATTTACCGAATTTTGTGCGCGTATTGTCAACTATCGTTCCCATCATCGGGTCGTTAATACCGTCCCAAATACGTGCTATCGGGGTGAGTATCAAAAGAAATGCGGGTTTGAGTCCGAGTACGCTTGAAAGGTAGTAAGACAAAAACGAATAGAACATTCCGTAGCTGAGGTCAAGCCCCACGGCACCTACGCCGTAGCCTATGTACCCCGGTAATTTTTTCAGTAAACTGTTTGATTTTTTCACGCCGTCATCCTCCGATTTCAGACAAATAATATATACTCTATATAATAAATGTTTAAGAGAAATAAGTCAAATAGAAATATGCGGTTTGACCGCCAAAAAGGGCGTATCATTTCCAAATGTGAAAAAATAACGGTCACAAACGAGTTTTGTGTCTTTAATCAAATAAAGATGAAAAATTTGACATATTCAAATTGACTATTTTAAGTTTCTGGATTATAATAATTTTTATGACTTTTTAAGTTGTATAAAGTTGTAAAAAAGGAAAAGGAGTTAACTTAATGGAAAATCAATCTGTTAAGAAAGGTTTTTGGCATAAGCTGTTCGGCACCACGCCGAATGACGGTAATATGCAACCGCGCGAAGCTATTGCGTACAGTATTACCGGCATAGGCCAAAACTTTATCTGCACCATCATCGGCTCATATCTTACCATATTTATGACCGATGCACTTTTAATGGCGGACGCCAAGATCGGCAAAACGACAGGTGCCACCGCAGTAGCGCTTCTTATGCTCTTCACGAGGATATATGACGCTCTCAATGACCCGATTATGGGCTCTATTGTTGACAGAACAAGAACCAAATGGGGCAAATGCCGCCCGTATCTTAAATGGATGGCTATTCCGATAGGCTTGGTTACCATAGCCTGCTTCCTGCCTGTCTATAACAGCACGGCAAAATCATTCATCATTATTTCGGTTATCTATGTTATTTGGTCAATGGTATATACCGTAGCCGACGTTCCTTATTGGGGTCTTTCAACGGCTATGACAAATAACACAACCATTCGCGGTAATCTTCTTACTGTTGCGCGTCTTTGCTGCACCATAGGCGCAGGCGCCGTAACGGTATTTGTACCCGTAATTACTTCGGCTGTAACCGCAAAATATAAGGATGCCGACGGTGTGCTTATAGCGGCTAATTCCGCAGCAAACGCAAACACACTTAAATGGACATATTTTATTTGCGCAGTTGTTCTCGTTATTGTGTCATTGCCGATGTTCTTCTATGGCTTTAAAAACACAAAAGAGAGATATACATCAGACACAACTCCGCCTTCACTCGGCCATAACCTTGGGCTTCTCTTTAAAAACGATCAGCTTTTGCTCATACTCATTTCCGGTATTTTGGGTGCGGCAAGAACCGTTTATATGTACACGGGCTCGCTTTATTTTGCAAAGTATGTTCTCGGAAACGAGGCAATATACAGTATTCTTACAATACTTGTTGTTCCCGGCGGAGCAATTGCAACCGTGCTTATTCCGTGGTTCACAAAGCATCTCGGAAAGAAAAATACATATATCTATGTACATGTACTCGGCGCCGTAGTTATGTTCGCTATGTACTTTATAGGCAGAAACGGCGGCTATAACAATTCTTCAAATCTCCTTTGGCTTGCTATAGGTTTTGTTCTCCTCGGACTTCCGCAGGGTATCAATAACGTAATAACCTACGCTATGATAGGCGATACAGTTGAATATCTTGAGTGGAAAACGGGCGAGAGAGCAGAGGGCATCTGCTTCTCAATGCAGACCTTCATAAATAAAATCAGTATGGCTGTCGGCGCATTCATAGGCGTTATGGCATATGGAATTTCCGGCATTTCTCCGTCAGACCCGTACAATACCGTAACTCCGGAGGGCTCTGAAAAGCTTTGGGCTGTGCTCATACTTTCGGGTGCTATTTCGATGGTTGCCACCATTATCCCCATGCTCTTCTACAAGGTTACCGAGAGTAAGCAGAGAGAGTATGTAAAAGAAATAGAGGAAAGAAAAGCCGCTAAGGCTGCAAAAACCGCAGAATAATTCATTCGGAAAAATTCAGGAAGCCGTTACCGTTTGGTAACGGTTTCTTTTTTTCTCCCAAAAGGGCAAATTTGAAAAAAACTTTTCATATATAGGTGCAAGCAAGCAAATCACCGCGGCGACTGTCTTTATCGTCAAACGAAAAATGCAATATTGAGACAAAAGGCTCATATATGAATTATTACCGTAAAAAAACAGACCTTGTGATTTGTACCGACAAGGTCTGCTTTATCTATGCCTTTAATTTATAAAAATACCGCTTGGTTATGAAACTGCTTTATGAGCACTCGGTAAAAGCTATTTTCCGTATTTCAGTCTGTCAGAGTGTAACGCCTCAGACCGATTGAATGCTTGCCGTATTCAATGGCATTTGTGGGACAAAAGTTAATACACGCCATACAGTGTGTGCAGCTTTTGCCCCAAACAGGCTTGCCGTTTTTAAGCTCAATGTTGTTCAGCACACAGCTTCTTACGCATTTTCCGCAAGCTATGCATTTGTCGGTGGCGTAGAATTTGTCTGCGGATACGATGAATTTGTAAAAGACCGTATTTACTATGCCGCTTTTAAGTCTGTCCGCAATGCCGACTTTAATATCGGGAAAAGGCTTTTCGGCTTTGATGTATTCTGCTGCGTCAAGAGCCGCTTTATCCGCTTTTATTATAAGCTTCGCTGCGGTTTTTTCATCAGGTGCGCTGTAAAGTGCCGTGTAATTTTCGGGCATTACAACCTCGTAAACACCCATAAATTCGAATCCCTTGTCAGAGCAAAGCGCTTGTAATTGTTTCCTTGCATTTCCTATTTCGCCGCCGCAATCCATTATGAAATATGCTTTATCGGAGCCGTGAAACACGGATTCCCTTATGAGCTTTTCAAAAATGTGCGGTATTTGCCAAGCGTAAGTCGGGCATACAAAAACATAGGGGGTATCGCTGTCAAAGCTGCCCTTTTTACTCTCCTTTATATATTCAAATGAGTTGACCGGAATTTCGTTTATTGCTTCTCCGACCTTTTTGGCTAAATGGCGGCTGTTTCCGGTGCCTGTAAAATATATTATCACTTTTATCGCTCCTTCAAATATGTTTTGAGGCTTTTATTACTTAAGCTTTTTGCCGTTTTTTCCGAGCAGGCGGTCAATAACAAACAACAGATAACCGAGAGCCAAAAACGCCGCCGTAATAAAGACAATTATAAGCGCAACCTTGTTTTTGCCGTAAAGGTCTGTGTCGAGAAACGGATACGGATAACGGCTGCTGCCGCCGAAGCCGGAAAAGATCTTGCTGCCGAATTTAGCGCAAATCATTGTAAATGCGATATACAGATATGGCAAAATCAGCCAGCAAAGCGGGTGCAAAGCCTTGTATAACCCTTTCGGGAAAAACAGCAGATAGTCGAGTATCACCATGAGAGGAACGATATAGTGCATAAGAATATAGCCTGTGTAAAAAGCCTTATCGGAGGCCGCTGCCTCTTTGGCGCCGTTCGGCATAAACAAATAGGCTATTGCGGTCACGGCTATACACATGGTTACGGCACCTCTGATAACGGCCTTTTCCTTTTTTGGACTGAAAACAGCGAGAAAAAAGAAGTATAAAAAGCAGAGTATGCCGCTTTGTACCGTGTAGTAATATAAAAGCGTGTCGGCGTTGCCGCGTCGCAGACTGTCAATATATTGTAAAATCATCCCTGCCTCACAGCACAATAAAAAAATTATGCGGTAGAGCTGTTTCAAATTCTGACTTTTTATATACATAAAAAATGCCACCCCGAAAAACTATTGATATAAACTCCATTTTAACACAATAAGTCGTTTGTATCAATGTATTTCGGAGCGGCAAAAGCAAAATGTACTTTGGTGATTTTAGTTATCGGTCTGTCTTTTTCGCTTTTAGCTTTTCCTCGAATGGGATGCACTTGCTCTCATAGTTTTCAATCTTTTTGTTGAGTCTTGCGAGAGTGCTTTCAAGCTCTGCGATTCTCTTTTTAAGCTGATCTCGCTGCTCTGTCAAAAGCTCTTTCCTCGCGGCAACGGTGCTGTCTCCCTCGTTGAAAAGGCTCACATATTCAATGAGAACCTCAACAGGCAATCCCGCGGCACGCATGCATTTAATAAATTCTATCCAGTCACAATCCTGCTTCTTAAAATCACGGATACCGCCGGGAGTTCTGCCGACCTTCGGTAAAAGACCTATTCTCTCGTAATATCGCAATGTGTCGGGAGTAAGGCTGTATTTTTCGGCAACTTCCGCTATGGTCATTTTAAAATCGCCTCTCTTTTTATGCCCTTATTCTTCAAAAGTTTTTGCAACTTGAGGCATAAGCTCGCTTACCTTAATGTGCTGCGGACACGCTTTTTCACATTTCCTGCACTTTATGCAGTCCGAGGCTTTTCCGTATTCCTTAGCGAGGTTTTCGTAGTATTGGCCGTTAACCGAAAAATCTTTATATGTAGCGCGTTTTTCCTCGTTATAAAGAGCAAAGTACTTCGGTATCGGAATGTGCTTCGGACAGCCTGCCGTGCAGTAGCTGCAGCCTGTGCAGGGCACGGTTATAGAAGCTTTTATAATGTCTACTGCCTTGCCTATGATTTCGAATTCTTCCTTTGACAAGGGCTTGAAGTTTTCCATGTATCCGGTGTTGTCAAGGAGCTGTTCGTATGTGCTCATTCCGCTGAGTACCGTCATAACGCTGTCGTGACTTGCTGCAAATCTTACCGCCCAAGAGGGAATTGACGCGTCCGGAGCATAGTCTTTAAACAGTTTTTCGGCTTCGTCCGGTATTTTTGCGAGTGTTCCGCCCTTTACAGGCTCCATAACAATTACCTTTTTGCCGTGCTTTACCGCCGTTTCATAGCACAGGCGCGACTGAATACCCGGATTATCCCAATCGAGATAGTTTATCTGAAGCTGAACTATCTCAATTTCGGGGTGCTCGGTTAAAATTCTGTCGAGGAGCTTCGCGTCATCGTGATACGAAAATCCGACGGTCTTTATTTTGCCCTCTTCCTTCATGCGAGCCACGAAATCAAAGCAGTCGAGCTTTGTTGCCGTCTCGTAATTTGATACGTTCAGGTTGTGAAGAAGATAGTAGTCAAAATAATCAACACCGCAGTTTTTGAGCTGCTTTTCAAATATGCGGCTGTTGTCATCCTTTGTTTTCAACATCATAGTGGGCAGCTTTGACGTGAGTGTGAAGCTGTCACGCGGGTGGCGGTCAACTATGATTTTCTTTGTGGTTTCCTCGCTCTTGAAATCGTGATACATATATGCTGTGTCAAAGTACGTGAAACCGCGCTCCAAAAATTTATCTACCATTTTTTCGGCTTGCGGAATATCTATTTTAGAGGGGTCGTTACTGTCAAGAACAGGCAGTCTCATAAGACCGAATCCGAGCTTTTTCATATTATTCATCCTCATAGTTTTAATTTTTTCTTTTATGGCTTTTAATGCCGTGTCGGCGTCGTCTATGCCTTCAACGGTTTGCTCCATCGGACAAATCCCCGTGCCATATCTGTTTTTTATGCTGTCGGTTACGGTGCCGAAAGAATACTTTATACCGTATTTTTCGAGTATCGGTATGGCTTTGCTGCTTAAAACCTCACCGTACACATTTTTGATTTTAAGCAGCGCAAAAAGCATGGCAGCGGCTTTTCCTATGATTTTGTCGGCGGCGCAAAAACGCGATAAATCGTTTTTTTCGCTGAGCAGCTTCAAAAGAGGGGACAGCCCCTTGCCGTTTTCTTCGATGAACTCTTTGCCGTCATACAGCACGAGCGAAGCACCGTTTTTAAGACATTCCTTTGCTTTTTCGATATTATTCATAGAATTTGTTTAACCCCTTAACGCGGTATATAAGAAGCGGAAGCAGCGTCCATTGTAAAATAAGACCCGGCAGACCAGAAGCGATGCTTGAGAGTATTATTGTCGGTGAAACCGCCGTGCTTTTAAAGCCGTAAAACGCGATTAAAATAGCAGCTGCGCGTATGGCTCTTCCGAGTATTTGAGCCGTGAGTACCTTTAAAATGACGGGCATTTTTTTGTTTTTGAGGAGTCCGCATACGACGCCGTATACGGTAAGCTCTATCATCATAAACGGAAGAAGTGCCGCCGACGGCATACCCGTGAGCGCGAAGCTCAAAAGGGGACTTACCGCTCCCGTTACGGCGCCCACCGCAGGACCTGCCAAAAGAGCCGTGAAGAATACGCCGAGATGCATCGGCAGAAATGCCGAGCCGGGTAAGCTGCCGGTACCGCTCACGATACCTATAACGTGGAACAGCTGAGGTATGGCAACCGACAGAGTTATTCCTATTACCGTCGTGAGAGCTTTAGCTGTTATGATTTGCTTTTTTCTTGTCAAGGTGTTTTCCATAAATATCAGTCTCCTTAAATTGTTTTAAACGTTTTTGCCCATATTGTAGCATTCTTTGTATTCCGATTTGTCTTTGATTTCGCCTTTTTCAAATACACCGGCACCCCTGATTATTCCTTTTTCCTTTGCACCGTCAAGGCAGTCGAGCGTAAAGCCTCTTATGCATTCTATCGACTTGTCAAATGCCGATTTATCGGAATCCGCCGCAGTCAGAATATAATAGAAATCTTTGTCCGACATCTCTGTGTAACGCGGCACGCACCTGTCTATAAATGTTTTAAGCTGTGCGTCAACAGTATAGAAGTACACGGGAGAAGCCAAAACTATAACGTCGGCTTTGACCATTTTGTCATTAAGCTCCGCCATATCATCCTTTTGAACGCATTTATGCGTAGAATTACATATTCCGCAGCCGCGGCAGTAATTTATGCTTTTGTCGGCGAGAAAGACCTTTTCGACCTCGTTTCCCGCGTCTTTTGCTCCGCGTGCGAATTCATCGCAGAGTAAATCCGAGTTGCCGTGCTTTCTCGGACTTGATGAAACAATGAGAACCTTTTTATTCATTGCAGTCAGCTCCTTTTGCAGTATCGTCATAGCCCATTATGGGCGATGATGTTAAGCATGCTTACCTTTAAATATAATTTAACACTTGGAGTTTACTCTAAGTCAAGCCTTTTTTTGAAAAGTTTTGCCCAAAACAAAATAATAGAATTTTGTCTGTTAATATGTAAACTGTTTATTAACTCTGTTTGACTTTTCTTGACTTTTAATTTTGCGGTGATATAATATTATTACTCTTTGAAAAAGGGCTATTTTTATGGAAACAGGTGATTTGTATGCGTACAAAACAGTTTAAAGCCGAATCAAAGAAGCTGCTTGATTTAATGATAAACTCCATATACACGCATAAAGAAATATTTTTGCGAGAGCTTATATCAAATGCAAGTGATGCCGTTGATAAGCTGTATTTCCGTTCGCTGACCGACCAGAATGTCGGAATGTCGCACGGTGATTTTGAAATCAGAATTACTCCGGATAAGGAGAACAGAACTCTGACAATTTCCGATAACGGTATAGGTATGACCAAGGAGGAGCTTGAAGCAAACCTCGGCACTATCGCAAAGAGCGGCTCTCTCGCTTTTAAGCAGGAAAACGCCGACGCAAAGGATATAGACGTTATCGGTCAATTCGGCGTAGGCTTTTATTCGGCATTTATGGTGAGCGACTGTGTGACTGTTGAAAGTCGCGCTTACGGCGAAAGCGAGGCTTACCGCTGGCAGTCTAAGGGCGTTGAGGGCTATACCGTTGAGGAATGCGACAAGCCCGACGTCGGCACTACGATAACTCTCCATATCAAAGACGATACGGATGAAGAAAAGTATTCTCAGTTCCTTGAGGAATACACCATTAAGACAATAGTTAAAAAGTATTCGGATTATGTTCGCTATCCTATCAGAATGACAGTAGAGAAGAGACGTCTTAAGGAGGGCACCGAGGACGAATACGAAACGGTAAAAGAGGACGAGACCTTAAACAGTATGATTCCTCTTTGGAAAAAGAATAAAAAAGAGATTAAGCCCGAGGAATATGAAGCTTTTTATAAAGATAAGTTTATGGACTATGAAAAGCCTCTCAAGGTTATTCATTATAAAACCGAGGGTCAGGCAACATATGATGCGCTTCTTTTCATTCCGTCACACGCTCCGTTTGATTATTATACAAAGGAATACGAAAAGGGCTTGCAGCTTTACTCAAAAGGCGTTTTGATAATGGACAAGTGCAAGGACCTCTTGCCCGACCATTTCAGCTTTGTTAAGGGCCTTGTAGACAGCGAGGATCTCTCGCTTAACATTTCGCGTGAGGTGCTTCAGCATGACCATCAGCTAAAGCTTATTGCAAAAACCATAGAAAAGAAGATAGATTCCGAGCTTAAAAAAATGCTCGAAACCGACCGTGAAGCTTACGAAGAATTCTTTAAAGCGTTCGGTATGCAGATTAAATTCGGCGTATACAGCGATTACGGTATTCACAAGGACAGCCTCAAGGATTTGCTCTTGTTCTATTCGTCGAGCGAAAAGAAGCCCGTAACCTTAAAGGAATATGTATCCCGTATGAAGGACGGACAAAAGGACATTTATTACGCAGCAGGCGAAACAACCGACAAAATAGATATGCTTCCGCAGGTGGATTCGGTTAAGGATAAGGGCTATGAAATACTCTATCTCACCGATTATGTCGATGAATTTGCCCTTCGCGCACTCAGCGAATATGACGGAAAGACCTTTGTTAACGTTTGCACGGAAGATGTTGACCTCGGAACCGAAGAGGAGAAAGAAGCCCTCAAAAAGGAAAACGAGGATAACGCCGATATGCTCAAAGAAATGAAAGAGGCTCTCGGAGAAAATGTTCATGAGGTTAGATTTACTGATAAGCTTAAGGACCATCCCGTCTGCCTATCGAGCGAGGGTGCTATTTCTCTCGAAATGCAAAAGGTGCTGAATGCAATGCCCGACGGTAAGGACGCCAAGGCTACGGTAGTGCTTGAAATAAATGCAAATCACCCAATAGCCGAAAAGCTCAAGTCCCTTTATAAGGACAATAAAGACAGTCTTTGTGATTACGCAAAGATTCTTTATGCTCAGGCGCGTCTTATAGGCGGTATGTCGGTTGACGACCCGGTGGAGCTTTCAAATCTTGTTTGCAATCTTATGACAAAGTAATGTCGGAATATTAAAGTCGCCGCAGAGGGTAAGCTTCTGCGGCGTCTTTTTATAATTGATAGTATCTAAAGTCTATGGTAAAATAATTACAGTATCTGACCGATGGAGGATAAAAATGGATATAAACGAAATATTATCGCATTGCGACCACACAAATTTAAAACAGACCGCCGTTCCGAATGACATAAAACGTCTGATTGATGAGGCAGTTAGGTATAATACCGCAAGCGTTTGTATTCCGCCGTGCTATGTAAAGCTTGCTTCGGAATATGCAGTCGGTAAAATGCGTATCTGCACCGTTATAGGTTTCCCTAACGGGTATAACACGACCGAGGTCAAGGCATTTGAAGCAAAGCGGGCACTGCTTGACGGTGCGGACGAAATAGATATGGTAATAAACATCGGCGCGCTTAAAAGCGGAAATGCAGACTATGTGGAAAATGAGATAAAAACGCTGAAAGAGGTTTGCGGCGACAAATGCCTCAAGGTAATAATCGAAACTTGCCTTTTGACCGAGGACGAAAAGAAAACAATGTGCCGCATTGTAAGTGCGGCCGGAGCGGATTATATCAAAACCTCAACGGGCTTTTCCAATGCCGGCGCAACGCATGATGACATAAAGCTTTTTAAAAAGTACGTGTCTCCGTCCGTAAAAATAAAGGCGGCAGGCGGTATTCACACGCTGGGGGATGCCGCGGAGTTCCTTTCGGAGGGAGCCGACAGGCTCGGTACGAGTGCAATCGTCGGAATAGCCGAAAAGGAGTTAGATGAAAATTAACTAACGCTTATGTAATAGCCTGATATAAAAAGACGGACCGTATGTTTTACAGTCCGTCTTTTATCTTTTACGCTTGATTCAAAAATTCTTTATCAATGACCTTGCCCACAAAGTCGTTTATATATTTAATGCTGAAATCGTTTTGCTTGAGTCTCGAGGCTTGGGCTTTTGCGAGCGAATCGGTGTATTGCGAAAGGGGATAGATCTGAACATCGTGGCTGCCTCGCACATAGTGGGTCACGATAGGCTCAAAAACCACATTGTCAACCGTTGTTTTTCCGGTGTCATAGTCCTTTGTCAAGTCGTAGTGAAGCATACCGCCTATAACTCTCGATGCCGTGTTTTGCTGCGAGATGAAATTGCCGAGAGAATATGCCACAAGTGTTTTTGTGCCGTTCCCGTTGTCTATCCATTCTACGGGCTGAATGACGTGAGGATGATGCCCTATAATTACGTCTGCACCCCACGACGCCATTTTGCTTGCAAGCTCGCGTTGGTCGTTGTTGGGGGTTGTTGTGTACTCTTCACCCCAATGAACGTTTACCAAAACAATATCGCATTCGGCCTTTGCTTTCTGAATTTTTGATTTGATTGTGTCCTCGTCTGATGTGTATATTATTTTCAGAGCACTGTCTTTAGGCAATGACAGACCGTTTGTATAGCGGGTTATGCCTACAAGGCCTATCTTAATGCCGTCTTTTTCTATGTATTCGAGGCGGTTCATATCGTTTTCGTCCTTGTAAGCACCGGTCATTGTGATGCCGCCTATGTTGTTCCAAAAATCAATAGCCTCCGAAAGTCCCTTAGCACCCTTGTCAAGCATATGATTGTTTGCGAGGTTTACAACGTCAAAGCCTATTTTCTTAACTTCTTCGCCGACCTCCTGAGGAGAGTTGAAAAGCGGATAGCCGGATGGCTCATAGCTTTTTGCTATTATCGTTTCCTGATTTATGGTAGCCAAATCAGCTTTTTCCACTGTGGAGGCAATATTTTTGTATGCGTATGAAAAATCATAACCGCCGTTTTTTGAACGCTTCTTTGCCTGCTCGTAAATTCCGTCGTGTATGAGATTGTCGCCAACGGAGAGCATACTGATTTTAACCGGTTCTTTTTTCTCCGCAGTCACGGTTTCATCGGAAACCGCGGCAACAGGTGCCGTTTTTTTGGTTTTCGGCTCTTTGGTTTCTTTAACAGACGGCTCCCAACCGTTTTTTGAAGAATTTACTATTGCCACTGTGCCGAATATGGCTACGACCGCCACAATCAGCACCATAAAAATTTTTACAGCCTTGTTTTTCACTTATTCACCCCACACCAAAAACTACTTTTCAAATACCTGTGTATAGCGCTTTATTGAATCCTCGACAATATCAGCCGCTGCAAAAGCACCTTTTGTCTCGTCAATAACCGTCTTTTTGTTTTCGAGTGTTTTATAAACTGAGAAAAAGTGCTTCATTTCATCGGAAATGTGGGCAGGAAGCTGAGTTATGTCGGTGTATGAGTTATACATCGGGTCATCAAACGGAATCGAAATGATTTTATCGTCCGGAAAACCGTTGTCAAGCATGGTTATAACGCCTATCGGATAACATTTGACGAGGGCCATCGGCTCTATCTGCTCAGAGCAGAGAACAAGCACGTCAAGAGGGTCGTTGTCCTTTGCGTATGTTCTCGGAATAAACCCGTAGTTGGCAGGGTAGTGGGTGGATGTATACAAAACCCTGTCAAGCCGCAAAAGACCGGTTTCTTTATCAAGCTCATACTTCATTTTGCTGCCCTTGCTGATTTCTATAACAGCGTCAAACGAGGTTTTTGTTATTCTGTCCGGGCTTATGTCATGCCATATATTCATAGTGAACCCTCCGTTAAATTATTTAATGCCCTTAAATTTCTCTATAAGACTGTTTCTTTCCGCCCAAAGATTTTTTGAGAGATCGACATAATATTTATGAGGATTTTCAAAACGCTTTACTTCGTCCCAAAGCGTGTCTGTCTGTCTCAGGCAGTAATCGCGTATTTCTTTGAGTGATGGCTCCTCGTAGACCTTTTTGCCGCCCTCGAATATCGGTACGAGAAGCTTTCTCGTTACAAAGTTTTCTATCTCTTTTCTCTTCCAGGTGAAATCCGGGTCAAAAAGAATATACGGCTTTGTTTCGTCGATTATTTCGTCATCAAGAGTAAGTACGTCCGCTATCGCTTTGCCTGAATCCTTGTCTATAAGCCTGTATACCTGTTTTGATGATGGAATGGTAATTTTTCTGACGTTTTCCGAAAGATTTATTTTCGGCACCGTTTTGCCGTCCTTTTCTATCGCGGAGAGCTTGTAAACGCCGCCGAAAAGGGGAGAAGAAGCAGAGGTTATAAGTCTTTCTCCGACTATAAAGCAGTCAACCTTAGCACCCTGCGAGACCATATCGCTTATGAGGTGCTCGTCAAGCGAATTTGACGCCATAATGTCGCAGTCGGGGTATCCTGCAACGTCGAGCATTTTTCTGACTCTCTTTGAAAGATATGTGATGTCGCCCGAATCTATTCTTACGCTCTTCGGCCGTTTGCCGAGCGGAGCCAAAACATCGTCAAAGGCCTTTATTGCATTTGGAATACCGGAGCGGATGGTGTCATATGTGTCAACCACAAGAGTGCAGTCGTCGGGGTGACGTCTCGCATATTCGCAGAATGCGTCATATTCGCTGTCAAAAAGCTGTACCCATGAGTGTATCATTGTATTGACCGACGGTATGCCGAATTCCTTTTCGGGTATTACGCCTGAGGTTGCGACACAGCCGCCGATGTAAGCGGCTCTTGCACCGTAAACCGCTTCGTCAACGCCCTGAGCGCGCCTTGTACCGAATTCCGCGACCGCTGTTCCGTGCGCCGCTCTTACAAGCCTGTTTGCCTTTGTGGCTATAAGACTTTGCTGATTTATTGAGAGCAAGAGCATTGTTTCAATAAGCTGAGCCTCTATTATCGGGCCTCTTACCTTTATGATAGGCTCGTTCGGAAAAATCGGAGTGCCCTCGGGTATTGCCCATACGTCACAGGTGAATTTGAAATCTTTGAGATAGCTTGCAAGCTCGTCGGAGATGCCCTTTGATTTGAGGTATTTTATATCTTCCTCGCGAAAATGCAGATGTTCAAGATAATCGATAACCTTTGATAGACCTGCCGCGATGGCAAAACCGCCGTTATCGGGAACGCGCCTGAAGAATAAATCAAAATATGCTATAGTATCTTTCATACCCGCGCCCATAAACCCGTCTGCCATGGTAAGCTCATAGCCCTCGGTCAGCAGAGCCAGATCGGAAGCCTTTATATAATCTGCCAAAATAATCACCTCTCATATAAGTTATAAATATTGTATCATAACAGCTTATCTTGTGCAATTAAATATTGTCCGCACTTAAAGCTTTTTTACTGTTTTATTTTTCGCCTCGATATGTTACAATAGCGATAGAATTTTTGAGAAAGTATGAGCGAAAACGGGAGTGCATAGCCAAATGAGCTTTTCTGGATTTGTCACGGTAGAGGTATTAAGCTTTGTGCTGTTTTATTTTTTCAGCGGCAAGGCGCGGCTTCACACGTGCGTGCTTGACCGAAACAAAAAGAGTACAAACATCGCCTTTGCTTTTCTTTGGCTGTTGTGTATTTTATTCGGAGTTTTCATATATGCCGGTATTTTCAAGCCTGCGGCGACGTATCCGTTTGAAACGCTCTACAATAAAAATGCTTATGAGCAGCAGTTCGACGCCTTTTTAAAGCATCGGCTATCTATAGATATTGAACCGGCAAAGGAACTATTAGCTCTTTCAAACCCATATGACCGAGCGAGCAGAACGGGTATACGCTTCCTGTGGGACAGAGCACTGTACGACGGTAAATATTATTCTTATTTTGGAATAACACCCATTATAACGGTTTATTATCCTTATTACTTTATAACAGGAAGGGTGCCGTCGGCGGCGACTGTATGCTTCATACTGTTTACGGCGGCTGTAACTGCTGTCGCGCTTACGTATTTAAAAGCAGTCGGAATATTTTGCGAAAAACCGAATAAAGCTCTTGTGTTTTTCGGATTTGCCGCGGTAGAGTCGGGAAGCCTTTTGTTTATGCTTTTAACAAGTGCCGATATGTATTATACGGCTGTGATTAGCGGAGTTTGCTTTTTATCTCTGTTTATGATGTTCTCGCTTGCTGCTTACGAGAAGAAAAAGACGGCGGCAAAATGTGCCGATTTCTTTTTTGCGGGTATTTCGTTGGTTATTACGGTTATGTCAAGACCCAATATGGCACTTATGTCTGTTGTTATGGTGCCGCTTTATTTAAATGTCCTTTGCCGTAAGGATATAAAAACGAAAGTGAAGCTGTTATCAGTTTTGTCTTTTGCGTTACCGGTTTTTGTCGGAGCGGCATTTCAGATGTGGTACAATTACGCGCGCTTTTCGTCGGTGTTCGACTTCGGCTCTGCATATCAGCTGACCGTTGCCGACGTTTCAAAATATGCTGTGACCCCGGTTCTGTTTTTGCCTGCGATTTATCATTACTTCCTGCAATTACCGGACTTTAAAACCGAATTTCCGTTTTTTCACCTCAGCGCGAGTGTGTACAAAGGCGGCTATAAAGGATATATCTATTTGACAAGAACTATGGGTATATTTAATTTGCCCGCTTCACTCGGCCTTTTCGGATTTCCGTGTGTTCTTACGAAAAAAACGGAAAATTGGAAAAGAGCAACGTTTTTGCTCGGCGTGATAATGCCCATTGCGGTGGCTTTTCTCGATATGTGCTTGGGAGGCGTCAATATACGGTATCTCGCCGATATTGCGTTTATTGCCGTGCTTTTCGGAACCCTTATAATTATAAATCTCTATTCGGCTGTGCCGGATAATCAAAAGGCTCTTAAATTTACGGCTTACATTATATTTACTCTTATTCTGTACGTTTCGGCACTTGTAGGTTTTCTTACTGTGTTCGAAAACGAGCGGTACAGCAATTTTTCAATATTGAGTTAAAGGTTCGGAGTGTTAAAATGGAAAATCATTCTTTCGGTAAAAAAATAGCGACCCTGCAGAAGCAGCATGGCATAACCAAAACCGCTTTGGCTGATATTCTCGGCGTCAGCGTGAATACCCTCTCAAATTGGGAAAAGGGTGAGACATCCCCATCGTTTGATGCAATATGCAATCTTTGCAGCGCATTCCATCTGTCACTTGATGATTTTGCATTCGGTTCGGGTACACAAAAAGCCGAAAAAGAGCTGCCAAAGGGGCTTCAGTCAATTAGGCAGATGTATAAAATAGGCAGAGGACCCTCAAGCTCGCATACTATGGGACCGGAAAAAATCTGCCGTATTTTTAAGAAGAAAAACCCTGATATCGATAAATTCAAGGTGATATTATACGGCTCTCTTGCCTTAACAGGCAGAGGTCACGGCACCGACCGCATAGTCAAGGAAACATTGTCTCCGATTGACACAACCGTTGAATTTGATTTTGAAAAAACCGACCTTCCGCATCCAAATACTATGGAGCTTTTTGCCTATAAGGATGATAAGCTTTGCGACAGTATGCTCGCCTGTAGCATAGGTGGCGGCGAAGTCACAATCAAGGGTATGAAAATGGCTGAGAGCAAGCCGATATACGAATTCAGCACGTTTAAAGATATTGCCGAGCATTGCCGCAAAAACGATATACGTATATGGGAGTATGTCGAAAAGACCGAGGGGAGCGATATATGGGATTTTCTCGGCGAAGTCTGGGATTGTATGCGTGATTGCATAAAAGATGGACTTAATACAGAGGGAATTTTGCCGGGAGGACTCGGCGTATCGAGAAAAGCGGGATTCTTATTCAGGCAGAACCATATTGACGAATCTCCCGAAACTCGTGAAAACCGCATTGTTTGCGCGTATGCTTACGCTGTTGGTGAACAAAATGCCGCGGGCGGCCGCATAGTTACCGCGCCCACGTGCGGTGCAAGCGGAGTCTTGCCTGCCGTAATGCTGTATTTCCAAAAAAAGAGGGGATACAGCGACAGAGAAATAGAACAAGCACTCGCTACGGCGGCGATTATCGGGCTTTTGGTAAAAACAAATGCATCGATAAGCGGTGCAGAGTGCGGCTGTCAGGCAGAAATCGGAACGGCGTGTGCCATGACCGCAGCGGCTCTCGGCGAGCTTTTCGGAATGAGCCTTGAGCAGATAGAGTATGCCGCCGAAAACGCCATAGAGCATCATTTGGGACTTACGTGCGACCCGATATACGGCCTCGTGCAAATTCCGTGTATAGAGCGGAATGCCGTAGCCGCAATGCGTTCCATAAATGCCATTAACCTTGCCAATTTCCTTACCGCAACGCGAAAGATCTCGCTTGACCTCATAATAGAAACGATGTATGAAACAGGCAGAGACCTCTCCGCTAAGTACCGCGAAACAAGCACCGGCGGTATGGCTAAGCTTTATCATCCCAATATAAAGTGCGATTAACGGTATTTTATGATGCGGCGGTTGCCTGTACTTAATATTGTTTCGGCGCGGCACAGCAGTACCAAGATTGATTAAGCCTGCCGTTTTCCTCTTGGATTTTACGGCTGCCGTTGTTCTGTTAATATTTTCCGATGTGTCCTATTTAATCTTGCAATTTAGACAATTTGGATTTTTTTAAATTACCGTAAAAAAATGTTGACTTTGTCTGTGCCTCATAGTATAATATCATTCGCAACGAAAAAGAAGTTGTCGCTATTGGGGAATTGTGTAACGGTAGCACGACAGACTCTGACTCTGTTTGTTGGGGTTCGAATCCCTATTCCCCAGCCAATACCTCGGAACAATTTGTTCCGAGGCTTTTTTATGCCCGAATACTGCTTTTTACGGCGGTATTCGGGCATTTTTTCTTTGCTTTAAAGCATTCGGGTATTTTTTCTTTGCTTCAAAATATCGTGAGAGTCTATGAGAGATTTTAAGAGACAGCAGATTTCAAAATTCCAAAGTCATTTTAGTGCGATTTAAGGCATTTATGACTGAGACTTTTGAGAGATATCACTCAAATCAAAATCGTAACACGAATTGAAATGAGCAAAAAATTTGAGAGACATATCAAAAAATGATGAGGGCTTAAAGTAATAAAACTTTAAACCCTCGCTTTAAGTTTGCCCTTTTATATTGTTTATCCATCAAAAATGCAAAGGTAGCCATCAAAAAATTAAAGCGATCTGTTTATTACAGACCGCTTTTTACCTGCAATTCATATTAGGTCAACTAATATAAATGTCTTAGTTTTTCCTATCAAATACAGTTAATTTATCTCAAAACAATTATGTGAAATTTATTCTGATTTTGAAATGAAAGGAGTAAAGAAAATGTCCAAATACGGAAGCAGTATTTATAAACGAAAAGACGGCAGATGGGAAGGTCATTATGTTGTAGGTTATAAAAACAATCATGCCGTTTGAACAAACAATATGTTCGCGCAAGGAGGGAGTTTGGTCCTATTCGGACGAATACGACAGCAAAACTTTGTAGGGCGCAGACGAAATAGCCAACAACTACCGTATTCTCGAAAAGACAAACAATCTTATGGCAATAAATCTGTCTCCGAACAAAAACGGCAGGCTCGTCTAGAGAGACGTGAACAATTTGATGCTCATTGCTGACAAGCCGGGAATAAGAAGAAAAATCGGCGGAGAGCTATAATTTTGAACTGTCTCGTTTGGCAATTATAGATTTTTTATACTCGTTTGGGCTGATATTGAATTTTCGTCTAAACGCAGCGGCAAAGGAACTTAGGCTCGTATAGCCGCATTTTGCGGCACATTCATTTATAGTAATGTTTTCGCTCTCAAGGAGCGATGCTGCCATAGCCATCTTTGATTCATAGCGCAGCTTTCTGAAAGATGAACCGTAATAATCTTTGATAATTCTTTCTGCCTGACGGGGTGACACACCCATACCTCTGGCAAAGTCATTAAGGGTTACATCACTGCAATCCTCCAGCAAAAGAGTATCGAGTATCCATGAACGATTTTCATTCAGGTCGCAATCTTCAGGAGGGAGCAGAGAGCTGGCATTGTCTGGATAGTAGAGGCGTGTCATCTCCGTAATCATCTGTAGGGTAAGGGCGGACAGAATGCTTTCTCTCCACAGACCTGTTTTTGAATTTTCGGAGACGAGCTGATTAAATATCCTACGTAGCTGAGGACTGCATTTTCCTATCCAAAAAAACTTGGAGGCAAAAAATCGTATTGCCGCATCATCGGTATTGCCGAGAATTTTCAGATAAACGCTGATTTCAAACACCGGGGCATCCTTGCTGGAAAGTTGTTTGTGGAGCACATTGGAACCGGTAACATAGAGAGAATCTTTCTTTATGTCATACCGGTCTTTTTCTGTTTCGAGTACACCTTTGCCTCTGGCAATATAATGAATCTCGTATCCGTTTTTTGCGTGAGAATGCATCTGAACCACGGAATCGAGCGTATCTGAAAATATTTTGAAAAGCTGAATTCGGCAGCCGTTATAATTAAATGATAAAATCATATTAAAGTCCTCTCTGTCTATACAAACAATATAATACAAACCGAAATTTATTTCAATAAAAACTTTATATAATACGACACAATATTTAATTTATTGTCGTATTATATTCTTTTAATGGCGGCACAACAATACTATAATTAGGTATATAGAACAGCAGCCGGAGGTATATGTATATGAAAATAACAGTCATCGGAGGGGGCGGAGTCCGCTCAATGTTCCTCGCAAAAAGCATAGCACAAAAAGCAGAAAAGCTGCGGATAGACGAGCTTTGCTTTATGGATAACAACAAAGAAAAATTAAGAATTTACGGCGGTATGGCGAGTCATGTTGCAAATCTCCTTTGTCCTAAAATGAAATTTATGCTGACGACGGACAGCATTGAGGCAGTAAAGAATGCCGACTATGTTATAACCACAATCCGTGTAGGCGAAGATGAAATGAGAGCAAAGGACGAAAGAATCGCACTCAATCACGGTGTCCTCGGTCAAGAAACAACGGGAGCGAGCGGACTTTCTTTTGCAATGAGGAGCGTACCGGCTCTTGCCGAATATTGCGAGCTTATCAAAAAATTTTCAAAACCCAATGTAAAAGTTTTTAATTTTACAAATCCTGCCGGTGTAGTGAGCCAAACCCTGCGTGATATGGGATATGATTTTACATACGGAATATGCGACGCTCCATCGGGAATGCTTCGCACCTTTGCACTCATGTACGGCGAAAGTCCCAATGACATAACGGGCGAATGTTACGGCCTTAATCACCTGTCATATTTCAAGAGTATAAAGCTAAAGGGCAGAGAAATAATGCCGGAACTGATCGAAAATGACGAAGCATACAAAAAGAGTGATATGCGTTATTTCGAAAAGGAGCTTTTAAGAGACAGAGGATGCGTTTTGAACGAATATCTCTATTATTTTTACTATCGTGAAAAAGCTGTTGAAAACATACTCAAAGCCGACCTAACCCGTGGCGAACAAATACGAGATATAAATAAATCCATGACGACGGAACTTTCGCAAATGGATATAGAAAACGATTTTGAAAACTGCTTAAAGATTTTCAGCAAATGGTACGGTATGCGTGAGGGCAGTTATATGGCAAGTGAAACAGGTGAAAAGCGTACTCAGCCATGGCACTTTGACATTTACGAAGAAGATGACGGCGGATATGCCGGCGTTGCACTCAAGTTTATCGAAACTGCTCAAAGCGGAACAAATGGTACTATGATTATGTGTATTCCAAACGACGGCTCTATTGACGGTTTAAGGAACGACGATGTGGTCGAAATCACCTGTGATGTCGATAAAAACGGTTGTACACCGCACCGTATCGGCAAGGTAGACGAGCAAAATCTCGAGCTGATACGCAGAGTCAAAAACTATGAAAGACTCTCCTCCAAAGCAATAAGGGAGCGGAGCCGCTCTGCCGCAATTCAGGCGCTTACACTCCACCCTCTCGTAAACAGCTACTCGATAGCGGTAAAACTTGTAGATGAATTTATAGAGCACAATAAAAACTATTGCGGCGGATGGAAATAAAAAACCGGATAAAAATTATTGAATGGAGCTAATTTTTATGGAAAAAGAAACAAGGTATGTAGGCGTAAAAGAAACGCTGTCATACGGTCTTGCAAATGCAGGTCAGGTGTTCGGATACAATCTGATAGCCGGCGGATACCTTTCGCTGTTTTTTACAAAGGTTTTTGAAATTCCTCCTGCTGCTGTGTCAACAATGATTTTATTCCTGGGCATTTGGGACACAGTAAACGATCCGCTTATGGGCGGAATAATTGACAAAACGAGAACGAGATACGGCAAACTGAGGCCTTATCTTTTGTTTGTGCCGCTGCCTCTTGCAATAACTACGATTATGTTGTTTGCCGGTCCCGAAATATTGGCAGATGCAAAATCGACGACCGTAAAAATCATTTATATGTATGTTTCCTATTTTATATGGGAACTGTTTTATACTCTCGGTGATGTTCCGTTTTGGAGTATGAGTGCGGCTATTTCGCCGTCGACGAGTGACAGAACAAGGGTTATTTCAACTGCAAGATTTTTGTCAGGCCTTATCGGCGGCCTTTCGACAACTATGCTTGTGGTTATGATGGATTTCAGTAACAAAGGTGTTTGGAATATCACACTTGCACAGGACTTTTTGATTCTCGCTTGTATAGCAGGTGTGTTCGGTATGGGGCTGTTCTCTCTTGCAGGACTGAAAATAAGAGAAAGAGTAAGTCAAAGCGTAAAGGAGCCGTCACTGCTTGATAACTTCAAAGTTCTCATTAAAAACAAGCCGCTGCTCCTAATTATTGTTGCGAATGTGCTCGGAAGTCTCGGCGGTATATCAAATGTTTTTCAGACCTACTACTATTCGGAGGTACTCGACCTGAACTCTGCTGTTTTGTGGATAACACTGCCGGGTACTCTGCTTGGCTTTATATCATATTTGCTGATACCAAAGCTGAAAGAAAAAATGGACAACAAGCATATAGTTATGATGAATATTATTTTCAACGCTGTTTTGGGCACGGCAGTATTCTTCTGCGGCCTCGGATTTTATAAAACAAATGTTGTTGCCATCTCTGTTCTGCTTATGCTCCAAAACTTTTTCTTTGCCTTTTTCCAAACTGTCAACAATGTCATTCCTACTGAGATGATAGGCGACACGGTAGACTATATGGAATGGAAAACTGGAAAAAGAAATGAGGGAGTCAGCTTTTCCGTACTCACCTTTGTAGGCAAGCTGACCGGTTCTCTGTCCACCTCTATCGGTACTGCACTGCTGCCTCTGATAGGTTTAACTTTCACTAAAGACACAGTCGGTAATTCGGTAGCCGTAAAAGGAGAACACACTGACTTGTGGATATGGGCGCTGTTTATTCTGATACCTAAACTGTTAGGTCTCATTACTCTTATTCCGTACGCATTCTACAATCTGAATGGCGAAAAGCTAAAGCAAATTCGTGAAGACTTAAAAAACAGACGAGAAGAAAAAGCAAAAGTTCAGGCGATAGGAGGCAACGAAAATGAGTAACAAATGTCCTAAATGCGGTGCCAAGTTAAGCCCGTTTTATCTCAAGCCAAACTGTCCGAGCTGCGGCGTGAATATTGTGCAATACGGCTTTGACGAAAGGCTCGAAAGCGACAAAATAAGGGCAGAAAAAGAATGGGAACGATTTGATAATTTTTTGAACGGACTCAAGAAGTCCTCCATCGGCTCGCCCATAGCAATCGTCAGACTCATATCGTTTTTTCTGCCGATAGTCGCACTGCTGGTACCTGTATATAAAGTGAACGGTGCAGGCATAAATCTTATATCAATAATTAAAAGTATCATTTCGGATTCCGCCTCGGTGTTCCAAAACAAAGCGATGCTGCTTTGCTTTATATCCTTTGCGGCAGTTATTTTGATTTCGCTGGTTTGTGCAGTTATATCTCTGTTTTCTTATACTAAAAACGGATATAAGCGAAATATAATCTTGTCGGGCATACAAATCTGCACATTTATAGCTTTAAGCACAGCCGCTGTTATAAACGGGGCAAGAATTTTTGCAGGGGCGGCAGCAGTAATTCTGCTCCAAATACTCACCATGTACCTACACAAAAAGTATAAAAAAAGTATCGAGGAAAATAAAAACAATGAGCAATAAAAAGAAAATCTATACAGTCGCAACCGCACATCTCGACACCGTTTGGAGCTGGGACTTTGAAACTACTGTAAGCAAATATATCTACAACACACTTGTTGACAACTTCAAGTTGTTCAAAAAATATCCTACATACACTTTTTCATTTGAAGGCTCATACAGATACGAGCTGATGGAGGAGTATTATCCGGACCTTTTTGACAAAATGAAAAAATATATAAAAGAAGGAAGATGGAATGTTTGCGGTTCATCATTTGAAAACGGAGACGTAAACATTCCGTCACCTGAGGCTTTGTTTAGAAACATTCTTTTCGGCAACTCATATTTTGACAAAAAATTCGGAAAAAGAAGCGTCGATATATATTTGCCGGACTGCTTTGGCTTCGGTTGGGCATTGCCGAGCATCGCAAGTCACGCCAATCTGATGGGATTCACCACCCAAAAGCTCGCTTGGGGCAGTGCCTACGGAGTGCCGTTTGACATAGGTCGATGGAGAGGCGTAGACGGCAACGAGATATATGCGAGTGTAAATCCTCATGACTACTACTTTACGCTCAAAAAATTGCGTGACTGGGATTTTGTCCAAAACAAACTGAAAGAGAATGAAAAATACGATCTCGATATGACTTATATTTTCCACGGAATCGGTGACCGTGGCGGCGCACCCAAGGAAGAAAGCGTAAAATTTGTTGAAAAAGAAATAAGCAAAAACAACAGAAGTGATATTGAGGTTTTGGCATCTTCAGCCGACCGAATTTATCACGATATTGACGAAAATTTCACACCGGAGCAAAAGGCGAAGCTCCCTGTCTGGAACAATGAGCTGGTCATGAAAGACCACGCAGTAGGCGGTTACACTTCCAGAGCGGTGGGAAAACGCTGGAACAGAAGATGTCAGGAACTGGCTGACATTGCAGAAAGAGCAAGTGTAACAGCATCTTATCTCGGCATCAAAGAATATAACAAGAGTGCTATCGACATAGCCTGGAAAAGATTCATTGCTCACCAATTCCACGATGATATTCCGGGTACAAGCTGCCAAAGAGTTTACAGGCGTTCATGGAACGACTATGCCGTGTCAATGAATCAATTTGCAAACGAGCTGGAAGCTTCTGCATCGGCACTGGCACTGAATATGAAAACAGATTTTTGCAAGGGTACACCTATTATGGTATACAACCCGATTGAGTCCCAAAGGCAGCAGACCGTAACTGCCCGACTGAGCGGTATAGGCAATAAAAATGTGAGAGTGTTCGATGATGACGGAAACGAGATTAAGAGTCAAGTTATAAACCGAACCAACACTTATACCGAAATTCTGTTCATTGCAGATGTAAAGAGTCTCGGTACAAGAATTTATGATGCGAGAGTAAGCGATATACCGTGCGACGCAGAAAGTGCTGTTTTCATCTCAAAGAACAGAATGGAAAATCAAAAGTATATCGTCACCCTAAATCCAAACGGCGATATTGAGTTAATTATTGACAAGGAACAAAACAATTTCCAAATTCTGAAAGAGCCTGTTTCTCTCGGGCTGCTCAAGTACAACGGCTCACGCGTTTGGCCTGCGTGGGAAATGGATTATAACGAAAACAAAAATGCGGCAGACAGAATCCCCGTTAAATCTAAAATGCAAATAATCGAAAACGGCCCATGCCGTGTCGCATTCAAGGTTACACAGCGTGACAAAAAGAGTACCTTCACAAACATTATTGCACTTTCGGACGGCGGAAAATGTGTAGAGGTATATTCCGAAATAGAATGGCAGTCTCTGCGCACATTGGCAAAAGAGCAATTCAGCTTTAATGTAAGCAACGGCACAGCCACATTTGACCTGGGACTCGGTGCAATAAAAAGGCAGAATATGTGCGACAAACTCTATGAGGTACCTGCTCAAAATTGGGCAGACATTACAGACAAAAACGAAAAAAGCGGTGTATCCGTAATCAGCGAATGTAAATACGGCTGGGACAAATTCAACGACAGCACGCTGAGATTTACCGTTCTGCACACGCCTAAGCACAACTATCGAATCGACTCTATGCAGTCAATGATGGATTTGGGGCTCAACAGATATTCATTCGCAATTTTCAGCCACAAGGGAGATGTCGGCACAGACACACAGCTTGAGGCACGAAAATTCATTACTCCTATGACTGCATATATTTGCAAAAAGCACAACGGAGCTTTGGGTACAAATTATTCTTTCGGCAGTGTTTCTTCCAATGATGTCATTGTTCGTGCTATCAAAAAAGCCGAAAACAGCGATGAAATTATCGTAAGGCTCAATGAGGGCGCAAACAAAACCATAAACAAATTTTCGCTCACACTCGGAAACGGCATAGAGGATGCAAAAGAAGTTTTTGCAAGTGAAGAATACAAGGGCAAGGCTGAAATAAAGGACGGAAAACTTATTACAAGCTTTAAACCATACGAAATCAAAAGTTTTGCACTCAAGCTAAAGAGCGGTGAAAAGGTAAAAGCGGAAAAGGCTGTACCGATTGAACTGCCTCTCGACAAAAATATTATCACAAAGCAAGGCAAATGCGGCGACTATGACTATACTGTTCCGTTTGAAATTGTGCCTGATGAAATCAATTCAAACGGATACAAATTCATCATTAACAAGAATGGAAACAACGCTCTTACTGCCTCTGCACAAAAGATAAATACGGGCAGTAAAGACAGCAAAATTGCACTCCTTTGTGCCTCATTGGTCGGGGATAAAGACGCCGAATTTGTCATAAACGGCAGAGAAGTAAAGGCAAAGGTAAATTCCTGCTTTGAGCGTTTTGCAAGATGGGATTTGTACGACTTCGGTGAAACCGCATATATCAAAAAAGGCAAAATCGCATATGAAGCAACCCATTGTCACAAAAACGGCAAGGATGAAATTGCAAAAAGTATGTACTTTTACATTGTCGAATTTGATGTGCCTAAAAACAGCACCGTCATTTTGCCTAATGACAGCGACATTGTAATTTTGGCGGCTTGCTCACTGCACGACGGAAAAGTAACTCTCGCCGCTCCTGTCTATGACGAAATCCAAAACAACAGACCTTTTACATTCAAAATGAGCAAGAAAGAAAAGGCTGAATACATCTTAGGTAAATGTGTATGGAATCTAAACGACAAAGACGAGTTCATAAAAGCCAATAACAGAGGTAAAGAAGAATGATTGATGAACTGAAATTCACGGTTATCAGCGACACCCATTACTATTCAAAAAAGAATTTTGTGGACGGCTTTGACAAAAACAAAAAGCCAAAGCCGGGTCAGCTCTTTTTCAGCAGGAGCGAAGAAATCGTTGAGCATACCTTTGACTGTTTGTGCAAAAATGATACGCCGGACATTGTTCTCATAAGCGGTGACCTTACATATAACGGCGAAAGGACCTCTCACGACGAGATGAAAGCCGCTCTGAAAAAGCTGCAGCAAAAGGACAAGAGAGTGTATGTCATAACCGCAACCCACGACTATACCACTCCTCGTATGCCCACATACGGCATAGACAAAAACGACAAGTATATAGAGGTTGAGTCAGTAAAACGAACACAACTTTTGAAATACTACGGTGATTTTGGCTATAACAACGCCATCGCAAAGCACAAAAGCACAATGTCGTATGTGGCACAGCTTGCAGACGGATACCGCCTGTTTGTGCTCAACGATGACTACGGCGATCCCGATTGCGGATTCAGCGACGAACTGATGAACTGGGTAAAAACAGAAGCGAACAATGCAAAAAGAGACGGTCAATACATTATAGCAATGACACATCACCCTCTTGTGCCGCCGTCGCCTATATATGCGGCTGTTGCAAAGGGTGATATGCTGAATGACTATGAGCTGCGCAGGAAGCAGCTTTCCGACTTAGGCTTTGATTTTGTGCTTACCGGTCACACGCATATGCACAACATTTCTTATTGCAAAATAGGAAACAAAAAGTTTTATGATATTTCTACAGCGGCATTAACGGGATTTCCGCCGTATTATCGCCAAATAGTGCTGAACAAAGAACAGAAAAAAGCAGAAATAAAAACCATTTGTGCAGACTGCGCAGACAGCATCGATACAAACGGGCTTGCCCTCGAGGAGTACACAAAAGATTTGTTTTTGGGCGTTGTATCAAAAGCACTGTACGATGCCGAATATGACTACGACAATTTTGCCGACTTTGCCGTAGGCATGAGTATCTCTAAGGAAACGAGTAAAAAATACAAGCCCATTATTCACCGTTTTGCTAAATTTCTAAATCATCTTACATTCGGAAAGGTATGGCACTTCGTTCGTTTTTCGAGCGGTGTAAGCAAGAGCGAAATAAGCAAAATCAGCTCAAAAAAAGTAGTCCCCTTTGTTATCAACATTGCGGCAAATCTTTACAGAGGCGACGGAAACATACCTACTTCCTCCACAGAATACAAAATGACATGTTCAGTGTTGAAGAAAGCCGACCGTCTTGCAAAACCATTCGGTAAAAAGCTCAATTCAATCGGCCTATCGAGTATTAGTGAGGTTGTTTTGCCGCTGGTAAACAGAGGTGCGGACAGCGACAGAAACGCTACTGTTTATTTTGGAGAATAAAAATGGATAATCATTTAAAAACAAACAAAAAATTTGGAAGCATATTAAAAGATTCTGAGGCTAAAACCCCGTGGCACATAATGCGGCTGCTCTCTTTTTTAGCATCCCTTGCTGTGTTGTGCCTGCCGATGTTTTATGCAGGTCACAAAAATGTTTCGCTGATCACTTTTGCGGCAAGCATACACAACCACGGAATAGACCTAACCGCCATATTGAGCGACAGGGCATATCTGTTTGCTGTGTCGGCAATACTCTGTGTTGTGATTTTTGGTATTGCAGAAATAATTTGCTCCTTCTTCACTTCTGCCAAAAGCGGATACAAGCGTGATATTATTGCATTCAGCGTAAATTTCGGTGTGACGGTACTGATGTCATTTTGCTCTGTCGGATTTGGCGCAAGGGCAAAGGCAGGATTGATTTTGACTCTTTTGATATATTTCATTAGATTTATTTTGCAGAACGCAGTTCACAAAAAGGGAGTCAATACCTACAATACCGTAGTGGTTCTGATAATCGTCGGTGCTGTTATCGCTTCTTCTTGCTTCATTTATCGCTCACCTAAAGTGACATATACACCTCCGAAAAACGTTGACTGCGACATAAGCGCAGTAACATTTAATGTTGCTGCCGCTTTTGGTGAAAAATTAGACGGCACTTCAAGTGCAGAACGCTGCGACCGATTTGCAAGCTATATGAACAGTATAAAACCGGACATAATCGGCACGCAGGAAATGAATTCTATTTGGCTGGAAAAGCTCAAATCTACTATGCCGGATTATGAAAACTACGGAGTAAAGCGAGGCGGCGACAGCGAAGAAAAGAACAGCGAAATGAATGCTGTATTTTGGAACAAAACCAAGTTTTCCGCTGTGGAAAAGAACACAATCTGGCTCAGCGAAACTCCCGAAAAGGAAAGCAAATACACCTACACCGACAAAGACGGTAATCACTGTGAAGCCGGATGCTACAGAATTTGCAGCTATGTTGTTCTGCTGAATAAGCAGAACGGCAAAAACATCATTTTTATGAACACTCATCTGGATAACGCATCGGAGCAGGCAGCTGATTTCGGTGCAAATGTAGTTATGAACAAACTCAATGAGCTAAAAGAAAAATACAACAATACCGACGGCACAGTTTTAACCGGTGATTTCAACGAAACCCAAGACGGAACGGCTTATAAGCTCGTTGCGTCCAAGCTGAACGACTGCACGAACCGAGCAAAAAAGACAGCCACATATCAAGAGTGGGGCTATCGCTCTACCGGTAATGAGCCTATCGATTTTATATTTACCGACGGAAAAGCAGTAGATTATACCGTGCTGAACGACCTGAACAACGGGTATGTGTCCGACCACTACGGAGTATATTCAGGTATTAACTTTTAAATTGACTGACAAGAATAATCTTTATATAATAAATTCGAAAATTTATTCATTAGGAGCTAATACAGTATGAATATCAGAAGAGCGGAAGAAAAGGATATACCGAGGATTATCGAGTTATTGAAGCAGGTGCTCCAAATACACGCCGACATACGCCCGGATATTTTTATATCCGGCACCACCAAATACACGACTGACGAGTTGGTGAAAATGATAAATGATGACAAAAAGCCGATTTATGTTGCCGTAAACGGCAGTGACATCTGTGTAGGCTATGCCTTTTGTCAGTTACAGGAACAGTCTGTTTCTAACAATACAGTACCGTTCAAGTTACTGTATATCGACGATTTGTGCGTAGACAAGGAACAAAGAGGAAAGCATATCGGCGAGGCTCTGTTTGATTATGTCAAAAAAGAGGCAAAAAGGATGGACTGCTACGAAGTAACACTGAATGTATGGACAGGGAACACTCCGGCAGAAAAATTCTATGAAAAAATGGGGCTGAAAACAAAGAAAAGAATGATGGAATACATACTGTAACCGAACGAAAATTATCTCAATCGCAGGTGAATAAAGTGCTGATATATGGAGTATACGCAAAGTCTGAAAAACGGCTTAAATAGGCGGTTTTGAAAAAAGATTGCAAGGTTCTGACTCCGCCATTTTAGGTTCGAATCCCTATTACGGGTTTATAATGCAATTAAACCCGTAAAAACGTTCTGTCGAGTCTTTAAGGTGGAGATTTGCAAAGCAAATACTACCGTGACTTGACAGGTTGTTATACCTCTGCCAATACCTCGGAACAATTTGTTCCGAGGCTTTTTTATGCCCGAATACCGCTTTTTACAGTAGCATTCGGGCATTTTTTCTTTGCCTTATAATATCGTGAGAGTTTTTGAGAGATTCTAAGAGACAGCAGATTTCAAAATTCCAAAGTCATTTTATTGCGATTTAGGGCATTTATGACTGAGACTTTTGAGAGACATCGCTCAAATCAAAATCGTAACACGAATTGAAATGAGCAAAAAATTTGAGAGACTTTTCTCTCGAAAATTTAATATAGAGGTATAGTGTAACGGTAACACTCCGGACTCTGACTCCGTCATTTAAGGTTCGAATCCTTATACCTCTGCCATTACCTCGGAACATTCGTGTTCCGAGGCTTTTTTATGCCCGAATACTGCTTTTTATGGCGGTATTCAGGCACTTTTTCTTTGCCTCAAAATCTTGTGAGAGTTTTTGAGAGATTCTAAGAGACAGCAAATTTCAAAATTCCAAAGTCATTTTAGTGCGATTTAGGGCATTTATGACTGAGATTTTTGAGAGACATCGCTCAAATCAAAATCGTAACACGAATTGAAATGAGCAAAAAATTCGAGAGACATTTCAAGAAAAAAGAGGGCTTAAAGTAATAAAACTTTATGCCCTCTCTTTTAAATTTGCCCTTTATATTGTTTATCCATCAAAAATGCAAAGGCAGATCCTTTTTGATGTTGTTATCGAATTTATGTTTGTAATGGTTCGCTTTTTGGGACAATTGCTCTTTATTTGTTGATATTATGCTTTTTCTACGATATAATTAAAATTGTAATATTATAAGGGTTATCATACTGTTACAGCAGAAATTGATGAATTTATTGCATTTGTCAGAAAGGGTGCAGAGATTATAGAATGCTTTGCATGAGGAAAAATTATGACAACTAAGGAATACTTACAGCAGATAGATGATGTAATCACAAACGGAAAATATAAAGATAGTTGGGAGTCTTTATCCAATCACAAAACACCGGACTGGTATTACAACGGCAAGCTCGGAATTTTTATTCACTGGGGAATTTACAGCGTACCTGCCTACGGTAGTGAGTGGTATTCAAGAGCAATGTATGATAAAAACTGCCGTGAGTTTGAATACCACAGGGAAACCTATGGCGATAAATTCGGTTACAAGGATTTTATCTCTATGTTCAAGGCAGAAAAGTTTAATGCAGATAAATGGGCAGCACTTTTCAAGGAAAGCGGTGCAAAATTCGTTATGCCCGTGTGTGAGCATCATGACGGATTTGCTATGTATGATACAGCATTTAACCGCTGGAATGCCAAAGCAATGGGACCTTGCCGAGATATTACGGGCGAGATAAAGAAAGCGTGTGAGAATAATGGCTTGACCTTCTGTGCATCAACACACAGAGCCGAGCATTATTTCTTTATGAATATGGGCAGAACATTTGACAGTGATGTAAATGATGAAAAGTACAGAGATTTTTACAGACCCGCTGTTTATTGTCCTGAATGGGACAGCCATACAATACACAAAACGACAGCAGATACTTATTCCATCGGTGCAAGTAAAGAATGGCTTGAGGACTGGCTTGTGCGCACCTGTGAACTGATTGATAAATATCAGCCAAAGATTCTGTATTTTGACTGGTGGATTCACAACCATTCCTTTAAGCCGTTTCTTAAAAAGCTGTGTGCTTATTACTACAACAGAGCAGAGGAGTGGGGCGAAGAGGTTACCATCAACTATAAGCATGAGGCATTTCCACCTACTGTGGCAACCTTTGATGTTGAGCGCGGTGCGTTAACGTATATTTCACCAATCCCATGGCAGACAGATACGGCAATCGGTAAAGATTCATGGGGCTACAGAAAGGACAATACCTATAAAGGCACGAGGCAGATTATTACCGATTTGATTGATATTGTCAGCAAAAACGGTATGCTGCTGCTCAATATCGGTCCTAAACCAGACGGAACAATTACCGATGAGGAAACGCAGGTGTTAAAAGAACTTGGCGAATGGATGAAGCTGAATGGTGAGGGCGTTTACGGTACAACCTTTTGGAAACAATTCGGCGAGGGTGATGTGAACAATGAGGAGGGCTTTTTTAAGGACAGAGAAGAAAAGGCGTTTACAGAAAAGGATTTCCGATTCACATATAAACGCGGTTCAATATATGCTTTTCAAATGCGTCCAAATGGTGAAAATGCTGTTATTAAGTCATTGAAAAAGCACAATCCGCACGATTTTATCATAAAAAGGATCACGCTGCTTTCAACAAGTGAAGCACTTAAATTTGAAAGAAATGATAATGAATTGATTATTAAAGCAAACGAAAACTTTAACAACAGCAGTCCAATCTGTTTTAAAATAGAAATTGATTAGGAGCAATTCATGGAATATAGTTTTGATATAAATTCTGAAATCGAAAAATTTGAACTGTATTATTTAAAATGTATATGTGCAGGCAGAGCACACGAGGGCTTTTATATTGTTTATCCATCAAAAATGCAAAGGTAGCGCTTTACTGTGTTAAATTTATGATGTTACTTCTTTTAGAATTCTGTGATATATTGTTCATGTTAATTATCGAGAAATCAGCGAACATGCTTTTTTGATAATTACTCTCCCTCGTTCAAAGAACTCGGTCAATTTCTGTTTAAAGATTTCTTTTTCCGGTGTTTTCTGTCCCTCGGATTTCCTCATGATAGAAATAATCCACGATTACCGGATGTCCCTGCGGGACTCTGCCATAAGGCATTTCATTATCCACAAAGGGACAATCATACTTCTTAGCCATTTCCTCAGCTTTTACTTCAAGTGCTTCAAAGTAGCTGCGGTTATGCTTGTTATAGATCTCGTCGTAAAGTGGTACAAGATCAGGATATTTTCCGGCGATATAATCCATAATTGTCTTTTTGAAACCGCCTCGAAGATTGAGATTTTCGAGCCAGAACAGATCGCACTGATCCTTTACCCGCTCAAAGATTGCTTCAAAATCCGTGATACCGGGGAATACCGGGGATACGAAACAGACTGTACGGATACCTGCTTCATATACCTGCTTCATAGCAGCGATACGGCGCTCAATGCTCGAAGCAGAGTCCATATCGTTCTTGAAATTTTCATCCAGTGTGTTGATCGACCATGAAACGGTTACACGTCCAAGCTTCTTCAGCAGATCAATATCCCGTACCACAAGATCCGACTTTGTGCAGATCAGAATATCTGCGTCACTGCCGATCAGCTGCTCCAGAAGTTTTCTGGTATTCCCGAATTGCTCCTCCTGTGGATTGTAGCCATCTGTCACAGAACCGATGACCACCCGCTGTCCGGCATATTTCTTCGGATTTTTAATTTCCGGCCAATGCTTCACATCAAGGAAAGTGCCCCATTCCTCCGTGTGTCCGGTAAAGCGCTTCATAAAAGAAGCATAGCAATACTTGCAGGCATGTGTACAGCCCACATAGGGATTGACCGAGTAACCGCCTACCGGCAGACTGGACTTAGTCATGATGTTCTTTGTTTCCACCTCACGAATGAGGATTCCATTTATTACTTCTTCCATGATTTCTGTACCTCTAACACTTTATTAAATTCTTCCGGCATTTCCTGAATCATATTTTCATCCCCTATGATAGGGACAAGGTCTTCCTTCATAAACACCGGAATGCCGAGCGTATGTGCCTGATCCGTCAGAGACCATGCCCACTCCGGCTCCGTATGAATCTTCCTGCTCTGAGCCCCGGTCATGGTGCCGACAACGATCCAGTTGATTCCGGAAAGGTCAACTGTACCGGGATCGTCAAATAACGGTTCAAAGGTAACATGGTAATGTTTTGCTCTGATGTTTTTCCGAAGGGCGTCGATACGCCACAGTTCTGCTTTCCTCGTCACCGTAACGCCAAACCATGCGTTTTCCAGATCGGTATCAAAATCCAGCAGATCGGGGCGCTTGGTAAGAAACAGGTACTGATGCTGTGGATTTTCACGGATCTTTGCAAACACCTCGTCTCTCCATTCCGGCTTCCATCCGGAGAGATCGCTCATGCCGGTAAGAAGAAAGTTCTGCGGACGTTTCTTTTCCATCATCTTGAGCTTACCCGGAAAGAATTCAGGGTCAGCGAAGTCATCAATCATATGCCAGCGTTTCACGTTGTTGCGGGCATAGCAATATGTACACCCCACTGTGCAGCCAATGACGATATTCATGTTCTGAATCTGATCTTTGATACAAATACTCATGACTTCTGCCACTCCTCAAGATTCTTTCTGATGCGGTCGAGGCATTCCTCAAACCGGGTAATTTCTTCCTCTGAAAAACCTTTGTAGTAAATACTGCCCATCTCATCAGATACAGAATCGTACTCGCCCTTTAAGGCATGTGCTTTCTCAGTCAGAAACAGGAGTGTTTTCCTTTTGTCCGTTTCAGACTGAACACGGCTTATCAGCCCTTGATTTTCCATTCTTTCCAGCATCGTAGTAAGAGATGTTATCGCTAATCCGCATTTAGTCGAGAGTGACCTGATTGAAATACCATCCTCCTGCCACAGCACATAAAGAATACGTCCCTGGGCTCCATTAAACGCATCAATATTCTTTTCACTGAGAATCTTCTCAAAAATCCGGTCTCCAAGTTGTTTTATTTTGGTGACAAGAAATCCGCCATTTGTTTTCATGCAAAAGCTCCTATATAGTAGTTTATCAGATTATACTATATAGGAGTTTTATTGTCAAGAGCTTGTATGTTTGAATAGAGGTAAATTTCGTTTTTTCCTTCTTTTTAAAAGCATTAGACCCCATGTCTTTTTGCCAAAGGGCAAAACAGACGGAGCAAGTGCAGATGACGGAAGCAGTTATTTACTGTAAATAATAATGCGGATTTAGAGTTTCTTTATACACCTCAGTGTAAGGTCCGCTTGTATGTTGAACTGCTGACTACCAACAAGCTGAGCGATTACCATACAGACCTTAACAAGCAGGCGGAAACAATGTTTTCTCGGACGGTTTACCCGCTAAATAGAAAAGTCGCTGTCACAGACGGCGGCTTTTCCTTTTCGGGAAGTATTCAAGAGGTCATACAGTTCCGTGAGTAATGGAAGAAGGCAATGATTTGAGAAAAAGAGAAGTGTAATATTCTGAAAACCTCTTGAGATTTCGGGAAAAATCTGCTATAATATTTTTGTGTAATTATATAGTGGAGGATTTATATCCTTTTTTCCTTAGAAATTATGGAAGGAGGACTTGACTATGGCAAACGGAAATGCGACAATCATTGTCGGCTCGGATGGGCAGGAGCATAGCGCCGTTTTTTCAGCGTGTCAAGTCTTATTTCATACAATTTATAACGAACCAGTTGCCGGAGACAGGGCGCATTATGCCTTGGCTTCGGCTTTTTGCGTTTGCCGGAAGGATGGTGGTTTGATATTGAAGTCCTAACCACCACCCGTAAACACATCTTTTCTCGGCGTGTCCGCTGCCGGAGAAAGTAAATAGCGGATAGAATTATTTTGGAGGAATAAAAATGAAGAAGAAACTTCTAAGCCTTCTGCTTGCGTTGTGCTTTGTGATGGCACTTGTTCCGATGACAGCATTTGCGGCAGAAACCATGGACGCTTGGGATGGAACAGCCGATACAAGCTGGTATGATGAAGAAAAAACAGAATTTTATCTGCAAACAGCCGAGCAGTTGGCAGGCATGGCAAAGCTTATCAATGATGATATGGCAAATTTTAAGGATAAAACCGTTTATCTTGAGAATGACTTGGATTTAGGCGGGCATGAATGGATCTCTATCGGTGACGGAGCAAATACGGCTGGGGGATCATTTCAGGGTGTTTTTGACGGACAAAGCCATGTAGTTTATAACCTGTATTCTCATGAGGGCCTAAAATCTGAAAACAAAGACAATAACAATAACTTGTATAGAAATGGTTTGTTCGGTGCTATCTACAATGCAACTGTGCAAAATCTCGGCATTGAAAATGCTGATATCGTGATACCGATGAATGATACCTCCACTTACGGAAAAGGCATTTTGGTGGACTGGATGACCCATTCCACTATTAAAAACTGTTATACTACCGGTTCCATTACCGGCGGTTCTTATATAGAAAAATACATAGGCGGTCTTGCAGGATTTTTAAATGGGAACAACAGTATCAGCCAGTGTTATTCTACCGCTGCAATTACGGGTAACTATGACGGCGAGTACTATGCAGAACAAGAAGGCGGGTTAGAGCCGATGGATTGTTGGGATTCGCTGGGTGGCATTGTTGGAGCCTCATATACTGGTCAGGTGACAATAAGCGACTGTTGGTTTGGCGGAGAAATCGTTGTAAACTCCATTCAGGCTCCCGTTGGCGGTATTATCGGATATGGCAAAGGTGTAAGCATGGTCAACTGCCTTGTCGCTACAAAAGAAATCGGCAACGATGGCTGGGAAAATACTTACTGGCTTGGTTATGTCGTAGATAAAGATGCAAAGAATTGTTTCTGGCCAAATGATGCTAAATATAATTCTAATGTTGCCAATGCACAAAGCGGAAATTCGGCAGGCACAGCAGTTGATGATTTTATGGATGAAGGCGTTTTGACGGGACTTAACGCCAATGCCGCGGAAGGTGTGAGATGGGTACCGGGTATAAAACATCCCACCTTTGATTGGGATAGCAAAAATATTCCGGCGAACTACTCTAAAGTAGATGAAGCCATTGCAAAAGCGGAAGCCCTGAACAAGGACAACTACAAGGACTTTACCGGCGTGGAAGCCGCCGTCAATGCTGTTGTCCGTGACAAGAATATCACTGAACAGAGCGAAGTGGATGCAATGGCAAAGGCTATTGAAGATGCCATTGCTGCCCTGCAATACAAGGATGCAGATTACACAAAAGTAGATGCGGCCATTGCCAAAGCAAATGCACTGAACAAGGATAACTACAAGGACTTCACCGGCGTGGAAGCCGCTGTCAAAGCTGTTGTCCGTGGTAAAAATATTACGGAGCAGACCGAGGTTGATGCAATGGCTAAGGCTATTGAAGATGCCATTGCTGCCCTGCAATACAAGGATGCAGATTACACAAAGGTAGATGCAGCCATTGCCAAAGCAAATGCACTAAACAAGAATGACTACAAAGATTTCTCCGGTGTGGAAACCGCTGTCAAAGCTGTTGTCCGTGGTAAAAATATTACGGAGCAATCTGAAGTAGACAAGATGGCAAAGGCTATCGAAGATGCGATTGCTGCTCTTGAGAAAAAGCCTGCCAGTACTAAACCGGGAACATCAGATAAGAGTCCGCTGACTGGCAATACAAGCAACCTTGCACTGTGGATTTCCCTACTGTTAGCCAGCGGCGGCGCAACCCTTGCTACAACGGTTGCCAGCAGAAAGAAAAAGTACAACAGATAATTGAATAACATTCCCTTGCTCCATCTTCTGAGCAAGACAAAAGCGTCGTAGAAATACGGCGCTTTTTTGTTACCTAATTATTGAATAGAATATACGAGACTTGAGTTTGGATTAAATCTGATTGAATAATTAGCTTTTATATTCTTCGTCATTAAATTGCACAGTACCCTGCTGTAAAAGATGATGCGGATTTAGAGTTTCTTTCGACACCTCATTGTAAGGTTCACAATTCCTCATACGAATTTGCGGTTCTAAGCAAAAAAAAATTCTGAGAGATTTTTGAGAGACATCGCTCAAATCAAATCTACTTTGATTGAATTGCAACATATCTGTTGATTGTTGAAAATACGCTGTTTTTATGATAAAGTATAGTTAGTGAATTGTTTGTTTAAGGGGTAAATATGAATATAAACAATTTTTCAAATCCTTTGCATTTAAATAACGTTAAAGTGAATGACAATTATTTTAATGAATATTTGAATTTAATTAAAACAGTTGTTATTCCATATCAGTATAATGCTTTAAACGATTTGATTCCGGGTGCACCTAAAAGTTATTGTATTTCAAATTTTATAAAGGCATCTTCTGTATGTTCATCACTTAAAGCCGGTATTCCCGTTCCTGTTTTTCCGGTTGATAAATGGGAATATAAAGAAACAGAATGCAGTTCCAATTCTTTTTTAGGTTGGTGCTTTCAGGATACAGATGCATATAAGTGGATAGAAGCCGCTTCGTATGTTTTAGTAAACGAAAAAAATGATGCTTTAAAAAAGCAAGTTGATGATTTGGTAGATTTAATTTGCAGCGCACAGCTTGAAAACGGTTATCTTGATACTCTCTATATAATTAATGACAGAAGTAAAATATTTTCTAATTTAAAAGACCGTCATGAGCTTTATTGTTTTGGACAGTTAACAGAGGCTGCTGTGGCATATTACAATTCCACCGGCAATAATAAACTATTAAATGCCGCCATTCGCTTTGCTGATTTAATTTGTGATTATTTTGGAGATAATAAAAATCAGGGCTATCCGGGTCATGAAATAGCCGAGTCTGCCTTGGTGAAATTATACTATATAACAAGAAATGAAAAATACATAAATCAGGCAGAATTATTTATAAAAAGAAGAGGCACAAAGCCATATTATTTTGATATTGAGCGCTGTTATAATCGTACAGATAACAGTATTGATTATGAATATAATCAGGCACATATGCCTGCTGTTAAGCAGAATGAAGCTGTAGGTCATGCTGTCAGAGGTGTTTATTTATATCGTGGTATGGCTGAAATTGCAAAAGTTAAAAAAGATGATTGTGTATTTAACGCCTGTAAAAATATTTGGAATAATATTGTAAATAAAAAATTATACATAACAGGCGGTATAGGTTCCACTGCAGTTGGAGAGGCATTTTCATTTGATTATGATTTGCCGAATGATTTGGCTTATTGTGAAACATGTGCTTCAATCGGTCTTGCAATGTTTTCACGCCGTATGTTTGAAATTAATCCCATTTCTTCATATTTTGATGTGTTTGAACAAGCTCTTTATAATACGGTTCTTGCTTCTATGGGCAGTGACGGAAAATCTTTTTTCTATGTTAACCCTCTTGAAGTTTTGCCTGTTGCTTCAAAAAAGGATGAAAGAAAAAATCACGTTAAAACAAGGCGGCAAAAATGGTTTGGTTGTGCTTGTTGTCCTCCTAATTTAGCACGCTTTTTATCATCAATAGGAGAGTATTGCTTTAGTGAAAATAGCAGCACCTTGTTTGTGAATCTTTATATTGGAGCAAATGCTCAATTTACAAACGGCTGTATTGATGTTCAGTCAAATTATTTGTCAAGCGGTAATGTTATTTTATATGTTAAGCCTAATAAACCGTTTAAATTGGCACTAAGAATTCCTGCTTGGTGTGATAACTTCACAATAAATTGTAATTACGAAATGATAAACGGCTACGCAGTTTTGAGTATTAATAAAAACACTAATGTTGAAATATCTTTTGATTTAAAAGTTAAATTAATTAGATGCTCAAATCTTGTCAGAGCTAATATAGGTAAGGTTGCTGTTGCAAGAGGTCCTGTTGTATATTGTGCAGAAAGTATTGATAACTGTGAAAACTTGCAGCTTTTAAAAATTAATCCAAATGGTGATTTTGTGTTTAATGAAAACGGCACAATAATTGCAGACGGTTTTGTTGAACAACCGGATGAAAGCTTGTACGACGAATATAAGCCGGTTCCTTTAAAAAAATGTAAGATTACATTAATCCCTTATAATTCGTGGGGAAATAGGGGAGAAACGGAAATGAGTGTGTATTTGCGTGTCTAAAATATTTATTTATGTCTGTATGTTATAATTTTTACGAGGTGAGTTTATGAATAAATATGTAAAAAAAGCACTTTGCGTGTTATTAACTGGAACTTTTGCTTTTTCGTTAGCATCTTGTTCAGGGGGCAAAGTCAGCGAAGGTGATATTAAATCTCTATTTAAAGATACTTCTAAAATTTCATTTTCATATGATTATACCGAGCTTAAAGATTCGAGAAAAAATAAAACTAAATCTTGGAGGCAGGGGATGGTATCCGGAAACGGACTTCAAGGGTTTATTACAAGCGGCAGTCCATACAGCGACACATTTATTTTTCAAAATATGCATTTTATAATGCCTAATGAAAATCAGCGTACTTGTCCTCAAACTTATGATGAACTTGAAACAGTAAAGCAAAGTATTATTAAATGTAAAGATATTACGGATAATGCAAACTATGATGACGTATACCGTTATCACCCGGGCGGCCAATTACGGCTTGATTTTGATAAGAAAAGCACTGAAAAATATATTCGCTATACAGATTATGAAACATCGCAGGTCGGTGTTGATTTTACGGATAAAAACGGCACTTGGAAGCGTACATCATTTACTTCAATGGCAGATGATGTTGTGATTACCAAGCTTAATAAATCATCTTCCGGCAGTAAGCTTAATTTAACTTTATCATTTGATAACCTTTCAACTCTTGCAAATTTCGGCGACAGTGACGAAGCTAATATGAAGTATAAAAAATTAACTGATGATAATGCAAACTACCTTGCGCTTGTTTCACACTATCCTGATTATGAAAAAAGTGAACTTAAAAACGGCGGTTATGCAACAGTAACTTATGTAATTACTTCAGGCGGAAACAAAGAAAAAGTGTTGATAGATAAGAAAACAGACGAAACACAGTTTTTGGGTGAAAATACAGGCATTAAAATAACCGATGCCGACAGTGTTTATCTTCTTACCGTAAGTGACAGAACTTACGATATGGGAAAAATTGATGATTTTGAAAAGCAAAATGGTTTCAAACTTGTCGAAGATTGTATAGCAAAGCTTGAATGTGTAGCTGCAAAATATGCAGGTAATAATGATTTTGATTATGATAAAGCGTTAAATAATCACTTGGGAATTTATCAGCCGCAATTCGACAGCGTTACACTTTCGTTGGGTGATGATAATTTTGAGTCAAATGAAACACTTTTAAAAATGCAAAAGGGTAAAAAGAAAATAAATTCTGCTCTTGCCCAGCGTACATATTATGCCGGCAGATATGCGTATCTTTGCTGTTCGGGTTATTCCACAAGCCGACTTTACGGTATGTGGACAGGTGAATTTAACACCGGCTGGGGCAGTAAATATACAATGGACGCAAATGTTAATTTGCAAACTTCTTCAATGAATACGAGCAATATGTCACGCAGTCCTATCGGCTATGCATATTTCATTTTGCGACAACTTCCTGATTGGGAAGAAAATGCATATGCAACACATGGGTTTAAAGACGCTATTCAGGCTCCGGTCAATACTGACGGTGATAAAGCAGTAATCACCGAAACCTGCTATCCTTATCCTTTCAGATATTGGAACGCCGGCACATCTTGGATGATTAACCCGCTTTATGAAACTCTTCTTTCATATGGTAATATCAATATTCCTTTAAGTGATGAATTTGACCTTGAAAATCTTAAATCGGTTCTCTCTGTTACCGAAAAAGACTTAACAGAAAGTCAAATTGAAGAAATTAAAAAGCGTGGATATTTAAGGCTTGAAGAAGATATTTTATATCCGCTCTTGTTGAAAAGTGCAAATTATTGGAGTCAGCTGATGAGCCCTGAATATTATACCGCAAAAGACGGTTCTATTCATTATGAAGAGGGCAAAACATCATTAAATGACGGTGAAACATATTGCATTTTGCCAAGCTATTCGCCTGAAAATAATCCGTCAAATTATAACAGCCCATCGGATGCTAACTGTGCTATTGATATTTCTGCCTGCCGTGATAATCTTAATATGCTTATTAAAGTTATGGGCGACATTGATAAAAGTGCTGATACTTCTAAATGGCAGGAACTTGAAAAAAATCTTCCGCCGTATCTTTATGATGAAACAGGCGCTCTTAAAGAATGGGCAACAACTTCATTTGATGAAAATAATAAACATCGTCATTTAAGTCATCTTTACGGTGTATGGCCGCTTTTTGAAACGCAGGGAAATGATGAACTGTCAAAAGCCTGCGAGCAGGCAATTGCAAACAGACAGAGTGAAAATGAAGCGTCACACGCACTTGTTCACCGCAGTCTTATTGCTTCAAGGTTAAAGGACTCAGATTCTTTAACAGATGCCCTCGTTAAACTTATGAACCATAAAATCAGGTACGATTCACTAATGACTAACCACGATTATGACCAAGGCAGTTGCTATTGTACTGATTTTGCGATAGGCTATCTCGGAATTATAAATGAAGCTCTTGTTTATTCACATAATAATGATATTGAGTTTCTTCCGGCCCTCCCGAATTCGGGTTTTGAAAACGGAACGCTTAAAGGGATTAAAACCCGTAACCGTGCTACCGTAACTGAATTAAAATGGACAGACGGCGGTAAAACAATAAGCGCAACCGTTACTTCGGATATTGACCAAAAGCTTAATATTAAAGCCGGCGGTAAATCACAAACAGTTGAATTTAAAGCAGGAGAGAGTAAAACATTTAAGTTTTAAGTGCTTAAAAGGATATAGCCAAAGCTGTAGCCTTCAGTTTGTCGAAAAGGGTTCGAGAAATCAAACCTTCCGAATTTTTGTTGATGGTGAAAATTGCGATCCTTATCGCTTGGCTGCTATGTTTGATAGCCTTAATGGTTATGAAATACAGAAGATTGATAAAGTAGTAGACTTTGCGTTTCAATCGACACCTCAGTGTAAGGTTCGCAATTCCTCATACGAATTTGCGGTTATAAGCAAAAATAAAATTCTGAGAGATTTTTGAGAGACGCAAAGTTTGAAAAATGGCTTAAATAGGCGGTTTTGAAAAAAGATTGCGAGGCTCTGGCTCCGCCATTTTAGGTTCGAATCCTTATTACGGGTTTATAATGCAATTAAACCCGTAAAAACGTTCTGTCAAGTCTTTAAGGTGGAGATTTGCAAAGCAAATACTACCGTGACTTGACAGGTTGTTATACCTCGGCCAAAGCCTCGGGACAATTTGTTCAGAGTTTTTTTATGCCCGAATACTGCTTTTTACGGCGGTATTCGGGCATTTTCTTTTGCCTCCTACTTTACAAACACACATAATTATTTATTCGCATAAATAATTGTTGTTGTATTGTTTAACGAGATTTACAATACAGAAAAAATAAGAAAATAAAATCATAATAAGCGGCGGAAAAACGCCCAAAAACAATGCTGAAATTTTATTAAACCCTGCTATGTAGGCATCTGCTTCCCAATGTATAATATCATAGATAGCGAGTCCGCCAAAAACCGTTATTAACAAAATAAAATAAATTGTCCAAATAACCATCTGAGAAAAATAAAATTTCTTCTTCAAAAGCTTATTATATAATACAGAAAATTCCTCTTTCTGAACTTTTATATTTGAGCTTTGAACAATTACGGGATGCAAACATTTAGCCCTTATGTAAAGGAAATTATTATAGCAGCTTGTTTTAATGGCAATTTCCAATGTTGCATTACGATGAATATGCAGCATGTATGTTACTTTGAAACAGGATAAATCATATCTGAAAGCAAACAAATGATTCAATATTCTCTTTTGAAATGATTCGGATAAAAACGAAAATCTCAATTTTCCTAATTGATTTTTCTCAAGAGGAATGCTTTCAAATGTTAAAATATGATTTCCGACTTCTGTTTCAAATACATAATTGATTGCTTTTCCCGTATTTTCAAAGTCCATAGGTTCTTTCCCGTCTAACAGAAGCCGAAATTTATTATACTCGTTAAAGTGCAAGGTCAATGACAATTTGACCTTACCATATTCCGCATTTACCATCGAAGCTACAATCCATTCTGCACATTATTCGCAATAGTCTTTAAAATATATATGTTTATTTCCGCCGAACGGCACGGCTCAAATTTTATTTTGCTGAATATTTTTCAATGAAGCTCTCAACCGTGTTCCAATAAAGCTCCGGCTCAACCGAGGATGAAAGCGCGTGTCCGGCACCATTGACGGTCAGACATTCCTTTTCGCAGGCCGCCGCCGAATACAGCTTATCGAGCATACTGTATGGAACAAGCTCGTCATCGGAGCCGTGAATAAACAGAGTCGGAATACGGCTTTGTTTGACCTTCTCAAGAGCGCTCGCTTGCTTGAAATCATACCCGTCGCGAAGTCTTGACATCACAGACGCGGCGTTGAGTACGGGGAACCACGGGATATGCAGAGCGTTTGCTTCGCATTTGAATTCATCCCATTCCGAGGTGTAGCCGCAATCTGCGATTATAACCTTGACATTTTCGGGCAGCTCTTCACCGGAGGCCATAAGCACCGTCGCCGCTCCCATGGATACGCCGTGGAGTATTATTTGCGCATTTGGCTCCCAAGAAATAATAAGCTTTATCCATTTGATAACGTCAAATCGCTCCGGCCAGCCCATTCCTATTTTCGTACCCTCACTGTCGCCGTGTGCACGTGCGTCTGCTGCCAGAACATTATACCCGAGTGAGTAAAATTTGTTTACAAAACCGGCCATATGCTTGGCCTTGCTTGTGTATCCGTGGCAGACAAGTACATATTTTGAACTGTTGTTTTTAAATATCTTACCGTGCAGACGAAGAGAATCGGACATAATGTAAACATCCTCACCGTGCTCATTGTACCATTTTTTCATTTCGGGAGTACCGGTAAGTCCGCTGTATTTTTCGCTCGCATCTTCTTCGCTGCCGGATGTGTTCGTGACCTTTTGAACGAGATTGTTGAGCTTGCTCATATGTATAGGTGATTTTGTGTTTATCGAGAAATTATAGAATATTTCAGCCGACATTGCGGTCAATGCCGTCAGTCCGCAGAGAGTGCCGAAAAACGCACCTGCATTTTTTCTGTTCATAGAAAATCCTCCGTCATTTTTTAAAATTATACCATACACACGAATTTTGTTTCAAGTCTTTTGCTGTTTATATATTTTATACGGCAGTTAGAACTGCTTTTTTATTAAAAAAGCAAAGAGACTCAAGTGGACCGTTTCAAGCGTTTTGCTTCGTATCGAAAATGTTGTGCGGTATTGATTCCGATTTATCGCTTTGATATAATAAAATAAGAGTAATAGAGGTGTATTATGAAAATAACATACATTAACCACAGTGGATTTTTGGTTGAAACCGAGAACTGCTACTATGTTTTTGATTACTACAAAGGCGAGATGCCGAGGCTTGACAAAAGCAAGGAAGCCATAGTCTTTTGCAGTCACTTTCACCAAGATCATTTCAACCCGAAAATCTTTGAAATTCTTGATGATATAGGTGCGAATTATCAGGCTGTTTTGGCGAAAGATATCAGCAAAAAGAAGTATCCTGCCGGTGTGAAAGTCACGACGGCTTATCACGATCAAACCTATATTCTTGACAACGGCACACAAGTTAGTACGCTTCTTTCAACCGATAGCGGTGTTGCTTTTATCGTCAAGACAAGCGAGGGCACAATTTACCACGCAGGTGATTTGAACGATTGGCATTGGGAGGGTGAGACGGAAGATGACAACCGCCAAATGACCTCCATGTACCGTGCCGAGATTGACAAAATCAAGGGCGCTCATTTTGATGCCGCATTCGTTCCCCTTGACCCAAGGCAGGAGGAGCATTATGCCGACGGTATGCTTTATTTTTTGAAACATGTCGATTGCAACGCCGTTTTCCCTATGCATTATTGGAACGAGCCAAGCGTGATTGATAGGTTTATCACCGAATATCCGCAGTATAAATCACGAATAAAAAATACAGAATCAGCAAAAGGAGAAGAAATATGAGCTTTAGAATGATTCATGAAAACTATAATGTTTCCGATTTGGATAGGTCGATTAAGTTTTATGGCGATGCGCTTGATTTGCACGAGGTCAGACGAAAAACGACCGACGATTTTATTATCGTTTATTTGAGCAATGATTCAAGCGATTTTGAGCTTGAACTCACTTGGCTTAAAGAACATCCACAGCCGTACGATTTGGGTGAATGTGAATTTCATTTGGCATTTAAGGCAGATGATTTTGACTCGGCACATAAAAAGCACAAAGAAATGGGTTGTATCTGCTTTGAAAATCCTGGAATGGGTATCTATTTCATCGAGGACCCGGACGGCTATTGGCTCGAAATTTTACCGTAACACAGAATAAACCAAAAGCGTCGGAGAAAGCAAATCTCCGACGCTTTTGGTATGTTATAAAATAATGAATAGCGTTGTGAATATTTCGAAAATTTACAACAGTAGAAATTATCAGGGATTATTAATCAATAACCTGACCGGTGTATTTATCAGCAATCTACAACAGTAGAAATTATTAGGGATTATTAATCAGTTTCGACACACAGACGAGTAATTACACTATCTACAACAGTAGAAATTATTAGGGATTATTAATCTATACTCCCACAAAGTGTGGATATAGTTATCTACAACAGTAGAAATTATTAGGGATTATTAATCAGTACTCGTAAGCGTTTTCACTCTTGCAAATCTACAACAGTAGAAATTATTAGGGATTATTAATCCTTAATGGTTTGCGTGTAAAAGACGATATCTACAACAGTAGAAATTATTAGGGATTATTAATCGGGTGTAGGCTATTTCCGTTATCTTACTCAATCTACAACAGTAGAAATTATTAGGGATTATTAATCTATTGGCGTTGGTCTTAAGGTTGTCCGATCTACAACAGTAGAAATTATAAGGGATTATTAATCCTAAGACAGAACAAGCAGTAAGTACTAATCTACAACAGTAGAAATTATAAGGGATTATTAATCGGAGAAAAAAGATGATTAACTTTATCTGTATCTACAACAGTAGAAATTATTAGGGATTATTAATCTTGCGAAAAATGTTTTTCTTGTTTATCGGATCTACAACAGTAGAAATTATTAGGGATTATTAATCCATTGGATTGTTATAATTCACAAATTCGTTTTCGACAATTTGTTGAATATATCCGTCATAAACGGTTTTGATTTTCTTTTTGCGTTCAGTTAAAACACCTGTTCTTTCGTCAAAAACATCAATTTTGCCAATCAAATTATATTTTTCGCAATACACGCTCACGCCCTGCAACATACTCTTTTCGGTTGAATATGTTGCAGAGTCGGAATGTTTATGAGCATTCGTTCCGTTTAATTGAAACGAATCCTGAACCATAATATTCTCTTCGGTTTCAAGCGAATGAAAAAATATTGAAGCAGGGCAGAATATAAAATCATTTAATTGAGATATAGCTAAGGGCTGCTCGCTCATTTTTGCGTGTATTCAAGCCATTCGGCATTAGTTATACTGAGATTTGCTTTATTAAGCATATCATCCGGAGTGCTTTTTAAAACATTTATTGCCCAAAGTGCTTTTCTCGCAATATTATATGCGCCGTTTGCATCGGCATCGCAAGGTAATGCGGCATTCATTCCTTTATAATTACGGCTGTCATAGAATTCGCCTCTGTCATTTGCAACAGGGGAAATGAGGTAGTCATCCTCCGGCAATGTGCTGCCGGTAATGCTGTTTCTCATTTGAAGCGTTAATGAAAGAAGCTTTATCAATCGCCTGTAAAAGTCAGCATTGGAAATGCTTAAAATTGAAGTTTTAAGATTACCTTTATAATCAATGCCGAATTCGCCGAACAACGATTTGAATTCATCGGTAAGAACAATTTGCTTATTGTCCCACATATTATTCTTTTCTTTGTTTCTGCAAGTTAAAATCCTGCTTGAATTAGTGCAAACAGTCCAAGTATTTTTGTAGTCTGAATTGCATCTTGGGAACTTACCGTAATCAATACAAAATTCAAACATATCGGTATTTGCATTATATTTAATGTCATCAATTGTTTCAAATAACTTTTTTGCTTCCGATACGCTTGTGTATTTTGGCTTCAAAAGATTAACAAAACCTGTTACCGGGTCTATTTTGCTTGTGTCCCAAGCCGGAACATAAAAGATGATGCCGTTTTGCTTGGCTTTATTTACGCCGTCAAATTTATTCGTAAGCTGATATGCTCTTAAAAGCCCGCCGTCTTCTGTTGGGTCTGCCTTTTTATCAATAAGCAAATTGAGTTTTGAAATAAGCATATTTTCGAATTTTTGATAAACTTGCTTTTCAACAGGGAATCTGCCACGCTTAAAGCCAAAGTTCAAATCCTCCATGGCAATAACAGCGTCATATTTGACGACTAATTCACAAATTTTGTGAACAACTTGACTGATATAGCCTTCTTTGAGTTCCTTTATATTTTCAACAGAAGTCCAATTTTTTCTTGCTTTATCTCTTTCCTTTTCTTTTGTGTCCAAAAGCTTTTGATAATCAACTCTGTGTCCGTTATCACTGATTATTTCATTAAGCGACATTTGCTCAACGATTTTACCGTTTGAATCAATAACGCTGATATAAATCAGATTTCTTTCGCCTCGGTCAATGCCGATGACATAATTATCATCTTTATATTTAACCGCCTTGCGAACATCATAATTCAAAAATTCCTGACCGTGTGCCTTAAAGTTGATTGTAATAGGCACGTGAAGCGAAAATTGCCTTTTGGTAAATCTTTTATCTTTAATAATGTCATACTCAAAAGTGCTTTCTTTTTTCTCGTTATCAGGATTTTTGTTTTCTATCGGTTGATTGGCTTGATGAGTTATTTTTTCCTTGTCATTTATACTTGCTTCACGGTAAAACATCTCGGCTTCACCGTTGAGCTTGTATACTACATTTGATAAGTTTCTCTCATCAAAAAGCATTTTGAAATACAGAGTATGTAAATTCGGAGTTCCTTTGCTGTACTTTGAAAAGTCTTTATTGTAGATTTGGAAAAGATAGATATATCCGTTGTCTACAAGTTCATCAACATAGCTTTTTGATATTTTATTAAAGCTTACAGAATAACCCTGATCCGAAATTTCTCGATAAAACTCGCTGATATCGTTATAGTTTTCGGTAGGAGTAAACTCAAAGCCGAATTGCGACCAATCATCGTGCTTCTCAATGGAGTTCTTAAAATAATCTATAAACTCATGACATTCGGATTTATTAAATGTTGCCCCTTTTTTGAAACTCTCTCTTTTGCGAATGTCAAGTATTCTGTCTGACGGTTGGAATGTGTCAATGTTTTTAGCGGCAAAGAAAACCTTTGGCAACATTTTATTGGGACCGGGTAAAAGCTTATATTCCATTTTTTCGTAATAATCCTCGTCTTTAGAGGTTATATTAGGAGCATCAACAAAAGCTTTGCTGTGCAATTTGTCCATAACAGCAAGATAGTAAAAATCATCTTTGCGAAGAAGAACGGTTCTGTAATCGCTTTCTTTGTTTTTATCCCATCCACCGAGAAGTTGAGGATTGTCAAAATTTAATTTAATTTTATCTTTGGAATAAGGCTTTTGGGTAATGTAGTTTCTAACTTTATCGTAAAGCCTGTCAATATCTGTTATTGAGTCATAATACGAAGTGAGTTTGCCGTAAAAAAGTTCATCCTTGTTTTCTTCCTTACCGGTACCGTTTAACGACTTTACAAGATGCTGAAAATCCTTTATTGCGTCAAGCAGGTTTTTAACTGACTCTGTTGCTTTTCCGTTTTTAGAAAGTCTTTTATTGTAGCTTTTTTCATAATCGGATTTCAGCAATTCCCGTGCCTGCAAATAAGCTTCTTTGATTTTGCTGTTACATTCTTTGCTTGAGGAAATATACCAATCTGTTATTTCGTTGCCGTTTTCGTTACCGAGGCTTTGAAGTTCAAAAAGCGAAAAGCTTTTTATTGCTTTATATATCTTGTCTCGCTTTTCAATATAATTATCGAGGTTTGTTTTGCTTGTTACGGGATGCAATGCCTCGTATTTCTCGTTCCAAGCTAAACGTAATACGTTCCATGAATTAAATGCACCGTTTGAAATATCGGAAACGGCAGCGCCGGATTTTACAAATATTCCATTAGCATTATAAGTGTTTAACGATTGCAAAAGCTCTGTTAGCAAATCCAAATCGCCAATGTGGCTGCTATAATAATCTTCAATCGAAAGCAACACTTCATTGTCTGAATTAAATTTCTCGGGAATGAACGATACGCTGTCCTTTTCGCTCAAGATTTGTTTATATAACGGCTTCATCAATGGCAATCTTTTTGATTTTTCATTTTTTGCATCCTGCTTGTTATAAAGATTTATGCATTCATTAAGACCTTGGATTTTTGTTCCGTCAGAGCAAGTATATCCGCCAATCATAGAATTATAAATATCAATGCCCGATTGAGCCAAAACAAATTCAAAATAATCAACAGAAAAAACATCTTCAATATTTCTGCCGAATGTATTATATAAATCTGTGTTTAGCTTTGTGATAGTTTCATCAGAAAGATTATCAAATACTTTTTGAAAACTTTTTACATTATCTAAAAAGCGTGGCAGGTTGTCATTTATGCAACGGTAAGATATTGCAGTTGATTTTTCATCACTTGAATACATATTTTCTCGATTAGTATTAAGGCCTTTGAAATACGTTGTAAAGCTTCTGAAGCACTCAACTGTTTCTCTCTCTTCTTTATCCGTTAAAAAAGACGGTAAATCTTCACATATAAGTTCTTTTCCAAACAGCCTTTTATAGCGTGCATTTGATTTAAGCTGTTTTGATATTTGCTTTCGCATATCATTTTCTAATGATTCCATAGCCTTTGCGTCGGAATCGTCCTTGTTGCTTTTCCAATACAAATCCGCATATTCATCGATTTTTTCAACCCTTGCATTGACTAGTACGGATTCAATATATTCTTTGTGAAAGCGGTCAATATAACCTTTAACCTTTTCGTAATTCTCCGCTCTTTGTTTATCCCTTTCAAGTAACAGCTTTTTATTAAAATTATCATCCGTTTTTCCGACGGGAATTAAAGAAAACTGTAAAGTTTTGGATAATGGATAGCAATTTATAAACTGTTCTTTCATCTTTTTCCTCCTTGCTTTTTATTTTATGATATCATTCACTTATTATTGGGTCAACCAAATTCTGTTGATAGACATTTATGGTACGTTTTTTTGTACATTTACCTTTAAATACAGATGCGTTGCGGTTTTTCCTATATAACACATAAACCAAAAAGCGTCGGAGAAAGCAAATCTCCGACGCTTTTTGCGAGTATATATTCAGGTCTTTACGGGAAACCCGTTGCCAGATTGCTTTTACAATTCTAAAATCGTATATATGAATTTGCCCATTTCGTCTATCACGTCCTCTGCTTGCGGAAAAACTCCGGTTGCGTTTAAATATCCGTGGCCTAGCCCGTTGTATACGACAAGCTTTGTTTTTACATTTGCGTTTGAAAGCTTATGAGCCCAAGCAACGGCGTCTTTTTTCAGATAGTCAAGCGCGCCTACTGTAATAAATGTCGGAACATTGCCGCTTGCGTCGAAAACGTACGGGTTGTTGTATTCGTCTGGCGAGAGTATGCCTATCTGCTTAAAATTGCAGCGTGTAAGCATTTGCATTTGTTTTATTACGCCTTTTGAAACAGATTTTTGTGACGGTTCGAATTTATAGTCGGAATATCCTTTTTTATAATACTCGTCAGTAAAACCGAACATATTCAAGGTAGGATAGAGCAGAAGCTGCGCTTTGATTTTTCCGGTACCCTTGTATTTGGTAGAGCACGCTTGAGCAATATTTCCTCCGGCACTGTCACCGCAGACAAAAATTCTATCCTTGTCTATTTTGAATTCGCCACAGCTGCGGCTTATATATTCCAATACGTCAAAGCAATCGCTGTACGGTGCGGGATAGGCATTTTCGGGCAAAAGCCTGTAATCTATGCTGATTACCTTAACGGCGAATTTATCAACGAACATTTTTAAGCTCTCGTCATACGGCGCGAGCGTTCCGCCGACAAATGCGCCGCCGTGAATGAAAATCATTGCCGTCCTTGTGCCTTCACATTCCGCATTTTCATATATTCTGATCGGAATATCAAATCCGTCGGAAGCTTTAATGTGTTTGTTTTTGATTGAAACGCCTTTTATATGACAGTTTGCATAAGAAATCCTGTCGCAGCCCTTTCTGAAAAAACCGAGGCTTTTCTCGGTTATTTTTAAATGAATACCGTTTAGAACAAAATCCGGGACAAGCTTTAGTTTCCTCGCCATTTTGCCTATGGGTCCGCCGAGCATGCGCGGATCTATGCCGTATTTTGATACGGCGTCGGGCGCATACTTGGCTGTGTAAGTTAAATTTCCGTCGGCTTCCGCGTAGGCTGTTCTCTTTAATTCGTTCAAGAACTCCTCGCTGTACCATTTTTTATCAAAGCTTTTTTTATTATTATTCATAATACACCTTCTGCCGATGATATGGTATAACTATATCATAATAAGGACGGTTGTCAATAAAATAAGTCAAGTGTATAATTATTAATATATTGATTATGCGAAAGGTTTTTTTATGTCTCATATTATCCCAACTCCGTTATTTGAAAAAACAGATGAAACAAAAAGATTGTTCATAAAATCTTTGTCGCTTGATGAAAGAAATGTCAACGGTTCTGTTAAAGACGATTTTTATGATTTTATACGTAAACTCGAACTGCCGGTCGGGAATGATGTTATTGTTAGTTTTACGCATGATTTTTCGCTTGAAAATGAAGAATACCGACTTGAAGCAAACGAGAAAATCACCGTGTATTCGAGTGGGGAGGCAGGAAAAGTGTTTGCTCTGCAAACACTCAAGCAACTACTGTTTGAATATGGCCGAACGATTCCGTTTATTGCGATAAAGGATAAGCCTAAGTATAAAATCAGGGGCTTTATGCTTGATGTCGGGAGATATTTCTATCCCGTTGACGAGGTCAAGCTGTTTATTAGAAAAATGTCTCTGCACAAGCTTAATTTTCTGCATTTGCATTTGACGGAGGACCAGGGATGGCGAGTTGAGATTTACAAATATCCGTTGCTGACGCAAATCGGGTCGGTAAGGAAAAAGACAAATTTTAATCATAGGCAACATAAGGGCTATTACACAAAAGCTCAGATTAAAAGTATAGTCAAATATGCACATGATTTCGGTATTTCGGTTATGCCTGAATTTGATATTCCGGGACACAGCAGAAGTGCTCTGGCTTGTTATAATTACCTCGGCTGTTTTGAAAGAAATTTGCCGGTCGCCGACCATTGGGGAGTAAAGCATGATGTTTTGTGTGCAGGAAAAGAAAGCACATATGAATTTGTCGAGGATATAGTTGATGAACTATGTGAGCTTTTTCCGGATAAGTATTTTCATATAGGCGGCGACGAGGTGCCGAAACACAGGTGGCATCTTTGCCCGCATTGTCAAGCAATGATGAAGAAGCTTGGGTTAAATAACGAGGATGAGCTTCAGTGCTGTTTTATGAACAGAATTAATGATTATTGCGCAGGCAAGAATAAGCAGGCGTTTATGTGGAGTTGGGATTTGAAGGATGATAAGCTGCTTTCCGAAAATTTGGGCTTTACGAAATGCGGAGACATAAACACGGGCGACAGACCGTTTATCGATACAAGCTCAAAAGCATATTATATTGATTTGCCTTACGGGTACATAAGTCTCAAAGATACCGCCAACCATAAATTATACGACGGAAATTGCCTCGGTGCGGAAGCAACGTTATGGACGGAATATGTTCCCGATATGAAAAAAGCGGACAAAATGACTTATCCTAGGCTTGGAGCTATGTGCGAAACTGTTTGGCGCGGAGAAAATTCATATGAACAGTTTCATAATAAGCTTGATTATTATTACTCATATCTTGATAAAAACAGAATCGGATATTCAAAGCTGCATTTTGCAAATCCGAACAGGGTACTTGGTTTTTTACAGAGGCTTTGGTTTGAAAAACGACAGCTCACATGGGAGGGCTTAGCTAATATCTTTGACGATTTAAAAGTTGAACATATTGCAAAAAAGAAGCGGTAAAATATAATGTTATACGGATTTAGACGAGTGTGACGCTGATTAAAAAACTGTTCGCTGTATGAGCAGACCGTTACATTTATTAAGCCGGAGGAGCGGCTCGACGAGATAACAGCATATCAAATAGGAAAAGCGGATAAGTATACATGGGGTATAGTAAGAGTTTAATAATTTAAAAACCAGAAATTGTATAAAGAAAAAAGCAGCACCGAAGGATGAGGAGCCTCCGCCACTGCTTCCTATTAAGGTAATCACTGTTTAAGTATCAAGCAAAAATTTAATAATCAAATCCTTTTTTATGCACTGCCCGCTGTCGGACGGTGCTTTTTTTCTTTCGCGAAATTTACAAACCCTATTATGAGCGTATAAGGAACTTTACAAGGAATTATTCCTATGAATTGTCGCTCTATACAAATCTAAAACGATAAATCATAATAGGAGGCAGTAAAAATGAGAGAGGTTTATATGAATATGAACCCAAGCGAAATTGAAAGCGAATATTTGAACGGCGTATATAACGAAATAGCGAACGCTCTCGGTATAGAGGTAGCTATGACGCTGTATTCTACATATCGTGGGCAACAAATCACGTTTCCGGTGAACTTTTTTACACACGAATTTATTGCGTCAAGAATTGTCGCGGAATATGACGGCAAAAATATCAGACAGCTTGCTACAAAATACGGGTACAGCGAAAAATGGATCAGAAAAATGATTAAAGAACACTTAAGCGGACGGAAATAGCGGTATGAATGTCTCGGCGAGGGTGCTTTGCCTTCGCCGACGGGACATAACAATAAAAAACAAAGGAGAAAAGGAAATGAAATGTGTTAATTGCGGATCCGAATACGAGGGCAAATTTTGCCCCGAATGCGGAACAAAAACGCAGGAGCCGGCACCGACGCCGTCAACGACGGAGCAACAGGTGAATGTTCAACGGCAAAAGGTCAATCAGCCGCTTGAGGCGGGTAAAAAAGGGCGTAAAAAGCTGAATAAACCCAAAAAGCCGATATATAAAAAATGGTGGTTTTATGTGATTATCGGCATAGCCTTAATTTCGATAATCGGCGCAGCTGCAAGCGGAAAGAAAACCGAAAAAATCAAATGGAATGAAATGGTTTTGAGTGCACAATTGCCGGAGCCTGCTGCAAATAAAGGAAAAATTCACGAAAATACGTCTGAGACGCTTTATATCGAGGTTGAAAATATCTCCGGCAGCCAATATGCAGATTATGTTGCCGCTTCTAAGGAAAAGGGCTTTACAACCGATGCAAAATCGACTTCTTATTCATACACGGCATATAATTTTGACGGCTACTGTCTGAACTTAACATATAATGACAGATTAAAAAGCTTGAGTATTAAGCTCCAAAAGCCTATGGAAATGTCGGAAATATCCTGGCCCGCAAGCAACGCGGGAAATCAGCTTCCCGTGCCCGAATCTACGGTCGGCAAATTCTCTTACGAGCATGATGACGATTTTTATGTGTATATTGGTAACACGAGCAAGGAGAGCTATAACAATTATGTAAAGGCTTGCTCGGAAAAGGGCTTCACGGTGGATTACGACAAGGGCGATGATTATTACAGAGCCAAAAACAGCGAGGGTTGGAGTGTTTCAATTAAATATGAAGGCTTCAATATTATGAGCATAGACATTGATAAGCCGAGCGGCAGCTCGACCGACAGCAACGTCACGGCAACGGCTGCGCCCGAAACCGCAAAAGCCCCCGATGAAACCAAAGCGAACGACACGCAGCTTGTCAACGGAATGCGTAAGGATTTCAAAGAGGCAATGGATAGCTATGAGGCATTTATGAACGAATATGTTGAATTCATGAAGAAATATCAAAGCAATCCGAATGATACCAAGCTGTTGGCGGATTATGCAAAATATATGAGCAAGTATGCCGATATGTGCGATAAGTTTGATAAGTGGGAAAGCCAAAACCTTAATGCAGCGGAACAGGCTTATTATATTGACGTTCAGGCGAGGGTAAGTAAAAAATTGCTTGAGGTATCAAATGCATAAAATAACAGCTGTTTAGCAATGCTGACGTGAAATATAGAAATATGTTGTTTGAGGGTAATATCTGCTTAATATGAGGTTAAATAAAGATTCTGCATTTACTCGCCAAAAGCCTATGATTAAATTCAGCAATTCTTCAGGTTTAAAAGAGAACAATGCTGTGAAAATTGATGAGCCTAAAGTGAAATGAAATTTGCCGGAAATACAACTGTATAAAGCGAAGCGAAAAATGAAGCAAGACGATATTTAGAATATGAATTAGTTTTCTAAAATTAATCCGAGAACACCTGAAATAGTTCCCCCAAACTCCATCAAAATTCATAATTGTAAGTCAAAAAACAAAAGGTCATATCTGCAATAAGATATGACCTCTTGTTTTCACGCAATTAATCGTCAATTCAATTTTTCAAGCATTTCTTTGCAATATCTGATTTCGGCTTCGGAAAAAAGCGGTGCATACTTAGGGTTACAGACAGAAGCTTCCATAGATAAGTCTAAACGCCTGTGAGCCCACAGTGTGGAAAGTCCCTCTGCCGGATTTCCCTTTTTTTGCGCATTTGCTATCAGCCGCCGTGCAGTTTCAACACCGCCGTATCGTGATAACATCTGATTAAAGCGTGTCGGATTGTATCCGCACGTTTTTTTCGCCTCAATCATTTTGGACCGTAATTCTTCTTCAAATTCTATTGCCAATTTATCCATATAATAACCGCCTTTTATATTTTTGTGAAATTCTTTATACGATTTTCTATTTGTTAAAGCAAAATATCCGCCCACGCCCAAATGGTACACAGTAGGATTTAATACGGATTTTTAAACAAAATATCATACCAAAATCTGAGAAAGAGAGTAAGTAAAAAACATATCATAATTTCTCTGTGTACTCCTTGGTAAGAATCAACTCGCCGCGCCCGTTTTCGGCTATACCTGCCCACTCTAAAACCGCTGCTAAAACAAATACGGGATCAAAAACAGAATCACCCGTTTTTCGTCCTCTGTGAAGTGCTACCGTTCCGACCACGGTGTTTTCCTCACAACCCGCTTCTCCGAGCTTGCAGTTTCTGCCGTTCCCTTTTTTGGCGCTGCCGCCCTGTCTGTAAAGCAAATCAACAATAACGTCAAACACCGTATAATCATATGCAGGCTTAATCGGGAGCTTATCGCTTGTAAATGTTGTTCCGTCCGGTTCTGCGTAAATCTCACAAGGAAGTCCTCTTGCTGTATATACGGTTACATGACCGCCGTGTTCTTTCAACTTTGCTTTGATGATTTCGGACGCGAGGTTGCTTGTATAATCTACATTCATACAACTCACGTCGGGGTCCTTGGGTAACGCATCATTCGCCGCACCGCCGAGATTTAGGGCCTCAAGCAAGTTATCCAATTTCTTTTTAGCTGTCGAATATGATATTTTCATATCGGATTGTACCTCCTTCATATTTCCTCTGTTCCTTAAAAAAGCTGTTAGAAACTCAAGTTGATCGCTGTCGAGCAGATCAAAAGCACTGATGTCAAATACATTTCTGAGCTCCATTCCGCAATCGGGACACCGCAGGGTAGTAATCTGTAACGCTCCGTGGCATGCGGGACATTTTGAAATAAGTTTATTCATTTACAATCACCTCTTATGTTTACATTATATAATTAGATTGCAAATTTGTCAATATAGTATTTAATAATTTTAAATACTATTTTTAAATGTAAAAGGATATTTGTTTCTATTTTGTAAATCCGACGTTGTCGACCCATGGTATTCAGGCGACTTTGACAAAGCATACAATGACATTGAAATGGGCTGTAATGCTCTTCTCAATTTCCTCCTCTTTGAAAATTCTTGACTTTGATTACAAAAGTTGATACAATACAATAGCTCACTCGGAGGGCTGGTTATCGTATGGAAATAACAAGCCGGATAAGGTGCAGGCTGAAATGCCCGTTCCATATCCGGTCTTTTTTAATATTCAAGGAGTAGGTATGGATCTTTTAAAGGATAATGTCGGTAAGCTTTACCGCAAATTTTTTATAGCTTCATTCGGAAGTGCACTGATAGCGTGTATTTACGGACTTGTGGATATGGCTATGGTAGGGCAGTATCACGGACCGGACGGCTCTGCCGCAATGGCGGTAATTGCCCCAATTTGGAATATTATATACAGCTTTGGACTCTTGTGCGGTATAGGCGGCTCGGTGATTTATGCCGTCGCAAGGGGAGAACGCGATGACGTAAAAGCGGCAAACGGATATTTTACCTCTGCATTTATACTCGGATCTTTATGGGCGTTGATACTTTGGGTCTTGGTGTGGGTCTGCGAGGAACCGCTTCTCAGGCTTTTCGGCGCAAATGACGCACTTATGCCGCTTTGCAAAGAATATATGGTAGCCCCAAAGCTTACTGTTCCCGTATATGTATTTATAAATCTGCTTTCGTCGTTTCTCCGTAATGACGGTGACCCCGGCAGAGCCACAAAAGCCGTTATTTTCGGCGGTATATTCAATGTGTTCGGAGATTATTTCTTTGTGTTCACATTGGATATGGGAATTAAAGGCGCGGGAATTGCAACAGCAATGGGAGCTTCAATGTCCGTTCTTGTGATGCTTACGCATTTTATCAGCAAAAAGAATACGTTGAAATTCGTAAAGCCTCTCAGAATACTTAACAGCTTTAAAATGATAAGCGTCAACGGATTTTCTTCGTTTATAGTTGACGTGGCAATGGGCATAGCCACAATGCTGTTTAACCGCCGTGTAATGGAGTATCTCGGTACGGACGCACTTGCGGTTTACGGAGTAATAGTTGTTGTAGGCACTCTTGTACAGTGCTGCTCTTACGGTATCGGTCAGGCGGCACAGCCCGTAATTTCGCGTAATTTCGGTGCCGGACTTACAGACAGAATTAAGACAATGCTTAAGTACAATATCATAACCGCTGCCGTTTTCGGAGCAATTTGGACGGTTCTCTCTATGGCTATGCCGCAGGTGTTTATAAAGCTGTTTATGACGCCCACTCCCGAGGTGCTGTCAATAGCTCCCGGAATAATCAGAATTTATGCGATTTCATTTGTACTGCTGCCGTTCAATATCTATTCAACGTACTATTTCCAGGCTATTATGAGAGCCAAGATATCACTTATCGCATCCGTTGCAAGAGGTATTGTAATAAGCGGCGCTCTGATACTTTTATTGCCTGTTGCTTTCGGCGGAAATGCAGTTTGGTGGGCAATGCCCATCACAGAAGCCGTTGTATTTGTGTATTCGGCTGTTATGATGAAAAAAGTGAAGCTGTCAAGATAGTATTCTGCTGTCGAGCAAAAAACGAGTCATTGCAAAAGCAGTAAAAATGGTGTATGCTTATCTTGATTTTTACTGAAAAGAGGAGTTTTCGGTTGACTGTTGACGAAGCACTCTCAAGGCTTCAAAAATCTGCTTTCAGAGCCAAATTTCATCTGTCCGATGAGGACATAAATTATATCGACAAAAAAGGCTTGGATACCGTAAAAAGCCATGCGGAGGATTTTATAAAGAAACGTCTTGCACCGGCGGTTATACCAAACGACGGCAAGCAAACGCCGATGCGCGGTCACCCCGTGTTTAAGGCTCAGCATGCCTGCGCCTGCTGCTGTCGAGGGTGTTTAAATAAGTGGTATCATGTAGAAAAGGGTAGAGAATTGTCTTATGACGAGCAAAGGCGGATAGTTAATCTGTTAATGGCTTGGATAGAAAGAGAATACCGCAGCTATAAAAATAATACATAAAAGCAGTCCCGTGAAGGAGAGTAAACTTCACGGGACTTTTTCTTTATTCAATTATTCGCTTACTAAGTTTTTAATGACCTCAACCATCTTGAGCATAGCATTTACAGGTATTGCTTCATAAATACTGTGGAAGTTCATTCCGCCGGTTGAAAGGTTGGGGCAGGGCAGACCCTCAAACGAAAGCCTTGCACCGTCGGTTCCGCCGCGTATCGGTGTAATTTGCGGCTCCACACCGGCTTTACGCATTGCTTTTTTTGCTCGTTCTACTATGTCTATATGCTCTTTAATGACATCAAGCATATTGTAATAGCTGTCTTTAATTTCAGCCGAAACCGTGTTTTCTCCGTATTTGCGGTTGAAAAATTCAACAAGTACGGTAATAAATTCCTTGCGCTTTGCAAAGCTTTGCTTGTTGTGATCTCTGATTATCATATGAAGAGTTGCCTTGCTCTCGTTGCCGTTAACCGATGAAACGTGATAAAATCCCTCGCGATTTTCGGTGTGCGCGGGAGCTTCGGCGGCAGGAAGCATATTTATAAATTCAGCAAGATACAAAACAGCGTTTTTCATCTTGTTTTTAGCCGTGCCGGGATGCGTGTTGACTCCGTTGAAGGTTATTTTTGCACCTGCCGCGTTGAAGTTTTCATATTCTATTCCGCCAAGCTCTCCGCCGTCAACGGTATATGCAAAATCCGCGTCAAAAGTTTCAAAATCGAACTTGTCGGCACCTCTGCCAATTTCTTCGTCGGGTGTAAAACAAATTGAAATTTTGCCGTGGCAAAGCTCTGCGTCATCGCAAATTTCGCGGCACACCTCGATTATTTCGGCAACACCGGCCTTGTCATCCGCGCCGAGGAGCGTTGTTCGGTCGGTAACTATAATATCCTCGCCCGAATATTTGGCATCTATCATCGGCGCATTTGTGCCGTCAAATTTTATTATTTTTGCTTTGACGTCTTTTCCGCTGACATCGGGGGATGTGTCCATATGAGAAATCAATCCGATTTTGGGAAGCTTCTCAAATCCTTTTGTCGCAGGTATATGTCCGTAAACATAACCGTATTTATCACGGTAAGCGTCACTTACACCTATGCTTTTCAGCTCTTTTACAAGGTAATCCGCAAGAACTGTTTGTTTTTCCGTTGACGGTATGCTCTCGCTGTTTTCATTTGAGGTTGTTTCGAATTCGACGTATCTTAAAAATCTGTCAATAACACTCATCTTATTCATTCCTATCTGAAAAAATTATGCCTTTTCGGTACAAAATGATTTTAACATACGGCTATTATCTTTTCAAGCATATAAAAACCGCCCGTACCTTAAACGATACGGGCGATCTGTTTTTGTGCTTAGTGTCTTAAGAGAAATTACTTCTCAAGGGTAGCATACTGGAAGTACCAATAGCCATACGGGCTGTGCCATACGCCCTTAAGCTCGGGCTTCTGGAGCCAGAAGTTATTGTAATAAGCAACGGGGATGCAGGCGTAATCTTCCATCATGGTCTTTTCAGCCGCGTGGAGAGCCGCAAAGTGAGCTGCGGAGTCTGCAACCTTAGAGTTAGCAATGTCAGCGTCAAAAGCAGAGCTGTTGTATTTACCGTCGTTGTTGCCGTTGGTAGAAGTGAAGAGATCAAGCATATTTGAGGCGTCGTTATAGTCCATTACCCAGCCGTTGCGAGCCATGTCGTAATTGCCTGCACGACGCTGAGGAGTGAATGAAGACCATTCAACAATGTCAATCTTCATAGTGATACCGAGCTGAGCATAAGCACTCTGGAGATACTCTGCAACAGCCTTGTGGTAACCTGCATCGTTTGTTGAGTAGGTGATGGTCGGGAAGCCCTTACCGTCGGGATATCCTGCCTCTGCGAGAGCCTTTTTAGCCTCCTCGAGATTAGCCTGATAATCCTTGCTGATATAGGTCTCTCCGCCGTTTTCCTTAACTGCGTTATCGAAGAACATACCTTCGTTATCAACAACGCCGGGACCTGCAAAGTTATAGGCGGGGGAGTATGTGCCCTGCATTATGGTGTTTGCAATGTAGTCGCGGTCAATTGCAAGGTTAAGAGCCTTGCGGACATTCTTGTTGTTGAAGGGAGCCTTGTTAAGGTTCATGCTGAGATAGTAGGTGCCGAGAATGGTGTCAACATAGAATTCTCCGCCGTCAGCAGCCTTCTTGAGAGTCGGGATTTCCTCGGTGGGAACATCCTTAATGAGCTGAGCCTCGCCGCTGTTGTATGCGGTGAAGGAAGCACTTGAGTTTTCGAGAAGCAAGAATGTGAGCTTGTTGTTAACTATGCGCTTTGAATCCCAACCACCTTTGTAGTTCGGGTTCTTTTTGCATACAATGCGCTCACCGGGAGTCCATTCGGTAATCATGTATGGACCGTTGCAGACATAAGTATCGGGTTTTGTAGCCCAAGAGTCACCGTTAGCTTCAACGGTAGCCTTCTGTACGGGGCTCATAGTGCCGAATGCAACGATTTTGTCAAAGTAAGAGCAGGGGTAAGCAAGCTTGACTGTAAGAGTTTTGCCGTCCTCGCTTGCTACAACGTTGAGCTTGTCGGGATCGGGAGTAGTGGTGGGCTTACCGTCTTTATCCGGATTGCCGATAGCGTCCTGATAGCCCTCAACCATACCGATAACAGTCTCGGCATAGGGAGCGGCAAGCTCTGTGTTTGTAAGGCGCTTAAAGGTATACTCAAAGTCCTTGGCGTTAAGCTCGGTGCCGTCAGACCATTTAAGACCGTCACGCATTGTGAAAGTCCAAGTAAGACCGTCTTCGCTTACAGTGTACTTTTCAGCCTGACCGGGCTGAACCTTGTTGTCCTCATCAATTATGAGAAGCGTCTCATAGAGCGTGATGAGCATATTGCCGCCGTCAACAGCACTGTTAAGAGCGGGATCGAGCGTTTCGGTGTTAGGTCCTATCTGAACCGTTATACCGGCGTCGTCCTTTTTGCTGTTGCCGCATGAACTCAGGAGTGCCATTGCCGACAGACACATGACAACTGCGAGTATCGCAGCAATAAGTCTTTTGGTTTTCATTAAATACATCTCCTTCTTATAGCAACTCGCGCTGCTTAAAAATATATCCATTGTGCTCCAGATGCACAATAAACAACTATTTTACTTTGTCAAGGTGATGGCAAGCTGCAAAATGGCCTGCCGAGATTTCGCGAAGCTCCGGGCATTTTTCGGCGCAAAGGCCGTCGGCATACGGGCAGCGGGTCCTGAAACGGCATCCGCTCGGGGGATTCAGAGGACTCGGAACATCGCCCTCAAGAGGAATTCTGTTAGAGGAGCGTGCAATTATCGGGTCCGCCTCCGGTATAGCCGAAATAAGGCTCTTAGTGTATGGATGCGCGCTGTGTGTTATAAGCTCGTAGCTGTCGGCGAGTTCAACGAGCTTGCCGAGATACATTACGCCTATACGGTTTGAAATATGCCTTACGACGCTTAAATCGTGCGCTATGAAAAGGTAGGTGAGACCAAACTCGTTCTGCAAATCCTCAAACATATTGACGACTTGCGCCTGGATTGAAACGTCAAGGGCCGATACAGGCTCGTCGCATACGATAAATTCCGGATTTACCGCAAGAGCTCTCGCTATGCCGACGCGCTGTCTCTGACCGCCCGAAAACTCGTGCGGATAGCGGTTGGCGTGCTCGCTGTTAAGGCCGACGGTCTCAAGAAGCGATATGATTTTGTCGCGTCTTTCCTTTTTGTTGGCGGCAAGATGATGAATATCAATAGCTTCGCCGACAATATCTCCTATCGTCATACGCGGGTCAAGACTCGCATACGGGTCCTGAAATACCATCTGCATCTTTCTTCGATAGGGGAGCATATTTACCGCGATTTTTTTCTTTTTGTCAAATATGACATCTCCGTCATATATTATTGTTCCGTCTGTGGGCTCGTAAAGCCTTAAAATAGTGCGCCCTACTGTGGTTTTACCGCAGCCGGATTCGCCGACGAGTCCGAGAGTTTCGCCTTTTTTTATATAAAACGAAACATCGTCTACCGCCTGAACGTATTTTTTCTTTTTGCCTCTGCCTCCGGCAGGAAAGTACTGCTGCAAGTGCTGTACTTCTATGAGCTTTTTATCGTCACTCACAGTCTTTCTCTCCTTCCTCAAATTCTTCTTTTTGAAGCAGCCAGCAATGGCTGTAATGCGTGTCGCTTAAAACCGTTTTCGGCGGCATTTGCTTTAAGCATATCTTCATGCATTTTGAACATCTCGGTGCAAACGGACACCCTGCCGGCGGGTTGAGAAGATCGACCGGCTGCCCTTCAATCGGTACAAGCCTTTCCTTACTTTCGACATTCAGCTTCGGAATGGATTTTATAAGACCCTTTGTGTATTCGTGCTTCGGCTCATAAAATATCTCGTCTGCCGTGCCGTATTCAACTATATGACCCGCATACATAACTGCAATTTTTTCGCACATACTCGCGACAACGCCAAGGTCGTGAGTTATCATAATTATGCTCATTCCGAGCTTTTTACGCAAATCCTGCATAAGGTCAAGTATCTGCGCCTGAATTGTGACGTCAAGAGCCGTTGTAGGTTCGTCGGCTATTAAAAGCTTCGGCTCGCAGGCAAGAGCTATGGCAATCATAACTCTCTGGCGCATACCGCCCGAAAGCTCGTGCGGATACTGTTTAAGACGCTTGGTAGGCTCGTTAATGCCTACAAGCTCCAAAAGCTCCTTAGCGCGCTCATATGCCTGTTTTTTGTCTTTATCCGTATGCAGCCTTATAACCTCTGTTATCTGGTTACCTATTGTGTAAACAGGATTAAGGCTCGTCATAGGGTCCTGAAATATTATGGAAACCTCGTTCCCTCTTATCTTTCTGAAATCCTTATCGGTCATCTTTTCAATTTCGTGACCGTTAAATCTGATTGTTCCGCCTATAAGCTTGCCCGGGTAGGCGGTAAGCCCCATTATTGAATATGCCGTGACGGATTTTCCCGAACCCGATTCACCGACTATTCCGAGAACCTCGCCTTCATCCATCGAAAACGAAACGCCGTTAAGTGCTTTGACTTCGCCTGCGGGAGTAAAGAACGACAGCTTCTCGTCTTTTATTTCCAAAAGTTTTTCACTCAAAATATTTACCCTCCTTTAGTTCTTGAGCTTCGGGTCGAACGCGTCGCGCAGCCCGTCTCCGAGAAGGTTAAAGGCAAGTATGATAACGCTTATAAGTAACGCCGGTAAAAACAGCAGATATGGATAAGTGTTCATACCCTTTACGGCCTCCGTGGCAAGAGAACCGAGCGACGGCATGGGAGCCGTAACGCCGAGTCCGAGGAAACTCAAATAGCTTTCGGTAAATATTGCGGAGGGTATCTGAAGCGTGGTTGTTACTATAAGAGTACCTATGCAGTTCGTCAAAAGGTGCTTTCTGATTATACGCGAATTGCTTGCACCGAGTGCTCTTGCCGCGGTAACGTATTCGGACTCCTTGAGTACAAGTATTTGAGAACGTGTTATTCTTGCCATACCTACCCAGTATATCAAAACGAATACAAGGAATATTGCTATAAGGTTCGGTCCCATTCTCTGCATCCAAGTAAAACCCGGATTTGCAGAGAGCGCTTCGAGTCGCGGCTTTAGTGAGGTTGCAAGCAGAATTATTAAAAGTATATCGGGAATGGTATATAAAATGTCGGTAAAACGCATCATTATATTATCGACCCAACCGCCGGCAAAACCGGCTATTGCACCGAACAGCGAGCCGACTATAAGAACCAGCGCTGCGCACACAAGACCTACCGTAAGGCTTATTCTTGTGCCCATCATAAGGCGAACGGCAAAGTCTCTGCCGAGCTTATCCGTTCCGCAGATGTGAGGAAATACCTTTTGACCCGCGTCTATTTGCGCCTGTTCTGTTTCGCTGTACTGAAACGGGGAGAGGTTTTCGCTGTATTTTATTTGCTGCTCATAGCTGTACGGCCAAAAGCTGGGAAGAATGTAAGCAAAAACCACTATCAGTAAAATAAAGACAAGACTTATCATGGCAACCTTGTTTTTACGCAGACGTCTGAAGCCGTCCTTCCAAAAGTTGACGCTGTCTCGCATTACAACAAGGTTTTCTTTTTCCGTCGTTGTAGCCGGTATAAAATCGTCTGCCTTCAAATGCAGACTCGGAAATTTTTTGTTCATCGGCGATGCCGCTCCTTACTTAAGTTTGATTCTCGGGTCGATTATTTTATACAGTATGTCAACTATGACGTTTGCAACTATGATAAGTGTCGCAAGGACAATTGTTGTTCCCATTATCATGGTGTAGTCGCGGTTGACTATGGCCGAAACAAATTCACGGCCGAGACCGGGTATTGCAAATATCTGTTCTACTATAAACGAACCCGTCATAAGGCTTGCGAGCATTGGTCCGACGTATGTTATTACGGGGAGTATTGCGTTTCTGAGAGCATGCTTGAAGAGTATTTTGAAGTTTGAAAGGCCTTTGGCTTTTGCCGTTCTTATATAATCCTGCCCCATAACGTCCAAAAGACTCGAGCGCATAAGCCGCGTTATATATGCCGTCGGGTAAACCGACAGCGCCGTCACCGGCATTATATATGATGACAGCGTGTTAAGACCTACCGTTGGCAGCAGATTCAGCTTGCTGCCGAATGTATACAGTAAAATTACGCTGATTATAAAGCTCGGTATTGCGATACCGCACGTCGCGAGCACTATAATAAAGTTATCGGCAAATTTACCTCGGTTGTATGCCGAAAGACATCCGAGCGGTATGCCTACAAGAAGAGAGACGAGAACAGCTATTCCGGCGAGCTTTGCCGATACGGGGAATTTAGAAAAAATAATGTCCGATACGGTTCTTCCTCTTTGACGTAAGCTTACGCCCATATCGCCCTTGATAAAATCGGTAATATAGGTTATATATTGCTCAAATAAAGGCTTGTCCAATCCGTATTTTGCTGCGAGAGCTTCCTGTGCAGCCTTGCTTATGGATTTTTCCGCAACGAACGGACCGCCGGGAACAAGGTTCATAAGGAAAAACGTCAGCGTGGCAACAATGAAAATGCTGAGCAAGCCCATTGCTATGCGCTTGATGATGTACTTGGTCAAATGATAGACCCCCTGTTAATTTGTGTATTTTTTTCAAAAGACATAGAAGTCTTTTTATATTATTGTCTCAAATAACCAATTATTGCTAAATCACAGGTATTCTTGACGATATTATTCGTACATTTTAGCACAATGTCTCACTAAAATCAAGATTTTTGCCTTGTATTTATTCAATTATTCCGCAAAGCAAAGCATTTTTTCGTGATATGTACCGATATAAGACATTTTGCCCACTAAATAACGATTTAAAAATATTTGTAATTTTTTCTTGACAAAGAAAGAACGGCGTGATAACATTGTGGCAACATCTAAAAAACCTGTGATTAAGAAGAGTAGCTTTACTTAAAGCTTGCAGAGAGCGGTTGTCGGTGGAAATACCGCAGGGGAGAGTACAGCGAATGGACTTATGAGGGCGGCACGAAAGCGTTTGTGAGTAGCGGCCGACGGGTTCCGTACCCGTTATCAGAGCGGCTTATATGTAAGTATAAGAAACGAGCGGTCGGTTTATCCGGCAATTTGGGTGGTACCGCAGGATTCAAAGTCTTGTCCCATATATGGGATAAGGCTTTTTTTATTTGCTTATTAAGGAGAAAAGGATGCAATATTATTTAAGACGATGGCGATGGCGATTTTTAAAATATAACATTGTACACTGATTTATTTTAAAAATTAAGGAGTCATCATCATGAAAAAAGTAAAAATAACGGTAGCGGTAATTTTAGCGGTAATAACAATATTCTTCGTAGGCTGTACGGCGAAAAAAGACAAGGTTCCGGTAATAGGCATCAGTCAGTACGGTGAGCACGCCTCGCTTGATAATTGCCGCGAGGGCTTCCTTCTCGGTCTTAAGGAGGCCGGACTCACAGAGGGTGAGGATTACACAATAGATTATCAGAATGCTTCGTTTGACAATGCCACCGCAACACAGATTGCTAATAACTTCTCTTCCAAAAACGTCGCGCTTATGTGCGCCATAGCAACCCCCTCGGCAACAGCTTGCTACGCTGCGGCAGAGGATAAGAACATTCCGGTTGTATTCAACGCCATAACAGACCCCGGTGAAGCAGGTCTTACAACAGGCAACATCACGGGCGTTTCGGATAAGCTTCCCGTTGACCCGCAGCTTGAGCTTATAAGAAAACTCCAGCCTGATGCAAAAACAATCGGTATCATCTACACAACAAGCGAACCGAATTCGGTATCAGCAATCGCCGAGTATAAAGAAAAAGCAGGCAACTACGGATTTACTATCGAAGCCATAGGCGTTGCCGATCAGGCGTCCGTTACACAGGCTGCCGATACTCTTATAAACAAGAAGGTTGATTGCATCACAAACCTTACCGACAATAATGTTGTAGGCGTTCTTCCGTCAATACTCGAAAAAACCAATGCCGCAGGTATTCCCGTATACGGTAGCGAAATTGAGCAGGTTAAAAAAGGCTGTGTGGCGTCTGCCGGTATCGATTATGTGGAGCTCGGCAAAATGGCAGGCAAGCTTGCCGCTCAAATTTTAAAGGGAGAAGCTAAGGCTTCCGACCTTCCGTACGAAACAGTGACCGAGTACAGCACATATATAAATTCCGACGCAGCAAGCGCTATGGGAATTACCGTCCCGTCGGATGTAGCCGCAAAGGCAATAGAATGTAAATAAGGTAGTGTAAAAAAATGCTGGATCTTATTATAAGCACGTTAACTCAAGGCTTTATATACGCTCTTCTCTCCTTCGGCGTATATATTACATATAAAATATTGGATTTTCCCGATCTCACCGTAGACGGTAGCTTCCCTTTGGGAGCTGCCGTAACGGCTGTTTTACTTGTAAAGGGCGTAAATCCGTATCTCGCTCTTTTAATATCTTTTCTTGTCGGAGCTCTTGCCGGATTTGTCACGGGATTTATCCACGTCCGTTTGAAGGTACGCGACCTGCTTTCGGGTATTATAACAATGACGGCTTTATTTTCAATAAATCTGCAGATAGCCGGTTCAAATCTTTCAATCGCGCGTGAAAAAGATACTATATTTACATCTCCCGCTACAATGTCGGTTTTCGGGTCGATGTCGCTTATTTTAAGAAAACTTATCGTTTCCGCAATTCTGATGATAGTCTGCAAGGTGCTTCTTGACCTTTACTTTAAGACAAAAAACGGCTTTTTGCTTCGCGCGGTAGGCGATAACAGCGTACTTGTAACCTCTCTCTCAAAGGACAAGGGCACAATAAAAATAATCGGACTTGTAATATCGAACGCTCTTGTGGCTCTTTCGGGTGCCGTTGCCTGTCAGGAGCAGCGCTCGTTTTCCGCGACGATGGGAACCGGTCAGATAGTGTTCGGCCTCGCAGCGGTGATTATAGGAACAACGCTTTTCAGGCGCGTAAGCTTTATAAAGGGCACCACCGCCGTAATATTCGGCAGCGTAATTTACAAAGCTTGCATACAAATTGCAATAAGCCTCGGCTTGCCTGCGAATCTTTTGAAGCTTATAACGGCTGTTTTGTTCCTGGCAATACTTGTTCTCGGCAATCTTCAGAAAGGCTCGGTGAAGAAAAATGTTGGAGCTTAAGCATATTTCAAAAATATATAATCCCGGGCTCGTTACGGAGATGTGCCTTTTCGACGATTTTAATTTTACCGTAAATGACGGGGAATTCGTCTCCGTAATAGGATCAAACGGCAGCGGGAAAACCTCCATGCTAAATATAATATGCGGAAGCATACCCGTAAACGCAGGCGAAGTTCTTATAAACGGCAAGTGCGTGAATAAGAAAAAAGATTTTGAACGCTATGCCTATATCGGCAGAGTGTACCAAAATCCCTCAATGGGTAATTGCCCGAATATGACGATACTCGAAAATATGTCGCTTGCCGACAATAAAGGAAAGCCCTTCGGTTTGTCATTTGCGCTCAATAAAAAACGATATGATTTTTACCGCGAACAGCTTTCGTCGCTCGGTCTCGGACTTGAGGATAAATTGCACGTGAAAATGGGCTCGCTGTCGGGCGGTCAACGTCAGGCGGTTTCACTTGTTATGGCAACGCTGACACCGATAGACTTCCTTATCCTTGATGAGCACACCGCCGCACTTGACCCCAAGACCGCGGAAATAATTATGGAGCTTACCGATAAAGTGGTTAAGCAGAAAAAACTTACAGCTGTTATGGTAACGCATAATCTGCGCTATGCCGTGGAGTACGGCACGCGCCTTGTTATGATGGACAGGGGCAATATTATACTTGATAAGGCGGGCGAGGATAAAAAGAATACGTCGATAGATGATATTTTCGCAATATTTAATAAGATAAGTATTGAATGCGGGAATTAACATTTTTTATATAAATACGTATATCAAAGCAGCTTTGAATTTTAAAATCGGCTTCTCAATTAAAAATATATAAAAATGACCGAAAGCAGAGATTATTTTCCGCTTTCGGTCAAAATTTTGGTCGGAGTGAAGGGACTCGAACCCCCGGCATCCTGCTCCCAAACTTATCGGGAATACTTTTTCCGCTCGTTTATAGCGGTTTTCGGTGCTTTTTAATTTGTTTCACTTACTCTTTGACGCTCTTATTTCCACTGTTTCTGGGTACTCCAGCGCCGTCTGTGGTAATCTATGTGGTCAAAAGCGCTTCCCGCCCGGTTTCCGGTGAACTGTCACCGGTGCCGGACGGGAAGCGTTTCTCGTTGCTGTTGGCTGCATTGTAACTCTGGACAGGCGGTTATGCAAGTGGTTTCTGCGGGGGTGGCAGCTCAGCAGCTGCGGCGCTATAGACAAAGAATAGGCATTTTACAGGCGGAGACAGGATGTCTATCCGAGTCTCTGAGTATAAATCCCTTAATACAGGCATAATAGTAAGGGTTTTATGGCAAAGCCCATTGACTATTCCCTTATTTTATATTATTATTTAAGGAAAAGTGAGGGAGGTAAGGGAATGAGAACATTCAATTACTCCGCAATCAAGGAGCAGAAGTGGGACTCGGATGTTCTTGGCCTGATTGCGGCCATATACAAGGAAGCCGGAAAGCAGGAACTGTATTTGAAGCAGCGTCCGGAAGAACTTGAAAAGCTCGTGGAGATTGCCAAGATACAGAGTACTGAGGCATCGAATGCCATCGAGGGCATCGTCACCACGAGTACACGAATCCGGCAGCTCGTCGAGGAGAAAACCACTCCGCGGAACCGGGATGAGCAGGAGATTGCCGGATACCGCGATGTGTTGAGCATCATTCACGAGAACTTTGACGCGATACCAATTACGCAGAACTATATCCTGCAGCTTCATAAAATCCTGTACAGCCACATGAATAACCCGCTTGCGGGCCGCACAAAAAGCGTGCAGAATTATATCACTGCAACCTATCCGGACGGTCATGTGGAAACGCTGTTCACGCCGCTTGCCCCTTATGAAACGCCGGAAGCGCTGGACAGAATCTGCGAGGAATACAACCGTGTGATTGGGAATATGGAACTGGAGCCGTTGATTGCAATCCCGGTTTTCATCCATGACTTCCTGTGCATCCACCCATTCAATGACGGGAACGGGAGAATGAGCCGGCTACTCACGACGCTGCTTCTGTACCGAAACGGTTTTTATGTTGGAAAGTACATCTCCCTTGAAGCTAAAATCGCCAAAAATAAGGACCTGTACTACGATGCGCTTGCACAGGCGCAAACCGGCTGGCACGAAGGCACCGAGGACACAGTGCCCTTCATCAAGTACCTGCTCGGAACGATCCTTGCGGCATATAAGGACTTTGAGGATCGTGTAGCGCTTGTAGAAACTAAGCTGCCCGCATTGGAAATGGTGCGCAGAGCAAGCAAAAACAGAATCGGGCGGTTCAATAAGCAGGACATCCGCGAGCTTTGCCCGACGCTCAGCGACAGTTCCATTGAGGGTGCCCTCCGCAAGCTGGTTGCAGCCGGTGAACTGAAAAAAGAAGGCCGTGGGAAAAATACCTGCTATTTCAGGCTGAATTAGATGTCCTTCAATACGAGCAACTTTTTGGAGGGCCGCGCCTGTTTATATGAGCAGGTGCGGCCCGTTTAGTCACTTCACGGAGGTTGGCGTACAGTTAAAAGGTTGAGCCGCTATAGACAAGGAATACACCCAAAGTCCCTGCCGAAAAACATACACTCGCCTTACCAGAAGAAATACTGCTTCATATCTGAGACACTGCCATCTTTATCGCAGAACCATTCGTAGTTAGCGAGACAGTTTCGGCAATGAGCAATCACATCGAACCCACCGGGTGAATGCTGGTTGTCGGCAATGCTCATGACCTCCAAGGGCTTCCCGCAGGCTGGGCACAGTCTGATTTTTCTTGCCTTACGAGTGGCATGCTCTCTCTGCTCTGTCTCAAGTGCACCTAAAAGGTCATGCCAAAGATTCGGATTCGGCTCGTGTTCTGCGTAATCTTCAAGATGCCGCCTGATATTGCCGAACTCACGGATACCAATCGTGTGCTGTCGCGGTTTACTTTCTTCGCCAGTGAGACGGGATTCCGTTTCAACGTGTCTGGCAATACGCTCACCATCACCACCGATACGGCTCCCGCTGGCAACGTGACGATCTCCGTAAGTCGAAGCACTTCTCGCTGCGGCGTTCTTGCCTGGACGGACTACAAGTACGGTCCCAACGGCGGCGTTCGGGATAAGGCGGCTTACACCTCAGAGTACGATTTTCGGGTCTGTATGCAAAAACGCAATCGCCATCTTGTAGACAATAGCAGCAGATGTATTTGTTTTCTTACCGAAAAAACAGGCGGTACATTTTATACTATCAATTATGCCTCTGATCATGGGCTAACGATAATCAACATTGCTAAATAGTTATCGAATAAAAAGATCATAAGCCCTTCTCACATACAACTGCACTATTAACGAGAAAAGGTGCGACTATTTTGCTGCACCTTTTCTCCCCTTGAACTGTAATTCGATCAAATTTATTGAAAACTGTGTAGAAATATGGTATTATATATAATGTACTTTTACGCCAACGAGATAATGGGGCTAATCTGCGCTGTATGGAGGTATCACATGAAAGTTTGCTATGACAAGCTGTGGAGACTGATGAAGGACAACAAAATGAAAAAAAGTGATTTATCAAAAGCTGCGGAAATAAGCTCCTATGCGATGACAAAATTAAATAATGATCGCCCTGTCAGTATGGAAGCAATGATCAACCTCTGCAAAGTCTTTCACTGTGACATAGGAGATTTAATGGAAGTAATCGAAGAAGACTAATTGGAGGCATTATTATGGACATGGATCGGGTTAGAATAGCCGATGCGATTACAACTGAATACTCGGACTTTCTCTCCTTTTGTTCCGCGTCTGGGAAGATATTTATTTCGGAATTAACGAATGTTGATTTTGTCGCTTTTAGAACGGGTTCCGGGCAATCACGCGACTACATTAAATTGATAAGAGCAATGCTGGATAATCCAGTTGTTGCTGCGACTACTGAAGTTGATGCTGTCCAGAAAGGTTCGGAGAGCGTAAAAAATGAGTTGCAGGGAGATCCTTTTGATGCGGGTAAATACCTCGCTCTTGAAGATCAGTCAACGCCATCTAAAACAGAATCTCCTTCATGGACACAGCCGAATGAACAGCCCGCAAAAAATGTAGAAGCTGCTCTTGATGAGACCAGTTGTTCTGACAGGAAAAATGATACCAAGAATGAAACGGCTGATAGGACGACAGAAGAAATTGTAGTTGCATCAACAGGGACGGCAACTACTGCTTTGAGTTCAACAGAGCATTCTGATGACAGTGAATATACACTCGCATACCTGTTTGATGTAAAACCTTCGTCGTTTGAAGATATAGGTATTATTGCACTCAATTTAGGTGTTCGCCCGACACGCTGCTTAAACAGTGCAAAGATTAAGACGATTGCTGAAGTGTTGGCCAGAACCACCGACGAGTTAAAAGCCATTAAAAGCATGGGCGTGAAGTCGGTCAATGAGATAGTACAAAAAGTTAAGGATTATGTGTCTGATCCTGCAAATTTAGATGTGGCAACTATCTCAGATGTTTCCAATCACACCCCAAAACATGAGCGGGTAGAACTTGACCCTGCATTCAAGAGCGCTCTTGAAGCTATGCTAATGGGTGATGAGTACTCAACAGATGGGTTCAGTGACAATCAAATGGGGTATTTTGAAAAACTGAAAGAGGCTTCAGAGACTGTGGGAGAAGATATTTGTCTTGAGGCATATCTAAACCCAGAATATGTACTCACTATATGCAATGCCCTTATGGAGTTCGCTACACCATATATTCAGTATAGAAATGCTATGAACGAAGCAGTCCAAAAAATCGGGAATTTGCCAGACTCCATGCGTCAGCTAAAGGCAATGCCGTTTATCAGGGCTTACTCTGCAACGGCTGGTGAAAAGCTGTCATACCTTTTGTCTGAATGTTCAGATGATACGACTGTTGAGCGTATTCCGCTTCTCTATGAGAAATTGAGAAAAGAAGAGAATATGGCTGTGCTAACATCTGATACGAATAAGTTTCTCGAATGGCTCAACTTTGATGTTTTCACGCTTATTTCTTCTATCTCAGCGAACATTCGTAGTATTCTCGCCGGAAGAAACGAGAGAGCAATAGAGATATTTGCGCTTCGGTCTAAAGGCGAAACACTTGAAGCAGTAGGTTCCCTGTATGGCGTAACACGCGAACGCATTCGACAAATAGAGAACAAAGTTCATAGGACCTTCTGGGATGTATATGAGAAGCAGAAATATGATCTCATTATGCTTGTCTATGCATTGCGGAATGGAGATAATGTTCTGCATTTTGATGAATTGAAGAACACGCTGGGGGACGAATTTGCAACTGTTCTTTGGGCTTGCATAAAGCACAATCAAGAACATGAGCATTATTACTACTCCAAGACTTTGGATGCTATCGTAGTCAAGACGGATGATGCTAAAAATATGAGCGAGTCTGCTCTGCTTTCGACGATAGAAGCCCTTCTTACAACGCTACCTGATGTGATGCTGGCTTCGGAGAAGGAAAGCACTATTGCAGAACTGGCAGAAAAAAATTCGATCCCCAAAGAGGCGTTGAATGACGTCTTTGACAGCATTTATCAGCAAACAGAAAACTTCCTGCATAAAGGCCGTCTTACGGTTGTGTTTATGTGTGAGTATGTTCTGAAAAACCGCTTTCAGGCAGGTTTCAAAATTGCAGATGACTTTGAAGCAGATCGGTTTAGGCAGTACATGGTCGAACTTTTCGGGACACGTGCAAAAACTATTACTACGAGAGCTATAGATGCTGATGTCGGTAGACTTGGTGTACTTTGCGACCGAGGAAAGTATATCCACCCAGATTATTTGGTTGTGGACCCAAGCGTTATCGATACTATAAGCGATTATATTGAGGCGTCCCCGCGTTCACTTATTCCGTATGGTGAGCTCTTTGATGCGCTGAGGGAAAAGCTTGAGGGCACACAGATTACGAACAGATTTCTCCTTCAAGGCGCATTAAAGAAGTATGGGTGTAAATTTAATACAGGCAGAGATTTTGTTCGCAAAACCAAATCGGTAACTTTTGTGGATGAACTCGAATCATTTGTTTCAGACCGAGGTATCGTACATAAGTCAGAAATCCTCGCGGAATTTACATCGCTTGGGGAGGCGGGACTTGGTCAAGTCGTGTCCAGGAGCGCAAATGTATTCAATATTGAGAATGGCTATTATATCCACGCAGAGCAGTTTGATATTCAGCCGGAAGATTATGAAATGCTTCGTGGCTATTTAAGCGAGGCGTGTAAAGAAATTCCGGTTAATATCAGATCTGTTTATGATGCTGTTGCTGAACAATTCCCGGAATTCATGTATCGCAATGACTTTGAGGATCGCAATAAACTCTTTGCTGCTTTGAACTATATGTTCAGAGAAGAGTTTAGCTTTTCTCGCCCTTATATTGCGAAACTTGGAGCCAGCGATATTTCGAATCGAAGCGTTATTCTGCAGCATATCGAGGACTATGACAGCATTGAGATAGAGGAACTAATTGATATTTGCGACGAGAACGGTATCCACTATGTTGCTCCGGCATATTTATGTCAGATGATTGCACCAGATTTTATTCGAGTTAATCGAACTACTCTGATGCGTCGCGAGCTCACTGGCATTACAGATGAAGTGATAGAGCAGGCAAATAGTATCATACATGATCTTCTTGAAGTGAATGGCTATGTTGTTGCCTCAAAAGTGAACGACTATTTGTGGTATCCGCAGATAGACGTTGATTGGAACGAATTCCTCCTTGAGAACCTCATTGTACAGAGCAAGAAAATCAATGTGGTATATATGTTTGGTGACCCATTACGGCATCCGAATGCTATTTATGTCGCTGAGGAATTCAGCAAGGATACGTTTGACTCATTCCTGATTAAGGTGCTGACAGAAGAAGTCCATAGAGGCTCATTCACCTCAAAGGTTGAGATGAGAGATTGGCTGCGCGAAGAGGGAATGATTGAGGTCAAACTCCCCAACTTTCTCGAAAGTGCAAAATACTTCTATGTCAACGAAACTGGAGTTCATTGTACTGGAGAGTAACCATAACAAACGGTGTGGTGCCTGATAACTCAAGGCACCCGCTAAAGGCGAGGAAACAATTATGTATAACTACGAATGGGATATAGAAACTGGTGGATATATTCTTTTGCCCTCTAAAATTACCGGGGTTACTAAAGAAGTCAGACCTGTCTTTTCTGAAGAGTTGCGATTTCTTGGGCTTGATCGTGATTACGGTTGGGACTTCCCCGATTGTGAAGAACCTCTGATGTGGGCAGAAGCACGTAGATATTTCTACAAAGGGGAACTTGTTTGTGAGGCATCTGGTGGCGGCTTATATGAAATGCCTACGCTAAAAAATGTCATCAAAGATTTGCATATTACACCGGTCGATATAGAAATGATGCTTTCTAAAAACGAGAGTGTCATGAATGGATTTGTTCAAAAAACGCTAAAAACAACTTACAAAACCTATTTAGATTATAAGAGTAGAGTTAGTATGTTCTATGTGGCATACAGCGGGGGTAAAGATTCGATTGTCATGTTAGACATAGTGCAAAGAGCTCTTCCTCATGACGGTTTCGTAGTGGTTTTTGGCGATACGACTATGGAATTGAAAACCACCTATCAGGCGCTTTCTGAAGCCAAGGCTCATTGGCCATCCCTTGAGTGGTATGAAGCGAGAGCGGAGTTCGAAGCAGAAGAATCATGGAGAAGAATAGGATTCCCGGCAAGGAAGCTTCGCTGGTGTTGCAGTGTGCATAAGACAGCGCCGTCTATTGCAAAACTTAAAGAAATATACAAGACAAAATATCCAGAGGCACAGAGTCCATTTAAGGTCATGGTTTTTGATGGAGTTCGCGCAGAGGAAAGTGATGCACGTTCCACTTATACAATGATTTCTGATGGAAATAAACACGCAGTTCAGTTTAATTGTAGCCCCATATTAGAATGGAGCTCTTGTGAATTGTTCCTTTACATTTTCAAATATGGGCTTTTGTTTAATAAACTCTATCGCTATGGTGCATACAGAGTTGGCTGCAAACTCTGTCCGATGGCTTCCGAATGGTATGAATGTGTATTAAATCATATTTTTCCTGAAGAGGTTAAGCCGCTTCTGGACATTGTATCGACAAGCATCACAAAATCATTCTCATCGGATGAAGAAAAGCAAAAGTATCTTCAGTCAGGCGGCTGGAAGTCCAGAATTGGCGGGAAAGAACTCTCGTTTGGCGGCAACAAGATTACTGAAATTAAGACAAAAGACTCGGTTAAACTTATTATTACTGAGGGTAACTATAAATGGGATAAATGGATGGCAACGGTTGGCCCTGTCATTCAAATAGGGGACAATAAGTATTCCATAAGATACAAAGATATAAACATGGACTTCACTGTTTCAGCCGATAAAAGAGCCACTATTCTTACTCTTCCCGCATTGATTAGATCACCGTTATCCGTCAGATTTATGTATCTATTCAAAAATGCACTTAGTAAAGCTGCCTATTGTGTAAACTGCGGAGAATGTATGGCAGAATGTGCGTTTGGGGCTCTAAACATCACCCACGATGATATAGTTATTGATGGTTGTAGGCATTGTGAGCATTGTTTAGATTCCAATAAAGGATGTATTGCAGCGAGATCACTTGGCATTACAGGAGGTGGAAAGAACATGAGCGTAAAGAATATCAGTAGATATCAGAACTTTGGATTCAGACAGGAATGGCTTGAGTTATATTTTGAGCTGCTGGATGATTTTTGGGCCAATGAGAGAATGGGAAAGTATATGATTATTGGCTTCAAAACATGGCTCAAAGAAGCTGAAATTACTGAGAATAATGCTCTTACCCCACTTGGTGAAAAATTACAATTGTTAGGAAGCGACTCGCCAATCACCTGGGGCGTGATTTACACAAATCTCTGCTATGAATCTCCAATTATCAATTGGTATGCAAAAAAAATTGAAGTGGGAAGGACGTATTTTGCAGATGATCTCCCCATCTTGCTTGGTGAAGAATACTCGGCAACTGTAAAGAAGAATGCTCTTAGCTCTTTGAAAGAGACACTTAGACTATCCCCTATAGGTTGGCTTTTATTACAAGGAGAATGCGAAGTTAAGGGCAAAACGGTAGCAACAATCACGAAGGGTAGTTGGTATGATGCGGAACCAATTGTGATTCTTTATTCCCTTTATAAATTTGCAGAAAGAATGGAAGGTATGTACAGCTTTACTCTTTCTGATCTGCTCGAAGATAACGAAGAGAGAGAAGGATTGAGCCCTCGTGCTATTTTCGGTATTGAACGCGAAACACTAAAGCCGATTCTTCAGGGCCTCGCAAATAACTACAGCAGCTTTATTCAAGTAGACTTCAATAAAGGCATCATGGAAAACATTGATTTGCCTGCCGGCAAAAACGGTAAAAAGGCGATTGATGTGCTCTCGCTGATTTGAGGAGGATAGGACAATGGCGGTAAGATTGTATAACGAATACATAAAGGTTGACCCCAATTTCATCCCGGTGTTTAGCCGGAATAGTGATAAGACCTATCCCGACAAATGGCAGTCATTTTATCCTCACACCAGCTTCAAGAACATTCTCAAAGATGTTGTTGAAACACTGGAAAAGAGTAATGAAACAAAAGATCGAAGCATTTGGATGAGTGGTGCCTATGGTACTGGTAAAACCTATGCTTCATTCGTCATAAAACATATCCTTGAAGATAGTATCGACTCTATCACCCCGTATTTCGTTCAGAATGGTATGGAGACTTTACTGGCACGAGTTAAGGGAGTTAGAGCAAAAGGGAGAATTCTTGTTGTTCAGCGTAGTGCGTCGGCTGGAATTAACACACAGGATAAACTCTTTAATGCGATTGTAGAATCTGTGCGGAGAGCAGTGTCAGATGCTGGACTTACATACACTGGAGCAGAAAGCCTTTCTGATAAGGTGCTGACGATTCTGAAGCATCCAGAGACATCGGCTTTTAATTTTCAGGGCGCATTTAACAAATATCGTGGCAAGTTCACTGAGTATAGCTCGGTAGATAGCATTATAAAAGACTTAGAGGAACTGGATCTCGAAGATAAACTGAGCCTTCTCGATACGATCATTGAGGTCGCAGCGCTTGAAGGTTTCAATTGGTCTATGTCTTCTGAGGATATTGTTGACTGGTTGGAGGACGTGCGAAAAGGCAACAATCTGTCTTCAATCGTCTTTATTTGGGATGAATTCACAGAGTATTTTAAGAATAATCAGAACAACATTACTGGCCTTCAGGAGATTGCACAGGCATCTTCGCGCATCAGTTGTTATCTATTCTTGATTACTCACAGTTCTGCTGGACAACTTATCCAGGATAAGGGATCCAAGTCTATTATTGAGGCGCGTTTTAAGCTCGATACCATAGAATTGGAAGAGAGCACTGCCTTCAAACTTCTTGGACAAGCATTAAGACACGAAGCCGACCTTGCTGATGAGTGGAAGCATACGAGCGACCAGTTGTGGGACGGCGTTAAGCGTGGTAGTGTGGATGTCATCAAGAATAAGGATTACAACATTCAAGACGATGATTTCAGAGCCCTCTTGCCGATGCACCCTTATGCGGCGTATTTGTTGAAGTTTATTGCAAAGGACATTAGCTCCAATCAGCGAACCATTTTCCAGTTCCTCAGCGGAGACTACTCAGGGAATGAAGACAAAACCAACTTCAAGTGGTTTATTGAGCACTTTGCGTTTGAGTACGGTAAATGGAACTATTTGACGGCGGATTACCTATGGGATTACTTTTTCAAAGCAAGTAACGTCGATCTTGATGCGGCTTTTATTCAAACGATCAGTCACTACAACAACTTCGCACCGCTTTGCGACGATCCTACCAACAAGCAGCTGGGTGATCGCAGACGTAGAGTGTTGAAGGCGACTTTGCTTCTTGCTGCCTTGCAAGCAAAGAACGGCGCAGAGGCAAGAACCGGCGCAACATCATTGATGCGTCCAACCTTAGTGAACATCAAAGCTTGCTTTGCAGGGACACCGCAGGAATCTACCGTTGAGCAAGATCTGAATTATTTTGATTCAAAGGGTATCATTGGCAAGATCGAAAACGCAAAAGAAGTTCTCTTCGTCATGACTTCTGCCGCTATTGATACCGAGCGCATGAATCAGATCGTTGATGAGACACGTAAAGCGATCACTTTTGAAAAACTTATTGCCGACTCCACGTATGATGTTGCTAAGCAATTCATGCCAACTGATTACCTAAAGTGGAGAATGCGGATTATCAATGTGTCACCCGCAAATGCAAAACAAGAGGCGGAGAGGATTGATAAGTCCGAGAATCATATTCCGACATTTTTCTTGTTTGCAAAGAATGAAGCCGAGCAAGGTAAGATTAAAGACACCGTTACAGCGATTTTTGATAAAGTTGGAGAGCGCTGTATCGTAGTTGACTTTAGCTCTTTGCCGTTTACTGATGCGTTGTTTTCAAAATTCATTGAGAGCAAAGCAAAAGAAAAGTATTTTTCCACAATCCCAAATCAGAAATCCCAGCTTGAGCTTGCAAAGAAAACTTCTCAGGAAGTCCTTAATGAATGGACCAGAAAGTTGATTACAACATCTTTGTATGTTTACTCTGCACCTAATAAGTCTGTTCAGAAAACTGGTGGAGCCAATTTAAGAAAGGAATTCAAAGAGATTAACGGTGAGTTCTTTGGCGCTGGACTCGAAGAAATCACGCAAAATGATAAGCTCTTTGCTGAGACCGGATTCAAAGAGACTGTTGCTCAAATGGCAATGGGCAAGATTGATGTTCCCAACAACTATTCGTATGTCAGAAACATCTCAACAAAACTGCAAATGGACGGAATCTGGAGCACACCGAAGTATTGGGAAACTAAACCGTCGCACCCTGTTTCAAAGATGAAAATTGCAATTAATGAAATCATTGAGCAGAGCTTTGAAAAGAGCACGATGATAAATGTCACGGATATTTGGAAAGAACTCAGAAAACCTCCTTTTGGTCTCCTCCCGAATACCGGTTCTGTGTTTCTTCTTGGCTTCCTTCTTGGAGAGTACGCTGATAGCACCTACTACAAAAGAGACACGAACAATAATACGGTATCCCTTAACTATGTTGATCTTAGTGAACTTATCTTCGGCATCATAAAGAATCTTCCCAAAGCTCAGGGGCAATTTATTGTTAGACAAACTTCCGAGCAGATGAAATTCTGTCAAATCACGGGTGAGATTTTTAAGATTGCGAAAGAAAAACGCAATTCTGTCGATGACATTGCCAAGAATATCAACATTTACTTGACAAATAACAAATATCCGATGTGGGCCATACGTTACTTCATCGAAGAAGAACTGTATGACCATGAGTATTGTGAGGCTATGGTACAGCTCACATCACTCCTCTGCGAATTCATTAAGCCTGAAACAAAGATTGACCGTGAACGCTCAAAGGTTGTTGAAGAAATTTATAAGCTGTATCAGCAGCACAACGCCATTGATGAGGTGTTTAGAGATATTCTTAGCGCTGAGAATATGAGGGCCGGCATGAATTATTACATTGCTCAGTACAAACCTGAGTTGATTCAAATTGCCAGCAATCTGAAGGTTGATGCCAAGGAATATTTGGAGTTGTTAAATTCTAAGCTCTCGAATGATTCTTCTTACCTTTGGGAACTTGGAGATACTAACCGCCAGATTGATAATCTGTACATTGATCTGAAGCTCATTTATGACATTAACCGAGTTCTCACTACTAAACAAAAAACATATGCCGAAGCAAGAAAGGCACTCATCGAAAAACTAAACATTGTTAAAGTTCCTTACGCATTGCTTAAGGAACTGAGACCTGAGCTTATAACAATTGTTGACCAGTTTAGCTTAATTAAGGACAACGCTCAGTTTAATAAATCTGAAACTGCGTCAACAATCGCTAATTTGGCAGATGATTTTGTTGAGTTTTTTAATAATCAGTACGAAGTCTTCTGTAAAGCTCTTGATCGCGCATTGCACACAACTATCTCCGCCGATGAGTATGAGTATCTGTTTAACAAAGTGCCCTCTGGGACTCTTTACGAAGCAACAGATAAGTTCACTACTACCATGCAGCATGAACTAACCAACTTCCGCAAGTCAAAGAAGACACGGAAGATGTACGATGCATGGGAGAAGGCTACGAACAGCACCAATCCGGCAGATTGGTCTCAGAAAAACGGCATTCCGGTACTCTGCCTGTTCACTGAGGATATTCTTACCGCGCAGAAGATTTTCGATGCCTTGAATAGAACATCATATTTGCCGACAGAAAAGGATATTGATGATGCCATTGATTTTCTGCAGAGTGGAAAGCTTGGCATACTGAAAAACACTGACATCTGTGTTAAGAGATTTGTAGACTTCTTTGCTGGAGAGTATGCGTATGTCATTACTTCCGCCGATGAGCTGAGAGATCAGATTCGCGCTGCAGCTGGGACAAAAGTTTATGACTGGTATGCTAAGGCGAATAGCTGTAAATCGAGGATTTGCCAGTTTGCCACAGAGAGGTATCAGTTAAAATATCGTTCCCAGGCGAAAGAGCGAGTCAGAAAGCTCACTGCGGAACAAGCTCAAAAATACCTTGATGAGCTTATTGATAAAGATCCTCTGCTTGGAATCAATATCCTCAAGGGATAATCAAAGGAGGACACTATGACCACCTTTAAGGATTTGGAAAGCTTACAACACTTCTTGAAGCAAGACGCGGAACGCGTCTCGCTAAATCCTGTGCGCTTTATAAATGTCGATTCTATGGCTATGTGGATCGAGGTTAAAAAGTTTCTGCTTGCTTTGGCCGATGAGACGCTGCCCCTTTCCAAGTTCTGCGAAGGGAAAGATACAACTCCAAATATCAAACGCGTAAGTGCGGCTCTGAAGAAAGTCAAAAAGTCGCAGTTTGTATCTCCATTGTCAGAATATTTGCGCATAATCCCTGAACAAGCTGAACCTGTAATTCAGAAGTTTATCAAGGCAGACTATCAAAACAATGATAACGGAAAACTCCGCATTTATTTTTTGATGTACAGAATGAAGAGCCTTCTTCGTACCATACCTTCTGACGACCCAAGAGCCAAAGACTGCATTGTTTTGTTCGAGACGGATGAAGAGAGTGACTATAAGCTCACCATAATTCAAAAAGATTTAGATGTTGAGTTGACAGGTAATGAGATCGACGGTTTTAGAAGCTATCTTGAGTATTGGGAGGCTAACCCCGATAAACCATTGATTCTTCATACCGGTAATGCTATCCACTTTGAGAAGAATCACTTCTTTGATGATGTTCACGTAATTGTGACATCCTACGATCTGATTAGGTATCAATATGGATTGCCAGCAAGTGTATTTGAAGAACTTGGGACGGACAATGATTGGAATAACCTTGTTCGAGTAATCATCAAAGAGGGTTCTTTTGAAGAGGCCTGCCGATCCAGTCTTTCCATAAATAGATACTCATCAAATCTGTTTGAGAGATGGAATAAGTATAATTCTTTTCAAAAATGGCTTCTTTGGTTGTGGGCAAGACAGCAATCTGGGAAAAGCTATGAGATTGTAGCAGCAAAAGCGTGCAAATCTTCTGCTGAGTATTTAGACAATATCTATTGCTGTATTATTGATTATCTCAGAGATGATAAGTTTGAGCAGTTCTACAAGGACAGGAAACGAATTCTATCAGTAATGCAGGCGGTTCCTACAGAACATTATTGGAATAAGTTGAACTCCCTTAATAGAATTGATGCTCTTTCGTGCCTCACTTGTTTAACAGACATAGAACAGAAAACGATCTTTGAAATAGTCGCCGAGTTTAGTTACCAGCAAAGAAAAAGTGTTCTCTCGACCCTAAAAAGTGTTTATCCTTCTCTGTACTACTACTTGCAGAATGATGAGCAACCGAATTGCGCGGGGTTGTCTACAGAACATGAGCAGTATTTTAGTGAGTACAAGTGGCTGAAAGCGACTGATACTTTGACGGGGGAATTTGTTTCAAAGGTCAAGCGTATTTCTTTGGAAAAAGGGGCATCAGTCTTCCGGATGCAATCAAGGAATCATTTTGTTTCAGAACACTATGATGAGCATACATCTATCCTATTTGTGGATGGAATGGGTATTGAATATGTTGATTACTTGGCACATCTCTTCTCCGACCTTGATGAACAGCAATACTCAGTATTCTTTGAAGCTGGCTTTTGCACATTACCGTCAGTCACAGAAATCAACAAAGATTTCATGAATGGGCGTAATACTGTTGAGCCACCTGTAAGAGAGCTTGATGAGCTTAAGCATGCAAATAACGCTCACCCAGAAAGTCTCATGAAGCAATTTCATATCCTCGATAATCTGAAGAATCGAGTTCTTGGGTTGCTGGTTGGAAACACTCACCGCATCATTATTGCAGCAGATCATGGAACAAGCAGAATGGCAGTCAAGGTCCGCAACACAGAATACGATAATGCGTATCCGAAACCGGGTAATGTAGGTATTTATAAATACGGACGTTTTTGTGAAGGAACAGAAGACGAACCCCAATATCCAACTGCGATAAATTATAATGAGAGGTTGATTTTTGCTGACTATAGTCGATTTATTCAAAGTGGAGCTCCCATAGACGAGATACATGGTGGAGCATCATTAGAAGAATGGATTGTACCGATTATCACGGTTGAACGCAACACAGGAGAAAAACCAGAGACTGTTGAAGTAAAACCGAAAACCACGAAATTCAAACCCGCTCTCGGAACAAAGCAAGTCAAGGTGGTCTTTTCTATCAGTGGTAAAAAGCGGCAAAATGTCTCCGCGAGAATTAAAGGCAGCTCGTATAAATGTGAATGGGCTGATGGAATGTATTCCTTTACGCTTGTTCCGCCCAAAGCGGATGGAATACTTACTGTAAAGATTGCTGACGGAGGTATTCTTGGCCAGTTCGATATTGAAATAGAACAAGGCATCAAGAAGAATACCAACTTCGACATATAAGGAGTGATGGAAAATGGATACTAACAAAACCACAACTTCTTTTGGAATGCTTGAAGGAGCAGAATACGAGAAGAAACTCAAGCAATATTATGGTGATATGCTTGTATACAAATCCTCGGCCAATTCAAAATTCTTCTCAGCATTGAGTCTGCCTTCTTTTATGCGAGATTGGCTGGTAATGCGATTTTCCAACAGCGAAGGGGTCATAAATAAGCAGGAAGTTTCAGACTATGTAAAACGGGTGATTCCCAAGAAAGAGCAATGGAACGAATATCTTGTGGATCTGCTCCATAACGATCAGACTGCGCGTTTTTTGGCAAAAGTTAAAATTGACTTTGATGCTAAAACAAAAACAGCGTTGTTTTCATTGCCGGATTTTGAAGTTCCCAAGAAAAAGGGTGAAGCCATTGTCGATTGGGATGTAATCGAAGCAAATAGGGACTATCTTCTTTCTCCGACAGAAGTTTGGGGAATTGTCGAGATAGATACCGAGGAAGGCAATAAAGGGAATGTTTTTAAGCTTGTTGACTTCCAGCCGTTCTGCCCCTATACGATAGACTTGGACTATTATATTGAGGCCAGACAGTATTTTACTATCGACGAATGGATAAATGTTCTTCTAAGTGCGATTGATTATAATCCCAAGGGATATGTAAGCAAGACTCAGAAAATGGCCATGCTCAGCAGACTGCTCCCGTTTGTCGAAAAGAGAATTAACTTGATCGAGCTTGCACCCAAAGAAACTGGTAAGTCATATGTGTTTGCTCAGATAAGTAAGTACGGATGGCTTGTTAGCGGTGGCAGTATTTCAAGAGCAAAGATGTTCTATGACATTAGCAAAAGAACCCAGGGGCTTGTATCTCGTTATGACTATGTTGCGTTTGATGAAATCCAGAGTATTAAATTTACAGACGCAATGGAAATGCAAGGCGCTTTAAAAGGCTATCTTGAAAGCGGCGAATACCGCGTAGGTGATTCGAGAGGTGTTGGTGACGCCGGACTTATTCTCTTAGGAAATATCGATTCAGAGCTTATGGATGTTAATCAGAATATGTTTAAGGATCTTCCTGATATATTCCATGAATCAGCTCTACTTGATAGATTCCATGGTTTTATTAAAGGCTGGAACATTCCTAAAATGAAGGAAAGCCTTAAAGCTAATGGATGGGCTCTTAATACAGAATACTTTGGTGAAATTATGCATTGTTTGCGTGATGAACTTGCATATCGCGCTGTTGTTGACCAACTTTTGCAGCTCCCGAAGAATTCAGCAACAAGAGATACCGAAGCGATTAAGCGTATCTGCACCGGGTTTTTGAAGCTCTTGTTTCCAAACGCAACAGATGTTAGTAAAGTGGATGTTTCTTTATTTGAGACCTACTGCCTTGCACCAGCTATGGAGATGAGAAGAGTCATCAAAACTCAGCTTGGTATTATTGATGAGGGAGAATTTGGTGGAATGACAATCCCTGAAATCACAATTAAGGAGCAATACCGTGAAAACCGAGAAGTGTAAGTTATGCGGGGCAGAACTAAAGAAAGACTGGATTGCACTTCACAGGAAGCTCTTGGATGTTGACGCAAAAGAGTTTTTGTGTATTTCGTGTTTAGCAGATACCTTTGGGTGTGAAGTTGAAGACCTTGAGATAAAAATAGAGGAATTCAAGGAGCAGGGCTGTGTTCTATTTAAGTGAGGTCAATATGAAACGGATTATCTATGCTGATAATGCAGCTACAACAAGAATTGATCCAGCAGTGTTAGAGGCAATGGCGCCATTTACGAAAGAAGAGTATGCAAATGCGTCTCAACCATACTCCTTCTCTCGCAAAGCAAAAGCCGCAATTAAAAACGCCAGGGAAGAAATAGCAAAATGTATTAATGCTAAGCCAAGTGAAATTTTCTTTACCTCCGGTGGAACAGAAAGCGACAACTGGGCAATAAAGGGCTGTGCATTCGCAGATGAAAGTAAACGTGCGACAATTACTTCGACTATTGAGCATCACGCTGTTTTGCGGTCATGTCAGTTTATTGAAAGACTTGGCTATCCTGTGGCCTATATCAACCCTAACTCAAACGGGCTAATTACCGTTGAGATGCTGGAACGGGTTATTGCAGGGACTACCAATCTTGTCTCTGTTGCAACCGCCAATAATGAAATAGGTACTATTCAACCAATCAATAAGCTTGCTGAAATCGCCCATAGGAATGGTGCCTTCTTTCATACGGATGCAGTACAAGCGATGGGACATATTCCTATTGATGTGAATGAATTAAATGTTGATCTTCTGTCTGCTTCAGCGCATAAGTTTAACGGACCTAAAGGCATAGGGTTTCTTTATGTCAGAGAGGGAACTCCCATCTTACCGCTGCTGAACGGTGGAGCACAAGAAAACTCTCTTAGAGCGGGAACAGAGAATGTTGCTTCGATTGTTGGAATGGCAACTGCATTAAGTATGAATTGTTCTCAGATGCAACAAGCTCAAAGCCAATCCGCGAAGATGGCTGAGCTTATTTGTTCAATTCTAAATGATGCTGAAGTGGATTACATCCGAAATGGCTATAGTAACGGATTAAAAGGAACACTTAATCTATCATTCCGTGACAAGGATGGCGAAGCTATTCTCCATCGACTTGATCTTAGAGGAATTTTAGTTTCTACTGGTTCTGCTTGCGATAGTAATTCAACTCAGGTTTCTCATGTAATCAGAGCGATAAATGTGCCCGATTCATATGCGAAAGGAACAATCAGAATATCGTTGGGGAAAGATAATACGATTGAAGAAGCGAAAGCAATAGGAGAAACGCTTGTTTCCGTATTGATGGAGCCTAAATAAGCGAATGAAGTTTCTGGCAATATACATAAAATATGCCTTGCTTTTTGAAGAATCTCATGTGGTGAGTGGTAATTGATATGGACCTAAAAGCAAAACTTCGCCCTTTCTATGTGGCTAAAATGCTCTATGAGCAGACAGACGAGGAGCATTATCTGACGATAGCACAGATTATGGAGCGGCTCGAAAAAGACTATGGTATTTCAACTTCTCGCGGAACCGTGGGTGATGATATAAAAGCTCTCCAGGAACTCGGAGTTGAAATTGAGGTTGTCCCTTCGACGCAAAAGCGTTTCTCGCTCATTGGTCGGAGATTCGATCTGCCGGAGCTCAAGACATTGATTGACGCTGTAGAGTCTGCAAGATTCATACCCGAGAAGAAGAGAGCTGCCCTGGTTGAAAAGCTCGGTTCTCTCACAAGCCAGCATAATACGGAGAAACTTGTTCGCAATGTTGATGTAGAGAATCGCCTCAAAGCTGACAACGAGAAGATCTACTACATCATGGAGGCGTTGAACGACGCGATCAATGCCCGCAAGAAGGTGTCGTTCCAGTATTTCACCTACAATGTCCGAAAGGAACAGAAGCTGAAATACGATGGCTACACCTATGTGTTTAGTCCGTATAAGCTGATTTGGAATGGCGATTACTATTATGTGGTTGGCTTCTCTGAAAAGCACAAAGGAATCGGCAGTTTCCGCGTAGATCGCATTGCCAGATGCCCCATAATTCTTGATGATGACGCTGTGTATCCTCCGAAGAACTTTGACCTGAATGTCTACCTGAACTCAATGTTCCGGATGTACAACGGCCAGAGAAAGCAGATCGAACTGGTGTGTAGCAACGACGTTATGGATGCAATCATAGATAAGTTCGGCAAAGATGTTCATGTGCTGGCCAATGATATGAAATCCTTCCGCGCCATAATCGAAACCTCTGTTGGTAGCGTCTTTTATAGCTGGATATTCGGGTTTGGAGGAAGAGTTGTAATTAAGTCTCCCGAAGATGTTAAAGACGAGTATTCTGGCATGGTACTCAACGCTGCTAAGTCTCTACGGCTATTTGAATGTGGAGAATCTGAAAACCAAACCGTATAAAGAGTAGACAAAAAAGTGAACAAAAAGAGTTGTATGTGTTTGCGCTTACCTTCGCAGATGCGGAAATCGTGAGGATTGGGAAGAACTGCCCGAAGCGGAAAAGGTAGAGAATAGCGGTGCGTTGACTTGATCCTAATCTTGCGGAATGGTGATGCCAGGATATCACTTATCATCATTCGCAATGTCACCACGAATTGCCCAGGGCGGCCATCGCAATAAAAAAGGTCTCTCAGCATGGATGCAAACAGAAGCAAAAATTGCTTAGGGATATAGCTAACCTGCGAGCCCGCGCCACGAGCACCTCACATTCCCAAATAGCGGCTGAGACGCATTGTTTCAGCCACTATTTTTCTAAAAAGTTTCAGTAGCTGTTTCCATCGAACTGTGGTATATGTTTGTGCTGCAAGGAGGCGAGCGCATGAAATACAAACTGCTGAAAGACCTGTATGACTGCTTTTATACCCCACCTGAACTTCTGGCTCAGAAACGGGAAATTGAGGAGTGCCATCAAACACTTAGCGAGGTGTTGGGCAAACCGGAGCGTCGGCTGGTGCTCCGGATCATCGACGCAAAAGACCGTATTGCAGAGGACACCTCCATCAACAGCTTTATCGCCGGATTTGAACTGGCGTGGAAGCTGTCTATAGAAATGAATCACTACGAAAACGAGCGCTCAGTCTCCTGCCGAACGGCAATGGAATTGAGGGCTCGTTTCACATCTGCAAGGGAGGAAGAGAAATGAAGAAACTCATCATAGTGACAATGATTGCCGCTTGTATCGCTTTGTGCGCCACCGTGTGGCCGCATAACAACGCAACCGAGCAAACACCCGTCCCAGCCGCAGAAACCGCTGTGAGCGCCAAGGAAGCGACCGTTGCGGAAATTGAGGAACCAGCAACACTGGCAGAGAAGGAAAAAAGAACGATTCCGCGACAAGAAGCACCCCAAGAAGAGCAACCTGAACCGGAGATAGGGCCTATTGAAACACCCGTAGCTTCCGAACTCCAGCCTTCCACGGGGCAGGCACCCGCTAAGAATTCCGCACCAGAGCAAACTCCACCCCAACCTTCTAAAGAACTGCAGCCCGGTGACAAAGTCTATGTAGCGGGCTTCGGCTGGGTGGAGTACGAGGACCCCAACCTCTGTGAAGATGGCACGGACATTTACGAAAACGGTAACAAAATTGGGATTATGGGATGAAATATGCAAGTTATCCATTGCATTCGCTTCTCATTCATGTTATCATGATAGAGTAAAATTGTTAGACTGTCCTGAACTTTGATCGTTCGTAGCATGAGAGTACGAATCATATTGAACGGCAGAGACATAGACAATTTTGCAGACAAATGAGTAAATCCTCGAAACTATTGATTCCAATCAAATTCTCATTATGGAATTGAGAAAGCAGTTTGCTGGTTGACTGTTGTTGTCCCCCTGTTGTTTCGATGCTTTGCACCACAAAATCGAACCGGAGAAAGTGTTCTTTCGTCGGGTTTGTTTTGTTGCGTGCAAAGCGGTCTTCCGGATGATCGCAGCCCACGCACGAAGCAAAGTGCGTGGGCTTTTTTCGGTTCAGAAAGGAGGCTGATTATGGGAAAGGTATCAGGAAAAACACATACCAAAGCACAACTGGATCACTGGGCAAATCTGCATAATCCCAATAACAAGGCATATCAAGCTGACGCTGACAATCGGGCCAATCAGATGAATCCGAACCACAGATCGCACCAGAGAACTCACAATGCAAACCGCAGAAACAAAGCGCATTGGATGCCCGAGTGGGCGCCTGACTATCCGGAATACGATGGTTAAAATTGGAGGTGCACGGTATGTCAAAGTACATTTTCGACTACGATGACGGCGACTTCGCCATGAGCATTTCTGACAGCATGGCGATGGACTCCGATGGGAATCTCATGATGCGCATGGGAGATTACATGGCAATGGATATGGACACAGGGGATATTCACATGATCTCCTCATGGTCTGATGATGACGAGGAGTAAAGCATAGGCGGCGGCTCAACGGATGCACCGCCATAGACAAAGAAAACATTTTTCAGGATCCAGACAGAAAAACAGCGGGACAGGCCATATAGGCTTGTCCCGCTGTCTGTGTCTTATGGCAGATATTCTTCTGTGATCCGATACCGGCTGATACCGAAGGCGCTGCTCCGCTCCATGATTTCCGGCGGGATCTTGGGCAGATACTTCTTGCTGAAGCTGGTATCTCCGAAGTAGGCGTCAAAGCTTGCCACCGGCAGGACGACCCACTCGCAATCATCCTGCCGGTTGGCGAGGTAATAGCGGATCAGCGTACAGACAACCTCGGATGGAATTTCCTTCGGAAGCGCTGTTGTTACTTTTTCGGTCAGTTTAGGCGGCAGCTCCGACACCTCTCTGCGCAGCGGCCCCAGCTCCACCGCATCGGCAAGGACATCATCAAAGCGCAGTGTCCAGGCGCCCTTGGTTTGGGGTGCAAAAATCGGGATCTGATACTGTATCACCTTGCTTCGCCATGCGGCAGCGAACTTTGACTGAATGACCTCCGCATATTTGAGTGAGGTGCTGCGCACCTTTTCCGGGTGCGTCAGCATGAAGTCTGCGGTGCGGAGAACATGGCAGAGAAACCAGCCGACCCCATCCGCATCCACCAGCTCCGGGAACTCCGGATGCAGCTCCGAAAAATCCGTCTGGAACTGCCACTCCTTGCCCTGCACGCGCTTTCCGTCCTCCGGCACACTGCACCAGGCGCAGAGCGCACGGCGGGCATAGTCGACCCGGTCATGCGGATCACCCGAAATGACCGCTCCATCCTCCCCGTGGAACAGGTATCCGCGAGCCAGAACGGTTAGAATCCGCGCCATCCCCTCAAACTCCAGGATCGTGGCAAAGGTGAACCGGCCCAGCCATGTCGTATCGCTCTTCTTACTGGCGGTATAGGAAACCGTTCCGGTATATGCGCAGAATTCCTCCCATTCGTTAATCATCCCGCACCTCCAGAACATTTTTCTCAATATACTCCGGCAGCAGCTCCCACAGCAGGTCACGCCTGCCGAGGGCTACCACATAGCGCACGGCCAAAGTCGGTCTTACGATAGTAGTCAGCAGCTCCCGGCACTTGGCCGTCACCGCATCACGGTAGCTCCGGGAGGCGGACTTGTCTGCGAAGGCTCTCATCATGGCGGTGAAGGCTTTCGAGTCGCTCTCACGGAACAGCTGCTTTTTCTCCCTGCCGGTGTTCTCATCCGCCATATCGCAGACAATGTCTCCGAGGATGCGGTAGCCGCCGAAGCGGAAATCGGTCAGCAGATCGTAAACATCCTCAAACTTTGGCAGCCATTCCCGCAGGAAGCGCTCCCGTGCATCCTCGTCCATGAGGTGCCAAGCCTGCTCCCGAATGGCTTGCCGCAGAGCGGACACCCTTTCCGGCGGCAGGCTGCCGAACAGGGCGTACAGCTCGTCGGGATCGTATGCATCCTCCTGCCCTCTGGCATACAGAATGCGCTCCACATCGCTCTTCCGCTTTTTCTCCTTCACCGGAACATGGCAGGCTCGGATGCGGGAGAGACAGGCGTCGTGATCCCGCAGCAGCGCATCCACCGCCGCCAGCTTATCGGAATTCAGTTGCTCCTTCCAGTCCGGCTGCCGGGCGAAGAAAAACAGATCCTCGTCCTTGGCGGGATTTGCCTTGATACGCGGCGTGTTCTTTTTCAGCTGCTGTGCCAGATACGGCAGACGCTCCACGTTAGAGTCCACCTTGCTCCAATCCACCTTCTTGAAAAACGCCTTCACCTTGGCCGCATGGGTTGGCTCATACCAGGCACGCCGGGTCTCCATTTCTTCTACCAGCGTTTTATATTTGAGAAAGTCGCTGCGCTTGACGGTCTTATGGGTCAGGTACTCATCCAGATCAGGGCGGATGCCGCTCTTGGCTGAGTCGATCTCCAGCCCGGTCAGGATGGCCAATGTCTCCGTCTCCTCCCGGCAGCGCTCACGCTCCTCGGCGTCGGAGTTTTCGTTGTAGGCAATGATGCTGCGATCCAGCGCGGCGTTGCAGATCTGACCGACACGGGAGGAGAAGGTGCTGCGGACGGTTTCAAACCGGGCCTCCCAGTCGTCGGCATTGCGGATCTGTGGCTGGGCCGTGGGGATCATCAGCAGCGGAATGTTCTCTGTGTTGGTGAGGGATTTGTGTTTCTCGTAGCGGTAGAGGTTGTAGTTGCGGCGGACGCAGGCATTCAGGATCGGATCAGATATGGTCTTGATCATATCGCCGTCGTAGTCAGCGCCGCCCAGCCGCTCCGCAGCCAGCATATTGGAATCCACCATCACCACATCCGTCAGGTGCCCGAAATAGTAATGCCGCATCTGCTTTCTCTCTTCCTTCGCGTCGTAGAAGGAAAGCTGTAACTCCTCGTTGCGGGCAATGTGCGGATTGCGTAGCAGCGTGCAGGCGTCGTCATGGGCATAGGCCGCCTGGGGTGCATAGTAGGAACTCTCCGGGAAGTGGTCGGTCATGACGGTGCTGTAAAACATCCGTTGCCTGCGTTTGCGCGGCGGAACAGTCGGGAGCAGAAATGCCAGAAAGTCCAGAAGATCACCGGAAAGATAACGGTTGTCTCCCGCTACGATCAGGCGGCCGACAGCGTACCGCTCCACGATCTTGTCCGCTTCGTCCTCCAACCGCTTGGTGTAGATCGGTTCGTTGATGAAACGCGGATTCTTTTTCAGCACGGCGGCAAGGATCTGGTCTCTGCCCTGATGCCGTTCCCACCAGCCGACCCGATTCGCTTTCTCCAGAAAGTAGTTCTGCCGAAATTGCGGGTTTGCGCAGAGGCTATAGTACCGCAGTTCCGTCTGCTTGGTGAGCCAATTTCGCGGGTCTTCCTCCGGACTGTGATCCCAGCCGTCCGGCAGATCGGCGGGGCGGAACTCGTCACCCTGAATGGAAACGGTGGTCAGAAACTGATAGTTCAGCTCGGTGGTCTGTTCCGGTTTCTCCTTGCTCACATTGGTGATGTACAGCGCATGGCGGTACATGCGGAACACATTCCAATAATCATTCCAGCTCATGCCGCTGGCAGTGAGCCAGCCGTATCCCTTGAACATACTCTTGGTGAGGATGACATCCACATCCCGGACGGAATGCTCCACGCCCCACAGATCGGTGATGGTGTCCGTCCCGCAGAGGGTCAGGAAGTCCTTGAAGTCCACCTCGTGCAGCATGCCCTTCACATACGGCATACGGATCTGAAACGAGGTGTGGACTTTCTTCCCGCACAGCTTTTCGTCAACAAGGCGGGCGTATTGTTTGGAGATCAACCCCTCGCCGTCGAAGCAGGTGATTTCGATATCCTCTTTTTTCTCCACCCGGTGGTATTTGCGGGTACTGCACTGCGTTCCGCCGTCCTCTACGGTGATGACGCTGACATTCCGCTCTGTGCGCGTAGGATTGTCGATGACCACCACCCGGTGAGGTTGGTCGATGCCGATACCGTCGATGCGGATACCGCTGGACAGCATCAGTCCGTTGTAGGCGTAGAACTTGCTGAGCTGGCAGTCACCGATGGTCATATCCATCATGATGCGACGGCGCACGGCGTCGTAAAAATCCTCCCGAATGAAGGATAGCCGCGCCTGCCGGCTCATGCTGCCAGAACGCTCAAAGGCGAGGTAACGATGTGCCCCGGAGCCAAAGTCCAGGCTGATACCTTCGGGACGGAACAGGGCCTTGGCCTTCTCCTGTCGGATCAGGTGTTTCTTTCTGGCACCGCTCCGGTCAAAGATGCCGGAGAAGTCCATATAGAAAATGACATCCGAGAGATCCGTCACCAGCTGCCCACCGGGTGTTCCGGTAAAGGCGTCGCCATGCAGCACGCACATGATCTGATAGAACAGTGCGTTATCGTCCTGCTCGTGAGGTGCGGAAAGTGATTTGCATTTCTCTGTTTCGGCGGCGCTGAGATGGAAGGTATATGTACCGTCCTGCTGCCTGCCATAGCTGATCACGGCTCTGGCAGACAGTTCGTAGATCCTGTATTTCACCAGCGGCATCGGCTCACCTCCTGATGCTTCTATTCTATCATGAGGTTCCAAATTTGCAATATGGATACTGCTCCCACTTTTTCAGTGGGAGCTTTTTGCTTGCAGCTCTCAACAAAAAAATTATAAAGGAGGAATCCAATGCAAGAATCCACATTCACCAACTATGACCAGCTGCCGCTGTTCCTCAACGCGAACACGGTGGCGCAGGTGCTGGGCGTGTCCATCTCCAGCGCCTATGAGCTCATGCATGAGACGGGCTTTCCCGCGCTGCGGATCGGAAACCGCATCGTGGTGCCCAAAGAAAAGTTCTGCCAGTGGGTAGACACGCAGACAGGAGGTGATGCCTGATGTACCAGCGCTGGCCCAAGCGGGAGGCAACCAAATATTACTACCTCGTCCCCAACGAGGTCTTTGAGCTCGGTCTCAGCTCTCATGAGATCGCCGTCTACAACTACCTCCTGCGCTGCGAAGATCGCAGGACCTACCAGTGCCATCCCAGCTACCGCACCATCGGTCGGGCGGTGCAGCTGAGTGAAAACACCGTGCGGAAGTATGTGGCCGGCCTGGAGGAAAAGGGGCTCATCCGCACCGAACCCAGCACCATCACCACGAAGGATGGCCGCGTGCGCAATGGCAGTCTTATCTACACCATCCGTCCCATTCAGGAAGCGCTGGAGCTGAACTATCAGCGACAATTCCTGCGGGCGGAGCGTGACATAGAGCGGGCAAAGGCAGAAAAGAAGCTGGCCGAGTTGAATCGGCAGAACAAAAAGGAGGAAAGCGCATGATGCAGCAGCTTGCAAACTTTATCGTAGACCATGACCCGATGATGGTCCTCCGGCGCACACACGACACGGTGCGCTACATCCGGTGGGCGTGGAACAAGGATCATGCCCACCCCATCGACGAAGAAGAGCTTCGCCTGTTCCTCTGCGATGAACACTACGGTGATCTGACCGATGAGCAAAGAGCCGTTGCCCGCCAGGGCCGGGACGAGATGCGGAGTGTTTATGCGGAACTGTGCGTGCGCTTACTGCAACATGAGATCATGCTGGAGCGTGGCATGGTACCGGATGTCAGTACCTACCGCAGCGTGTTCTGCACGGAAGGAGGTGATGCGCCATGGATGCTTGACCAAGCGGGATGACTGCCTTTTCCGCAAAGCGCCGCAGAGCGGCTGAAGTGCGCGTCAGCGCCGAAAATTCTCGCTTCGAGAATGACAAGTTTCGCCTTCGTGGTACGGAACGGGGCGATTGCCCCGTTCCGACCCCTTCGGCAGGCGGGCTAAGCCCGCACCCCTATCAACACAAAGAAAAATGAATTTAAAGGAGATAAAGATTATGACGAAGAACACCTATAATCCCTATGAAATTATGATGGACAAGTACGATAGGGAAGAGATGCTCAGCGATGTACGGGAAGCCATGCTCTATCAACTCGGCGCGGATGTCTCCTGTGAAGAGTTGGATCACTTTTTCACCGGCAAGGGCAAAGCCGTACTGCCTGGCTGTGCGGAGTGGCAGCAGTGCTTTGCGGTCGAGAAGATGCTGGAGTTCTATTATATGCATGCGCGGGATGAGACGCTGGCTAAGCAGATCGAGACGATGACTATGTCGGCACGCCAGGGTGACGAGCGCCATGGCTAAGAATCAATTTATCCGCGCCCGCATTGCTGGGTGGGAAAAGGACTGCATCCGCCGCAAGGCGGATGCAGCTCATATGACCGAGAGCGAGTTTGTGCGCCGGGCGGCTATGGATCGTGAGGTCACGGTCATTGAAGGTATGGATGAGCTCCTGCGGGAGTTGCGCTATCAGGGAAATAACCTGAACCAGCTCACGGTCATGGCTCGGCAGGGGCGTATCACACAGGTGAACTATGAACCCTTTACGGAGGTGTACCGGAACGCATGGCAAACATTAAATTCATTGCTGTCTCACGCAGTCTGAGCGGTATCCTGGACTATGTTACCAACCGTGAGAAAACGGTGGAGCGTCTCATCTCCGGCGTCAACTGTGTGGCCCAAACAGCTCAGGATGAATTTGAAGCTGTAAAGAAACAGTTCCGCAAAACAGATGGCCGCAGCTACTACCACATCGTCCAAGCCTTCGCTCCGGACGATCCGCTGGACTTTGATACAGCGCATGAAATCGGGTTGAAGTTTGCGGAATACTTCAAGGGCTACCAGTGTGTGGTGGTCACGCATATGAATACAGCGCACATCCACAATCACATCATCATGAATTCGGTAAACTTTGAAAACGGCCAGAAGTTTCATCAGAGCGCCAGGGAAATGCAGCAGGCAAAGGAGTACAGCAACCAACTCTGCCGGGAGTACGGCTTGTCCTTCACCGAGAGCAAGGCAGATCCGTTCCGTATTCCTGCTTGGAAGAAACGGCTGTGCCGTACCATTAAGGAAGCTATGGAGAACTGTGCTACCCGTGAGGAGTTCATCGCATTCATGGCAGAGTACGGCTACAAGGTGCGATGGGAGCCGAATCAAAAATACATCACCTACACTACACCGGAGAATGTCCGATGCAGAGACAATAAGCTCTTCGACCAGACGCTCCTGCGCAGCAGCATGGATGCCTACTTCGATATGGGCGGCTGCGAGTATCTGGAAAGCCGCATCGATGCCACCGAGTACGGTGAACTCCTGCCTACGGTGGACGATGCCGTCTGCGGTTTGATCTCCATTCTGGATGCGATGAACACTGGCGATAATGATCGGTTCCATCTGGAAACGCTGCATCACAGTAAGCAGGAGATCCAGCGCATTCTGGAACGTGGCGGCAAGATCGACCGCACGGTGGAATACGCCGTAGATGACGAAGATGAACAATACGAGCAGTACCACGGGTTTTCTATGCGGATGTAATGACGAACAATTCCAAAGTTCTGATAGCTATTTCCGCAAAAGTGTGGTAGTTGTTTGTGTTGCAAAAAGAAATTGAATCCAAAGGAAGTGAAATACATGGCAAAACGAAGACCGGCTGGCGATGGCATGGTGCGAAAGCGTGACGATGGACGCTGGGAAGGGCGCATCGTCATCGGCCACAAGGAAAATGGCGAACCGCTGTTCCGCCATGTCTACGCCAAGACGCAAAAGGCCCTGCTGGACAAGCTGCACCAGAACATCGAGTGCTATCGGGATGTGGAGCTGACCGAGGACAGCCGCATGACGCTGGGCCAGTGGCTGGACCGCTGGCTCACGGAGTACAAGGCGGGTACGGTGCGGCCCGGTACCCTCGAGGGCTACCGCCGCTATATCGAATACTACATCAAGCCGCAGCTGGGCGACAAGCAAATCTCCCTCATCTCTCAGCAGGACATCCAGCGGATGTACCGCCGCCTGAAAACAGAGGGACGTATCCACGAGCATCCCGAGATGGGGCATCAGCTCTCCGACTCCATGGTGCGCCACATCCATTCCACACTCCACGCCGCGCTGAAAGACGCAGTGCAGGCGCATGTCATTCCCAGGAACCCCACCGAGGGGACAACGGCGCCCAAACCCAACTACAAGCCCAAGCGTATCCTCACCCGCGCGGAGCTGGATGTCTTCCTCAAGGTAGTGGAGCAGGACGAGGTGTGGCATGACTTCTTCCAGACGGAACTGATGACCGGCCTGCGCCGCGGCGAGATCTGCGGTCTGCAGTGGAGCGACTTCGATGGGAATACCGGTACGCTGAAGGTATGCCGAACCCTGCACAGCCAGCGGAAGGGCGAATACACCGTCGGCGAGACGAAGACCAATCAGGGCATGCGCACCATCATCCTGCCGCACAGTGTGACTGAAATCCTGCGGCGGCGCAAGGCGGATACCATCAGTCAATGGATATTCCCCGACCCGGTGAAGCCGGAGGATCCAGTCGATCCCAACGCGGCCTATCGCCACATGAAAACGCTCCTTCAGCGGGCGGGGCTGCCCAGCATCCGCTTCCATGATCTGCGTCACACCTTCGCCACCCACGCCCTTACCAGCGGAGTGGATGCCAAGACGCTGTCCAGCATCCTGGGTCACACCAATGCGTCGTTCACGCTGGACACCTACACCCATGTCACATCAGATATGCAAAAGCAGGCTTGCGGCATCGTAGGCGGCTTCATGGAAGATATCTTCGGAAAGGAGTTGAAACCGTGGCAAGAAAACGAAAAGCCGGAGACGGAACAGTAAGGCAGCGCAAGGATGGTCGGTGGGAGGGGCGCATTGTTATTGGCTACGATGATAACGGCTATCCCAAAACGAAAAATGTTCTCGCTAAAACGAAGAAGGAGTGCCTTGAAAAACTCCAAAAGCTCAAGGAGGATTACGGCGGACTGAAGCCGGAGAAGGTGCGGCCTGAGATGCCCTTCGGGGACTGGCTGACATACTGGTACGAGAATCACTCCAAGCCAAAGATCCGCCCCACCACGCAGGAAACCTATGAGAGCCGCATCCGCTTGCACATCATCCCGGAGATCGGAGACATTCCACTGAACAAGCTGACGCAGAATGACCTACAACAGTTCTACGGTCGGCTCAAGAAAAGTGGCCGGAAGCGCTTCACCGACAAGTACGGCGAAGGGCTGTCCGACCGAATGGTGCGTATGTGCCACGCCACCTGCCGCTCGGCGCTGGAGAAAGCGGTGCAGGATGGGCTGATTCGTGTGAACCCGGCCCTCGGCTGCAAGCTGCCGCCGAAGAAGGCGCGGGAGATGCAGGTGCTGACACGAGAAGAGTTGCAGCGATTCCTCATTCAAGCGAAGTTTGAGGGCTACTACGAAGTGTTCCTTCTGGACTTAGCCACCGGCCTGCGCCGTGGCGAGCTCATGGCGCTGCAGTGGGATGACCTGAACTTCAAAACCGGCGTACTAAACGTGAACAAGCAGGTCTACGATGTGCGGGGCCAACTTCAAATCAGCACGCCCAAGACGAAGAACTCCGTCCGCAAGATCGTCCTGCCGCCCGCGGTGGTGGCGGTGTTGCGGGAGTACAAAAAGACGGTGGACTCCCGCTGGATGTTCCCGTCCCCAGTGAAGGAGGACTGCCCCATCACCCCCGGCGTAGTGCGCCGCAGACTGCAGCTCATCTTGGAACACGCAAGGTGCAAGCATGTGCGCTTCCATGATTTGCGTCACACATTTGCAACGCTGGCACTGGAGAACGGCATGGATGTGAAAACACTCTCCGCCATGCTGGGGCATGTGTCGGCGGCCACCACGCTGGACATCTACACCCACATTACCGATGATATGCAGCGGGCAGCCGCCGAAAATATTGACCGCGGCATCGGCAAAGCAGCGCCGCAGGAGGACGCTTCAGAGCCGGGGCAGGAAACTGCCCCAGCCCAGGTGGAAAAGCCGAGTATGACCGACTTCAAGCCCTATGTGGGCCGCAAGCGCAGGTCTGGCACCGGCTGCGTTACCGAGATCAACGACCACCTCTTTGAAGGACGCTATTCTCCCAAATGGCCCGATGGCAAGAAACACGCCCGCAATGTCTACGCCCACACCCGCGAAGAGTGCGAGGAAAAACTGAAAGTGTTGATCGTGGAGATGAAGGCAGAGATTGCGGAGACGCAGCGACTGATGGATTTGGGCGAAGGCGATGGGCGGCCAACAGAGGGAAAGAAGGGCAAGCGGGCGAGAAAGAAAGAGTAAGTGGCGAGAAGGAGCAGGGCTGGAGAAGGCAGAAATCTCCAGCCCTGTTTCTTCGACTTTTATTCAAAATTAGCAGGTACATCTTTTATGGCTTGTTTTTTTACTTGGTGCGGACAATTATTACATACCTTAAAAAAGTTTGGGTATTTTCCCTTTTTTACTTTCTTGCAATCAAAGCAGTAAAACTGGGTTTTCTTATGATTTGCTTCATACAGTTGACGTGCGTTCCTAATCTGCTCAAATTCAAGTTCGCCGATAATTACAACATCATTGACTCCGCCTTTAATTTGAACAACATTTTTATGTATTGTATCATACGGACCAGTAACTCGAGAATCTCCATATTTTGATGTGTTAGCTTGGACTATAAGGCAATGGAGATCGCGAGATGTTGACTCTACAATACTTGAAAAATAATTTGTATCCTTGTTCAATTGCGGGACAAAAAGAGCATCGACTTTAGACTTCAAACTCGCTCTTGAGTAGATGTCCGTAAATTCAAAACATAGAATTGTACTATACCTTATTCCATTAGAACAAATTACATAATACAATGGACGTTCAGGATTTGAAATGCGATACCCAAGTTTATAAAGGCAATCTTTTTCTTCTGGAGCATAGAAGTTCTTTTCACGGAATAGCGCAATTGTATTTACAAAGCCATTATTGTTACATGGTTGAATAATGGTTGTGCAATTAAATGCTCGATTCGCATTTCGAATATATCGCAATCCCGCAATAATAGATACATTATTTTTCTGTGAAAACCGGGTTAAGTCTTTTAACCAAACTATTGGAATAAAGAATTCTGGAAATGTGATAAAATTAGCACCTTCTTTTACCGCGGCATTAGCCATACGGAACAGTTGTTCTTTATCGCGAATTGTCATTTTGTGTGCGGGGTCTACCAATGACTGCAGCGCATCAGCTTCGCTGACTGTGGTATTGGCCAAACCGACATAGTATTTGGAAGGAACATCATTTAATATACTAACATTGACTAAATTTATGTTGACGCCCAATAGTTCCATGCTATTTTGCTTTGCAACGCTTTCTGTTGTGAAGCGTTGTACACTGTTAAGCTGTGCGTATCTTTTCCAAATTGCTTCAATGTCGCTTTTGCCATTAAAATTCTTTTTTTCGTTTTGCGTCGATTGCATAAAATAATAAATAAAAAGTTCATCCAAATGGATAAAGCGTGGAGTCCAAAAAAGGCGTTGCGTATCTAAAGAAAATACACCGGAATCACTCCAAGGCTCCTTTTGAATTTCCAAAAAAGAGCGCGTAGCAATTTGATCAAAAGGCAAATAATTGAGTAGCGGGAAAGAAATCAAGTTGTGATTAAAGATGTTGCTTTTTCTGAATTTTTTTGCTAACTCAATATTTTTCTTTTGGGCCGAAACCGTAGCCTTCCAACGATAATCTAATGCCATCGCCATGGCGATAGAAGTTCCAAGTCGGTCCTTGAGATCCCTTTTTAGCCGCCTAAAGATAGTAGCTTTCTTTTTGCTATAAATTTCTTTGGAATCCAACAAGTCGAATGTAAGTTTGTAATCAATATAATAGACTATATCACGGTAAAATCTTTGCGCAAGTGGATCTCGTTTCTGTTCGTCATCACTTAAGACTTTTAATTGAAGAATCAATTCAAAAACCGATGTCCAACTTCCCATAAATTCTATGGCAGAACTACCACTATAGAATTCCAAAAGGTCATTGATGAATTTTTCGATTTTCCCCCTATCTTGTTCAGCTATGTAGGTATTTTTCAAAAGTTGCTTCATCGAAGTGATACTCCTTGATGCAGCGTAATTGTTGCTTTGCAGAATTCCTATGTCGCGAATTTTTGTGCTCCCACCAACACTATTAAAAAAATAAGCAATATCATTGAAATGATTTTTAATTACATCGAATTCAGGAAGTAAATTGGCTTCACTGGAATTATCTCGAATTTGTTTTTCGGCAACCTCAATCAAAACATTCGAAGCATTTTGCTCAAAGAAAAAACAGTTTATTTTCTCTCGTTGAATTGCGATAGACTCAAATCCGACAAAGGTGAAATCCTCATTTTGAATAGAAATTTCCTTCCTGATTAAACCCTTTTCCTTTAACAAATTGCAGACATAGTTTTGTGTAACGTTATTAGCCTGGACTTCTGCGGGAATAATGATAATCATGTCATCAACATATCTACCATAATGCGTGGGGTTAAGAGCAAATTTAATTCTCTGATCAAATGCATACAAATATAGTTCCCTAAGTAAGATGGGGCTTAAGAGACCTATAGGAAAAATCGTTGCATTATTCTTAATATTAATGCCTTTCTTATATTTTGAAATTAATTTTGTGTATGATAAATAAAGTTTCTCCTCTACATGGCTTATGAAAGAAATCTCACTTAATCGAGAATCATCGCTTAAAAGGGCACTTAACGAATCAAACTCAAAACGAACGGAATAGTAAAAACTTTTTAAATCCAAGCTAATCATGAGCTGATTCTGAACCTGTAAACCTTGGCGTAGTTTCGAAAATGCGTCTTTTTGCCATCGAGAATAATTTTCATAATATGGTTCAAAGCATCGGTTGGACTCCCAATCAATACCCTCATATAGGTCATCTTGATTAAAATAAAAAACACTTGCCTTGAACTTCCCGGCATAGGAACATGCCTGGGTTCCATATTTTTTGTTGCTGATTTTAGCTATACACAATGTCCAAAGACAGTCGAGTATCAACAATTCAATTGGCACATCAATAAAAAAATTGACTTTGGCAATATTTTTATGGTGGTCTATAGTTCCGACAATTGTCGAAGTAGGCGCGGAAGCTGCAACAAGTCTCTTTGGGAAGACCCTATAGTCCAGTTGATTAATCAGTTCCTCAAAATATGCCGAATTTTCGGATATAAGTGCTTTGGCCAGAACATCAAATGTCTGTTGGAAACATCCATCATCAGATTCGAATTCGGCAATTTTCTTTTTAATGAACAGCAGAGTTTTATCGTAAAAATAGTAAGACTTTAGCTTTTTATATGCGCCTTGCAACATAGATTTCATCTGTTCGTATGTATAACGCATATATACTACCTCTTTCGGACACGCCACTGGAATATAACGAAATATAAAGTCTGACCTGCACGGTAAAATAGCGAGACCATATAAAAATATAGCCTTGCATCTGCCTTGGTAGTTCAGAAACTCTTTATGATATTATACTGTACTTCAGCAAAAATTACAATATTAAGTCTGCGCTTGTCAAAAAGGCATGTTAAGAATGACAAACTCAATGTTTGCGCCGCAATAGACAAAGAATAAGAAAAAACCCTCTGAAATCAACGATTTCAGAGGGATTTTGGTCCGAGTAGTGCGGCTCGAACGCACGGTCTCCTGGTCCCAAACCAGGCGCGATACCAACTTCGCTATACCCGGATATTCAATTTCTGCCATGATACCACAGCGAGGGGTAAAAATAAAGTTTTTTCTGTCTGTGGTCATTCCTGTGGTCAAAACCGCTTTTGTGCCGTTTTCTGCAACCGGGGGAAATCCCGCAAACAAAGGCGTCACAAGGCTTTGCGGCGTTTCGCCTCACCCTATCCCGGATACAACCACGGCACTCCCAAAGCAAGCGCGCTACCAACTGCGCTACACCCCGATAGTTATTAAATTGTGGTCGTGTAAGTGGTCAAATCTGTGGTCAAACACATTTTTGACCGCTTTTTTTCATTTTCCGAACCGCCCGAAATCCGCACGGTTGAAGGGTTTTCGGCGGTTTTCGCTTTCGTGCGGTGCGAACACCGTCTATGCTCCCAAGCAGGCGCGCTACCAACTGCGCTACACCCCGATATATTTGATTTTTTACTTTGTCAATCCTGTGAATTTCGATATAACAGTACGCTGCGCTTCCCTCAAAAACATAGTCGCACTGCTCGCTTGGAGCGCGTCGCATTGCTCGTTGTTTTTTCACCTCAAAGCTTCGCCTGAATCGTCCGCAGGACGCGGCGAACCTCTTCGCCCAACTGCGCTACACCCCGATATATTTGATTTTTTACTTTGTTATTCTTGCGAAACACAGCATAACAATCCGCTGTTCGCACGAAAATGTATTGAATTCCAGCTGAATGCTTAGATATTATACATTTTTAAACTTTGTTTGTCAACGCCGACTATTGCTATTTTGCTTTAACGGTTGTATTATAAATTCGGTGAATGAAATGAACAAAGAACTTACGCGCGAAATGATCAAATATTTAAACGGAGACGTAAAACGCATTAACCATATGCTTAAGGTGCGTGCTTTTTCCGAACTGATTGCCGACGGAGAAAAAACAGACGGAAAAATAAAGGATATTTTACTTTCTGCTGCCGCGGTGCACGATATCGGAATACATATCTGTGAGGAAAAATACGGCAGTACGGCAGGCGCTTATCAGGAAAAGGAGGGACCGAGTGAAGCTCGTAAGCTTATGACCTCTCTCGGCTTTTCTAAGGACGATATTGAACGTGTGTGTTATCTTGTGGCGCATCACCACACATATACCGATGATATGTCACCGGATTACAGAATTTTGATTGAAGCGGATTTTATCGTAAACGCATTTGAGGATTCGCTCGACAAAAAAGCCGTAAGTGCGGCAAGAAAAAATATTTTCAGAACGGAAACAGGCAAAAAGCTGTTGGACGAAATGTATTTGGAGAAGCATTGTGAAGAATAATATCGGATTTATTTGCCCCGTGTGCAAAAAGCCACTTGTAAAAAACGAAAAAAGTTATATTTGCGAAAACAGACATAATTTTGATATTGCAAAGAGCGGTTATGTCAATTTGCTGACGGGCAGCAGTCGAAAAAATCACGGTGATAATCGCCTTATGACGGATTCGCGCAGAGGATTTTTGTCCAAAGGATATTATGAGCCGCTGAGACGTGCTCTGTGCGATACAGTACAGAAGTACGCCGCCCAAAAGGGAAATGTGCTTGACTGCGGCTGCGGCGAGGGGTATTACACAAAGGCTGTTGCCGATGTGTTGCCGCTTTCTTCGGTTTTCGGTACGGATATTTCCAAGGACGAGCTGACCGTTGCCGCAAAACGCGCCAAAAATGTCGATTTTGCGGTGGCGAGTTCTTTTTCTCTTCCATTTGCGGATTCGAGCATCGATATTTTACTCGAAATTTTTTCGCCGTACTGCGGTGCCGAATTTAAAAGAGTATTGAAAAAAGATGCTGCTTTTATAATGGTGATACCGCTTGAAAATCATCTGTGGGAGTTAAAGTGCGCCGCATATGATACACCTTATAAAAATGAGGTTTCGGACACATACCTTGACGGCTTTGATTTTACAGACAGAATTGACGTAAAATACAAATTCGATTTAAATTCAGGCGAGGATATATCTTCTCTTTTTAAAATGACTCCTTACTATTACAAAACCGGAGTTAAAGAACAAAAGAGGGTAGAGGAGCTGGAAAAGCTTTCGGTTAGTGCCGAATTCGGTATACTTGTCTACCGCAAAATATGATGTTGCAGTTTTTTGAAATATAAAGTATAATAATGCTTGTAATAAAAACAGGGGTGTGAATGTCTTGGAAAAAAACAAGGTTAAAGTAACTATTGCCGGAGTTGACTATGCTCTCACGACTGAGGAGACTCCCGAATATACTACTATGCTCGCTGCCGAAATCGACGAAAAGATGAAAGAGCTTCGCGCTGTAAATCCGTTTATTTCAACGAATCAGGCGGCTGTTTTGATAGCGCTTGATTATGCCAACAGTGCTAAAAAGGCAGAGCAGAGTGCCGATAATCTCCGTGCCCAGATAAAGGATTATCTTGAGGATGCGTCTCAGTCGAAGTCCGAAAGAGACTTCTATAAGCGTGAGATAGACCGCCTTAAAACAGAGCAAAAAGCCGGAGCGGCGCAGATAAATCTGTTCTCTTCCGAAAAAGAGCCGGATTCCGCTAAATGATAAAGCCCGAGATATTGGCTCCCGCAGGCAGCTTTGAAGCATTAACTGCCGCGGTAAGAAGCGGAGCGGACGCCGTGTATTTCGGCACCGGCAACTTTAACGCGCGCAGAAACGCCTCGAATTTTTCGGGGGACGATTTGCAGCGCGCGGTGGATTTTTGCCACGAAAGAAATGTTAAAGTTCATATAACCTTAAATACTCTTGTTAAAGACAGTGAAATGTCGGAGCTTAAGGAAAGCGTTAGGCGTATCTGCAAAAGCGGTGCAGATGCGCTTATTTTGCAGGACCTCGGCGTTTTGCGCGTCGTAAAGGATATTTGTCCCGATATAGAGCTGCACGCCTCCACCCAAATGTCGGTGGGAACGTTGGACGGCATACGTAATCTTGCCGATTTAGGATTCTCAAGAGCTGTTTTGCCTCGCGAATTATCAAAAGACGAGATTAAATATCTGTGCGAAAATTCGCCGATTGAGCTTGAAATGTTCGTCCACGGGGCGCTTTGTATGTGCGTTTCCGGGCAATGTCTCTTGAGTGCGTTTTTAGGGTCGCGAAGCGGCAACCGCGGTCTGTGCGCTCAGCCCTGCCGACTTCCTTTTGCGGCGGAAAACGGAACGGGGCATGATTTGAGTTTAAAGGATTTATCGCTTATCGAGTACGCACCGATACTGTCAAAAACGGGAATATCGTCATTTAAGATAGAAGGCAGAATGAAACGCCCCGAGTATGTCGCAGCCGCTGTTACGGCTCTGAAAAATTCGCTGTCGGGGGAGTATTCAAGCGAGAATTCCGAAGATCTTTGCTCCCTGTTTTCACGCTCCGGATTTACAAAGGGATATTACGAAAATGCTCTGGGCAGAAATATGTTCGGTTTCCGCGAAAAGGAAAATGTAACCTCTGCTACTGCCTCGCTTCTCAAAAAATATGAGCGTATTTACGAAAAAGAGCGTGCGGTTTACAGGGTGCATTTTGTTCTCTCTGTGAAATCCGATAAGAAAATCAGCCTTACGGCTTCCGCAAATGATTTAAGCGTTACTGTTTTATCCGAAAGCTTGCCGCAAAAAGCCGTAAACAGACCTTTTACCGAAGAAGAGGCTCTTTTGAGACTTAAAAAATGCGGCGGAACCGTATTTTCATTCGGCGATGCCGACATCTGTATAGACGACGGCTTGAGCGTGTCGGCGGCAGAAATGAATGCGCTCCGCAGGGAGGCTCTGCTTCGCCTTGCCGAACGGCTTAAAGAACGAGCACCGTACCGCATAAACAAAGCTAATATTATTTTTCAAAATCGCAAGCCGAATAAAAAGCCGCAGACGTATATTTCGTTCCGCGATACATCCGCCATTCCCCAAAATGTGGAATGTGATAAGCTTTTTATTCCGCTGTCTTCAAAGCCGGAGCTTTTTGAAAAGTATTCCGCAGGTGCCGTTTTGCCGAGGGGTATATTCGGTAATTTTGACGAGATTGTAAAGAGGCTTATAAAAAGCGGCGCAAGGTATGCCCTTTGCAATACGCTCGATTCGGTTGCAGCGGCAAAAAAGGCGGGTGTTCAGATAATAGGCGGACCGTTTTTAAATATTTTTAACTCGGTTTCTCTGTCCGAAATTCAAAAGCTCGGAGCGGCGGAATGTGTGCTCTCATATGAAATGACTTTGAAACAGCTGACTGCGCTTGAGGGAGAATGTCGGCGCGGTGTTTGCGTTTACGGCAGAGTACCGCTTATGCTCACAAGAAATTGTCCGGTAAAAAACGGGAAAAGCTGTCGCGAGTGCGGCGGAAAATCCTTTTTACGCGACAGAAAGGGCATTGAATTTCCGGTCCGCTGTACAAATGGATTTTCCGAACTGTTCAATTCAAGACCCATATATATGGCAGACAGAATGAGCGAAGTCAAAAACGCGGATTTTGTGCTTTTGGAGTTTACAACCGAGGATAAAGAACAGATAAGCTCTGTACTCAAAGCATATCAAAACGGTTCTTCGCCCGAAATTGAATTTACACGCGGACTTTTGTATCGCGGCGTGGAATAAAAGCAAAGAATTTTTTATGTGTAAAAATAAAACGGAGCCGTAAAACCATACGTCTTGGCTGAGTGCTTATAAGGCAGTATTGCTTCAAAATAACATCTTTTTGCATAACCCCTCAGATAAGCCCAAACTTATCTGAGGGGTGCATTTTCTTGTATCAAAAATATATCATTTTGAAGTGCTTCGCAGTTTCATAGCTATAAAAATTTTTTATGCCGAAGTCAAGAAATGAAGCAAGGCTGTCGCCTTGCGAGGCTTTTTGACAAAAGCATAAGAGATTTTTATGCGAGAAACCAATACTTCCTTATGAACGCTCAGCCTTACAGCCCCGTTTATTTTATGATTTTTTACTTGTACTTTTCGCACAGATATTCCATAGCTTTTTTGTATCCGTCAAATCCGAGCCCTATAAAGTGCGCCTCGCACGCCATACCGGCGTATGAAATATGTCTGAATTTCTCGCGTTCGTTAACGTCCGAAATGTGTACCTCGCAAGCCGGTATGGAAACAGCCTTCAGCGCGTCGAGTATTGCAACGCTTGTGTGGGTGTATGCCGCCGGATTTATGACTATACCGTCGAATTTACCTAATGCGTCCTGTATTTTGTCTACTATATCGCCCTCGTGGTTCGATTGATAGCATTCAACCTCGGCGTGAAGCTCTGCACCCCAGACGTTTATCTGATTTATGAGGGCCTCGTAATTTCTGTCGCCGTAAATCGCAGGCTCTCTTATGCCGAGCATATTGATGTTCGGGCCGTTAATTACAAGTATTTTCATTTTGCAGCTCCTTTAAAATATTGTTTGCAACATTTTCTATCGTGTCATTTCCGTCCGCCTCAATATCACAGAATTTTCTGTAAAGCGGAAGTCTTTTTTTGAACATCTCGTTAAGATCGTTGCTCTGCGACAGCGGCCTGCCGTCTGTTGGCAGATAAGAGGTGCTGCGGTTTAAAAAGATTATCGTCCCGTTTTGTTTCAGAGCGTCGAAGTTATCATCGTTTACAACGACTCCGCCGCCTGTTGAAATTACCTTGCCGCTAAGCTTGCCCGCCGCAAGCACCGCCTCGTGCTCATATTTTCTGAAGAGCTTTTCACCGCCGTTTGCAAATATGTCGGGAATGGGTTTGCCGACGTTCTTTACTATCATTTCATCCGTGTCTATAAAGTCGCGGTTCAAGGCCTCGGCGATTTTTTTCCCGACAGTCGTTTTGCCGGAACCGGGCATACCTATTAAAATAATATTCTTCATCTCAAGTGAGAGCTTATGATATATATCGTCATTTTTACTGTCGGGTATTTTTGTATTCAAAAACAACTCGGCAGCTCTTTTGGCCTGAGCAACAAGCATTGAAAGACCGCTCAGCGCTTTGATATTTCGCTTTTCGGCGTCAAGTATCAACTTGGTCTTTTGCGGATTATACACTATATCCAGAACACCGGAAAGATTTTTAAATCCGTCAAGCGATAAAGGCGATTTCAGATTGTTCGGATACATTCCCACGGGCGTTGTGTTTACGATTATGTCCGCGTCAAAATGTCTGTCGATATTTTCGTAATTGTTTTCTCCCGAGCGTGAAATATTGACAATTTCGCGCGCTTTTTTATCCTTCAGCACCGCTATCACCGTTAAAGATGCGCCGCCGGAACCCAAAACGAGACATTTTTTGTTTTCTGCCGATATTCCGGAAACATCAATTAAATATGAAAACCCGTCGTAATCGGTGTTGTACCCCGTCAAAGAACCATCCTTTTCGGCAACTATCGTGTTAACGCTCCCTATTTTCTCGGCGGAGGGCGAAAGACGGTCGAGATAGGGGATGACGGCTTTTTTATACGGAATTGTAACATTTATGCCATCCCAATTTCTGTTTTTAAAAAAGTCGTCAAGCTCATTCTTTTGCTTCTCAAACAATCTGTATTCATAATCGCCGAGCAGAGCATGTATCTGCGGCGAAAAGCTGTGACCTAATTTTTCACCCAAAAGTCCGTACATATAAGTCTCCGTTTCAATCAGTATTTAATAAGAAGCGACAGAGTACCCGCCACTATCAGCACAAGTCCCAGAAAAGCTTTTTTTGAAAGCTTTTCTTTTAATATTATATATGAAAAGGCTACGGTTACAACGATGCTCAATTTGTCTATCGGTGCAATGATGCTTGCGGGGCCGTTTTTCAGGGCTCCGTAATAGCAAAGCCATGAGCCGCCTGTGGTGATCCCAGAAAGGGCCAAAAACAGCCAGCTCTTTTTATCAATGCCCCTAATTTCGCTCTGCTTCTTTTCCGCAAAGACCAAAATCCACGCCATCAGAAGAACAACCACGGTTCTTATCGCCGTGCCGAGATTTGATTCAACGTCCTCTATGCCGATTTTTCCGAAAATCGATGTTAAGGCCGCAAAAACAGCGGAGAACATGGCATATACAAGCGAAGCTCCACTCCTTTTGTCGGCGGAGGAATTATCTGCTTTTTTCTTTTCTATCATAAGAAATGTTCCTGTGCCGATAAGAACCATACCTATTATTTTAACTGCGGTCAGCTTTTCTCCGAGAAAAATCAGGGCAAGTATCATTGTAAGTACCGTACTTGACTTATCGATTGGAGTTACCTTGTTTACGTCGCCGAGACGCAAAGCCTTAAAATAGCAAAGCCAAGAAGCCCCGGTGGACAGTCCCGATAAAATCAAAAATATAAACATTTTGACGCTTATATCCTTTATTTCGGATGCTGATCCGACAATAAAAACCATCAGCCACGAAAACAACAGCACAACTATTGTGCGCAGAGCCGTGGCAAGATTTGAGTTGACGTTCCGTAAGCCGATTTTAGCAAGAATTGCCGTTATTCCGGCAAATCCGGCAGATAAAAATGCTAAAACGAGCCACATAAAAACACCTCTTATAAGCAGCTGTATAATTATTTGCCTGATTTTTCATTGTAAAAAAATCGCAGCGTTACGGTTTCGGTGTCATCAACGCTTGTTGCATCGGTTTTATAAGCCTTGTAACTTACAAGGCAGCCGCCGTCAGTCCATACAACGTCTATATCTCCGTTCTCGTCTGCCATATCAACGACTTTTTTTCCGTTTCCGCGAGCGGACATAAGAAAAGGGGAGTATCGTCTGTAAACGGTCATATTCCATTCGCCCGAGCCGGGTTCGCTGTCTATTATAATAGTATGGCGCTTGTCATCCGATGTGGCTTTTTTTACGGTATCGGTATATAGAATTCCGTCGATTGTAAGACCGGCAAGACAAAGCATTATACAAATTATTATCGAAAGTACTCTTAAAAAAATCCGTGCTACTTTGCTTTTAAAACGGCCTCGGTGATTTTTAACAACAAGAAAGCATAAGACCGTGAAGCTGACGGCACATACTATAATAAGTATACCAATATAAGAAATAAGCCGCTTAGAGCCTATAAAAAGCGATGCGGAAAAGACCTCAAGAAGCAGGTCCGAGAGCATAAGCAAAAACGATGCCGTTCCGATTCCGAAAAATACTTTTTCCTCCGTTCGCATAAGTGCCTCCTTTGATTTTTATATACATTATATAGTTGTCAGCTTTTGCCGTCAACACAAAATCGGCGGAAACCCCGCATCGATACGGTTTTATAAAACATTGACGCCGCAAAATGTAGAATTATTTAAAAAACACCAAAATTACGGAAAAATATTCTCTTTTTATAGTTGACAACCGCAAAAACATATAGTAAAATGTCATTAAATAATGAGTGACAACTCAAATAATTGAAATAAGAGGGATTTAATTATGAAAAAGTTCTTAGCAGTGTTGCTTTCCTTAGTGATGGCATTTTCATTCTGCCTCCCGGCTTTTGCTGAAGACACTACTGCAAGCGGCGGCGGAATCGGCGACATACTCGGCGGTATCACTCTTCCCGATGTTGATATAAGCGGAGCTGCCGATACCATTAAGCAGCTTGTCGGCATTATTATCAAAAGCAACGGCAAGATGGATGAGGCTGTTATCGCAGAGATCATTACTCTTCTCGGCAAATTGGCCGGCAATGAAAAGATTGATCCCGATACGGTTCTTAAAATACTTAACGCTCTTACCAAGGGCGGCAATTCCGGCGGAAACACTCCGAACCCCGATGTTCCGGCAGGCGGTTCTGTAAGAAGTGCTCTTGACGCACTTACCGATGACCAGAGAGATTATATTAAAGGAATTATTGACATATATCTTACAACCGATTTTGATAACAATGATTATTTAGATAAAAACGGCGAGCCTGCTTACAACCCGGAAAAGGTTACGGCTCTTATCAATGCTATGAGCAGAATGGATTATGCCGATATTCAGAAGGTTCTTGATGAACTTCATTCTTCCAAGAATGCCAAGGGCGAAGACATCCATCCCGCTTTGACAGATGAGGCTTATGAGGTTCTTACAGCCGAGGTTGTTCGTCAGGAAGAGGTTTCCAAGAACAATGCAGCAACTGCAGGCCCGACAGAGGCTACCACAAGTGCTATCGACGGCGTTAAGGGCTTCATCGGTAAGGCTTTTGAGACAATTAAGGGTCTCTTCGGCGGCGGAAACAAAGGCGGAGATTCACCCACAACTACCAAGAAGTCAACAACTTCTAAGGGCGGCTCTTCAACCACAAAGGGCAAGATTCCGCAGACCGGTGACGTTGCTCTCTTCTCAGTAGCAGGCGTAGCTGTGGCAGCAGGTATCGCTCTTATTCTCACAAAGAAGAAAAAAGAGGATAAATAATTAACCCTGTAATTATTACAAGCGGCTTTGTAAAGGCAAAGCCGCTTGATTTTTTTTGCCGGATGTATTAAAATATAAATATCTCAAGATTTAAAAGCAATATGAAAGGAACGGCACATTTTGTGCTTTTGCTTAATTTATGATACTGACGATCGATATCGGTAATACTAATATTACCTTCGGAGTGTTTGACGGCGATAAGCTGAGCTTTGTTTCGCGACTTGCTACCGAGCGTAACAGAACTGACGATCAGTTTGCCGTTGAATTTCTTGCCGTGTTTAAAATGCATGATTTGGAGCCGGCTGAAATTACCGGTGCTGTTTTAAGCTCTGTTGTTCCTGAGCTTACCGGGAAAATTAAAACAGCGGTTAATAAGGTGTGCGGCATTGAGTCTGTTATAATAGCCCCCGGTGTAAAAACAGGGCTCAATATTTTAATAGATAATCCGGCAGAGCTCGGTGCCGACCTTGTAGCAGGTGCGGTAGGAGCTATGGCGAGATATGAAATGCCCGCATTTGTCATTGACCTCGGCACAGCCACAAAAATATATGCAGTTGATGAGCATGGCGGCTATCACGGCGGCACAATAGCACCGGGTGTTGAAATCTCTATGAAAGCACTTTCGGGGCAGGCTTCTCTCTTACCGTCATTCTCACTTGCTTCTCCGCCGCATGCTTGTGCCACTAATACGATAGAGTGTTTGCAGTCGGGCATCATTTTCGGCACCGCAGATATGATTGACGGTATGCTTGACCGTTTTGCAAAACAGCTCGGTGAGCCGAAAACCATTGTTGCAACAGGTGGGCTTTCCTCCTATGTAATAGGATATTGCCGTCACAATATAATTCATGATGACAATCTTCTTTTATATGGGCTTAAAGCCATTTACGATAAAAACAGTAATTAACCGTAATTAAAAATTAAATATCTTATCCAGTTTTTACATAGTTTATTATTTTGCGTTGCATCCGCTCTGCGGAGCAGCAGCAAGGAGGATTATATATGTCAAAAACCACAAACAAGGCAAGGATGCAAAAAACCGTTCGCTTAGTCGAGTTGGCTCTCCTTACCGCAATCATCGCCGTTATGACCTTCACGCCGATAGGCTATTTGAAGCTCGGGCCGCTTGAACTGACACTTATTATGGTACCTGTTATCATAGGCGCAGTTACTTTAGGGCCTGCCGCAGGAGCCTTTTTGGGGCTCGTTTTCGGTGCATCGAGCTTTATTCAATGCTTTTCTCTGAGCGCATTCGGCGCGATACTTATTTCGATAAGCGTATTTAAAACGCTTGTTGTTTGCGTAGTTCCTCGCGTGCTTGCAGGTTGGCTCACAGGTCTCATTTTTAACGCCGTGACAAAAAAGACAAAAAAAGACGGTGCCAATTACCTTGTCGCGAGTATCTGCGGCTCGGCTTTTAATACTATCTTTTTCCTTGGATTTTTAGCTTTGTTGTTTATAAATACAACCTTTACGCCCGAGCAGTCAGCCGCTCTCGGCGGAGCTGAAAATATTCTCACCACCGTTATAGGTATAGCGGCAGGAATCAACGCTCCCATTGAGCTTGTTGTGTGCGCCGTTCTCGGTTCTGCGATAGGTAAAGGACTGTCTGTCGGACTCAAAAAAATCTAAGCAAAAATAAAGCGCTTTTAAGGATAACCCTTAAAGGCGCTTTTTCTCTCTTATAGATTATATTCTTGCTACGCCGGATTTTACGGCTGCGTCATAAACCGCTTTCGCAACGGTTTTCCCTATTCTGTCGTCAAATGCTTTCGGTAAAATGTACTCGGCGGAAAGCTCATCATCAGAGACAAGCGAAGCTATCGCTCTTGCTGCGGCTACCTTCATTTCCTCGTTTATTTCGGAAGCTCGACAGTCAAGTGCTCCGCGGAAGATTCCGGGGAACGCAAGTACATTGTTGATTTGGTTGGGATAATCGCTTCTGCCCGTGCCGACAACGGCGGCACCTGCGGCTTTTGCCTTATCGGGCAGTATTTCCGGAACAGGATTTGCCATTGGGAGTACGATGGGATTTTCAGCCATGGAAGCGACCATTTCTTCTGTTACGATTCCGGGAGCCGAAACGCCTATAAATATGTCTGCACCCTTAAATGCGTCGGCAAGTGAACCGCTCTTGTGCTCCTTATTCGTGATTTCCGCGATTTCCTTCTGTGCGGGATTCAGCTTTTCATCGCCGTCACAAATAATGCCGCGACTGTTGCACATAATTACGTTTTTAATTCCCTGACTTATGAGCAGCTTTGCAATGGCTATTCCTGCCGCGCCCGCACCGGAAAAGACGGCCGTACAGTCCTTGAGCTCTTTTTTAACGACTCTGAGCGCATTTATTATTGCTGCGGCAACAACTACCGCTGTGCCGTGCTGATCGTCATGGAAAATCGGAATATCCGTTTTTTCCTTGAGTTTGCGTTCTATTTCAAAGCATCTCGGAGCAGCAATGTCCTCAAGATTTATTCCGCCGAAGCTGCCGGCAAGAAGAGAAATGCAGTTTACAATCTCGTCAACATCCTTTGAACGCACACAGAGCGGTATGGCGTCAACGTCTCCGAATTCCTTAAAGAGAACGCATTTGCCCTCCATTACGGGCATACCGGCTTCGGGTCCTATGTCTCCGAGTCCGAGAACCGCCGTTCCGTCCGTTACAACGGCCACGGTATTCCAACGTCTTGTGAGCTCATAAGACTTGCTTATGTCCTTTTGTATTTCAAGGCACGGCTGTGCTACACCGGGTGTGTAGGCGAGCGATAGCGCGTCCTTACTGTCTGCTTTGGCGCGTGTTTTGATTTCTATTTTTCCGTGCCATTCATAATGTTTTTTGAGAGATTCCTTAGCGTAATCCATTTTTTTCAGGCCTTTCCGGCTACAGCTTTAATTAAGGCGGATGTCTTATGTAGCCTGATAAGACATTCGCGGCAGAATTATTCGGACTTTTTACGGCAAGTTAATCCAACGGTGGCGATGCATATAAAAGCACCGGCAAGAACGCAGATGAAATAGGCGGTAAAGAATTCCCTGTTAAAGAAGAATCCTAAAAGTGCCGTAAATATTGCAACAAAAATCAAATATATGCCGAATATTCTGCACAGCTTTTTTGTATCGAAATTATTCCTCAGCTCATTATCGGGCGAGGCGCTTCCGACGACAAAATTCTCCGCTTTGCCGCTTACCATCGGAATTCCAAGTCCCAAAAAGAGCAAACCTATTGCTATTGAAATTACCTTCATTACCCATCAACCTCTACTTTTGTATACGCACTTAAAATCTATTTTAACATTTTTGCTTTTTGTTGTAAATGTGCAATCTAAATAAAAACCATGGAATTTGGGCTGAGGATATTCATCTTGCGGCACAGTAGTGGCATTTCGTCTCGGATTCTGATATTTTAAGCAAGCGAAAGCCCGGCACAAAGCATCGGCCGAAAAAACGATTGTAAAATCGTACAAAAACCGCCGCGCCGAACCGCTTAATTTGTTTATGGCTATAAATGTTAAAATAATAACAATTTACCATTGACAAACATTTAACAATAAGCTATGATTTTATCAGTAAGTAATTACTGATAGTGAGGTCAAAGATATGCGAGAGCAGGCTTTGCCTGTCCGTGAAATATCAAGGCAGGCACTTTATAGATTACCTTTTTATTTGTCATATCTCAAAAAGGCGGAGGCTGACGGGGTATTGTATATATCCGCGCCGAAGGTGGCGGCAGACCTTGACCTTAATGAGGTTCAAGTAAGAAAGGACATTGCAAAGGTAAGCTCCTGTGCGGGGAAGCCTAAAATCGGGTATGAGACCGCGAAGCTTATAAAGGATTTGGAAAAATTCCTCGGCTACGACAACACAACCGATGCCGTTGTAGTAGGAGTCGGAAGCCTCGGCAGCTCGCTTTTACATTACGACAGATTTTCCGAATGCGGGTTTCGTATAGTTGCGGGATTTGACGCGGTAAACTTTGACGAAGAGCCGTTCAAAAAGGAAAAGCCCGTCTTTCCCATGCGAAAGCTCGGCGAGCTTTGCGAAAGACTCAAGGTGCATATGGCGGTTATAGCTGTGCCGGCGGACAGTGCTCAGGCTGTTTGCGACGAGCTTGTCAAAAGCGGAATACTTGCAATTCTTAATTTCACTCCGGTTCATCTTACAGCAGGTCCGGGCATACTTATACAGAATATGAATATTGCTTCGGCTTTGGCGGTTCTTTCCTCTCATATCAGAAAAGAACTTTTGTAAATTTTGTAATATCTGAAAAGGAGATTATATACCTATGGAAACTCAAAACAAGCATGAGATTGTCGATTCGGTAGAAAAACTCGAAGCCCTTCTCGCAAGAGTCAGAGAGGCAGAAAAGATTTTTGCGACTTATTCTCAGGAGCAGGTCGATAAGATCTTTAAAGCGGCGGCTATCGCAGCAAACAAAGCGAGAATCCCGCTTGCTAAAATGGCTGTTGAAGAGACGGGAATGGGCGTAGTCGAAGATAAGATAATCAAAAACCACTATGCCGCAGAATATATCTACAATGCATATAAAAATACAAAGACCTGCGGTGTAATAGAGGAAGACAGCGCGTTTGGTATGAAAAAGGTTGCAGAGCCGATAGGCGTTGTTGCGGCGGTTATCCCCACCACCAACCCTACATCTACCGCAATTTTCAAGACCTTGATTTGTCTTAAAACCAGAAACGGCATTATTATAAGCCCACACCCGAGAGCGAAAAAGTCCACAATAGAGGCTGCAAAAATCGTTCTTGAAGCGGCAGTTAAAGCCGGTGCTCCGGAGGGCATAATAGGCTGGATAGACGTTCCGTCGCTTGATATGACAAATCTTCTTATGCAGGAGGCCGATATAATACTTGCTACGGGCGGCCCCGGAATGGTTAAAGCCGCATATTCGTCGGGCAAACCGGCTCTCGGCGTCGGTCCGGGCAATACCCCCGCAATTATTGATGATACCGCCGACATAGTTTTGGCTGTAAACTCCATAATCCATTCGAAAACCTTTGACAACGGTATGATTTGTGCTTCCGAGCAGTCGTGCATCGTACACGAAAAAATATATAAAAAGGTTAAGGACGAATTTTTATATCGCGGTTGCTATTTCCTTAAAAAGGATGAGCTTGATAAGGTAAGAAAGACAATTATCATAAACGGCGCGCTTAACGCAAAGATAGTCGGTCAGCCGGCATATAAGATAGCTGCACTCGCAGGCGTTACAATCCCCGAAACAACAAAGGTCTTGATAGGTGAGGTCGAGAGTGTTGACATTTCCGAGGAATTTGCTCACGAAAAGCTCTCGCCCGTGCTTGCCATGTATAAGGCTAAGGACTTTGAGGACGCACTTTCAAAGGCTGAGCATCTTATAGCCGACGGCGGCTACGGTCACACCTCATCCGTATATCTTAATGCTGTTACCGAAAAGGATAAGCTTGCCGAATTCTCCGAGAGGATGAAAACCTGTCGTATACTTGTTAATACACCTTCTTCACAGGGCGGTATCGGTGACCTTTACAACTTCAAGCTTGCTCCGTCGCTTACACTCGGCTGCGGTTCTTGGGGCGGCAACTCGGTTTCCGAGAATGTCGGCGTAAAGCATCTCATCAATATCAAAACTGTTGCAGAAAGAAGGGAAAATATGCTTTGGTTCCGCGCTCCGCAGAAAGTATATTTCAAAAAAGGCTGCCTTCCCGTTGCTCTCAATGAGCTTCGTGACGTTATGGGTAAGAAAAAGGCATTTATAGTAACTGACTCGTTCCTTTATAATAACGGTTATACAAAGCCTGTTGAGGATAAGCTTGACGAGCTTGGTATTCAGCACACTTGCTTCTCGGAGGTTGCTCCCGACCCGACTCTCCAGTGCGCTCGTAAGGGTACCGATATGATGCGTCATTTTGAGCCCGATACAATTATCGCAATCGGCGGCGGTTCCGCAATGGATGCAGCAAAAATTATGTGGGTAATGTATGAGCATCCGGATGTTGACTTCTCTGATATGGCTATGGACTTTATGGATATCCGCAAGAGAGTTTATACATTCCCGAAGATGGGTGAGAAAGCATATTTCATAGCTGTACCCACCTCGGCAGGTACAGGCTCGGAGGTTACTCCTTTCGCAATAATCACAGATGCCGACACCGGCGTTAAATGGCCGCTTGCCGACTATGAGCTTATGCCCAATATGGCAATAGTCGATGCCGATATGATGATGAATGCTCCGAAAGGCCTGACTTCGGCTTCAGGTATCGACGCCGTTACACACTGCCTTGAGGCTTATGCTTCGGTAATGGCTACCGATTACACCGACGGTATTGCAATTCGCGCTCTTCAGATGATATTTGAATATCTTCCGAGAGCATATGATAACGGCCCCAATGACCCTGTAGCACGTGAAAAGATGGGCAATGCTGCTACTATGGCAGGTATGGCTTTTGCCAACGCTTTCCTCGGCGTATGCCACTCCATGGCACATAAGCTCGGCGCATTCCACCATCTTCCTCACGGTATAGCCAACGCTCTTTTAATAGATTATGTTCTTCGCTTCAATGCCGCCGAGGTTCCTACGAAGATGGGTACCTTCCCGCAGTATGACCATCCGCACACACTTGAAAGATATTGTGAGGTTGCCGACGCTCTCGGTGTAAAGGGCAAGAATAACGAAGAGAAGCTTGACAATCTTATTAAGAAAATAGACGAACTCAAGGACCGCATAGGAATTAAGAAGAGCATCAAGGAATACGGCGTTGATGAAAAATACTTCCTTGACACACTTGACCAAATGGTTGAACAGGCATTTAACGATCAGTGCACGGGTGCTAACCCCAGATATCCGCTTATGAGCGAAATCAAAGAGATGTACCTTAAAGCATATTACGGTAAATAAGGGAGGATTATTTTATGGAACTCAAAAAAGTTATTGCAGTCAGAACAGCAAAAACAGTTTACAGAGACGGTGACAAAGCCATTAAGGTTTTCGGTGACGAATACAAAAAATCCGATATTTTAAACGAGGCCTTGAATCAGGCGCGTGTTGAAGAAACCGGCATTCCTATGCCGAAGCTCATAGAGGTTTGCAAGCTTGACGGCAAATGGGCAATTGTTTCAGATTATATCGAAGGCAAAACTCTTCAGCAGCTTATGGACGAAAATCCTGCTAAGACAGAGGAATATCTTGACCTCTTTGTTGATATTCAAATGAGCATTTTGGCTAAGACCTGCCCTATGCTCAACAAGCTCAAGGATAAAATGCAGGGTAAAATATCTCAGACCGACCTTGACGCAACAACACGTTATGACCTTCACACACGTCTTGCCGGTATGCATACCCATAACAAGGTTTGCCACGGTGATTTCAGACCGAGTAACATTATTATCGGCAATGACGGCGTGAATTACGTAATTGACTGGGCGCACGTAACACAGGGTAACGGAGCGGCCGATGCCGCAAGAACGTATCTTCTTTTCTGCCTCAGAGGCGATCAGAAGCTTGCCGATAAGTATCTCGATTTGTTCTGCAAAAAGACCGATACCGCGAAGCAGTATGTTCAGAAATGGCTTCCTATCGTAGCGGCTTCGCAGAGCGTGAAGGGGAACCCCGAAGAGAGGGATTTCCTCTTGAGATGGGCAGATGTAGTAGATTACGAATGATTCTTTTCGGCGATTTTTCGCGATAAATTCACTTTGCTCGCCCTCTTGCGTACCTTAGTACGCGTCGGGGCATGCAAAGCAAATTTCTCATCGAATCTCGCCGAAAATAATACTTTGAGGTTTGATTTTCCGCGATAAATTCACTTTGCTCACCCTCTTGCATACCTTAGTACGCGTCGGGGCACGCAAAGCAAATTTCTCATCGAATCTCGCCGAAAAAATACTTTAAGGTTTGATTTTTCGCGATAAATTCACTTTGCTCACTCTCTTGCGTACCTTAACAGGCGCCGGGAGAGTCTGAACAAATCTCGCTAAAGTTGTGCTTAAAACAAAAAAATAACTACAAACAGGTACGGCTTGAATACTTCTTTCCGTACCTGTTTGCGAAATAAGAATTTTCCGAAAAAAACCTATATACTTTTTATTTAAGTTTTGGTAAAATGAATTAAAGTAAAACTCATATACAAAGTTTTACGGGAAAGGGATTGTAATAATATGAAAGTAGTAGTTTGCATCGGCAGCTCCTGCCACCTTAAGGGTTCGCGTGAAGTCGTTGAAAAGCTTCAGAACCTCATAAACGACAATGACCTGAAAGACAAAGTCACTCTCAGCGGAAAGTTTTGTATGGGTAACTGCCAAAACGGCGTCAGCGTTACCGTAGACGGGGAGCTGTTCTCCGTTTCTCCCGATACCGTTGAGGAATTCTTTAAAACCAACGTGCTCGACAAACTGTCATAAAAATCTTGCGTCGCAAGGAAAAAGGTGTATAATATGGCGGGGTACATAAAGCTTAAAAAATCAAACTGTAAAAACTGCTATAAATGCATCAGGAATTGTCCTGTCAAATCTATCAGTTTTTCGGCCAATCAGGCGCAGATCGTTGAGGATGAGTGTATTCTTTGCGGTATGTGCTTTGTCGCGTGTCCGCAAAATGCCAAAATCATACGCGACGACGTCTATAAGGCAAAGGAATTATTATCCGGTGACAGTGAGGTCTATGTTAGCCTTGCGCCGTCGTTTATTGCCAATTACGACGTGTCGTTTACCGCGATGAAAAAAGCACTTATGTCGCTCGGCTTTGCCGGCGTTGAAGAAACGGCGGTCGGAGCCGCAATGGTAAAGGACGAGTACGACAGAATAGTTGACGGTGAAAAGCAGGATGTTGTCATTTCGACCTGCTGTCATACCGTAAATCTCTTGGTACAAAAGCATTTCCCCGATGTAATACCCTATCTTGCCAAAGTGGTATCCCCAATGCAGGCGCATTGTACGAAACTTAAAAAAGAGCATCCGGGGGCTAAAACAGTATTTATAGGTCCGTGCATATCAAAAAAGGCAGAGGCCGAGGAGTATCCCGGCACGGTTGACTGTGTGCTGACATTTGAAGAGCTTTCCGGTTGGCTTGCCGAAACCGATACTGTTTTGGCGCAGGAGCCTGATGATGACGGAGTTGAAAAGGGAAAAACGAGGTTTTTCCCGACCTCCGGCGGAATTCTCAAAACAATGCTTTGTGATAACGACGATTACACGTATATGTCGATTGACGGTATGTCGTCTTGCATCCATGCCGTAAAGGATATTGAAAAAGGTAATATACACCATTGCTTTATAGAGATGTCTGCGTGTCCGGGGAGCTGTATAGGCGGTCCGGCTATGGAGAAAAATCACCGCGCTCCGGTGCGTGATTATATAACCGTGCGTCGCTTTGCCGAAGACGCGGGCGACAATGATTTTAAATATGACGCCTTGAGCGAAAACGAGCTTTCAAAAAATCTTATTTATCTTGCTTCTCCGCACAATATGGCAGGCAGCAGAGCGATAGAGGAGATACTTCGCAAAATGGGTAAGCAAAAGCCGGAGGATGAGCTTAACTGCGGTTCGTGCGGCTATAATACCTGTCGCGAAAAGGCTCAGGCAGTTTTTGAGGGCAAGGCAAATCTTGAGATGTGTCTTCCGTTCCTTAAAGACAAGGCAGAAAAATTTTCCGATAATATACTCAACAATACTCCCAACGGCATACTCATTTTAAATGAGGATATGGTGGTTCAGCAGATAAATGCCGCGGCAAGGGAGATTATGAACATTCGTTATGCTTCGGATGTTGTGGGTGAGCCGGTTGTGCGTATTTTGGAGCCTTTTGATTTTATAGATGTTCTTTCAAACGGCAGGGATATTCACGATAAACGCGTATACCTCGCCGAATATAAAAAATACATTGAAGAAACAATAGTATACGACCATGTCTACCATATACTTATGTGCATTATGCGCGACGTTACCGCCGAGGAGACAGAAAAAGAGAAAAAGGCGGAGCTTAGCCGTCAAACGATAGAAATAACGGATAAGGTCGTCGAAAAGCAAATGCGCATAGTTCAGGAGATAGCTTCTCTGCTTGGCGAGACTACCGCCGAGACAAAGATAGCCCTCACTAAGCTTAAGGAGTCGTTGAAGGATGAATAATCTTTGCACGGACATAGGCCATATGAGTCTTACCAAGTACGGCGAGGAGCTGTGCGGCGATATGGTGGAGGTTATAGAGCAGGGCGATGACGATTATGTTGTTGTGCTTGCGGACGGGCTCGGCTCCGGTGTAAAAGCAAATATTCTCTCTACTTTGACTTCGAAAATAATATCCACCATGATTGCAAATAATATGCCGCTTGAAATGTGTGTTGATACAATAGCAAAAACACTGCCTATATGTTCGGTACGTCAGGTGGCATACAGCACTTTTACAATAGTGCGTGTAATAGACAACAAAGAGGCTGAAATAGCTCAATACGACAATCCGCATGTCATTCTGCTGCGTGACGGAAAAAATCTTGTGTATCCCGAGAGCGCAGTGGAAATCGACGGTAAGATGATATATAAATCGAAAATATCGTTAAAGCTTAACGATACGCTCATTTTTACGAGTGACGGAGCGGTTTATGCCGGTATTGGTGAAAATATGAATTTCGGTTGGCAGCGCGACCAGATAATCGAGTTTATGGAGGAATATTATCGCCCCGATTTTACGGCTAAAACGCTTTCATCATTACTGCTTGACCAGTGTGATAAACTATATGGCGGAATGCCCGGTGACGATACAACCGTTTGCGTTGTCAAAATCCGCGAGAGAAAATCCGTGAATCTTCTCATGGGACCGCCGAGGAACCCTGCAGATGTCAATAAAATGATGTCGTTGTTTTTCGGCAAGACCGGCAAGCATATTGTATGCGGCGGAACAACTTCAACTCTTGCGGCGGATTTTTTGGGCAAAGAGGTTAAGACGGATTTAAAATATCTCGACCCCGAAATACCGCCTGTCGCCGAAATTGACGGCGTCGATTTGACAACCGAGGGTGTAATTACAATGAGCCGAGTGCTTGAATACGCCAAGAGTTATCTAAATGACGATGATATTTACGCCGACTGGAGCGTCCGTGCGGACGGTGCGTCGCAGATAGCGCGCATACTTTTCCAGGAGGCGACTGATATAAATTTCTTTGTCGGAACTGCAATAAATCCGGCACATCAAAATCCAAATCTTCCCATAAACTTTAACATCAAGATGCAGCTTGTTACAGAGCTTTCGGAGTATCTGAAAAAAATGGGTAAACGGATCAAAGTAAGCTATTTTTAACAAAGGGTGAATTGAATGAGAAAATTTGATACGAAGGTACAGCTTTTAAAATACAAGGTCCTTCGTGAGGTCGCAAGAATAGCCTTTGACGAGGGAGAGTTTTCCCTTGCCAACAATTTCAATGATATTGCAAAGACCGTAACGAGTGACAAGGCAACTATGCGCTGCTGTATATACAAGGAGCGTGCAATAGTTGCCGAGCGTATAAAGCTCGCCTGCGGAGGCAACAGAGCAAATCCGAACATAATAGAGGTTATAGATATAGCCTGCGACGAATGTCCTGCCAGCGGTTATCAGGTATCACACGACTGCCGTGGCTGTATCGCACACCGCTGTGAGAGTGCCTGCCGCAAGGGAGCCATTTCCTTTGACGAAAATCAGAAAGCGCATATTGACAAAACAAAGTGCGTAAACTGTGGTCAGTGTGCCAAGGTTTGTCCGTACAGCGCAATTTCAAACTATACAAGACCGTGTGAAAAGGCGTGCAAAATAAAGGCTATTTCTATGGCAGACAGCGAAGAAAATCCCGCTCAGATTGATAACAATAAATGTATAAACTGCGGCGCCTGCTCTTATGCATGCCCGTTCGGCGCAATTATGGACAAGTCGTTTATACTTGATGCGATCAGGATTTTAAAAGACAGTAATAAAGGCGACGGTTTTAATGTGTATGCAGTTGTGGCTCCGTCGATAGCGAGTCAGTTTGTGTATGCGAAGCTCGGTCAGGTTGTGACCGCGATTAAAAAGCTCGGCTTTTACAGCGTGGTTGAAGCTGCTCTCGGTGCCGATATTGTAGCATACAGCGAATCAAAAGAGCTTGCCGAAAAAGGTTTCCTCACAAGCTCTTGCTGTCCGGCGTTTGTTGACTATGTAAAGAAGTTCTATCCGAAGCTTACCGAGAACATTTCACACAATCTGTCTCCCATGGCGGCGATTGCAAAATATATAAAAGAGACCGACGAGACCGCAAAGGTTATATTTATAGGCCCTTGTACGGCAAAAAAAGCCGAGGCGAAGCAGGAAAGAGTCGCACAGTATGTCGACTGCGTTCTCACCTTTGAGGAGCTTCAGGCTCTTATTGACTCGCGTGATATAGAGCTTACCGAGCTTCCTGAGGATGTTCTTGACAATGCTTCCTATTACGGCAGAATATTTGCACGAAGCGGCGGCGTTTCGGAGGCTGTCGGCCAGGCAATTAAGGAGCAGAATATAGATTTCACCGTTAATCCGCTTCCGTGCGACGGCATAGAAGAGTGCAAAACGGCTCTTTTGAAAGCGTCGCGCGGAATCCTTAAAAATAACTTTATTGAGGGTATGGCGTGTGTCGGCGGATGTATAGGCGGCGCAGGCTGCCTTACCCATGAGGCAAAAGATAAAAACGAGATAGACAAATACGGTAAAGAAGCTCTTGAGAAGAGCATAGGCGACGCATTGAGTCAGCTTTAAACATCGAGCTTCAGGAACGCAGGGAAAAACCCCTGCGTTCATTTTTTTGTATAAATATGATTTTTCTTCCAATAATTACCTTACGAAAGGATGAAAAACATATGAAATCAAAAACAGAAAAGCTTATTCGAAGATTTGAAATATCGTTAGCCGCAGCATTTGTCATAACGTCGATTTTCAGCTTTGTGTCATTTGCCGCGTCGTGCGGCGACGTAAGACGCGACGTTTTGCGTATGCATGTAATAGCTAATTCCGACAGCGACGAGGACCAAATACTGAAGCTTAAGGTGCGCGATGCCGTGCTCAATGAGGGCAAGGAGATATTTGACGGTTCTTTGACAAGTGCGAATGCCGAAAAGCTGCTTATTCCGCAAAAGGAGCGGCTTGAAGAGACGGCGCGCGAGGTAATACGTAAAAACGGCTTCGATTATGATGTAAGGCTCGAAATAGGCAAGGACTTTTTTTCGACGCGAACTTATGATGATCGTATAACTTTGCCTGCCGGTGAATATGAGGCCGTGCGCGTCATAATAGGAGAGGGGAAAGGCAAAAATTGGTGGTGCGTTATGTTTCCGCCTATGTGTCTGCCCGCAGCCGAGTCATCCGATGATGCGGAGCTTCAAGACATTTTGTCAGAGGATGAGCTTAAAGTTGTAGAAAGTAACCCAAAATTTGAACCTCGGTTTAAAATTATAGAGATTTATGAGAAATTAACGCAGAAATTGAAATAAGGCTTTTAATATCCTTTTATTTTTGTTATAATTACCACAATGGTAATTTCTGAGATAAAAGGATATTATTTATTGCGAAAGGGTTATTGGAAATGCTTAAATACAATATTATTCCCAAGCCGAATAACTATACTTCAAAGGACGGTACATATGTAATTTCTTCAAATACCGAGGTCCTTTGCTCACCCGAGTTTGTTTCTGCTGGTAGATATTTGACCGATTATCTCAGAACAAAGCCCGTAAAAGGCGAGGGCGCAATTAAATTTCAAAAGGTAGCCGGAATGGAAAACGAGGCTTACTCTATTTCGGTTTCCACAGACGGTATAATGATAAAGGCTTCATCTTCTTCCGGTGCATTTTACGGGGCTGTCACGCTGAAAACCATAATAATGCAGGCCGAAAAAACAGACGGCAGGGCAGTTATAAACGGACTTTACATAAGCGATAAGCCTGCATTTAAATATCGCGGATTTATGCTTGACGAGTGCCGCCACTTCTTCGGCACGGAAGCCGTAAAAAAATTGCTTGACAATATGGCAATGCTGAAATTAAATAAGTTCCATTGGCATCTTTCCGATGATCAGGGTTTCAGAATAGAGAGTAAATTATTCCCGAGACTCAACGAAATAGGCTCTAAACGTGAATATGCCGGGCTTGAGGGACTCGGCTTAAAGCACCGCGGCGGAGAATATTTTTATTACTATAAGCAGGATGAAATAAAGAATATTGTGGCGTACGCCGCAAAGCTTAATATAGAGGTTATTCCCGAAATTGATTTGCCGGGCCATGCTTCGGCTCTGCTTGCCGCATATCCGGAATTTGCCTGTAAGCCGCGTGAATTCAAGCCTACTTGCGAAAACGGTATATTTGACGCTGCAATTTGCCCGGGAAACGAAGATGCGTATGATTTCATTGACAAGCTGTTTTCCGAGATTTGTCCGCTCTTTACAAGCACACATTTCCATATAGGCGGAGACGAGGCCTCAAAGGGGCACAAGATATGGGATGATTGTCCTAAGTGCCGTGCGGCAAAAGAGAAAAACGGTCTTAAAAACTCAAAGGAGCTTCAGGGCTACTATATGACTCGCATAGGCGAGATTCTTAAAAAATACGGCAAAACACCCATTGCCTGGAACGATTGCATCAATGACAGCTTTTCTCCTGATATTACGTGTCAGTATTGGCTGCCGTCAAATTCGGGCGAGGTCAAAAGGCAGTCATATAAGCGTGATATTATTCTTTCTCCCACGGCGTATTTTTACTTTGACTGCAAATATTCTGTTATATCGCTTAAAAAAGTGTATAAATATAATACCGTTAAATCCGGGTTCGGAAAATCCGGGCAGCGCGTAATAGGCATAGAAGCCGAAATGTGGACTGAATGGGTAGATTCGGAGCGTGCATTGGAGTTTTCCGTCTATCCGCGTATTTTGGCACTATCCGAGGTCGCGTGGACAAATCTTGAAAACAGAAGATACAAGGACTTTTTAAGAAGACTTGAGTGGTATAAAACTTATCTTCGCAAAAAAGGCGTTAACTATTCAAGGGTAACCGGTAAAAGCGGTATTTCCGTGAGCAAAACAATATATCACATGGGTGAAGACGGCAAGGAATTCAAGCTCAGCGAAAAACGCAGAGAAGCGGAAAACTGAGTATTTTAAAGGGGAAAAAATTTGAGTATTACTAATTATCTGACCTTTGCAGGCGGTCTCGGCTTGCTTTTGTACGGTATTAAGCTGATGGGCGAGGGACTTGAGCTTGCAGCCGGGTCGCGTCTTAAGCATTTACTTGAAAAAATGACAAAAAACCGCTTTCTTGCGGTACTTGTCGGCTTTCTCATAACAACGCTTATACAAAGCTCCTCAGCAACCACGGTTATGGTTGTGGGCTTTGTTAATACGGGTCTTATGAATTTAACGCAGGCGATAGGCGTTATTATGGGTGCAAATATCGGTACCACAACCACAAGCGTTCTTGTTTCGCTGAATCTTACCGGGATAGCTCCGATAGCTATATTTATAGGCGCATTTATGATTCTTTTTGCCAAAAAGAATTCGCTGAAATATGTCGGGCAGGCACTCGCCGGTTTCGGCATGCTGTTTATGGGTATGGAGCTTATGCAAAACGCCATGGATCCGCTTAAGGATTCCGAGGTTTTCCGCAACTGGATTATAAATGCGGACAATCCTCTTGTAGGCATACTCATAGGCGCCGGTGTTACGGGCGTTATACAGAGCTCTGCGGCAAGCGTAGGCATACTTCAGGCTCTCGCGTCGCAGGGGCTTGTGCCGCTTTCGTTCGCGGTATATATTATTTTCGGCCAGAATATAGGTACCTGTGTTACCGCGCTTCTTTCGACAATCGGTACAAAGACAAATTCAAAGCGTACCGCGGTTATGCACATTCTCTTTAATGTAATCGGCACGGTTGTTTTTGTTGTCATATCTATGTTCCTTCCGTTTACAAAGTGGATACAGGCTATGAGTGACAACGTGATGATGCAGATATCGCTCGTTCATATCATATTTAACGTAGTGAGCACCATAATAATGTTCCCGTTTGCCGGCGCCCTTGTAAAGCTTTCCTGCATTCTTGTCCCCGACAAAAAGGGTAAAGAGGACGACGGAATGCACCTTCAGTTTATTGACGAGAGAATGCTCAACACCCCTCCGCTTGCCGTAGTGCAGGTGGGAAAAGAGGTACTTCGTATGGCTGCTTTGGCAAGACGCAATTTCGATATTGCATCAAGCGACCTTATAAACAAGGAAATTAAGCATTTTGACGAAGTAAATCACACCGAAAAGATTATCAATTATCTCAATCACAATATAACGCCCATGCTGGTCAAGATAAACTCTCTTGATTTAAGCTATAAGGACGCTAAATATATCGGTCGACTGTTCCATGTTATAAACGACATAGAGCGCATAGGCGACCACGCGACAAACCTTGAGGAAGCCGCCTTGTCGCGTGTAAATGAAAATATAGAGCTTTCAGAGGAGGGTGAAAAAGAGTTAAAAACTATGCATAGTACCGTCATTTCGCTGATTGACGGCTCGGTAGATGCTTTTTCGGAGCAAAATCTGAGTGTACAAACGGCGGAAAGACTCAATTCCCTTGAGGCGCAGGTTGATAAAATGCAGGAGACTTTTGAGCAAGCTCATATTGACAGGCTCAACAGTCACGAATGTACAACCCGTGCGGGAATGCTGTTTATAAACACAATAACAGACTTTGAACGTGTGGCAGACCATGCAATTAACATAGCCTGGAGCGTTCAGAGCAAACCTAAAACAAAAATACCGGAAGTTTTACCGGTGACAGATACAGAAAATTAAGGAGTATATCTAATGTCAGATTATATTTTAAGCTGCTGCTCCACGGCAGATCTTTCACAGGAGCATTTTGATAAAATCGGAGTGCATTATGTTTGCTTTCACTTCAATATGGACGGTAAGGAGTATCCCGATGACCTCGGTAAATCAATGCCGTTCGCCGAGTTCTACAAGAGAATAGCCGACGGAGCCGAGCCTACCACTTCCCAGGTCAACGTCGGTCAGTTTAAGGAGTATTTTTCAGAGTTCTTAAAGGACGGCAAGGATATTCTTCACGTCTCTCTTTCATCCGGACTTTCGGGCGTATATAATTCCGCCTGCATTGCGCGTGACGAGCTCCTTGAAGAGTACCCCGACAGAAAAATATATATAGTAGACTCTCTCGGTGCTTCCTCCGGCTACGGCCTTTTAATGGACACTTTGGCAGAGCTTAAAAACAGCGGTAAGAGCATAGAAGAGGTTCGTGATTTTGCCGAGGAGCGTAAGCTCAATGTTCATCATTGGTTCTTTTCTACCGACCTTACAAGCTATTATCGCGGCGGCAGAATAACAAAGACCGCGCAGGTTTTCGGCACAATGCTCAACATATGTCCTCTCCTCAATATGGATAATAACGGCAAGCTGATACCGAGAACAAAGTATCGCGGTAAGAAAAAGGTTATTGAAGAGATAGTTAACCGTATGGTCGAGCACGCAGACGGCGGTCTTGATTACAGCGGCAAGTGCTACATTTCCGAATCCGCCTGCTATGATGACGCAAGAGCTGTTGCCGACCTTGTTGAGGCAAAATTCAAAAAGCTCAACGGCAAGGTTGAAATCAACAGTATAGGCACCGTTATCGGTTCACATACGGGCCCCGGTACCGTTGCGCTCTTCTTCTTTGGCGATAAGAGAGCAGACTGATATAATTTAACCGCTTATTTCGGCGCAGTAGTATAGGGCAGTATTGTCTTATACCGCGCCGATTTTTGTTTTATATCGACAAGTTGCCGTATTCGTGTTAAAATACATATGAAGGTGAAACTATGCAAAAGATACTTATAATTGAAGACGATAAGGTCATAGCGAGAACCCTTAAAGAGCATCTTTGCAAATGGGATTATGATGCGGATTTTGTTGTTGACTTTAAAAATATAACCGAACAGGTAGTGTCGTTTGCGCCGCAGCTTATACTCCTTGATATATCTCTGCCGTATTTTAACGGCTTTTACTGGTGCGGCGAAATACGCAAGTTTTCAAATGTGCCTATAATATTTATTTCCTCGGCAAGCGACAAAATGAATATAGTTATGGCTGTTAATATGGGCGGTGACGATTTTATATCCAAACCGTTCGATTTGAGCGTTCTCACTGCAAAGGTGCAGGCGGTAATGCGCCGCACGTATTCTTTTTCGGGGACAACGTCGGTTATCGAACACGGCGGTGCAATACTCAACCTCAATGACGCGACGATAGATTTTAACGGCAAAAAAACCGAGCTTACGAAAAATGAGTTTAAAATTTTGCAGCTGCTTATGGAGAATTCGGGCAAGGTTGTCCCACGCGATATGATTATGGATAAGCTTTGGGAAAGCGACAGCTTTATTGACGACAACACACTTACGGTAAATATGACGCGGCTTCGCAAAAAGCTTGAAGATGCCGGGCTTTGCGACTTTATAGTTACCAAAAAGGGTCTCGGTTATATAGTCAGGTAGGTTTTATGAAAGATTTGTTTAAAGCACTTTTCGGATATACGGCGGGCAATATCTTGTCCGTATTATCATTTGTAATTGCAGCGGCGGTATTTTATACGGTGTTCTGGCTTTACGGAGTGGAAACGGAGCCGGTGCTGTATGCGACGCTCATCTCCGCCGTAATTCTTTTGATTGTATTTGTTCTGCGTTTTTCCTCGGTATACAAAAAGCATAAGAGACTTGAAAAAATTAAAAACGACGCAGAGTATGCCGTTCTTAAATTGCCGGATTATAATGACCCAATAAAAAAGGACCTTGCCGATATTGCCGAAAAGATGTCAGCACTCAAAACAGATGCCGAAACACGTATGAATCGCAAATACAGCGATTCGGCGGACTATTTTACTCTCTGGGCGCATCAGATAAAAACTCCCATAGCCGCTATGAGGCTGCTGCTGCAAACAGACTGTTCTCCGGAAAACGACGAGCTTGAAGAGCAGCTTTTTAAAATAGAGCAATATGTTGAAATGGTGCTTCAGTACATCCGTTCCGACAGTATCTCTTCCGACCTCGAAATCAAAAGCTATGATTTAGGCGGAATAGTCAGAGCGGCGGTTAAAAAATACAGAAAGCAGTTTTTGCGTAAAAAAACAAAGATTGTTGTGGGCAATGTTGATTGCAAGGTGTTGACGGATGAAAAATGGTTGTCGTTTGTAATCGAACAGCTTATTTCAAATGCGTTGAAATATACGTCCGAGGGTGAAATCAATATTTATTTGGATGAAAATACTGCGAAAACGCTTGTCATTTCCGATAACGGTATCGGAATAAGACCTGAGGACTTACCGCGTATTTTTGAAAAGGGCTTTACGGGATTTAACGGCAGAGAAGATAAAAAATCTACGGGAATAGGACTTTTCCTCTGCAAAAAGATACTTACAAAGCTCTCCCACACAATTACGGTGACCTCCGAGGTGGGAAAGGGGACTGCGGTCAAACTTTGTCTTGACACCGTCAGCCTCGGAGTGGAATAACGCTATCTTACATAAATGTAAGTTTAAAAGGGGAATTGTAAGCCTTTTCGATGGCTTGCGATTCTCCGTTTTGATATACTGAACGTGCAATAAACAAAGGGATGCATTCGGTACGTAAAATCACGCCGAAAAAGAAAAGCTATTCGGTTATGATTTTGAGACAGACGAAATTCCAGTCACGCCTTGTACGGCTACAGCAAGGGTTAACCGTGTTTGTTTGTGTAATATTTGTAGCAGAAAGGCTACGGTAATTATTATGCCGCTTTTAGAAGTAAACAATTTGAAAAAGGTTTATACGACCCGTTTCGGCGGAGCGCACGTTCAAGCTCTTTCCAATGTCAGTTTCTCCGTGGAAAAGGGCGAGTATGTTGCAATAATGGGAGAGTCGGGTTCCGGTAAGACAACCTTGCTTAATATTTTGGCGTCGCTTGATAAGCCTACGAGCGGAGAGGTGCTGTTGAACGGCAGAAGTCTATCAGCAATAGGAGAGAGAGAAATTTCGGCGTTTAGGCGCGATAATCTCGGATTTGTATTTCAGGATTTTAATCTTTTGGACACATTCTCTTTAAAGGACAATATCTTCCTTCCTCTTGTGCTTTCAGGCAAGCCGTACGATGAAATGGCAAAGAGACTGAAGCCTCTTGCCGAAAAGTTAGGAATTACCGATATACTCTCAAAGTTTCCATATGAGGTTTCGGGCGGACAAAAACAGCGTGCCGCCGTCGCAAGAGCTCTCATAACAAATCCGCAGATTGTATTGGCTGATGAGCCCACCGGTGCGCTTGACTCAAAGGCTTCCGATGCTCTTTTAAAGCTGTTCGGCGATTTTAACGAGGAGGGTCAGACCATTTTGATGGTTACTCACTCCACAAAGGCGGCGTCCTGCGCCAACAGGATTATGTTCATAAAGGACGGCGAGGTGTTCAATCAGATTTATCGCGGAAGTATGGATAACGACGAGATGTTCCAGAAGATTTCGGACACTCTTACCGCAATGGCAACGAGAGGTGAGAGCAATGAATAATTTTTTCTATTCAAAGCTTGCCGTTCAAAATCTTAAAAATAATCGTAAAACATATGTGCCGTATATTTTGACGTGTATATTTACAACGGCTATGTTTTTTGTGGTCGGTACAATAGCAAACATAAAATGGGCAGATAGCGACGCTCTGCATTCCCTCTTGACGTTTGCCCTTGCAACAGTCGGTATTTTCTCTGCCATATTTTTATTTTACACAAACAGCTTCCTTGTTAAACAACGTAAAAAGGAATTCGGATTATACAACATTCTCGGTATGGAAAAACGCCATATAGCGAAAATACTCTTTATTGAAGCTGCCTATACCTATATTTTCGGAACTGCGGCAGGCATCGCCATAGGTGCGCTTTTTTCAAAGCTGACCTTTTTGCTGCTGCTTAAAATACTGAAATTCGGCGGAAACATTGATTTTAGATTTTATCAGTCAACAGTTGACATTACTGCTTTGGTATTCGGCGCAATAGCTCTTTTGAATCTTGCACATAATCTTTTATGCATCAGCCTATCAAATCCCGTTGAACTTTTAAAAGGTGGAAATAAGGGCGAAAAAGAGCCGAAGGCAAAGGTGCTTACGGCTGTTTTAGGTGCAGCCTTTCTAGCTTCAGGCTATACCATAGCTCTCGTTGTAAAATCACCGATAACGGCGATGGGCGCGTTCTTTGCGGCGGTTTTGCTCGTAATAGTCGGAACCTTTATGCTTTTCTCCTCGGGCAGTATATGGATATTAAAAGCTCTCAGAAAAAATAAAAAATATTACTATAAAGCAAAGCATTTTACTTCTGTTTCAAGTATGATATACCGTATGAAGCAAAATGCGGCAGGACTTGCGAGCATCTGCATTCTTTCCACCGCGGTGCTTGTCACCGTGTCTACCACGGTATCGCTATATGCCGGTACGGAGGACATTATGCGCACGCGGTATCCTCGCAATATTTATATCGACGTGCAAAACGCAACAACGGAAAATTGCAAAGATTATGCCGATGTTATGACGATACAGGCTCAAAAACACGGTATAGAAAGTAAGAACGAGCTTTATTACCGCTATCTCTCATTTTCGTCTTACGCTAACGACAGCGGCTATACGGCTACCGTAACCCCCGACTACAACGACGGACTCGGAGTAGACATTGTGACGCTGATACCGGTATCGGAATACAACAGGATAACAGGAAAAAACGAAACGCTCCAAAGCGATGAGGTGCTGTCTTGTACGCCGCGCGGCAAGGCTTTTTCGGGTACGGTTAAATTCGGCGACGACGCATATAAAATAAAGCATACCGTGGACGTTTTCCCTACTATTGACTCTTATTCGGCGTTTACCTCAAATTACAGCTACTATATTGTTTCCGATGAAAAAGCCGCCATGTCGATATATAATTCCATGGGTTACAAAAGCGAGGGTGCAGACGCCTCTCACACCGACCTGAGCTTTGCCTACGGCTTTGATACCGATGCGCCGAAAGACGTACAAAAGGGGTATATGAAGGATATATCGCTTCTTTTTTGCGATATAAGCGAGACCTCCGCAGTCGATTTAAATTGTGCCGAAATCTCTCGCGACAGTATGATGTCTCTGTACGGCGGTCTGTTCTTTATAGGCATAACCTTGGGACTTCTCTTCCTTGTTGCAACGGTCTTGATAATTTATTATAAACAGATTTCCGAGGGATATGACGATAAGCAGCGTTATGTAATAATGCAAAATGTCGGAATGAGCAAAAAAGAGGTCAAAAAGAGTATCCATTCCCAAGTGCTCACCGTATTTTTCCTGCCGCTCGTTACAGCCGTAATTCATATCTGCTTCGGATTTAAAGTAATTACAAAGCTGTTAAAGCTGCTGAACCTCAGCAATGTTACGCTGTTCTTCTGGTGCACCGTCGCAACAATATCCGTATTTGCAATTATTTACGTTTTGGTGTATGCTGTAACGGCAAGAACATATTACAGAATAGTTGAGGATAAAAACCAATGACTTCGGAGCATCTTTTACATACTATACCGCCGATTTATGACGGCAATTCCAAAATATTGATTCTCGGTTCATTTCCGTCGGTTAAATCAAGGGAAGTATCCTTTTACTACGGGCATCCCCAAAATCGTTTTTGGCGTGTGCTCGCCGCCGTACTCGGCTGTGCGGTGCCCTCGTCTAATGAAGAAAAAACAGCTCTTTTGCAGAGCCATAATATCGCGCTTTGGGACGTTATAAAAAGTTGCGATATAGTGGGTTCTTCAGACAGCTCTATTAAAAATGTTGTACCGAATGATATAGGGGCGATTTTATCCTCCTGCTGTATAAGACAAATCTACTCAAACGGCAAAACAAGCGAAAAATTGTTTAATAAGTATATTAAAGATACCGTCGGCAGAGATACCGTGGCTTTGCCGTCAACAAGTCCCGCCAATGCGTCATATAATCTCGAACGGTTAACAGACAGTTGGTCGGTGATAAAAAACAACATTCGATAAAAGAGAAAAGAATCGAGCAGATATACGCTGCTCGATTCTTTTTTTGAAACAAATTCTGCTTTCAGTCGTCATCGGCGCCGAACATCTCGTCGTACTCCGCCGTCTCGTCAATCTAACTTTGGTCATAACTGTGGTAGCTTTGATACGATGTCATTTCCGAGCCGCAGTGCAGACACTCTGTATAGGGCTTGTCGCTTTTGTTGCCGCAATTCGAGCATTCGTATTCGCTCGCTCTGAAAAGATGAGAACACTTTGTTTAATGGGCCATGGATAACCACTCATTTTTATATTTCTTCCACCGTAGCCACGATGCTTTGGGTTTGAGTGCCTCCGCCGATAAACAGCCCGCGGTTGATGCCGCAGTCCGCAAAGTCTCTGCCGTGGCTTAGCGCAAGGTACGTTTCATCGCACATTCTGTGATTCGTCGGGTCAATTCCGACCCATATGCCGTCGTCGTAAAACTCTGCCCAGGCGTGCGTTTCACCGGTTCCTTTTTGTATGCCTGCAACATATCTTGCCGGAACGCCCGAAAGTCTTGCCGCCGATAAAAATATATGCGCGTAGTCCTGACAAACGCCGCACCCGAGGTGCAGTGCCTCTTCCGCTGTGGTATTTATATTTGTTACGCCGCTTTTATAGCTGAATACTTCGCCGATTCTTTTTGAAACCGCCTGTGCGGTCTCAAGCGCGGTAAGGTTTGCCATATCACCGAGCCCAGACACGAGTTCAATGATTTTTTCTCCGGGTACCGTGTGCTGCGACGGATATTTATAAATGCAGTTAAGCTCTTCCTTTTCGCGCTTTGAAAAGTCTAAACTTGCTTTTCCCTCAACTATTGCAACGAATTTTGAGTGAGGCTCAATAATTCTGTCGGTGAGGACTCTGTTGCTGAAGCCGTCGGCCGTTTCGGTAAGCATGTTATGTGGCTCTATGTCCACGTTTATGAGCTCTATCCTCTGCGACGGCGTATCAAACGGCAAGCATCTCAAAGAAAAGCAGTGCCTTATCACAGGGGACGAAAAATCAATTTTCATACTGTAAAAAAATTTGATGTGCTTCACGTTTATCTTCCTTTTTTGATCAATACTGCGGTGCCGTAATAAATACCTTAGACAACTCGTCGCGCACGGTATATAGGTCGTAGTCGCTGTATTCATCTTTTTCGAGAATGATGTTCATAAGGGTGTTGATAGCGTCTATGTTACAGTCTACGCCGACTTTGTAAAGACGGTTTAAAAGTATACTGAATTCCTTTTTGATGAGAGTCGGAGAAAAGGAAAAACGGGTATAGAGGTCAAGTCTTTCAACGCTTCTGCCGAACTTCAGTATATTTCTCGTTGTCTCCGATTCAACAAAGTCGTCAGCACTGCCCCAAAAGGCAAATATGCAGTCAAATACCTCCTGCAATTTGAGCATCGGCGCGCTGCTCTCCCTGCCTTGCTCCATATAATTTACCGCCATTTGAATATATGACAGCGTTTCAGAACTTATCTCGTTACGCATAACAACGGCGTTATCATAGGCGCAGAGTAAATTACTCATAACGGAATTCGGGTCGTTTTCATCAAAAAGATATTTCGTTATAAACTCCTGCTTGTATGAATATGTGTTTTCTATACCGAGCTTGCGGCAAAAATCAACATAGGCGTTTTCGTCTTTGTCTATCATTTTATCGTAATATTCCGAAAAAACGCGAAGAGTGGTAAAGACGCGCTCCACATATCTGCCGAGCCAAAAGAGATTGTCCGTGGATTTTATCGAGATAATACCCATGTGTCTTTAAATCCTCCTCCCTGAGATGAGTTCACAACAAAAGAATCCGGATCTTGAGAATAGCGTGTAAGACCGCTGTGCCAAACGGTTATTTCGTCGCCGTAGAGCACAAACGCGCGAAGATCCGCTTTCCTTTCGACTTGCCTGCCGTTTTCAAAAACCTTGAGCCCTTTAAAGTCTATTACCTCCTGCGCTATAAATCGGCGCGGCGACGTTTTAACGGCTTCTTTTATGGCAGAGAGTTCGTTTTTAGACAGAGTATTTCCGAATATGACCCCGTAGCCTCCGGACTCCGATACATCTTTTATAACCAGCGATGGCAGATTTTCGGTTATATAATCGAGATCTTTTTTTATTATCGGCAGATAGGTAACGGCATTGTTTAGTATCGGTTCTTCGCCGAGATAATATTTTATCATTTGCGGGACGAAATAATATACGCCCTTGTCATCCGCTATGCCGTTTCCGGGCGCATTTACAATCGCAACATTTCCGGCTCTGTAAGAATCTATGATATGCGGTACTCCGAGAAGAGAGCCTGCGTAAAATGTCATAGGGTCAATGTATTCATCTGAAGTTCGGCGGTAAACCGTGCCTACGCGCTGCCGCTTACCGGAATATTCACTGTAATAAAGCACGTTGCCTTCAACAAAAAGGTCCTGCGGCATAGCAAATACAGCCTTTGTGCGCTCCGCAAGGTACGAATGCTCAAAGAAAGCTGAGTTGTATCGGCCGGGAGTCAAAATAACGTTGATTCCGCCGGTGTTTACATCATCGAGAACACGACGCAAAAGCTCGCCGTAGTCGCGGTTGTCGTCTACCGAATTGTTTTGAAACGTGTCGGGACTTGCTCTGCGGCAAAGCTCGCGCGCTATCATCGGATATGACGCGCCGGAGGGTATGCGTAAATTGTCCTCAAGTACATACCAGCACATATCCTTGCCTTGTACCAAATCTATACCCGAAATGTGATTGTATATCTTTTTAGGCGGAGTCAGCTTGTCGCACGGTGCGGAAAAGCCCGGCGAAGTATATATGAATTCTTCGGGAATTATTTTATCGCGTATGATTTTTTTGTCGGAATAAATATCGTTTAAAAACAAATTAAGAGCGTAAACGCGCTGCTTCAAGCCTTTTTCAAGAAATTCAAATTCGTTTTTCGGTATTATGCGCGGTATGGTGTCAAAGGGGAAAAGCCGTTCATTGAATTTGTTGTTTTTATAAAGTCCGAATTTTACGCCGTAACGTGACATAAGACGGTTAATTTCTTCCTGATGATCTATAAGTCCGTACAAGTTCTCACCTCACTTGATGTATGTTTTGTACAAAAACAAAACCGGATAAAAGTCTGTTTTTATAATTATATAATAAATCTACGGATTTGCAATATGTAAAAGCGTCAAAAACATATAAAATTATGCGTTTTTACACAAGTTTCGGCGGCGAACTTCGAAACGACAACTATTTTAAAAAAAGAAAAATTAACTCTTGACAATTGTGCCGTTTATATATATAATAGTCAAGCAGTTTAGATGCGGACCATTAGCTCAGTTGGTTAGAGCATCCGGCTCATAACCGGGCGGTCCGGGGTTCGAGTCCCTGATGGTCCACCAAAGAAACGACAATTTTCGTGAGAAGATTGTCGTTTCTTTTTGTTTTGTATGTTTATCATTTCGTTTTTCTTTTTTTGATTTGAAAGATAACTGACAAGAGAAAAATTATGCGGAAACCGGTTTTTGTCATCGGTAATGCATCATTCGATGGCAGCTTTTCCGAGCAATAGCACCGATGCCGATTGTTATCGTTTTTTCTGTTGTGTATTAGATTTAAAAAGAAGCTTCATAAAAACATTTCGAAATAATTATTGTTGACAAAATGATGCAATATATGTATAATATCAAAGTGATTTCCGCAAGGAAGAATTTAATATAGGGGTATAGCTCAGTTGGTAGAGCAGCGGTCTCCAAAACCGCGTGCCGAGGGTTCAAGTCCTTCTGCCCCTGCCAAATCGAAAACGGTTACCGAAAGGTGACCGTTTTTGTTTTGGCATTGAGTAAAATGATTTAGACTCCGAGGCACGCGGAGCGTGTTGAGGGGTGCGGGTCTCCGGTGGAGACCTCTGCACGAAGTGCAGAAGCACCGACCGAGCCGGCAGGCGAGACCAAGTCCTTCTGCCCCTGCCAAAAAGAAACAGTCACCGTTTTGGTGACTGTTTCTTTTTTGTTAGACAAAACTTGTCCGAGGCACGCGCGTGCCGGGCTTCGTCGCCGAGCGCTGCCGGTGGCAGATGAAGCGAGGCGAGGATGGCGCAGTGGTCAAAATATGGCGTAACACCGCCATATTTTGGGCACCGCAAGAGGGGTTGCGAAGCAACTTCAAGTCCGTTTGTATATCATTGTTAATCTTGTGGGGATAATAATTGCTTTTGTTTTACGGCGATTGGGGTTCTTTCAGAGTAAATTTATTCTTATATCATCTTACCAGTAATACAGTCATATTGAAATTACTTAATCACAAAAAATTCAACATGCATGTTTTTTGAACCAAATTATGTTTTATTTATTGAGTGTTTGTGAAACTAAATCTAAATATGTACTCAAATTACCTATAACATAATTTTCGGGTTTATCTGTTCCTCCCAGTAAAATCCATGGTTTAAGAATAAATGCTTCTCCATATTTGAGATAGCCAAATAGTGATGTGATTTTTTTAAATTTTTCCTCTTGTAGTAATCCCGATTTTATACTTGGATGATTGAATGCCTCATCAAACAATTCATCTATATTTTTTGTAATCATATCGTTAGTATTGTATTGTGGCTGAAAATAGTACACGTATTGGTTGGCAACACAATACAAAAATAGATCACCAAATGCAGTTGCTACAATAGGAATAAATCTTTTATTGAATTTCCAATTCCAACTTTTAATTATATTAACAGAAGTATCGATATCCAAAATGCTGAAAATACCATCACCGTAGCTTCCAGCGGATAATTTATTCTTTCCTTTCGTAATATAATCAATCGTCGATTGCACTTGATAGTATTCGGTAAGTTTATATTCATCTGAAAATTTCATTTCTATATTCCTTTCGACTAAAAATGATATTTAAATATGCCTATGGTTGTACAACAAATTGAAAATTAACCGGTGAATCTGAAGGCAAAGAACTAACGACATCATAAATAGTATCCTGCCTATATCCATTTTGTCTTCCAATAGAACGGTTTACACCACTATCGCCATATGCTGCCATTCGGAATGGGTCGAGAGCAGAATGACTGACAGCTTGAAGCTATCCGGAACGGGAAGTTTATCCATAAGCATCAAAGTTTCCCAGTGGTACTGAATGGGTTTCCCTGCACTTTTTCTGAATCATGACTCAAATTCCACCATATCACCAGCCTACTCATCATAAGTTCACATTGCCATTTTGATTCCAAGGCTAATTATACTATATAAGTTCAAAATAATCTACTACTGTGTACCAAACGACAGGATTGCTCCCGAAAAATGTATGATATAGCTTTCAGATTACACCCGAAATGAGAAAAGCCGCCGTCTGTTGACGGCGACCTTACTTGTGCAGTGTTAACGATAAATAAGCTCGTTTGATACGATTTCCATAGCGGAGTTTCGCAGACTGTTCATCTTCTGTACCCACAGCATTTGATTTTCCGCTTTAAGCGCTTCTGTTACGCCCTCTTTTTGGGAAAACTGCTTTACCAGCCGAGAGAACATTTCTTCTGCTTGCCGGTCAATGTCAGCAAGGTAACTGTTCAACTTGCCGCCGGTAAGCCGAGAGGTATACAGCGCTTTGTGATGGCCTTTGAGGTATCGGCGATGCCGTTGTCCCCAGATACCAATGTGTACCTCAGGTTCCTCCGGCAGTTTCAGACAGGGCAGATAATAGTCCCCTTGCAGCTCATACCAAAGCCCGTTTTTCTCGTTATAAATGTACTTGTCCATTTTGTAATCCTCCAATATGATTGATTTTACCTACAATCCAATCATTTCGGCCGATTACAAAAGCCAAAGGGAGAGGACTTCCTTACGAAGCCTCTCCCTTTTGGTGACTGTTTTTTTAGATATGGTGAATTTCCTGCTCCAAAGCATTTTTCGGCCAAGATTTTCTCAGTGCCGCATAGGAAATTACAAAGTTGGCAAGCCAGCCTGCCGGAACTGCAAGCCATACAAATGCAATACCGAAATGCGGTGCAAAAATCAATGCTACGGATAACCGAATCGCAAGGTTGACCATATTTGCAGTCAAAAACGGGCGCATATTTCCAAGTCCGCGAAGAACACCGTCTGTTGCCATTTTGATACCCATAAATATGAAAAAGTATCCAAGCCATTTCATATAATCACCGGACACTTGATACGCTAATTCCGTTCCGTCTTTTCCTAAGAAAAGTGAAGAAATTTGTGTGTGCATTGTTTCAATAATTACAAATGCAAGTACGGCAAAGCATACATCTAACAGCAAAGCGGCGCGGTAGCCTTTTTTAATACGGTCAATTTTTCCGGCACCGAAATTTTGCGAAACAAATGGTGACACGGCATTCCCGATTGATACAAATATCAGTGAAAAAACATTTTCAACTCTCATCGTTGCCGCGTAGCCTGCGAGTGCTTGCGTGCCAAACGGATTTACAACCGCCTGCACAATCATCATACCGATTGATACCGTGGATTGTTGAAGAATAGACGGAACGGCGATTTTAAGCATTAAACGCAGTTCGCTTTTATCAAACCGATGAAACGGACTTGCGTATTTTCGCATTCGATAAAGAAAAATCAAAAGCGAAAGTACGGCAGAAATGCCCTGTGCAATAAGGGTGGCAAGAGCCGCACCGAATACTCCGAGTTTAAGACCGCCCACCATCCAAAGGTCCATGATGATATTCAATACAGATGAAAATATTAAAAGCCATAACGGAATTTTCGATTCGCCGATTGAAGTAAACATGGTTGATAGAATGTTGTACATAAATAAAAACGGAAAGCCCGCAAAATAGATGCGCAGGTACAGTACCGCATCCTCCATTATATCCGCAGGCGTTTGCAGTATGCTCATCATCCAATTAGAACCGAAAAATCCAAAGATACCGAGAAATATGCTTAAAAGCAAAAAGCTTATTAACGAGGTGGAAACGATTGTTTTCATCTTGCCGTAATTTTGAGCACCGAAATAACGGCTTACCAGCACACCTGCGCCAACGCCTGCACCGAGTGCAATGCAAATAAAAACATTTGTAAGTGCGGCACAAGCCCCGACGGCCGCAAGGGCAGAGGAGCCGACAAATTGACCGACGATAATTGAATCAGCCATATTGTATACTTGTTGAAAGAAGCTGCCTAAAATCATAGGCATCGCAAAAACAGTCAAAGCCTTGAGCGGCGGATCGGTTATTAAATATTCGTCCTTTGTCATTTTAATATTCTCCTGAAAAACACTTGCGTTATCCTTTTAATTTATGTATCCGTTTTCTTAGAATTGTAGCACAAAAGCAATGTTATATTTAAAAAGCCAAACAAGATACAGCTTTCTCAGTCTGCATCCTGTTCGGCTTACGTCTTTACTGAACAATCGCTCCCTGAGCGAACATTAGAAGTATATCATCGGCATAAATAAATGTCAATGAGTTATAGTCCTGAATAGCCTGACCGTTGATATTTAATAAGCAGTAAAAAGTGTCGTTTTAAATATAAATCAGAACAGAAAACAGCACACATCCAATATCCGGTGTGCTGTTTCAGTCGGCATTTAGCCGCATATTATTTTATGACGCCGTTTGTTACCTTGAATGCGATGTTTTGTAAAAAGAATATAAAGCGGCGGAAATGAGTTTGTGTGATAAATCAGCACAAATTCCGAAAAAAGCAGAAAAAGGTGATACAATCAAGCTCATAAAAGGGGCGGAGGAATGAAATGACAGCTGTTTGTAATAAAATAAAGTCAATAGTTGCATTTGCGGTTATTTGCGTTATATTGTCGCTGCCTCTCGATGCTTTTGCCTCGGGTGACAGCGACTTTGTGTATTATATTAAGAGCGGAAAGGTTTGCGTAAGCGGCTACCGCGGAGTGAGCGACACGATTTTGGTACCCGAAAAAATTAAGGGCAAAACGGTGGCGGTGATTGACGATTACGCATTTTCGTCAAACGGAACCGTGGAATTTATCGGCTTACCCGATTCCGTCACCGCAGTCGGCAAAAACGCTTTTTCCGACTGCACGGCTCTGTCATATGTCAGCTTCGGCGCGAATTTAAACGAGATAGGCGACAATGCCTTTTCGGGCTGTTATTCCTTAAAAAAAGCAGAGCTTAAAAAAGGAGTTACATATATAGGCAAGGGAGCCTTTAAAGGGTGTTCATCGCTTTCTTTCGCCGCAATTCCCGACGGAGTGGCATTTATCGGTGAGAAAGCCTTTTTCGGTTGCTCTGCGTTAGAAAAAGTTACGTTGCCCGAGAGCGTTACGGGGCTTCATACAAGCGCGTTTGAAAATTGTTCGTCTCTTTCAAAAGCTGAGCTTCGCGGCGTAAAAACAATAGGGGATCGAGCGTTCTATAATTGTGCTGCACTTTCAGAGATAAGCTTTTCACCGTCTCTTAAAGAGATAGGGGCTTTTGCCTTTTCGGTAAATACTTCTTTGGAAAAAGTTACTTTGCCCCCAAATACCGAGCTTGTTTCAGACGAAGCTTTTTCGCGCTGTACGTCTTTAAAAACCGTTACCGTTTTCAGCGAAGCTCTGAAGATGTCGGCTACGGCATTAGACGGATGTACCTCACTTTATGCAATATACGGAAGCTCCGCGTTTTCATCCGAAGCGGCAAGCGGCATAAGAAATGCAACAGTGTCTTTCGATTGTGTGTCCGAGGAGAAAAAAACCGGTGTTGTAAATACGGCAGTCGGTGTTACGGTACAAACGCTAAAGGAAATATTGGTATTCAAAGGAGTTATCGATGCTGCGGATGAATTGACCGTGTTTGATGAAAATGGCAATATTTTGCCTGATTTCGCCGTTGTCGAGGACGGTGCAGGTATTCGCATACGCAAAGGCAAAACGGATTATTATTACGTTGCGCGAGTGAATTTCGGCGATGTGAATTCAGACGGTAAAACGAACAGTGCGGACGCTGTTATAATACTTAAATATTCGGCGGGCTTAACAGGCTTGTCTCCGATAAAACTCAAAGAGGCCGATTTAAACCGAGACGGAGCCGTAGATGAGAGCGACGCGGTTTTACTGCTTCGCAGGTCATGCGGTCTTATGGCATAATAAAAAAGCATCGCTGATTCTTTTTACCAAAATCGCGGTGCTTTTAATTATTTTGTATTTTCTTTCAGATATTCCAACAATACGTCTTTTCTGTTTTGGCACTTACCCTCTATAACGCCGTTAAGTAAAAAATCAAGCGAGCTTTTAATCTCTTTTCCCTCGGCAATGCCGAAGGCCTTAATATCATCGCCGTTTATTGCGAGAGATTTTAAATTATAGCACTCGTTGCTTGCCTTTATCTCCTCATAGAACGAACGCATATTTTTAAGCTTTTCGTCTATTGCGTGCGGATCGGCTTTTGCTATGTTATCTGCGCGTTTGATTTTTATAAGGTTAAGGTATGCTTCGTCTCCGAGACTGCACATCATTTTTTTTGCCTGAATTTTGTCGCGCGGGGATTTCATATCATGTATCAAAACGAGCTTTGATACCTCGTTTATTGTATTATTGTCAAATTTCAGCCTTTTAAGAATGTCTCGCGTCTTTTTTTCACTTATCACGGCATGACCTTTGAAGTGCGAAGTGCCGTTTTCGTCAGTGGTTTTGGCGTCGGGCTTTCCGAAATCATGGAAAAACATTGTAAGACGCAAAATTCTGTCATTAAAATCTATCGCGTCTACGGCGTGAAGCGTATGCTCGAACACATCGTATTTGTGATATTTTGTGTGCTGCTCGCATTCTACAAGTGGGGCAAGCTCCGGGATAAATACCTCTATAACCGCGTGATATTTCCGTATAACGTCGGTTGCGTATTTTCCCGTGATAAGCTTTGTGAATTCAACCTGTAATCTTTCTTTTGACACATCCGACAGCAGCTGCCTGTTTTTCAGTATGCTGTCCGATGTGCTTTTTTCTATTGTGAATCCGAGTTCCGCCGAAAAACGGACGGCACGCATTATTCTGAGCGCGTCCTCCGAAAAACGTGTGTCCGGGTCGCCGACGCACCGTATTATTTTGTTGTTCAAATCGTCTTTGCCGCCGAAAGCATCAATTATTTTGTCGTCGCAATTACAGCAAAGCGTGTTTATTGTGAAATCCCGCCTTGAGAGATCATCTCTGAGGTTATCCGAAAATGATACCGTTTGCGGATGACGGTGGTCTGTATAGTCGCCGTCTATGCGATAAGTGGTTATTTCGAGCGGCATATCGTCAATTATAACAGTTACCGTCCCGTGCTTTATACCTGTCTCTATTATCCGTTCGCCGCAAAACACCTTTTCGGTTTCTTCGGGGCGTGCGCTTGTTGTGATGTCCCAGTCAAACGGGACTTTGCCGAGCAGACAATCACGAACCGCGCCGCCGACGGCATAGGCTTCAAAACCGCTGTTTTTCAGCAGGCATATTGCCTTATTCACTTGTTTGGGGAGCTTTATCATAATAATTCCTCAAAGTATGCTTTTGATTTCTGAGAGACTGTCGATTCTTATATCCGCACCCACATTATCATACCCCGTGCCGTTGTGGTCATACCAACAGGTGGTGATTCCGAAGCTCTTCCCTCCGGATATATCGGCGGTAAGCGAATCGCCTATAAGTATAAATTTTGATTTGTCGGTTTCGTGCAGCTCATTGAGGCACCGCTCAAAAAATTCCCGTTGGGGCTTTTGTATGCCTATTCTCTCCGAAACAAAAAGGTGAGAAAAACCGTCTATCATTCCGGCAAGTGTCAGTCGGTGCTTTTGCTGCTCAAACGGCCCGTTGCTTGCGGCACAGAGTATGTATTTTTTTGACAGATATTTAACCGTATCCACAGCTCCGTTTACAGGCTCGTGGCTGTCATATATCCCTTTTACGAATTCTTTTTCAAATTCGCGTCCGTCAAAAGTGATACCCATAACCGAAAAAACCATATTCCACCGTTTTTCGTGTATTTGATCCCTTGTGATTTCTCCCGTTTCGAGTCTTTGCCAGAGAGAGTCGTTGATTTTATGAAAAACCGACGGCATTTCTTTTTTGAAACCTACTCCGCAAGCTTTACAAGCGTTTGTCATAGCTTTTTCGGCACATTTGTTGAAATCCAAAAGCGTATTGTCAATGTCTATCAGAACATATTTAAACATATCGTAATCCTTCCTTCATCATAATGAAATTATATGATATTCACTTAATATTTTCAAGTGTTGAGCCGCTCCTTTACTTTATGTAAAAAATATTATAAAATAATAAAAAATAACCTTTACGTGGTGATGATTATGGAGCAAAGTAAAATTGAGCGTATAAACTTCCTTGCCAAAAAGCAAAAAGGGGATGGGCTTACTCCCGAAGAAAAGGAGGAGCAGGCAATTTTGCGCCGCGAGTATATCGACTCTTTTAAAAGAAATCTTGTCGCAAATCTTGAAAATACGTATATCGTTGATGAAAACGGAAATAAACATAAGGTTAAAAAGCATACCGATGACGATAAAAGCTGACTTGAGCTGTCGGCTTTGGGCGTATTAGCCCTAAATATCCGTTTGAAAAGGCAAATAACTTGACTTGACCGCTATATATAGTGTAAAATATATGGCGGTATTTTTCGGCAGGATTTTCCTGCGTGCATTTTTTCCGCCGCTCGGAATTTAAAAGGTGGTTTATTTAAATGGCAAAAAAAGCGGTATACAATGAAGAAAGTATTTCGCAGCTAAAAGGTGCTGACAGGGTTAGGCTTCGCCCTGCCGTTATTTTCGGCTCGGACGGTATTGAGGGCTGTGAGCACGCTGTATTTGAGATACTTTCAAATTCCATAGACGAGGCAAGAGAGGGCTACGGTAAAGAGATAACCGTGACCCGTTTCCTCGACGGCTCCGTTGAGGTTGTCGATCACGGCAGAGGTATGCCTATGGACTACAACGAAAAGGAGAAGCGCTGGAACTGGGAGCTGCTCTTCTGTGAGATGTATGCCGGCAGTAAATATAATACAAACAACGGCGGAACATACGAGTATTCACTCGGACTTAACGGACTCGGACTTTGTGCCACACAGTATGCTTCGGAGTATATGGATGCCGAGGTGCACAAAAACGGATTTCGCTATGAGATACATTTTAAGGCGGGCGAGCCCGTCAGCGAGCTTCAAAAGGAACCGTACAATAAAAAAGATACCGGGACAAGAATACGCTGGAAACCGGATATCAAGGTGTTCACCGATATTGATATTCCTCTTGAATACTATCAGGAGACTATATTAAGGCAGTCGGTTGTAAATGCGGGAATAAAATTCGTCCTTCGCAATCAAACCGGCGAAAAGAGCTTTGATAAATACGAATACTGCTACGAAAACGGCATAGTTGATTATATAAAGGAATTTGTCGGCGACGATGCGTTTTCTTCAGTGCAGTTTTGGCAGGGTGAGAGAAAGGGCAGAGATAGAGCCGATTTGCCCGAATACAAGGTTAAGCTCAATGTTGCGCTGTGTTTTTCCAATAAAAAACAGCTTAAGGAGTATTACCATAATTCCAGCTTTCTTGAACACGGCGGTGCTCCCGAAAAAGCTGTAAAAAGTGCGTTCGTTTCGCAGATTGACAGCTATTTAAAAGCAAACAGCAAGTATTTAAAGAGCGACAGCAAGATAAATTTCCAGGATGTGGAGGATTGTCTTGTACTTGTTTCGTCATCCTTTTCAACTCAGACGTCATACGAAAATCAGACCAAAAAAGCTATAACCAATAAATTCATTCAGGAGGCTATGACGGATTTTCTCCGCCATCAGCTTGAAGTGTATTTTATAGAAAACAGAATAGACGCCGAAAAAATTGCCGAGCAGGTGCTCATAAATATGCGTTCGCGCGTCAAGGCCGAATCCACAAGGCTCAACATTAAAAAGACGCTTCAAAGCGGCAACAGTATGACTGACAGAATCGAAAAATTCGTTGACTGCCGCTCAAAGGACGTTTCGGAGCGTGAAATATTCATAGTGGAGGGCGACTCGGCTCTCGGTGCCTGCAAGCAGGCGAGAGACAGTGCCTTTCAGGCAGTTATGCCGGTACGAGGGAAAATACTCAACTGTCTTAAGGCCGAATACCCCAAAATATTTAAAAACGACATTATAACAGACCTTATCAAAGTGCTCGGCTGCGGCGTTGAGGTAAGCTCCAAGGCAAATAAAAATCTGTCGCTTTTCAATATGGATAATCTGCGTTGGAGCAAGGTCATAATTTGTACCGATGCCGACGTTGACGGTTATCAGATACGGACGCTGATATTAACGATGATTTATCGTCTTATGCCCACGCTTATAAAAGAGGGTAAGGTGTTTATAGCCGAATCTCCGCTTTACGAAATAACTTGCAAGGACGAGACCTGGTTTTGCTACACCGAAAAGGAAAAGCAGGATGCCCTTCTTGAAATCGGAGACAGAAAATATACCATACAGCGTTCAAAGGGTCTCGGTGAAAACGAACCCGAGATGATGTGGCTTACCACAATGAATCCCAAAACCCGTCGTCTTATAAAGGTCGAGCCGGATTATTCACCCGAGGCTGTCGCCGATAAATTTGACCTTTTACTCGGCGACAATTTACAGGGCAGAAAAGATTATATTGCCGAAAACGGTGCTCAGTACATTGATATGACTGACCTTTCTTAACGTTATCACGGCAAATCAGGAGAGTCGGAAAATGGCTAAAAGAACCAAGAAAAACGAAACAGACCGAAATTCGGAGGAACTTAACATAAACGCTCATATTCTCGGTGCAGGCGAGGTGGTAGAGCAGCATATAACCGATACGCTTGAAGTTAACTATATGCCGTATGCCATGAGTGTTATTATGTCGCGTGCCATTCCCGAAATAGACGGTTTTAAACCGTCACACAGAAAGCTGCTTTATACTATGTATAAAATGGGGCTGCTTCAGGGAGGCACTATAAAATCCGCCAATATAGTCGGCCGAACCATGCAGCTGAACCCCCACGGCGACGCGGCAATTTACGAGACGATGATTCGTTTGGCGCGCGGCAATGAGTCGCTTCTTCATCCTTATGTTGAGTCAAAGGGTAACTTCGGTAAATCGTATTCAAAAAATATGCAGTATGCGGCTTCGCGTTATACCGAGGCAAAATTAGCCCCGATTTCAGCCGAGCTTTTCCGCGATATAGATAAGGACACGGTCGATTTTGTACCGAACTACGACAATACCATGACCGAGCCCACGCTTTTGCCCGTTACATTTCCGTCGGTGCTCGTAAATGCCAATATGGGCATAGCCGTCGGTATGGCTTCAAATATTTGTTCGTTCAACTTGAAAGAAATCTGCGATACTACCGTGGCACTTATAAAGGACCCCGACGCCGATATAACCGAAACGCTCAAGGCTCCCGATTTTATAGGCGGCGGTCAGATACTCTACGATGAAGACAAAATGAACGAGATATTCCGTACGGGTCGCGGAAGCTTCAAAATTCGCGCAAAGTACAGCTATGATAAAAAGAATAACTGTATTGATATATACGAAATTCCGGCGACCACCACTACGGAGGCGATAATCGATAAGATAGTCGAACTCGCAAAGGGCGGCAAGGCTAAGGAAATTTCCGATATCCGCGACGAGACCGATAAAAAGGGCCTTAAAATAACAATCGACTTAAAGCGCGGCACAGATGCAGACAAGCTTATGAAAAAGCTCTATAAAATGACTCCGCTCGAAGATTCATTCGGCTGTAACTTTAATGTCCTTATAGCAGGAACGCCGAGAGTCCTCGGAGTGCGAGAGCTGCTTTTGGAATGGATAGCTTTCCGTACCGAATGTGTAAATCGCCGCGTCTTTTTTGACCTTTCCAAAGCAAAAGACAGGCTGCATCTTTTAGAGGGACTTCAAAAAATTCTTCTCGATATTGATAAGGCAATAAGAATAATACGCTCAACGGACGAGGAGTCTGAGGTTGTTCCGAACTTGATGATAGGCTTCGGAATAGATAAGATACAGGCGGATTATGTGGCTGAAATCAAATTGCGCCACTTAAACCGTGAGTATATTTTAAAGAAAACGGAAGATATAGAAAAGCTGAGAGCCGAAATCGAGGATATGGAGGATATTCTCGCAAGTCGCTCAAGAGTTAAAAAAATTATCGTAAACGAGCTTTCTGATGTCGTTAAAAATTACGATAAGCCGCGTCGTTCGGAAATAATCTACACAAGTGATATAGATGATGAATCGGAGCCCGATGAGGAGATACCGAATTATCCCGTCACGCTATTCTTTACCAAGGAGGGTTATTTCAAAAAGATAACTCCGCAGTCACTGCGTATGAGCGGTGAGCAAAAGCTAAAGGAAAACGATGAAATAATCGAGACCATTGAGGCTGCAAACAATACCGAGCTTTTGTTCTTTACAGATAAGTGCCGTGTTTATAAAGCCAAAGCTGCCGATTTTGATGACAGCAAGGCGAGCGTTCTCGGTGATTATGTGGCTTCAAAGCTTGAGATGGAGCCCGATGAAAATGCCGTTTATATGGCGGTTACAACAGACTATAAGGGATTTATGCTGTTTTTCTTTGAAAACGGCAAGCTTGCCAAAATAGACCTCTCCGCCTATGAGACTAAAACGAACCGCAAGAAGCTGATTAAGGCGTATTGTGAGAAATTCCCGGTAGTCAATATGTTCTGTGTGACTGAGGATAAGGAGTATGTTATGAAGTCCACCTCCGGCAGAATTCTTCTTCTCAATACCGGCGCAATAGCCGTCAAAACGACCAAGGATTCTATGGGCGTATCGGTTATGACTCTCAAAAAAGGGCATAGGGTATCTTCCGTAAAAGAGTATACCGATGGTGAGTTTGTAAAGCCTGCGAGATACAGGACGAGAACTTTGCCTGCCGCAGGAGCCACCTTATCGGCTGACGATGTCGGCGAGCAGCTTACACTTTAACATAGAAAATATACCGTGTTTCGAAATTCATTTTTCGGAATTAGGTATATTTTTTTGTTTTTCGGGTGTCAACCGAGAATGCATGAGTGTTGACTATGCATTTCGGATGTTGTATAATTCCGATATAAGTAAATGTCTGTTTCGGGGCTTAACGGAGGTTAATATGAAAAGACGAACTAAAATAATTTCGGCTGTTATGGCTCTCGCAATACTTGTATGCGTGTTCGCTGTACTTGCGACGTCGTTTGCCGTTGACACTTCTTCCGAAAGCGCATCTTTCAGAGTTGACGCTCAGATTATGGGCTATAACAGGGTAGAGGTAAAAGTATATGCTCCGGCAGGGGCCGCGGGCGGCAGTTATACGCTTAAATACGATTCCGAGTATATGAGTCTTGATAAGCCTAAAGAAAATGAAAAAGGCGAGCAGACATCGGTTACTTCGTACGAAAACGGCGGTACGGCAATAACAAATTATAATTTTTCACAGGATTCTTTAAGATGCTCGGCAGCCGCGCCGAAATCCTCTTCGACGGAGCAACTGTACGGAAGTTATACTTTTAAATTTGACGGCAACTATAAAGAAGGCAGCATATCTGTAACTGCATTTGATATTTACAGCGGAGACGAAACTCCAAAGCTTCTCGGCTCCGATAAAACCGCAAAATGTGACTTTGACGTAAAGGAAGCTCCCGCGAACACAATATCGCTGAAATATATAGGAGATAAATATTACTATATGGTTAGCGGCAAAAATGATACTTCATACAGCGGGCTTGTAAATTATTACGGCACTTATTATTATGTCGAAAACGGTGTGCTGAACTGGGATTACTCAGGTCTTACTAAGTATTATGGTACTTGGTATTATGTCGAAAACAGTGAGCTTAAATGGAATTATACGGGCCTTACAAAGTACTATGGTACATGGTATTACGTCGAAAACAGTGTTCTTAATTGGAACTATACGGGGCTCACGAACTACTACGGCACATGGTATTACGTCGAAAACAGCATTTTAAATTGGAACTATACGGGGCTCACAAACTATTACGGCACCTGGTATTATTGCGAGGGCAGTGTACTTAATTGGGATTACACCGGTCTTACAAAATATTACGGCACTTGGTATTACGTCAAAAAGGGCGTGCTTGACTGGAATTATACGGGATACACCTATTATTACGGCACGCGTTACTATGTCAGAAACGGAATTCTTGCGTAATACGCATTGTATTTGATTGTTTCTCGCTTGCTTAAAGACTGCTGCATACAAAATATTGCAAAACCGTTCATTAATTTGAACGGTTTTGTGTTTTTTTGAGAAATGTGTCAATGCAACACTTTTGCATAAAAATTGTTGCAATTATATACAGTTTGTTGTATAATTCGAATAAGCGGCAGGGCTTTATGCCGTAAAATTCAGGGAGGATATTAAATTTATGAAAAATTTCAAAAAGTTGATTGCGGTTGTACTGACTGTTATTCTATCGCTGTCTGTAATGTCGGTCGTCGCTTTTGCGTCTACTACCGACTCACTTAAGCGAACGGATGACGGTACTTGGCTCTATATGGAAAACGGTAAACATAATGCCTACTACACAGGCCTTGTTAAGTATTATGACACTTGGTATTATGTGGAAAACGGCAAGCTTAATTGGAATTATACCGGACTCACTAAGTATTACGATACTTGGTACTTTGTAGGAAACGGCGTTCTTAATTGGGATTATACCGGACTTACTAAGTACTACGATACTTGGTATTATGTTGAGGATAGTGTCCTTAATTGGAATTATACCGGACTTACTAAGTATTACGATACTTGGTATTATGTTGAGGACAGTGTTCTTAACTGGAATAAAAACGGCCTTTATAATTACTATGGCAATGAATGGTGCTATCTTACAAACAGCCAGATCGACACTTCCTATACAGGACTTGTAAATTATTATGGCACATGGTATTACATAGATGAGGGCTTCCTCAATTGGGACTATTGTGGCCTTACAAATTACTACGGAACATATTACGGCGTGGTAAACGGGGTTCTTGACTGGAATTTCTCTGGTGTTTTAAGATACGGCACTA